>ENA-ORXD01000005-ORXD01000005.1-sediment-metagenome-genome-assembly--contig:-NODE-5-length-609392-cov-12.478867_pt1 | contig 609392 bp, 552 predicted proteins | sample MGYA00237862_ERZ511471 | MGnify/ENA metagenome assembly ERZ511471 | reverse complement strand
AGCTTTGCGGGCCTGGGCAAGGGATTGCCGAAAATATGCACCGACACTGTTTCTGGCAATTTCTTCAAAAGGGGCCAACCCTAGCCCGACCTTTGGCCCAAATTCATGAAATAGGGCCAGCCCTGGCGCTGGGTCTGGCACCCTGAACGGTAGTTTCCACAGTAAGTGTCACCCCTCAGTGTTCTTCACGGAGTTAAGCAACACCCCACCCCCGCGGCCTCTTGAACATTTGTTCCTTTCGTGATAGAATCAACTTGCTGGTCCAGGCTATTCATCTCAGCCTGGTGCCAACCCGGTAACACGGGGGCGTACTGGTTTCGACGGGGTCGTTGAGACTGGGGAAGCGGGTAGAGGATCCTCGTCGGCCTCTTAAAAAAACGAGGAAAAGCATAATTGCTAACAAACCACAACTCGTAGCAGCCTAATCGCTCTACCGTCAGGCCATCCGATCTGCTGGATGGGTCCCTGGCGTCAGATAGCAGACCTTACTCGTCGGCAGGTTAAATGAGACAACGGATTCGCCTAAGCTTTGCAGCGGATACGTAGCTATGAAGCTACCGGACGGTTGAGCCTGTCAATGGGCGATACCAGAGGGGAATACTCCAAACATTGACTGCACCCGGAGATGCTCCAGAGGATAGGGTTTCGGACAGGGGTTCGACTCCCCTCGCCTCCACCAAAAATTGAAAGAGCCTGGCAATTGCCAGGTTCTTTCAATTAAAAAGCTTGAATGAATAAAGCTTGAGTCAGATACTTACAGGTTCATAAAAGAATCCTGCCCTTCGACCTATACCGTGGAAATAATCCACGCTAAGCTCAGTTATTTGTAGTATTTGTCGATTCCTCCATACCCAATCAGTTTGTTTTCCCTTGTTTTACTGATAAAGTTTTCCAGACGTTTTTTAAACTCCAAAGGGCGCTTCCTCGCTGCATTGATATAGGCAAGCCTAATCCGTTTGTAGGCTTCCGGAAATTTTACATAATTCTGCCAAACCACTTGATCACTCTTGATTGCTTCCACAATATCCTCAGGGAATTCGTATGGTTCTTTGATGACATCAAGAATAGCATCTCTAACCTTCGGGTGAATCATCCCTTGGTTTTCAAGCCAGATCAGCCTTTCAATATTTGCTCTGGAGTATCCGCTGCCCGTTCTTCTTGGAGAAAACCTCTGAATTCGATGTAATGAATCCAGTTGCTTGATTGTACTGTCAATCCAGCCAAAACAGAGTGCTTCCTCCACTGCGTCGTTATAGGAAAGCCCTTTTTCTCCTGACTCTTTCATCGGAAAAACAAACCATATTTCTTTTTCTTTTTCAAAGTGATCAGCAAGCCATTCCCGCCAATTCTTCCTGTCAATTGTATAAAAAGTTTTTAAATGTTCCATTTTTTCTCCAATAGGACTTTTGTCTGGCCAAACTGCACTGCGAGTGATCAGGACGCTTTCAGGTCCCCATCGAAATAATCTGTTCTGCTGGTTGAGCAGCGAAACAATGTTCTGTTGCATAACGAAAGCACTCCAATAAAAAATCCATGGCTTCCATCGCGACTTTTGTTTTAGGAGAGACGATGTCAAAACCATGAAAACACCCGTCGAACACTTTATAATGAACCGGTATGCCTGCTGTGGACAATCTCTCGAAATACTGGATCGTTTCATCGCGAAACGGCTCAATGCTGCCGACAAAGGAGCAGGCAGGAGGGAGACCGGTGAGGTCGCGGCATCTGGCCGGCGCGGCATATTCAGGGACAGATGCCTGGCCAAACCAGTCGCCCAGGTACAGCCGCCAGCCAATTTCATTGGATTTCGAGTTCCAGACCGGTGCATCGTTGTCTGTAGCAGACGCTGTCGTCATTCTGTCATCCAGCATGGGGTAGAGTGGCATTTGGAAAGCGATGGCGACCTCTTTTTTGTCCCGCGCGTATAGAGCGACTGCAACAGCCAGGCCGCCCCCTGAACTTTCTCCACCGACCATCAGCTGATCGTCACGCATCCCATAGGCACTGCCATTGTTTTTCAGCCAGAGCAATGCGGTATAGCTGTCCTCCAGGGCGGCCGGATAGGGGGCATCGATTGATAGACGATAGTCCGGCGAGACCACAACACAACCGCTTGAATTCACAAAACGTTCAATCATTCGTTCGCTCTGTTCTGGTGTTCCTAAAGCGTAGCCACCCCCGTGAAGCCATAAGAGTCCTGGCACATTCTGACGTGGCATCTGAGGCGAGTAAACACAGAGACGGAGCAGGCTTTTATCCTCACGGGTAAGGAAAATCTGCTCATATTTGAGTGGCCTGCGGCATTTCCCCCTCAGGGTCTGGATTGCAGCATTTGCCATGCGTAATTTCCGTTCAGAGAAGCTAGATAAAAGTAACCGGATCAGGACACCGGCGTTTCGCAACTCAGGATGTATCTCGGATGAATCGATGGACATGGAAATCCTCCAGCGTGATTTGTTCATATAAAAGATTATAAACTGTATGGCCTTTCAAGTTCGAGTCGCGCTTCCAGTTTTTCGCATGGCCAAGAGGAATTGGCTTAAAATCAGCCGACTCGGGGCGATATACAACCCTTCGCTTTGCAGCAAGCGATCCAGGCCATTGGCGAGTTGTCATGACACCAATCTGATGCCACTGCCAACTCAAAGGCATTCGACTGGAGCATTATGACGACCAGTCTGAGGATGATCCAGACGTCATTGAAAAATTACCGCAGCTCAGGGCCAGTTGATTGAAACGGCTCCTGCCCCCAGATCCGAAAATATCAGGTCTGTCTATTCGACTTTGCCCATTGAACAAGAAGCTGTTCGTGACCTGAAAAAGCAGCTGCAGAACTTTGACACAAAAGTGCTGGTTTTCTTTGCTTCACCAGCTTACGACCTGGCACGGATCAGTTTTCTGCTCAATGCAACCTTTCCAGAAAGCATGACTTTCGGTTGCTCGACTGCGGGCGAAATAGCCACGGGAAAGATGCTAAACCAATCCATTGTGGCAATAACTTTCAATTCCAACTTGATTTCAGACGCCAAAATCGAAATCATACATGATCTCAGTGCAAAACCAGCTGTTGACCCGGCCTTTGATTCATTTGAGCGCTATTACAAGATCGCATCTGGTAAACTCGATCCCGCCCGGTATCTGGGTCTTGTCCTGTTCAGCCGATAATTTCTCTCTATTTCATCGGGTAACTGATCCAGATAGGTATTTATTTCGCTTGGAGGAAAGTCTAATAAACCAAGGTCAGGATTTCGGAACATGAACTGGTTTAACACATGACAATTAGGTTCTAGCTGTTGCATGATCCTTTCATCTGTGAAGATGGATGAACGCAATTGCCGCCCCGGGTACCAGCCTTCGCTCGGTTCGCTCCGACCCCTCGCGCCACCTGCCACTTTTCCAAACCAGTCACATCAAAGAAAACAATAAAAATATATTGAAAAACAATAAATCTGTGTTATGCTGATAGCAACATCAACACAGAGGTGTCGCTTATGCAGCATGGCTCAACCTTGTTTCTCAAAGTTGCGGTTTTCCTGATCGGCCTGCCGGTCCTTGCCGCCTGTATCTTCCTGGTGCCAGGGTTATCTCACCTGATCACTCTGTACTCGCCAGATCTCACCTTTCTCCGTTCCATCTTCCTGGCCGGGGTTTATGGTTCGGCCCTGGTCTTTTTCCAGGCCCTGTACCAGGCGTTCGGGCTTTTGAATTTGATTGATCGTAGCCAGGCCTTTTCCGAAGCCTCGGTCCGTTGCCTGAAACGCATCAAATTCTCAGCTGTCATCATCAGCATTCTCTACATCGCCCAGCTGCCTTTGCTGTACCTGATGGCGGAAGGTGACGACGCGCCAGGTCTGATCGTGCTCGGCCTTCTGATCATCTTTGCTTCATGGGTGATCGCGGTATTCGCTGCTGTCCTCCAGCGGCTTCTGAACGACGCCATCCAGCTCAAGTCCGAAGTCGACCTGACGGTCTGAGGGGTGTGATATGGCGATTATCATCAATCTCGATGTGATGCTGGCCCGGCGCAAAATGAGCGTTACGGAATTGACTGAGAAGGTCGGGATCACAATGGCCAATCTGTCGATCCTGAAAAATGGCAAGGCCAAGGCCATCCGCTTTTCGACACTCGACGCCATTTGCCAGGCCCTGGATTGCCAGCCGGGTGATATCCTGGAATACCGCCCAGAGGAGGCATGACACCATGGACATGAAAGACAAAATCCTCGCCAAACTTGAAGATCCCCGTGCACTGGAACAGCTGTTCCGCCAGGACCCGGATGCCTTTCGCCAGTCTTTTCCGGAGGCCAGAAAGCAAGCCCTGGAGTCCATCATCCTGGCTGTCTGGCAGGAAAGACTGACCGATCAGGAATTGGCATCTGAGATAAAATCAGCTTGGCTGACCAGGGACCTGCGCCTGGCTCTGCTGTTGGCGATCCTGGCAGGAATCTGTACCCGGGTCATTATGTATTTCACGATCGAACAATCCATCGCGCCTGTCAACATGCTATACGGTGTGGTACCTTTTCTGGCTGCTTATTTTGCCATCACCCAAAAGACGCAAAAAAAATTGCTGGCTATTCTAACGGTTTTGCTGGCCTCTTCGCTGATTTATCTAAATATCCTGCCCCTGGAACAGACCGACAGCATCATCATGGCCTATCTGCATCTACCCGTTTTCCTTTGGGTCGTCCTGGGGCTGGCCTATACTGGCAATAACCATCGAACAACGGAAGCGCGGCTTGCCTACATCCGGTTCAATGGCGAATTTGCCATCGTCTATGCGACCTTTGCCATCAGCGGCATGATCTTGACTGCGCTGACCCTGATGCTGTTTGAACTAGCCCTGCCAGACCATGATATCGCCAAGTTCTACATGGAAAATGTCGTTGCTTTTGGCGCGGCGGCCTTTGTACTGGTAACAGCTTTCTTGGTCAAGACCCAGCTCAGGCTGGCAAAAGCCATGGCACCCTGGATTGCCCGGATTTTCAGTCCGCTGGTCTTTTTGACCCTGCTGGCCTATCTGGTTGTCCTGCTCATCGCGGGCAGCAATCCATTCCTGGACCGGGATTTCCTGATCGCCTTCAATGGCATTCTCCTGGTCGTTCTGGCCATCACGATCTTTTCCCTGACGGAAAGAGTGAACGGGGAGAAGAGGCATCTGGGAGATGTCGTCAATGTTGCCTTGATCGGCCTGGCTCTGATCATTGACATCGTCGCCTTGGCGTCGATCGTGTTCCGGCTTTCCTCGTTTGGCCTGACACCGAACCGGATCGTTGTGCTCGGAGTCAATCTCCTGATCGGAGGACACCTGACCTGGATTCTCGCTGCCTATGGCCGTTTCTTACGCAAAAAAGCAGCCCCTTTGGCCATCCAGCGGGCGGTCACACACTACCTGCCCGCTTATGGCGCCTGGGCTGCCTGGGTCTTCCTGGCATTCCCCTGGATCTTCCGCTGATTTGGTTCTGGCGCTCATCATTGCCCAGTAAGCGCCGGACAGCGGTAAAGTGCCTTAGAGTCCCATTTCCTGCCTGACATCTGCAAATGTCCGGATGGCAAAATCTAGATCATCCCGTGAATGGGCTGCTGAGATCTGGGTTCGGATCCGGGCCTTGCCCTGGGGTACGACGGGGTAGAAGAAGCCGACGACAAAAACGCCGCGCTCAATCATGCGCCGTGACATCTCCTGGGCCAGCCGGGCATCGCCGAGCATGACGGGTACGATCGGATGGATCCCGTCACCGACGGCAAAACCGGCCAATACCATCTGCTCCCGGTAATAGGCCGTATTGGCAAAGAGCTTGTCGCGCAGCTCGGTTGATTCTGTGAGCAGTTCGAGCACCCGGAGCGAGGCGGCTGTGATCGCAGGGGAGAGCGTGTTGGAGAAAAGATACGGCCGGGACCGCTGGCGCAGGAGATCAATGATTTCCTTTTTGCCGCTGACATAACCGCCGCTGGCCCCGCCCAGGGCTTTGCCCAGCGTGCCAGTCAGGATGTCGACCCGGCCCATGACGCCGGCATGCTCATGCGTGCCGCGGCCAGTCTGGCCCATGAAACCGACGGCGTGACTATCATCGACCAGGACCAGAGCGGAATACTGATCTGCCAAATCACAGATGGATTTCAGGTCGGCGATCGTTCCATCCATCGAAAAAACGCCATCGGTGACAATGACCCGGATCCGTGCTGCCTGGGCTGCCTGCAATTGGGTTTCGAGATCAGCCATGTTGTTGTTCTTGTAGCGGAATCGCTGAGCTTTGCACAGGCGGATGCCGTCGATCAGGCTGGCGTGGTTGAGCTCATCGCTGATGATTGCATCCTGGTCCGAAAGCAGCGCTTCAAAAACGCCCCCGTTGGCATCGAAGCAGGAAGAATAGAGAATGGTATCTTCCATGCTGAGAAATTCTGAAAGCTTGGCTTCCAATTGCTTGTGGATCGCCTGGGTACCGCAGATGAAACGGACGGAGGAGAGGCCATAGCCCCACTGGTCCAGTGCTTCCTGGGCCGCCTTGGTCACCTCTGGATGACTGGACAAACCGAGGTAGTTGTTGGCGCACAGGTTGAGGATATTGTCCCGGCCGGCCAGCCGGATCCGGGCTCCCTGGGCACTTTCCAGGATGCGTTCTTCTTTCCACAGGCCGCTGGCCTTGATTTTTTCAGCTTCAGTACGGAACAGGTCGAATGCTTGCGTGTCCATGGATGAACGGCTCCTTTTCAACTCATTATGAAATAACATATGAACTGTTGCTGAATGAAACATCAGTCCCAGTTCAGGACGACTTTGCCAGAGTCACCCGAGATCATGGCGGCAAATCCTTGCTCATAATCCGTATAGTGGAAGTGGTGGGTAATGACCGGGGAGATGTCGAGGCCGGTCTGGATCATGGCCGTCATCTTGTACCAGGTCTCATACATTTCCCGGCCATAGATGCCATGGATGGTCAGACCATTGAAAACGACCTCGTCCCAGTCGATGACCGTCCCGGGCTTCTGGATGCCGAGCATGGCGATCTTGCCGCCATGGCACATGATATCGATCATGGTGCGGAAGGCCTGGCCATTGCCGGACATTTCCAGACCGACATCGAAGCCTTCCTTCATCTCTAGTTTCACCATGGCATCCTGGATGCTTTCGGTACGCACATCGACGGTCAGGGTCGCGCCCATCTTTCTGGCCAGTTCCAGCCGGTAGGGGTTGACATCCGAGATGACCACATACCGTGCGCCGGCATGCTTGGCCACGGCCACCGCCATGATGCCGATCGGTCCGGCTCCGGTGATCAGGACATCTTCGCCCAGGACATTGAACGCCAATGCGGAGTGGACCGCATTGCCAAACGGATCAAAGCAGCTGATGATGTCCAGTGGGATTTTCGGGTCACAGAGCCAGACATTGGTGACGGGTATGGAAAGATACTCGGCAAAAGCGCCTGGCCGATTCACCCCCACGCCGCTGGTATGGCTGCACAGGTGGCGGCGACCGGCGAGGCAATTGCGGCAGCGTCCACAGACAACATGACCTTCGCCGGAGACAATGTCACCGATCGCAAAATCGTGGACGTTGCTGCCCATTGCGGCGATCGTGCCGACAAATTCATGGCCGATGGTCATGGGGACTGGGATGGTTTTCTGGGACCATTCGTCCCAATTGTAGATATGGACATCCGTGCCGCAAATGGACGTCTTGATGATTTTGATCAGGACGTCGTTGATGCCGATTTCCGGAACGGGCACTTCGTCGAGCCAGAGGCCTGGCTGGGCGAATTTTTTGACCAGAGCTTTCATCATCTGCTTGTCTGCCATGGATGGGTACCTCCGATGATTCTATTATAAACGTCTCTTTGGGCAATGTAGCATTCATCAGGCCGGATAATGAGCAATTTTTGCCACAGGATCAACAAGAATCAGGAGTCGAGCCTGCATTTCATTGCGCTATGATTTGAACAGATAAATCATGAAGGAGATTGTTAAACCATGGGTGTTGATTTGCGCCAGAAACCTTATTTCCTTGACGACGAAGGGATCAGCTGGGTCCAGGACACCATCGCCGGCATGACTGTAGAAGAAAAAATTGGCCAGTTGTTTGTCAACATGGGAGCCAGTCGCGATGAAGGCTATTTGAAAAGTGTCGTCGATACGTACCATATCGGTGCGGTCCGCTACAATCCAGGTCATGCCGAGGAAGTTTACGACCAGAACCGGATCCTGCAGGAAAACAGCAAGATCCCGCTCTTGATTGCAGCCAATACAGAAGCCGGCGGCAATGGCGCCTGCCGGGATGGCACAGAAGTCGGCTACCATGTCAAAGTCGCCGCAACCAATGATCCTCATTATGCCTATGAATTAGGTCGCATTTCCGGTGTCGAAGCAGCTGCCGTTGGTTGCAACTGGAGTTTTGCCCCGATCGTCGACATTTTGTACAACTGGCGCAACCCGATCATCTCCAGCCGGGCTTTCTCCAATGACCCGGACAAGGTCCTGGCCATGAGCCTGGCCTACATGAAAGGGATCCGTGAGAGCAACATCGCCCCAGCCGCCAAACATTTTCCTGGTGACGGTGTCGATGAGCGTGACCAGCATCTGTCCTTTTCGGTCAACGCCTTCAGCTGCGAAGACTGGGATGCGACCTACGGCAAGGTCTATCAAGGCTTGATTGATGCCGGCTTGCCTTCGATCATGGCGGGCCATATCCATTTGCCGGCCTATACCCGCCGTTTCAATCCAGACCAGACCGAATCCGCGATGCTGCCCGCCACCCTGTCCAAAGAACTGATCACCGATCTGCTGAAGGGACAGATGGGCTTCAACGGCGTGGTGGTTACAGATGCCAGCCATATGGTCGCCATGACTGCCTCCATGAAACGGCGTGACATGCTGCCGACATCCATTGCTGCCGGCTGCGACCTGTTCCTGTTCTTCAATGACCCGGATGAAGATTTCGGCTACATGATGGACGGCTACAAAAATGGCGTGATCACGGATGAACGCCTGCACGATGCCCTGACCCGCATCATTGGCTTGAAGGCCATGCTTGGCCTGCACAAGAAGGCCAAGTCCGACCTGCTGCTGCCCAAATCAGAAGCCCTGGCCAAGATCGGCCTGCCGGAAAACAAAGCCGTTTTCAGCCAGGTCGCCGAAAAGGCGATTACCTTGGTTAAGAACAAGCAGGACATTTTCCCGCTGGATCCCCAAAAGACTCGGCGCATCCTGCTGGTTGAAGTCAAAGGTCCGGAGAGCCAGTTTGGCAAGGCCATTGCTGGTGGTGGTAATCCGCTGGCCGATCTCAAGGAATTGCTGGCGGCAGAAGGATTTGACGTTTCGATCTATGAGTCACCGCTGGACAAGATCATGAAACTGCCGGAAAACGAGATCGCCAAAGGCATCATGAATGTCTACGCCCAGAAACGGCCAATTTCCGAACTGACCGACAACTACGACCTGATCATCAGCGTGGCTAATGTCGTGCCCGGCACCGTCCAGCGTGTGCTCTGGCCTGCCTCCAAGGGGACACCGGACATCCCGTTCTATGTCTTCGAAGTACCGTCGATCTTCGTCTCCGTCCAGTGTCCCTTCCATCTGGCTGACGTGCCCCAGATGCAGACCTACATCAATACGTACGACGCCAAGAAGGAGACGCTCCGGCTGCTGGTTGAAAAAATGGTCGGCCGGTCCGAATTCACCGGCACCAGCCCGGTCGACGCCTTCTGCGGTTTTGTGGATACCCACTATTGAGGCACCATAGCCATCTTGAATGAGTAAAATTGTAAAAATCAATGCACCAAAGAGACTATCCAGGTTTCGAAATCAACCTGTTGATAGTCTCTTTTTTGGGCGATTTTTGCTGATTTCAGGCAGATTTCTAAATGAACAAAACCATGAAATGATATGATGGATAGAAAATCATCCAGGAGCGTATTGCGATGGTCTACGACAGTCCTGTGAAGGATCCAGTTTACAGCTCGATTCCAAGGCACACGACCGATCAGCTGGAGTTGATGTTCAGGCAATCCCTGACCGGCATTTTCTTCATGATGCTGGATGAACCTGTCGTCTGGAACGACACAGTTGACAAGGAAAAAGTCCTGGATTATGTCTTTGATCATCACCGGATCACAGCGGCCAACCAGGCCATGCTGGACCAGTACCGGACCACCGCTTACGAGTTCATAGGCGCGACGCCAAACCAGCTGTTTGACCATGATCTTGCTTATGGGCGCTCGGTCTGGCGCGAATTTTTTGACAAAGGGCGTTTGCACATCGATACCGATGAAAAACGCATGGATGGCTCGCGCATGGCCGTCCTGGGGGACTACATCTGCCTGTATGATGATCAGGGACGGATCACCGGCCATTTTGGCGTCCAGATCGACATCACAGACAGGACAAAATGGATTGAAGAGCAAGAACAGCATTCCGCCCTGCAGCAGTTTTTCACCATTTCCCAGGATTTGATGTTGATCCGCGATGACAAGGGTGCGGTCAAGAAAGCCAACCAGGCCTGGCAAACCATCTTGGGTTTTAACGAAACTGAACTGGCACAGATCCATTTGCCTGATCTGATTCATCCGGAAGACCGTTTGGAATCAGGTGATATCTTCAATCCTTCCCAGACTCACAACCAAGTGTCCCGTTTGTGCCGGATGCAGACGAAAGCTGACACCTATCGATCGATTGAATGGTTCTTGCAGACGGTCGATGGCTGGCTTTATGCCACCGGACGCGATGTCAGTGAGCAATTGCGCAACAAGGAGCAATTGGAAATCCTGGCCACGCGGGACAACTTGACCGGTCTGTACAATCGCCATCATTTTGACACGGTGGTTAGCGATCTGATGGAACATGCCGACCGCTACAATGAGCCTATGTCCTGTTTCATGTTTGACTTGGACCATTTCAAAATAGTCAACGATACGTATGGCCACCAGACGGGTGACGAGGTGCTCAAATCGATGGCCGGGATTGTCGACAAAGTCATGCGCAAGTCGGATTTGATATTCCGTTTCGGTGGCGAAGAATTCCTGGTCTTGATGCCGCGTACTACGATTGGCGGGGCTGCCATTGCTGCTGAGAAATTGCGGGCAGCGATCGAACACATGGATTTCCCGCAGATTGGCCGGCAGACCATCAGCATCGGCGTCTCGGAGCGGATGCGGGCGGAATCTCTGCGCCATTGGTTGCGCCGCACGGATGATGCCCTGTACCGGGCCAAGCAAGGGGGTCGCAACCAGGTCATGGATGCGTCCAGCCAGGACAAGGCCGCTTTATCATCCTCGTGGCTGGACTGGCAGCCGGACTGGAACAGCGGCAATATCCAGATCGACAGCCAGCATCGGGACCTGATCCAGATTGCCCAAAAGCTGCTTCAAATGTATCTGTCAAATGCCAGCCCGCAAATGATGCAAAACCAGCTCGAACTCATGTTCCAGCATGTCATCGTCCATTTTGAGACCGAGGAAAAGATCCTGGCAGATGTCGGTTATCCTGAGCTGGCATCCCATGCCCGGATCCATGAGAAACTGGTTGCCAAACTCAATCGTCTTTATCAAGATTATCAAATGGGAGAAGTCAAGACATCGGCATTTTTCTCGTTTGCCATTGACGACGTTTTGGTGGAACACTTGGCCAAGGTCGATAAACTTTATTTCGACTGGACGAGTTCCAAAGAATAGCGTATAACAAAAAGCGATTCAGCCAAACAAAACAAATAGAAAAGGGGATTTTCTATGTCTATTCGTATCGCAATCATTGGTTATGGCAACCTCGGCAGAGGTGTGGAAAGCGCTATCCGGCAAAATCCGGATATGGAGCTGGTTGCTGTCCTGACACGGCGCGATCCCGCTTCGGTCAATCTGCTGACTCCTGGAATCAAGGTCTTCCCGATGGAGGCAGCCGAATCTTTGAAAACGCAAGTCGATGTCGCCATCCTGTGTGGCGGCAGCGCCACCGACCTGCCGGTCCAGACACCAGAGCTGGCCGGACTGTTCCATGTTGTCGACAGTTTCGATACCCATGCCAAGATCAACGACCATTTTGCAGCCGTGGATGTGGTGTCCAAGGCAGCTGGCAAAGTCGGCATCATCTCAGTGGGCTGGGATCCTGGCATGTTTTCGCTCAATCGCCTTTACGCCAATGCCATCCTGCCCGAGGGCAAGGACTACACCTTCTGGGGCAAGGGTGTCAGCCAGGGTCATTCCGATGCCATTCGCCGCGTCCCGGGAGTCCAGAACGGCAAGCAATACACCATCCCAGTCGATTCGGCCCTGACGCGTGTCCGCGCTGGTGAAAATCCAGATTTCACAACTCGTGAAAAACATGTCCGCGAATGTTTCGTCGTCGCCGAACCAGGCGCAGACAAAGCTGCCATTGAGCATGAAATCAAGTCTATGCCCAACTATTTTGCCGATTATGACACAATCGTCCATTTCATCACGGAAGAGGAGCTGCAGCGTGACCACAGCGGCATCCCGCATGGTGGCTTTGTCATCCGCTCAGGACAGACAGGGCTGTCCGGCGAAAGCAAGCATGTCATCGAATACAGCCTCAAGCTTGATTCCAATCCGGAATTCACCGCCAGTGTCCTCGTTGCCTATGCCCGGGCGGCCTACCGTCTGGCTGCCCAGGGTGACAGCGGCTGCAAGACCGTCTTCGACATTGCTCCAGGATTTTTGAGCCCGCAGAGCGCTGCCGAACTTCGTGAACACCTGCTGTAAGCTCAAGCTACATGCTGGATTTTGCAGACAATCGCCGATTCGACATCATTCTGGCTGGACGGGCCGGGATTGATTTCAATGCCGTCGAATTGAACTGCCGCTTTGCCGATGTCCGGTCCTATACCAAATCGGTTGGCGGCTCTCCAGCTAACATTGCCCAAGGCTTGCAAAAGCTTGGCTTGCGGATTGGCTTTATCGGCAAGGTGTCTGGCGATGGCATGGGTGACTATGTGATCGAGACCTTGCAGCAGGCCGGGATCGATACGACCGGTCTGCTCAGGGACCAGACAGGGGCACGCAACTGCCTGGCCATCACGGAAGTGCTATCACCTGAAAACAGCGGTTCGTTCCTTTACCGGGAACGGACCGCTGATCTATTGCTTGAGCCTGCCGAAATCGATGCTGGCTATGTTGGGTCCGCTGCGGCTGTGCTCGTTTCTGGAACAGCCTTGTCCCAGTCCCCTTCGCGGGAAGCCATATTGCACGTGATAGATCTTGCCAGAAAACAGGATGTCCGGGTTCTGTTCGACCTCGATTACCGACCCTGTGGCTGGCAGAGCAGGGAAGAAACGGCGGCCTATTATGAACAGGCGGCTGGAAAATCCGACCTGGTCATTGGCAACCGTGAGGAATTTGTGGCAGCTGGCTGGGACCAGGCGATGAATCCCAGCACGGACAGGGAAATGGTCGAGCATTATTTCCAGCAGGGGGCCCGTCTGGTGGTGATCAAGGATGGCAGCAGGGGATCCTCTGCCTACACGGACCAGGGAGACGTGGTCCACTGCGGTGTTTATCCGGTCCGGATCAGGAAAACGTTCGGCTCCGGAGATTCCTATGCAGCCGGGCTGCTGGAGAGACTGGTTCGCGGGTATACCCTGAAAGAAGCCATGATCTACGGCACGGCTTGTGCGGCCATTGTCCTCAGTGGAGCGGTCAGCTGTGCCGAAGCCATGCCAACGCTGGCCCAGGTCGAACACTACCTGGCGGCACATTCCCTCAGCGATTCTTGATAAAGGTCCCTTTTTCCAATTCTTTGAAAGCCAGCTCAAGTTCGGCCTCGGTGTTCATGACAATCGGGCCACCCCAGGCGATCGGTTCGCGCAGAGGCTGGGCGCAGAGCAGGATGAACCGGATGCCATCCGGGCCGGCTTTCGTCCAGAAGGTGTTTCCTTCGCAAAACAAGACTGCTTGTTTTTCCCGGGTCAGCTGAGCCGGATCGGATGCGTTCTTGTCCGGATCAAATACAGCAGCTCCACTGAAAATGTAAATGAACAGCGTATGGTCTGGATCGCTGGCAAAGGACCATTCCTGGCCTGGTTCCAGTTCGACGTCGAGATAGGTCGCTGCTACATACTGTCCCTGGAAAGCACCGGGCTGCCCCTGGTATTCGCCAGCGACGATCCGGACCGTATGGCCATCGCCCATGACGACTGGCACGTTCTTCCGCTGGATATCGCCATAGGCCGGCTGTGTCATCTTGTCCTTGGCCGGCAAATTGAGCCAGAGCTGCGCACCGTACATTCGCGAACTGGCCTTGGGCATTTCCTGGTGGATGATCCCTGAACCGGCAGTCATCCACTGGCAGTCGCCATCGAGGATGCTGCCACTGTTGCCGAGGCTGTCGCCATGTTCGATGTCACCCTGGATGAGGTAGGTGACTGTTTCGATCCCACGGTGCGGATGCCAGGGGAAGCCCTTGACGTAGTCCTCCGGGTTGTCAGAGTCAAAAGCATCCAGCATCAGGAAGGGGTCAAAGTCCTGGGTGTCCCGGTAGCCCAGGACCCGGACCAGCTGGACACCGGCTCCATCCACAGTTCTTTTACCTGTGACGATGCGGCGGATCTGGCGCAAGTCGGTCATCTGGTTTTTCCCTCCAGCAAGCCCCGGTATTCGGGGCGTTTTTCAAAATAAGCCTGGGCAAATGGACATTGGGCGATGATTTTAAATTCGTTTTCGCGGCAGTATGAGATGACATGCTCGACCAGGCGCTGGCCGATCCCCTGGCCTTGCAGGCCGTTTTTGACGATGGTTTGGGAGATGGTGAGGATGTGGCCTTCGACTGTGAAATCGATCCAGGCCTGGGCGGATTCGTAGCTGTCACCGACGAAGAACATGGATGGTCCCTGCTTGATCTCGCGCATGGACGAGCCCCCCTTTCCGGGTGTTTGACTCCATTATAGGAAATCCGGAGCGTTTTTGATATCATGGATTCCTGGAAATCATCCAGCAAGGGGAGGCTTTTCATTGAATTACGCGATAGAAACTCATCTTCGACAGCGCATCTTGGTCCTGGATGGGGCCATGGGTACATCGATCCAGAAATTGTCGCTGGGTGAAGCGGATTATTGTGGCGGCTGTTCCTGCCATCACAGCCAGAAGGGCAACAATGACCTCCTCAATGTGAATAAGCCAGAGGTCATAAAAGCCATTCACGAAGCGTACCTCGCAGCTGGAGCCGATATCATCGAGACCAATACCTTCAATGCCAACCGGATTTCCCAGACCGACTATGACCTGCAGGACGAGGTGTACCAGCTTAACCTGGCGGGTGCCCGCCTGGCCCGGTCGGCAGCAGACCTCTGGACCCGGAAAACACCCGGCAAGCCCCGGTTTGTCGCCGGCTCGATCGGCCCGACCAACCGGACCGCCTCCTTGTCACCTGACGTTGAGGATCCGGGCGCGCGCAACATTACCTTTGATGAACTGCAGGCCGCCTATGAGGAACAGATCGCAGCGCTCGTTGACGGCGGTGTCGACCTGCTTTTGATCGAGACCATTTTTGATACCTTGAATGCACGGGCGGCCATTCTGGCGGCAGATGCCGTCCTGACCAGAAAGGGCATCGATCTGCCTGTGATGATCTCCGGCACGATCACGGACAAGAGCGGCCGCATACTGACCGGCCAGACACTGGAAGCGTTTGCCGAGAGCATGAAGCACGAACGGGTCTTCTCGATCGGTCTGAACTGTGCGTTTGGTCCCAAGGATTTGCTGCCCTTTATCCGCGAACTGTCCCAGACCCAGGACCGCTACATCAGTTTCCATCCCAACGCCGGTCTGCCGAATTCGCTGGGCGGTTATGACGAGACGCCGGAGGAAATGGCGGTTTTTGTCCGGGAACTGGCCCTGGAAGGCCATCTCAACATCGTCGGCGGCTGCTGCGGCACGACCCCAGACCACATCCGCGCCTTCAATGAGGTGGTGCAGGGGATTACCCCCCGGCTTCTTCCAGCGCTGGAAAAGGAAAGCATTTTCTGTGGCCTGGAAGCCATCCGCATCAGCAAGGCATCCAATTTCGTCAATATTGGCGAAAGGCTTAATGTTGCCGGATCGGCCAAGTTTGCCCGTCTGATCCGGGCAAAACAATACGAAGAAGCCCTCTCCATCGCCCGTGAACAAGTGGATAATGGAGCCCAGATCATTGATATCAATTTTGACGATGGCCTTCTTGATGCTGTCCAGGAAATGGATACCTTTCTCAAGCTGATTGCCAGCGAGCCAGAGATTTCGCGCCTGCCAGTCATGATCGACTCGTCCAAATTCGAAGTTCTGGTCACAGGACTCAAGGCGATCCAGGGCAAGGCGATCGTCAATTCCATCTCTCTTAAGGCTGGCGAAGCCGAATTTTTAGCCCAGGCTCGCCAGATCAAACAATTCGGAGCGGGTGTGGTGGTCATGGCCTTTGATGAAAAAGGCCAGGCGGACACCTATGCCCGCAAGATCGAGATCTGCCAGCGGGCCTATCGCCTGCTCGTTGATGTCGCCCACTTCCCGCCGGAAAACATCATTTTTGACCCTAATATCCTGGCCATTGCGACCGGAATCGAGGAACACAACAACTACGCAGTTGATTTCATCCAGGCAACCCGCTGGATCAAGGAAAACTTGCCCCATGCCAAGGTCAGCGGTGGTGTCAGCAATTTGTCCTTTTCTTTCCGTGGCAACAACGTGATCCGCGAAGCCATGCATGCCGTCTTCCTGTACCATGCGATCCAGGCCGGCATGGACATGGGGATTGTCAATCCCGGCATGATCCAGATCTATGATGAGATCGAACCTTCTTTGCTGGAAAAAGTCGAAGCGGTCGTGCTCAACCAGCATCCAGGAGCAGCAGAAGAGCTGCTCGAATTGGCCGAATCGGTCAAAGGCGGCGCAACCGGTCCGGCCAAAGACGTTCTGGCCTGGCGCCAGGCCCCGGCCCGGGAGCGGCTTAAGCACGCCCTGGTCAAGGGGATCACCGATTTCATTGAACAAGATGTCGAGGAAGTCCGGCTGACCTTCGACCGTGCCATCGGGGTCATCGAAGGCCCTCTGATGGAGGGTATGAACCATGTCGGTGATTTGTTCGGCGAAGGCAAGATGTTCCTGCCCCAGGTTGTCAAGAGCGCCCGGGTCATGAAAAAAGCGGTCAGCTGCCTGTTGCCCTATATTGAAGCGGAAAAAGAAGCCGGTGCCGGCAGCAGTGCCGGCAAAATCGTCTTCGCCACGGTCAAGGGAGATGTCCACGACATCGGTAAGAACATTGTCGACGTTGTGCTGTCCTGCAATAATTTTGAAGTCATCGACCTCGGTGTCATGGTCCCGGCGGAAACCATCCTCGAGACGGCGCGCCGGGAACAGGCTGATCTGGTGGCAGTCAGCGGCCTGATCACGCCCTCCCTGGAGGAGATGGCCCATGTGGCAGCCGAGATGGAACGCGAGGGGTTTGCCATCCCGTTGATTCTCGGTGGTGCAACCACCTCCAAGGTCCACACAGCTCTGAAAATTGCACCCAACTACAGCCAGGGGGTGGTCTATGTCCCCAATGCCTCCAAGGCTGTGGAAGTGGCCCGCAAGCTAGTCGATCCGAGGACCCGTTCCCGGTATCTGGCCGAAATTGACAGTGAATACGAAACGGTCAGATCCAGACACCAGGCCGCTGCCCGGCCACTGGTTTCGATCGCAGAGGCCAGGTCCAAGGGCCTGAGGCTAGAATTCTCGCCGGACAACATCGTGGTGCCAAATGTCCGGGGTGTCCAGCGGTTGGAGGATTTCCCACTCAAGCAGCTGCGTCCCTACATCGACTGGACCTATTTCTACATGGCCTGGGACATGCAGGGGATCTACCCCCAAATCCTCGACAACCCCAAATACGGCGCTGAAGCGAGGCGGTTGTTTGAGGATGCCAACCGGATGCTGGACATACTCGAGCAAGATCATATCCTGACAGCCAACGCCGTTTACGGCATTTTCCCGGCCAACCGGTCAGGCGACGACATCCTGGTGTTTGATCCGGATAACCCAGACCATCTGGTCGCAACCTTCCACACCCTGCGCCAGCAAGTCAGCCGCAAAGATGAGACCTATCGCAGCCTTTCCGACTATCTTGCCCCGCTTGAAAGTGGATTTACAGATTTTGTCGGCGGATTTATCGTCACGGCAGGCCTGGGGGCCCAGACGTATGCCGATCAGCTGCGTGAGACCGGCGATGATTATTCGGCCTTGCTGGTCAAACTGCTGGCGGACCGCCTGGCAGAGGCTTTCGCCGAGTGGCTGCATGAAAAAATCCGCAAAGAGGACTGGGGCTACGCCAACGATGAAGATCTGACAGTTGCTGAACTGCTCAAGGAGAAGTACCAGGGCATCCGTCCGGCTTTTGGCTATCCGTCCTTGCGCGACCATCAGGAAAAGGAAACGCTCTTTGCCTTGCTTGATGGGGAAAGTACTGGGGTTTTCCTGACTGACAGCTACATGATGGATCCTCCAGCCAGTGTCTGCGGTCTCTACTTTGGCTCGCACGAAGCGGAATACTTCGATGTCCAGGAAATCGACCGTGGCCAGTTTGATGACTACCTGCGGCGTATCGGACGTACCAGCCAGGAACTGGCCAGAAACTTGGGCCCATTGATTCGCTTCAAGCACTAAAAAGCTCCTGCCCGTCTTTGTCATGCTGATTCGGAAGCCAGACATGTAACAAAAAGACTTGCCAGAACGAATGACTAAACAGTATCCTGTATCTATCAAAGGGCTTCCAGACAGGCCCTGATGAACAAAAAGGAGGGACACCCATGACGATTGAAGAAATGAAAAAAGCCCTGCTCGAGTACGGTACCTCGGCCGGTTTTACCAATTACCAGGCTGAACTCGACCAGATGGATGACGAAGAGATCAAGAAAGTCTACGCCAATACATTCACGGTCAACAGCTAAGACTAAGGTCCATGTGTCTAAAACGATAAACACCGGCCAGGTACCAAGGGTGCCTTGGTCCGGTGTTTTTCATCATAACGGATAGCTTAACACTGACAAAAAGACAACAGGGGGGGATGACAATGAAAATTTTTCAACTTAAACAGACAACAACCTTATTCATGGGAATCCTTCTGGTCATTCTCAGTCTGGTCCTTTCGGCCTGCAGCCTGCCGGGGATCAGCATAACGACAACACCCGTGCCCCAAACTAGTCAAACCACAAGTCAGGAGACCCAGCCCGCGCCGGTCACGGAACCAGAACATCCCTTTATCCCGGCAGAAACGAATCCTGCAGAAGCAGACGAGGCAGAAGCTGACCCCGTTGACATTGTGGAAGAAAACATCAACGCTGAGGACCTCGAAGAAGACCTTCGCCTGACCGATGAAGCGTCAGCTGGGCAGCAAAAAGTCGAAACTGATTCCGGAACATCCACAGATGAACCACCAGACCTGGATGAGCCAGTTCCGGCCATCGCCTATCAGGTCAGACGCCAATTCGACACCCAGATCCCGCAGTCCGTTGTCACTCAGCTTTTATATGACACCTATGTGGTCTACCATGACTACCTGCTGATCACCTCCGGCGGGGCCAATATCAGGGAGTGGCCTGATGCGTCTTCCGCCAAAGTGGGGCGTGCCGGCTATTTTGACAAAGTCCGGCTGCTATCCGAAGTGGAAGGTGTCTATGTCGACTCCTATGGCACAAATCTCTGGTATGAAGTCGAACAGATGGTCGGGGACCAGGTCATCCATGGCTTTGTTTTGAGTTCCTTAGGTGAAGTCAGAACCTTCCAGTTCGACAAAATGATTAAATCTGTTTTGACCCTGCAGGCTGAAGTCGATGCCAACGTGACCGCTTACATCTCCAATTACAAAAACTGGACTGGAACGTCTCCACTGTACAAGGGTGGCACCGTCGATGCCTTTGGCACAAAACGCTATCAGTCAGCGCCAGGTTACAGCGAAGCCAGCACAGCGTCTGATTTTCGCTATCTGACGGATGGCACGCTGGTTTCGATCCTGGCGGAGACAGACACATTCTACAAGGTCTATGTTCCTTTTCATGATGGCACGTACTATGTCCCGCAGAAATTTGTTTCTCTGAAAAATTCCCTGGAGCAGCTGACGAAAGTCATAGTGGTCGACCGCCATAACCAGAACGAAGGCTTGTTCGAATGGGTCGATGGCCAATGGCAGATTGTCTCGTACATCTATGCCACCACCGGTGAAAAAGCCCGGCACAAAGAACCCACGGATCTGGGCTATTTCATGGCAATCCAGAAGGTAGACCAGTTCCTTTACCTGGATGACATCACCCGGCAAATCGCCGGTTATGCACCCTACGGGATCCGCTTCAACGGTGGCGCCTACATCCATGGCGTGCCGGTGGATCTCAAAATCATCAACGGCACCCGCGTGTTTCCACCCCACCAGGAGTATTTGCACACCATTGGCAGCTTCCCCAGAAGTCATAAATGTGTCCGAAATTATACCAGTCATGCCAAATTTCTCCATGAGTGGACCCAAACAGGCCAGACAGCGGTGATCGTGATCGAATAAATTCAATTATTACGATATGCTATAGATATCATTTCAAATACTGGAGGTCTATCTGGATGCCTGAATGTTCAGATTCCTGGGACGAGGCCTTGATTGATATCACTTCCGAATTAATGCTTAAGGAACAGGAAAAATTGGTTCGAGCTTTGCAGGAAAGTGAAGCCTTCCTTAACCAGGCACAAAGTGTCTCCCAGACGGGGCATTGGCATTTGGACATCCGGAGTGGGGCATTATCATGGTCGCGTGAAACGTATCGGATTTTCGGTGTTCCAATGGATGAACCGCAAACATTGGAGATGTTTTTCCAATACATTCATCCAGATGACATGCCCCAAGTTGAAAAAGACTGGGTAGAGGCTCTTTCAGGAAGGGACTACCAGGTCCAGCACCGGATTGTGCGCAAGGATGGTGAAATCCGCTGGGTTGAGGAACGGGCCTGGGACTTTCCATCTCCAAACGACTCGTCGAAGCACTGGGTGGCACGCTGGGTGTGTCAAGCCAGGAAGGTTCGGGCAGCACATTCTGGTTCGAAATTCCGATCGGTACAAGCTCGGATGTTGACGTTGTATCTAACTGAAATGAATGTAAAAATCCGCGAAAGCTTGCGTCCCAGAAGGATTCTGGCATACAATCTTGTTTGGAACATATGCCCGAAAAGGAGAACCTGAAATGAAATCCACGACTTTTCTGACCCGAATCGCTATCCTTGCCCTGAGCCTAAGCTTGATCCTGCTTGCCGGCTGCAGCCAGTCTGACAAAGCCCAGCCCCTGGCCGACCAAGTCCGCGTTGCCTGCATGAAGGGGCCTACTGGGATCGGCCTGGTCCACCTGATGGAACAAACCGACCAGGGTAAAGCGCAAAACCCCTATGTCTTTTCCATCCATGGTTCGGCGGATGAAATCACCCCCAAACTGATCAACGGTGAACTCGATCTGGCAGCAGTCCCGGCCAATCTGGCGTCCGTTCTGTACAACAACACCCAAGGGCAGGTGGTGGTTCTGGCAATCAACACCCTCGGCGTCAATTACCTGGTGGAGACAGGGACGGCTATCTCGTCCCTTCAGGATGTACGTGGCAAAACCATCTATGCTTCCGGCAAGGGCTCCAGCCCCGAATTCGGCTTGCGCTACCTGCTGCATGAAAATGGCATTGACCCTGACCAGGATGTCACCCTGGAATGGAAATCCGAGGCCACGGAAGTCGTCGCGTTGCTGGCCCAGACACCCGGAATGGTCGCCATGCTCCCTCAGCCTTATGTCGCAGTGGCCCAGGGTAAAGTGCCCGGTTTGAATGTGGCGGTTGATTTGAATGCGGCCTGGACAGACCTGGATAATGGCAGCCTGATGATCACGGGTGTCCTTGTGGGCCGCAAAGCCTTTGTGGAACAGTATGAAGACCAAGTTAAACTCTTCCTCGAGGACTATCAGGCATCTACCCGCCTGGCCAACGAATCGATTCCCGAAACCGCACAGTTAACCGAGAAATACGGCATCGTTGCTGCGGCAGCTGCCGAAAAAGCCATCCCGCAGTGTAACATCACCTACCTCGCAGGTGCTGAGATGAAAACAGCCCTGTCCGGCTATCTTGAGGTACTCATGGCCCAGAATGCCAAGTCGGTCGGTGGCCAGATGCCGGATGATGCGTTCTATTTCCAGCCTTGAGCATGCTCTTGAGGACTACAGGCAAGCTTCCATCCTGGGCTAAAGCCCTGTCCATTCTCCTGGCTTTATTCGTCTGGCAACTGGCTGCGTGGCTGGTCCAGAGCCATCTGCTCCTGGTTTCGCCCTGGACCGCTCTGGTCCGGCTCGGGATTCTGTCAGGCCAGGGGTCTTTCTGGCTGGCGGTTTCCCATTCTCTGGGCAGGATACTCCTGGGTTTTACCCTGGCATTGGTGACGGGCATCTTGCTGGCCGTTTTTTCTGCCCGCTGGCATCTGGTCGATGTCCTGCTCTGGCCCTACATGGCGGCGATCAAAGCCACCCCGGTCGCATCCTTCATCATCTTGTGCCTTATCTGGCTGGACTCGCGCAGTTTGTCTGTTTTCATTTCTTTCCTGATGGTGCTGCCGATCATTTACACAAGCGTCCTGCAGGGAATCCGCAGCACTGACATCCAGCTGCTCGAGATGGCCACAGTCTTCAAGATCAGCCGTTGGCGCCGCCTGATCTATATCTACCTGCCTCAGCTGCGTCCCTTTCTGGTTGCCTCGTGCACGGTCGCTACGGGTCTGGCCTGGAAAGCCGGTATTGCAGCTGAAGTCATCGGCATCCCGGCCGGAACGATCGGGGAACGGCTCTACCAGGCCAAAATCTACCTGGACACGGGGGACCTTTTTGCCTGGACCATTGTCGTCGTCGGCCTTTCGATCCTGGTGGACAAAGCCATAGTCCATTGCCTGGACAGGTTGTTTGCGTTTGTGGAGAGGCGGTAAGCATGGCCATCGAGATCAGGAATGTGAGCAAATCCTATGCTGGCCGGCCTGTGCTGGAGCATTTTTCCGCTGTCTTGCCCGACTATGAGACAACCGTCATCATGGGGCCTTCTGGCTGTGGCAAAACGACTCTCCTGAGACTTTTGATGGGTCTGGAACGTCCTGACGAAGGGCAGATTGCAGGCCTGCCGGACAAGATCAGTGCCGTGTTTCAGGAAGAGCGTCTTTGCAGCCCGTTTTCTGCCCTGGCCAATGTGCGCCTGGTCACGCGAAAATCCTTAAGTCGCCAGACCATCGAACAGCACCTGGCAGAAATCGGCCTATCGGGCAGCCTCCAGCAGCCGGTCCGGACCCTGAGCGGTGGCCAGCAGCGCCGGGTTTCGATTGTCCGGGCCATGTTGGCCGACAGTGATCTGATTGTGCTCGATGAACCCTTCAAAGGTCTGGATGCTGACACGAAAAGCAGCGTGTTGACGTACGTCCAGTCCAAAGCAAAAGGGAAGACCTTGCTGGTGGTCACCCATGATGCAGCTGAGGCGACAGCGCTGGCACCCGTCGATTCATGGATCCGGATGCCTGTCCTCCCTGATGACTAGAATTCATACCGGAAAGACCGCGGTCCGCGCGTCTGGTGCTGGTATTGCAGCAAGCGCATCAGGATTTCCGCATGATGGCCGTCGTTGGCCCTTTCTATGGCTTCTTCGAGGATAGACTCTGGGATCAGTTTGTGCTCGAGCAGGATCTGGCATCCTTCCAGGTCTTGCTGGTCTATCACAACCGGCACGAGCTGCGCCGCGTGTGTACGCATGAAATCCAGATAAAGGGAAAATCTTTCCTGCGACAGGCGACTGGGGCATCGCAGCTGGACCACTGCCATGGTAAACCGTTCCTGCAGTCGTTCCAATTGGCTCCACAGCTGGTCGTAACACGAAAAATCGATGGATACCAAGCCGTCATGCACCTGGACACACAGGCAAAATGCTGTTGCTTCTTCAAATGTCAACCGTGTCCAGTCTGGGAAAAGGATGGCCTCACCAGCATCAACCGGCTGGACAGCACCAGTAGGTGCCGGCCTGATTTCCAGCAGCCTGAGTCCCACCCAGGCGCGTTCACCAATGTTTTGCACGTGTGCTGGAATCTGCAGGCGCCAGAGGCTTTTACATTCGGCAAAGACTTTGTCCGCGATGGTTTCGAGGCCATCCGGCAAAATCAGGGTCTCCAATTGGCTGCAGCCGGAAAAGACACCTTCAGGCAGGCTTTTCACCAGAGGTGGAATGACCAGTTGGCGCAGATGAGTGCAGCCTGTCAGGGCCCAGGGGCCAATCGTCCGCAAATCTGACGGCAAATCCAGCCGGGTCAGGTGACGGCAACCCTTGAAGGAGTGGGCAGCAATTTCGCGCACCGTTTCCGGTACGGTGTATTCGATGGCCGGATGCCCTTCCGGGAAGATCAAGAGCTGCTTGAACGTTTTATCAAACAGCACACCGTTGCGAGACGAGAAGACCGGGTTTTCCGGATGCACATCCAAGTGGGCCAGCTGTTCGCAGCGGATGAAAACGCCCTCGCCCAACTGGACCAGGTGTTCTGGCAACTGGATGTGCCGCAGATGGCGACAGCTGTCAAAGGCCCAGCGGCCCAACTTGGTCATGCCAGCTGGCAGCTGCACGTGTGTCAGCGCATCGCAGCTTTTATAAGCCATGTCAGAGATGGTGTGAATGGTGGTGGGCAGATCAATGGACTTGAGCACCACGCATCCGAGAAAAGTCCGCTCTTCGATCCGTTTAAGACCAGCCGGCAGGTCGAGCTGCCGGAGGCTGTAGCATTTGGAAAAGGCTCCCAGTCCGATCTGCTGCACCCTTGCTGGCAGTTTCAATGTGTTAAGGCTCTGGCAGTTGGCAAAAGCCGTCATTCCAATGTGCCGGATGGACTGGGGCAGGGAAATCGCCTGCAGACTGACGCACCCTTCCAGCATATTGTCGCTGATCGCATCAATGCCCTCCGGTACATCCAGCTCCTGAAGGGCCGCACAATTGGCAAAAGCTCCGGGCCCCATCTGCACCAGTGTCGAGGGGAGCTTGATCTGCCGGATGTTCTGGCAATCGGCAAAAGCGGATTCGCCGATCCGTTCCAGGCCCTGAGGCAAACGAATGGACTCGAGATGGGTACAGCCGGCAAAGGCTTGTTTGCCAATCTCCCGGATTGTGCCAGGTAAAATGACTTCACGCAGGTTGCGGCAGAGCCGGAAGGTTCCGGGTTCAATCCGGGTCAGACCATCAGGCAGCTGGACCGTTTCCAAGGCTTCACAGCGGTAGAAGGCCTCGGCTGCAATTTCCCTGACACTATTCGGGATGCGGATGCTGCGAAAGCGCGGGACATCCGTGACGTTGTGCTCGCGCATGCGGAAAAAAGCCCGGCTGCCGATCAGGGTCACCCCGTCAGGGATTTCGACCTGGCTGTCCGGGCAAAGTGTACCGGAATAATTCTCTGCCCGGCCTTTTTCCATCAGCAGGATCATGCCTGGACTCCGGGAACCGGTGCATTGGATGTGCCATCCCTTGCGGTTCCATTTTGAAGGTTTGCCATGGCTGACAGGATCGCCTGGTGACGGTCGAATAATTTCAGATCATCGCTGTGGGCAAAATAATCATCACAACCGAACCGGCTGATGAACCGGGCTGAATCCGGATGGTTCGTCAGGCCAGACATCAACGTCATGCGTTCCTGCCCATCACCGAATGCCGCCGCAACAAATTCGAACACGTGATGCAGTCGTTCCCGGACCAGGGTTGATTCCGCTTCCAGCTGGGCAACTGCCTGGTCGAAATTGGTTTTGAGTAGCCCGAAAGGTGCCCGGTGGGCGCTGGCACCACCGAGGATCAGGTCACGCTGGCTGTTTTCCAGGCTCTTGATCAGAAGCTGGATCAAATGTTTGCGCTCCTCGGTCAGGGTCAGGGCCCGTTCGCCGATTTCCAAGTCTTTGCGCAGCAGCTGGATTTGATGCTCGAGCACAGCCTGGGCATCCGAAACAGGCTGCTCAATGTCGTTTCTGATGCTCTTCAAGATTTTGTAGCGCTGTTCAACCAGGGTATCAGCCACCAGGCAGGCTTGCATGCTCTGGCTCAGGGCGTCGAGCAACAGGCCCAGTAATGACAGCCGTTCGTCGAATGGGGCCGCCTGAGCCTGTCTGAGCACATCTTCACCGGCCTGGCCGGACAGGATGGCTTCGATCCGGTACTGGTCCTTGTATTTGTTGTACAGCTCATAATAGAGGGCAAATTCCCGGGCGATCCGGGAATTTTGCAGGTATTGACCAGTCAAGTGATGATCCACCGGCAATCCGAGCTCTTCGGAGAGAATAATCATCTTGGAAAGATCTTCCCAGCCCCGGGCCGTGACAAAACTCTTGCCATCGACGGTTGATTCAACCGCATAGAAATCCTGCTGGCGCAGGTCGAGGTAGGAGAGGATGCTGCCATGGACCTTGTATTGCCAGGCATATTCTTTCCAGACCCCATAATCCGGTTCAACATCGATCCGTTTCAAACGGTCCATGGTGACAATGTCGAATTCACGCACGGACTTGTTGTATTCAGGCGGGTTGCCAGCCGAGACGACCATCCAGCCACGTGGCAGACGATGCCGGCCAAAGACTTTGAACTGCAAAAACTGCAACATGGCTGGTGCCAGGGTTTCTGAGACACAGTTGACTTCATCCAGGAACAAAATCCCTTCCGCGATGCCGGTCTCTTCGATGGTGTCATAGACGGCAGCAATGATTTCACTCATGGTGTATTCCGAAACATCATAGTCTACACCGCCAAAGGTCTTGCGCAGGATGAACGGCAAGCCCAGGGCACTTTGCCGGGTGTGATGGGTCATGGAATAGGACACCAGGCTGATACCAAGCTCCTGGGCGATTTGCTCCATGATGGCCGTCTTGCCAATGCCTGGTGCGCCTAAAAGAAAAACCGGCCGCTGCTTTTCGAGCGGGATCCGGTAATTGCCCAGTTCGTCCTTCTTCAGGTACGCAGCAATGGCATTCTGGATTTGCTGTTTGGCACTCTTGATATCCATGGTTTGACTCCTTGCGTGTGATCAAGCTGTTTCACAGCTGGTCCAAGTCTTCTTCGTGCAGGATCAGTTTGATGGCCCAGGGAGGGACTGCCACCTGGCTGCCACCATCGTTGAGAAAGACAAATGCGGTCTCATAAGCAGGTTTCTTTTCAGGGTAAGTCCCCAGACCGTCTGTGAAATAGATCAAGCCTTTGAGATGGGTGAACAGTCTCTGCTCGATCATGTCATCCACCAGCCGGAACACCGGGCGAAAGTCCGTACCACCAAATCCACACAACTGTTCGCTGGCAGCGTAGTGGGCGAAATCATCCGGCTTTGTCAAATGGACGACGGACTGGACCTTGGCGTCGCATTGGATGAGATAGACATTGAAGGTCTGGAAAAACGCGTCATTCTGGCTGAGAATGGCTCCGGTTCTGCGGATGAAATTCTGGACCATGGCCCCGCTGCAGGAAGCGGATGTGTCTATGGCGATGACAAGATCCCGGATTTTAGGGACCTCTATGTATTCCAGCGGCTCAATCAAAGGCAGGTTGCGATAGAGGAAAAGGCCATACGTGTAGAACACCGTGTCAAATTCGTCATCATTGATCCGCATCGATTCGCCCAGGACCATGAATCGCTGCAGGAAGGCCCGGTAATCCACCCGGGACTGGTTGGCTCGCTCAATTGCTGCGGTCAACGTGCCCGATCGGCCGCCCCAACTCTGGGACAACGTTTCCAGATCCACCTGGATCCGGCTGCTGATCGCCTCCCAGCGTTCGCGAGCTTTCTTCTGAGCCTCTTGCTGCTCGGTGTCAGGTTGTAAAGTTGTCATATCATCCTGATTTGATTTGTTGCTTTCATCAGGCTGCGTGAACCTCATGGGCCATTCGCAGTGGTCATCCCGGAAGACCTGCTCCTGCCAGAGCAGCAGCGTTTCATCAGGCAAGGCCTGGCCCAGGAAAAACCGGTAGAGCCTCTCTGCTGTCAAGGCATGTGCCTCTTTTTTCAATTGGCTGGCCAGGGATTTTCGGGCTGGTGCTCTGGGGCACTCCGTCTGAACCAGGTTCAGTTCGTCGATGATGGTCTCGACAGCAATGTCACAGGCCAGGTCCCAATAATCAGGGCGAGATTTTTGACTGGCAAAGGGGTGGAGAAGTACCAGATGCAAGATCAGGTGCAGGTAGTCGCGCGCCACCTGCTCACGCCTGACCTGATAGCGGTCGAGCAGAGGTTGCGATCCATAAGCAAATACCTGTCCATCGGTTGCGAAATGCTCCCGACCGGTATCCAGAAAAACTGGCTGGCCAAGGGCCGGGCCGAGAAATCGCAGGGCCACCATCAGGGTGTCACGGGTCAAGCCCAACACGTCCCGGGCGATGCTGGCAGATTGACGGTCAGATAATAAATGCTCTGGCATGGTTTCCCTTCCGGCAATGCAGGTAGTCCTATACACTTATTTTCCACACATCCCGGCAAATTGCCAGCCCAATCCTGCTTGCATCCGGTTGATATCACACAAGGGACGGTTCTGCCGTGTTAAGATAAAAATAAAATCCATCCGATCGGGAGGCATAGACAATGAGCTTCATAGGCAATCTTCTCTGGTTCATTTTTGGAGGCATCCTTTTATGGCTAGCCTGGATGATCGCTGGACTTTTGTGCATGATCACGATCGTCGGCATCCCCATAGGGCTGCAGTGTTTCAAATTTGCTGCGCTGATGTTGGCGCCGTTTGGCCGTGAGATCGATTACAGCCAAGCTGGAACGTTTTCCTTTCTTGTGAACATCCTCTGGATCATCTTTCTAGGCTGGGAGCTTGCTGTCGCCGCTGTTGGGATCGGCCTTGTCTATTGCCTGACGATCATCGGCATTCCTTTTGGCTTGCAGGCATTCAAGTTCGCCCGTCTGGCCCTGATGCCGTTCGGGGCCCGGATCGTCCGCATCAGATGATCCTTTAAGCCCTCGCACCGGACTGTGTTATACTGAAATCAGAACCCACTTCGGGTAGCCGATCCGCTCCGCTTCTGTGCAAGATCTGACAGGAGGACTGATCGTGACCCAGCCTTTCGACACCCCGCATACAGGTCATGTCCTGACAGTCCAGGGCAGCGTGGTCGATGTCGCATTTTCCGGACGTCTGCCGCCCATCCATACCATCCTGCGCACCGGCCATGAGAATACCGTCGTTCTGGAAGTCCAAACCCAGGTGGCTCCGGGCCGTGTCAGGGGTATCGCTTTGACATCCACCCAGGGACTAGCCCGGGGCATGGAAGTGACAGATACTGGACAGACGCTGATGGCTCCAGTTGGGCCGGCAATTCTCTCCCGCATGTTTGATGTCTTTGGCCAGCCGATAGACCATCAGCCTGCACCAGATCCCGTCAGTCATCGCACAATCCATTCAGCCCCTCCGCCACTGTCGAAAAGGATGCCGACCTCCGAGATGTTTGAAACCGGCATCAAAGTCATCGATGTTTTAGCGCCTCTGGAGCGTGGCGGCAAAGCAGGCCTTTTTGGTGGAGCCGGTGTCGGCAAAACCGTCCTTCTGACAGAAATCATCCACAACATGATCCGCCATCATGCCGGAGTCAGCCTTTTTTGCGGCATTGGCGAACGATGCCGGGAAGGGGAGGAACTCTACCGCAGCATGCAGGAAGCGGGGGTCCTTCCAGACATGGTCCTGGTTTTTGGCCAGATGAATGAGCCACCCGGCTGCCGTTTCCGCGTGGGCCATACAGCTCTGACCATGGCCGAATATTTCCGGGATGATGAACATAAAGATGTCCTGCTTTTGATCGACAATATTTTCCGCTTCATCCAGGCTGGCGCAGAAGTTTCGGGACTTTTGGGCCAGATGCCTTCTCGGCTCGGATACCAGCCAACGCTGGCCACAGACCTGGCACAACTTCAGGAACGCATTGCCAATACGCAGTCAGGTGCCATCACCTCGATCCAGGCTGTCTATGTCCCGGCCGATGATTTCACGGATCCGGCGGCTGTCCATACTTTTTCCCATTTGTCAGCTTCGATTGTCATGTCGCGCAAACGGGCCAGTGAAGGCTTGTATCCAGCGATTGACCCCCTGCAGTCCAATTCCAAGCTGGCCACCCCCGGGATCATTGGGGAACGGCACTACCATCTGGCCCAGGCTGTCCGCCAGACATTGGCCCGTTACAACAACCTCAAAGACATCATCTCCATGCTCGGGCTCGAGCAACTCTCCCCGGCTGACCAGAAACTGGTCGCCCGGGCTCGCCGGCTGGAACGGTTCCTGACCCAGCCATTTTTTACAACGGAGCATTTTTCAGGTACCAAGGGCCGTTTTGTCACCCGGGAGGATGCGCTGACTGGCTGCGAGCAAATCCTCAACGACGAATTCATGTCCTATCCAGAACAGGCCTTCTACATGATCGGCTCGATTGAAGATGCGTATGAAAAAATGTCCAGCGGCCAGGCCGCTGGCACGGTTGAGGGTGTGTGACCATGCAGGACTCCGAACAAATCACCTTGATCGTCAACATCCCTGAACGTATTGTGCTCAAGGCTGAGCATGTGGTACGGCTGGTGACGGGCACGACAACAGGATCGCATGGGATTCTGCCGCACCGGCGAGACCTTGTGGCACCACTGGCACCTGGTATCCTGACCTATGAGGACGACCAAGGCATCGAGCATTATGTCGCCCTTGATGAAGGGATTCTGCTCAAATCGGGGCTCACGGTCCAAGTGACAGCTCGGCGGGCAGTTGCCAGCGACGATCTGGCCATCTTGCGCGACCAGCTGGTATCAGCCCTGCAGACTGTCAGCGAACATGAAGCACAAACCCAGCGGATCCTTGAAAAGTTCGAGGATGATTTCATCCGGCTTTACCATGAGGTACATCGTGACTAGACATGAAAACAGGGAACGTCCATCTGGTGATGAGGATCTGATCCAGAAAATCAGCGCCGATTCGCAAAGGAAAATCCGGCTGAAACAAACAGGCTCGGACAAACCGTGGTTTGGCATGGGCCTGATGGGTCTTGTGGGATGGTCGATAACCGTACCAGGCTTGCTTGGCCTTGTGGCAGGCGTCTGGATCGACCGGCGCTGGCCATCGCCTGTTTCCTGGACCTTGATGCTATTGGCAGGCGGTATCGGCCTGGGCTGCCTGAACGTCTGGTATTGGCTGGGCCGCCAGGCTGATGAAATCGACTTGGAATCTGGAACATCAAAGCCTGAAAAACACAAAAGGAAGGGAAGACCATGAACAACCTGGCTATCTTGTCTGGTCTGGCAACTGGTGCCTTGCTGGGTCTCCTGTTTTTTGCCGGATTATGGCTGACCATCAAGAAAGGGCTTGTGTCGCGGCATCCAGGTGTCTGGTTTTCACTCAGCTTGCTGCTGCGAATTGGCGCAGTCGTGCTGGTCCTGACATGGACCGCTCGCCAGGGTTTTGAAAATCTCGTGTCAGCTCTGACCGGGTTCCTTGTGGTCCGCAGCATCCTCAACAACCGGATCAAGCATCAGATCGTGCAGATCAAGCAGGGAAAGGAGGGGCCATCCAGTGAAGATCAGTCCTGACCAGACAATTTTCTGGTCGAATGGTTTTATCAAAATAAATGCCACCCTGGTTGTGACTTGGCTGATGATGGCTGCACTGACAGGTGGATCGATCCTGGCCACCCGGAAAATCCGGAAGAATGGTCCTCGGACCAGAGTGCAGAATTTTCTCGAGATGATCGTTCTATTGATTGTCCGGCAAATCGAATCTATTGGACTGGTCAAGGCCAGGCGTTATCTGCCGTTCATAGGTTCCCTGTTCCTTTTCATAGCCAGCTCAGCTTTACTGACGATTGTACCGGGCTACCAGCCCCCGACCGGATCGTTGTCGACAACCGTGGCACTGGCCCTGTGTGTCTTGTTTGCCGTGCCAGTCTTCGGAATCTGGGAACAGGGATTTTCTGGCTATCTCAAAACGTACCTGCAGCCAACGCCGCTGATGCTGCCATTCAATTTGATTGGTGAGTTGTCCCGCACCCTGGCTCTTGCTGTCCGTCTATTTGGCAATATGATGAGCGGCGTGATGATTGTTGCGGTGCTTCTGACCCTGGCACCACTCTTTATCCCCGTGCTGATGACAGCACTGGGACTGGTGACGGGCATGGTCCAGGCCTATATTTTCGCTGTCCTGACTGCCGTTTACATATCATCCGCCACCCAGTCGCATCCTGAAAGGAGGTCCCCATGAACCCATTGACTGCCATTGCCATCACATCGATCATCATAGCTGGACTGACGATCACAATCGGTACGATCGGCCCTGCGCTGGGAGAGGGACGGGCCGTCGCCACGGCGCTGACAGCACTGGCCCAGCAGCCCGATGCTTCACCAGTGATCACCCGGACCTTGTTTGTCGGCCTTGCGATGGTTGAATCAACTGCCATCTATTGTCTGGTCGTCACACTGATCCTGATATTTGTCAATCCCTTCTGGAATTACGCCATCGCCAACCTGGCCGGAGGCTGACCATGCTTTTTGACTGGTTCACTCTGCTGGCCCAAATCGTCAATTTCCTGATCCTGGTTTTCCTCTTGAAGCGGTTTCTCTTCAAACCTGTCCTGAAAGCCATTGATGAACGGGAGCGCAAAATTGCCAGCTCGATCAAGGATGCTGCGGTCAAGATGCAGGACGCAAATAAAACTCGAGACCTGTATCAGGAAAAACTGGAAGATCTGGAACGTCAGAGGGCCGAACGGATGCAGGAACTGGCTGAGCAGGTTGAGCAAGAGCGAGAAAAAAAGCTGGCCCGGATCAAATCTGAGGTGGAACACGAGTCAGAGCGTCTCCGGCATACCCTGCAAACAGAGGCGGACGAATTTGCCCAGGGTTTCAGACGCCTTCTGGGACACGCTGTGATGGACGCCTTGGAAAAGACACTGCAAGATCTTTCCGGACAATCACTGGAGCAGCGGATGATCGAGCGCTTTGCCGACAAACTGGCTGAAGAGGGGCCACAGGTCTGGCAAACGCCAGAATCACAAGGAACGGAAAACCCCAGTGAGACAGTCCGGATTGTTTCGACCTGGGCTCTTCCACTCCAACAGCAAAAGATGCTGGAATCTGTGATCCAGTCGCAATGGCCCGGCTTGGGAACCATCGAGTATGAGACCGATCCGGCTAAGATCTGTGGCTTGTCGCTGCATTGGGGCAGCTTACAGCTGAACTGGCACGTGGACGATTACCTGGCATCTCTGCACGATTGCCTGGATTCACTGGTCACGTTGCCAGAAGCCCAGTCCACAGAGCAGGGGGCGAGCGATGACAAGACATGACCTGGAATCCATGTCTGCCGTGGCGTTCCAATCATTGACCCAGGCGATAGCAAACCACCAGAAAACGCTCGTTCCTGTTTCAGTCGGGATGATTGAATCCATCGCCGCAGGTGTCGTGCGGGTTTCTGGTCTTGAATCGATCGGGTATGAAGAACTGGTCCAGTTTGCCGATGGCAGTCTGGGCATGGCGTATGATCTGGACGTCCATGACATTGGTGTGATCTTGTTTGGCCAGCCGGCCAATCTGAATATCGGCGAACCGGTCCGCCGCCTGGGCCGGGTGCTGGACATCCCGGTCGGCCATGAATTGCTTAGCCGTGTCATAGACCCGCTTGGCAGGCCACTGGATGGGGCAGACCCTGTCAAAACCCGGAGACGCTTGCCCGTTGAGAGGCCTGCCCCTGCGATCATGGACCGTTTACCGGTTACAGTCCCGCTGCATACAGGAATCAAGGCGATTGATGCAATGGTTCCGATCGGACGTGGCCAGCGTGAGTTGATCATCGGTGACCGGAAAACCGGTAAGACCGCTGTTGCCCTGGATACGATCATCAGCCAGCGAGACAGCTCCGTCTTTTGTATTTATTGTGCCATCGGCCAGCGTTCTGCAGCAGTGGCCAAAGTGATCGACATCCTGCGTAAAAATGATGCTCTCAACCACTGCGTGGTCGTTGTCGCTGAAAGCAATGAAGCCGCTGGACTTTCCTACATCGCACCTTATGCAGCAACCAGCATTGCCGAATTCTTCATGTCTGAAGGATATGACACCCTGATTGTCTATGATGACCTCACTCAACACGCCCGATCTTACCGTGAGCTCTCCCTTCTTTTGCATCGGCCTCCAGGCCGGGAAGCATTCCCCGGTGACATTTTCTACATCCATTCGCGTCTGCTGGAACGATCGACAAGGCTCAAACCCGAACTGGGCGGTGGTTCTTTGACAGCCCTGCCAATTGTTGAGACGGAATCACAGAACATATCGGCTTATATTCCGACCAATCTGATTTCGATCACAGATGGACAGATCTATTTGTCGCCCGCTTTGTTCGAACTGGGGGTCTTGCCGGCCATCGATGTGGGCTTGTCTGTCTCCCGGGTAGGCGGCAAAGCCCAACAGGAAATCTATCGGACGATTGTCAAGGATTTGAAGCTTGCTTACGTCCAGTTTGCAGAACTGGAGTCGTTTGCCCGCTTTGGTGCTCATCTGGATGACACCTCCCGGAAAATGCTGGCCCACGGTCACAAGATCCGGGCGTGCCTCAAACAAGTCGATCAAAAACCAGTTCCATTTGAAGCACAGATCCTGATCTTGATTGCGCTGGCTGAAGGTTTGCTGGAAGCAGTTCCATTGGAACATCTGGCCCAAGTCCAGGATAAACTGGTCCAGACGGCAGCTGAGAACCAGAATTCCATTGCAGCCATGATTGTTGAAAGTCATCCAGACCAGGAGTCCAGATATCCGTCACTGATTCAACTGGCCGAAAAGACGGTGGCTCCTTATATCAGGAACAAGGAAAGTTCATAAATATGAGCGAGTCTGCTTCTGACCTGCAGCGGAAAATCGGCCATGTCCATGAATTGCATGAACTTGTCCGCGCGATGAAAGCGCTGGCTTTGTCTTCAATCAGCTTGTTCGAACAGGCAATTGCCTCCCTGGAGTCCTATTCCCAAGTCGTTGAAACTTCACTGGGAGCTTGTTTCAGGGATATTGGCCCGATCAGTCCAGTGTTGGAACAGCGGATCAAATCACGCCATCAGGGAACTGCAGTCATTGTCTTTGGATCGGACCATGGTCTGGTTGGTTCGTTCAATCGTGATATTGCCCAGTTCGCCCGGGAAGAAATCATAAGCATGACTAAGCCCCTCCAAGTGATTGCAGTAGGTGAACGGGCATCCAGTCAACTGATCGAATGTGGCATTTTGCCGGGACAGACATTGAAAACACCGCATTCTGTGCCCCTGATCACTCCCCTGGTTAGTCAAGTGCTGGCAGAGCTTGATACTTCCGGCATGACCACCTGTTATTTGCTATACCATGAACCAGGATTTGCCACGGATTACCAGCCGGTCATCGATCAAGTCCTGCCCTTTGATGACCGTTTGAGCGGGCGTTGGACCAGCATCCCCTGGCCAGGCCAAGCCCTGCCGGAGGTTTTGGAAGGCGGCGCCGTGGCCGTACGGTCGCTGATCAGGGAATTTCTTTTCATCACAATCTATCGCGCGTGCGCTTTATCGATCACCAGTGAAAATTCCAGCCGGCTCAGTGCCATGCAGCGGGCGGACCAGAACATTGATGCGCTGCTGGATGAACTGAAATCCGACTACAACCAGCAGCGCCAGCGTCTGATCGATGATGACCTGTTCGATGTCTTGTCTGGTTATGAAGCGTTGCGCAAACCCTGGAAAAATCAAAATTGACGAAAGACAGGCACAATGGGTTAATAGAAGGGAGCTTGCCTGATCAAGACTCGGGAGGGACAGGAATGTTCTACAAAGAATACGGCAATACGGGCCTGAAGGTATCTGCCATCGGCATGGGCTGCATGCGCTACGATGAAGACGATGTGCGAGCTGGTCGCCTCGAAAAATGTGCTGAAGTGCCCCTTTATGCCCGCAGCAAAGGAATCAATTATTTCGATACAGCGCCTTTCTATTGCGAAGATAAAAGTGAAGAAATCACTGGACTGGCTTTGGGGCAGCTGCCGCGCGACAGCTTCCTGGTCTCGTCGAAAGCCAACATTGGCACCACCGGCAAACTGGTCACAGCAGAAGCCTTCCGCAGGCGTCTGGAGAAAACCCTGACCCGCCTGCAGGTTGATTATCTGGACTTCTATCATCTCTGGTGCCTGATGTCGCTTGAGGATTACAAAAAGCAAAACGATGCCCTGTACGATTTTTTTGTGCAGGCGCAAAAAGATGGACTGATCCGCAACATTGTCTTTTCATCCCATATGCCAGGCGATGAATTGGAACTGGTCATCGCCCGCGACCAGTTCCGCGGCATGCTCATTGGATACAACGCCTTGAATTACCGCTTCCGCCAGAGCGGGATCGAAGCTGCTGCCGCCAAGGGCATGGGTGTCGTCGTCATGAATCCCCTCGGTGGCGGCGTCATTCCGCAAAACCCGGATTATTTCGGTTACCTGACGGCTGGTACTGACCTCACTGTCGCCCAGGCCGCCTTGCGCTTTGTTGCTTCCCACCGCGAAATCTCCGTGACGCTCAATGGTTTGACCAACACAGCCCAGGTCGATGACGCCTGCGCAGCAGTCGAAGACCTTCAAGAAAAACCGGTCCGTGAGATTGTAGCCGCGATGGAGGGGCAAGGCTTGGCGATGAACAACTTGTGCACTGGCTGCGGCTATTGTGACGAATGTCCGGTTGGTATTGAAATTCCCAAATACATGGATGCCTATAACCAGCAGCTGTTCGGAGGTTCGATCAGTGAACGGCTGAAATGGCACTGGTCTTTGCCCGCCGAGGGCGCAGCCATCTGCACCGCCTGCGGCAAATGTGAACGTCTATGCACCCAGCATCTGCCGATCATTGCCCGCCTGGCTGAAATTGCGGCCATCAAAGATTGAAAACTGGTTTGGAAAAGGTAAAATCGCTTGTGATTTCCGGCAATTTGTTGTATCTTTCATCACGTTTTTGTACAATCGTGACGAAGAATCGGCCTCATCCATTTAAATGAATTCAGATAGACCAGGAGGACCTATGGCTAAAGTATTGATTATTGGAGCTGGTGGTGTCGCCAGCGTTGTTGTCCACAAATGTTGCCTCAATCCGGAGATTTTCACCGATATTTGCATCGCCAGCCGGACGAAATCCAAATGTGATGCCTTGAAGGCAGAACTGGACGGTGGCAAGACCCGGATCACAACGGCCCAGGTCGATGCTGATGATACACAGCAGGTGATCGACCTGATCAAAGGTTACGGACCGGAGCTGGTCATCAACGTCGCCTTGCCCTATCAGGACCTGACAATCATGGACGCCTGCCTGGCGACCGGTGTCCATTACCTGGACACCGCCAACTACGAGCCGCTCGATACAGCCAAATTCGAATACAGCTGGCAGTGGGCTTACCGCGAACGTTTTGCTGCCGCCGGACTGACTGCGATCCTCGGCTGTGGCTTTGACCCCGGTGTAACCGGTGTTTTCACGGCTTATGCTTTGAAGCACCATTTTGACCAGATCCGCCAGATCGACATCGTCGATGCCAATGCCGGCGACCATGGCTATCCCTTTGCAACGAATTTCAATCCGGAGATCAATATCCGGGAAATCACAGCCAATGGCCGCTATTTCGAAAATGGCCAGTGGATTGAAACAGCCCCCCTGTCTGTCAAGACCTCCTACGACCTGCCCGAAATCGGACCCAAGAACATCTACCTGCTCTACCATGAAGAACTCGAATCCCTGGCCGCCAATATCCCGGGCGTCGAGAAAATCCGCTTCTGGATGACGTTCTCGGATAATTACCTGACCCACCTCAAGGTGCTCGAAAATGTAGGCATGACCTCGATTGAACCCGTGATGTTCGAAGGCCGCCCGATCGTCCCGCTCCAGTTCCTGAAAGCCCTGCTGCCCGATCCGGCCTCGCTTGGTCCGCGCACCAAAGGCAAGACCAACATTGGCGTCATCGTCCAGGGTACCAAGGACGGCCAGCCGAAAACCTACTATGTCTACAATGTTTGCGACCACCAGGCCTGCTACCGGGAAGTCAAGTCCCAGGCCATCTCTTACACGACCGGCGTACCCGCTGTTGTTGGCGCCATGATGCTCTTGAAGGGCTTGTGGAAGATACCGGGCGTTTACAATGTCGAAGAATTTGATCCGGATCCGTTCATGGCCGAGCTGGGACCGCAAGGCTTGCCCTGGGTCGAAGATTTCAACCCGGTCCTGCTGGACTAAAAGGGGACAGCATGTCGATTGATTTCCATTCGGTCCCCACGCCCTGCTATGTAGTCGATGAAAAGCTGCTGGAAATAAATCTCCAGATTCTGGACTCGGTCCAGCAGCGTACTGGCTGCAAAATCCTCTTGGCCCTCAAAGGTTTTTCGATGTTTGCCACTTTCCCGCTGGTCGGCCGCTATCTGCACGGCATTACAGCCAGTTCCCTGCATGAAGCCCGTCTGGGCCGGGAAGAGATGGGCAAGGAAGTCCACATCTTTGCCCCTGCTTACATCGAAGAGGATTTTGACGAAATTTTGAGCCTGGTCGACCATGTCGTCTTCAATTCGTTCAACCAGCTGGCGAAGTACAAAGACCGGGTTAAGCAATCCGGTCGCCCGATCGAGATCGGCGTCCGGGTCAATCCGGAATACTCGGAAATTGCCACGGACCTGTACAATCCCTGCGCACCATACTCGCGCCTGGGCATTACCCGGGCCAATTTCCGCCCGGAGGAGATGGACGGCGTGGATGGCATTCATTTCCACACACTGTGCGAACAGAATTCGGACGCCCTGGCTCACACCCTGCCTGTGTTCGAGGAGAAATTCGGACCTTCTCTCAAGGGTTTGAAATGGATCAATTTCGGCGGCGGCCACCACATCACCCGGCCTGACTATGACATTGAGTCGCTGATCCGCTCGATCACCTACATCCAAGACAAGTACCAGGTCCAGGTCTATCTCGAGCCCGGCGAAGCCATTGCCCTGAACACGGGTTTTCTGGTGACTTCGGTCCTCGACATCATCGAGAATGGCAAACATCTGGCGATCCTGGACACATCAGCAGCCTGCCATATGCCGGATGTCCTGGAAATGCCCTACCGGCCGATGATCATCGGTTCCGGCGAGGGTGGGGAAAAACCCTATACCTATCGCCTTGGCGGTCCGACCTGCCTGGCGGGCGATGTGATCGGCGACTATTCCTTCGACGCGCCCCTTTCGCCCGGAGACCGTCTGGTTTTCACGGACATGGCCCATTACACCATGGTCAAGAACAATACCTTCAATGGCATCGGCTTACCATCGATCGCACTGTCTGATTTATCCAGCCAGACACGTGTGATCAAACGATTTGGTTACGACGATTTCCGAAACCGGCTTTCTTGAACGTGGCAGGGAGGAAGGAGTACCCAGCATGGACGCGATTGAATGCATCCTGAAACGGCGCAGCATCCGGCGCTACAAACCAGAACTGCTTGCCGAAGGTGACCTCGAGCGGATCATCGAGCTGGCCTCCTGGGCACCCAGCTGGGCCAATAGCCAGTGCGTTCGCTACGTTGCTATCACGGGTTCAAGAAAAGCTCAGCTGGCTGAATTTCTCGGCCAGGGTAGCAAGGCTATTGCGGTCAGCCAGGCGCCTGTAGTCCTTGCCGTCTGTGCGATCCACGGCAAATCCGGCGTCCTGCCAGGCCGGCCCGGTAACGACAAAGGCGATGCCTGGACCTACTTTGACTGCGGCGGTGCGGTCCAGACGCTATGCTTAGCTGCTTTTGCCCTCGGTTATGGCACGTTACAGATCGGTGCTTTCGACTATCAGGGAGCAGCGCAACTGCTTGATATTCCGTTGGACATGGAGCTGGTCGAACTGGTTGCCGTCGGGTATGCAGACATCGATCCGGCTGCCCCAGCCCGTCTGACCGTTGCGGAACTTTTAGACCACAGGGATTAAAATCTGAATTCACGTTTGAATACATTGGGAAAGAGGAATCGAGCATGATCAAGACACCCGAACAGATGACCCATGAAATAAAGACCCAGATGCGTGGTGGCACCGGGGAAGTGGAAATCCTCCATTTGTTTGACCCGGCAGAGCTGACGGGCAAATCACGCATGGTCGCCAAAGTGACGATGCAAAAGGGCTGCTCGATCGGATTCCATGAACATGGCCAGGAAGAAGAGATCTATTACATTCTCGAAGGCGAAGGTGTCTTCAATGAAAACGGCCAGGAAACGATTGTCTTTCCCGGCACGGCTACGCTGACGGGCAATGGATCGAGCCACAGCATCCGCAATGACAAGGCGGAGCCGCTAGTTCTTCTAGCCATCATTCTGCTGTTTGCCTGATCACAGGAAGACAAGACACCGTGTGCGGCCGGTACTACATCGAAGTCGAATCAGACCTGGTCGAGATCAGGAAAATCCTGTCTGACCTTAATGAGCGCTTCGCAGAACGTCCGGCTCTTGACCGTCTGAAATCAGGGGAGATTTTCCCGACTGACATTGTCCCTGTGATCCGGCCCTGGGAAACCCAGGAAGGAATCAAGCTCTTGCCCGACCTGATGCAGTGGGGGTTTAGTGATCCCTATCCCTTGATCAATGCCCGGGCAGAAACGGCAGACAGCAAACCAACTTTCAGGAAATCCTTCCAGGAACACCGGGTTTTGGTCCCAGCCACGGCGTTTTTCGAATGGCAAAAGCCGGTCGAGCCCGGGCAGAAGAAGACCAAGCTGAAATTGTCCCGGCCACAAGAAGCGGTTTTCTACATGGCTGGACTCTACCGTCTCTTGGCACCAGAGCAAAACCCCCTGCAGCTGACCGGACAATTTGTCATCCTGACAGCTGCAGCCAATGAATCCATCCGTCCAATCCATGACCGGATGCCCCTGATCGTTCCCCGGTCCTTACTCAGATCCTATCTGCAGGATATCAACAGTGCCAGAAACCTGTTGCACACCGCTGTGCAGCAACCCTTTCTGGCAGAAATCGCCAATTGACACAAAGGAGCATCCCCCTTGGAATTACCAGCAGCTACGCCTCTGCCAGATAAAAGACGGCGATTCTCGACCCTCATGCGTGAAAACCGGCTGTTGCTGGGCTCATTTGCGATTCCATTTGTGATCCTGATGGTCAGTTATTTCAGCCGCGGTGTTTTTCCGATCGGCAACCGCGACGTCCTGACGATTGATCTGTACCACCAGTATGCCCCCTTCCTTGCTGAGATGCAGGCCCGCCTGAGATCGCTGGACGGTCTGTTCTACTCCTGGTCCGGTGGACTGGGCACCAATTTCTATGCCTTGCTGGCCTATTATGTTGCCAGTCCCTTGAATGTCATCCTGGTCCTGTTTCCGGCCAGTTTTCTGACTGAGGCCATTTTCCTGATCATCCTTGCAAAAGTCGGACTGGCAGGCGCTACGTTCCATTATTTTCTGCGCGAAGTCCACCGGGAGGAAAGCCCGGTCATGACGGCCATTGCCAGCAGTTATGCTTTGTCCAGCTATGTCTTGTCCTACAGCTGGAATGTCATGTGGCTTGATGGCATCGTCCTGCTTCCGCTGGTCATTCTCGGCCTCATCCGGATCATTCGTGAGCAACGCTACCTGTTGTATCCGGTTGCCCTTGGCCTGACCTTGATTTCCAACTACTACATCGCCTTTTTCATTGTCCTGTTCACCGCCGTGTATGCCCTGGCAGCGCTGTTCCTGTACCAGGACCTGCCCAGTCCCTGGAAACTCACCGGACAACTGCTCCGGATTCTAGGCCTGTCTGTCCTGGGTGGCACGCTATCTGCTGTTCTGACCTGGCCGACCTATCTTTCCCTCAAGCTCACTTCAGCGGCAGACGATGCTTTTTCCGGCAAAATATCGGAATACTTTGACTTATTCGACTACATCAGCCAGCATTTCATGCTGATGAAGCCAACCATCCGGGACGGTATGCCCAATCTCTATGCGGGCCTGTTCGCCCTGGCCATGCTGCCCCTGTTTTTCTTTGCCCGCCAGATCGCCCTCAAGGTCAAGTATCTGCATCTGGCCCTGATTCTATTTCTGATCTCCAGCTTCAACATCAACTGGCTCAACTTCGCCTGGCATGGCTTCCATTTCCCCAACCAGCTTCCTTACCGCAATTCGTTTGTCTACATTTTCCTGATCTTGTCGATGAGCTATCCGGCCTGGAAAAGCCGGCACGAGTTTACAGGAAAACAAATCGGGGCCGTCATTGCAATCCTGCTGGTGTTTTTGCTACTGGCCCAGAAAATCAATGATCAGGCACTTCCGGCTCAGGCTCTCTATGCAACCCTGGTCTTCCTCCTGATCTATGCCGGTGTCCTGACCTTGGACAAAGCGCACCGGATCCATCCGTCCGATATGGCGATCGCGCTATTAATCACCGTGGCAGTGGAGCTGACGGTCTATTCCCTGTTGACCATGCACACCATCGATACGACGGAATACCTGTCATCGCGTGAAGGATACACGGCTGGAACCGAGGTTTCCCAGATCAGGGAAGAGCTGGCAAGAATTGAGCGGTCCGAGCAAGACTTCTACCGGGTCGAGATCTATCCGCCACGGACGACCAACGATGGTTTCCTGTACCAGTACCGGGGCTTGTCCATCTTTGCTTCAACCATGTCCACACAGCCCGTCAATTTTTTTGAAAAGATGGGCTATCATAGCAACAGCATCAACAGTTACAAATATGAAGGTTCCACCATCGTTCTCGACTCCCTGTTCGGAATCAAATACCTGGTCCGGCGCAGTAATTTCATCCACGATGAACTGCGCGAGCAAATCGCCACCACCAGTGAACTGGAGATTTATCGCAACCCGTTTGCCCTGCCCCTGGGCTATCTGGCACCCGATACGCTTGAAGACTGGACGGTGTCCAATGGAAATCCGCTGCAAGCTCAGAATGAATTCCTACACGCCCTGGGTGGACATCAAGATGCGCTGGTCCCGGTCAACCAGCTCACGGGACAGCAAACCAATATCGAGCTCGTTCCCTTCGGAACGAACGGGTACAATTTCAACCGGCCCAGCAAAGACCAGACATCACGGGCCCAGATCCTGATCGATAATCCCGAAGCTCGCCAGCTTTACCTGTACTTGGATGTGACAGCCAACCAACCTGACCAGGGGTACGTCCTGGTCAATGACGAACGGATCGATTTCAATGCCAAGCGGTCCACATTGGTCGACCTGGGATTCATCCCTGCCGGAGCCAGAGTTGAATTCAACCTGACGTTCAAAGCCTCCAGCAATGCCACTGGCACGTTCAGCCTTTACAGCAGTGCCCTTGATTTGCCTGCCTTTGCAGCCTCCATAGCCAAGATCAACAGCCAGTCCCTGGTGATAGATGATTTTTCCGACAGCCATCTCAAAGGACACGTGACAACTCATGACCATGGAACTTTCCTGATGACCATCCCGTACGACAAGGGCTGGAAGGTCAAAGTCGATGGACAGCCTGTCGAGACCTATGCCGTATCCAATGGCCTTTTATCCTTTGATCTGTCATCCGGAACCCATGAGATCGACCTGCGATTCACGCCGCCCGGTTTCTGGCCGGGTCTGGCCGTGTCTCTCGCTTCTTTGCTCATTTTACTGGCTCTGGGCTTTTTCGAACGTAGGAAATCCCGATTCCAACCAGAAACCGGTACAGGGGATATGGTATAATTGTGCCAGCGGCCTGCTGACATTTGTCTGTCAGGCTGACAGATTTTTGAAATCGACAGGAGGTATTTTAAAATGGCAGCTACCAAGAAGTTCTTCCGTTGCAGTCACTGCGGCAACCTCGTCGGAGTCATCAATGATTCGGGTGTCCCGATGATTTGCTGTGGCGAACCCATGACCCTTCTCGTACCCAATACCTCAGACGGTGCCACCGAAAAGCATGTCCCAGTCCTGACCCGCGATGGCAACCAACTTCATGTCGCCGTTGGCAGTGTGGCCCATCCGATGACGGAGGCCCATCTGATCCAGTGGATCTATGTCAGCCAGGGCAATCGCAGCCAGCGTGTTGCCTTGTCAGCCGGCGATGAACCAGCCGCCGATTTCATCGTTGAGGATGGCCCGGTTTCGGTTTATGAGTATTGCAATCTGCATGGTCTCTGGCTTGCCGAGGGCTGATGCACTCATTGTCCTTGACCATCAAGATCGAGCCGGCCATATGGCCGGCTTTTCTTGATCTTTTTGCCAGTTTCGTCTATGCTCATTTCAATTAGAGACGAAAACAGGAGGCTTTCCGTGAAGACCCAATCCTATCTTGCAAGTTCTGACTTTTTTGCCGGCAACCGTCCGGATGATCTCATCTCGCAGTTCGGCAGTCCGCTTTATGTATACAGTGAAGCGATCTTCCGCCAGCGCTGCCAGGACATGCAGCAGCTGGTTGATTATGAGCACTTCACCGCCAATTACTCGATCAAGGCCAATAGCAACTTACACCTGCTGGCCATTGCCAGGGAAGAGGGTATGTACGCCGACGCCATGTCGCCGGGTGAAATCCTTTTCCTGGAAAAGGCCGGGTTCAAACCGGAGCAGATCTTCTTTGTGCCCAATAATGTCTCCGTAGAAGAATTGCAGTTTGCCGTCGATCACAAGGTCCTGACCAGCCTGGATTCCTTGTCCCAGCTTGACCTCTATGGCAAGATCAATCCAGGCGGCCGGGTTGCGATCCGGATCAACCCGGGTGTCGGAGCCGGCCATCATGAGAAAGTTGTCACGGGCGGCAAGAAGACCAAGTTTGGCATCAGCATGGATCAGGTCACAGAGGTCCATGAGATTCTGGGGCGCCACAACCTGCATCTGGTCGGTGTCAACCAGCACATCGGATCCTTGTTCATGGAACCCCAGCCCTATCTGGAAGCCGCCCGCCATTTCCTGTCACTGGCCGAACAATTCCCGGAACTCGAGTTGATCGACTTTGGCGGCGGATTCGGCATTCCCTATCACAAGCTGGAAGGCCAGCCGAGACTGGACCTTGTGACTTTGCGTCGCGAGCTGACGGACCTGATTCGTGAATTCATCGCCCGCTATGGCCGCCCGGTCCATTTCAAGAGTGAACCAGGCCGCTACGTGGTCGCTGAAAGCGGCGTGCTGCTGGGTACCGTTCATGCCGTCAAGCAGAATGATGCGACGACATTTGTCGGCACAGACCTGGGTTTCAATATCCTGGCCCGGCCGATGGTTTACGATTCCTGGCACGATATCGAGGTCTACCACGACGGCCAGATGGTCGAGACTGAACAGACAAGTCCTGTGACCGTGGTGGGCAACATTTGCGAGAGCGGAGATATCATTGCCAAACACCGTGATCTACCTGCCATAGCCGAAGGTGACATCCTGGCAGTTCTTGACGCTGGTGCGTATGGCTATTCCATGAGTTCATCTTATAACAACCGCCCACGTCCAGCCGAAATCCTGATTTCCGGGACGGGCGAAGCTCGCCTGATCCGGCGCCGGGAAACCATCGAGGATTTGTTCCGGCTCTTTGAATTCTGATGATGAATTGGATAGGAGACCCTTTCATGAGCAAAAGAAGCAATTACATCAGCTGGGATGAATATTTCATGGGGATTGCCCTGCTATCAGCCCAGCGCAGCAAAGATCCCAGCACCCAGGTCGGCGCCTGCATTGTCAATCCCCGCAACAAGATCATTTCCGTTGGCTACAATGGCATGCCGACCGGGATTAGCGATGATGAATTCCCCTGGGTTCGCGAAGGTGCCCCGCTGGAAACCAAATACCCCTATGTCTGCCATGCTGAACTCAATGCGATCCTGAACAACATCGGCATCAGCCTTGAGAACTGTAAAATCTATGTGCCGCTTTTTCCGTGCAATGAATGCTGCAAAGCGATCATCCAGTCTGGTATCCGTGAAGTTATCTACATATCGGACAAATACAAGGATACAGATGCGGTCAAAGCATCCAAGCGCATGATGGATCGCGCCGGGGTCACCTACCGCCGCCTGCACACACCGCTTGAAACCTTGACTATTTCCTTCAGGGAATCGGATATCTGAAACGATCCCATTGCCTGTTTACCAGACCTTCAGCTACCTGTCCTGGCTTTCACCTGCCGGGGCAGGTTTTTTCATACCGGCACAGACCAACCCTCCAGAAAACAAGTAGAACATAGGTAGAACATAAGTTCGGAAATGTCTTGACAAAGGATCTCTTGCAGGATTATCATGAAAACAACTAAACCGAACATATGTTTGACAGGGGGATTTCATATGACACTGTTGACTGGATTGTTCTTTTTCAGTCTTGCATTGCTGGCTTTGGCCACGTATCTGGTGCTGGAATACCTGCAGCAGGCTGAGCTTTCTGCCTACAGACAGCTGGCACGAGTTCAACAGGAGGCTCACCTCGAGCAGTATTCAGCCGGTTTTCCTCTTCAGTCACGGGAGCCATCCGGATTTTTCCTGGTTGGGTCGGGTGAACCGGTAGAGAAGGTGGCCACAGATGAGGTCACATGGTCACAGGACCCTGCTGCCGGTTCTCACAGGCATTGTGCCTGATCTTGACAAAAAAAATCCTGCCCTCTGATGAGAAGAGCAGGATCTGGGTTGTTTGGGACTTTGTTGCCGCAACCACATCTGACCAATCTTTTCTTGTATTGTCGTAATACAAGTCAAATTACAAGGCCAATATGCAGTTTTTTAAATGTGTTGGGTCTTCGAGACTAAAAGCGATCTTTAGCTCCTTTCACGAATCCCATATAGGGGGCCGATGTGACTTTCGATGCAGCGAATTTCAGATGGTTCTGAAACAGGCGAATGTTCTTCGAAGGGTCAATCGGTGCAGGGGCTGCGGCAACTTCTTTTGTTAATTTCATTATACTCTTGTCACTATTAGAAAATATTACATTTGTGTGAAATATTACGTACTGGCTGCAGAGCCGTCCAGACCGATCTCGAAAGCAACGGTCCGCATGGCTTGAATGGTTGACTCCAGGACACCATCCAATGTCCAGCCCAGCATGTCAGCCCCTTTTTCAATGATGGAACGATCGACTCCTGAAGCAAAACTGGGTGTCTTATACTTCTTTTTCAGCGATTTCAGTTCTAGATCGAGCACACTCCGTGAAGGGCGCATCAGAGCGGCTGCCGTGATCAGGCCAGTCAGCTCATCGATGGTGTACAGGACTTTTTCCAAATCAGACTCTGGTTTTACATCCGTCACGATCCCGAAGCCATGGCTCATGACAGCCCGGATCAGCGTCGCATCGTAACCCTCCCCTTGAAGGATTTCTGCTGCTTTGTGACAATGCTGGTCGGGATACTTTTCATAATCCAGATCGTGCAGAAGTCCAGCCAAGCCCCACTCGTCCTGATTGGCACCAGGAAACCGCTCTGACAGAGCCCGCATCGTTCCTTCAACCGCCAGGGCATGACGGCGCAAACTCTCACTTTGATTGTATTTTGTCAGTAATTCCCAGGCTTGTTCTCTAGTTTTGGCCATGATCCATTGCCCAACCTTTCTTTTTCTAGATATTCTAGCCTGTCCTGTATTGGATTGACAACGCTTGGCGCTTTGAGTGATACTTGCACTGTTGAGGCAGCGGGTGGATCCCGCTCGACCGGGCACCTCTTGAGGGCCCACGTGTGCAAGGGGAGGCAAGCTTGATTCACGAAGAATGTGGTGTCTTTGGCATCTTTGGTCCGGAAGGAACTGAAGCTGCTGCTGCCACTTATTATGGACTTTTTTCACTGCAACATCGCGGTCAGGAGAGTTGCGGCATCGCAGTCAATCATCAGGGCGATGTTCATGTGTACAAGGACATGGGTCTGGTTTCAGATGTCTTTAGCCAGCCGGTTCTTGATTCCCTGATTGGTAAATCGGCTATCGGTCATGTCCGGTATTCGACCACCGGACAGAGTATCCGGGAAAATGCCCAACCGCTCGTCACCCGATACAGCAAAGGGACACTTGCGATCGCCCACAACGGCAATTTATCCAATGCTGTCACACTGCGCCAGCAGCTTGAGGACCAGGGCGCCATTTTCCAGACGACCATCGATTCGGAAATCATGGCCTACCTGATCGCCCGCAACCGTTCCCAGACCGAAACCGTTGAAGAAGCGGTTGCATTGACCATGGAGCAGTTGGAGGGTGCCTACTGCCTTTTAGTCCTGAGTCGAGGCAAGATGATTGCAGCACGCGATCCGCTGGGCTTCCGGCCTCTTTGCATCGGCCAACTGGGCGAGGCGATCGTTTTTGCCAGTGAAAGCTGTGCCCTCGACACGGTCGGAGCCACGTTCATCCGTGATGTTGAACCCGGGGAAATTGTTGTCGTCGACAAGAACGGCATGAGATCTCTGAAAACGCAGAGCCGCGGTCGCAGACACCACTGTATTTTTGAGTATATCTATTTTGCCCGCTCTGACAGCAAATTGGACTCGGTCAGTGTCTATGAGGCCCGGCTCAGAGCTGGCCGTCTGCTGGCCGCGCAATATCCTGTTGAAGCTGACATCGTCCTGGGGGTTCCAGACTCCGGACTGGATGCCGCCATGGGTTACAGCATGGCATCCGGTATTCCGCTCGTGCGAGGATTTGTCAAGAACAATTACGTCGGCAGAACCTTTATCAAACCCACGCAAGGCCAGCGCGAAACCGCTGTCCGGATCAAACTCAACCCTGTGCGCAGCAGTGTGGAGGGCAAACGGGTGATCATGGTCGATGATTCGATTGTACGCGGAACAACCAGTGCCCGGATTGTCCAGCAGCTCAAGCAGGCCGGAGCCACAGAGGTTCATGTCCGGATCAGTGCGCCGCCATTCCTCTGGCCCTGTTATTTCGGCACGGACATACCCTCAACAGACCAGCTGACGGCTCGCCGTCACACGCTGGATGAGATTTGCCAGATGATTGGTGCCGATTCGCTCGGGTTCCTCAGACTGGACAGCTTGCATGAAATGATGGGAGAGCAGGAGAAGCATTATTGCGACGCCTGTTTCTCTGGCTATTATCCCTCGCTGGACCCAGAGGCTGAGGACGGACTTGTCTATGCCATGGAGGCACACTAAAGAAAACACAATCAAGAAGGCCTGATCTGTGCCTTGGAGTACAGGCCTGGAGAACACTGGTATCAGCCGCGTGAATGCTGGGTCAGTCTTTTTAGTTCGGAAATTTCCTTGGGAGTCAGATAGCGCCATTGCCCAGGCTTGAGATTGCCCAAAGTGACATGCATGATCCTGATCCGGGTCAGTCGGACAACACCATATCCGAGCGCTTCACACATCCGGCGGATCTGCCGGTTCAATCCCTGGGTCAGCACAATGCGGAAAGTCCGGCTGGACTCCGGGATGACCTGGCAAGGCAAGGTTACGGTATCTAGTATGGGTACGCCAGCCATCATGGATCTGACAAAATCATCCGTGATGGGACGATCGACTTTGACCCTGTATTCTTTCTCGTGACGATTGCCAGCGCGCAGGATTTTATTAACAATATTGCCATCGTTAGTCAAAAAAATCAGGCCTTCCGAATCCCGGTCGAGTCGGCCGATCGGGAAGACCCGCTTGGGGTACCCGAGGAAATCGATGATATTGTCTCCCCGGCGAGAATCAGTTGTCGTGGTGATTCCGATTGGCTTGTAAAGAGCCAGATAGACCAGATCATCATCCGGCAGGACAGGTTCACCTTTGACCCGTACGGTCTGGCCAACCAGAACACGGCTGCCAACCAGGGCGACAGCATTCTCAATCGTGACCAGACCTTCAGCGATCAGGCGGTCCGCTTCACGGCGACTGCAGTATCCCGTATCTGCCAGGTATTTATTGATCCTGGTTCCAGCCACTTCACGCTCATCCGGGGATGATTTTTCCAATTGCACCAAACAAGGACTCCAGTCCGATCGCCTGTGATATAAAGAGAGCCACGCAACCGGTCAAGAGTCAGAAAAGTTCATCGTGGACCCTGACTACCTGCAGGGATCCGTGTTCATCAATGCTGATCACTGGAATATCCGGGCAATCTGATTCAAGTTCATGGATGAAGACACTCTGGTCCGGGTCGGGTGGCATGCCGACGATCACATAATGAGTATCGTTGTTCTGGATGAAATTGGCAACCGCTTCCGGAGCATAATCATGGAATAAGACAATCATTTCAGCGTCCAGCTGCTTGGAAATCGAGAAGAGGTATTCGAGACTGTCACCCGCCAGACCTGCCTTGGCATGATGTGGCCGGACCGTGATGACCTTGAGTTCGAGGTGTTCAATCGTTGCCAGCCTCCTGCCGGCATATATCAGACGATCACACGCATCCTGATCTGTCACACAAACCAGTACCATGATCCTATCCTTTCTCACAGGGGTGAATGAACCTGTGATCCCTAATTCCAAGTGTATCGGTTGGATGTGAATGGTTTGTGAAGCCAGGACAACATTTGCGTGTCGGCCGTGTTATAATAACGCAATCGAAATAATGCAGGTGACGTATGTATCTTTCTGACCGATGGCTTGAGTATGAATTGCTGGATGCTGGCGACGGTGACAAGCTGGAACGCTGGGGTGATGTGATTCTCCAGCGACCAGATCCTCAGGCGATCTGGCCTCATGGACACTGGCCCAAACCAGACGCCCGCTACATCCGGAGCTCATCCGGTGGCGGCCATTGGCAGGTCAACCGACCTTATCCCCGCCAGTGGGTGATCCAATATCCCGGTATCCAGGCGCCATTGTCATTTGTGATCGAACCGACTGGTTTCAAGCATACCGGATTATTTCCTGAACAAGCTGCCAACTGGGATTACTGCACCGAGCGGATTGTGACCGCACGGCTGGCTGGACGGGAAGTCCGGGTCCTGAATCTGTTTGCCTACACAGGAGCGGCGTCAGTGGCTTGTTGTGCTGCAGGAGCCACGGAAGTTGTCCACGTCGATGCATCCAAGGGCATGAACGCCCGTGCCAGGGAAAATTTGGCCGAGAGTGGCCTCCAGGACCGCCTGGTCCGTTGTCTGGCAGACGATGTGCAGAAATTTGTCGAACGGGAGATCCGGCGTGGGCGCAAATATGAGGGCATCATCATGGATCCGCCTTCGTACGGCCGCGGTCCTTCCGGTGAGCTCTGGAAACTCGAAGATGCCTTGTACGGCCTGATCGAAAAGACCAGCCAGCTTTTATCCGACCAGCCGTTGTTTTTCCTGGTCAATTCCTACACAACAGGCCTGGCGCCCCTTGTCTTGCGTGATATTCTCGGCCTGGTCATCCGGCCACGCTTTGGTGGCAGAGTCGAGGCTGAAGAGCTCGGACTGCCGGCAACACAACGGGAACTGATTTTGCCCTGCGGTGCAACGGGGCGTTGGGAACCCTGATGGATTCTGATCGACCCTTGGATATCCTCTATGAAGACAATCATGTCCTGGTCGTTAAAAAGCCAGCAGGGATTCTATCCCAGGCTGATGACACCGGCAAACCAGATCTTCTGACCTTGCTCAAGAATGACATCAAACAGCGCTACCAGAAGCCCGGAGCTGTTTTTCTCGGCCTGGTCCATCGCCTGGACCAGCCGGTTTCCGGCATGATGGTTTTCGCCCGCACATCCAAAGCCGCGTCGCGCCTGTCAGAACAGGTCCGGACCCATCAGCTGGGCAAGTACTATCTTGCTGTCGTTCAGGGTTGTCCTGCGCCTCCGGCTGGCCGGCTGGAGGACCATCTGGAAAAGAACCGCCAGACCAATCAGGTGCGCGTGGTGGAAGCAGGGAAGGGTCAGCCTGCTTACCTGGACTACGAAGTGGTTGCGACAGATCCTGTGCAGAATTGTTCCCTGGTGCGCATCACCCTGGGTACAGGACGCAGCCACCAGATCCGGGTCCAGTTTGCTTCCCGGGGCTGGCCTTTGCTGGGTGACCAGCGTTATGGTCCAGATGCTCGTGATGACAAACAAAAAAACAAGGTCCGGATGGACCTTGCCTTGTTTGCCTATCGTTTGACCTTCAAACATCCGACCCGGAACGAACTGCTTGATTTTTCCATCAATCCTCCAGATACACCGCCCTGGTCGTATTTTCGAACAGATCTGGAGACTTAAAGAATCACGCGTGTGACAATTTCCCCGGCTGTTTTGTAGATGCTGTTGGCTGGCACGACCCCCCGGACCATTGAAAGTGGATAGACGTGGCTGGACCGGCCGACAATCGATCCGGGATTCAGGACACTGTTGCAGCCGATCTCGACTTTATCACCCAGGATCGCACCGAATTTCTTGAGCCCGGTCTCCAGCTTTTCTTCGCCAATCCGGACGGTGACGATGGATTTGTCAGACTTGACATTGGAAGTGATCGATCCTGCACCCATGTGGGCTTTGAAACCAAGCACCGAGTCTCCGACATAATTGTAATGCGGCACCTGGACTTGGTTCATCAGGATCACGTTTTTCAATTCGGTGGAATTCCCGACCACACAACCCTGTCCAACCAATACATTGCCGCGGATGTACGCACAATGACGGACTTCTGTTTCATGCCCGATGATCAGCGGACCATTCAGGGCAGCAGAAGGTGCAACTAAAGCGTCTTTGGCCACCCAGATGGTTTCTGCAATTTGTTCATATTCCGTTTTCGGCAACTTGGCACCCAGTTCAAGGATCATGGCCTTGATCATGGGCAGGATTTCCCAGGGATACTGAAGGGTTTCCAGCCAGGGGGCTGCCTGGGTCTGGGCAAGGTCGAACAGGCTTTTGACCTGCAGTTCAGTCGCTTTCATCACGAGACCTCCGAGTCTTCAGATTTGGCAGTATAAACCGTACTGCTTGAATTTTAACAGAAACAGGTGTCATGTGAAATGAAAAACCGCTGAAGCAAAACGCTCCAGCGGTCTTTTGTCTGGTCGAGGTGAAGGGATTTGAACCCCCGACATCCTGCTCCCAAAGCAGGCGCGCTAGCCAGCTGCGCTACACCTCGATCTGGTTTGACCTTGATCACTATAACAAATCAGGTTCCAGTTTGCAATTCCTCGCGGCAATCAGATTTTACATGGTTATAATTGAAAGTGAACAGATGATTTGCAACAATCATCTGATCCATGAATGATCCACGAAAAATACGGGGGTGTATGTGATGGGTAAGAAAATCGGACTGTTGACCAGTGGCGGCGATTGCCAGGGCTTGAACACCGCTTTGCGCGGTGTGGCCAAGGCGCTCTATGAACAAGTGAAGGGTATTGAGCTGATTGGATTCAGGGATGGATACCGGGGTTTGATCGAGCGGGATTTCAAGAAAATGGCTCCCTCTGATTTTTCTGGGATCCTGACCGTGGGTGGTACGATCCTCGGAACATCGCGCCAGCCGTTCAAGCAGCTCCAGGAACCTGCCGATCTGACCAAACCAGATGGGCCGACCCGGCAGGAGGCTATGATAGGCACTTACAAAGCCTTGAAACTCGATGGCCTGGTCATTCTGGGCGGCAACGGCACCCACAAGACAGCCCATGCTTTGTCCCAGGAGGGCCTCAATATCATTACGCTCCCCAAGACGATCGACAATGACCTGTGGGGCTCCGATGTCACGTTCGGATTTCAAAGTGCCGTGGATATTGCGACCTTGGTGATTGACAGCATCCATACCACGGCCACGTCGCATGGACGGGTGTTCATCATCGAACTGATGGGTCACCGGGCTGGCTGGCTGACCTTGCATGCCGGTGTCGCCGGAGGCGCCGATGTCATCCTGATCCCGGAAATCCCCTACAGCATTGATTCGATCGCTCGCTCGCTTAAACAGCGCGAAGCCCAGCACAAACGGTTTTCAATTATTGCCCTGGCTGAAGGGGCTCTGACGACAGACGAAGCCAGTCTGTCAAAAAAAGAACTGCGCAAGGTGCGGGAACAGGAAACCTATCCATCTGCGGCTTATCGGCTGGCCCATGACCTGGGCGAGAAGATCGGCCAGGAAATTCGCGTCACTGTCCCAGGGCATTTCCAGCGCGGCGGTCAGCCTGTGGCCTACGACCGGGTTCTGGCCACGACTCTCGGTACAGCTGCAGCAGAATTTGTCCGTGACGACCACTATGGGATCATGGTCGGACTGGTCAACAACCAGTCGGTGGCCGTGCCTTTGGAAGATGTTGCCGGTAAATTGAAGAAAGTCCCTGAGGATTCAATCCTTGTCCGATCAGCCCGGGCCATTGGGACGTGTTTTGGCGACGATTGATCTGCCACAAAACCATTTGATCACAGGAGTTTTCGATGGCTAAGAAACGAACGATTGCGGCCCTGGATGTGGGTTCACATGAAATCACGCTCAAGATTGCCCAGCTGGAGCGCACTGGATTGCCGCTCGAGCTAGAGACGGTCCGCCAGACGCTGGCGATCGGAACGGACACGTACCGGACGGGTGAGATCAGTGATGAGACGGTCAGGGAGCTGGTCTCGGTCGTCGAACGCATGGCGGGAAAAATCCGCGAATACAAGGTGACCCAAGTCATCGCTGTTGCCACCAGTGCCATCCGTGAAGCCAGGAACCGGCAAGTGGTCCTGGACCAGATTGACCGGATCTGCCGTCATCCGATCCAGGTCCTGAGCAATGCCCAGGAACGCTATTTCCATACCTTGGCGACCATTGCCCACTGGCCACAGTTTGCCGGCCAGATCAAGGAAGGGACTTTGGTTCTGGACTTGGGGTCCGGTTCCATCCAGGTTACCGTCTACGACAAGGGTGCGTTCCTGTTCAGCCAGAACATGCGCCTGGGTGCCCTGCGCATCCGGGAATTGCTCGCCGATCTCGAACGCCGGACGGCAGACTTTGGCCGCCTCATGGAAGACTACATCTCGACCGACCTGGAAAATTACCGGGCGCTGGAACCCAAGGGGACGACTTACAGGAATCTGATTGTCTTGGGCGCAGATACTTGCTACATGAAGTTACTCGCCGGCCTTGCCCCTGATCAGCCGGCCAGTCTGTCTACCGTCCAACTAGAGGCCATTTACCGGAAACTTCTGAACACGAGCCCTGCAGAGCTCTCCATGGATTACGATATTCCCGGTGAGAATGCTTCGCTGCTGCTGCCGGCAGCGATCCTGGTCCAGAAATTCATCCATTTCACAGGGGTCAAAACCATCAGCATGCCGGTGGCATCGTTATCCGATGGCCTGCTGGTTGATTTGGCCCGCCAGCACGGCCACATCGAACTGAGCCATGATCCAGATGAAGACATCCTGCATGCAGCCCGCCAGATGATGCGGCGCTACCAAAGCAACAAACGCCATGTCCAGTATGTGGAGCAAGCTGCCACCCGGATTTTTGACGCAACCCGGCGTTTGCACCGGCTGGGGAAAAGGCAGCGTCAACTCCTGCAGCTGGCTTCGCTCCTGCATGACACCGGTAAATTTGTCAACATGAACCATCACAGGATTCGCTCCTACCACATCATCCTGTCGACTGAAATCATCGGTCTCAGTGATCAAGAGCAGCGCCAGGTGGCCTGGCTGGCCCGGTTTTACAGTGGCGTGGTCAGCTTTGCCGAACCAGGATTTGAGGAGCTGGCGCCCCAGGCTCAGCTGGAGGTGCTCAAGCTGGCGGCGATCCTGCGTCTGGCCGACTCGCTCGATGCCAGCCATCGCCAGGCGGTTACAATCGAAGACATCAGCATGGAAGAAGACACCCTGGTCCTGCACATTTCGTCTCCGGAAGACTTGACCCTGGTCCAATGGAGCTTTGAACACAAATCCCCCTTGTTCCGCACCGTTTTCGGCATGACACCCCGGATCAAGGTCAGGAGGAAATGAACATATGAAAAAAGACAAAACGACACCTCATCAAGTCCTTCCTTACATCAACCGTGAATTGAGCTGGCTCGAGTTCAACGACCGGGTGCTGGAAGAAGCGCGGGACAAACACAATCCCTTGCTGGAACGATTCAAATTTCTCGCCATAACAGCTTCCAATCTCGATGAATTTTTCATGGTGCGGGTGGCATCGCTCAAGGATCTGGTCAATGCCCGGTACGACCAGCCCGATCCGGCCGGACTGACACCGGAGGCACAGTTGGCTGCCATTTCCGAACGAACGCACCGGATGGTCAGCCGCCAGTATTCAACCCTGAACCGGTCTTTGCTGCCAGCGTTGTCTCACCAGAATGTCCGTTTGCTTTCACCCCAGGATTTGACCAGCGAACAGAAGCTGGTGGTCTTGGACTATTTCAAATCGACCGTTTTCCCGATCCTGACTCCCATGGCGGTCGATGCAGCCCGGCCATTCCCCCTATTAGCCAACCGGTCGCTGAACCTGATCGTGAGAATCACTGGCGATTCACGGACCGGCATTGTGGCCAATCTGGATGCAGCTGGGGAAGAACGGGACTTTGACTTTGCCCTGATCCAGATTCCCACCGTGATTCCGCGCTTGTTTGAATTACCCAGTGCCACGGGCAAAGACCTGATTTTGCTCGAAGACATCGTCCGGATGCATCTGGACCACCTGTTCACGGGTGTGTCCTATGGGGCAGCATCCTGTTTCCGCATCATGCGCAATGCTGATTTTGACTTGGAAGAAGAAGATGCGGCAGATCTTCTGAAAGCCATCGAAAAACAGCTCAAGTTGCGCCAGTGGGGCCAAGTTATCCGCCTCGAGGCGGAGGATTCGATTGATAATGAACTTCTGTCAGTCTTGACTCACTCCCTTTCCATCAGTGAGCCGGACATCTTCCTGATCAATGGTCCCCTGGATTTGACCTTCCTGTTCAGAGTTCACAAATTGCCTCTGGATCCGGTCCTGCGCTTTGCACCCTACGAATCACAGCCCATTGCCCAGCTGCAGACAGATGATCTGTTTGCGGCGATCCGCCAGTCTGATGTCTTGCTGCACCACCCTTATGAAACTTTTGACCCTGTGATAGAACTGGTCCGACAGGCTGCAGAAGACCCTGATGTTCTGGCCATCAAGCAAACCTTGTACCGGGTCAGCGGCGAATCGCCGATTGTCCGCCATTTGGCTGCTGCTGCCGAAATGGGCAAGCAAGTGCTGGTTCTGGTCGAGCTAAAGGCTCGATTCGATGAGGAAAACAACATCCAGTGGGCCCGGCGACTCGAACAGGCGGGATGTCATGTCATCTATGGGCTGGTCGGCCTGAAAACTCACAGCAAGATCACCCTGATTGTCCGGCGAGACGAGGACAGGATCCGGCGTTACGTCCATCTGGGAACCGGCAATTACAATGACATCACGGCTGGCATCTATACAGACTTGGGCCTGATGACATGCAATGAAGGCATCGGTGCGGATGCGACCGATTTTTTCAACATGCTGTCTGGCTATTCAGCCCCCATGTCCTGGCGCAAACTGATCATGGCTCCTTTCTGGCTTCGAACCAGCCTGGCCCGCCGGATCGAAAGGGAAAAAAATCACGCCCTCCAGGGCAAGCCGGCCCGGATCATTGCCAAGCTCAATTCACTGGTTGATCCTGATCTGATCGCAACCCTCTACCGGGCCTCACAGGCTGGCGTCCGGATTGATTTGATTGTCCGCGGTATATGCTGCCTCAAGCCAGGAGTCCCAGGCCTTTCCGAAACGATCACCGTGCGCAGCATTGTCGGTCGTTACCTCGAACACAGCCGGATCTACTATTTTGCCAATGACAATGCACCGGAATTGTTCTTGTCCAGCGCGGACTGGATGCCGAGGAACCTGGACCGGCGGGTTGAGCTGATGTTCCCGATCGAAGACGAAACAGCCTGGGATAAAGTCATGCGTGTGCTGGAAACGCAGCTGGCCGATACAGAGCGCAGCTGGCTGATGGGGCAGGACGGACAGTATACGCGTGTAGACCGACGTGGTAAAATGCATCTGGATTGCCAGCAGCACTTTTGTGAACAAGCTATCCAGGCTGGCAATCAGGTTAAAAGTCCCCTGGCAGACCAGGTCCTGGTTCCTGTCCAGAGCACGATCCTCTAGCTTTGTCCTATCTGAAAGCAGATTTTCACGTGGAGGTGGAACATGCCTGATACGATCGCAGTCGTAGATTTGGGATCCAATACCACTCGGCTCAATGTCTATTCCATCGGGAAAAAAGGCGAGCCGGAGCTGATTGCAGAGGCTAAGCGCAAAGTCCGGCTGGGAGAAGACATGGGGGACGACAAGCTCTTGATTAATCCCGCCGCGACTACCCGCGCCATGGAAGCGATGGCAGATTTCGCCCAGATCCTCGAAAAACACCCGGGGACCCGCACCCTTGCTGTCGCCACGGAAGCCATGCGCCGGGCTAAAAATGGCAAAGCCCTGGCTGATCTGATTGAACAGACGACCAGCATTCCGGTCCGGATCATCACGGGTGACGAAGAAGCCTACTATGATTTCCTGGCTGTCAAACATACCATGGACATGGAGGATGCCCTGATTATTGATACTGGCGGCGGCAGCTGCGAGCTGATCCTGATGCGCGGCAAAGCCTGCGTCGAAAAGACCAGCCTGCCGATTGGATCCGTCGTCTTATCAGAAAAGTACACCGATAAAGGCGACATGAGTGCAGCCGCCATTTTCCGACTGTTTAATCATGTCCATGCCCGGTTGTCCCAGGTTGGCTGGCTGGAGCAGGCGCGAGGTTTGCCCGTGATTACGTTAGGTGGTAACCACCGGGCAGCCGGCAAGATCTGGAAGAACAACCTGGACGATGATGCCCCCCTGCACGGCTACGCCATCACGCGTGAGAACCTCAATAGTCTTTACATTGATCTTCTGGATGCAGACAACAGCCGGCGCCAAGCCATGCTTGGCAAAAACAAAGACCGGGCCGATATCATTTCAGCTGGCCTGGCGCCCTTGATCCAAACCATCCGGATCCTCGGTAGCAAATCGATTCATTTCTGTGAAACGGGCTTGCGCGACGGAGTCCTGTACGATACCTTATACACCTGACAAGGAGGACTGACACATGAATTTTCGCCAAGCCATTATCGATGGCCTCGCCCCATTGACTCAACTGCCGGCACAGGCCATCGGTGACTTGCTCGAAATTCCGCCCCAGCCCCAGCTGGGTGACTATGCGTTCCCTTGCTTTTCATTGGCCAAGACCTTGCGCAAGGCCCCTGCTGCGATCGCAACGGATCTGGCTGGCCAACTGGGCCAGTCGCTGAGTTTCATCGACAGGATTGAAACCAGTGGCGGCTATTTGAATTTTTTCATTGACCGGTCCACCCTGGTGAGCCAGACGGTCCGTGACACCCTGGATGCGGGCGACCAGCTGGGTATGTCCAATCTTGGTGAGGGCCAGACCATCCTGGTGGAATTTTCATCGCCCAACATCGCCAAACCCTTCCATGTCGGCCATGCCTTCACGACCATCCTGGGCAATGCCCTGGCCAAGTTCTACCAGCACCTGGGTTATACCACCATTCGCATGAATCACCTGGGAGACTATGGCACCCAGTTTGGCAAACTGATCGTGGCCTACCAGCTCTGGGGCAACGAAGCGGCTTTGACTGAACACCCAATCCAGGAGCTTTTGCGCATCTATGTCAAGTTCCATGACGAGGCCAGGGAACACCCCGAACTGGAGACCCAGGCTCGTGACCATTTCAGGCGCCTGGAGGCAGGCGAAGCTGAGCAAGTTGCTCTCTGGCAGCGTTTCCGTGACCTCAGCCTGCTGGAGTTCGAGCGGGTTTACCAGCGTCTTGGCGTGACTTTTGACAACTACAATGGTGAAAGTTTCTATTCAGACCAGATCCCGGCAGTCGTCGACTGGCTCAAGGAGAAGAACCTGCTCGAGGACAGTGAAGGGGCCCAGGTTGTCCGTCTGGACGACAAGAACCTGCCACCTTGTATCGTTTTGAAATCAGACGGCACCACGATCTATGCTTCACGTGATATCGCTGCTGTCCTGTATCGCGACAGAACGTACCATTTTGCAAAAAACATCTACGTGGTTGGCACCCCTCAGGCGCTGCATTTCCGCCAGGTTTTTGCTGTCCTGGAGAAGGCTGGTTTTGAAAAAGCCAGCGACTGCATCCATGTCGGTTTCGGCCTGGTCAAATTCGCCGACCGCAAACTATCTACCCGCAGCGGCGACGTGATCTTGCTGGAGGACTTGCTGTCGGAAAGTGTCGACAAGACACTCGAAATTATCCAGAAAAACGCTGTCCTGCGCCACCCGGACATGACAGATCGCGACATGCAGGAGATCGCCGAGAAAATCGGCATCGGCGCTGTTGTCTTCACCTTTCTCAAGAACAGCCGCGAACGTGACATCGTCTTTTCCTGGGAAGAAATGCTGGACTTTGAGGGCGACTCGGCCCCTTACGTCCTCTATACTTATGCCCGCGCCCGCAGCATCCTCCGCAAGGCCGAACTGGAGGGGATTTCATACCGCAACTGCCCGGACGAGTCCCTGCGCCTCCTGGCTTCTGACGACGAGTTTGCGCTGGCCAAGCTGCTGGAAAGCTTTGGTCCGACTCTGGAAAAAGCCGTCAGTGTCCATGAGCCTTTCATGCTAGTCCGCCTGATCACCAATCTGGCCCGTGTGTTCAATAAATACTATCACCATGAGCCCATCCTCAAGACCCAGGACCCTGATTTGCGCACAGCCCGCCTGGCGCTTGTCGATGCTGTCAGCATCGGTATCCGGACGGGTCTTGACCTGCTGGGGATTTCATCGGTTGAACGGATGTAAGGTGCCATGACCTCGCAGAGAGACCCTGCCAGCAAAGAGGGCCAGCCGGATGGACTGGCCAGATTTTATCAGCGCCCGGACCTGAAAGCGATCCTGGAACAGATCCGGCGCGCCCGGCTGAGGCTGAGGCTGGCCATGAGTGCTGTATCTGCCAGAAAGGCCAGTCTGGAACTCCTGGCTTGCTGGCAAGCGTATAATAATAGCAGGACGTTGGCTCATCTGCTCCATGAGCAGAAATCCAGTGACCCAAACGACGCCAAGGAACTGATATTCTATGCCGCAGCAGACGGACAGGTCCAGTCCAGCTTGGCGCTCGCATTCAAGGCGGTCCTGGACTGCCGTTTCCGGGATGACATCCTGCCGCAGATCCAGCCATTCCATTTGGAAACGGCTCTGTACTGGACTGAATTGACAAGTGAACGGATCCAGGCAGAATGTGAGGCGGAAGCAATCAAGATCCGCGAGGTTTCCGACTGGATGGCACAAAGCAGGATCTTCTGCCTCGGCCAGCGTTGGCCGGTCACGGCGCTTCCTGCCTTGCTGGAATCGCCGCAACGTTCGATTCGCCGGGCAACCTTTCGCGGGATTCTGGATTTCATCCGCACCCATGAAGATTGGCTGAACCGGCAAATCAGCGATTTGATCGAACTGCGCGGCCAGATGGTGAAAAAACTGCACCTGCCTGGTTATTTCGAGATGACTCGCCATCAAACGGGGCTCACCGGAGTGACGGAAGACCATTTTTTTGCGTTCAAACACTTTGTCCAGCACTATTTGGTGCCGATGGGTGTGGAAATCAGACGCCTGCAGCGCAAGCGCCTGAACCTCGAAACCTTGTCGGAACATGATTTTTTATGTTTTCTGCCAGATGGACATCCCGTGCCAACGAACAGCAGGGACGTCCAATTCCATGCCATTACCAAAGTCCTGAAAAATCTTCTGCAGCGGGATCGTGAAGGCCATGTGCTGGATTTGACCTGCCTGGACCAGCCGCTGGCAGATTTCCAACTGGGTCCTGACATGTATGGTGAAGCCACAGCCTGTTTGCTGAGTCCAGAAGGCCCCGTGTACTGGCGATTGCCTCACCATGGCACCATGACAGACATCAGCCATCACTTGCAAACCTTTGGCCCCTTGCTGGCAACTCTATTTGACCAGGCGATAGCCCAAATATCTGGCAGCGTTGCTGCTCCCGTGCTGCCTGATATTGCCCGTGCGACCCTGCAGGCCAGCCTGACTGAGCTGGCTGCCCAGCCCAATCTCCAGGAATTGATCCAGGAAAATGAGCTGTACTGCTTATTGAGACTGACCCAGATGACTGAGTCACTGGTCATGCTGACCTTGATGGCGGATTTTTCGCACCAGATCCATCAGGGGAATCCAAAGGAACCATCTGAGCGCTATCGTCTGTGGCTTGAACTGGAACAGCTCTACCTGCCAGATCTGGAACACGTGGACTGGCCATTCCTGGCACAGGGCGGCTTGCAGCACCTGGCCCTTGAGGCGTGGCTGAAGCCTGGTCATTCTCTCGCCCAAGCCCTCGGACTGTTTGCTGCCCTGACCATCTGGCAGAAAAACCGCAAATTTCCGGAGCAATTGGGCCAGGACTGGGCGCAGCTGATTGAGAAGGGCAACAGCCTGCCATTTGACCTGCTGCTGGACACATTGAAGCAACCGCAGCCCTGGGATGAATCTGCGTTCAAGCGCCTGGCTTTTGCCATCAGTGCAGAATTGAGTTTGTGACATGCGTTTGCCAGAAGCTTTTTTGGCCGAGATGGATCGATTGTGGTCGGATTATGGCCCGGAAGGAACTTTACCTGATTTCCTGGCGATCCATGACCAGTCGTCTGCATCAGGCCTGAGAGCTAATTTGCTCAAGACGACGCCGGACGAACTGAAACACCTGCTCTCAGATCTGGTGCAGGAGCCAGTTCCCTGGTCCGGTTCTGGCTTTTATACCGGGGAAAAAGCCAGTCCGGGGCGTTTGCCCCATTACCATGCCGGACTGTTCTATATCCAGGAACCCAGCGCGATGTTGCCGGCTGAAGTGCTGGATGTAATGCCGGGGGACAAGGTGCTGGATTTGTGTGCTGCTCCGGGCGGTAAATCGACTCGGTTAGCTGCCGGCGTCGGATCTGATGGCCTGTTGTGGGCCAATGAAATCAATGCGGACCGAGTCAAAGCTCTGCTCAGAAACCTTGAGCTATCCGGAGCTGGCCGGACCATCATCACACAGGAGACACCGGAACGTCTGGCTTCGCGGCTGCCGGCTTTTTTTGACCGCATCCTGGTCGATGCCCCCTGTTCAGGTTCTGGCATGTTCCGGCGCGATCCCCAGGCGACGGCCAGCTGGGAGCGATACGGCCCAGCTACCTGTACAGCTGTCCAGACCGACATTCTCGATGCGGCCGACCAGATGCTCAAGCCTGGGGGCTTCCTATGCTATTCCACCTGCTCGTTTTCCGTGTCTGAAGACGAAGCCATGATCATGAAGTTCCTGCAGCGCCATCCACACTATGAACTTGCAGCCATCCCACAGGTGACTGGACTGAGCCAGGGCCTGCCTCTGGCTGCAGGCCTGGAGAAAACAGTGAGGATCTGGCCCCATTTGACCCGCGGCGATGGCCATTACTGTGCCCTGCTCCACAAAAAGCCTGAGGCACCGCTTGAACAGAAAAATGGTACAGAGCCAGACTTTCCAGATGAACGATTCCAGGCCAGACGTAGAAAAAACAATCACCTGGCCAGGCCCGCAGTAAATTCCCTGCTGGATGATGTATCAGCTCAATCGTGTTTCAGGGACTGGGCGCAGGCGACCTTGTCTGAAACAGGGCTTTCTAAACTCGGTGCATTGGAGCAGACCGACTTCTACCGGATCCATCAGGACCGCTTGCATCTGATGCCCCTCCAGGCCGCGCATCTGGACGATCTTCACTGGGTCAAGACCGGCTTGTATCTGGGCCAGATCCACAGCAGGCAGTCGGCCAGAGAGAAGAAATCTGCTGCCAGGAGAGAAGCGTTAAAAACTAAGCCCACGCTTGTTTTTGAACCCGCCCATGCGCTGGCACTGGCCTTGACTGCTGATGATTTCCGCTATCCCCTGAGACTCGATGCCAATGATCCGCTTTTACAGAAATACTTGCGGGGTGAAACCCTGGAATGGCCACAGTCCAAATGGCCTGTCACAGGCTGGCCGGAAGGTGCCTACGTCGTCATCTGTCTTGACCGCTTCCCACTAGGCTGGGCAAGGGCGCAAAGCCATGGGCTATTAAAAAACTTATACCCGCCTGGTTGGCGGAAAATGACTTGATCCTGGATATGTGAGATTGGAGTGACACGATGTCTGTATTGGTTCTGGCAACTGAAAACGAAGGAAAAATGGGTGAATTTCTCGATCTGGCAAGACACTCTGGCTTTACCCTGGTCAGTATGCGTGATGCCGGGTTTACCGGCACCATTGTTGAAGATGGCAAGACCTATGAAGACAATGCCCTGATCAAAGCGCGGGCTGTCCATCGCCAGCTGGGGGGCTGGGTATTGGCCGATGATTCCGGACTGTCTGTCGATGTACTGGATGGCGCTCCTGGTATCTATTCGGCCCGGTTTGCTGGCGAGAATGCCAGTTACCGTGACAAAATTGCCCAGCTCCATGCCTGGCTGGCACCTTATCCAGCCGAGTCCTGGCATGCGTCCTTTATCTGCGCGATCGCCATCATCCGGCCTGACGGCAGGGAAGAAGTCGTGCGTGGCGAGTGTCGGGGCATGATTGCCGAACGCGCAGCCGGATCAAACGGATTTGGCTACGACCCGATTTTCTATTTGCCAGAATACGGACAGACCATGGCCCAGGTCGACCCAGCCTTGAAGAACCAGATCAGCCATCGCGCCCGGGCCTTGGCTCTGGCAGCCCAAGTCCTGCCCCATGGTCTCGAAGGTCCGGGCCAGACAACCGGGAATTGACATCATGGATCAGGTGCTTGAGCGGTTGAGGACCGCTGATGTGGTGCGCTTGCTGCTTGTTTCTGATTCACATGGCCGCACCGATGGTATTGCCACTTTGCTTAGCCGGACCGGCCGGCCTGATTTGATTCTCCACATGGGCGACCATCAGGACCCGCTGGAGGAAATCGCCTGGGAGATGGAATGCCCGGTCCTCGGTGTTGCTGGCAATTGCGACCACGTTCTGCTCTATCCTGACCTGCAAGACAACCGTCTGGTCATCCTGGCAGGCAGGCGTTTTTTCCTGACCCATGGTCACCGCTACCATGTCAAGAGCAGCCTGCAGCAATTGTTCCAGTTCGCTGCCAGGGATCCTTGGCGCGCGGACTTCATCCTGTTTGGCCATACCCATCGACAACTGGTCCAGCAGCAGGCTCTGGATGGGCGGGAGATCTACCTGCTCAATCCCGGATCAGCCTTTCCCGGGCGGGAAGGTCCACAGGGAATCTGGCTCGTCTTATCGGATGGAAAAACCAGGATTGATCCCTTGCCGGATCTGCAAAGGCCATGATATAGTATCCTTCACGGACGATTGTTCTTCGTAAGCGTACAGTGAAAGGATGCCAGATCGTGTCTGACAGCGAGTTTTTCCTTGTCAAAGCTGAAGTCTTGCCTGATGTGTTCAACAAGGTCATGGCAGTCAAGCGGTTGCTCAGCAGCGGCAAAGCCGAGTCCATCAATGTGGCTTGCAACCGGATCGGACTCTCACGCAGTGCCTATTACAAATACAAAGATGCGGTGCTGCCATTTTACGAGACATCCCGGGGCCGGATGGTGACCCTGATTTTCGCGGTGGAAAATTTTCCCGGCATTCTGTCTGGCATCATCACCGTGCTGGCCAAAGAGAAGGCCAATGTCCTGACCATCAACCAGAACATTCCCATCAATGGGCTGGCAGACGTGTCGATTTCGATCGAAACGGACCGGATGGCTGGCACCCTGGAGGATTTGCTTGACGAACTGGGCAAAATCCCCGGTGTTCGTTCGTATAAAATCCTGGCTCGGGACTGATTAAACTACAACTTGGAGGACTTTGCATGATCAATATTGCCATTTTAGGCTATGGCGTTGTCGGCAGCGGTGTCGGCGAGGTCATCTACATGAACCAGACATCACTTGAGACCAGGACGGGTCAGCGCATTGATGTCAAGAAAATCCTTGATTTGCGGGAGTTCCCCCAGGATCCCTACGGCGACAGGGTGACCCGTTCTGCCGACGAAATCATGAACGACCCGGAGATATCCGTTGTTGTCGAGACCATCGGTGGTGCCTCGATTGCTTATGAACTGACCAAACGCGCGCTTGCGGCCGGCAAGCACGTCGTCACTTCGAACAAGGAACTTGTCGCCACGCATGGTCCTGAGCTCATGGCCCTCGCAGATGCCAACAATGTCAGTTATCTGTTCGAAGCCAGTGTGGGCGGCGGCATCCCGATCATCCGTCCCTTGCACAAGTGTCTGGCAGCCAATGTGGTCCTTGAGATTTCCGGCATCCTGAATGGGACAACCAATTACATCCTGACGCGGATGGAACATGCCGGAATCGATTTTGATGCCGCACTCAAGGAAGCTCAGGAACGGGGCTATGCCGAGCAAAACCCGACTGCGGACATTGCCGGCATCGATGCCTGCCGGAAAATTGCCATCCTGGCCAGCATTGCGACCGGTGAATACATCGACAGTCGCAAAATCCACACGGAAGGCATCACAGCAGTAACCACATCAGACATGGCCTATGCCCGACGGCTGAACCGGAAAGTCAAGCTGCTGGGCCGTTTCCTGAGAAATGACGGTCAGCAGTACAACCTGATTGTGGCCCCGATGCTGGTTGAAGCCAATCAACCCCTGGCGGTCGCTGACGATGTCTTCAATGCCATCCAGGTCCGGGGCAACGCACTCGGTACGGCCATGTTCTATGGCCGCGGGGCCGGCAAGTTGCCCACGGCCAGTGCAGTTGTGGCCGATATCATCGAATGTGTCATGCACCTGGGCAAAAAGCCTCATGTCGCACTGTGGCAGGACACAGGCCGGGAGAATATCCTAGCGCATGATAAGGCACCTGTCCAGGTTTTGATCCGGCTCGACCCCCAGGTTTCAAGCACCCAGCTGGAGTCAATGTTTGGCCCGTTTGGCCTCGACTGGCTTGAACCAGTCGTGCCGGGTGAAATAGCCTGCATGGTCGGCTTCAACCCGGAAAATCCACTCCTGGAAGGACAGCTGTCTGATCTTCTGTCTGTCCTGGGAGACCATCTGACAGGGTGGATGAGAGTCTGTACCTGCGAAAACACCCCCTGATAAAAAAACCGTCCCTGCTGTACGAGACAGTACAGGGACGGTTTTTGTTTTCAGGTCTGTACGGGAGAGGATTTCAGATTAGAATCTGTTGTCCATGCCACCCTGCTGACGTCTGCTGTTCTTGCGGGCCTTGCGGCAGTCCGGGCAACGAACGGGTTCGTTCTCAAAGCCCTTCTCTTTGTAGAATGCCTGTTCACCCTCAGTGAACGCGAATTCAACTCCACAGTCTTTGCATGTTAAGATTTTGTCTGGCATGTCGGAATAACCTCCCAATTAATCTCGGATCAAGAAAGTGACAGTGGCTTTTCATAAGAAATCAGGAGGTCAGGACCTACCCATTCTGTCAGGCTCAGGCTGTGAACAAACTTTATCCGTTGTTCGGATGATAGCATACATGTTATAATATTTTCAAGTGTGTTTAGACAACCTGCTTGACATATTGCTGTTATATTACATGAGATCTGTGCAAGATCAACCTAATTTTAACAACCTCGCAAGGAGACAGCTATGAAACTGAGTAAATGTGTCGACGTCATCTCTGCCAGCATCCTGGTCACGGGTGATGATATGGATCTGGATGTCAATGTCGCCTGTGGAGCGGATCTGATGAGTGACGTCATGGCCTTCTCCTGTTCGACCAACCAGATGATGCTGACCGGCCTGGTCAATCCCCAAACCATACGGACAGCCGAGATGATGGACGTCAAAGTGATCGTCTTTGTCCGCGGCAAAGTGCCGGACCGCGGCATGCTCGATCTGGCCCGGGAAAAAGGCATCTGTATCTTGTCGACACCTTTGCCGATGTTTTCTGCCTGCGGCATTCTGTACCAGAACGGTGTCAAAGGCAAGGGGGACTAGATGATCGAACCGGTCAAACTCGAATACAAAATCCTGGGCTCTGACTTCATCAACGCCGGCGAGGCGTCGAGCGGCACCAAAAAAGCTCTCAACCGGCTGGGCGTGTCCCCTGTAGCTGTCAAACGGGCTGCCATCGCCATGTACGAGGCGGAGATCAATGCCGTGATCCACGCCGACGGCGGCGCAGCAGAAGTGTACATCTATTCGGACCATGTGATCATCCGGATCGTCGACCAGGGCCCGGGCATCCCGGATGTCAGCCTGGCCATGCAGGAAGGCTGGTCCACCGCCCCCGACATCGCCCGCGAAATGGGTTTTGGTGCAGGCATGGGCCTGCCCAATATCAAGAAACATTCGGACGACATGTCCATTGAAACGGAGATCGGCAAGGGCACGACTGTCACGATCACGGTCCGTTTTTAGGTTTAAAGGAAATATTCATGGCTAAACTCCATTCCGTGCGGCTCAATGAAGATAAATGTGTTGGCTGTACGAACTGCATCAAGAAATGTCCGACCGAAGCGATTCGGGTTCGTGACGGCAAGGCCCGGATTGCCGAGGAGCGTTGCATCGATTGTGGCGAATGCATCAAAGTGTGTCCCCATCATGCCAAAAGTGCCGAGATGGACACTATGGATGCCCTGAAACCGTACCGGTACACCATTGCCCTGGCTTCCCCATCGCTTTATGCCCAGTTTGGTACCCCGGCGACTCGTCCCATGGTTCTGGCAGCTCTGCTCAACATTGGATTCGATGATGTCTATGAAGTCGCGATCGGTGCTGAGGTCGTCACCAAAGGGACTTCCGATTATCTCCCCCTGGCCAGGGAGTCCGGAAGACTGCCTCTGATTTCCTCAGCTTGCCCAGCCGTGGTCCGGGTGATCCAGGAAAAATATCCCGGCCTGATCGACAATCTGGTCCCGTTTGATTCACCGATGGAGGTGACTGCCGAACTGGCCCGGCGCGATGCCCTGGCCCGGACCTCCTTCAAATTCCAGGAGATCGGCATCTTTTTCATCAGCCCTTGTCCGGCCAAGCGGACCGCTGTGACGAACCCGATCGGCAATCGTCCCACCCAAGTGGATGGTGTCCTTTCTATAGGCGAAGTCTACCCCCAGATTCTGGCCAAACTGGAAAAGATGAACCCGGACCAGGTGGTGGAATTCGAGCAGCGGATTCTGGCTGATGCCACCGGTGTTGGCTGGGGTGCCAGTGGTGGTGAAGCCATGGGCTTGCATACAGAAAAATACCTGGTTGTCGATGGCATCCATAATGTGATCGACATTCTTGAGGAAATCGAAAACGAACGGTTGCGTGATATCGAATTCATCGAAGCCAATTCCTGCATGGGCGGATGCATCGGCGGGCCTCTGACGGTTGCCAACCGGTTTTCTGCCAAATCACGCATGAACCGCTACATTCAGGAAGCCATCGTCTTTGAGGAAGCACACCAGGACTCTGTTTACAAACCAGACCACGATGTGATCAAGACCTGGCCGGAGATGCCTGAAGCCAACAATGCCCTGACCTTGGATCCGGACATTTTCAAAGCTCTGGAAAAATATGAACAGATGGAGAAAATCACGCATCAATTGCCCGGGCTGGACTGTGGCGCCTGTGGAGCGCCCGATTGTGCCGCCCTGGCTGAAGACATCGTGCGCGGCCTGGCGGTCGAATCAGATTGCATCTTCAAGCTCAAGGAACGGATCCGCTCTGTGGCAGCGCAGATGAGTGAACTGGAATACGAAATGAACAAGCACACCAAACCAGCAGGAGGGATACAGGACGATGTTCACACTTGACCAGGTCCAGGAAGCTCTGGATGCGCAAATCCTGGCTGGAGACCATCTGGACCAACGTACGGTTGCCGGCGGATACGCCTGCGACATGCTCAGCTGGGTGATGTCCCATGCCCAGCCGACAGATGTCTGGATGACGATTTTAAACAGCATCAATGTGATCGCAGTTGCGGTACTGACTGACTGTGCCTGTGTCTTGCTCACCGAAGGCGTGGAACTCCCGCCCGACGTGGCAACCCGTGCCCGGGACAAAGGGGTGATCGTCCTTGGTACCCAGGCCTCGACCTATGAGGCCAGTGCGCGGCTGCATGCGTTTCTGAACCGGCCCCAGTGATTGCCCGCTGTGACCTCCATATCCATTCTGCCTTGTCACCGTGCTCAGACGATGACATGTCACCTGGCATGATTGTAGGCCTCGCCAAGCTCGCCGGACTCGATTTCATTGCGGTCACAGACCACCAGTCTTGTGGCAATTGTGCGGCCGCGATGGCCATCGCCGAAGCGTATGACGGCCCGGTTGTCGTGCCTGGCATGGAGGTGGAGTCGAGCGAAGAAATCCACCTGCTCTGCCTGTTTCCTGATTTGGCAGTTGCCAGGGACCTCGAGGCTCTTGTCCAGGCCGCCATATTGCCACTTAAAAACCGGCCGGAAATTTTTGGTGAGCAACATCTTTTTAACGAAGATGATGAAGTGACTGGCAGTGAAACGCGCTTGTTGATGCAAGCCTGCCATCTGTCTTGTGATGAAATTGCCCGCCAGGTGCTGGCGCGCGGCGGTGTCTGCATCCCGGCTCATCTCGACCGGGAAGCCAACAGCATGCTGACCAGCCTCGGTGTTGTTCCGCCGGATTTCCCCACCGATTGGATCGAACTTTCCAAACGGACAGATCCTGACACGTTTTTCCAGAGTCACCCGGAACTTCTCCGTTATCATTTCCTTGTTGATTCCGACGCGCACCACCTGGCTCAGATCGATGAACCCGGCTGGCCGATTGACGTGCAACCCTGGACCGAACCTGCAGAGGCACGGTTGCACCTGCTTGCTGCCTTGCGACCGCAATTCAGGCAATGATATAATATTCCCCAGTTTCACACTGAATGGAGAATCTATGCGGGATCTTTCGCTGCATCTGATGGACATCGTCCAGAATTCCGTCAAAGCGCAGGCGACTGCGATCGAGATTGAGATTGAGGCCAGACCCGATGAGGACCAGCTCATCCTGGCAATCCGTGACAATGGCAGTGGCATGCCGCCAGACATGGTGATCAACGTGCAGGATCCATTTGTCACATCCAGGACGACACGTTCGGTTGGCCTGGGTATTTCGCTGCTCAAGGAACTGTGCGAATTGACCGGTGGCCATCTGGACCTTGCGTCCCGGGAAGGCGTCGGGACAGATCTTGTAGCCACTTTGGGTTTGTCCAGCATCGACCGCCTGCCCTTGGGCAATCTGGGTGATACATTCTATATTTTGCTGTCCGCAGATCCGGGACTCGACTATTCATTGAAACTGGTTGCCCCGGACAAGGCATTCGAGTTGCACATGACCGAGATCAGGACTGAAATCCCTGATTTGCCTGTTGATGATCCTGCAGTCCTGGGCTGGATCCGGGATTACATCATGGAAAACCAGACAGCTGTTTTCAGCGGCGTGCTCGACGAAATCGAATGGTGACCGTCTGGACCTGATCCCTGGCAATTGACCGTTCAAGAGTGGCCTTGCGGACTCGAACAGGGTTCCGCAAGGTTTTTTCAAAGGAGAAGACATGAATCTAATTCTGACACTTGAGGCCTTGAAATTCTATAAAATCAAACATGAACGACTGGTGCAGATCGCTTTTGTCCTCTTATACCTGGTCAACATTGCTCCCTATGTGCTGCCCATTGGTGACATGGATTTTTCAAGCTTTTTCTATGCCACGGAGCAATTCATGCAGGATCCCAGCCAGCCGCTGCCGTTTCTTTCAAGTGGCAACCTGGTCTCTCTCGGTTTGATTGCGGTGACGGGCCTGGTCGATCTTCTGGTCGCCGTGGCCTATGCTGCCCTGATGGCTGGTGAGCATGCCGGTCACCCTGGCAAAATCATGCTGGCCCGTCTGCTCAAAGGGCTGCCAGCTCTCTTGATGACGCTGCTTCTGCTTTTGGTGCCATTGATCTTGTCCTCTTTTCTGTTCATGATCCCCGCCATGATCCTGGTCACGAATCTATACGTTCTGCCGGTCCTGCTCCTGTCGGAGAACCGCAAGCTGGCTGAAGCGTTGCAGGCAACGATCCAGTTGACCAAAGGATTCAAAATGATGATCCTGCTGCAGATGTTTTTCCTCTCGATCCTCTTGTCTCTGCCGGAAAGTCTGGTCCTTGGCTTTTTGCCGCAAACCCTGCTGACCTCCATCCTTGTCCCCCAGTTTTTTGTCGTTCTCCAGACCTTCGCCCAGGGGCGCCTCTTAGGCATGTTCTATCTTTATCTTGTAAAGAAAGTTCCGGTTGTGATACCATCGAAGCCACAACTTTGAGCCTTTGGCCGGGGTTTAACACTAAATAAATGGAGGTCGTCATGAACAAGAAAGAAGAAATCCTCAGTCTGCTGGAAAGCAATGCCAAGCTGTCTGCAGCAGAACTGGCCGTCATGGTAGGACGACCCGCCGCTGAAGTTGAGAAGACCATCGCCGATCTGGAATCAAACAAAACCATTCTGGGCTACAATGCGGTCATCAACTGGGAGAAAACCACCTCGGCCCCTGTCACCGCTTTGATTGAGGTCCGGGTCACCCCGCAGCGCGGCCAGGGCTTTGACCATATCGCGCAGCGCATTTACCGCCATGACCAGGTCAAATCCTGCTACCTGATGTCAGGTGGTTTCGATTTGATGGTCATCATCGAAGACAAAAGCCTCAAAGACGTGGCCATGTTTGTTTCCGACAAGATTGCCCCGCTGGATTCAGTCCTCTCGACCCAGACGCATTTCATCTTGAAAAAGTACAAGATGAATGGCACGGAATTCCACAGTAAGGATGAGGACAACCGAGAGGCGGTTGTCTTATGAATGTAGACGCCCTGTTGTCAGACAAGGTCAAGGCAATCCCGCCTTCAGCCATCCGGCGCTTTTTTGACCTGGCCAATGAAATGAAAGGGCAGGTGATCTCCCTTTCCATCGGTGAACCAGACTTTGTCACGCCGTGGGCGATCCGCGAAGCCGGGATTTATTCGCTGGAAACCGGCAACACCCATTATTCACCCAATCAGGGATTCATTGAGTTGCGCGAGGCCATCAGCCATTACATGAAACGCCGCTTCCATCTCCAGTATGCGCCCAAGACCCAGGTCGTCGTTACCGTGGGTGGCAGCGAAGCCATTGATATTGCGGTGCGGGCTGTCATCAACCCGGGTGATGAGGTCATCATTCCTGAGCCTTGTTTTGTGGCCTACAAGAATTGTGTCCTGATGGCAGGCGGTGTACCCGTGACCATCCCACTGCGGGCCGAGGACAATTTTGTCCTCAAGCCAGACCAGCTGAAGGCCGCTCTTTCAGAGAAGACGAAGATGATCATGCTCGGCTATCCGAATAACCCCACCGGCGCTGTCATGAGCCGTGAGCAGCTGCAGGATCTGGTCGCGGTGATCCGTGATTTGCCGGTCATGGTTCTGTCTGATGAACTCTATGCTGAGCTGACTTACGACCCGGCCAGCCATTGCTCCATCGCCGAGCTGGAAGGCATGGCCGAACGGACAATCCTGATCGGGGGCTTTTCCAAGGCTTTTGCCATGACCGGCTGGCGCATCGGGTTTGCCTGCGGGCCGGAACCTGTCCTGTCAGCAATGAACAAGATCCACCAGTATGTGATCATGAGCTCGCCGACGACAGCCCAGGATGCTGCCATTGAAGCCTTGCGCCACAGCCATGAGCACATCACGCCGATGCGCGACGAATACAATCGCCGCCGCCGCCTGGTTGTCCATGCCTGCCGTGAGATGGGCCTGGGCTGTTTTGAACCTCTGGGAGCCTTTTATGTCTTCCCCGATATCCGCAGCACAGGTCTGACATCCAACGAATTCTGCGAGCGATTCCTCCAGGAAGAGAAGGTGGCCATCGTTCCCGGGAATGCTTTTGGTGAATGTGGCGAAGGGTTTGTCCGGATCAGCTATGCCTCTTCTCTGGAAAATATCCGCGAAGCCATGGTGCGCCTGAAACGATTTGTAGAAAGGAATTCCCCGAAATGATTGAATATGACCAGTACCGTCAAGAGCTGGGCCAGTACGAGGAAAAGCTGGACCAGTTGCGGCTGGCCTTGCACATTGACCATGTCCGTGATGAAATTGCCGAACTGGAGGCCCGGGCGCAAGAACCGGGTTTCTGGGAGGATGTCGAGCGGGCCCAGAAGATCCAGACCAAGGTCAAGCACCTGCAGAAAAAGGTGGATCGTTTCCAGGCCCTGGTTTCGGAATATGATGATCTCGAGGTGCTCCGCGAGCTGGGCGAAGAAGCCGAAGATGCAGAGATCGCAGCAGAAATCGGTGAAAACCTGAAAAAGCTGCGTGAAGATTTCGAGCAGATGCGTCTTGAAACGTTGTTTACTGGCGAATATGACGACAGCAATGCGATCATCACCTTACACGCCGGCGCCGGCGGTACGGAAGCCCAGGACTGGAACGAAATGCTCTACCGCATGTACACCCGCTGGGCCGAAGCGCATGATTTCGAGATCAAGTTGCTGGACATCCTCGATGGTGACGAAGCCGGTCTGAAGAGTGTGTCCTTCATGCTGATCGGAGACAATGCCTATGGCTACATGAAATCCGAAATGGGTGTCCATCGCCTGGTCCGGATTTCTCCTTTTGATTCATCCGGCCGCCGTCACACGTCTTTTGCCTCCGTCGAAGTCATGCCGGAGCTGGATGATTCGATCAAGATCGACATCCGCTCCGAAGACCTCAGAGTCGATACTTATCGCTCATCCGGCGCTGGCGGCCAGCACGTCAATAAAACTGAATCAGCCATCCGTCTGACACATCTTCCGACTGGCGTGGTTGTCTCCTGCCAGACCGAGCGGTCGCAGGTCCAGAACCGGGAAACCGCGATGGGCATGCTGAAGGCAAAACTGTTTGCCATGGCCCGGGCGGCCCAGATGGACCGGATCGAAGACCTCAAGGGCAACCAGATGGCTATCGCATGGGGCAGCCAGATCCGTTCCTATGTCTTCTGCCCCTACACGATGGTCAAGGACTTGCGCACGGGTTATGAAGTGGTGGATGTCGACAGTGTCATGGATGGCAATCTGGATGGATTTATCAACGCCTATCTGTCAGGTCAGAAAGCAGTCAAATGAGTGATGGCAACCTGAGGCAACCGGACGAACTGCTGGCTGCGCTGGCTGAATTCATCCAACCCCTGGGGAAAATTGCTGTAGCCAGCTCGGGCGGTGTTGACAGCACCGTCTTGCTTGTGGCTGCAGCACACATCCTGGGTCCGGACCAGGTCCTTGCCGTGACAGCACTGGCCCCCATGGTTCCGCTGGATGACCAGGCAGATGCCAGCCGACTATCTGACCTTGCCGGTGTCAGGCATCTGGTCGCCCGATTGCCAGAATCGATTCTCGAACTGCCGCCTTTTGTCGAAAATCCGCCGGACCGATGCTATCACTGTAAAAAGATCATCTTTGACGCCTTGCTAGCCTTGGCCCACGGGGCTGGATTCGAAATCTTGTGTGACGGAACCAATCGTGACGATCTCAAGGACTACAGGCCCGGCCTTCAGGCCCTTCAGGAAATGAACGTTCTGAGCCCCCTGGCCGAGGCTGGTTTTTCCAAAGCTGAAGTGCGTGCCCTGGCAGCGACCCTTTGCCCAGATTTTGCTGAAAAACCTGCCATGGCTTGCCTGGCCACCCGCATTCCAACCCACACCCCTGTCACCATGGCTGCATTGGCCCGGATTGACAAGGCAGAGAGTTTGCTGCGTCAAAAGGGCCTGGGGCAGGTTCGCGTGCGCGATCATGCCGGTCTGGCCCGGGTTGAGCTGGATCCAGCCATGCTGGAAAAAGGTCTTGCACCGGAGTTGATTGAGCTATTGCGTGACAGTGTGGATGAAGCTGGATTTTCTTATGCCACCCTTGACCTTAAGGGTTACCGCAGCGGCAGCATGAATCCGGCAGCAACATTGAACGAACTGGAAGAGGCACCTTGATGACTGAACAATTTGAAGACTTGGGCTTTGCCAAGGTTGATCATTCGCGCAAGACCAGAAACGGGTTTGCCGAAGTTGTTTTCTGTGAAGGGAAGACACCCGAGCAGTCTGCTCAAATTGCAGCGAGCATTCTGGATCATGGTGATAACCTTTTAGCGACACGGGCCGATCTGGAGCATTTCGAAGCCATCCAGGCTGTCGCACCCGATGCGGCTTATTCAGCCCGGGCCCGGGTGGTCACTGTCCGGAGAACTACTGTCGAACCATTCGGTGATGTCGCGGTGGTTTCGGCCGGGACCGCAGACCAGCCGGTTGCTGAAGAAGCAGCCTTGACGGCTGAAGCTCTGGGCTGTAACGTCAGGCGTTTTTCGGACGTAGGTGTCGCCGGCCTGCACCGGCTCCTGGCGGTCATCGACGATATCCGCCAGGCCGATGTAATCATCGCAGTCGCCGGTATGGAAGGGGCCCTGGTCAGTGTCCTGGGTGGCCTAGTCGACAAACCTGTCCTGGCGGTGCCGTCCGGTATTGGTTACGGGGCTAATTTTGGCGGTGTGACGACCTTGCTAGCCATGGTCAATTCCTGTGCCAGCGGCGTCGCTGTCCACAACATTGGCAATGGTTTTGGTGCCGGATTCATGGCAGCAACCATTTGCCGGCAGATCGACCAGCGCGTCAAGGCCGCCCAGACGCGCGCAGACCTTGAAAGGCAGTAAGAAGCATGAATCAAAAAATCCTCTACCTGGACTGTTTTTCCGGCATCAGCGGCGACATGTTCCTCGGTGCGTTGATCGACATCGGCGTTCCCTTGTCTGTTGTCGAAACGGGTTTGGAGGCACTTGGCCTTGCGCATGAGTACCATCTTCATGCCGGGAAAACCAGCAAAAGTGGCATTCAGGGGACATCCTTCCAAGTGCACCTGACCGACCATCACGAACATAATCATCATCATCATGACCACCAGCACCGCCATGACGAGCAACACCATCATCATGGCCGGACCTATGGCGACATCCGGCACCTGATCGAAACAACCCAGCTGCCCGATGCTGTGCGCCAGCTGGCACTCAAGGTTTTCCTCGAGATCGGACAGGCCGAAGCAGCTGTGCATGGGGTGCCCCTGGACCAGGTCCATTTCCACGAAGTAGGGGCGATCGACTCCATTGTCGACATCGTGGGGGCCGCGATCGCCCTCGATTACCTCAAGATCGACAAGATGGTTTCATCCCCGCTCTATGATGGCTCTGGAACGATTGTTTGCCAGCACGGAGCCATGCCGGTGCCTGTACCAGCTGTCATGAAAATGCTGGAAAACACAGACATCCCTTATGTGACTGGAACTTGCCAGACGGAATTGGTCACACCGACCGGGTTTGCCCTGGTCAAATCACTGGCAAATTCCTATGGGTCTATGCCCCAGATGAAACGGCTGGCGACTGGCTATGGCTTTGGCCAGCGGGAGATTGGCCGCCTCAATGCCCTGCGCGTCATTCTCGGCGAGTCGGTCGATCCGGAAAAATCAAACGAATCCGTCCTGGCCGGACAGGAAAGGGATAGGACCGGCGGTGACCCGTCCGAACTGGGTTTTGATGCCACGGAAATGGATCGGGTTGTCCTGTTGTCCTGTCATATCGACAACTCGACTGCAGAGCAGCTTGGCTTTTTAGTCGAAATCCTGCTCGACCACGGCGTGCTTGATGTTGCATTCAGCCCGCTCCAGATGAAAAAGAATCGACCGGGACAGTTGCTGACGGTCATGACACCACCCAATCTTGAAAAAGAGGCGGTTCGGCTCATTTTCTCCCATACTGGTACGATTGGCATCCGGCGCGAGTGGATTGACCGCCATGTCATGACCCGGACCCTTTCGACCGTGACAGTCCTGGGAAAGCCCATCCGGATCAAGACAGTCAAATGGCAGGACATCAGCCGGGATTATCCAGAGTATGAAGATGTAGCAGGGTTGGCCCGCCAGCATCAGATCAGCCTGGACGAGGCCAGTATCCAGATCAGGAAGGCCTTGGGCCGTCTGGTTTGACGAACGATAACCCCCTTGTTAAACTTGAAGCAATTTGCAGCATGATTTCACACCTTGCGAATGGATTTGCCTTTTAGAGCGGAGGATACGAAATGCCAAAAAAAGTGCTTGTTGTCATGGGATCTGATTCCGATTTCCCCGTCATGGAGGCGTGTTTCAAGACCTTGCGTGAATTCGGTGTACCTTTTGAAGCAACGGTCTGTTCTGCCCACCGCACCCCGGACCGGGCGGCTGAACTGGCTAAATCAGCTGCTGCAGAAGGATATGGCGTCATCATTGCCGCCGCCGGCCTGGCTGCCCACCTGCCCGGCGTTCTGGCTGCCATGACCACCCTGCCTGTGATTGGAGTCCCTATCCATGGTGGCGCCCTGAATGGGCTGGATGCCCTGTACGCCATTGTCCAGATGCCCAGTGGCATTCCCGTGGCGACGGTTGCCATCGATGGCGCAGCCAATGCAGCCATTCTGGCGGTCCAGATGCTTAGCCTGGGCGATCCTGGACTGATGGACAAACTGGCTGACCATAAAGCCGGACTGGCTGATGCGGTGGCCCAGCGCAACCAGCGCCTCCAAGAGAAGCTAAAAAGTCTGTGACATCGTTTGGAGATCACACATGATACATGATGAATGCGGCGTTTTTGCTGTTTACGATCCTTCCGGCACGATCCAGGATGCATCCCGCCTGGCCTTCCTTGGACTGTTCAGTCTTCAGCACCGCGGTGAAGATAGTTCCGGGATCGCTGTCAACCAGTCCGGGACGCTGATCTGCCAGCGCCGGCGCGGTCTGGTGACCGAAGGATTTGACGAAATGGCCATCCAGGTCTTGAAAGGTCACGCCAGCATCGGTCATGTCCGTTATCCTTCACCTTTGGACCAGAGTCTGGAAGCCGCCCAGCCGATGCTGATCAAGTCGCGCCGGGGACAGATCGCACTGGCCTTCAATGGTGCCCTGACGAATGCGGCCCAGTTGCGCAGCCAGCTTCAGGAGCAGGGTGCCATTTTCCAGTCCCGGGCTGATTCCGAAATCATCCTCGCCCTATTGGCGCGGCACCAGGTCCTAGAAGACAATCTGGAATCCTCTCTTTTAGCCATGCAGTCTGAGCTTTGTGGTGCCTACGCCCTGGTCCTGATGACTGCTGACCGGGTGGTTGGCGTCAGGGATCCGCACGGAATCAGGCCCTTGTGCCTCGGTGAGCACAACGGCATCTTCATGCTGTCCTCCGAGAGCTGTGCGATCGATTCGGCCGGTGGACAATTTTTACGTGATGTCAAGCCAGGTGAAATCATCAGCCTGACGTCCGAGGGTGTCGCTTCCCAATTGCCTGTCGAACCATCCAGCCATCATTCCTGCCTATTTGAATATGTCTATTTCGCCCGCCCGGACAGTACCCTGGATGGGACGAATGTTTTCGCCGCACGGACGGCCGCCGGCCGCCAACTGGCGATCGAACAGCCTTGTTCGGCAGACCTGGTCATTGGCGCACCGGATTCCGGGCTGGCTGCCTCGATTGGATATGCAGAGGCGATGGAAATCCAGCATGGCAGCGGCCTCTTGAAAAACCGTTATGTTGGCCGCACCTTCCTGCACGCAGACCAGATGCGGCGGGAATGGCTGGTCGATTTGAAATTCACTGCCTTGGTTGATGCGGTTAAGGGCAAGTCCATTGTCCTGGTAGATGACTCGATTGTCCGTGGAACCACGACACGCCGGGTCATTAGCCTGCTGCGCCAGGCCGGAGCCAGGGCAGTCCACATGCGCGTTGCTTCGCCACCCCTGCAATACCCCTGCCTTTACGGCATCGACACGCCTGGCCAGCATGATCTTTCAGCCTGCGAAATGACCCTGGAGCAGCTGACGGAGCACATCGGAGCGGACAGCCTGCAATTTCTCTCGCTGCCTGGCCTTCAGGTCGCCTGCGGCGATCCCGGCACCAGCTGTTCTGCTTGCTTTACTGGTCATTATCCGGTTGCACCTTCAGATGCCATTGCCGCCAGCATCCGGCACATTGATCCGGACTGGTTTTTTGGCCGGAATGAAATAAGGTAAGCACACAGATGTTCAAACTGGCTATTTTTGTTTCTGGCGGCGGCACAAATCTGCAGGCCATCCTGGACCAGATTGCTGCAGGCCTTCTGCCGGATGTCTCCATCGCCTGTGTCCTGGCCTCCAAACCAGGTACGTATGCCCAAGTCCGGGCGGAACGTGCCGGTATCCCGTGCCATGTCATAGCCCGCAAGGACTATCCAGATCTTGATTCCTATGACCAGGCTATTCTTGCGGCTCTCAAGCCATACGAGATTGATCTGGTTGTCCTGGCAGGTTTTTTAAGCCTCTTAGGTCCGGGTGTGGTGGCTGTCTACCGAAATAAAATCATCAACATCCATCCATCCCTGGTCCCAGCCTTCTGCGGCCCCGGCCTGTATGGTATCAAGCCGCACCAGGCAGCCCTGGCTTACGGCGTCAAAGTGTCCGGTGCCACAGTCCACTTTGTGGACGAGCATTATGATGAAGGTCCCATCCTGCTGCAAAAAGCGGTTGACATCCTGGAGGGAGATACTCCAGAGGATTTGCAGCAACGGATCATGATCGAGGCGGAACAGGTGATTTTGCCCCAGGCCATTGCCTTGATCGCAGCTGGCCGGGTCCAGATCACAGGCCGCCGCACCCAGATCAGCCCCGCCCATCCATAGGTTACAATCCACCCATTCGTTCATGCATTTGGAGGTTACTAAAATGATGAAACGCGCCCTGCTCAGTGTCTCAGACAAAACCGGCCTGATTGAACTGGCCACCAAACTGAACCAGCTTGGCATCGAGCTGCTTTCCACCGGCGGCACAGCGAATGCACTGGTCCGGGCCGGCATCCCGGTCACCAATGTGTCTGATGTGACTGGTTTTCCGGAATGTCTCGACGGACGTGTCAAGACGTTGCATCCTAAAATCCATGGCGGTATCCTGGCCATCCGGGATAATCCAGAACACATGGCAACCATTGCCAACCTTGGGATTGAGCCGATCGATCTGGTCATCATCAACCTGTACCCGTTCAAGCAGACGGTGATGAAACCCGGTGCCACACCGGAAGAATGCATCGAGAACATCGATATCGGCGGCCCGAGCATGTTGCGCGCCGCTGCCAAGAATCACCATGACGTCACCGTCCTGGTCGATCCAGCTGATTATGCCAAGGTGCTCGGAGAAATCGAATCCACTGGCAACACAACGTTGGATACGCGTTTTGGCCTGGCCCGGAAAGTCTTTGAGCACACGGCTGCCTACGACGCACTGATTGCCCAGTATTTCCAGAGTGCCGGTGGAAAAGCCCTGTCTGATTTGCCCGAACAGCTGACATTGACTTATGAGCGGGTGAGCAGCCTGCGCTATGGTGAAAACCCGCACCAGAGTGCTTCGTTCTACCGTGAAGCCCTGCCCAAGGCGGGTTCCCTGACCGAGGCCCAGCAGCTGGGCGGTAAAGAACTGTCCTACAACAACATTGCTGACACCGATGCAGCCATTGCCCTGCTCAAGGAATTTTCCGAACCAACGGTTGTCGCCATCAAGCATGCAAATCCCTGCGGCGTCGGCAGCGCGGAATCCTTGCTGGAAGCTTGGGCCAAAGCCTATGAAGCGGACAAAGTCTCTATCTTCGGCGGCATCGTTGCCCTGAACCGGACGGTCACTGCGGATGTGGCTGACCAGATGAAGGAAATTTTCCTCGAAGTCATTGTCGCACCGGATTATAACCCCGATGCCCTGGAGATTCTCCAGAAAAAGAAAAACCTGCGTCTCTTGGAATTGCCGGCAGTCGCGGACCCGATCGCAGCAGGCGAACAGATGATCAAGCATGTCTACGGCGGCATCTTGGTCCAGGACCAGGACACCGAGGTTTTGCCAGATACTGGATACACCGTTGTGACCGAAGCACAGCCGTCCGATGCTGACAAAGAAGACTTGCTCTTTGCCATGAAAGTGGTCAAGCACGTCAAATCAAACGCGATCGTCCTGGTCAAAAACCGGCAGACGGTCGGCATCGGGCCGGGTCAGCCCAACCGGATCACATCCGCCGGGATTGCCATTGCCAATGCAGGGGAGAAGGCCAGGGGGTCGATCCTCGGTTCGGATGCATTCTTCCCCTTTGCCGATACGGTCCAGGCTGCGGCTGCGGCAGGTATTGCAGCCATCATCCAGCCAGGTGGTTCGATGCGTGACCAGGAATCGATCGATGCCTGCAACCAGGCAAAAATCCCGATGGCCTTCACCGGCATGCGCCATTTCCGCCATTGATACGAACACCCAGGACCGACCAAAGGCGTTTTTGCCCGTAACACGAACACAAGGAGCACCTTTTTCGCCATGAAAATACTGATCGTTGGCGGCGGCGGCCGCGAACATGCCATCGCCTGGAAATTCAGCCAGAGTCCTCTGGTAACAAAAATCTATTGCGCACCTGGTAATGCCGGGATTGCCCAGGTTGCCACCTGTGTCCCGATCAAAGCGACCGATCTGGATGCGATGGTCCGGTTTGCCGTGGAAGAGGCCATCGATCTGGTTTTTGTCGCACCAGATGACCCGCTGGCCCTTGGCATGGTCGATGCCCTGCAGCAGGCTGGTGTCCGGGCGTTCGGACCTTCCCGGGCGGCTGCCCGGATCGAAGCCAGCAAGTCTTTTGCCAAGGACCTGATGCGCCGCTACCAGATCCCGACCGCAGACTATGCTGTGTTTGAGTCTGTCGAACCGGCCCTGGCCCATCTTAACAGCAACGATTTGCCGATTGTCATCAAGGCCGACGGACTTGCCCTCGGCAAAGGTGTCATCATCGCCCAGACGCAGCTGGAAGCCGAGAAGGCTGTGCGAGACATGCTGGAAGGCAATGCGTTTGGCCAGGCCGGCAGTCGAGTGGTCATCGAGTCTTTCCTGACCGGACCGGAATTGACGGTCCTGGCTTTTGCCGATGGCAAGACAGTCGTACCGATGGTGTCATCACGGGATCACAAGCGTGCCTTTGACCACGACCAGGGACCGAATACAGGGGGCATGGGAACGATAGCACCGGGTGCCCGTCTCTCGGAGCAAGACCAGCAGCAGATGCTGGCAACCATTTTCCAGCCCACAATCGATGCCATGGCGGCTGAAGGCTGCCCATTCAAGGGCGTCATCTACTTTGGCCTCATGCTGACGCCAAAAGGACCGAAAGTGATTGAGTACAATGCCCGTTTTGGTGATCCGGAAGCACAAGTTGTGCTGCCACTTCTGGAAACCGACCTGGTGGACATCTGCCTGGCTGTCCTGGAAGAACGGCTCGACCAGATCGAGATTCGCTGGCAGGATCGCAGTGCCTGTTGTGTCGTTCTGGCTTCGGGTGGATACCCGGGTGTTTATTTGACGGGCTATCCGATTTCAGGCCTGGAAGCTGTCAAGGAGAGCCTTGTTTTCCATGCCGGAACCCGGCAGGAAGGCGCTGATATCGTGACCGCCGGTGGCCGCGTTTTGGGTGTGACGGCTGTGGCTGATACACTTGATGATGCCATCAACCAGGCCTACCGCGATGTCGCCAGGATCCACTTCGACAAGGTTCATTATCGCAAGGACATCGGCCGGACGTGACTAGAATCGGCATGCTCGGCGGGACCTTTGATCCTTTTCACAATGGCCATCGCAGGCTGGTTGAAGCGGTTCTGGAATCAGGCCAAGTCGACCGGGTGATTTTAATGGTGGCCGGCCAGCAGCCACATAAGACCAAGGTTAAAGTCTCCGCTGCCGGCTATCGCTATGAAATGGCATTGCGCGGTGTCTCTGACCTCAGCCAGGTTGAGGTTTCCGATTTGGAAATCAGGCGCCCAGGCCGTTCCTATACCGTAGACACGCTGGCTCTTTTACGCGAGCAGCTGGCTCCTGACGATGAAATCGTCCTCGTATACGGCTCGGATGTACTCTTTGACTTGCCCACCTGGCGTTTGCCGGAGAAAATCCTGAACGAGGCGGACTTGCTGATCGCCCATCGCGGCGGCATCAGCCAGCAGGACGCGAAGGGCCAGGCTGAGCAGCTGCGCCGGGACTTTTCTGCCCGGATCAAGTTCCTGAATGCCCCGATGCTGGAGCTGTCAGCGACCGAAGTCCGGGAAGCCGCTGTCAGGGGAGAAATTGACACCGGAAAAATTCCGGAACGTGTCGCAGCTTTGATCACACGCCATGACTTGTATGGCTATGACGAAGAATTGGCCCGAGTGGAACCGGCGGTCTGGCAACAACTGGCGGATTATGAATGCCAGGTCAGGCCCTTGCTGAACCACAAGCGGCTGCTCCATTCGCTCAATGTCATGCGCTACGCCATGCATCTGGCGAACAAGCACGGTGTTTCGGTAGAAAAAGCTGGCATTGCCGGCCTGATGCATGATTGTGCCAAATGCCTCGAGGCCCACACGGTGCTTCACTATGCCCGTCTGGCCGGAGATCCGGATTTGCTTGAACCAGCCCTGGCCCATGGTCCGGCAGGCGCCTGGATGGCCCGGCACCAGTTCGGCATCAAAGACCCTGAGATCCTGAGGGCCATCCATTACCACACCACGGGCAGCGGCGACATGTCGGACCTGGATCTTTTGATCTACGTGGCAGACAAAGTCGAACCGGCACGGACTTACAACAATCTCGAGGCCATCCGCGAGGCCGCTGAAACCAACCTGGTCCAGGCCATGCGCTTGTGCCTGGTCGAAGTCGAAGCGTTTCTCGAGCGTGAAAACAAGCCGTCCCATCCCTATGCCCAGGCAGCATTGGAGAAACTGGGGATTCCTATCCACCATCCTGAACAGCCAGACAAGAAAGCAGCCAGGCACACCCTGGAACAATAAAGGAGAAGAAAATTGACTGCATCAGATTTAGCCCAGAAAATCAAAACCATCCTGGACGACAAGAAAGCCAAAGACATCGATGTCATTGATGTCTCGGACAAGACGATCCTGGCTGACTATTTTGTCATTGCCACCGGTACATCGACCACTCATGTCAAGGCTTTGGCGGATGAAGTCGAGTATCTGCTCAAGGAAAAAGACAATCGCCAGGTAGACCATGTTGAAGGATTTGAATCCTCCCGCTGGATCCTGCTTGATTATGGCGATGTCGTCGTCCATGTCTTCCACAGTGAGGAAAGAGACTTCTACAGCTTGGAGAAACTCTGGCAGCAAAGCCGTAGCCGGGCCTGATTTGTCGTTTCAGGACGGGCTTCAAACCCCACCAGGTGTAGGGTCTGCCAAGTCTTGAGTCGAATTTTGTCGTGAATTGTCGACCGAAGGAGGGTAGGGGAACCTGCCCTTTTTGCTATGCTGGTACATGATCCGCCCGGGAGACAGAGCCATGCACACGATCGAATTGAAACGGCCCACTTTTTATATCCTGATTGGAATCTGCCTGTTCTCGCTGGCAGCTGTTGCGTTTGAACTCTGGCGCGCCCAACCAGGAGGAATCGAGATCATTGCCCGTGAGACTACGACAGTAAACCAGTCAGGATCACTTCCTTCGAACAGCCAGCCAGGTGGCAATGCTGCTGATTCAGGTCCAGAACAAGACCTGGTTCCGGTCTATCTGGTTGGGGCCGTCAAAGAGCCTGGCATCTACCTGGTTTCCCGGGGCAGCTACTTGTATGAACTCGTGGAACGGGCCGGTGGACTGAGCGAAGATGCGGCTAGTGAAGAGATCAACCTTGCCCTGGCCCTGACAGATAATTGCCACATCCGGATTCCAACTCTGGCAGAGGTGGCAGGTGACCCTGCCAAAAGTGAAATTCTGGTCACAAAGCATGCATCAGACATCCAGAAGATCAACATCAACAAGGCCTCGCTGGAAGAACTGGACCAGCTGCCAGGAATCGGTCCTGCCACAGCCAAAGCCATCCTGGATTTCAGGGAGAGGAATGGTCCATTCAAGAGTAAAGAAGATCTGATGAAAGTGTCAGGCATCAAGCAAAGCCGTCTCGATGTCATCAGTGATTTGATCACCCTCTCCTGAACGAATGACGCATGCAGGCATAAAAACAGGGGTTACAGGCAGCAAGGGTGAAGACCAGTGATAATTTACAAAACCAGCGAGATTGATTATCATGATAAGGCCTGTCCAGGTTTTCCGATATTTGACCGGCAGGCGCGGAGGTAACCATGTCAGATTTTTCCGATGCGTCCTATCGTCACGCATTTCGCCATACGTCATCCCATATCCTGGCCCACGCGGTCAAACGGTTGTATCCCCAGACCAGGCTGGCCATCGGTCCAGCCATCGAGACTGGCTATTACTACGATTTCGACCGGGACGAACCGTTTTCACCAGAAGAGCTAGGCAAGATCGAAGACGAAATGAAAAAGATCGTCAAAGCCAACTTCCCGATCGAGCGCTTCGAACTGCCGCGTGAGGAAGCGAAAGCCCTGATGGTAGAAGCTGGGGAGAGCTATAAGGTTGAGCTGATTGATGACTTGCCGGCAGATGCAGTGATCAGTTTCTACCGCCAGGGTGAATTTGTCGACTTGTGTGCTGGCCCCCATCTGGCTTCCACAGGTGAGGTCAAAGCGTTCAAACTGACTCAGGTGGCAGGCGCTTACTGGCGCGGCAGCGAGAAAAATAAAATGCTGCAACGCATCTATGGCACCAGCTTTCCGGACAAGCAGCAGCTCAAGGATTATCTTGACCAGCAAGAGGAAGCTAAAAAGCGCGACCACAACAAACTGGGGCGCGAGTTGGGCTATTTCACGACCGTCGACTACATTGGCCAGGGTTTGCCGATCCTGCTGCCGAAAGGGGCCCGCACCATCCAGCTCCTGCAGCGCTTTGTCGAAGATGAGGAGGAACGCCGCGGCTACCAGCTGACGAAGACCCCCTTCATGGCCAAGTCCGACCTGTATAAGATATCTGGTCACTGGCACCACTACCGCGACGGCATGTTTATCATCGGTGATCCCGAGAAAGCGGATACAGAGGAAGTCCTGGCCCTGCGCCCGATGACGTGCCCTTTCCAGTTCCAGGCTTATCTGACCAAGACCCGCAGCTATCGTGATTTGCCGATCCGGTACGGTGAAACATCAACCTTGTTCCGCAACGAATCGTCTGGTGAAATGCACGGTTTGATCCGGGTGCGCCAGTTCACCATCTCCGAAGGTCACCTGATCTGCACCCCGGACCAGCTGGAACAGGAATTCAGAGGTGCTCTGAACTTGGCCAACTTCATGCTCCAGGCTGTCGGTCTGGATGATGATGTCAGTTATCGTTTCTCGCTCTGGGACGAAGCCAACCGGGAGAAATACATCGGATCAGTCGAGGAGTGGGAATCTGTCCAGGGGGCGATGCGCCAGATCCTCGACCACATGAAGATTCCCTATGTCGAGGAGACTGGCGAGGCTGCATTTTATGGCCCGAAACTGGACATCCAGATCCGCAATGTTTTTGGCAAGGAAGACACCCTGATCACGATCCAGATCGACTTCCAGCTTGCTGAGCGGTTCGGCATGGAATATACAGACCGGGATGGCGAAAAGCGCCACCCGTACATCATCCACCGCACCTCCATCGGTTGCTACGAACGTACGCTGGCCTTGCTGATTGAAAAATATGCCGGGGCCTTGCCACTTTGGATCGCGCCTGAGCAAGCCAGGATCCTGCCGATTTCCGAACGTCACCTCGAAGCAGCCAAGTCCATCGCCCTGCGCTTGAAACAGGCTGGTCTCAGGGTCGAGATTGACACCCGGGATGAGAAAATCGGCAAGAAGATCCGGGAAGCCCAGATGGAGAAACTGCAATACATGCTGGTCCTCGGTGATGCCGAGATTGAAACAGACAGTCTGGCCGTGCGTTCCCGCAAGGAAGGTGACCTCGGCGTCATGAAGGTCGATGCGGTTATCGAGCAACTGGTCCGCGAAGCTACGACCCGTTTTATCGCCCGATAATCCAGGCCATGCCAACTTTTGCTTCTGCCGACCCCAGGATCCATGGATCTTGGCGAAGTTTACAAACGCCCTTGACACTGTGGTTTTTTACCAGTAGAATAGCAAAAGTCAACGGGGTGTGGCTCAGGTGGTAGAGCGCTTGGTTCGGGACCAAGAGGCCGGAGGTTCAAGTCCTCTCACTCCGACCAGATACAGCAAACGACCAGTTTCCAGAAGGCAGTGCCAGAGGGAACTGGTCTTTTTATTGTGATGCACGACAGATTTGCTTTATACTGTTAGTTGCAAGCGAGTTTTTCACAGACAGGAAGGATGACTAAATAATGAGTCGTGCGGATGATATTTTTATTGCCAACTGCCAGCAGATTTTAAGCCAAGGGTATGATGAGACAGGCAACGATGTCCGCCCGCGCTGGGACGATGGAACACCTGCCTACACCATCAAGGCTTTCGGGATCGTTAACCGGTACAACCTGGCCGAGGAATTCCCGATCCTGACCTTGCGTCCGATCAATTTCAAAGCAGCCGTTGATGAACTGCTCTGGATCTGGCAGAAAAAGTCGAACCGGGTCGCTGACTTGAACAGTCATATCTGGGACAGCTGGGCTGATGAACAGGGAACAATCGGTAAGGCATACGGCTACCAGCTGGCCCAAAAGGCGATCTACAAAGAAGGTGAATTTGACCAGGTCGACCGGCTGCTCTTTGATCTCAAGCACAATCCCAGCAGCCGGCGCATGCTGACGAACCTGTACAATCACAAGGACCTGCACGCGATGCAGCTCTACCCCTGCGCCTATAGCCTGACTCTCAATGTATCCGGCAACACGCTCAATGCCATCCTCAACCAGCGTTCCCAGGACATGCTGGTGGCCAATAGCTGGAATGTCACCCAGTACGCTGTTCTCGTCCATTTGTTTGCCCAGGTCAGCGGCCTTGCCGTGGGCGAGCTGGTCCATGTCATTGCGGACGCCCACATCTACGACCGCCATGTGCCGCTGGTCCGGGAACTGATTGCCCGCACAGCATATCCGGCCCCCGCTCTGGTGATCAACCCAGAGATCAAGGACTTCTACCAGTTCACAGTTGCTGACATCGAACTGAAAGACTATCAGGCCGGTGAAAAAATGACCCGGATCCCCGTGGCGGTCTGACGCCATGGACGCTATTGTAGCAGTGGACCTTGCCTGGGGCATCGGCTACCAGGACGACTTGCTGTTCAGGATCAAGGCCGACCTGAAACGGTTCAAAGAGATAACATCGGGCCAGGTTGTCATCCTGGGCCGTAAAACCCTCCAGACTTTCCCTGGTGGACGGCCCTTGCCGTCACGAGTGAACCTGGTTGTTTCCAGAAACCGGTCTCTGGTCGTAGATGGTGCGACGGTCTGTCACAACCGTGAAGAGGTCCACGCAGCCATCGCGCTCCATCCGGACAAACACATCTATGTGATAGGCGGCAGCAGCATCTACCGTGAATTCCTGCCTGACTGCCAGCGCGTTTATGTCACCCGTGTCCATTGCCAGCAGCAAGCAGACACCTATTTCCCTAACCTCGATGAACTGCCAGAGTGGCAGTGTATTCTATCTGAACCAGCCCAGGAAGAAAATGGACTGGTTTTCAACTATCTGGTCTATGAAAAAATCGATGGTTGAATCAACCAGCCGAAGAAGGATCTTAGGGATCGGGATTTGTTGCCTGGTCCTGGTTTTTTTGCCCCTCTCGGGTTGTTCCTTGCCATCGCAATCGAATTATCCAGAGGTGCCTGTGCAAACCGGCAGCCAGCAATCCACAGCCGCAAATCTTACCGACACCCGTTCCACGGACCAGGACGATGAAGGTTTCACCAGCCGCAAACCGATCACCCTGCGAGTGGCAGGACCGTGGCAAGCGGAGCAACTGGATCTTTTGGGTCGATATTATGAACTGTCTTTGAATCAGGTCAGCACCTTGGGTCATGAAGACAGCAGTGGCAACCACATCAGCCTGAGCTACCTGTCTGCGTACGATTCCGACCTCCGTCTAGTGGCTGAGCCTCTCGCGCTGGCAGAAGCGTTGACGGATGAGCTGGCCCGCACCTGGACAGCCGCCGGAAACTGGCCCGATCTGGTGCTGACTGACCATTATTCTGCTCTGCAGGCCAGTCAGCTCCTCGATCTGACGCCTTATCTGATCGATGACAAACGGCTGGCGGCAGACAAAGTCAGCCCCGCTCTGTTGTCTGGTAGCCAAAGCCCGCAGGGACTGCTCTATTTGCCCTGGCGGTTGTCAGTCCCACTCCTGCTGTACCATCCACAAGCTGTGCCTGGCGTTGCTCCGGACGTATTTAATGAAACGCCCAGCTGGCCGGAATTTGTCGAACAGTGCCATCAACTGGCGGCTGAATCAGATGAAACCCGGCTTGTCATGGCCAACCCTGAAACGCTCCTGCCTGTGCTTTTAAGTGGCACGGACTCACACACAGGCTGGGCGGGCTGGGATGGCTCCCGCTATGATTTCACCCGGCCCGAATTTACCAGCAATGTCCTGGCATTGCGGCATCTGGTCGCAGATGGTGCCACCGGCATTGCAGCATCCATCCGCTACCCTGACTATCTGGCTGCAACACAAGAAATGATGGAAAACCACCAAGTGGCCTTCCAGGCTATCGATTCCAGCCAGCTGTCTACCATTGGCTCTGACTGGCCTGGTCGTCTTGTGTTGCCTCTGCCGCTGACAGCAGCCTCGGCCAGCCCTTATCCTGTGAAGATCCAGGCCCTCAGCGTCAGCAAATCCACAGGCCAGCCTGCTTTGGCTTGCCAGATCGCAGCCTTTCTGGCCGCTGATCCGGATGCACTGTACCTGCAGAATCGCCTGTCGCCGCAACCAGGCCTTTTCCCGGTTGTCCGGGACAGGGAAGTCTGGGATGCTTTTCTGGGCCAGATCAGTGGCCGTACAGGGGCACTGGACCAATTGCCTGACTTGCTGGAACATCCAGCATCTGGCGGAGCTTTCTCAGTCCATGACTGGCCTGCTGTGCAACGGGATCTGGCAGGCCCGTCAGCGTATCGACTGCTGGCCGAACCAGACATCCAGCCGGTGATCCTGAGCTTGCAGCAAGCATGGGACCAGAGAGGGGAGAGGTGAACGATGACAAGCCAGACGCAGCAGGCGCCAAAGCCCGCCCAGACTGTTTATGATGCCATTCTGACTTTTGCTGCCGGTGCCCTCCATGTCCAGAGCAGTGAGACTGCCATCATCCGGATCGATTTCCTGGACCCTGCCTTTCCCGGCGCCAGCCGGCCGGGCCGCCAGATGATTGTTGACGATGCACCGCCTGTGCTGGTGGAGGCTTGCCGGCAACTGCGGGCTTATTTCTCCGGCCAACTGCAGGCATTCACGGTTCCAATCGACATCCAGACGGGCACGGTGTTCCAGCGCCAGGTCTGGGACAACCTGCGCCAGATACCCTATGGGGCCACCTGGTCCTATGAAGATCTGGCCTACCAGGTTGCCAAACCTGGACAGGTGCCGCGCCAACTGGCCAGGGCAGTGGGTGCCGCTTGTGCAGCCAACCCAGTGCCTGTGATGATCCCCTGTCACCGGGTGATCGGCAAGAACGGCCGCCTGGTGGGTTTTGCTGGTGGGATCAACTTGAAAGCCTATTTGCTCAACCATGAAATGCTTGGCATTTGAAAGTGAGGAAAGATGGATCAGCATTCTGATGTAAAGACAGAACAGTCACAAACCCAGTCATCCAAGGTGGAACTGAATCCTGCGACCTTGCTGGCACCGGTTCCGGTTGTCCTCTTGTCCTGCCGCGGTCTACCCGGTGAGGGCTGCGATCAGCCAAACCTGGTCACAGTAGCTTGGGCCGGCACGATCAATTCTGAACCCCCCATGGTTTCTGTTTCCATCCGGCCATCCCGGTACTCCCATGCCCAGATCAGCCAAAGCCGGGAGTTTGTCATTAATCTGGTTGATGAAAAGCTCCTGCACGCGACTGATTTCTGCGGAGTCAAATCAGGCCGGGACTTGGACAAATTTGCTGACTGCCATCTGACTGCGGTCAAAGCCAGCCAGATGGACCACGCACCTGCCGTTGCTGAAAGTCCCCTGACGTTATCCTGCCAGGTGGAGCAGATCCTGCCACTCGGTTCACACGATCTCTTTCTGGCCCGTGTGGTAGCCGTTGAAGTGAGCCCAGGTTTGCTGGACGTCGACAATCGCCTGCGTCTGGACAAGGCCAGGCTGGTGGCTTACGCCCATGGTAATTATTACGCCCTGGGCAAACTGTTGGGTTTCTTTGGTTATTCCGTTGCCCGGCCGAAAGTTCTGGCCAAACGGATGCCCCAAGTAAAAAAGAACCCAGGACCAAGCAAAGGCAAGTCCAGGTCTAAATAAGACCGAGCCAGGTTGATTCATACAACTTTTCCAGAACGCAAAAGGGCTGCCATCTGGCAGCCCTTCATGGTTCTTACAGGATTGTCCGGCAACTTTGGTTACTTTTTCTCGACGAGGACTTTCTTGAGCTTGGCAAAACGGGGCAGTCCGTCCTCAATCGCAATCTTGGATTCGCCTTGGATGAGGGGCAGTGCATATTCGACGAATTTCTCATTGACGAAGTTGCCTTCGGCATTGATCCATTCCTTTGGCACGACTTTTTCGGTGTTGGCGACATCATTCAGGGGGATCAGCTTGATTTCACACTTGTATTCTCCCTGTTCTGGACGCTGGAAGCCAACCATGAAGTCAGTCATGCCATCAACAGCAATCCGGACCGCGGTCTGGCCGGAGAGGAAGGATTCCTCGACATCATTCTTGGAAGCCAGGTGAGCGGCACAGCGCTGCATCAGGGACAATTCGATGCCACGGACCTTGCAGCCGATCTTTTCCTTGAGGTAAGTCGCCAGGACGGCGGCAGTGCCACCCATCTGCTTGTGACCGAAAGCATCGACGGAGACTTCTCCGACCAATTCGGGGATGTATTTGCCTTCTTTGGTTTTGACACCTTCAGAAACGCAGACGATGACTTTCTTTTCTTTCTCGTAGACTTTCTTGACGTCAGCGAGCATCTTGTCAAGGTCGAAGTCGACTTCCGGCAGGTAGATCAGGTCCGGACCGAGGCCCTTGTGGGCAGCCAGGGCAGAAGCGGCCGTCAGCCAGCCGGCGTTGCGGCCCATGATTTCGATGACCGTGATCATGCCGGTGTCATAGACGCGGGCGTCGAGGTAGACTTCCATGACCGTGGTGGCAATGTACTTGGCCGCGGATGAAAAACCCGGGCAGTGATCGGTGCCGAACAGGTCGTTGTCAATGGTCTTGGGCACGCCGATGACGCGGCATTCATAGCCGGACTTGGCAATGAATTTGGAGATCTTGTTACAGGTGTCCATCGAGTCATTGCCGCCATTGTAGAAGAAATAGCGGATGTTGTATTTCTTGAAGACCTCGAGGATGCGCTTGTAGTCGGTGTCGTCGACTTCTGGCTTGGCCAGCTTGTAGCGGCAGGAGCCGAGGGCAGAGGAGGGGGTTGTCTTCAACAGCTCGAGCTCAGCCAGATCTTCCTGGCCGATGTCATAGAATTTCTCGTTCAGGATGCCAACGATGCCATTGGCTGCACCATAGACCTTCTCGATCACGCCGGTCTGCTTGAGGGCTTCTGTAAAGACACCTGCAGCGCTGGCGTTGATGACCGAAGTCGGGCCGCCGGACTGGCCAAAAATCGCATTACCAATCAGTTTGCTCATGAAAAATTCCTCCTGTACTTCCCGGATTGCATCCGGAACATCAAATACCGAAATTATCTTACCATGCAACGAAAAGTGGGACAAGACAAACGTTCAAACATCCTGATGTTCAGACTGATGTCCATTCAGCTAAGAGCGACCCGATTCCAGGTATTCATCGCGCAGAAGGCCAAACACCAGCATGTCGCGAAATTCGCCGGAGCGGCGTACGTGGCGGCGCAGGACGCCTTCCTGGACAAAGCCCATCCGGGAGAACAGGCGGGCAGAAGGGTCATTGCCACTGATGATCCTGCACCAGATCCGCTGCAGGTTGAGTTCACCAAAGGCGAAATCCAAAAGCAGCTGGAGGGCTTCGCTGGCAAATCCCTGGCCGCGCTGCAGATTGTTCGTGATGGCAATACCGATCTCGGCATGGCTGTTCGGGAAATCCAGTCCGTCCAAGTTGACAAGGCCACAGATCTGGCCATTATGCCGTATGGCAAAGACAAAATTGCTCTGACCGTCATTCCAGTCCGCTAGCAGACCTTCCAGTTGTTCCAGATTAAAGGGACGCACGGTGGTCGGCAAATAATAGCGCAACGTGGAGATATCCTGGAAAAACGGCAGCAAGGCAGTCAGATCGTCTTTGCTGTAGGCAGTCAATGCAAGTCGCGGACCTGTCAATGGCAGTTTTTCCGCAACCGGCAGCGGATGTTTGGAAATTAATTCAGGCATGGCAAACCTCCGGTAAATGACTCATCAAACCAAAATGGCTTTAATCATCAGTATAGCAGAATGCGAAAAGTGAAAATTGTCAAAAAAGTCCGGGATAATTCAATCGGCGAATTTTCTCAGGATCGCTTGACAAGCCTTTGCGCGATCCTTATAATCACTTCGTGCCACGGCAGCCGGGATCTACGTGGTGGGATTAGCTCAGTTGGTTAGAGTGCCAGATTGTGGCTCTGGAGGTCGTGGGTTCGATTCCCATATCCCACCCCATTCATCTCCCGATCGGGGCCGCCAGGCACCTGTGACCGATCCATGCCGACCGGTGGGGTGTCGCCAAGCGGTAAGGCACGGGACTTTGACTCCCGCATGCGTAGGTTCAAATCCTGCCACCCCAGCCAACGATCCACTAGCTCAGTCGGTAGAGCACCTGACTTTTAATCAGGGGGTCCGGAGTTCGAGCCTCCGGTGGATCACCAGAAGAGACCCTAGAGCCTCAGTGGTTCCAGGGTTTTTTCATTGCCTAGAAGACTAATCGATGTCGAGATTTTTTGTTCAAACTGTGAATTTATCGTATATCATAGAAGCTTCTTCAGGACTAATTTCTTTCAGCAACTGCTTGATTTCCTCGATCATGTCATGAATCCGCTCTCGAGGTATTCCAGTTCTAAGGCCTGCAGCGATGATGTACCCTTTGATGGTGCTGTCGGTGACTCGGCTTCTGTATGAGTTCATGAAATTCATGAATTCTGCATCTGTTGGCATTCGCTTTCCTCCTCGTTCCATAGGGCGGGAACTGCTGGATAAGACCAAATTTCCCAAAAATCCGGAACGTGATTTTATCATAGGTGAAGGTTCGAAGACTCGCAAGGCTATGGTACCGGCCATGCCCGCTGTTGCCCTGGCCGCCAACAATGATAATTGAAGATTTTTGTGCAATGCAAGAACTAACGTCTGTCAATGGATGATGAATGGATTTTTAGAACCAGGTGTGCGTTTCTCGAGTAGCTTTATGAAACGGGGCCGATTGTAGCGCTGGGCGAGGATGCAAGGGGCATTGGCCATGAGGGCGTAACCGATCATGAACCAGCCCACCCAGACCGGGTTCCAGAGAAAAAACAGAGGCGCTGGCAGCATAGCCAGATAATGCGTCAATTCTGCCCGGCGTGACTCCTGGACAAAACGGGACAATTCCTCGGCATGAGTGGCCCGGAGCCTTTTCTTGGCATAGCCGCGGCCGATCATCTGGGCGCCGTCAGGCAGTCGTTCCTTCCAGTTGCGGACCCGAAACACCTGGTGCCAGATCTGACCTTGCCGCTCCCAGCTTCTGGTCCGGTACAGCCAGTGGTCCGAATCAAACCAGCGGTCCGGCATATTCAAGGTTATGAGGACAGCGGCCATGTGAAAAACAAACCAGGCAGCAAAATCAAGCATAATGGTGAAGACCGGGGGCAGATCAAACAGGCGCAGCATGGGTCAGACCTTGATGTTGCGGCCCCGCCAGGAGACAGAGCGGCGGATTTTGGTCAAATACATCGACCAGGTGAACAGGAAGGCAAAAAACAGCACATGCAGCGGAAAGAAGACCAGGACTAGCCAGTGGAAATTGCCGGCACGCCTGGCCTGGAAGAGGAACACGGCCAGGTAGGCCAGTGTGACCAGGCTGGCAGCCAGAATCTCGGCTGGGCCTTCGGCCATCAGGGCCCGGATCAAAACGCCTGCCGTGGAGAAACCACCACCAATCCAGAGAATGATCAGTGCCAGGACAAAAGGGTGGGTGGATGAAGATGCTGTGGCGAAGTTCTTGGTCCAGCCTTCCAATAATTGCCGAAATCCTTCCGGATACATCCTGAAAGAGATCACCCCGCGGCCGCTCACACATTCCACCGGTAGCTGATGACTGGCAAAAAGATTACCCAGGGCCAGATCATCCAGAACCGCAGCCCGGATGGCCTGGTGTCCGCCGGTGTGGAAATAGGCATCCCTGTTGCAGATGAGACAAGGGCCAAACGCGCCTGTGCCCTTGATCTTGCTGCCCAGGAAGGAAAACCGGTTCAGGCCAGTAAGGACGATGATGTTGAAAATAGCCGAGAAGCTCTCGTAGAGTTTTTTAACGCGATGATAAGGCTGTATAGAAAGGATGCCCTGTTGGCCCAGCCTTGCGAATGCCATAACCAGTTCAGTCAAGGCATCTGGATGCTCCAGCCGGGTATCAGCATCGAGAAAGACCAGGATGGATCCGCGGGCCTTTTTGGCACCCGACCAGCAAGCCCTTGATTTTCCCACCCACCCAGGCTCTACCTGATCGGCCAGTATCACCCGGCAGCCAAGGGAATTGGCCAACTGCCCCGTGCCATCGGTGGAATGGTCATCGACCACCAGGATTTCCAGAGGTTGCTGGTTTTGCTTATTCAGGGATTCAATCAGGGGACGGAGCCTTTTTGACTCGTTATAAGCCGGAATAATGACCGATACAGCTTGGGAATCAGCCGCACAAGCCCCGAAACGACCAGTATTATTCAGGTTGGGCAAGTACCACAACATGGCAAGACCACAGAGAATGGATAGGCTATTGATGATCAGGCTGGCAATCCACATGGAACCTCCCGGTCGTACGTACGTGCTGATGTTTCATCGGGACTGGTTGGAATGGCAGGATTTCGGGCTCTTGATCAGAACTGCTCTCAGTTTAAAGATGATTGTGACCGGATACAAGATGTGGTTTGAAACAGGACCGTTTCAGGTCTTGATTTGCCTAGCCACCAACTTCGTGCTAGCATCGAGGACAGACAATCAAGATAAATGATACCAGATGATTCTGCCGAGATCAGGGAGGCCCCCACATGATCCAATTCGACTGTCACGTCCACTCCGTAGCCAGCGGCCATGCCTTTGGCACGATGGAGGAAATCGCTGCTTACTGCCGGACCTATCACTTGGATGGTTTTGCCCTGACAGACCATGGACCGGAGATGCCCGGATCTGCCAACTGGATCTATTTTTCGGCGATTCGCATGGTGCCGCGCGAGCTCCAGGGGGTCAAGATCCTGCGCGGTATCGAAGCCAACCTGATGGATTATGAGGGTAAGCTGGATTTGCAGGACTCCCTTTTAAAAAAGCTCGATGTCGTGATTGCATCTTTCCATGATGTGTTGATCCGGCCGAAAACCAGGCAGGACCATACCAGGGCCCTGGTCGCCGCAGCTCAAAATCCACTGGTGGATATCCTCGGTCACACCGGACGGGGTGGGTATGATTACGACATCCCGACTGTCCTCAAAGCTTGCCGGGACACCGGAACCATGATCGAGGTCAATCGCTGGACCTTGAAAGGGGATCCGGAAAATTGTGCTTGTTATGAAATCGCCCGCGGTTGCAAGGAACTGAATGTACCGATTGTGATCAACAGCGATGCCCATACGGCCGATCAGGTTGGCCAGGTCGATGAAGCCTATGACCTCGTCCGTTCGCTGGGAATTCCGGAAAGCCTGATCATCAATCGCACGTATGAAGCGTTTCGGGCTCATCAGGAAAAGCGAAAACCCTGGCTGGATTTTTCCTGACGAATCAAGACTGAGACGAACGCCTGCCCGCCAACTGATTTGCCAGCAGATTTGGGTGTGGACAAACCCGATTTGATGCGGTAAAATCAACGGGCAGATCGGCGCTGACTTTCATCTGCGGGTGTAGTTCAATGGTAGAACCTCAGCCTTCCAAGCTGATTGCGTGGGTTCGATTCCCATCACCCGCTCCAACATCGCCGGCAAGGCGGCCACGGGCCGCCATTTTCTTGCCTCATCTGACCTGGTTTTTGTATAATCAGGATAGAGACGTGGCAGACATGGGTCTATAGCTCAGTTGGATAGAGCAACAGCCTTCTAAGCTGTGGGTCGGAGGTTCGAGTCCTCCTAGGCTCGCCAGGACCGCTCCTTTGATCAAGGGAGCGGTCCATTTTTTGCCCCGGTGGCCTGTGCTATAATGAAGCGATTCTGACATGAAGCAGGAGTATCCATGACCAAAAGCAAAGCCTACGATAACACCAGCATATCAGCCTTGAAGGGGGCTGACCGGGTCCGCCTCCGCCCGGGTGTCATTTTTGGATCGGACGATCTGGAAGGCTGCAAACATTCCTTTTTCGAGATTTTGTCCAATTCCATCGACGAGGCCCGGGAAGGGCATGGCAACCTGATCGAGGTCAAGCGTTACCGGGATGGATCGCTCGAAGTCAAAGACCAGGGCCGCGGCATCCCGCTTGATTACAACGAAAAAGAAAACCGCTACAACTGGGAACTGGTCTACTGTGAATTGTATGCCGGCGGCAAATACAACAACATCAGCGGTGACCATTATGAATTCAGCCTTGGACTCAATGGCCTGGGTGCCTGTGCCACCCAGTATGCATCCGAATACTTTGATGTTTCAGTGATCCGGGATGGTTTTCGCCATGATCTGCACTTTGAAAAAGGCAACAATGTCGGCGGCTTGACGAAGACCCCTGTCCGGCAGAAGCAGACCGGGACGATCCAGAAATGGAAAGCAGACCGGGACGTTTTCACCGATATCATGATCCCGCTCGACTATTTCCAGCAGACCTTGAAACGCCAGGCCATCGTCAATGCCGGCGTGACTTTCCGCCTGCATGACGAACCATCCGGCACGACGGAGGAGTTTTATTATCCCGAAGGTATCCTGGGTTTTGTCCGGGAGCTGGACCAGGAGAAAGGCATTTCCAGCCCGCTGTTTTTCGAAGGCAGTGGCAAAGGCCGCGACCGCGCGGACAAGCCGGAATACAAAGTCAAGGCAGCGGTGGCCCTGTGTTTCAACAACGAAGTCAACCTGATCGAGTATTACCACAACTCGAGCTGGCTGGAATATGGCGGATCGCCGGACAAGGCCGTGCGCAATGCTCTGGTCAATGAATTCGACCGCCAGGCCAAGCTGCAGGACAAGTACAAGAATAACGAAGCCAAAATCACCTTTGCCGACATCGAGGATTCCCTGATCCTGGTCACCAACTCGTTCTCAACCCAGACCAGTTATGAAAACCAGACCAAGAAAGCGATCAATAACAAATACATCCAGGAATTCTTGACCGACCTGCTGCGCAGCCGTCTGGAGATCTGGTTCATCGAGAACAAGGCAGAGGCCGACCGGGTCCTGGAGCAGGTCCTGGTCAACAAGCGCAGCCGGGAGAGCGCTGAAAAGCAACGACTCAACATCAAGAAGAAATTGATGGGTTCGGTCGACCTGACCAACCGGGTCAAGAAATTTGTCGACTGCCGGACCCGGGATATTGCCCGCCGGGAATTGTACATCGTCGAAGGCGACTCTGCCTTGGGATCCTGCAAAATGGGTCGTGATGCTGAGTTCCAGGCCATCATCCCGGTGCGCGGTAAAATTCTCAACTGCCTCAAGGCCGATTACGAGGCGATTTTCAAAAATGAAATCATCGTCGACCTGATCAAGGTCCTCGGCTGCGGCGTCGAGATCCATTCCCGTCATAATAAAGATCTCTCTTCTTTTGACCTCAATGGCCTGCGCTGGAACAAAGTCATCATCTGTACCGATGCCGACGTCGATGGCTACCAGATCCGGACCCTGATCCTGGCCATGCTCTACCGCCTGACGCCAACCTTGCTGGACAAAGAGAAGATTTTCATCGCCGAATCCCCGCTCTTTGAAATCACCCAGCGGGTCAAAAGGGAAGAGAAGACCTTTTTTGCCTATACCGAGCGGGAAAAGAGCGAAATGCTGGCCAAACTGGGCGCAGACCGCTGCACCATCCAGCGTTCGAAAGGCCTGGGTGAAAACGAGCCGGAGATGATGTGGTTGACCACTATGAATCCGGAAACCCGCCGCCTGATCCAGGTCATGCCGGACAAGGCTGAAGACATGCTCGAAACCTTCGATTTGCTTCTGGGCGACAACCTGGCCGGCCGCAAATCCTTCATCGAGCAAAATGGACACAAATATCTGGATAGTCTCGACGTCGGGTAAGTTTTCGCAACAACGAGGAGTTTCTCCATGACCAAATCAGCCCCCATCCACCAGGAGCCGATCACGACGACTCTTGAAAACAACTACATGCCTTATGCCATGAGCGTCATTGTCTCGCGGGCCATTCCGGAGATTGACGGCTTCAAACCCTCGCACCGCAAATTGCTCTACACCATGTACAAGATGGGCCTATTGACGGGCAACCGGACCAAATCGGCCAATGTTGTCGGCCAGACCATGAAGCTCAATCCCCATGGTGACCAGGCTATCTATGAGACCATGGTCCGCCTGACCCGCGGCAACGACGCCTTGCTGCATCCCTATGTCGATTCCAAGGGTAATTTCGGCCGCATCTATTCGCGCGACATGCATTACGCTGCCGCCCGTTATACGGAAGTGCGCCTCGATTCGATTTGCCAGGAAATTTTTTCTGGCTTGGACAAAAACAGTGTCGATCTGGTCGACAACTATGACGGGACCATGAAGGAGCCTGTCCTGTTACCGGCCACGTTCCCGACCATTCTGGTCAACAGCAACCAGGGCATTGCAGTCGGCATGGCCAGCAACATCTGCTCCTTCAACCTGGCCGAGGTCTGCGCCGCCACCATTGCCTATATCCGTGACCCGGGCTGCGACATTGAAGAGCACCTGCAGGCGCCTGATTTCACAACTGGGGCGGAACTGATCTATCACCCACAGGAGATCCGCCAGATCTACCAGACCGGCCGGGGCAGTTTCAAGCTGCGGGCCACCTACCAGGTCGACAAGAAAAATGGCTACATCGAAATCCTGCAGATCCCATATACGACGACCGTCGAGGCGATCATCGACGATATCTCCAACCTGGTCAAGACCGGCAAGATCAAAGAGATCAATGACGTCCGGGACGAAACAGACCTCGATGGCCTGAAACTCACGATTGACTACAAACGATCAGCCGATCCGCAGGCTTTGATGCAGAAACTCTTCCGCCTGACCTCGCTGGAGAGTTCGTTTGCCTGCAATTTCAACATCCTGGTCAATGGCACTCCACGGGTGATGGGTATCCGATCGATCCTCGGTGAATGGCATGCCTGGCGCAGGTCTTGCCTCAGGCGGGAAATTGCCTTTGAGCTGGACAAGAAGCAGGATCGTCTCCACTTGCTCCAAGGGTTGGAACTGATCCTCCTGGATATCGACAAGGCCATCAAGATCATCCGGGAAACGGAACAGGAAAGTGATGTCATCAAGAACCTGATGGACGGCTTTGCCATCGATGCCATCCAGGCAGAGTATGTAGCGGAAATCCGTCTGCGCCAGCTGAACCGCCAGTATCTTTTACAGCGGATTGCCGATATCAAGGCGTTGACAGAAGAAATCACTGCGCTGGAGGATCTCCTGGGAGACCAGGAGAAAATGGACCGGAAAATCATCGATCAGCTCAAGGCGGTGGCGAAAAAGCATGGCCGCGAACGGCGGACGACGCTGGTCCATACAGACGATGTGGAACGCATCGCCGACCACGAATTGATCGAAGATTACAAGCTCAGGATTTTCCTGACCGACCATGGCTATGTCAAGAAAATCCCGCTGACCTCCCTGCGCAGTGCGGGCGATCTCAAAACGAAGGAAGATGACCAGATCGTCCAGGAGATCGAAGGCAAGAACAAGATGGATGTGCTCCTGTTTACCAACCAGGGCAATGTCTACAAGATGAAAGTCTTTGAAATCAAGGATCACAAACCATCCGACTTCGGCGAATTCACCCCCAACCTGCTCAGCTTGGATGAGGGTGAACGCGTCGTATTCATTCATTTGACTGAAGAATATGCTGGCCAGTTCCTGATTGGCTTTGCTAATGGCAAATTGGTGCGCCTGCCTTGCCAGTCTTATGAAACCAAGACCAATCGCAAAAAACTGGTCAACGCTTTTTCCACTGCATCCCCGCTGACTGCTATCTGCTTCCTGACCGATCCGGAAGATTTTGTGGCCGTAAGCAGTATCCGCAAAGTGCTGGTTTTTAATAGTGAACTGGTCCCAGTAAAAACGACCCGGACGACTCAGGGTGTTCAAGTTCTGCTTTCAAAGAAGGGCAGTACCATGACCAGTCTCAAAAGATTGTCAGAAACAGCCATCATTGAACCTAATTATTACCGGGCCAAGACGTTGCCAGCGGTGGGAACCTATCTCAAGGAAAGCACGCTGGAAAACCGGCAAGTTGGTCTGGATGGCGTTTGAACATGGCAAACCATCTTTATGTCCGCCCATCCAAAGAAACCAAATCCCGTCTGCATTCGTTCTTGCTGCTCAGTCTTGCCGTTGCACTTGTACTGGCCAGCATCATCTTGTTCCTGATCGCGCGGCATCAGCAGAACGCTGAAATAGCGCGGGTTGACTTTGAAGCAGCTCTCATGGACCAGGATTATGTCAAAGCACTTGAGATTTATCGTGAAGTCCAGGCCAATGCCGTACAGCCTTTGCAGTCTGGCCAGGTTGAGAATCCTTACCAGCAGACTTTGGCTGAAGTTGAATCTTTGTTGTCCGGACGTCTTGAGGAAATCGAAAACCAGCTTCTGCAAGGCAAGGATCTTTCTGCTGCGGACCAGGCGTTCATAGTCGGATTAGGCGAATTATCCGGCCTGCGCTTGTCCCGGTTTGTCAGGGATTTGAGCCGCTCCTATTTGATGGGTGATTCAGAATACACGATCTTGTCTTCGACCATCGAACAGCTGGCAGACCTGCCTAATCTCAAGGAAAGTGTTCGCCCCCTGAGCAGTGAATATTCTTCCTGGCCTGCTCTGCAACCTGCCTTCATGGCGGCAGACCAGATGCTGCTGCAAAAACAATGGTACGAATCTTATGCGGCCTGGGATGAATTGGCGAATTCAGCTGAATCCGGAACGTTTGTCCAGGATTTTGCGCGCCAGAAACTGGACACCTGCAAAGCCGCCATGTACCAGCCTTTGCTGGATGCAACTCTGGATCTTATAAGCCAGAACCGTGCTGTCACGGCTTATGGCCAATTGCAGCAATTGCAGGTAGTCTTCCCGGGAGACCAGGCGATCCTGGAAGCCCTGGACCAGTGCAGCCAGAACATGCCCCGGAAATTGGAGACCTTCCGCGGCGCCATTGAGCATCTGGTGATCAAACCACTGATTGTGGATCCGGCGACGGCCTTTGACCAGGACCCTTATTCCACAGCTGCATTTGACACCATGCTGACGACCCTGGAATTTGCACGCATTCTTGAGGCGCTTCATGCCAATGATTATATCCTGGTCGACCAGACTCGCCTGATGACCGGGGCCGGGGAACGGTTTGCGCTCGATTTGCCGGAAGGTAAGAAGCCGCTGGTTCTGGTTCTGGAAGGGCTGAATTATTTCGCAACCCGCAGGGAGACAGGGAATTGCTGGGATCTGCAGCTCAATGAATCCGGACAAGTCTGTGGAGTGTGGACCGGCCCAGATGGTAACCTCATCGTCAGGCGCGAAGCCGAGGCCATCGGTATCCTGGACGCTTTCGTGGAGGAACATCCGGATTTCTCTTTTGACGGGGCCAAAGGATTGATTACGCTGTCAGGCTACGAAGGGGTTTTTGGAATGGTGACTGATCCGGACCAGCTTGACGATAAAAACCAGGCCCTGGCAGCGCTGGGCTATCCGGAACTGGTTCTTGGACCGGCGGACTATGAGGCCAATCGTACAAAGGTCCAGACGATCATCCGCCAGCTGCAAAGGACAGGCTGGCAGATCGGTACATCGACCTATGGCATGATCAACCTCCAGAATGCCAGTCTGGAGCAGGTCCAGGCGGACTGGGGTAAATGGATGACCCAGATCGCACCCCTGACGGGCCCGGTCTCGGCTTTGTCATTTCCTAACGGGGCCGTCCTTCAGGCCGATGATCCACGGCGCCAGTTTCTGGAAAGCCAGGGAATCCGGGTTTTCAGCGGACTGGGAGCCACGCCTTATATCGTCCGGAATGGGCAGACTGTCTACACAGACAAAGTCCAGGTGAGTGGCTATAGCCTGACCCATCCTGGACTGTATCGCCTGGAGCGTTTCTTTGAGGCCAACCTGATCATCGACCAGGAGGCCCGTTCCCTGATTAACGATTGAAAAATTCCTTGTACAATTCCTTGACCGCATAATTGCAATATTCTTCGCGGACACCGAACATGACGCTGATCTCTGAGGCGCCCTGGTTGATGACCTCCAAGTTAACACCCGCCTTGGAAAGAGCGTTGGCGGCGCGCGCGGTGACGCCGACGGTATGGGCCATGGCTTCGCCGACGATCATGACAATCGCCAGATTGCGGTCGACAGAAATCTTCTCAATGCCGATTTCATCGACCAGACGCCGGACGACATGTTTCTCCTTTTCCGGGGTGAACACTTCCTGGCGCATGACAATGGACAGGGAGTCAATGCCGGAGGGCATGTGTTCAAAGGGGATGTATTCATCGGCCAGGATCTGGAGGACGCGCAAGGCAAAGCCCACTTCCCGGTTCATGAGGTACTTGGACATGTTGAGGGTGCAAAAACCCTTGGCACCGGCAATACCCGTGACGATGCTGTCGAAATTGACGCGACTTCGCACGATCATGGTGCCGCGGGCGGAAGGATTGTTGGTGTTGCGGATATTGACCGGGATGGCTTTGCGGTAGGCTGGCGTCAGGGCTTCCTCGTGCAGGACCGTGAAGCCGGCATAGGCTAGTTCGCGCATTTCATCATAGGTGATTTCCGAGATGGCGTGGGGATTATTGACCAGGTTGGGGTTGACGGCATAGACAGAATCGACATCAGTCCAGTTTTCGTAGACCTTCGCTTCAACCGCTGCTGCCAGAATCGACCCGGTGATGTCCGAACCGCCACGCGAAAAGGTGGCGACTTCGCCTGAGCGCGTGTAGCCGAAAAATCCCGGGAAGACAACGATGCCCGGATAATCCCGGAGCTGGGCCAGTCGGGGGTAGGATTCATCCAGGACCTGGGCATTGCCGAATTCGTCACTGAGGATCATTCCAGCTGTTTTCGGGTCGAAATACTGGGCCTTTTTGCCAATGCTCTGGAGGTAATCGGCGACCAGGCGGGCGCAGTTGTCCTCGCCGGCTGCCTTGAGCGAGTCCATGAATTTGAGTGAATTGGCTGGATCGGCCTCGATGCGGACGCGAAGGTCCTGTTCAATGGTGGCCACAATTTCCGGACCAAGCTCGAGTTCCTCGGCAATGTCGGCAAAACGACGGACTACAGCAGCCAGTTCACTTTCGCCATCATAGCCACTGATCCGGGCATTGGCCAGAGCGATCAGAAGATCTGTCACCTTGATGTCTTCCCGGGTGCGCTTGCCCGGTGCGGATACGATCATGATCCGGCGTTCAGGGTCACTGAGGACGATGTCACAGACCTTGCGGATCTGTTCGGCATTTGCGAGGGAAGTACCACCAAACTTGCAGACTTTCATGTAATACGGCTCCTTCATTAATCAAACCAATTATAGGGAAGGGGGACCATGATTTCAAGCAAAGACTTGAACTGATGCCAGACTTGGCCGATACTGGAAGGGACAGCTCATCATGCAGGGGTGTGATGGCGCATTCGCCACCATGAAACAATAATACGTTCCGGCAAACGGATCAGGGGGTTCTATTGCTTCGTTTTCTGACTGTAAAATTGAAACCAGACCGGATCTACCGTTCGATCGATCAGATTGATTTTTGTTCACTCCGGGAACAGGGAATCCGCCTGGCACTCCTGGACATCGACAATACCCTGGTCCACCATGGCTCCCATCATCCGGACGCCCATGCAAGAAGGGCCGTCGCATCCATTCAAAATGCCGGCTTGGTCCCCTTCATTGTTTCAAATGCCAAATCCTCCCGGGCCAGATCGTTTGCAGCCGGCCTGGGTGTCGACTGCATCGGCAGGGCTAACAAACCCTCTGCAGCGGGCCTGCTCCGGGCGTGCCGCAAGGCTGGGTTTGAACCTGAGGCTGCAGTAATGATCGGAGACCAGCTGTTTACGGATGTCCTGGCTGCCCGCAGAGCCCGTGTTCTGGCTGTCCTGGTTTTGCCGCTTGATTCCCGCGAGGTCTGGAACGTTGCCTTCAAACGGTGGTTCGAAGCACCTTTCCTGCGCCAGTATGCCAAAGACCCATCGCTGTGGCCACGGTCGTAAGAACAAAACTCTTGCCAAGCCCGTATCCTATCAACTAGAATAATGTAGAATTTTTTATACGAGGCTGGATTTTAAGATAAACAGACCGGTCGGGAGGTTTTTATGATCAGTGCAGGTGATTTTCGCAACGGTGTGACATTTGAAATGGATAGCCAGGTATACCAGGTCATCGAATTCCAGCATGTCAAACCAGGCAAGGGTGCGGCCTTTGTCCGGACTAAATACCGCAACGTCAAAACTGGCGGTGTGGTTGAACGCAGTTTCAACCCTTCCGACAAATTTGAACAAGCCCAGCTGGAACGCCGGGACATGAATTATTTATATAATGATGGTGATTTGTATTATTTCATGGATGTCGATACGTATGACCAGGTTCCTTTCTCAGGCGCGGCCATCGGCGATGCCCTGAAATTCCTCAAGGAAAACATGGTCTGTAAAGTGGTATCCTACAAGGGTGACATCTTTGCCATCGAACCGCCGATTTTTGTCGAGCTGGAGATCACCGACTGTGATCCTGGTGTCAAGGGTGACACAGCCCAGAACGCCACCAAGAGCGCCACCGTTGAGACTGGCGCCACCATCAAGGTGCCGTTGTTCGTCAACCAGGGTGACATCGTCCGCATTGATACCCGTACAGGCGAATACATGGAACGCGTCAAAGCCTGACGAACGATGCCAGAATCAGGCAGGGCCCATGCGATCCGCGGTGAACGCACGATGTCGAAAGGCTTCGTGGCCCAGTACGCTGCCCAGGCGGCCCTCCAGACCGCCGGTGTGGCTGATCTGGAGCCGGGCAGCCTGGTCACTTTGAAAGAATCGATCGGGATCGAGCACGAAGGACGAGGTGTCTCTGTTGTTTTCCAGCCTGACCACGATGAACTGGTCACCATCACCGTCTATCCTGTGATCTATTTTGGATCGATCCTGCCGGAAGTCGCCTGGTCGATCCAGGAACGGGTCAAGGCTGACGTAGAGAAATACACGGGCTTGATCGTCGACGCTGTCCATGTCCATGTCAAGGGTGTGATCACGAGGGAGGAAAGCCGTAAATGAATCCACTGGTCCGCACAGCCCTGATCCTATTTTCCTTTATCCTGACTGTGTTCACGTTCATTTTTTTGATGATGCTCTTGAGTTCGGATGTTTTGAGTGCCATGATCCTGGTGCTGACTCGCCTGACTGAGCAGACGTCCTCACGCCTGGCCGGCCTTTTGCTGGCAATCCTGGTCATTGTTGTCTCCCTGACATCCCTGGTGTATGCCATTATGAGTGGGCGATTGCGCCGGACACGTGTCCGGTCCAATGAGATCGGTGAGATCGACATTGGCGTCGATGCGATCGAGAGCATCGCCCTTAATTCGGCCAAGACAGCCCAATGTGGGATCAAGACAGCCAAAGCCCGGGTGGCCCCATTCAAAGGGGACAAAATCATCATTCATTTGTCAGCTGTCCTGTATTCGGATGTAGAAGTACCGGTCATGATGGCCAAAGTCCAGGAGCGTATCAAGAAAGACATTGAACGCTACACAGGCATCTCGGTTGGCCAGGTCCTGGTCAAAGTATCCCGGGTCGAACCTGTTGCTGCACGGGTCGAGCGCTGACCGGGCATGAAAAGTGTCTGGCAAAATCTCCATGCGGTCCTGAAGGACAAGAACCCGGCACTTGTTGGGGCCGGTTTTGGTTTGTCTTTGTCTCTGTCGCTGGTCATTTTCGGATTCTGGAAAACTGTGTTTATCCTGGCTATGACTGTGTGCGGCTATTATCTGGGCAGCCGGTTGTTTTCTAACCCCGAGGACTTCCGCAATTTGCTCGATAAAATTTTACCACCGGGAAAATACCGGTAGAAGGATCGTTCAACCATGAGTCGTCGCGAATCACGCGAAAAAGCTTTCATGTTCCTGTATCAGCTGGAAATCCAGAAGGGCGATGAGACGCGCCAACTGGCAGATTTCCTGTCGGAGCGTGAAGTCGGTGAAAATGAACAGGATTATCTGCTCGCCCTAGTCGAGGGTGTTTCAGACTATAAAAAAGTTCTGGACGAGAGGATTGCCCCACTTTTAAAGCGCTGGACCATCGACCGCCTGCCCAGGATTGATCTGACCATCCTGAGGATTGCTGTGTATGAAATGGCCTATCGCACGGACATCCCGGCCAATGTTGCCATATCGGAGGCCGTTCTGCTGGCCAAGAAATATTCGAGCGAAGAATCCAAAAATTACATCAATGCTGTGCTGGGTAAAATCAGCCAGATGAAAGTGGAGACTGGCGATGAGCCAGCCGATTAGTGTCACAGAACTCAACCGATACGTCGCAGCGTACCTGGAGAAGAATGAGCATCTCAACGCTGTCCAGGTCAAAGGCGAGATCTCCGGCCTGAAGGCATATGCTTCCGGCCATTTGTATTTTACACTCAAAGATAAAAACGCCCAAGTCAGCTGTGTCATGTTCAAGGGACAGGCCATGCGGCTGCGTTTCAAGCCCGTCGACGGCACGGCTGTGGTTGTGACTGCCAAAGCATCCCTGTATGACCGCGATGGCAAATTCCAGCTCTATGTTTCTGCCATGACTGCCGATGGCATCGGTGATTTGTACCTGGCTTTTGAACAAATGAAAAAGCGCCTGGATGACGAGGGCTTGTTTGATCCGGCTCATAAAAAAGCAATCCCGCGTCTGCCCAGAGCCATCGGAGTCGTGACATCTCCGTCAGGTGCTGTGATCCGTGACATCATCCAGGTGCTTGGCCGGCGATTTCCCAATTTCCGGCTCCAGTTGATACCCGTCCAAGTCCAGGGAGAGGGTGCTGCAGCCAGCATTGCGGCCGCCATTGACCGTTTCAATGATCTGGGGAGTGTCGACGTCCTGATCGTCGGACGCGGCGGCGGTTCGCTGGAAGACCTCTGGGCGTTTAATGAAGAAGTTGTCGCTCGCAGTGTCTATCGGTCGAGCATTCCTGTCATATCGGCTGTCGGCCATGAAACAGATTTCACCATCTGCGATTTCGTGTCTGACTTACGCGCACCGACCCCATCTGCAGCAGCCGAACTGGCCATGCCTGTCCGCAGCGACGAAGAAGACAAGATCGAGCGCCTGGAAAATCGCCTGCACCATTCTCTGAGCCGCAGAAGTCAGTTGGAAAACCAGCGCCTGGATGCGCTGCTCAGCCGCCCAGTCCTGGCCCAGCCCCTGAAGCGGATTGAAACGGAGCAGCGTGATCTGGCAGCGCTTGTCAACGCCTTGCGTTCGGCCGAGCAAGCCCAGCTCAGCCGGTCTGAACGCAATTTTGCCGTGCTCTCTGGAAAATTGGATGCCCTGAGCCCTCTGAAAGTTCTGGCACGTGGTTATGCCGTGGCCAGGGACGCCCAGGGCAAAAGCCTGGTCTCAACTGCACTGGTCCATCCAGGTGATCTGGTTGATGTCTGGCTGAGTGATGGGCGTCTGGAATGCACGGTGAACCAGATCCGCGAAAGGAGTTTTTCTTAATGATGGAAAACATGAACACGACCCCTTCAGCCGATGAAACCCAAGATCTCAGCTATGAACAAGCGTTCAGCCAGCTGGAAATGATTGTCAGCCGTCTGGAAAGCGGGGATGCCACGCTGGATGAGTCGGTCAGCTTGTTCCAGGAAGGCATGGGTCTGGCCAAGATTTGTGCTGGTAAACTGGCAGCGATTGAACACCAGATCAGTCAGCTGTTGGTCAACGAAGACCAAATCGTGATTGAAAAGCCCTTTGGTGAGCAGGATGTTTGAACAGCAATACAAAGTGTATCTTGATCTAATCGAACCTTATCTCGAACAAGCCTTTCCGGTCCAGGAAAAGGAATGGGGCGGGGAAGTGGTGCAAGCAGCACGGTACAGCCTGCTTTCGGGTGGCAAACGCATCCGGCCCGTTCTTGTGCTGGCGATGATGGATTGCCTCGGTTCAGATTTTACCCAGGCGATGCCATGCGCTGCTGCCTTGGAAATGATCCACACCTATTCCCTGGTCCACGATGATCTGCCTTGCATGGACGATGATGATCTGCGCCGGGGCCATCCCACCTGCCACCGGCAGTTTGGTGAAGCACTGGCGGTTCTGGCAGGTGACGCTTTGTTGAACCGTGCTTACGAAGTCATGCTGGATGATATGACATCCGGATGTCAGCATAAAGCAGAGGCTGCCCGGATCATTGCGCGCGCGGCTGGCTCATCCGGCATGATTGCCGGCCAGACCCTGGATCTACAGGCAGAAGGCCGGATCATCACCTCTGACGAGCTGATGCGACTTCACAGCCTTAAAACTGGACAGCTGATCCTGGCCCCAGTCCTGGCCGCCTGTGCTCTGTCAAGGGTGTCAGCGGAAGTGACCGCACATTTCAAGGTCTTTGCGGAAAATCTGGGCCTGGCGTTCCAGATCCAGGATGACATCCTGGACGTGACCGCGACAGAAAACAAGCTGGGCAAGTCAACCGGCAAAGATCAAAGAGATCAAAAATCAACCTACGTCACCCTGTTTGGTCTCGATATGGCTCGTGTGAAGCTCCAGGAAGCGACACGACAAGCCAAGGCCGCTCTTTCGGCTGCAGCTGTATATGGTTGCGATACGGCTTTCCTGCAGGAACTGGCGGATTTCCTGTTGCAACGGGACCACTGACATGGGACAGGTACTTGAAAATTTGCGCTCGCCTGAAGCAATCCAGAAATTATCCCTGGATGAACAAAGGGAGCTGGCCAGTGAATTGCGCGAGATGATCATCAGCCAGGTTTCAACGACCGGGGGTCATCTGGCATCGAATCTTGGCGTGGTCGAACTGACGATTGCCTTGCTTTCCGTTTATGATTTTCGCAAAGACCGGATTGTGTTTGATGTCGGTCACCAAAGCTATGCCTGGAAGATCCTCACTGGAAGATCAAGCCAGTTTTCCAGCCTGCGCCAGAAATCCGGCCTGTCCGGTTTCCCAAAACGCTCTGAAAGTCCCTATGACTTTTTTGACACTGGCCATAGCAGCACATCCATTTCTGCTGCGCTCGGCATGGTAAGGGCCATGGCCAATAGCCATGAATCCGGACGGGTGATTGCCTTGATCGGTGATGGTGCCCTGACGGGTGGCATGGCTTTTGAAGCGCTCAATGATGCTGGCATGTCCGGAGCTCGCCTGGTCGTGATTATCAACGACAACCAGATGTCGATCGGCAAGAATGTCGGCGGCCTGGCCCGCCATCTGGAGAATCTGCGGATTTCACGCCGCTACATCCACATGAAAACAGCGCTGGAAACACTCATCAGCAAAATTCCGCTGATCGGGCCCAGACTGCTTCAATTCCTGCAGCAGGTCAAGAAAATGGACCGCTTGGTCCTTCGGCGGTCCGGGGTCTTTTTTGAACAGCTGGGATTTCGCTATTACGGACCCATCGACGGCCATGACTTGAGGACCTTGCAGCGCCACCTGGCCAATATCGAAGAGGTGGATGGCCCGGTCGTTCTCCATGTCATCACCCAGAAAGGCCGCGGCTACACCTTTGCTGAAAGCGCCCCGGACATCTATCATGGTGTAGCACCTTTTGAAGTCGAATTGGGCGTCTGTCCGGTCGGTCAGCCGGAATGCCTGACCTATTCAGACATATTTGGCCAGACTTTGCTGGCCAGGGCCAGGGAAAACCCGAATATCTGTGCCATTTCGGCCGCTATGGCCAGCGGCACAGGGCTGAAGCCTTTTGCCGACACCTTGCCGCAACGGTTTTTCGATGTCGGCATTGCTGAACAACATGCTGCTACGCTGGCTGCAGGTCTGGCAGCTGGTGGTGCCAAGCCTGTCCTGGCTCTTTATTCGACTTTTCTGCAGCGGGCTTATGACCAGCTGCTGCACGATATTTGCCTGCAAAACCTCCCTGTCGTCCTGGCGATTGACCGGGCCGGCATCGTAGGCGAAGATGGCGAGACCCACCAGGGGATTTATGACTTGAACCTGCTGTTGACGCTGCCAGCAATCGAGATTCTCTGCCCGGCAGATGGCCGGGCCCTGGAGCGGGCCATGGACCGGGCGCTGGAAAACAATCATCCGACAGCGGTGCGGTATCCAAGAGGGGCTGCTGCAACGGTCAAAGATGCCTTCGATCCCTCTGATTTTACCATCCAGACCGTCCGTGGAGGCACCGACTGCACCCTTGCTGCCGTTGGCACCTTGCTTTCAGAGGCCTTGGAAGCTGCCAGACTGCTTGCGGATGAAGGCATCGAGTGTGAAGTTCTTGCGATCCAGCGGGCCAAACCGTTTGATTACCAGAATTTGATTCTGTCACTGCAAAAGACTCGCATTCTCCTTTTTGCCGAAGAGACAGTCTCAGCCGGTTCGCTCGGCCAGATGATCCTGCCCGAGGTGATCCAGGCAGTCCCAGACTGTTTGTTCCACCTGTCTGCAATCCGTGATGAGCCCTTGCACCAAGGCCGGCGCAGCCAGTTGCTCATAGACCAGGGACTGGATGCCACGAGTCTGGCCAGACAAGCAAAAATGCTTGTCAATCGTTCCGTCCGAGTCTGAGATAACGACGCTGCAGGGGCGGATTTGTCGAATTCTGGCGTTTTTTGACGCACGATTTGCGGTGATCTTTTTTTAAACATGCGCTATGATGAAACAAAGACAAACGATGGACCTGCAACGGGAGGCATCATGCGCATCGGAATCTACACCAATCAAGACAAAGACAAGGACTGCCTGCTCTCGCGAGAGCTAACCAGGCTGATCGTCCGTCAGGGCGGGACCCCTGTTGTGGACGAACAATGCCTGGGCCAGAAATTTTCCGATATTCACGGCGTTGAAATTGCCAGTTATGAAACCAGCGACCTGATCGTGGTCCTGGGCGGGGATGGTACGTTCCTCAGCGCAGTCCATTTGCCCGGCTGCCAGGACATTCCCATCATCGGGGTCAATCTGGGCAGTGTCGGATTCCTGCAGGAAATCCGGCCCGAAAACCTGGAAGAAGCGGTCGAGCGGCTTTTGGCAGGAGATTATTACATCGATCGCCGGATGATGCTGTCCGTCAGCGTCCACGATGCCAAGGGGCAGCTGGTCGAGTCAGGCTTGTCCATGAATGACGCGGTGATCTCCCGGGGCGGCAAATCGCGCATCCTGACTCTGGACCTGACCATCGACGGGGTTTTTCTCGAACGCATCCCGGGCGATGGCATGATCCTGTCGACACCAACCGGATCGACGGCCTACTCCCTGTCAGCGGGCGGACCGATCGTCCATCCGCGTCTGGAATTGTTGCTGATCACGCCTGTCTGCCCTCACACGCTGCACAACCGGAGCTACTTGACGTCTTCCACGAGTGAAGTTGTGATCGAAATCGTGGACTATCCCTACCAGGCATTGCTGGCCATTGACGGTCGCAGGGAGATCTATCTTAACAGCGGCGACCGTGTGGTGGTACGTAAGGCGGACCGGACTTTACAATTGATCCGTCTCAGTCCAGACCATTTCTTTGCTGATTTGCCAGGCAAAATCCACTTGCGGGGAAAGACACGATGAGGACAGACAAGATTGAACGCCAGGCCCGGCTCTTGCAGCTGATCCGGGACAAGGATCTCTCCACTCAGGACGAGCTGGTCCTGGCCATGCGTTCCAGCGGCATGGACGTCACCCAGGCCACCGTGTCGCGCGACATCAAGGAGCTGGGCATCGTCAAGGTCATGACCGGGACAGGAACCCAGAAGTATGTCTCCATGCAGCGCACGGGCGAATCGATCTCCGGACGACTGATGAAAATCTATGCCGAATCTGTTCTTTCAGTGGACTTGGCGATGAATTTGATTGTGATCAAGACCATGCCCGGCATGGCCCAGGCGTGTGCCTCAGCCCTGGATTCCATGCGTCTGTCCGATCTGGTCGGGACCTTGGCTGGTGATGATACTGTTTTCATCGCGACACGTTCGGCCGAACAAGCCCAGCAGATGGCAGAAGTCCTGTCCCGGCTGATCGCACCCGGTTTCGGCACCACCCAGCCGACAGAAGGTTAGGAGACAGTGCCATGCTCAATCGTGTTGAAATCCGCGATTTTGCCCTGATTGACCAGGCAATTCTCACACCAGGCCCAGGCCTGTTTGTCATTTCGGGCGAAACGGGCGCAGGGAAATCGATCCTGATCGATGCGATCAGCGCCTTGTCTGGTGAACGCATCGGCAGGGATTATGTGCGCCGCACGGCATCCCGACTGCGTGTCGAAGCTGTATTTGAAGCGGTCTGGGACCGGTTGCCCGATGATCTCAAAGACCAGCTCGGACTGACGTTGGAAGAGGATTCCGAATTGATCCTTTCACGCGAGATCAGCACAGCCGGAAAATCAACCTGCCGGGTCAACGGCCGCCTCGTGCCCATCAGCAGCTTGCGCCAGCTTTTTTCCTGCCTGATCGATATCCATGGGCAAAGCGACCAGCAGGGGATTTTCGATCCCCAGAATCATCGACGTCTCCTCGACCGTTTTGCCGGCCAGGAATTAGCCGGACCGATGAGCCAGTATCAGGCTGCAGCCAGCAAAATCCAGGAAATTAAGGACCAGATGCAGGAGCTGGGCCAGGATCCGTCCCAGCGTGCCCGTGAACTGGATCTTCTGGCTTACCAGATCCAGGAAATCGAATCTGCCCAGATACAGCCCGGTGAAGAAGCCACTTTGACGGAAAGGCACAAATTGCTGGCCAACCGGGAAAAGATCCTGCAGGCGGCATCGCAGGCACTCATGGAGCTCAGTGGCCAGGAGGACCATTCCTTGACCATTCGGTTGTCGCGTGTCCAGCATGTTCTTGAGACGGCTGCGAGATCCAGCAAACAGGCGGCTGCGGCAAGGGATACGCTGCTGGAAGCACAGGAAGCCTTGCAACTGGCGACTGAACAACTGCAGGATCTGGTCCGCGAGGACGAAGGAGATCCCAGCGAGCTACAGCGGATTGATGATCGCCTGGACCTGTTTTACCGGTTGAAAAAGAAATACGGTGGTGACTTGGAAAGAGTACTAGACTTCCTGGAAAAGGCCAGGGGTCGCCATGAACGATTGTCTGACAGTGAAACCCTGTTCGCCCGGCTTATGCAGCAACAAGGCAAGGGCATCGAAATCCTGAAGGCAAGAGCAGGCAAAATTCATGATATCCGCACCCGCTTCGCCCGGATGATGGAGGAACAGATTGCCAGTCAACTGCAGGACTTGGGCATGAAAGGGGTCCGCTTCGCGGTTCAGGTCGACCCCATTGAGTATCAGGAAGGCCCCATACCCCGTCATGGCTTGGATAAGGTTTCGTTCCTGATTTCCGCCAACCTGGGCGAACCCTTGAAGCCTTTGGCCCGGATTGCCTCCGGAGGTGAAGCTTCCCGTGTTCTTCTGGCAATCAAGACCATCCTGGCCCAGGCTGATGAGACCCCCGTCCTGATTTTTGATGAAATCGACACGGGGATCAGCGGGGTGACGGCCTCCCGGGTCGCAGAAAAGCTGCACCAGATCTCATGCCATCACCAGGTCTTCTGCATCACGCACATGGCCCAGATTGCCGCCATGGCTGACCAGCATGTCCTGATCCAGAAGACGTTCGGTGAAGACCAGACGTTGACTACACTTCGGAACTTGACCGAAGAAGAGCGGAGTACGGAATTGATGCGACTGCTTTCTGGTGGCAGCGGGGACGACAAAGCACGGCAGCTGGCCATCCACCTGCTGGATGCAGCCCGAGCCTTCAAGACAGCAGGTGCAGGATCTGGCGCAGGTCAGGCGGCAGCGGAGCATGGACCAGAACCGGCTCTTTCGTCTGTGGGTGGATGAACCCCAGGCTCCTGGCGTGCAGGGCCTGGCGCCCGAGCAGGCGGTCCAGCTCTGTCTGCTCTGCACCTGTGTGGCCATACAACGTATCACCGACCAGGGGGTTGCCGGCAAACTGGCTGTGGACCCGGATCTGGTGCGTCCGTCCGGTCAGGAGCTCAAATTCCACTGTCGAAATATTAGAAGCAGGGAAATGGTGCAATTCCCGGTATAACGTCCGGGCAACTGCGCCGGAAGGATCCACGCGTCTTTTGATGATGCTGTCCGGATCCCGGCTGATGGGCGCGTCGATCAAGCCCTGGTGCTCGGGCATCCGGCCATGGACCAAGGCCAGGTAGGTCTTTTTCATTGGCTGCTGCATGACCACATAATGGGCATGGCCGTTCCTGGCGATCATCACCAGACCCGATGTATCCCGGTCGAGCCGGGAAACCGGATGCAGAGGCTGCTCTGATAACAGATCAGTCAGAGTTCCGGTTTCGTGCCGGTAGGTAGGGTGGACCACGAGGCCTGCCGGCTTGTTCAAGATCACCAGCCAGTCATCCAGGTAAACGAAATCAATCCCAGCCGGTTGCCTGATCAAACCCGGCTGCTCGGTATGGCCCGCCGTCCGGGCAACCAGCTGGTCGCCTCGTTCAACGGGATCGATCATGCGCCAGGGTCGGCCATTGTTCAATAATTCGCCATAGAGCCGGATCCGCTTGCTCATCAGACGGGACATGCCCGTTCTCTGAATAAGAACATCCACAGCACGCAGGCCATGGTCAGCATCGGTAACAAGGTAGACGATTTCCAAATCCGTTTTCTCCTATAATCAAATAAGAAGCATTATAGTCGATCTCTTCTGGATCACAAGCAACCTGAGGAGCAGGAGATGGAAGATAAGATGGAAGATAAGAAGAAAAGAGAAATCCTGCAGGCGCTGTCTGAGCTTGACCCCGATGATACAGGTGTTTCAAATTATGCCGCCATTTATGAGGTTGCCCATACACACCGGATCTTGCCATCCACGGCACTTCGGCTGGTGCAGCACCAGTTGGCTGCTGGTTATCATGACAAACTGTCATCTGGTCAGCCTGACTCCAGAGTCAGGCCCGTGCGATACGAAATCTGTTTTGGCAAAGCTTGCCTTAAAAGAGGCGCCAGAGACATCCTGAACAGACTGGAGAGCCTTGCGGTGAGTGAAACATCTGGTCCGGACAGGAGACCTGTGAAAATCAAGACCTGTTCCTGTCTTCACCGCTGCAGCAAGGGACCCATCGTGAGAGTGGACGGCATTCTTCACGAAAAATTTCCTGTCCCGGAATAAGGAGCTGTTTTTATTGACAACATTCGTTCGTTTTTAATAGAATGAATTCGATGCTAATTTCGCATTTGCGTCAACCATAATTGAATCTTGAAAAATGAATATTGGAGGTGATTGCCATTAATTGGCTAATTTATTTAGTCATCGGCCTGTTCACTGGCGCCATTCTGGCTGCTGTTGTGACAATTGCGTACTATCGCCTGGGATTTTCCAAGCAATCGACTGCCTTGAAATCTGCAGCTGAGCAAGCTGAGACCGAGGCCGCAAAACTGCTTGGCGAAGCCCAGAAAGCCGGTGAAAACAGAAAAAGAGAACTCCTTCTTCAAGCGAAGGAAGAGATCCACAAAGCTCGTCTCGAATTTGAAAAAGATGTGCGGGAGAAGAAAGCCGAACTCCAGCGTGAGCGCAGCCGCCTTGACCAGAAAGAAGAGGCCCTTGATCGCAAAATCGAAACGCTTGAGCAAAAGGAAGAAGCACTCGACAACCGTGTCAGTGATGTCCTGGCCCTCGAAGAGAAAGCGCGAGAGATTGAGCGTCAGAAGATCGTCGAACTGGAGCGCATATCCGGCTTGTCGGTGGATGATGCCCGCAATCTGGTCCTTGATGAGGCCCGCAATGCCTACCGTCATGACATGGCTGTCATGCTGAGGCAGATGGAAGAGGCAGCCAAGGAAGAAGCCGACCGCAAGGCTAAGGAGATCATTGTCACATCGATTCAGCGCTATGCCGCAGATTATGTGTCAGAATCTACCGTTTCAGTCGTTGCCTTACCCAGTGACGAAATGAAAGGCCGCATCATCGGCCGTGAAGGTCGCAACATCCGGGCCATCGAAACCATGACGGGAGTAGACCTGATCATTGACGACACCCCGGAAGCCGTGATTTTGTCCAGCTTTGACCCGATCCGGCGTGAAATCGCCCGGATCGCCTTGGAAAAGTTGATCATCGACGGCCGCATTCATCCGGCCAGGATTGAAGAGATGGTCGAGAAAGCTAGAAAAGAAGTCGATGCCACCATCAAGGCTGAAGGTGAGCGTGCGGTCTTTGAAACAGGCATGATCGGAATTCATCCTGAAATCATCAAATTGCTTGGCCGTCTGCGCTACCGCACCAGCTACGGCCAGAACGTTCTCCAGCACTCCGTCGAGGTCTGCTGGATGGCGGGCATGATGGCCGCTGAACTCGGACTGGACGTCATGATGGCCAAACGGTGTGGTTTGCTCCATGACATCGGCAAGGCTGCTGATTTCGAAATGGAAGGCTCACACATCACTCTGGGAGCAGAAATAGCCCGTAAATACAAAGAAGGACCGGAAGTCATCAATGCAATTATGTCGCATCATGGCGAGGTCGAACCAGACTCGATGATCTCGGTGCTGGTGGCTGCAGCTGATGCCATTTCGGCCGCCCGTCCGGGTGCCCGGCGTGAGAATCTGGAGAATTATGTCAAGCGGATCCAGAAGCTGGAAGAAATCGCCAATTCCTTTGCCGGTGTTGAAAAATCCTTCGCCATCCAGGCTGGACGCGAAGTCCGTGTCCTGGTCAGCCCGGAAAATGTCAAGGATGATGAAATGATCCTCAAAGCCAGGGAAATCTGCAAGAAAATTGAAGAAGAACTGGATTATCCGGGACAAATCAAAGTCCACATCATCCGGGAATCCCGTGTAACCGAATTTGCAAAATGACATCGGATCTCAAATGAAAAAGAAATGAGCCTGACTTGAAAAGAGCGTTTCACACGGAACGCTCTTTTTATTTTGGCCAACCAGCTTGCAAGCACAACCAGAGACCTTCCTTTGTCGTCAAACCTCGATTTTTACTGAGGTTTGCTTTATAATCAGCGGATGACTGGAGGACAGTTGATTTGCAAATCATGATGATCGGCGACATTGTCGGTTCTACGGGCCGGCGGATGCTGAAAGAAAAAATTTCTGAACTAAAAAAACGCCATGCCGTCGACCTGTGTTTGGCCAATGGTGAAAATGCTGCGGCCGGACTGGGCCTGACGCCCCGATTGGCCCAGGAGATCACGGCCATGGGGGTTGACCTGATCACATTGGGTAACCACACCTGGTTCAGGCGTGAGCTGGTTGAACGGATCGACACCCTGCCCCAGGTCATCCGGCCAGCCAATGGCCCGGCCAGCTGGCCGGGCCGGGGATTCCAAGTGATCCATCATCCGGCCGGCAAAGTGCTCGTGGCCAATCTTCTGGGGCGAGTCTTCATGGAGCCTCTCCATGACCCCTTTACCACCATGGACCAGTTGCTCCAGAAGGCCAGGGAGGATCACAAGATCCCATTGGCTGTTGTTGATTTCCATGCTGAAGCCACCGCGGAAAAAATGGCACTCGGCTATTACTTGAATGGGCGGGTCACAGCGGTCCTGGGGACCCATACCCATGTCCAGACGGCAGACGAACGCATCCTGGACCGGGGGACTGCCTACATCACTGATATCGGGATGACTGGACCGGTTGAAGGTGTCATCGGAATGGACCCGGCATCGTCGCTGCGCCGCCTGGTTGACCACTTGCCTGCACCCTACGAGGCTGCCGGTGGCAAAGGCCAGTTTTCTGCTGTCGTCATCACAGCTGATCCAGCCTCCGGGCGGGCCACCGCCATCGAGCGGATTCTGATCCGGGAATGATCAAACGACTCGTACCAGCTTTCTTGCTTCTGGCAACCCTCCTGTTCCTGATCCTGCCGGCGGGTTGTACCCGGAATGCCCCGGCCCAGGCCAGTACTCCGGTAACGGACCCTGCAGAGACGGTGGCTACGGAAGCTTTGTCCTCGGACAAAGGACCATCCGGGACCTTGCGCCTGTGGTGGGATGACACGATGCCGGAAAATCCGCTACTGACAGGAAGTCCCAGCAGCAGGGCCGCCTATTCCCTGGTTTTCGGGCAATTGTTCCGGACTGATACCACCTGGCAGCTCCAGCCTGAATTGGTTCAGACGTTTGGTTACAGTGAAGAGCGCCTGCAGCTGACCTTGTCACTGAGGCAAGATGTCCAATTTCATGACTCTAGCCCGGTCACGTCCAGTGACATCCTGGCTACGCTCAATGAAATCCAGCGTCTGGGATCAGTTTCACCTTATGCGGATGACTTGTCTGCCTATTCAAGTGGACGGCTGATTGATGAAAAAACCTTGGTTCTCCAGTTGTCCCGACCGGATCCGGCATTTCTTTTCGCCTTGACTTTCCCGGTTTTGAAAGCCAGTGAGGTGTCCCTTCCGGCTGGAAGTCTCTGGCACGGGACCAGAACTTTCCGGATGCATGAGCTGGCCGAAGAGGGTCTGTATCTGGCGCGTGTAGCAGAAGCCACTGTCCAGGAGGACCAACTTCACACGATTTTAATCAAATCATACCCGTCGGCCATCCAAGCCATGCGCGGTCTGGAAGACGATGAACTGGACTTGGCTTATCTGCCAACTGAGACTGTGCATCAGTACCAGATGCGCAGCAGTCTGCGCCTGGACCGTTTTACCAGCCGGTCCTACTTTTATTTCTCCCTTGGCAAAGCCGTGTCGGACCCGATCGAACAGCTCAGATACAAATATTTCTTCCGGGCCGCGCGCTGGTCCGGATCTGGCCTGGCTCTGCCTGGCCAAGCCAGTGATGTTCCGATTCCTGCTTTCCACGCCTGCTTTTTGGGCCAGCCACTGGACCTGGAAACAGAGTGGGCAGATCTCCTGGTGCAAAACGGATTAGCTGAACCCGAAACTGCCCAGTCGACTTTTACATCCATGCCTGACCCCCAGGCTCTCTTACCACTGAAAAACGAGAGTTTGCGCATTCTGGTGCCGGAAAACCAGACTGTTCTTCAGGATATGGCTCGGCAAGCCGCTACGTGGCTCGATCAAGCCGGTCAGCCTGCCGAGGTAGTTGCCTTGCCTGATGCTGATTTTGCCGCTGAACTGGCCTTGGGAACGTATGGCCTGGCATTCCAGTCGCGAGAAATTCCAGCGTCTTCTGAGCCCTCCTGGTTTCTTGCCCCTGTACAACCCTTGCCCCCGTCAGTTGCCGAGGGATTGCCGGAAGGCGGCGCAAACCGTTATGATGATAGTCTAAGCGCACTGGAAACAGGCTGGCCATTTTTCAAGTTTCTTGGCCGTGGCCAGCCCCAGGATGAAACAGTCGTCAATGAGCTGTCCAGCCTGTATCGCCAGGTGCTCATGGAACAGGTCATCAAGGTTTCCGGCGGCGGTATACTGCTCGGTGAAGCAGCGATCGCCTATGGTGACCGAGTCATCGGCCAATGCCAGCCGACGATTGCGCAACCTTATCTTGGAATTGAGGATTTGTGGATATGGTCTGGATCTTGATCATCGCAGTGCTGGCCATCGCTGACCAGCTCATCAAAAGTCTGGTTGTCCGCCTGCTGCCAGGGGACACGTATAAAGTTGTCATCGATTCATTTTTCTATCTGGTCAACCGGCGCAACACCGGCGCAGCCTGGAGTTTTCTGGCGGACCAGTCGTGGGGGATCATCGTCTTGTCAATCCTTTCAGCGATTGCATCCCTGGCCCTGGTGATCCTGACCCTTTACATCCGCAAGAAACGCTACCAGGCCGTCCTGTCGCTGATGGCGGCCGGGGCAATCGGCAACATGATCGACCGCGTGCGTGATGGCGGCGTGATCGATTACCTGGACTTCCATTTGGGCCCCTATGTATTCCCGACGTTCAATCTGGCTGATATCTGCCTGGTCGTCGGCACGATCCTGCTTTCTCTTTTTGTCCTCTTTGACAAGGATCAGGACAGCCTGTTTACCAGAAAGCAAACCTACTTGTCCTAGAATGAGGCGATTTGATGGAACTTCTTGAACTGACCTATGAACAACCGGAGCAGGCAACCGTTCGTCTGGACGCCTGGCTTGCCGGAAAAATCCCACTGCATTCGCGGGCCTTCCTGAAAGAGCTGATCGACCAGGGGCATGTGCACGTTGACGGAAAGATCGTCAAACCTTCATTCAAGCCCAGGGACGGCCAGATCATCGTGGTCGAATTGCCGGATCCGGTCGATTCTTCGGTCCGGCCGGAAGAGATTCCGCTGGTTGTCCGGTATGAGGATGACTTTATCCTGGTGATTGACAAGCCACAGGGCATGGTGGTCCATCCCGCACCCGGCCATGCTGGCGGCACCCTGGTCAATGCCTTGCTCAGCTATTGCCAGGGCCAGCTGTCTGACCTCAATGGCGTCATCAGACCGGGTATCGTCCACCGGATCGACAAGGATACCTCCGGATTACTTTTGGTGGTCAAGGATAATTCTGTGCACCGGGAAATTGCCGAACGGATCCGGCGCCATGAGATCCGGCGCACGTACCAGGCGCTGGTCCATGGATCGGTCTCAGCAGACGAGGGAACCATCAAGGCCCCGATCGGGCGAGATCCGAAAAATCGCCAGCGGATGGCCGTTGTCCCAGACGGCAAGGCTGCCATCACCCATTTCAAAGTCATCGAACGTCTGGCTAAGGCGACCTGGCTGGAAGTGGAGCTGGAGACTGGGCGAACCCACCAGATTCGTGTCCATTGCCAGTACATCGGCCATCCAATCATTGGCGATCCGGTTTATGCTCCGGGCCGGGCCTCTTTCGGCCAGTCGGGGCAAGTCTTGCATGCCTCAAAGCTTTCCTTCATCCATCCAGTGACTCAGAAGCCCATTGTGGTTGAGAGCCCCTTGCCCCAGTCCTTCCTGGAAGCGGTCCGGCAGTGCAGGTGAAACACGGGCTTTCCACCGGATTCGGCCTCTGGCAGACGCCACAGAAGCGCCAGGGCCTGTTCCTGTTTATCCTCCTGTTCCTGTTTGGTGTCATTGTGACCAATCATGTGACCCTGGTGAATAAGAACCGGGAACAGAGCAATCTGGCCTCGCTTTACAAATCCCGTCAGGAAGAACTCGACGCTGCCGTGGCTCAGTACGACAGCCTGAAGGCGGAAAATGCCCGCCTGCTCGAAGTCAAGGAAACAACGATCGCCCGTGTGTTAAGCCAGGAAGGGCAGCCTGGCCTGATGGATGAACTCAAGCGCATGCAAGCGCTGGCTGGTTTGACCGATGTAACAGGGCCGGGACTGACGGTGACTTTGAATGACAAACCTGGCTTTGACGTTATCAGGGATTCCGCTGATGCCATTGTCCATGACAGTGACGTCCGCCATGTCCTTGAGTTGCTCAAATCATCCGGGGCCGCGGCTCTGTCAGTCAATGACCAGCGGATTACCAATGCGTCCTACATCTTCTGCATAGGCCCGACCATCCTGTGCAACATGCAGCGCCTGACGCCGCCCTATGTGATCCGTGCCGTCGGTCATGATCCGGCAGCCATGGCTTTGAGCGTCCAGAATGACCCGATGCTCAGCTTGCGCCAGACACCGGAAATCGGCCTTTTTGTCAGCATCGAGCCCTCAGAGCAAGTGACTTGCCCGGCTTATGCCGGAGCCGACAATCTCAGCCAATACATTGACAAACTGGAGGTTCCGGCCGCATGAAAACCAGGATGGTCCAATACACCGCCATGACCGTGATTTGCATGGTCCTAGGGATTCTGATCGCCCTGCAGATGAAAAATGTCAACGAGAACACGGTGACCGCTGACAGACTGGAAGAGCTGCAGTACAAGCTGATCGATACAGCCAACAAAAATGCTGAACTGAATACCCGCAATGCCGAGCTCTACCAGTACATTTCCCAGCTGGAAAATGACTATGCCCAGGGCAGTGCCAGCATTGAAACCATCATCAAGGAAAAAGAGCGCCTGGCCATTTTCGCAGGCCTGAGGGAAGTCAATAACTACGGCATCCAGATAGACATCAGCTGTTCGCCGGAGAGCCTGATCCGCGACAGTGTGATCCGGACATTCGTCAATGACCTGAGGGCCTTGGGTGCCCAGGCCGTATCTGTCAATGACGAACGACTGGTGGCAACATCGGAAATCAGGGCGACCGCTTCGTCGATCATCATCAATGGTAATGGCTACAACCGACAGGGAACCTTTGCCATCCGGGCCATCACAGACCCCAGCAAAGAAGCCTACATTCTTTCTTATCTTGAAACGCTGAAAAAATCAGTCCTGTCTGACGCCACCCTGAGGAATGACCAGTATGAAATTGTGTTCCAGCCTGTCAAGGATCTTTACATTCCGGCGTTGAGTGAAGACAGTCTGGCGTTTAAAATTGATTTACTGATGCCAAAGACAACCGGGCAGTAATGGAACGGAGTGTGGCAAACGGATGATGGAAAAACAATTAATGGTGGACCGGCCAGAAATTGCCCAGGCAGTTGCCGGCAGTTTCAACAGCCATTTTGACTTGGTCGAGAAGATGCTTGGCGTCAGGATCGAGCTTGTATCCGGTGGTTTTGCTGTAACTGGAGACGGTCTGGATCTTGAGAAAGCTGTGGCCGTTCTTGAGCGGCTCCTCGAACTGGCCAGGGAAGGCCATCCGGTCAATTTGCAGCTGGTGACCTACCTGACTGACACCGCACGAGATGGCAACCTGGAGCAGGTCACCCATTATGCCCCGGATTCGATCGCCGTCACCGCCAAAGGACGACCGATCAAGAGCAAGACTTTTGGCCAGCGCCAGTATGTCCAGGCCATCCGGGACCACGAAGTGACGTTCGCCATCGGTCCGGCAGGAACTGGCAAAACATTCCTGGCTGTGGCCATGGCCGTCAATGCTTTCCGCTCCCATGACGTATCGCGGATCATCCTGACCCGCCCTGCGGTCGAGGCAGGGGAAAAGCTGGGCTTTTTGCCCGGCGACTTGCAAAACAAAGTCGACCCGTACATGCGCCCCCTCTATGATGCCCTGCACGAGCTCATGGGTCCGGAACAGTACTTGAAAAACCTGGAAAAAGGCCTGATCGAAGTCTCACCCCTGGCCTACATGCGCGGCCGCACGCTGGATGAAGCCTTCATCATCCTGGACGAGGCCCAGAACACCACGCCCGAGCAGATGAAAATGTTCCTGACCCGCCTGGGATTCAATTCCCGGGCTGTCATCACGGGGGACATCACTCAGATCGATCTGCCGGGCGACCGGAAATCCGGTTTGAAAGAGGCCCGCAAGATCTTGTCTGATGTCGAGGGCTTGGCTTTTGTCGAGCTGACCCGGCGCGATGTGGTCAGGAATGCCCTGGTCCAGCGGATTATCAAGGCTTATGAACATGAAAACAGCAAGGGAGGCTGACAGATGAAGCTTCCAGCCAAGATCCAGACATTCCTGACCTATCTTCTGGTGCCTGTCCTTTTGATGATCGCAGTGGCAGCGATCTATTACGGATCGATCCCTGAGAAATACCCCCTCACAGTCGGAGACACCAGTCCCTACGACATCACAGCATCCCGCAGCATCCGCGACAAGGCTGCCACAGACCAGCGGGCCAACAAGGCTGCGGCAGACGTGGAAATTGTCGTGGTCCGTTCCGAAGCGATCGTAGCCGACGTCATGGGACGATTTGACCTGTTCTTCGACCAGATTGCGGCCCAGCGGACTGAAGTATTTCCCGAGCCCGGCAGCGATGCAGATCCAGACCAGCCTGCGGTATCCGATGCGACCATCCGCAACATCGTGACCGAACTCGTGCGGGGTTATGACCGTGACATGAACCTGGTCGTCTCATCGGAAGATCTTGAATTCTTTTTGCGCATGAATCCTGAACGATTCAGAAGTGTCCGCGGCCATGCCCGTTCCATCGCCACCCTGATCATGAGTGAACCGGTTGATTCGTATTCTTTGAATTCGGCCCTGAGCAACCGGATTGAATCGCTCAGCGATACAACCAATTTCAACCGTGAAGATGTGTCTTTGATCGGCAATGTCCTTGAACTGATCCTGGTACCCAACATCGCCTATGATTCGATCGCCACGGAAAACGCCCGCCAGGCGGCCTATGACAAGGTCCAAAACAATCCGGTCCTGATCAACCGCGGAGCCCGGATCATCTCCCAGGGTGATGTCATCACCAGCGAAACCTATGACTTGTTGGAAGAACTCGACCTGATCGAAAAAGATGGCTTCGATTTCCGCTATTTGATGGGCATTTTACTGATGCTCTTGCCTCTGGCGTTTATTGCCTGGTTCTACCTGAAAAAATACGAGAACGAATCCATCCATTTACGCAACAACAGGATCGCACTGATTGTAGCAATCCTGATTCCACTGGTTGCATCTGCAGCCCTGTCCAGGATCGAACCCCTGGCAGCTCCGGTCTATTTCACGGCGGTGCTTTTGGCAGCCTATTATGGGTTCCGCACCTCCAGCTTGATGTCGCTGATCCTGACGATCGCCATCCTGCCCATGGCCGGTTTTGATCCGCTGTTTGCGGTGGTTGCCTTGAGTGGCAGCAGTGTTGCGGCCTTGTTCACCAAAGGCATATCCCGACGAGACAACTATGCCTACATCATCATCGCCACAGCCAGCACCAATTTCATCACGACGCTGGCTTTTGGCATCCTCCTGAAAGAAGAATGGCCCACCATCAGTCTCAATTGCGCAGTGACCGCACTCAGCGGGACCATTTCGGTCATTGCTGCGATCGGCATCATGCCATTGTTTGAAATGATCTTCAATTCCGTTTCGCCGCTGCGCCTGATCGAGCTGTCCCAGCCGGGCAATCCATTGCTGCGGCGATTATTCATCGAAGCACCAGGCACGTCCCAGCACAGCATGATGGTCGCCAATCTGGCGGATGCTGCAGCCGAAGCAGTCGGAGCCAACCCGCTCCTGGCCCGCGTGGGCGCGTATTACCACGACATCGGCAAGCTGGAATCCCCCCTCATGTTCACTGAAAACCAGTCCGGGGAAAATCCCCATGACAGCCTTGATCCGGCGGAAAGTGCCCGGATCATCCTGGGTCATCCGGATGCCGGGGTGAGGATCGCCCGCCGCTACCGTCTGCCATCACCCTTGATCAACATCATCCAGGAGCACCATGGTTCCACCATGCAAGCTTTTTTCTACCAGAAAGCCAAGCGGCTGGCAGAAGAAAATGAAGCACAGGAACCCGATGCCAGCCTGTTCCGCTACCGCTGCCCCGTCCCGTCCAGCCGGGAATCAGCCATTGTCATGCTGTCCGACTCGGTCGAGGCTGCCATGAAATCGACCAGCACCCATCAGCTCGAGGCTGCGGAGAGCCTGATCCGCCGGATCATCAAGATCAAGAACGAGCAGGACCAGCTGGTCCATTCCGGCCTGTCTTTCAAGGATATTGAGACCATCATCGCCTCATTCCTGCAGGTCTATGCCGGACATTTCCACGAAAGGGTCAAATACCCCGATGCAAATCCAGTACGTCAATAAACAGCGCAAATATCCCACCGTACAGGCCATGGCCTTAGTCGATGCAATTCTAGGTGAACTTGAAGCCCGGGAAGCCTTCTGCCGCCAGGTGGCACGCAAAGGGAACACGTGTGCCCTCACGGTCACTTTCACCAGCCGAGGAGAGATTCGCCGGATCAACGCCGCTACCCGTGGAATCGACAGGGTCACAGATGTCTTGTCTTTCCCCATGCTGGAACTCGTCGATGGCAGGTTGGCAGCACCTTTGCAGGCAGCTGACCTTGATTATTCCTCCGGTCAGCCGGTCGCTTTTCTCGGTGACATCCTGATCTGCCTGGAAAAAGCCGAGCAGCAGGCAAAGCAGCTGGGACACCGGTTTGAGCGTGAGATTGCCTTCCTGGCTGCCCATGGCTTTCTCCACCTGCTCGGTTATGACCATGACACACCGGAGCGGGAAAAGAACATGTTGCGCCGGCAACGGGCTGCCCTTTTGAAACTGGGCCTGAACCGCGGACCATCCCCCCAAGAAGCACAAGGAGATCATGCATGACACAATCACCCGAATTTCGTTCCGGATTTGTTTCCCTCGTTGGCCGACCCAATGTCGGCAAATCGACGTTGCTCAATCAGCTGGCTGGCCAACGCCTGGCCATTACGTCTCCCAAGCCGCAGACGACCCGCTCGACTATCCGGGCTATCCTCGACCAGCCCGATGCCCAGATCGTCTTTGTTGACACGCCCGGCCTGCACCAGCCCAAGAGCAAGCTGGGACGCTACATGACGGATTCTGCCCGCATGGCCCTGGCTGAGTCAGACATTGTGCTGCTCTTGATCGAGGCCGGGTTTTCACCCCGGGTCCTGGACTTGGAAAAAAAGGTGCTCGACCAGCTCAAAGGCAGTGAGAAACCTGTCATCCTGGTCATTAATAAAGTGGATGTCAATGAAAAGGAAGCCCTGTTGCCATTGATCGCAGCCTTCAGCCAGGCCTTCGACTTCACGGCCATCATCCCGGTCAGCGCCAAGACCGGCGATGGACTGGATGTGCTGGTCCAGGAAATCAAGAAGCACCTGTTGCCCGGACCACGCTATTTCCCGGAGGACAGCCTGACCGACCAGACAGAACGCATGATAGCAGCGGAACTGATCCGGGAGCAGATTCTTCGCAAAACGCATGAGGAGATTCCCCACGGCACGGCCGTGTCGATCGAATCGTTCAAGGAAGAGTTCGATGATGCCGGTGAACGGCTCAGGGTGACCATTGAGGCGACCATCCTCTGCGAGCGGGACACCCACAAAGGCATCATCATCGGCAAGCGTGGCAGTATGCTCACGGCCATTGGCACCGATGCCCGCAAGGAGATCGAAGCCATGCTGGACTGCCCCTGCTACCTGGATCTGTTTGTCAGGGTCAGGGAAGACTGGCGCAATCGCCAGAACATCCTCAATGACCTGGGCTACCACTCCTGAGCGCCGATGTCCCACGAGCATGTCCGCGGCTTTGTCCTTAGAGAAGTCGCCCTGGGTGAAGCGGACCGGCTGATCGAGATCCTCACGGCCCAGAAAGGCCTGGTGACAGCCCTGGCCCGCGGGTCCAGGCGTGTGAAGAGCCCCTTGTTGGCTGCGACGCAAATCTTTGCCCTGAGCGATTTTACCTTGTTTAACTACAAGGGCCGCACCACGATTGATTCTGCCGAACTGGTCGAGCCCTTCCTGCGTCTGCGTGAAGACCTCGACCGGCTGGTCTGTGCGGCCCATCTGGCTGAGGTTTTCCATGATCTCGTACGTGATGATCTGTCTGATAACCGGATGTACGTCCTCTGGGCCTATTCGTGCCATGCCATCCTGAGCCAACCAGATCCACTCCTGGTGACGCATGTTGCGCAACTGAAAGCTTTGTCGATTTCTGGATTCACCCCTCGGCTTGACACTTGCCAAGTCTGCCGGAATTCAAAACTGACGGCAGGCTGGTTTGATTTCCAGGCCCATGGCGTGGTCTGTTCGGAAGACTACAGACCGGCCCATGCCCAGGATGTCCTGCACCTCTCTGCGCCTGCGCTGGCCTGCCTGAACCATATCATCCAGAGCCCAGCCGAGCGCCTGTTCGCGTTCAGTGTGTCGGATGCTGTTAAAAAAGAGGTCCGGGCTTTTTCCGAACACTATCTGACTGTCATTATGGAAAAGAAGTATCAGCGCCTCTCGTTGCTTCAGGACTTGTGACTGGACCAGAAATCCTTGAGCATCTCGACCAAGGCCGTGGTGTCTTCGGTCTGCGCTGGCTGCCATTCCTGTGGGAACAGGGTCTGGTATTCAGGTTTTTTGTAACGGTCATCGATTAAAAGCACAAATCCCGTGTCAATTTCTGAGCGGATCACCCGGCCGGCCGCCTGCTGGACTTTGTTGAAGCCGGGGAACTGGTAGGCGTATTCAAAGCCGCGCCCCAGGCGACTGGCAAAATACTGGCTCATGATCTCGCGTTCCGGGCTGAGCTGGGGTAGTCCGACACCAACAATCATGACACCGCTGAGACGCTCGCCGGTCAAGTCGATGCCTTCGTTAAACAAGCTGCCCAGAACAGCCAGGCCGATCAGGGTCTTATTGCCGAATCGCTCAAACCGGTTGAGGAAGGCCTGCTTTTGTGTTTCATCCATGCCGGGAATCTGGACGATGAAATCCAGATCGGAGCGGTCCCGTTGCATCTTGAGGATCTGGCGCACCTTGGCCAGGTAAGCATATGAGGGCAGGAAGACCAGGTAATTACCGATCCGGGTTCGGGCAGCAGCCAGGATCTCCTCGACTATGGGCACGATGGTAGCCGTGCGGTCCTGGAAGCGGGTCGAGAAGCGCGTTTCCAGCAGGACGAGAAAATTCTCTGACGGAAAAGGCGAGGGCAGGCTGAGCTTCTCCGGTTGCCGGCTGCTGGCATCACTGTCCAGCAAACCAATGTAGTAATCGAGAGGATTCAGCGTGGCCGAAAAAAAGATGACTGGATGGCGGTCCCGGTAGATATCGGTCAGGAAAGTGGAGGCATCGAGGCACATCAAACGGACCTTGACAGCCTTTTCCACCAGAAAAGCTGTCGTGATGTAGGCCGGACCATAAAACAGTTCAGCCACTTTGTTGAAAAAATGCGCTGCTAAAAAGAGGTCGAGGATCTTTTTGGAATCGGGCTCATCGGCATGGTCATCCAGATACTGGCGGCTAAAATAGATGATCCGGCCGAGGAGCTTTTGCAGTTGCACAGGTTTATGGGTCATGGCCAGGAACTGGTCACTTTGCATCAGACGCCCATTCTGGTCCGGCTCCACGACGGCAAAACCGATCAAGCCTGTACCCAAAGACGCCTGGCCTTCGGTTTGAGAAGGTGTGATCTCCCCGGCCAGGCGCTCCCGATACTGGTCCAGCCGCAGAAGCGCCTGAGCCAGATAAGGATGTTGGTCCTTGATGATGGGCAGAGCTTCCTGTACGAGGGTGAAATCAAAGTCGGCACTGTACATCTCCCGTGATCGATCGGGCAAATTATGGGCTTCATCCACCAGAACAAGATGAGATTGGTCGGTATTGTTGAAAAACCGGTCCAACTGGATCCGTGGATCGAAAACGTAATTGTAATCTCCGATGATGACATCACAATAAAGAGCGTAATCCAGCGACAGCTCAAAAGGGCAGACCTGGTGGGTCTGGGCAATTGTCCGGATCTGGTCGGGATGACAATGCCCACCTGTTTTCAGGAGGTCAGCCAGAGCTGCCGGCAGATGTTTATAATAGGAAACGGCATATGGGCACAGGCGAACGTTACAGTACAAATCTGGTGCCAGGCAACTTTTCTCTTTGGCCCTCAGGGTCAGACTGCGCAGGAACAATCCGTGGGTCCGCAAATCCTGAAGGGCCTGTTCAGCCACTTTGCGCGTCGATGACATGGCAGTCAGGTAGAAGACCCGGTCGATTTGATGATGCGCCAGCAGACGGATGGCAGGGAAGAGGACCGACAAGGTTTTACCAGTTCCAGTCGGTGCCTGGGCAAAGAGCACGCCTTTTTGCCGTGTGACACCAATGACTTCCTGCATCAGGCGTTTCTGGCCCGGTCGCAAGGCTGCGAAAGGGAAGGGGCAAGTCTTGGCGCTTTCATCACGCAGCTTGTGGCCGGACAGGATCTGGCTGGCCAGGCTGGCAAAGCGCTCGGCTGTCTGCAGGAAAAAAACATACAGGTTTTGCCGAGTTATGGTGCGGCGATGCTCGATGAGTTCGAATGTTTCCTGGCTGACATAGCAAAGGCCGATGGTGATCTGGTCCTGGTTTGAAGCCAGCAGGAAAAGATGGGCATACAGCATGACCTGAGCCCAATGGACATTGTCTCCCTGTTCCGGTAAAAAGCGGGCTGACCCGGCAAAGCTCTTGGCCTCGATCAGGATCGTTTCGCCGCCCTCTTGCACAACCAGGTCGCAGCGGCCGCTGACTTGGAGCAGGACCGTCTGGCAGGCGGCCTCGCCACTGAGACGGTACTCAGACTGGACAGCGTCTTTACCCAGCCGTTCAATGTAGTGACGGACCAGCTTCTGGTGCAGGCGTGTGCCTTCCGGACCACTGACGGATGCGTAGGCCGGTCCACCCAGCCCGCCCTGGCGATGGACGGCCTCGGCCAGTGTCCGGACGGCGACCGGCAAAACCGGCAGGGCAGGGGGCAGCTGAGACGGTTGTTTTTCCTGTGCCATTCAGCGACCCTCCTCCCACAAATAATGGATTTTAAGACGAAAAATATCCTGGGAAAACAAAAACTGCATCGTATGTGCTGTTACACGAAACGATGCAGTTCTTGATGGTGCGGAGAACAGGACTTGAACCTGCATGACCTCTCGATCACTAGTACCTGAAACTAGCGCGTCTGCCAATTCCGCCATCTCCGCGGGACGTTGATTATGATAACCTGCCAATGGTCAAATTGCAAGACCTGATTTATAATTTTAGAGCACTTATTTTTGGAGGGCAAAAAATGAATCAGAAACTGGAACAGTTCAAACACATGATCCGTGGCAAGCAGGTTGCCGTCCTCGGGGTCGGCATCAGCAACCGCCCTCTGATCCGCTACATTCATCAGCTCGGCGCCCGCGTGACAGCTTTTGACATGCTGGCAGAAGATGATCCAGTCCTGAGCCGGACACGGGCAGATTTTGCTACCGAAGGTATTGAACTGGACTGGTCCGTCGGTCCGGACTACCTCGACCGCCTCACAGGATTTGACCTGGTCTTCCGCACGCCCAAGATGCGCCCGGATGTACCCCAGCTCTTGGCCGAACGCGAACGGGGCGCCATCATCACATCGGAGATGGAAGTCTTCATGGCGCTCTGTCCGGCTCGGATCTTTGCGATCACCGGTTCGGATGGTAAAACGACCACCACGACCCTGATCAGCCTGATCCTGAAAGAAGCAGGCTATTCCGTTCACCTGGGCGGCAATATTGGCACACCTCTGCTCGACCGGATCGACCAGGTCCAGCCGACGGACATGGTCGTGCTGGAATTGTCGAGTTTCCAGCTTTCCAGCATGCGGCAAAGTCCGGATGTGGCGGTTGTCACCAATGTCACTCCCAATCATCTCGATGTCCACAAGGACTATCAGGAGTACATCGATGCCAAGAAAAACATCTACCTGTACCAGTCCTTCATGGGGCGTCTGGTTTTAAACAGCGAGAATTATGTCACCCGGTCGATGATTCCCGAGTCTCGCGGCGAGACAGTCCTGTTTGCCCGCAAAAATCCCAGCCTGACTGCAGGGGTGGTTGTCGTTGACGGAGCGATCTGCATCAGGAAAGATGGCAAAGACACACCCGTTGTCGCAACCAAAGATATAGTCATTCCCGGCAAGCACAACATCGAGAATTACCTGGCGGCAACAGCTGCCACTCAGGGCTATGTCCGGCCGGAACATGTGGCCGCTGTGGCGACCCGTTTTGGTGGCGTGGAACATCGGCTTGAGCTGGTGCGTGAGCTCGATGGGGTACGCTATTACAACAGCTCAATCGACACCAGCCCGACCCGGACCAAGGCAGCCTTGCAGGCCCTTTGGGACCGCAAGGAAAAAGTCGTCCTGATCACCGGGGGCAAGGACAAGAAATGTGATTATTCCGGCCTGGGCGAGGCGATATCCAAAGTGTCCGGCAAGATCATCCTGTGCGGGGACAATTCCGATCTGATCCATCACAATCTGATGCTGGAAGCGCCGATGGCCAAAGTCGATCCGGAAAACTTGGTGATCCACTGGGTTGATTCTTATGAAGAGGCTGTGGTCTTGGCCCGGTCGCTGGCTGAGCCTGGGGAGATTGTCGTTCTTTCACCAGCTGGGACCAGTTTTGACAAGTTCCGCCATTTTGAAGAACGGGGCAATCTGTTCAAGAATCTGGTCAACGGACTGGAATGAGCCAAGACGAGATCTGCAGGGACAAAAAAAGAACCATCCAGCTGGATGGTTCTCTTTTTGGTGGGGGAAGGTGGATTCGAACCACCGAAGTCGGTGACAACAGATTTACAGTCTGCCCCCTTTGGCCGCTCGGGAATTCCCCCATATGAGATTGTTATGCGAGGTGGTGGGCCATCAGGGACTTGAACCCCGGACCGACCGGTTATGAGCCGGCTGCTCTGACCAACTGAGCTAATGGCCCATTTGCCTTGCGCGGCACCTTGCCTCAGCAACAAGGGAGATTATAGTGAAAGGGAGAGGGCATTGTCAAGCACGAAATTTTTTGAAGAAAATCGTCGCAGCATTTCAATTGAGATGATTGGCTTGTACAAGGTGTCCATCTTGTATATACTTGAAACGAAGGTGATGATATGAGTTTAGTTTATGCTGTCCATGAAACCAGAAGCAGAATCAGGGAAATCCAGGCTAATGCGCGAAATGGCCTGGTCAGTGAATTGCTCAATAAATCAACTCACGATTCGATGTATCTAATCAGTGAGAAAATGTTTGAGAGCATGATCCTGGCGCTTGCGGTGAATAATGTGACCGAATTTGACGAAAAACTGGGGATATACACCATCTACAATGAGCTCGTGCCGCAATTGGTTGGCGAGGGCAGTACAAGGGAAGACGCTGTGGAACAATTGGTAGAAGGATCGATTCAATTCGCCCAGGATTATCTAGAACACGCCGACGTGTATTCAGGCATTTTTGATGGCCTGCAACAGCTGCTGATCAGCCTGATTATTTTGAGTGAAGGTGATAGGAATCGAGTCAGGGAGGTCCTTAAGATTGCCTGATTCAGTGTGCCAAGGCGAATTTCTCAAATTCTTGCAAAGAAATCATTTTTCTGCCAAGGGCAAACATCACACGCTTTATCTGGGCATTCTGGACGGTGTCCCAAGGGTGGTTACGTTCCATTACCATAAAGACAATGATGAAATTCCAACTGGAACCCTCTCGGCCCTGGCGAGACAATTGGGACTTGAGAAGAAAGATCTTGTGACGAGAATCAAAGGGCGTGTTTGAATGTCTTTGAGGAGCCACAAATGAGTTGCGCACATGAAAAAGACCTTGGAACCTATAAGGTGAATCCATGGTCTTTTGCTGGTGGGGATGAAGGGAATCGAACCCTTACGATCTCTCAATCGGCAGATTTTGAGTCTGCTGCGTCTGCCAGTTCCGCCACATCCCCGGGCTTTTTTGAACTTCCTGGTCAATCTTAACAAGCTTGATGGATCCTGTCAATCGACCAGGGCTTGCTTTCTGAGTGTCATTCAGTTATTCTCTAAAAAACAGCTACCTTTAACGCAGTCCTGTGAGACTTCAAAGGTTAACAACAGTCCTCCCATCACATCAGAGCGTCCACATCCGGGCTTTTGGGATTCGATTTTTGCAGCCACCTGTCTTGCAGTGACAGATGGCTATTTTTATGCCATCAGTTTGACCGGACTTCAAATAAGTCCAGCAAGGAGAACCCATGGCTTTCAAAGCAGTCCTGATGGACAGCGCTGCAATCGACCGGGCCCTGACCCGGATCGCCCATGAAATTCTCGAACGCAACAAAGGCCTTCAGGATATCTGCCTGATTGGCATCCAGCGGCGCGGAGTCCCGCTGGCGGAACGGATCGCCCTTAAGATCGAACAGATCGAAGGCCAGAAAGTTCCGGTCGGCATTTTGGACATCACCTTTTACCGCGATGACCTGAGCATGCTCTCGGAACACCCGGTCATCAAGGGAACCTCGATGCCTTTTGCGATCCATGATAAAAAACTGGTCCTGGTTGACGATGTCTTGTTTACTGGACGGACCACCCGGGCTGCCATTGAGGCCTTGTTTGATGTCGATCGGCCCCAATGCATCCAGCTGGCCATCCTGATCGACCGCGGCCATCGCGAACTACCGATCCGGGCTGACTATGTCGGGAAAAATGTTCCGACATCAAGCTCTGAAGTCGTCCATGTTCATGTCGCTGAAATCGATGGTGAAGATTTGGTCGTCCTGGACGACAAGATGAAAGGGGAATGACCGGATGCAACTGCGATCCAAAGATTTGCTCGGCATCAAGGAACTGTCAGCTGAAGAGATCAACCTGATCCTCGACACCGCTGAAACTATGAAACATGTCCTGTCTGCCAGCAGCAAGAAAACGGCCCACCTACAGGGCAAGTCCGTCGTGACCCTCTTCTATGAAAACAGCACAAGGACCCGATTGTCTTTTGAAATGGCTTCCAAGTTCATGGGGGCGTCTTCGGCCAATATCTCTTCATCGGGCAGCAGCATCAACAAGGGTGAATCGCTGGTCGATACCGCCCGGACGATCGATGTCATGGCCACGGATATCCTGATCATGCGCCACAGCCAGTCCGGAGCGCCACACATGGTTGCCCCGCTCATTAAAGCCTCCGTCGTCAATGCCGGCGATGGCATGAATGAGCATCCAACCCAGGCTCTTCTGGACCTGTTCACCATGCGCCATCACAAGGGCAGCCTCCAGGGCCTCGAAGTGGCGATCGTTGGTGACCTGCTGCACAGCCGCGTGGCCCGGAGCAACTTGTGGGCTCTGGAAAAGATGGGTGCCAAGGTCCGGATGGCAGCTCCCAGCACCATGCTACCCAAAGATCTCGACAAAACCCCTGCGATTGTCTGTCCGACGGTGCAGGATGCGGTCCGTGGCGCGGATGTGGTCATGGGGCTTAGAGTCCAGCTGGAGCGCCAGCAAAAAGCGCTCTACCCGTCGATCCGCGAATACGCACGCTTCTTTGCCATTGATGACAAAACCTTGCAGCTGGCCAAGCCGGATGCGATCCTGATGCACCCCGGTCCCTGCAATCATGGCGTGGAAATGCCTTCCAGTGTCTATGATGGTCCGCAGTCGGTGATCAATGAACAAGTGACCAATGGCGTCGCCGTGCGCATGGCGATCTTGTACCTGCTTTCAGCAAGGAGGAATGGCTGATGAAAATCAAAATTTCCGGCGGACGCGTGGTTGATCCGGTTGGTTTGAAAGAAAATGAACAAGATATCCTGATCGAAAAGGGTGTCATTGTCGAAACGCTCACGGGTGAACCAGACCAGGTCATCGATGCGACCGGGCTGGCTGTGTTGCCTGGGCTGGTGGATCCGCACACCCATCTGCGCGACCCCGGATTTGAATATCGTGAAGACATCGTCAGTGGCACCCGGGCTGCCGTCCGGGGCGGCATCACAGCCGTGGCTGCCATGCCCAACACCAAGCCCGTCGTTGATAACCCGGCGATCGTGCGCTACATCAAGGACAAAGCAGAACGCGAAGGTTCCTGCAAAGTGTTGCCAGTCGGCGCGGTGAGCAAGAACCAGGATGGCAAGGAACTGGCCGAAATCGGCCTGATGGCTGAGGCTGGCATCGTCGCCATTTCAGATGACGGTAAGCCGGTCCTGACAGCTGATCTGATGAAAAAAGCCATCCAGTATGCTGCCCAGTTCAACTTGACGGTGATTTCCCACTGTGAAGAGCCGTCACTGGCCGAGGGTGGCCACATGAACGAAGGACTGGTCAGTCTTGGACTGGGCCTGCGGGGCATCCCGACCATTGCCGAAGAGATCATGGTCGCCCGTGACATCCTGGTTGCGGAATACGTCGGCTTGCCCGTCCATCTGGCGCATCTGAGCACGGCTGGCTCAATCGAACTGGTCCGCCAGGCGAAAGCCCGTGGGGTCAAGGTGACCTGCGAGACATGCCCACATTATTTCACCCTGACCGAGGAGGCCTGCCGCGATTTCAACACCAGTGCCAAGATGAATCCGCCCCTGCGGACACAAAAGGACGTGGATGCCATCATCGCTGGCCTCAAAGACGGCACAATCGACATGATTGGCACCGACCACGCCCCACACCATGCGGATGAAAAGCAGATCGAATTTGGTCTGGCCAATAATGGCATCATCGGGTTTGAGTCCTCTTTTGCCCTCGGCTACACCTACCTTGTCCTGCCCGGCCATCTGACGCTACCAGAACTGGTCGCCAAAATGTCAACCCGGCCAGCAGAGCTCCTGAACCAGAAAATGGGCCGCCTTGAGCCAGGCTACCCGGCAGACATCACTCTGGTGGAGCTCAGTAAACCGTTCATGTTTGATAAAAATGCCTCAGCCAGCAAAGCCCGGAACACCCCATACCATGGCTGGATGCTGCGTGGACAGGTTAAAATGACTTTGTGTGATGGAAAGGTGGTCTTCCCATGGTGAATTTTGCCGACCGGCTGACGCAAAAAATCAAGGAGACAGGCAATCCGACTGTCATGGGTCTCGATCCAATGCTCGTCTATGTCCCAGCGTCGATCCGTCACCAGGCTGCTTTAGCATCGTCTGATCCGGCCGAAGCGGCTGGCCTGGCCCTCTACCTGTTCAACCAGCAGCTGATCGATGCGGTTGCCGATCTGATCCCGGCCGTCAAACCGCAGTTTGCCTATTATGAGCAATATGGCGTGCCCGGCCTTGTAGCCCTGCAGAAAACCATCGCCTACGCCAAGACGAAAGGCTTGCTGGTCATTGCGGACGCCAAGCGCAACGACATTGGCAGCACTGCCGAAGCTTACTCCCGGGCCATCCTGGGTGAGACGAATCTCGGCGAATCCATCAGCCAGTCCTTTATCGGAGCTGACTGCATCACTTTGAATGGATACCTTGGCATCGACGGCATCAAGCCTTTTCTGGACCAGTGCCAGAAGGGTGGCCAGGGCGTCTATATCCTGGTCCGGACTTCGAATCCTTCGGCGGGTGACCTGCAGGACCTGGTCCTGAACGATGGCCGCACTGTCTATGAGGCGATGGCTGAAAAGGTCACCGAATGGGGCCGGGAGCTGATCGGACAGTCCGGTTATTCATCCGTTGGCGCTGTTGTCGGTGCCACCTGGCCGCGCCAGGCGGAAAAACTGCGCCAGCTCATGCCGCATAGCCTGATCTTGGTGCCTGGATATGGTGCCCAGGGTGCGACAGCGGATGATGCAGTTGCCAGCTTTGGCCTGGACGGCCAGGGTGCCATTGTCAATGCTTCACGCAGCCTGATGCTGGCTTATAAAAAACAAGGCTTATCTGCCGATGAATTTGCTGCAGCCACCCGTCTTGAAGCAATTGCCATGCGTGACGATTTGCGCAGCGCCTTGAAAAGAGCCGGACGAGCAATTGAATAATTATAAATAGAAACGTATAATTATACAGATTCTGGCGCTTTTCCTGAAAGGAGATCTACATGCCCAAACGCACGGATATTCATAAAATCATGGTCATCGGCTCCGGTCCGATTGTCATTGGACAGGCTGCCGAGTTTGACTATGCTGGTACACAAGCTTGCCGCGCCCTGAAAGCCGAAGGCTACGAGGTCGTCCTGGTCAACAGCAACCCAGCGACGATCATGACCGATACCAACATGGCTGATAAGGTCTACCTGGAGCCTCTGCAGATCGATGTGATCCAGCGGATCCTGCTGGAAGAAAAGGTCGACGGCTTGCTGGCCACCTTGGGCGGCCAGACTGGATTGAACTTCGCCATGGAGCTCTCCGAGTCCGGATTTCTTACCCAGCACAACATCGCCATGCTGGGCACACCTGCCTCCGGAATCCGGATGGGTGAAGACCGTGAGGAATTCCGTGCCGCCATGCTGCGGATCAACGAACCTTGCATCCCGTCCGGTACCGCCAACAACCTCGAAGAATGCCTCCACCTGGCCGAAGAAGTCGGCTACCCAGTCATTGTCCGGCCCGCGTTTACCCTTGGTGGCACGGGCGGCGGCATCGCAGCCGACGAAAAAGCCCTGCGCCAGTTTGCCATTTCCGGCCTGGCTGCCAGCCGGGTGCACCAGGTCCTGATCGAACGCAGCATTGCTGGCTGGAAAGAAATCGAATTTGAAGCGGTCCGCGATGCCAAAGGCAATGCGATCACCATCTGCAGCATGGAAAATTTCGATCCGGTCGGCGTCCATACCGGTGACTCCATCGTTGTGGCACCCGCCCAGACTCTGACCGACCTCGAATACCAGAAACTGCGCACCGCTGCTTTGAAAATCGTCACCGAACTGGGCATTGTTGGTGGATGTAATGTCCAGTTTGCCCAGCATCCGACCCAAGTTGACTATGCAGTCATCGAAGTCAATCCCCGTCTGTCGCGCAGCTCGGCCCTGGCTTCGAAGGCAACCGGTTATCCGATTGCCAAGGTTGCCTCGCGCATTGCGGTGGGCTATGCTCTCGACGAGATCCCGAATGAAGTCACCGGCACCACCAAAGCCAGCTTTGAACCGGCTGTCGACTACATCGTCACCAAAATTCCAAAATGGCCGTTTGACAAATTTGTCAAAGCTCGTCGCACCTTGGGCACGCAGATGAAGGCCACCGGTGAGGTCATGGCCATTGCCAATACCTTCGAAGCCTCGCTGATGAAAGCCGTCCGCTCGCTCGAACTGGGACTTAACGGCATGCGGGTGCCTCTGATGATGGATCTTTCTGACCACGATTTGTGGCCGAGAATGATCCAGGCCGATGACATGCGCCTGTTTGCGGTCGCCGAGGGGATCCGTCGTGGATTTGCGATCGATGAGATCTACGAGCGAACCTGGATCGACAAATTCTTCCTCAAGAAGCTCTCCAGTCTGGTTGCCACAGAAACCGCCATCAGCGCGATGAAAACCATCGATGACGCTCTGCTGACCAAAGCGGTCCGCATGGCCTTCACCGATTCCTGGATCGCCAAGCTCAGCGGGATTCCTGCGGAAACCATCCGTCAGCGCCGCAAAGAACTCGGTCTGGTCCATACATACAAGATGGTTGACACCTGTGCGGGCGAATATGACGCAGTGACGCCGTATTTCTACTCGACGTTCGACATGAAAAACGAGGCCATCCGTACCGAGCGCAAGAAAATCCTCGTGCTCGGATCCGGCCCGATCCGGATTGGCCAGGGCATCGAGTTCGATTATTGTTCGGTTCACTCTGTCTGGGCTTTGCGTGAACTAGGTTATGAGGCGATCATTGCCAACAACAACCCGGAGACCGTTTCGACCGATTTTGACACCTCAGACCGGCTCTATTTTGAACCCCTGACACCAGATGATGTGCGCGCGATCATCGAAAATGAAAAACCGGATGGTGCGATTTGCCAATTTGGCGGCCAGACGGCGATCAAGCTGATCAAGGCTGTGACCGAAATGGGTCTGCCCATTTTTGGCACATCTGCCGATGGGGTCGATGCGGCCGAAGACCGCCAGCGCTTTGACGCCATCCTCGAGGAATGCGAGATCAAGCGGCCGAGCGGCACGACGGTCCGTACAGCGGATGAAGCGCTCAAGGCCGCTACCGACTTGGGCTATCCGGTCCTGGTCCGTCCCTCCTACGTCCTGGGCGGCCAGGGCATGGCCATCGTCCACAATGACACTGACATGATCGAATACATGCGGATCATCAATCTGGTCGAACAGGAAAATCCGATCCTGGTTGACAAATACCTGATGGGTGTTGAGCTGGAAGTTGATGCTGTTTCAGACGGCGAAGACATCCTGATCCCAGGCATCATGGAGCATCTCGAGCGCGCCGGTGTCCACTCTGGCGACTCCATTTCGATCTTCCCGGCTTATATCTCCGAACGGATCCGTGACATCCTGATTGATCATACGAGAAAACTGGCCCGGGCCTTGAAGGTCATCGGCCTGATCAACATCCAGTTTATTCTCTACAATGATGAAGTCTATGTCATCGAAGTCAATCCGCGTTCGTCGCGCACCGTGCCCTACATCAGCAAGGTCACAGGTATTCCGATCGTCGACTTGGCTACCCGGGTCATGATGGGTGCCAAACTGACAGATTTCGAATACGGTACGGGCCTTTTTGCCCGCTACCCTGCAGTCTATGCTATCAAAGCGCCGGTGTTCTCATTTGAGAAACTGCATGATGTCGACACCAGCCTTGGCCCGGAAATGAAGAGCACCGGCGAAGTCCTCGGCTTGTCGACTACATATAGCGAGGCAATGTACAAAGCCATTCTGGCTTCGAACTTCAAATTCCCGCCCAAAGGTGCCGGCATCCTGATGACGGTCAGAGACAGTGACAAACCGGATCTTGTCCCGCTGGCCAGCCGGCTCAATAACCTGGGTTACGAATTATTTGGCACGGGCGGGACCGCCAACTATCTCAACAAGTACGGTATTCCTTGCAGCATCTCACGCCGAGTGGAAGAAGGCCATCCGTCCACCGTCGACATGATCGACCAGGGAACCGTCAAGATGCTGGTTAACACGGAAAATTCAACCTCCAACGATGACCGCGAAGGATTCCGCCTGCGCCGCCATGCCATTGAGCACGGTATTGCCACCATCACCTCGCTGGATACCTTGGTGGCTGTCGTTGAGTGCCTCGAACGCGAGCTGAAGCCTTCTGACCTCAAACCCTATGAAATCCAGGTCTTTGCCGACATTGTCGCGGCGACACGGGAGAACACCTTGCCTTTGAATGAAATGCCGATGCAAAATGACATGCTGAAAAAATAAGGGGATATCTGAATGCAGCAGATCGAATGGGATTGTACCATCCTCGAAAACCAGACCCTGAATGACCAATTTTTCATCCTGACTTTGCAGGGGGAGGCCATCAGCCAGACAGCCCAGCCAGGCCAGTTTGTCAATGTGTCCTGCCAGCAGTTCCTGCGCCGGCCCTTTGGCATCATGGCTGTCGACCGGACTGCAGGCACCTTCCAGATCGGAATCCAGGTCAAAGGGAAGGGAACAATGGAATTCAAAGACTTAAGAGCGGGTACAGTCGTCTCTGTCCTTGGTCCCCTCGGCCACGGGTTTGATCTGGCTGGCTACCGCCGTGTCATCACGGTCGGCGGTGGCACAGGTGTTTTCCCGCTGTATTTTGTCCAAGAGCACTGCCGGGCCGCTGGGGTGGAAACCGTGGCGGTCTGTGGGTATCGCAGCACCCAGGATGCCATCCTGGTCGATGAATTCCGCCACGTTGCCAGCAAAGCCGTATTTGCTTCGGACAGCGGCGGCATGGATGTTGAAGGCCACGCAGCCATGGCTCTGGACAAAGTCCTCGAGGATCTCGGTCCAGCGGAAGGCACGGTTGTCCTGACCTGTGGACCCAAAATCATGATGCAAGCTGTTGCTGAGCGGGCGGCCCGGGCTGGCTTGCCCTGCCAGGTATCCCTCGAGGAACGCATGGGCTGTGGCATCGGCATTTGCCTTGTCTGTGTCTGCAAAATCAAGGAACAGGAAACAGGGGCGATCAGCCATCAGCGCTGCTGCGTCGAAGGACCGGTCTTTCCGGCGGAGGCTGTCGTATGGTGAACCTGTCTGTCCAGATCGGGTCACTGACCCTGAAAAATCCTGTAATCGCTGCCTCAGGAACTTTCGGCTTCGGCCGGGAAATGAAGCAGTGGAATGACTTGTCCGAATTGGGGGCCATCAGTTCCAAAGGGTTGACTTTGAATCCGCGCCTGGGCAATGATCCGCCGCGGGTAGCCGAGACAACGGGTGGTTTGTTGAATAGTGTCGGCCTGCAAAACCCTGGGCTCCAGATATTCATTGAAACCGAACTACCTTTCATGAAAACCCTCGGCACCACCATCATTGCCAACATCGCCGGCCATTCCCTGGAAGAAAATGTCGCGATGGCCGAGCAGCTTGACGCTACTGATTTGGATGGAATCGAATTGAATCTGTCCTGTCCCAATGTCAGCAAAGGCTGCATGGCTTTTGGCAGTTCGGCTCCCATGATCGAGGAAGTTGTCCGCGCGGTCCGGGCCAAGACCCACAAGCCCCTCTGGGTCAAACTGACACCCAATGTCACGAGCATCGCCGAGATGGCGATAGCTGCCGAAGCTGCCGGAGCTGATGCAGTGAGCCTGATCAACACCTTGCTGGGTCTTGCGATCGACCGCAAGACCCGGCGCCCGATTTTGCGCAATAGTACAGGTGGCTTGTCCGGTCCCGCAGTCAAACCGGTCGCCCTGCGGATGGTCTGGGATGTCTACCGGGCGGTCCAGATCCCGATCATCGGCATGGGGGGCATCATGAACGGTGAAGATGGCATCGAATTCATGCTTGCTGGAGCCACTGCGATCCAGATCGGAACCGCCAACCTTATCAAGCCGACAGCCTGTCATGATGTCATAACAGAAATGGAATGGATTGCCCAATCTGAAAACATGGCACAAATAAGCCAATACACCGGCCTGTTGCAACCTTGGTAACGGTATACTATTGGTAATCAGGACCATTTTGGAGGAATCATCCCATGGAGCAAGACCAAACAATCGTCAAAGCATTGTTCGATACAATGGCCGTACGGGTCAGTCCGGCTGACCAGCCGTTCTGGTATACGTCTGGAACCCTGGGGCCGTATTACATCAATACTCATTTTCTGTATGGCAGTGAAAAGCAGGCCAACCAATTGTTGACCCTGATTGAGCAGGCCGTGAAAACGCCGCTCGATCTGCCCGGGATGCTCGCCGCGGTGATCCTGGAACACTACCAGCAACAGCCCGTGTTCAAAGCAGTCATTGACCGGCTGGTCGATTCTGTCTCCAGTCTCGATTTTGATCTTGTATCCGGCGGCGAAAGACGGGATTATTTCTTCTCGATCCCAGTGGCAGCTCTGACCGGCAAACCCCATGTTGCGATCCTCAAGGATGGCCAGGCCTATTGGAGTGACCAGAATTTCCAGACCGTGCGCGAACTGTCTGACAACGATCTGAAGGGCCAGAAAATCCTGCATGTTGCCGACCTGGTGACCGAAGCATCCAGCTATACCCGGACTTGGCTGCCCACCATCGCCCGGCTGGGTGGGAAAATCACCGACACGGCTGTTGTGGTCGACCGCGACCAGGGTGGCCGGGAAATTTTGCAACAATCAGGTGTTGAATTGACCGCACTGGCTAAAATCGACTTGGCGTTGTTCGAAAATGCCACTTCTGCGGGGCTTCTGACACTGGACCAGACCGAGCAGGTCAATCGTTTCATGCAGGACCCGCACCAGTACATGGTCCGTTTTATATCCGAACACCCCAATTTTCTTGTTGAACAAATCAAACTGGGCGGCAAAACCGCAGAACGTGCCCAGCGATGCCTCGACCAGGGTTATGGCCAAGCCTGACCATTTGCCTGAGATCACCATTCCCTATACGGTCATCCGCAGCAGGCGCAAGACCATGGCTCTGGTGCTCCATCCAGACAACCAGCTGGAAGTGCGCTGTAGCTTGAAAATACCGTTGACTGTCATCGAGCGCTTTATCCAGGAAAAAGAGCCCTGGATCCGGCGCAAAATGACGGAGAACAGCCAGCTCATTCCTGTCTGTATGCCTTCAGAGCCGGGTCAGATGGCTGCGTTGCGACACCAGACCAGACAAAAGGCCCTTGATGTGATCCAGCGTTTCCCCCAGCTGAAACCTGGCCAGCTGATCATCCGGCGCCAGAAAAGGCGCTGGGGTAGCTGCAGCAAAAACGGGGCGATTTCGATCAATCTGTGCGCAGGTCTTTTGCCGGATGAATTGCTCGAATACATTGTCGTCCATGAGTTGTGCCATCTGATCCATTTTGACCACAGCCCGCGGTTTCATCAGCAGCTGGAACAGTTATTGCCCGGTGCCCAGGCAAAGCGCCGGGCATTGCAGCGCTATTTGCTTGCCTGAGGAATCCCATTGATGCCAGATTCACTCTCTTTTGATGCCAGCTTCTGGGAGAAGCCCCGGCCAGTGGCCAGACCTGGCCGCACGTTGCCGGCCGAGTTGACTGTGCCTGTGGTTTATGAAGATGAAGCCATACTGGTCGTCGCCGCCTATGAGCCTGTGAAAACCAGGACAGATCGCGCTGCAAGCCGCTCAAGTGACTTTTGTGCACCCGCTGGACCAGCGGCATCTGCTTTTCCAGTTGCCAGCGCCACAGCAGGAACCCTGGACTTTGTTCGAATCAGTCACAGAGGTTCTGGGAGCAGCCGGAAAGTTATGATACAATCGTACGATCCAAAACACTAGGGAGGGAGAACGGATTTGACAGGACTGATCCTGGTCTTGATCATCAGCAGTCTGCTATTAGCTATGACAGGTTCTTTGTCGCCTTCCGTGGCCGCTGTCCTGGTCATTGGTAGCGGGATTGCCTTGTTTGCCAACAATTTCCGCCGCCATCAGGATCATCATCGCATGATTCTCAGAAGCCATGAAATCGGGGCAACTAGCGCCAGCAGGGTCCGCCACTTGGGTGGCTTGCCGTTTCCCATTCCAACACCGGTCAATCTCTTCCTCACTCAGGAGTATATCCGGTTTGAGTCTGACCATGATCTCTGGCAATGCTCCCGCAACCAGCTCGACACGATCGTGATCATGACAGCAGAGCAGATCCATTCCCTCCCGGACCGGGAAATCCTCAAGGCCCTGTCAGGCGGCAACTCCAGGCTATTGTCCCTGGTGCGCGAAAAGATCCGCCGTGGATACGCAACAGTGCGTCACTCACGCCTCTTGTTCCTGAAAATCAAAAGTCCGGATCAGGATGACAGCGATGCCGATATTCTGATTTTGTCCTATACCAACCCCAAGGAGTTGAACAAATTGATCCGGCGGGAAGATCTTCTGGACCGGGTCTACGATTTCAACCCAGATGTGGCCGCCACGAAACCATCATGACTAGAACAGGAGACGAACCTATGGGTTTTGAATACATCACCCGCATACCAAGTTCTGAAGAGATCATCCGCCAATTTCCAGCCACTGAAAATGTGCTTGCAGTCAAAGCTCGGCGCGACCAGGAGATCCAGGATATCCTGACCGGCAAGTCGGACAAATTCCTCTTGATCATCGGGCCGTGCTCGGCCGATTCCGAAGAGCCTGTCCTCGAGTATTGCCACCGGCTGTCATTGTTGCAGGAGGAAGTGTCCGATCGGCTCGTGCTCGTACCGCGCATCTACACCAATAAGCCGCGCACAACGGGCGAGGGCTACAAAGGCATTTCCCACCAGCCCGATCCAGAGCGTGAACCTGATATGGTCGGCGGCCTGATTGCACTGCGCCGGCTGCACTTGCATGCCATCGAGCAGACTGGCCTGTCGGCAGCGGATGAAATGCTCTACCCGGAAAACCATACCTACCTGGCTGACCTGTTGTCTTATGTAGCCATTGGTGCCCGGTCGGTCGAAAACCAGCAGCACCGCCTCACGGTCAGCGGCATCGATATGCCTGCCGGCATGAAGAATCCGACCAGTGGTGACTTGAGCGTGATGCTCAACGGAATCTATGCGGCCCAGCATGGTCATGTCTTTGCCTATCAGGGCAACCAGGTCCGCACCAGTGGCAATCCCCTGGCCCATGCCATCCTGCGCGGTGCAGTTGACCATTCCGGCCGCTCGATCCCCAATTACCATTACGAAGATCTCCAGATGCTGGCCAAGATGTACAACCAGCGCGAACTGGCCAATCCGGCCTGCCTGGTTGACACCAACCATTCCAACTCCAACAAGCGATTCAAAGAGCAGCCCCGCATCGCCAAAGAAGTGCTGCACAGCAGGCGCCTGTCACCGGAAATCAGAAGCTTGGTCAAGGGACTGATGATCGAAAGCTACCTCGAAGAAGGCAGCCAGTCCATTGGTGGTGGCGTTTTTGGCAAATCCATCACTGACCCTTGTCTGGGCTGGACAGATTCCCGTGAACTGGTCCTGACCATCGCCGATTTGGCCTGAAGAGGTATACAGCATTGTCGATCCGAACCATCACTGAACAAGAACTGAAACAGCAAACGGGCTATAGCCAATGGGTACGCAAGGCTAATACTGAGCGGGCACAGTTTCTGAACCGGAACCTGGGCTATCACATCATCACCTTCGGCTGCCAGCAGAACGAGAACGACAGTGAGCGCATGGCAGGCCTGCTCGATGAAATGGGCTACCAGGCGGTTGCCACACCGCGGGAGGCAGACTTGATCCTGCTGAACACCTGTAGTGTGCGCGAAAATGCCGATGACCGCTTTTTCGGCCATCTTGGTATCGTCAAGAACATCCGGCGCGATCGACGAGATTTGATCATCGGCCTGACAGGGTGCCTGATGACGCAAGGGGAAGCCGTAGCCAAGATCCGGCAAAGCTATCCCTTTGTCGATCTCGTCTTTGGCCCCCAGGATATCTACCGCCTGCCAGAACTGTTGTATCATCGCCTGACCGACACGCGCCGCGTCTATGAAGTCGGAGAAGATGACACGCTGGTCGAAGGTCTGCCCATCCACCGGGCCAGAAAACACCGGGCCTTGGTCACGATCATGCATGGCTGCAACAATTTCTGCACCTATTGCATCGTCCCCTATACCCGGGGCCGGGAACGCAGTCGAATGATGGCGGACATCCTCTCGGAAGTCAGGAATCTGGTAGCGGATGGCTACAAGGAAATCATGTTCCTGGGCCAGAACGTCAATTCCTATGGTCTTGACTTGCAAAAAAAAGATCCCCTGCAACCGGATTTTTCTGATTTGCTGGCCGAAACCGCACAGATTCCGGGCATCTACCGGATCCGTTTCATGACCTCGCACCCCAAGGATCTGTCGCCCAAACTGCTGGACACCATCGCCCGCTACCCGGCGATCGAACCTCATATCCACCTGCCGCTGCAATCAGGCAGTGACCGGATCCTTCGCGCCATGAACCGGCATTACACCCAGGCTGATTTTGTGGCGATCGCTCAGAAAGCGCGTTCCCTGCGCCCCGGACTGACGATTTCAACTGATTTGATCGTCGGCTTCCCCGGCGAAACAGAAGAGGACTTCGTCCAAACGCTTCAAACCATGGAACAGGTCCGCTTTGATGCCGCCTTTACGTTCCAGTATAGCCGGCGCACCGGCACACCGGCTGCTGATTACCCGGACCAGGTCGATGAGAAGACCCTGCGTGACCGGTTCTCCCGCCTGACTGCGCTGCAGAACGAGCATAGTCTGGCCAGTAACCAGGCCCAGGAAGGTGAGCTTCAGGAGATCCTGATCGAGGGGCGCAGCGAAAATAACCCGCATATAATGAGTGGGCGCACCGCCCACAATCGCCTGGTCAATTTCCGCATCCCGGATGATTATCCCTTTCCGGCTGATTTCTGCCATCCAGATGGCACGGTTGACACAGCCCGTTTGGAAGGCCAGATCGGGCAGGTTCGGATCACCCGTGCCAAGACCTTTTCACTCGAAGGTCAATGGGAGCGGTTGCTGCAGTGGGCCTGACTTACGCCGACATTGATTTGACGCGCATCACGCCGATGATGCAGCAATACCTCGACCAGAAACAAGCCTGGCCTGATTGCCTGTTGTTTTTTCGCCTGGGTGATTTCTACGAGTTGTTTTTCGATGACGCTGTGACAGCAGCCCGTGAACTGGAGCTGGCCTTGACCGGCCGGGATTGTGGCCAGACCGAGCGGGCTCCGATGTGCGGCGTGCCCTACCATGCGGCCGAAAACTACATCAACCGCCTGGTCGTCCGGGGCTATAAAGTGGCAATCTGCGAGCAAGTGGAAGATCCGGCCCTTGCCAAAGGAATCGTCCGCCGGGAAGTGGTCCGGGTGGTCACACCCGGCACCGTCCTGGAGCCATCCGCGCTCGATGAGAAGCGCAACAACTACATCGTCTCTGTTTACCAGCTCAACCAATACTACGGTCTGGCGGCCTGTGATTTGTCAACGGGTCTGTTTGAAACCACCCAGCTGGTTGTTGGTCAAACCACAGCCAAGCTGGCCGATGAGCTGGCCCGGCTGAATCCGGCTGAAATTGTCCACAACAGCATATTTTCGGAGACTGTGCCCAAATTACAATCCATTATTCGCTCAAATGTCACGTTGTCCTGTCGTCCGGACCATGAATTTTTGCCCGAATTCATGCGTGAAATTCTGCCCCAGGCCGATGATCACGCGCTCTGGGCCAGGGCATCTGCCGTTCTGATCCATTACCTCAAGGAAACGCAGCATCAGGCACCTGATCACATTGCCCGGATTGAACCATATCAGATTGCGGATTTTATGACGTTAGATGCCAATGCGCGGCGCAACTTGGAACTGACAGAGACGTTGCGCGACAAACAACGCAAAGGCAGTCTCCTCTGGGCGATTGACCGGACCATGACCAGCATGGGATCGCGCTTGTTGCGGCGCTGGGTCGAGCAGCCTCTGTTAAGTCTTCATGACATCAAGTCGCGCCAGGATGCGGTGGCTGATTTCAAATCAGCTTATCTGGTACGGCAGGAAATCCGGGAACGTCTGCACGGTTTGCACGATCTGGAACGTCTGTGCAGCAAACTTGCGCTCAAGACTGCCCATGCCCGAGACCTGGTTGCCCTGCGCCGATCGCTTGCCAAATTGCCTGGTCTTGCGGCAAGCCTTCATGAAATTGATAGTTTGGCGATCCGTTCCTGGACAGAAACACTTGATCCCCTGGCCGATATCGAAGCTTTGCTGACTGATGCCATCCATGATGAACCCCCGCTGAGTCTCAAGGAAGGCCAGCTGATCAAAGAAGGCTTCAGGGAGCAGGTGGACCAATTGAGGTCCGCTGCCCGGGATGGCAAACAGTGGATCATTGATCTGGAGAACCGGGAGCGTGAACGCACGGGAATCCGCAGCCTCAAGGTCGGCTACAACAAAGTGTTCGGCTTTTACCTCGATGTCACCAAGTCCAACCTGAACCAGGTGCCCGACGATTACGTTCGCAAGCAAACCTTGGCCAATGGCGAGCGCTACATCACCAGCGAACTCAAGGAAATGGAAGACATCGTGCTGGGGGCGGAGCAAAAATCGATCGCGCTTGAGTACGAATTGTTCTGTGAAATCCGGGACCAAGTGTTGCAGCACTTACCGCGCCTGCAGCAGACCGCCAAAACCCTGTCTGCCATCGATTGTCTGGCTGGATTGGCTGAACTGGCTGACCGCCAGCAGTATTGCCAGCCCGAAGTCGATCTTTCTGACCAGCTGATGATCAGCGGCGGCCGCCATCCTGTGGTCGAGAAAATGCTTGGTGACAGCCAGTTTGTCCCCAATGACACAGACCTGAACCTGATCAATCGCCGGCTGATGATTTTGACCGGACCGAACATGGCCGGCAAATCGACTTACATGCGCCAGGTTGCCCAGATTGTCCTTATGGCCCAGATTGGCAGTTTCGTACCAGCCCAGTCTGCCCGGATCGGACTCATTGACCGTGTCTTTACCCGGGTTGGGGCCTCCGATGACCTTGGCGGTGGCCAGTCGACCTTCATGGTTGAAATGAGCGAAGTGGCGGCCATCCTGGAACATGCCACTGCGCGCAGCTTGCTGATCCTGGATGAAATCGGCCGCGGCACCAGCACCTATGATGGCTTGTCCATTGCCTGGTCCGTCATCGAACACATCTCGGATCCTGCTGTCCTCGGCTGCCGGACCTTGTTTGCCACCCACTACCACGAACTGACCGATCTGGCTGAAAGCATGCCGGGGGTGTTTAATTGCCATGTTGCCGTGGACGATTCCGAAGGAGAGGTCATATTCCTGCACCAGATCCGTGAAGGCGGATCGGATGACAGCTATGGCATCGAGGTGGCCCGTATTGCCGGGGTTCCTGACTCGGTGGTCAGACGGGCCAGGGAATTGCTGATCCAGCTTGAAACCGAAAACGACGCCAGGACCAAAGGGAAAGTCCGCCGCTTTGCCAAGCCCATGGATGGCCAGATTGATTTGTTTGCCTCTGCCATGGCTGGCCAGGGTGCCGGTGAGCTGCTCGCTGTGCTGCGCCAGCTTGAAATCAGCCAGATGACACCTCTGGATGCTTTGAATACCCTCTATGATCTGCAGCAGAAAGCCAAATCCAGTGGAGGAAAGAGTCGATGAGTGTCATCACAGTTCTGGATATCCAGACTGCCAACAGCATAGCGGCTGGCGAGGTCGTCGAACGTCCTGCCTCCGTGGTCAAGGAGCTGGTCGAAAACGCCCTTGATGCCGGCGCTTCAGTGATCCATGTCGAGATTCGCCAAGGGGGTGTCAGTTACATCCGAGTGACCGACAATGGGTGCGGAATGGATGAGACCGATGCCCAACTGGCCTTTGGACGTCATGCCACCAGCAAGATTCGCACGATCGACGACCTCGAGCAAATCTCCACCATGGGTTTTCGCGGAGAAGCCCTGGCCAGCATCGCAGCAGTGGCCAAGGTCCGTCTAGAAACACGTCCGCTCGGCCAGGCCAGCGGTACTGCAGTGGAAATCACGGCAGGGGAGATGGTCGCCTTGCGGCCGGCAGGTTGTCCGGAAGGGACCACTCTGACCATCGAAAATTTGTTTTTCAATACACCGGCCCGTTTCAAATTTTTAAAAAAGGACAGTTCAGAAGCTGCAGCTGTGGCCGACGTCCTGGAACGAATCGCCCTGGCCCGGCCAGATGTGTCTTTTCGCCTGGTGAGCCAAGGCAATGAACTGCTCCATACCCCGGGCAACAACGATCTGCGCAGTGCCATTTTTGCCGTTTTTGGCAAAGAAGCTGCCAGTGCGGTCCATCAACTGGACTATGCGATGGTCCCGGTTCAGGTTTCGGGTTATGTTGGCACCCCTGAGGCAGCCCGCGGCAGCAGAAACCAGCAATGCATCTATGTCAATGGCCGGCTGGTCAAATCGCGCGCGGTCAGTGCCGCCATCGATGAAGCCTACGCCACGCATCTGATGAAACGAAAGCATCCCCTGGCGGTCCTGAAAATTGAACTGCCCACCCCGCTGGTCGATGTCAATGTCCACCCTCAGAAAATGGAAGTCCGTTTCTGGGATGAGCAAGCGGTGTTCCGGGCTGTCTACCATGGCATCCAGAATGCCCTGCAGTCTGGCGGTGCCATTGTTGAAAGCAAACCATATGCTGCCGCTGGCCTTGCATCTGCCCCTGCTCCGGTCCAGATCTCCTTGCCGCAGCCAATAGACAATCCACCCATGTCAGCAAAGGCCTATGCTGCTGAGCCTGCCTTGACAGTGCCGGATCCATCTGGTGTCACGATTCATGATGCCCCAGTCCGATCAGTCCCGACAGATCAGGCTGTGGTTGAACCCATGAATCAAAAACCGGATCCAACCCCAGTGCAGAGCCTGCAGGCAGCCTCGACGGAGTCCAGGTCCAAATCCATCACCAGCCTGCAGTCAGCACGCCTGATCGGACAGTTGTTTGGCACTTATCTGGTTCTGGAACACGAGCAGGATCTCCTGCTGCTGGACCAGCATGCAGCGCATGAACGGATTATATTTGAGCAGCTGGTGGCACGTCATCGGGCCCGCGGTCCGGCAGCCGTCCAGCCTTTGCTGATTCCCCAGACCATCGAAGTGTCAGCCAGGGAACAAGCAATCCTCCTGGCCGAGCAGGAAAATCTCCTGCATCTGGGCTTTGAATTTGAAGCTTTTGGCAGCCAGTCTATTTTACTCAGAAGCCTGCCCGACAGTGGCCGTTTTGCCCTTAAACCGCAGGCCGCCATGCGTGTGCTCCTCGATACCCTGATGTCCGACAAATTGCATTCTGAAGAACAAATTGATGAGCTGTATTACACCATGGCCTGCAAAGCAGCGATCAAGGCGCATGACAAGCTCGATGTCCGGGAAATGGAGCAGCTGCTGTCAGACCTTGGCGATCTGGAAGACCCGTACCATTGCCCGCACGGCCGTCCCGTGATCATCCGCATCAGCCGCTATGAGCTCGAAAAGCAATTCAAGCGGATTGTTTGATATGACAGCAGGCACACGTCCCATCGTTTTGGTCATTTGCGGGCCAACGGCATCCGGCAAATCGAGTACGGCCATCCAGGTTGCCCTCCAGCTCAATGGAGAAATCGTATCCGCGGATTCGATGCAGATATACCGTGGCATGGACATCGGGACAGCCAAAGTAACCCCTGAGGAACAGGCCTTGGTTCGTCACCACTTGATTGACTGCTGTGGACCAGATGAAACATTCAGCGTCGCGCGGTTCAAGGACCTGGCAACCGAAGCAGTCCGCGACATCCAGTCCCGTGGCAAACTCGCGATCATTTGCGGCGGAACTGGCCAGTACATCAGTGCACTCACCCAAGGCATTGATTATGTGGAAATTCCGGCTGATCCAATGCTGCGGGAAACGTTAAACCAGCGGGCGAGGGAAGAGGGGCTCGAATCCCTTTACCAGGAACTGAGCCAAGTGGATCCCGAGTCAGCATTAACCATCAAATCTCAGGACCAGAAACGGATTGTCAGAGCTCTGGAAATCTACCATCAGACCGGTCGACCCAAATCCGAACACCTGGCCGAATCTATGCGCAAAGGACCAGATTTTAATTTTATAATATTTTGCCTGACACATCAGCGGGAAGTCTTGTATGACAAAATCAACCAGCGCGTCCAGGCGATGGTTGATCTGGGTCTGGTGGAAGAAGTCAAACAACTGCTTGCCGAAACGGACGGATCCGCCACATCGACAGCCTGGCAAGCCATTGGCTACAAAGAGATCATAGCCTGTCTGCAGGGCTTAAAAACCCTTCAGGAAGCCATCTCTGACATCGCCCAAGCCACTCGACGCTATGCCAAGCGGCAGCTCACCTGGTTTAGAAGAATGCCAAATGTCCACTGGCTCCATGATCTCACCCCTGAACAGGCAGCCCGAGCCATTCTGGAAGAGATGAAAAACCAGACATTATTCTGATCTATAAGGGTCGTTTTGTCGAAATATTTCTGAATCAGTTCATGTTCTTTGGATGAATCTTGTAGTACGCTCTTCTTGAAACAAGAAAGGAGGGCGCACCATGAATTCACATGCGTCAACAACGACCCGGTCTAATCAAGAACGACACGGCTATGATCTCAAACTACAGGATGTTTTTCTCAACCAATGTCGCCGCGAGCGCGTTCCCGTTGCCATACATTTTGTCGACCAGAGCATCAAATATGGCCAAATCATTGGTTTTGACCATCACAGCATCATTTTGAGGACCAATGGCCGTCAGCGCCTGGCCTTCAAGTCAGCCATCTGCATGATCGATCCGCAGGAGGATTTCTCATATATTTTCAATGATCCACAGCGCCCGGAAGAGTCGCAGAAACCATTCCAGATCCAGTAGTCCTTCAGCCGTGGTCACGGTACAAGCCGCAGACTTTGCCCAGGATCTGGCAATCCGGCTTGTCAAAAGGAATCAGGGGATAGGCCGGATTCTGGGGCTGGAGGACGATCTGGCCATCGACATTGGCCAGCTTTTTAACCGTGGCTTCATCGCCGACCAGAGCGACGATGATGTCTCCGGTGCGGGCATTGGACTGCTTTCTGACAATGACATAATCGCCATCGAGGATGGCTGCACCGACCATGCTGTCGCCCTTGACCTTGAGCACAAACATATCGCGGTCGTCGGGCAGAAAATCAGCTGAAAAGGGGAAGAAACGTTCGATGTTTTCCTGGGCAAAGATCGGCATGCCCGCTGTGACTTCACCAACCAGAGGAAGTGAGATCACGCGATTGGATTCCTGCTCGGGAACCGTGATCGCACGGCGTTTGCCCGAGGAATAGACGATCTTGCCTTGCTGCTGCAAACGCTGCAAGTGACTGTGGATGGTCGAGGTCGAGCGAATCCCGACACCGGCACAGATGTCTCGTACTGCAGGGGGGAAACCCTTGTCCCGGATGTATTCGACGATGTATTCATAGACCCGGTTGACCGTGTCATCGACATTGGAACGGGTGAATGGATAAGTCGTCATGTCAGGCCTCCAAAACAAACACTTGTTCAACACAATCGTAACAAACTGTCATGGGATTGTCAAACTTATGTTCGTTTTGTTGCAGTCCGATTTTTACGCTATAATGACTGTGTTATTCGCTCGTGAAGGATGGACTTGCATTTGAAGAGCTTGGAAACCAAACCTGAACATCCCGTCCGGCCAGCTGAGCCACAAGGCTTGGACCGCATTCTGGCCCTGAAAAAAGTTGTCCAGGAACAATGGCAGCACGGCATTGCGTATCTCAAAAAGCATGGGCCGTATTGGCTGCGCCAGATCAAGCTGGATGTACAGCGCGACAGCAAACAAGCCGTCAAAGCCATCCGCCGCGTCGGGCAGGAACGTGTCTATCGACTCAAAGGCTACACCACAGTCGCCAAAATTAACCGCAAACGTCAGTCGGAGCGCCAGCAGCGTTTTTTGCGCCGCATTTTGTTGATTCTGTTTGCTGTTTTGCTGGCGATCCTTTTGATGAATATCTATAATCCGATCCAGGATCTCTCTGAATGGTATCGCATCATCGGTGTCAAGCACTTGGGCGATGCCATCAATCTCGGCACATCATCAGCCCCGTGATCCTATATTATCTGTAAAATCAGCTGTCAGAAGAAGCGGCATGGTCTGGGTAGTCCGGCAAGCTGCTTTTCTTCTGGAATCTCCAACTAGACAAAATAATAATTTTGTCTAGTTGGAGGGGGGTAAAAACAAAAAAGGAGGCCATTTCCAGCTTAAGCCGGTCATGAGCCTCCTCCCAGGGTATCTTTGGCAATCCAGGGGCTGGTGTCGTTGGATCAGCAAGATTGAACGGCCGGTTTTTCTTGCTGTGCTTCAAGGTATTCCGCCAGATCGAGTTCCATCAGGATCAGGCTCAGCCAATGGTCATTCTTGAAACCGATGTCCTTGAGCTCACCACACGTCTTGAAACCAAACCGTTCGTGAAACCTGACACTGGACTGATTGTCACCATCGATGGCTGCGATGATTTTCTTAAGCCGTGTCTTCGCCGCCGCGTCCAGCAAGGCTTTCATCAGCTGTTGGCCGAGCTGCTGGCCCAGATAGTCCGGCAACACATAAACGCTGTTTTCGGCACAAGGCCAATAGCCTTCATAGGATCTGAAATCTGACAGGCAACTGTAGCCTACGATCAGCCCGTCGATTTCTGTGACAAAGACCGGCCGTTCGGGTGTCTGGTGGCTTTGGTCAAATTGTTCGATCCAGCTGGGGCCGGGTACTTCATAGCGCCAGCTGGCAGTCGTGTGTTCGATATAGTAGCCCAGGATACGTCTAATGGCCGGATAATCAGCTGGCTTGGCTGGCCGGATCTTGGCTCGTTCCATCAGGACACGATTCCCGGGATCTGGTTGACGGCTGACAAAATAGCCCTGAGCGACGACCGGCTGACACTGGATGAGATTCCGGCGCCGACATAGGTCTTGTTGCCGCCGTTCTGGATGATCACATAGGTGATGGCTTCAGACCCTGTACCTCGTTCCAGAGCATGCTCATGGTAGTCGGTGATTTCGAACTTGCCATTGAGATGGGACTGCAAGGCCTGGCAGAATGCGTCAAGCAGACCGTTGCCGGAACCGCTGATCCCGACTTCCTGACCCTTGACCAGGATCTGGGCGCTCATCTGGACTGTCTTGTCATCAAGCATCTCTTCGCGGTAGCTGACCAGGTCGAGCGGCTGCTTGCGGTTAACATAAGTTTCCAGGAACAAATCATGCAGATCACCGGGTGTCAGGTCGGATTGACGCTGGTCGGACACGCGGGTCACAATGGCTGAGAATGCCTGCTGGACAGGCTTGGGCAGCTGGTAGCCGAAATGCTGCTCGAGAATGAAGGCGACACCGCCCTTGCCGGACTGGCTGTTGATCCGGATGATCGGATCGTAGGAGCGGCCGACATCGAGCGGGTCGATCGGCAGGTAAGGGACCGACCAGTGGGTCCTCCCTTTTTTCATCAAGGCCATGCCCTTGTTGATGGCATCCTGGTGTGAGCCGGAGAAAGCCGTATAGACCAGCTTCCCGGCATAGGGGTGGCGCTGAGGCACCGACATCCGAGTGCTCTCTTCATAGACTTCAATGATTTCGCTGATGTTGGAAAAATCAAGTTCAGGGTCGATGCCCTGGGAAAACAGGTTCATGCCCAGCGTCAGGATATCGCTGTTACCGGTCCGCTCGCCATTGCCAAACAAGGTCCCCTCGACCCGGTCACCACCGGCCAGCAAAGCCAGTTCTGTAGCTGCCACAGCCGTGCCGCGGTCATTGTGTGTATGCAGGCTGACCCAGATACGATCACGGAAACGGGTGTTGCGGCAGAAATATTCCACTTGGTCGGCGTAGATGTTCGGGGTTGACATCTCAACGGTAGCCGGCAAGTTGATGATGACCCGGTGCTCCGGCGTGGGCTGCCAGACATCACAGACGGCATCACAGATCTCGACTGCAAAATCCATTTCCGTGCCGGTGAAACTTTCCGGTGAATATTCAAAGGTGAATTCGCTGCCAAAGGTGTCTTTCTCGGCAAATTCCTTGACCAGCTTGGCCCCGAAAACGGCCAAATCCTTGCATTGGGCCTGGTCCATGCGGAAGACGACTTCGCGCTGCAGAGTCGAGGTGGAATTGTAGAGATGGACGACGGCCTTCCCTACTCCGCGCAACGCTTCGAACGTCCGTTCGATGATGTGCTGGCGCGACTGTGTGAGCACCTGGATGGTGACATCCTGGGGAATCAGTTTGTGATCAATCAGATAGCGGGTGAACTCGAATTCTGTGTCCGAAGCAGCCGGAAAACCGATTTCGATGGTTTTAAAACCGAGATCCACCAGATGCTGGAAAAATTTCAGTTTCTGTTCGAGGTTCATCGGAATTTCCAAGGCCTGGTTGCCGTCGCGCAAATCAACACTGCACCAGAGGGGTGCTTTGGTCAGGGTCCGGCTGGGCCACTGGCGGTCCGGCAGGTTAACCGGCGGGAATGGCTGGTATTTCTGGACATTTTTCATCTGGGTCAAGCTCCTTTCACAGTTAAACGCCAAACGTGGTGCAATAAAAAAAGTCTTTCGTCTCTGTTTTGCGAGACGAAAGACTATTAAAAGGCTTTCGCGGTACCACTGCGCTTCACCGCCAGAAGCGGTGCACTCTGCGGGTGCAGGCCAAGATAAAAGGCCAATACCCTGTCTCGATAACGGGAGAACCCGACGCCTCCTACTGCCCTGTCGCCAGAGGTTCAGTGCGTACACTCAGAGGTGAGTTCAACCTCGTCCGGATACTGCCTTGCACCTGACGGCAGTTCTCTGAAATCCATTCGCTGGTCTACTGGTCCTCTTCGACGTGAGGTGTGTGGTTGTAAAGGTTCGTATTCACTAATCTAGCACAATTGTTCGGATTAAGTCAAGCGTCAGGTGGTGGAGCGGATTTTCAGCTCCGGGGCAATCAGGATGCGCTGGCGGGTCCGGTCCGGAAAGGCTTCCATTTCCCTGATCAGGGCGTTCAGTGCTTCTTCGCCGAGTTTGTCGCGCGGCTGGGAGACGGTGCTGAGCTCGATCTGGGGCAAGGAGGCATAATTAATGTCATCAAAGCCGATGATGCCAAAATCCTGCGGGACACGGATGTTATGCTCACGCGCGTACTGGAGTACGCCCAGGGCGATGATGTCATTGCTGCAGAAAACCGCATCGGGAGGCTTGGGCAGTTGCATCATCTTGCCAAAGCGCTCATAGCCGCTTTCGAGGCGGAAACCACCAAAGCTGATCAATTTCGGATCAACCACCAGGCCATTTTCCTGCAGGGTCTGCTGATAAGCCAGCAATCGGATCTGGTTGGACGGCGAGGTCTCCTGGCCACCGATGTAGGCGATGCGTTTGTAAGCCCGGTCCACCAGATGCTGGACCGCCATCCGGCTGCCGGCTTCATGGTCAACCTCAATGTAGGACAGGTCATCATCACCGGCATGCCAGAAGACAACGATCGGGACATTGTAGGCCTCGAGTGTCTCCGGCTTGAAAAAACCGGTTGGTTTGAGAATGATGCCATCCACCCGCTGTTCAACCATGATCCGCAACTTTTCCTGCTCTTTCTGCTGGTCCCAGCCGGTGTTGCAGACCATGGTGGTATAACCGGCGTTTTCCGCCGCAGAATTGACCGCCATGGTGATGTCAGCGAAAAACGGGTTCGAAACATCCGGCACGATCAGGGCAATGTTCATCGATTTGCGTTTGACCAGGCTGCGGGCAATGGCATTGGGTTGATAGCCCATCTCGGCAGCCAGCTCCATGATCAGCTTTCTGGTCTCGCTGCTGACATCGGAGCGGTTGTTCAGGGCTCGGGACACGGTGGCATAGGAAACGCCGGCACGCTCGGCGATGTCTTTGATGGTGATCATGCTGTCCTCCCGGATACCTTCATGATGCCAATTGTAGCGCAGAACAGGGCATCCGGTCCATGCCTGCGTTATTTTTTGCTGATATAGCCCAGATGGACGAGAAGTTCAGCGGTCAGGACGGCACCGCCTGCTGCACCGCGGATGGTGTTGTGGGAGAGACAGGCAAATTTGTAGTCGAACAACGGGTCTTCCCGCAAGCGGCCGATGGCAATGCCCATGCCGCTACCGACCTCCCGGTCGAGGACGGGCTGGGGCCGGTTGTCTTCAGCAAAATAGGTCAGGAATGGGGTCGGAGCCGAGGGCAACTTGGCCTGCTGTGGAATGCCTTCATAACTGGCCCAGCGGGAAAGAATCTCTTCCTGGCTGGGTTTGTTTTTGAACTTGACGGCAACGGAAGCGGTATGGCCTTCCTGGACGGCCACGCGGTAGCACTGTGCTGAGATGACCGGGCTTTGGGCTTTGACAATCTGGCCATCCTGCATCGTGCCCCAGATCTTCAAAGGTTCCTGCTCACTCTTCTCTTCTTCACCACCGATGTACGGGATCAGGTTGTTGACCATTTCCGGCCAATCCTGGAAAGTCTTGCCGGCGCCGGAGATGGCCTGGTAGGTGCTGACAAAAACCTGCTGGGGTAAGAACTCCTGGAGGGCTGCCAAGGCTGGGACATAGCTCTGGATCGAGCAATTGGGCTTGGCTGTGATGAAGCCGCGACTGGTGCCAAGGCGGCGGCGTTGTGCTTCGATCAACTGGGCATGCTCCGGATTGATTTCCGGAATGATCACCGGGACGTCCGGCGTCCAGCGATGGGCGGAATTGTTGGACACAACGGGGGTCTCATAACGTGCGATCTGCTCTTCAAGCGCCCGGATTTCGTCTTTTTTCATATCGACGGCACAAAACACAAAATCGACCTGCTCACAGAACTCGGCCATGGCATCCGTGCTCTGGACCGTGATCCCGGCCATCGCAGTGGGCAGATCGCGCTCGATCTTCCAGCGGCCTTCGACAGCCTCCGCATAGGTTTTGCCGGCAGAGCGGGGCGAAGCGGCAATAGCCACCGTTTCAAACCAGGGGTGTTGGTCGAGCAAAGTCAAAAAGCGCTGGCCGACATATCCGGTGCCGCCGATCACGCCCACTTTCAATTTCTTTTCCATGATGCTTCTCCTTGTGCGCATATGTCCATCCATCGCGGACATTTGTCTTTATCGCGTGAATTGTACCATAGCATATCGCCTTTGACAAGCGACTCTCTTATAGGGGAAAATGAAATCAACTCACTTGGAAGGACTGAAAATGACAGACCACCCACTGCCACATCCACAGGCTGCCCCAAAAGCAAAAAAGCGGCCCGATGCAAAGCCACAGGACAGTTTCGTCTGGCTTGACCAGTTTCTCGGCTATTTCCAATCGATCAAGGAGCGGTCCCCCCTGACAATCAAAGAGTACCGCTATGACCTGGTCCTCTTCTTCCGTTTCATGGTCCGTCGCCGGCACCTCTGTCCGGCTGATCTGCCCTTTGATGAAGTTTCGCTGGCACCGGTCGATGAAAGCCTGATCCGGTCGATCAGCCTGGCAGATCTCTATGCTTTCATCACATTCCTGTCGGTGGAACGCAAAAATGGCCCGGCCATCCGGGCCCGCCGGGTGGCATCGATCCGGACTTTTTTCGGGTATCTGAAAAACAAAGCCAGGATCCTCGATGAAAACATAGCCCTCGAACTGGAGTCACCGCGCCTCCTGCGTCGCCTTCCACGCCATTTGTCGCTCGAGGAAAGTGAAAAACTCCTCGAAACAGCTGCTGAATCCAACCACACCTGGTCGGCGCGTGATTACTGCATCCTGACCTTATTTCTCAACTGCGGCATGCGCCTGTCTGAGCTGTGCAACATCGACCGTTCGGATATCCGGGGGGATACCCTGCGTGTCTTGGGCAAAGGTGGCAAAGAGCGGACCATCTATCTCAATGCGGCTTGCCTCGACGCCCTGGAGGATTACCTTAAAGTCCGGCCAGACAAGCAAAGCAGCGATCCGGATGCCCTTTTCGTCAGCCGCAACCGGCGCCGGATCAGCACCAAAATGGTCCAGCTTCTGGTCAAGAATTTCATCGCGGCTTCCGGTCTGGATCCGCAGCGTTATTCAACGCATAAACTGCGCCATACGGCTGCCACCCTGATGTACAAGTACGGCAAGGTCGATATCCGCGCCTTGCAGGAAATACTCGGCCATTCCAGCATCGCAACGACCGAGATCTACACCCACGTCGATGCCGACAGTTTGCATCAGGCGGTAGAAAGCAATCCTCTGAGCAGACGGCGGCGCAAGAGCTGAGAAGTTGCGAACGGCGCTCAGGCCAGAATCACTCAAGCCTCTGGCGACTCTGGCTGGAGAAAATCAGGTGTATAAATATCGCTGGCTGCAGACCGCTCCTGGCCCAGAAGCCGGGTCAGTCCTTTATTCTGGGCGTATGCGATGACCTTCTGGTACTCAAACGTCGTAACCCGTCGGGACATTTCGGGATAACCGGACAATTGGTCCTTCAGGTCAGGAAAAGGTGTGTACTGGTTCATGATGGCCAGCGGGATATCTGTCGGCAATTCCCGGGCGATCCAGTCGATGATCTGGATCGTATCGCGATGATGACCTGGCAAAACCAGCACGCGCAAGGCAACGCCTTGGACCAGCAAACCGTTTGGATCAAAGACCGTTTCAGGTTGCTGGCGCTGCATCTCGAGGATTGCTTTGGCCGCTACGTGCGCATAATCAGGCGCACGGGCCAACCCAGCACTTAAGTCCCGGTCCCAGAATTTGAAATCCGGCAGGTAGACGTCCACAGATCCGGCCAACGTTCGCAAAGCAGCGACTGTTTCATAGGAACTGGTATTCCAGACGACAGGGATTGTCACCGCTCTGGACCGCAGCCCTTGGACCAGGTCCGGCACGTCCTGGGCGTAGTGGCTGGCTGTAACCAGATTGATGTTGTGAACCCCTTCCCCGGCAAGCTGTGCCAGACGATTTGCCAGTGCCTGGACAGAATAATCGGTGCCCGGCAAGGGCTTTTCCGGTGCCGGCCGGCTGATCGCATGATTCTGGCAAAACAGGCAACCCAGCGGACAGCCGGAAAAAAACACCGTCCCCGAGCCGCGGGTGCCGCTGATGTAAGGTTCTTCCCAGTGATGGGCCATGATCTGGGCAACGCGGAAAAAACCGGGACTTGTGCGGCTACCGCAAAGTCCCGGTTCTTGCATCGTCCGTGCTGCCTGGCACTGGCGTGGACAGAGGCGGCAGGCACTCATGCCTTCATATGCTGGAAAAAGGTTTTGTAGGCCAGAAAAGTGTGGTACAGGTCGATCTTGCTGATCACTTCGAAAGGTGAATGCATCGACAGGACGGGCACACCACAATCAATGACCTCAATACCAAGATTGGCCATGTATCCAGCAATGGTACCGCCGCCGCCGGCGTCGACCTTGCCCAGTTCACCGGCCTGCCAGGCGATCTTGTGCTCATCCATCAGCCGGGTGACTGTAAAGTAGAATTCGGAACTGGCATCTGAGGATCCAGCCTTGCCGCGCGATCCGCCATATTTCATGAAGTTGATGCCCTTGCCCAAGTAGGCATTGTTGCGGCTGTCTGACACCGAGGCAAAGGTCGGGTCGAAGGCATTGGTGACATCGCCAGACAACATGCGGCTGTTTTCGAGGAGTGAGTAAAACTCCAGCTGGGTCGGATGTTCAACCTGGCGGGCGTAGATTTCGTAGATGAACTGCTCATACGTGCGCGATTTGGCACCGGTATTGCCGACACTGCCGATTTCTTCCTTGTCAAACAAAAACGTGATGCCCGTGCGTTCAAGCCGGTCGACACTGGTCAAGGCAACGAACGCCGGGAAGGAGCAAGCCCGGTCATCATGGCCGTAGGCACCAACCATGCTGCGGTCAAAACCGATGTCCCGGGCAGGATAAGCCGGTACAATTTCCAGTTCTGCCGTAACCAGGTCCGCTTCCGTGATGTCATAGCGCTCCTTTAAAACCTGCAGCAGGCCGAGTTTGAAACGACCGCTGGCTTCTGTATCCGCAAAGGGGATCCCTCCGACCAGGATATTGAGATCCTCGCCGCGGATGACTTCGGTTGCCTTCTTCTGCATTTGCTCAGCACCGAGGTGAGGCAGCAGGTCGGTGATGGTCAGGACAGGGTCTTCCGGGCTGTCACCGAAGCTGATCGTGAGAAGGGAGCCGTCCTTACGGTAGACCACGCCATGCAAGGAAAGCGGGATGGCGGCCCACTGGTATTTCTTGATCCCGCCATAGTAATGGGTCTTGAAAAAGGTCAAGTCGCCATCCTCATAGACCGGATTGGCCTTGAGGTCAATCCGTGGCGCATCCACGTGGGCACCGATCAGATTGAACCCGTCGGCCGCATTCTGGCGGCCAATCACGGCGAGGGCCAGGCCCTTGCCACGGATGTTCTTGTACACCTTGTCCCCTGAGGTGAGTTTCTCCTTGGATTTCAAGGGGACAAATCCCATGTTTTCCAAGGTCTCGATGGCCAGCGTGACAAATTCTCGTTCGGTCTTGGCCTGGTCCAGAAATGATTTGTATTCATCGGCGAAAGCAAAGGCGAACCCTTGTTCGTCATCACGGTTAAAGTCCCAGGCATTCTTGTATTCCTTGGCTAATTCTTTTTTCAGATCCTTGGCACTGGGGCCTTTGGTGCTTTTTTTCGATTTGAGGGTCTTGCCGGAAACCTCGTCTTTTTTGGCTGCTGCCATGGTCATTCCTCCATTTGAGTCTTGATTGTGTCTGTCAAATGCCGCTGGTCCTTCACAAAGCAACGCTCTGATTTGACTCGCCACGGCGACTGTTTCATATTATAATCGATTTGTTTGTCCAGATGTGGTGAGTCTCGTTACTTTGAGGTGTGTTGATGAAACTTGTCGATTGCCATTCCCATACGGTCCATTATTCAACCGACGCCGCCCAGACGGTCTCTGAATTGATCCAGGATGCCAGAGACCATGGTTTGGCGGGAATCTGCCTGACCGACCACTATGACAAAGATGTCAACTACACCGGGATCGAACACATCTTTGATTTACCTGACTATTTTTCCCATTTGAACCAGGTCAGGGCCGCAGCCGATCCTTTGGATCCTCAGCTCTACATCGGGATTGAACTGGGCTGGATGCCCCACTTGACCCGGTTGTTCAATGAGATCATTGCTGCCTGGCCTTTTGACAGCGTTATATTATCCTTGCACAACATGGATGGTGACAAGGATGTTTTTATTGATCCCTCCGTGTATGACAATGGAGCTTACGCCGCTTATTCCCGCGCTCTGACCCAAATGGTTGACATGATGTCCAGTTGTCCGGATTTCACCATTCTGGGCCATTATGACTATGTCAGCCGCTATTTTCCTGGCAAGACAACCCGGATGGACTACGCCCCTCTCGCTCAAGAGTTCGATGCCTTGTTCGAGTATTTGATTGCCCACGGCAAGGCCTTGGAACTGAACACGCGGACCGCCCTGAAATTCAAAAACCAGGGCCTGGCCGGCGATCAAGCCTGGCCAGACCCTGCGATTTTCAAACGGTATCTTGAACTGGGTGGACAATACATCAGCCTGAGTTCCGATTCACACCAGAGCGGTCAGGCGGCTACACTTTTCCCGGAAGCACTCGAATTTCTAAGATCGACCGGCGTACGCCAGCTGACACATTTTGTCAGTAAAAAGCTGGTCCTGACACCTATCATCTAATCGCGCCAGACAGTCAGTGGTGGTCATCCCCATGGCCATGATCATGAGCATCATCATCAAGCATATCGAACAACTTTTTGTATTCATCGGTCATCCGGCCGGTTGACTCAAGATACTCCTTGAGGGCAGCCTTTACGGCTTGTTCAGCCAGCAGGGAACAATGCATCTTGACCGGCGGCAGGCCATCGAGGGCTTCTGCCACCGCCTTGTTGGTCAGAAGCAGGGCTTCATCCAGTGTTTTACCCTTGATCATTTCCGTGGCCATGCTCGAGGTGGCAATGGCTGAGCCGCAGCCAAAGGTCTTGAATTTGGCATCGACGATGATGTCGTTTTCAATTTTAAGATAGACTTTCATGATGTCACCGCACTTGGCATTGCCGACCATGCCGGTCGCCGAAGCATCGGCAATCTCGCCGACATTGCGCGGATTCATGAAATGGTCCATGACTTTGTCGCTGTATTCCATAAAGGTCCTCTCTTTCAACCTTGCTTTTCTTTTAGATAAGCTTCATACAGGGGGGAAATATCCCGCAGCCTGGAGACAATTTTTACCAGGGACTCAACCAGGCGGTCGATGTCCTCGGCTTCGCTGCTTTTGCCAAATGTGACCCGCAGAGACCCATGGGCTTTTTCATGGGGCAACCCGATCGCCAGCAGGACATGGGACGGGTCCAGCGAACCTGACGTGCAGGCAGAACCTGATGAGCATTCAAAACCGAAATGATCCAGCATGATCAGGATCGATTCACCTTCGATGAATTCAAAGGAGAAATTGACATTGTTTGGCAGGCGTTCGGTGAGATGGCCATTGAGCCGGGTATGTGGCACTGCTTTCAAGACTTTTTCGATCAGGTCGTCACGCAAGGCGGAAAGATGCTTTGTGTTCTCAGCCATTTCAGCCATGGCCAGCTCGAAAGCCTTGGCAAATCCGACGATGTAAGGCACATTTTCTGTGCCACCGCGCCGGTTGCGTTCCTGGGCCCCGCCATCCATGAAAGTGGCAATCCGGGTGCCGCGACGGATGTAGAGGGCGCCGACGCCTTTCGGAGCGTATAGTTTGTGGCCCGAAAATGAAAGCAGGTCTACAGGAAGTGTCGAAACATCGATCGGGATCGCTCCGGCTGCCTGGACAGCGTCGGAATGGAAAGTAACTTTGTGTTCCTGGCAAATGGCGCCAATCTCAGCGATCGGCTGGATCGTGCCGATTTCGTTATTAGCCATCATGATGGAAACCAGGATGGTGTCGGGGCGGATCGCTTGCCTGACCGCTTGCGGATCGACCCGGCCATCGGCATCGACATCAAGATAGGTGATTTCATAGCCCTGGGCAGCCAGCGCTTCACAACTATGCAAGACGGCATGGTGCTCGATCTTGGAGGTGATGATGTGGCGTCCTTTCTTTTCCAGCGCTCGGGCAACCCCTTTGATTGCCCAGTTGTCGGATTCGGTGCCGCAGGAGGTGAAATAGATTTCGTGCGCCTGGGCCTGGATACAGGTGGCGATGCGCTGGCGGGCATCCTCCAGCAGACGCTTGGCTTCCTGGCCGCGATGGTAGAAAGAGGATGGATTGCCGAAGTGTTCCTGGAAAATCGGCAACATCGCGTCCATGACTTCCGGTCGGACGGGTGTTGTCGCTGCATGATCGAGATAGACTCGTTTGGTGGCACTCATGAAAAAAACTCCCTTGCCTCGAGATACGTATCCACTTTAGGCGATTCATACCGACGGTGTTGTAACTTCTGTTACTGGGGCGTCCATATTCCTACAATAATACTAGGAATAGAATGAATTCTGACAAAATCCATCCTTTCAATTGACTGTTGCAGGATCTCCGTTCTTTTTGCGCCGCTTTTTCAGCCATTCGGTTACCTTCGCTTCATAGCCGTTTTGGCTGGGTTCATAATAGATCGTGCCAGCAATCTCAGCTGGCAGGTAATCCTGGTCGACGATATGGCCCGGATAATCATGGGCGTACTTATAGCCGACACCGTAACCAAGCTCAGACATCCCTTTGGCCGGAGCATTGCGCAGATGCATCGGCACCTCTCCCGTTCGGCGGTTGTTGACATCATCCAGTGCCTGGTCGATCGCCAGATAAGCCGCATTGGATTTCGGGCTGGTGGCCACGGCCAGAGCCGCTTCCGAGAGCAGGATCCGCGCTTCCGGCATGCCGACCGCCATCGCCCCCTGATAGGCCGCCATGGCGACCTGGATCATCTGCGGATTGGCCAGACCGACGTCTTCAGCGGCACAGATCAGGATCCGGCGGGCGAGAAACTCGATGTCTTCGCCACCATGCAAGGCCCGGGCCAGATAGAAAACGGTGGCATCCGGGTCACTGCCGCGCATCGATTTGATGAAGGCACTGATGTTGTCGTAATGGCTCTCTCCGGTGGCGTCATAGGCGATGCTGCGCTTCTGGGCACAGTCCTGCAAAATGTCCTTATCGAGATGGACAACGCCATCGGCCCCAGGCGGTGTTGTGACAACGGCCAGTTCGAGGGCGTTGAGCGCGATCCGGGCGTCGCCATTGGCGATGTCACAGATAAAATCCTGGGCTTGTTCGGCCCAGGCAACCTGGAACTGGCCCAGTCCCCTCTCCTTATCCGCCAGGGCCTGTTCGATGATCTGGCGGATCTGCCCTGTCTCCAGCGGTTTCAGGGCAAAAACGGTCGAGCGTGAGATCAAGGCTTTGTTGACTTCGAAATAAGGATTTTCAGTCGTCGCCCCGACCAGGATCAGGGTGCCGTCCTCGACGGATGGAAGCAGGGCATCCTGCTGGGCTTTGTTGAAGCGGTGGATTTCGTCGACAAAAAGCACCGTCTTGCCCGAGGGCGTGAGCAAAGGATTCTGGCTATCAGCAATGACGCGCTTGATGTCCGCCACACCGGAGGTCACCGCATTGAGCATGACAAAACTGGCCTGGGTGGTCTTGGCGATCACCCGGGCCAGCGATGTTTTTCCCGTGCCTGGCGGACCGAACAGGATGATCGAACTGAGGCGGTCGGCCTCGATCATCCGGCGCAGCATCTTGCCCTTGCCCAGGATGTGCTCCTGGCCGACATACTCTGAAAGCATGCGGGGAGCCATCCTGTAGGCGAGAGGTTGCCGGGACGTGTTGGTTATCATGAGGGACAGTCCTTGACGATTGGGATCAGAGGCTGGGATAGAGCGGGTACTTCACAACCAGTTCGGCGACACGGGTGCGAATCTTCTCGTGATGGCCTTCATAATCGTTCAAGGTCAGGGCAATCAGATCGGCGATTTCATCCATATCACCTGGTGTCATGCCGCGAGTGGTGACAGCCGGAGTACCCAGACGGATGCCGCTGGTGATGGTTGGCTTCTCCGGATCGTAGGGGATGCCGTTCTTGTTGCAGGTGATGTTGACCTCGTCCAGGCGCAGCTGCATGTCTTTGCCCGAGACACCCGTCCCGCGCAGATCGACCAGCATCAGGTGGTTGTCGGTTCCGCCTGAGACCAGGTTGATGCCTCGCTTCATCAGGCCATCAGCCATGGCCTTGGCATTATCAAGGATGTGCTGCTGGTAGACCTTGAAGGAAGGTTCAAGCGCCTCTTTGAAAGCGACAGCCTTGCCGGCGATGACATGCATCAGTGGACCACCCTGCTGGCCGGGGAATACAGCCGAGTCAATGGCCTTGGCGTATTCGGCCTTGCACAGGATCATGCCGCCGCGCGGTCCACGCAGGGTCTTGTGGGTGGTTGTGGTGACGAAATCGGCATATGGGACCGGATTTGGGTGCAAGCCAGCTGCAACCAAGCCGGCGATATGGGCCATGTCGACAAACAGAAGGGCTCCGACTTCATCGGCAATTTCACGGAACTTGGCAAAATCGATGGTCCGGGGATAGGCACTGGCACCGGCTACGATCATTTTCGGCTTGGTACGGCGGGCAACTTCCAGGACCTGGTCATAATCGATCAGACAGGTGTCTTCTGCCACTTTGTAGGATTCGGCATGGTAAGTCCGGCCGGAAACATTCTTGAACATGCCATGGGTCAGGTGACCGCCATGGGCCAGGTCCATGCCCAGGATGGTGTCACCCGGTTCGAGCATTGCGAAATAGACCGCTGTGTTGGCCTGGGCACCCGAGTGGGGCTGGACATTGACATGATCGGCACCAAACAACAATTTGGCCCGCTCAATGGCGAGGTTTTCGGCGATATCGACGTATTCGCAGCCGCCATAGTAGCGTTTGCCCGGGTAACCTTCGGCATATTTATTGGTCAGCGGTGTGCCGACAGCTTCAAGAACGGCTTCGCTGACGAAGTTTTCCGATGCGATCAGTTCGATCTTGGAACGCTGGCGCCCGATCTCGAGCTGGACAGCCGAATAGATTTCCGGATCTACCTGGGCCAAATGCTGGTAAGTCATAATGTACCTCTCCTTTGGAATTTCACATTCATTGTAAACAATCAGGTGATTTTGTAAAGTTCATCCGGTCCTGGCGGGGCCAATTCCGAAACAATTCCTGAATCATTCTGGACATATTGCACCGATTCAGTCAAACGACCGATCACGCTGCAGAGGATACCTGCCTCAGCCAGGGCTGTCTGGACATCAGCGGGTCTGTCTGTGGCGATTAAAAGACTGCCGCTGGAAATCAGGCGATAGGGATCAAGGCCCAGTTCTGCGGTGATTTGCCGCGTCAAAGGATGCAAGGGGATTGCATCGATTTCAACCTCAAGGCCAAGGCCACAAGCCTGGGCCATTTCCCAGGCAGCGCCCAGGATGCCGCCCTCGGTGGCGTCGTGCATGGCATGGACACCCATCTGGCCGCCGATGATACCTTCCGGCACGACGCTGATCTGGGCGATCAGATCTCTGGCCTGGGCCAGGTCTGACTCGCTCATCACCCGGCCCAGGCGCTTTTTCTGGTCTGCTGCCAGAATGGCTGTCCCTTCCAGGCCACCGGTCTTTGTCATCAGGAGGGTGTCACCGGGCTTGCCACCATCGCTCTGAACCATGCGTCCGGTCTCGGCAAATCCGATCGCCGTGGTGGTAACGATGAAGCGATTGACCGCATCGCTGACTTCGGTATGACCGCCGGCAATGCTGACCCCTAGTTTTTCAGCCGTTTGGCTGGCTTGCTCGATTACGGCCGCAACATCCTCAGCAGTGGCCCAAGGCGGGGCGATCAGGACCAGGAGAATGCCTTTGGGTCGGATGCCGAAAGCAGCCAGATCGTTGCAAGAAACGTGGATTGCCAGGCTGCCGATATCCGCACTGGCCCCGGTGATGGGGTCCGTCGAGAGGACCGCCAGGCCATCCTTGAACCGGATAGCGGCACAATCCAGGCCGGTGGCCGGACCACAGACAATATCATCAGACAGGACCGGCAAACGGTGCAGGACCAGATTTTCGAGATTGGCCGGATCTAGTTTGCCGACTTTCATAGATCACCTTCCTGGGGAAAATCGTCATACCGGGGTGTGATGATCTCGGTTTCAATGGCTGCAAGACCCTGGGCAACCAAGGCTTCGATGTCCAAGTCCTTTTCAGCGTCCAGAGCATCAGCCAGGCTGGGGTGAGTTTTTGGGTGTTTGGCAACAAAGACGGTGCAACAATCCTCATAGGGCAGGATCGAGGTCTCAAAGGTTCCGATGCGGCGGGCAATGGCCACCGTATCGTCCTTGTCCAGACCGACCAAAGGCCGGAAAACGGGGCGAGTGCTGATCTGGTCGGTGGTGACGAGCGCTTCCAGCGTCTGGCTGGCCACTTGGCCGAGGCTTTCACCCGTGATCAGTGCCTTCAAATGGTTGGACTCGGCGAAACGGTCGGCGATGCGCATCATCATCCGGCGCATGACAATCGTCATCATTTCCGGCGGACAGAAATCGCGCAACGTGATCTGGATGTCGGTGAAATTGACCACATGGAGACGGATCCGGCCGGCATAGCGGGCGATGAGGCGGGCCAGCTCAACGACTTTTTCTTTGGCCTGGTCACTGGTGAAAGGGTACGCATGGAAATACATGGCATCCAGCATCATGCCGCGTGAAGCCATCAGGTAACCAGCCACCGGGCTGTCAATTCCACCAGACAAGAGCAACAGGCCATGACCACTGGTGCCAACTGGCAATCCGCGGTGCGCTTTGATGATGGAGCTGTAGAGGTAATTCTTTTCCCGGACCTCAATATAGAGGATGAAATCAGGTTCCTTGACTTTGACCGTCAGCTGGCTCGAAAACCGCTCTGCCAGAAGTCCGCCGATTCGTTCGCTGATTTCAGGTGACTGGAAGGGAAACGATTTCAGACCGCGCCGCGATTCGACCTTGAAGGTCCGTTTCCGGCCATCTGACAACAGCTGGCCGACATAGTTGACAGCCATGGCTTCGATGGCCTCGATCCCGCCAGAAAAGCGCCAGACCGGACTGATCGAAACGACACCAAACACATCCTTGATCCGGTCGATGACTTTCTGGACCTGACTGTCCTCGGAAAAGCCTCCCGGTGCACGTGCTGGATCCGGTTCGACCCAGATCCTGGAATGGCTTTGCACAATCGAAAAATGACCCAGATCCTTGAGCCGGTGTTTCATATTGCGGATGACTTGCTGTTCAAATTTATGTCGATTCATTCCTTTGAGTGTGATTTCACCCAAACGGACCAGCAGAATTTTCTCTTTGGTAAGGGGTGTGTCAGGTAATGAGTTTTGTTCTGTCATGGTCTTCCTCAATGTATGTATTTCAATCGTGTGCCGCGAATGATCAGCGCCTGTATTTCTGGCAGGCCCGGGCGATCGATCCGGCTGCCAGGATCATCTCTTCTTCTGTATTGCTGTCCGATAAACTGATCCGGATCGAACATTCGGCTGTTCTCAAAGGTACTCCCATGGCCAGCAATACCTTCGATGGTCCTTTTTTGTGCGATGAGCAGGCTGAGCCGGTGGACACATAGATGTCGTCTTGTTCCAGGGCGTGCTGCAGGGTTTCACCGCGCAACCCCGGGAAGGCCACGTTCAAAATATGTGGCACCGCGGTCTCAGGAGAAATCCGGACAAAGGAGACGTCCAGACGTTTGAGCTCCGCAAGCAAGAGGTCCTTCAGGGACTGGCACTGACGAAAGCGGCTGTCAAGCGTCGATATGGACCTTTTCAGGCTGCGGGCCAACGTGGCTGCAAAGGGTGCATTTTCCGTCCCGCCGCGCAGGCCACCTTGCTGTCCCCCGCCATGGATCAAAGGCTGGATCGAAAACCCTTTTTTGACCAGCAGGAACCCAATGCCCTTGGGCGCACCAAATTTGTGACCGCTGCCGGAAAAAAGCTCAATGCCCATCTGGCCGAAGTGGACCGGAATTTTACCACAGGCCTGGACACCGTCGACATGGATCGCAGCCCGGGGGCGCAAACGGTCGCGGATGGCAACGATCTGCTCCAGTGGCTGGACCACGCCCGTTTCGTTATTGACCAGTAAAACAGTGATCAACACTGTGTCATCATCGATGGCGGCTTCCAGTTGGGCCAGATCGGCCAGCCCATCCGGTCCGATTGCCACTTTGCGAATGATATAGCCCAGCTTTTCCAAGTAAGATAACGTTTCGCTTGTCGCGGCATGTTCACCGGCCAGTGTGACGATCGTCCGTCCCCGTTTGGGATTGGCTTCAACCGTTCCTTTCAAGGCCATATTGATCGATTCAGAACCACCGGACGTCAGGATGACTTCATCAAGCCGACACCCCAGAGATCTGACCAGTGAAGCCTTGCTGTCCTGGACCAAACTGGCAGCCTGCTGGCCCAGCCGGTGCAACGAGGCTGGATTGGCTGGGCACTGCCCCAGGTCTCTGGCATACGCAGCAATCGTCTCTTCTGAAGGCCAGGTTGTCGCACTATGGTCGAGGTAGATCAAGGCCAAATCAGGTCCTCCCTGCTTCCAGCCCCAGTGTGACACTGTCCGGGCGCCAGATCAGTTCGATCCATTCACAGACGTGACCGCTTCTCGAAATGAGCCGGCTGGTCGAACTAAGCACGGGAGAACGGCGGCTGATGTCAAGAGCCAGGGCTTCCGTTTGGGTGGCAGCACGGACCGCCAGCTGGCAGCTGCCTTTGCTGGGTAAATAAGCGTATTTGTTGGCCAGGATATCAATCATGGATTTTCCATTCTGGACCTGGTCGCCAAAATCCGGGAACATGCTGACCGGGATCAGCGAACGACCCAGCCCGATTTCCTGGCCATGTATCAGGATCGGCCAGCTCAAGGACCAGAATCCAGGACTGCCACTGGCGCTAGTCCCCTCAAAAAGGCTCAGCATTTCTTCATCTGCCGGGACTTGCTCAATCGTGTGAAAAGCATAATCCGACAAGCTCTTGGCAGACAGAAGCGAATAGGAAAAAGGTGAGAACTGCCGGATCTCGAGTCGCTCAGGCTCGCCAGACACAAAGGTCCCCTTGCCTTTCTGGATCACCAGAGTGCCTTCCGCAACCAGTTCAGCGATGGCCTGGCGCACCGTCGGGCGACTCAAGGCCAGTTCCTCACACAAGTTCAGCTCTGAGGGAATCTGTTGTCCGGCCGGGTACTGCCCTGAGGCGATCCGTTCCAGAACCAAGTCTTTGAGTTGGGCATACAAGGGGATATTGCTGCGTTTGTCGAGTTTCATCACACAAGCGGTCCTTTCAAAAATAAAGACAGGCAAGCGAGACGTTTGCCTGTCTTTACATCTTAGCATGGATTTATAGCATGGTCCAATCCCTAGGCTGCCTTGGGCCCCCTAGGATCTATGGCCATCAGACCTTCAGTTCAGCCGTGACGGGCATCGTGTCAGCCGGACGGGCATCGAGGATCGGCGAAATCACATCCTGGATGAACTCGACAACCTGGTCCGGGCTGCGTCCGATATACAGAAAGGCATCCAGTAGCAAATCGAGCTCATTTTTATCGAGACCAAATGCCGGGTCGGCCGCGATCCGCTCAAGCAGATCGTTGGCCGCACCTTCCAATTTCACCCTGGCGCCAGCCGCCATGCTGTGCTGGCGGATCTTCTCGTGCAAGTCCTGACGGTCTCCGCCACGTTTGACAGCTTCCATCATGATGTTTTCAGTCGCCATGAAGGGTAATTCATCCCGTATGTGGCGAGCTATGACAGCCGGGTAGACCACCAGTCCGCTGGAGACATTGAGCATCAGCATCAGGATGGCATCCACAGCCAGGAATGCTTCCGGAATGGCGATCCGCTTGTTGGCCGAGTCATCGAGGGTCCGTTCAAACCATTGTTCGGCAGCGGTCAGGGCCGGATTGGTGGCATTGACGATGACGTAGCGGGCCAGCGCTGCCATGCGTTCACTGCGCATGGGATTGCGTTTGTAAGCCATGGCTGATGAACCGATCTGGCTCTTTTCAAACGGTTCCTCGATCTCTTTCAAATGCTGGAGCAGACGGATGTCATTGGAGAACTTATGGGCCGTCTGGGCGATCCCTGAAAGGACGTTGACCACCCGGGTGTCGACTTTGCGCGAATAGGTCTGGCCGCTGACCGGATAGATGCCGGAAAATCCGAACTTATCAGCAATGAGGGCATCAATTTGCCTGACCTTCTCCTGGTCGTTATCAAACAGGCTCATGAAACTGGCCTGTGTGCCCGTGGTGCCCTTGCTGCCCAGAAGGCGCAGCGAGCCCAGTACATAGTCCAGATCTTCCAAGTCGGAAACGAGTTCCGCCATCCAGAGGGTGGCCCGCTTACCAACGGTGACCAGCTGGGCTGGCTGGAAATGGGTGAAGCCCAAAGTCGGCAGGTTTTTGTATTCGTCAGCAAACTTGGCCAGCTGTTCGATGACAGCGACCAGTTTGGCCCGGACCAGTTTCAAGGCTTCGGCCATGATGATCAGATCTGTGTTGTCACCGACATAGCAGGATGTGGCACCTAAATGGATGATCCCCTTGGCCAGGGGGCATTGCTCGCCATAGGCATGGACATGGGCCATGACATCATGGCGCACAAGCGCCTCTTCCCGGGCCGCGACGTCATAATTGATGTCATCCTGGTGCGCCTTGAGCTGGGCGATCTGCTCATCCGTAATCGGCAGCCCCAAGGATTGCTCGGCTTCAGCCAGAGCGATCCATAATTTGCGCCAGGTTCGAAATTTCATGTCCGGCGAAAAGATGGCCTGCATCTGCTCGCTGGCATAGCGCGAATTGAACGGACTCTCATAGCTGTTTTTCATGGCGTTTGTCTCCTTGCACTCATTCCTTTGGGCTCGTCCCAAAGGTGTATTTCAGGCCAGCAGCTGGCGGATCGCTGCCAGTTTAACACAGGTGCAGAAAATTTCCATCGCCGGACGCAATTCAGACATGGGTGGGAAAGAAGGTGCCAGGCGAATGTTGCTGTCCTGGGGATCCTTGCCGTAGGGGTAAGTAGCACCGGCCGGAGTCAGTTCGACGCCGCATTCCTTGGCTAGACGCACCACTTCGGATGCCGTTCCAGTGGGGACGTTGACGCTGACGAAATAGCCGCCTTTCGGGCGTTTCCAAGTGCAGAGGCCGGTATAGGCCAGCTCTTCGTCGAGGCGCTCCAGAACCAGTTCGAATTTCGGACGCAGGATTTCTGCGTGCCGGTTCATGATGGCTTCGATGCCGCCGACAGCAGCGATGTAGCGAATGTGGCGCAGCTGGTTCATTTTGTCCGGACCGATGGTTTGGATGGTCAACTGCTTTTTGTACCAGGCAAGGTTGGCCGGGCTGGTGGCCAGGCAGGCCAGTCCTGCGCCAGCATAAGTGATTTTTGAGGTCGAGGCAAATTCGAAGACACGGTCGGGATGACCGGCTGAATCACACAGATCGAGGATATCTGGTACACTGTCGCGATCGTCGGCAAACAGATGGTGCACCACATAGGCATTGTCCCACCAGATGCGGAAATCCTGGGCGGCGGTTTTCATTTCGGCCAGACGGCGGCAGGTCGCTTCAGAATAGGTATAGCCGTCCGGATTGCTGTAGACCGGCACGGACCACATGCCCTTGATCGAAGCATCGGATGAGACAAGGGACTCGACCAGGTCCATGTCCGGACCTTCTGCAGTCATCGGGACCGGGATCATTTCAAATCCCAGTGACTGGGTCACGGCAAAGTGGCGGTCATAACCAGGGACGGGGCAGAGGAATTTGATCGACGATTCCTGGCTCCAGGGACGCACGGCACCAGGTACGGCAAACAGCATGGCACGGGCCATGGTGTCATACATCAAATTGAGGCTGGAGTTGCCCAGGACCAGAATCTGGCTGGAAGGGACACTGAGCAGATCGGCAAAAAGCTGGCGCGCTTCCGGAATGCCCTCGAGGCCGCCGTAATTTCTGCAGTCGGTACCGTCCTGTGCCTTGAAGTCTTTCTCAGCCAGGGCTGTCTGGAGGCCATTGGCCAGGTCCAGCTGTTCGGAACAAGGCTTTCCTCGCGTCATGTTGAGTTTGAGTTTGAGATCGGCAAAAGCCTGGTAACGGTTTTCCTGCACTTTGAGCTCATCTTCGAGCTGTTGGCGATTCATCGCAGAATATGAAAGCATGTTGTATCCTCCTTGCACAACGGACGCGATTGCCGTTTTATTATAAGGGATCCTGACGACATGAACAAGTCGTGCAATTGGCGATTATTGCTCATTTTAGCTCGTTTCTATTGGCACAATCCGGATTGCACCGCTCGGCTCCCCGTTTTGCAGATGGACCTCTGCTGCAAGAATTCTTGTCTCAGTATTCATATTTCCTGTGCTTTGGCAGTAGGCCAGCGCTGTCTTGCGGATTTTCTTCAATTTAGATGCTGTGATCTGTTCCAGTCCACTACCATGTGAAGGTGTGCCAGACCGGGACTTGACTTCAATAAAATACAGGCAAGCGCCCTTTTTCATCACCAGGTCGATTTCACCCAGGCGAGGAACCAGGTATTGGTGTGCAAGTAACATGAATCCATGGGATTGCAAATACCGGGCGACGGCAAGTTCTCCCGCGTCTCCCCTGGTTTTGGCCAGTCCGCGCAGGAGAGGTTTGCCACTGTCCTTAGCCAGTCCATGACCAGGATCAGCGGTTGCCATGTTCGGCCAGATTCTTGAGAAACGTCAGGCGATGGATGGGGGTCAGGCCTAATTGACGGATGGCTGCATAATGCTGGGCCGTGCCGTAGCCTTTATGCTGAGCAAAGCCATAGCCGGGGTAATAGTTGTCTAGCTCATGCATCAGTCGGTCCCGGGTTACCTTGGCCAGGATCGAAGCGGCAGCGATCGAATTGGACTTGGCGTCACCTTTGATGATGGGCCAGACAGTACCCGGCACCTGGTCCAGGTCGACTGCATCGATCAGGAGCAGGTCGGGCTGGATCGAAAGACCTGAGATGGCCTGCCGCATCGCTTGTTTGGTTGCCTGCAAGATATTGATCCGGTCGATCTCGACAGCATCGACCAGAACCACAGACCAAGCCAGCGCTTGTTCCCGGATCTGGTCATATAGTTTCTCGCGTTTTGCTTCGCTGAGCTTTTTGGAGTCATTCAGGCCCAGGATCGGCCGGGCTGGATCCAGAATGACCGCAGCGGCGGCAACCGGACCAGCCAGAGGGCCGCGGCCGGCCTCATCCACGCCGGCGATGGCCCGATACCTGGCTTGTCTTGCCTGACTTTCATATTGGTCTAATAAGGCGTATCGTTCCTGTTCGCTGATTTTCATCCTCTCAATCATCCTTTGCCAATGTCATTCCTGGATAGGACGTTCGAGGGTGATCCGGCCAATTTTACCGGCCCGTAATTCATCCAGGAACAGCACGGCAAAACGGGTATAGTCCGGCTTGTTGCCCGGCAGCAAGCAGCCACGGCGGCGGCAGGCAGTCTCCATAAGCTGGAGGGGTTCTGCGGTCAGCTGGTCCAATTTATACCGGTCCTGGATCTTCTGGGGATAATCCTGGCTCAGGTCATAAAGGACTTCCATGGCGATTTCTTCGATCGGCAGGACATCGTCTTTGATGGCGCCACTGGCAGCCAGGCGACGCTGGCTGGAGGGGCTGCCCAGTTTGGGCCAGAGCACACCCGGGGTATCCAGAAGTTCCAGCTCTGTGCCGGATTTCGACCAATTGACATGGCGGGTCACACCAGGCCGATCGGCTGTGGCAGCAATCTTTTTACCGCACAGGGCATTGATGATGGTCGACTTGCCCGTGTTCGGGATCCCGACCACCATGACCCGGATCGGACGGATCAGGCGTCCCTTGGCCTTGGCTGCGTCGATTTTGTGCTGGTTCATGCTGATGATCAGCTTGCGCAAGGGCTCCAGAGAAGAGCGGCGATTGCCCTCGCAGGCCAGGACTGGGATATTGGCCTTCTGGTAATAGTCCAGCCAGCGGCTGGTCTGGACAGGGTCAGCCAGATCGGCCTTGTTCAAGACCAGAATGCGAGGCTTGGTGCCCAGGAGTCGGTCCAGTTCTGGATTGCGGCTGCTCTCCGGTATCCTGGCATCGCAGGTTTCGACAACCAGGTCGACCTGTTTGATATGATCGCGCATTTCGCGCAGGGTCTTGGCCATATGGCCGGGAAACCAGTTGACGTCCATGTTTCTCCTCTCAGGAGGCCTGTGTCGGTCTTGATAGTAAAACCAACCCATACAGATAGGATATGAAAAAGAAAAGAGACCTGCAACAGGCCTCTTTCCAGATCAATCAAATTAAAATTACCTTTTGACCAGCTTTTCCTTGACTTTGGCTGCTTTGCCGACGCGATCGCGCAGGTAGTAAAGCTTGGCCCGTCTGATTTTACCCTTGCGCACGATCTCGATCTTGTCGATCTTGGGCGAGTGCACAGGCAGGATGCGTTCGACACCGACGCCATAGGACAATCGGCGAACCGTCATGGTTTCGGTCAGGCCAGCGCCCTTCTTGGCAATGATGGTGCCTTCGAAGACCTGGACACGTTCGCGGTTGCCTTCTTTGATCTTCAGGTGAACTTTGACGTAATCACCAATCTCGACCTTGGGCAGATCCGAACGGAGCTGTTCGTTTTCAATTACGGAAACTAGATTCATATTGCGTTCCTCCTCTCTTCTTCAGGACGTTCATGCACGCAATTTGAGCAGCGGACCATCCGTGATAACCGTTGAAATTATACCAGTGGATTTTGATCCTGGCAAGTAAATTCTATCAACTCCTGATATTCCGAAGCAGAAAGCTGGAGCTGATTGAATAAATCCGGCCGTTTGACCATCGTTTCCTTCAGACTTGCCAGATATTGGAACCGGTCGATCTTGGCCTGATGGCCTGACAACAGGACATCAGGGACTTTTTGACCCTGCCAGGACGCCGGCCGGGTGTACTGGGGGTGTTCCAGCCGGCCCAGGCTGTGGGATTCCTGCTCATGGGCAGACTGGTCGGGCAAAACTCCGGGAACCAGGCGGGAGATGGCATCGATCAGCACAGCGGCAGCTATTTCGCCGCCGGTAAGGACATAATCGCCAATGGATACTTCCTGATCAACGATCGAGTCCAAAACGCGCTGGTCAATCCCTTCGTAATGGCCGCAGACCAGGATCACATGCGGGCAAGCAGCCAGCTCCTCGACCAGTGTCTGATCCAGCACCCTGCCCTTTGGCGAGAGGAAGATCGTCCGGGTCTTTTCCGGATGGTGTACCGCCTCAGAATGGCCTGATTGGCCGGTGGCCTGAAGCCAGGCCGCGTAGACCGGTTCCGGGCGCAACAACATCCCGGTTCCGCCTCCGTAGAGGGTGTCATCCACTTGGCCATAAGCATTGATGGCAAAGTTCCGGATCTGGATGGCATCCAGTTCGATCTGGCCATTCTTGATCGCCCGGCCAGTGATGCTGGTCCGGGCAACCGATTCAACCAGTTCTGGGAAAAGCGTCAGGACCGAGAAACGCATGGCCATCGCTGCCTCGCTTATGATTCGCGGTAGATCTCATAGAGGCCGTCCGGCAAATCGACATCGATACGCCTGGCCTCCAGGTCAACCTGTTTGAGGATGGTCTTGCGGGCTGGAAACATAAGGTCCTTCTGCCCAGGCAGCGCCACGGTGTAGACATCCTGGGATGAGCCGGACTGGACATCCTTAAGCTGACCCAGGTAACCATGGCGCTTATCATAAACGTCACAGCCCAGAAGGTCGCAGATGAACCAGGTGTCGGGCGGCAAGGCTACCGCGTGTTCCCGGGTCACGCTGATCAGGCGGCCCTTGAGCTGTTCAGCCTCGGTCCGGTCTGAAACTCCTTTGAGTTTCAGGAGCACCTGGTCGCCCGAAAAGCGGGCGCCTTCCGCGCGGGCAGGAACCCGTTCCTTTTCATCTGCAGATAAGAGCAAACAGTCATCGAGGGCAAGGAATCGTTTCGGGTCATCGGTCAGGGGGAGGATTTTCAGCTCCCCTTTAAGTCCGTGGGCTCCAATGATCCGGCCGATGTGGAGTATGTCGCGCAGGGGTGTCATCTCTGTCATCGTCAGATGATGTCGACGATCACACGCTTGCCCAGACGGGCCGCACGGGCTTTGACGATCGCCCGGATGGCCTGGGCCCTGCGGCCTTGCTTGCCGATGATCTTGCCCATGTCTGTCGGAGCCACGTGCAATTCAAGCACAATGGTGTGGCCACGGTCGACCTGCTTGATACTGACCGCATCAGGTTCGTTGACCAAAGGCCGAACGATCGTGCTGAGCAGTTCTTTCATAGCCTGACCTCCATTTTTTCTTAGCCGATGATGCCGTTCTTCTTCAAGAGAGCACGGACGGTGTCGGTGGGCTGGGCGCCATTGGCAATCCATTTCTTGGCGGCATCGGCGTCGATCTTGACATCAGCCGGCTCGGTCAACGGATTGTAGGTGCCGATTTCTTCGATGAAACGGCCATCGCGCGGATAACGGGAATCTGCAACCACGACGCGATAGAACGGTGCTTTCTTGGCGCCCATGCGCTTCAATCTGATTTTTACTGCCATTGTCTGGTACCTCCAAATAATTTGATCCTGAGTGGATTTCTATATGTGCATATCAGTTTCGCTTCTGTCTGCCCTTTACAGGACTTCAGAAGGGAAAACCGCGTTTGCCAAAACCTGGATTGGGCATCCTGCCCTTCCCTTTCATCATGCCGGAGAATTGCTTCATCATTTTCTGGGTCTCTTCGAATTGCTTGATCAGGCGGTTGACATCCTGGACGGTCGTGCCGGATCCGGCTGCAATGCGCTTCCTGCGGCTGGCATTCAACAGCCCAGGGTTTTGCCGTTCCTTTTTCGTCATCGAGCGAATGATCGCAGCACTGCGGTCAATGGCACGTTCGTCGATATGCTCGTCGGGGATCGCCTTATTGCCCATGCCAGGCAGCATCGACAAGACATCCTTGATCGAGCCCATTTTCTTGACCTCTTCAAACTGAGACAGCATGTCTTCCAAGGTGAACTGGTTCTTTTTCAGCTTGTCAAAAGCTTCAGCTGCCTTTTTTTCATCGAGGTTAGCCGTCGCTTTTTCAATCAGGGACAAGACATCGCCCATGCCGAGGATGCGGGACGCCATGCGGTCGGGGTAGTACTCCTCGATGGCGTCAATTTTTTCACCGACGCAGATCAGCTTGATCGGCTTGCCGGTGATCTTGCGAATCGATAAGGCCGCGCCGCCCCGCGCATCGCCATCGAGCTTGGTCATGATGAAGCCGTCCAAGCCGATTTCCTTGTCAAAGCCGAGGGCGACATTGACAGCCTCCTGGCCGATCATCGCATCAACAATCAGGAGCTTCTCAGTTGGATTGACGGCTTTGCCGATGGCTTTGAGTTCTGCCATCATCTCGGTGTCGATGGTCATCCGGCCGGCAGTGTCGACGATCAGGGTGTCACAGAGCAAGTATCTGGCCCGTTCGACAGCCTGGCGGGCGATCTTGACCGCATCTTTTTCCTCAGGCTGGATGAAACAAGGGAGGTCGACGGACTTGGCCAGGATTTCGAGCTGGCGGGCAGCAGCCGGGCGATGGACGTCGACCGATGTCAGCATCGGTTTCTTGCCCTTTTTCTTGAGCATCAGGGCCATCTTGGCGGCGGTGGTCGTTTTGCCAGCGCCCTGGAGACCATAGAGCATGATGACAGTGAAACCAGACGGCGAAACCAGGAGCTTGCTGTTGGTCTGGCCCAGGATATCGACAAGCGATTCATGGACAATCTTGACGACCTGCTGGCCAGGCGTCAGGCTTTCCATGACTTCGACACCCTTGCTCTTCTCGGAAATTTCGGCGACGAGCTCTTTGACGACCGTGAAATTGACGTCGGCTTCCAGAAGGGCCAGACGGATTTCCCTCATCATGTCCTTGATGTCTTGTTCGGTGACGCGGGTTTTTCCGCGCATTTTCGCCGTGATGTCCTGCAGTTTTGCAGAAAGACCTTCGAAAAGTGCCATGATGCCTCCGTTAGCCGAGTGACTGGTACAACCGGGACAAGGTGCTCCTGGCTTTTACCGCCAGTCCCTCGTCGAGATCCGCTATCACTTGGGCAATCTGTTCTTTCTGGGTGAGGAAACGCTGGACCAGTCCCAGTTTGGCTTCGTAATCAGCCAGCTGGCTGATGCCCTGGCGGATCTTGTCATGCACCCCTTGGCGCGTGATTGCCAGATGTTCGGCAATTTCGGTAACCGTCATGTCCTCATTGTAATGCAACTCAAGGACCTCGCGCGTGCGAGCCGTGAGCAGCTGGCTGTAAAAATCAAGCCAGAGGACAACGGTCCGGTAATCCTGGATGTCTGTCGGTGTGCGTTTCATCTTGCACAGGATACCGGAATCGCGCTTGCGTGTCAAGTACTTTTACTTGACAATCAACCCAATCAACCCTGGAATGTTCCTGGTTATTCCTGATGCATCGGTAGAAGCGACTCGACAAAAGCCTGGGGATCGAAGTCCATCAGGTCATCCAATTTTTCGCCCAGGCCTGCCAGGGCGATCGGTGTATGCGTTTCGTGCGCTACCGCCAGGGCTACCCCGCCTTTGGCATTGCCATCGAGCTTAGTGATGGCCAGGCTGGTAACCTCAGCGACTTCGGTGAAGACTTTGGCCTGGGTAACGGCGTTCTGACCGGTCGTCGCATCGATCACCAGCAGGGTTTCCACCTTGGCTTGTGGTGCTTCACGCTGGATGATACGGCGGATCTTGCCCAGTTCATTCATCAAATTGACCTTGTTGTGCAGTCGCCCGGCGGTGTCAAGGATCAACAGGTCCACACCCCGCGACTTGGCTGCCGCTATGGCGTCGAAGACGACAGCAGCCGGATCCGATCCCTCCTGGTGAGCGATGACCGCTGTATCGGTTCGCTCCCCCCAGTGAGTCAGCTGCTCAATCGCAGCCGCCCGGAAGGTGTCAGCTGCTCCGAGCAGGATCGTGTAACCCCGTTTCTTGTAGCGGGCGCAGATTTTTCCGGCGGTGGTTGTCTTGCCGGTGCCATTGACGCCGACCATCAGGAGGATGTTCAGCCGGCCTTTTTCAAATGCCAGCGGCTTGGCCTCACCAAGGACCGCCAGCATTTCCTCATGCAAAGTCGAGATGACGTTTTTGCGCGAAGCATCCCCGGTGGCCTTGATTTCCTGGCGGACTTTGGACATCAGGTGGATCGAACAGGCAGCTCCGATATCGGCCTGGACCAGAAGCATCTCGAGATCGTCGAGCATGTCTTCGTCAAAAAAGCCCATGTTGGCAGCAATCCGGTTGATGCCATCGGCCACAAAATCGCGTGTTTTCTGCAAGCCTTTGCGAAATGTATCAAAAATTCCCATGGTCTTGGTTTCCTTTCCCGGGCACGGCCAGATCTGGACGAATCTGCCTTGCCCATGCCGGCACAAGCTCGATGGCTCAGCCAGACAATTGCATCGATAAAATTCGGGAGATACCGCGCTCCTGCATCGTCACACCATAGAGACGGTCTGCCGATTCCATGGTCCCTTTGCGATGGGTGACCAGGATAAACTGCGATTCCTCGGCATAACGCCGGATGTATTCGGAAAAACGGACAACATTGGCATCATCCAGCGCGGCTTCCACTTCGTCGAGCACACAAAACGGTGTCGGCCGCAGTTTGAGGATGGCAAACAGCAAGGCAATGGCTGTCAGGCAACGTTCACCGCCGGAGAGCAACAGCAGGCTCTGCAGTTTCTTGCCCGGTGGCTGAGCCTTGATCTCGATGCCGCTGGAAAGGACATCATCCGGGTTGTCCAGCTGCACCTCGGCCATGCCACCACCAAACAGTTCGGAAAAGACGACTTTGAAATTTTCATTGATCAACTGGAAATGCTGGGCAAATTGCTGACGCATGGCTTCGGTCAATTCGGCAATCACACTCTGCAGTTTCTGGCGTGAACTTTCGATGTCGTCCTGTTGCTGGACCATGAATTCGAACCGTTCATGGACGGACTGGTATTCATCAATCGATGCCAGATTGACAGATCCCAGAGCCTTGATGCTGGTTTTCAGGGTCGCGATGCTCTTACTGGCTTCAGCCCGGTTTTCCACCGGCTGACGCCAGGTCTGTGCCGTCTGGACAGTCAATTCATACGACTCCCAAAGACGGTTCCTGGCTTCGTCCCCAGTCTGTTCCAACCGTTCGATCCGGGCTTGTGTCTTGGCGATTTCAGCCTGCAGGGAACTGATCCGGGCCGACTGGGTTTCAAGCGTGTCAAAAAAGCGGGCCTGACTGGTTTCAAGAGCTTCGCGCTGGATATTGAGCTGGCGTACCTGTTCTGACAGGGCCAGGCTCTCCTGATGGGTGGCTGCAATCTGCTGGTCCAGAGACTGGATTTCAGAGGTCAGCTGTTCAATCTCAGCGGCATGCTCAGCGACTTCAGCCTGGCCGCGAACTTGGCGTTCCTCGATGGCCAGGCGTTCTTTTTCGATTCGATCCAGGATTTCACTGGAAGCCTGGAGTGATTCGGTGATGGAGTGCAGGGAAACCTTCAGATCCGATAGTTCCTCGCGCACATCATCCCGGCGTTGCTGTTCTGCTTTGCTGACGCCTTCTTGCTGGCTGATTCTCTGCCGGATCGCAGCAACTTCCTGCTCTTCTTTGCTGATGGCCTGTTCCAACTCACTGATCTGGCGCATCAGGCCCTGGGCTTGTTTACCCAGTGCATCCTGCTCAGCTTCCAGTCTCAGGCGCAAGGACCCGGACTGCGATTTTTGCTCATTCAGAGAACCAAGCTGCGCTTCATCCCGTATTTTCTGGTGGGAAAGCTGGAGCAGCTGGTGCTCAACCGCTGACAATTGGCGGGCCAAATCCTTGAGTATGGCATCCTGTTCTTGTTCAATCAGAGCGGATGCTTGGATGTTGGCATCTGTTTCTGCCAGACGGCTCCGGATGGTTTCGATTTCCCGGGCCCGGCCCAGAATGCCGCTGGAACCACGACGATTGAAACCGCCCGTCAAGGAACCACCGGGATTGACCACATCACCATCCAAGGTGACAATCCGGCAGGAATACTGGACTTTGCGGGCCATCGCCGTCGCGTCGGAAAGCTGGCGGGCGATGACAATCCGACCTAAAAGCGATTCCAGGATATCACGCAGTGTTGCGTCAGCCTCCACAAGATCACTTGCCAGGCCAATGAATCCCGGCATGGTTTTAAGCTGGGAGAAAGTCGCGCCATCGAGACGGCGGCCGCGGATCGTGGCCAGCGGCAGGAAAGTGGCCCGTCCCGCCCGGTTGTCCTTGAGATAGGCGATCAGGCGACTGGCGGTCGCCTCGCTGTCGGTCACAATGTTTGAGACAGCTTGGCCCAGGGCGGTTTCCAGAGCCAGTTCAAGGTCCGGCTGGACGCGGATCAGCTCGCCCAGTGTGCCCACGATACCCTGGCCAAAATCAGGCTTCTCCTTGGCCTGGTTCATGATTCGCTTAACTGAATCCGCGTACCCTTCGTGACTTTTCTCCAGTTCGACCAGCGTCTGCAACCGGTACTGGTCATTACGCTGGGCCTGACGCAAGCTCTCCGTCTGGGCATGGGCCCGGCTTTGCTGTTCACGCGCAGATTCGATGCCCTGCCGTAGGGTGGCTTTGGTCGCTTCTTCGTCTTTCAGAGCACGGACGACACGGTTATAGTTTTCTGTGACTTCCTCAATCTGGAGATGAATCCGGTCTGAATCGCTGACCTGAACCTGGAGGTCATTGCTGATGGTCTTGCGCCGGTTATCAACCATGGGCAGCTGGCCTTTGAGTTGGCCTGCGCGATTTTTCTGCTCGTAGATGGCTTCGGTTTTTGCTTCCAGCTCGTTCTTGAGGCTTTCGACCTGCTGTTCACTGCTGGAAAGCTGGGCCAAGATGGCTTGCATGGCCTGTTCAGCCGACTCCAGTTGCCGCGAGAAATGGTCTTGCTGACGGAGTAGCGTATCTGCTTTTTTGTTCCTTGCAGCCAGATCGGCCTGCAAAATCTCAATCTGGTTCTTAAGGTCCTGATCCAGGCTGCCACTTTGCGCGATTCTTTTGGCAAGCTGGTCCGCCCGTTCGGTGTTAGCCGCTTTTTGGCTTGAGAGCAGCCCCATCAGGCTGTTTTTCTGGTTGAACTGCTCCCTGTAGGCTTCGATCTGCTGCTCAATCGCCCGGATCGACTCGGTCGCGGTGCGATGTTCGTCACGCAAGGTTACCAACTTGTCCTGCTCGATCATCCAGTCATTTTCCAGCAAGAGCTTCTCTTCCCGTGCCTGGGCGATGTTGTGCTCGTGTTGGTCGATCGAATCCAGAATCAAGGCAATTTCCTGGGTTTTGAGCTCGTCAGACAAACGCAGGAATTGCTTCGCGGTTTCTGCTTGCTGGCTCAAAGGCTCGATCCGCTCCGATAACTCTTGGATAATATCGTTGATCCGGACCAGGTTCTGTTCGGTCTGGAGCAGTTTGCGCTCGGATTCTTCTTTCCGGGTCTTGAATTTGACGATGCCGGAAGCCTCTTCAAAAATCCGCCGCCGGTCTTCCGAACGATGACTCAGAATGTCATCCACCCGGCCCTGGCCGACAATCGAATACCCATCACGGCCGAGTCCAGTGTCCATGAACAACGTCGTGATGTCTTTGAGCCTGACGGTCGTCTGATTTAAAAGATACTCGCTGTCACCAGAACGGTACAGGCGCCGTGTCACACACAATTCGGTGTATTCCACCGGCAAAGCCCGGTCGGAATTGTCAAAAGTGATACTGACCTCGGCATAACTCATCGCCCGGCGTGATTGCGTACCGGTGAAAATGACATCTTCCATGCGCGCACCGCGCAGGGTTTTGACACTCTGCTCACCCAATACCCAGCGAATCGCGTCTGTGACATTGGATTTACCACTGCCGTTGGGACCGACAATCGCCGTCACACCGGGATGAAAATCAATGACGGTGCGTTCGGGAAAGGATTTGAAACCCTGGATCTCCAGTGTTTTCAGATGCATGTTTCAGATCCCCGACTCATTCTTCGGATTCCTGGGCGCCCAGGATCTGGCAACCTTCCCGGTTGCAGGACAAATAGCGCAAGGCCTCGCGGGCAGCTTTTTGCTCAGCGTCTTTTTTGCTGCTGCCGCTGCCAGTTGCGATCTGGCGGTCATCCACCACCACAGCGGCGGTAAAGACACGATCATGAACCGGCCCTTCTTCGTTGACGATGACAAAACGGAGGATGCTGTTGCCGCGGGTTCCCTGGACCATTTCCAGAAGCCGGCTCTTGTAATCGTAAATCATATCCCCAGTCAAGGCTTGCTGGATGTATTCGTCCAGCAAATCCAGGATGACGATCCGCGCCTTTTCATAACCGGCATCGAGATAGACCGCACCAAAGATCGCTTCCATGGCATTGGCCAGATTGGATGACTTGTCTCCTCCCCCAGTCGTCCATTCGCCCTTGCCCAGCATCAGCAGGTGGCCAAGTTCCAATTCACGGGCGACACGGGCAAGGGTGCTCTCACAGACAATCAGGGCCCGGGTTTTGGTCATGATGCCTTCGGACAATGCGGTTGGCACACGGAAAAGAAAATCACTGACAACCAGGTCGAGGACAGCGTCGCCGAGAAACTCGAGCCGCTCGTTGTCAGGGATTTTTTCAGCCCGGTGTTCATAGGCATAGGTGGAATGGGTGATGGCCTGGACTAAAAGGTCCGGCTGGGCAAATTCATGGCTGATCGCCCGGCAAAGGCGATCACAGCCAGCCCGGAATTGTTCCTGCATGATGTCCCCCTGTTTCGAAAAAAAAGCCCCTGGCCGGGGCTTTTTGCTGTCTGATCAGGTGTTTGTTCAGGTATTGGCTTTGATGTACTCGACGGCATCTCCGACTGACTTGATCTTCTCAGCATCCTCATCCGGAATCGAGATGTTGAATTCCTGTTCCATCGCCATGACCAGTTCGACGATGTCGAGCGAATCGGCATTGAGATCGTCAATGAAATTGGACTGCATGTTGACGCTGTCGGCATCAACCCCAAGCTGGTCGACCAGAATGTTCTGGACACTGGCAAAAATGCTATCTGTAGACATGAAGTGCTCCTCCTCAAGTGGGCGTTTTCTTTAGTTCTAGTGGTTCGTTGCCAAACCTATCCTATTTTTATTTGATCATCAAGCAATTGTCAAGTCAATTGGCCGATCAATTCAGCCTGAATGAGCGATATTTCACCCGTGCAGGAAATGCAGGTTGCGTTTGATGTAGTCATAGCCGGAAACAATCGTCATGACAACCGCGATCAGCATGGCGCCATCACCGACCCAGTGGTAATTAGCTGCCAGGGCCGGTGCCACCGGTTCCAGGAGCATCAGGACCAGTCTTTCGACCATCATGAGGGAGATTGCAATGATCTGGGTCACGGTCTTAATCTTGCCGAGCTGGCCTGCTGCGATGACAACGCCGTGGTCAGAAGCCAAAAGCCGGATACCCGTGACCATGAATTCGCGGATGATGATGATGATCGCCACCAGGGCATGGATCCGGGTGTTCTGTACCAGGGCGATCAGGACAGAAATGACCAGCATCTTGTCCGCAATTGGATCGAGGAATTTACCCAGGTTGGTGACCAGGTTCTGGCTGCGAGCAATGGCGCCATCGAGCAGGTCCGTCAGCGACGCGGCAATAAAGATCACCAGGGCAATGATCTGGCCGTAGCCCATGATGAAGGCATTCCAGCTGGCAAAGGCAGGCAGCTGGAACGGAATCGGCAACATGAAAACCAGCACAAAGGGAACCAGGATGATCCGGAGCAGGGTGAGTTTGTTAGGCAGATTCATCAGACGGTTACTCCCGTTAATTCGTATTCTCCCGCATCGACGATGCGCACAGGCAGCGTTTGGCCCAGTTTGAGATCTGCTTCTGAAGCTGCAACCCAGATCACGGGATCCACTTCCGGCGCCTCGGCAAAACTGCGGCCTCTGTAGAATACACCATCATCGGAGACGCTTTCAAGGGTGACATCCAGGACCTGACCCATCCTGCGCTGGTTGGACTGGAGTGAGATCGTCTGCTGTTGTGCCATGACCTCCTTCATCCTGGACTGTGCGACCGATTTTTTAACTTTGGGTTTCATCTGGGCGGCAGGCGTCCCTTCTTCAGCCGAAAAGACGAAACATCCAAGGCGGTCGAACCGGATCTCGGAGAGAAAATCCTTCAGCGCTGCAAAGTCTGCATCCGTCTCACCCGGGAATCCAACCAGGACCGTGGTGCGCAAAACCAGATCCGGCATGGCCTGGCGCAATTTTTGCACCGTCGCCCGGATGCTGGCCTGGGTATCCCGGCGGTTCATGGCACGAAGGACGGGATCGGCAGCATGCTGGATCGGCAAATCAAGATAGTGGGCGACTTTGGGTTCATTGGCCATGCATTCGATCAGCTCATCGGTCAGTCCATCGTTGTAGACATAGAGGATCCGGACCATCCGGACCTGAGGGAGCTGGCACAGGGCCCGGACCAGCTCAGGCAGGCGGCGCCGGCCGTAAAGGTCGAGGCCATACCGGGTCGTATCCTGGGCGATCAGGATCAGCTCACCATAACCGGCTGCACTGAGGCGGGCCGCTTCGGCGACGATCTCTTCGAAAGGACGGGAAACAAAAGGCCCCCGTATACCCGGGATGGCACAGTAGGAGCAGTGATTGGAGCAGCCTTCGGCTACTTTGATGTATGCGTAGTTACCCGGCGTGGATGGCTGGCGGGTGACTGACAAATGATCGAGGCTGCCACCTGGCCCAGGCAAGGTCACAAGCTGGTCATCCGGCTGTACGGTATCCCTGTCCAGCTGGTCGATCACATCGCGGACCCGGTTGTAGTCTGCTGTGCCGAGAACGGCATTGACTTCCGGCATCTGGCCCAGGATATCGACCGCGTAGCGCTGCGACAGGCACCCGGTAACGATGAGATACCTGGCCCGGCCGGCCGGCTGCTTGTAGTCAGCCAGCTGCAGGATGCTCTCGATGGCTTCCTTTTTGGCTGACTCAATGAACCCGCAGGTATTGACCAGCAGGATATCAGCCTGGGAAGGATCATCAACCATCAAAAACCCTGCGTCACGCAGGATTTGGCTCATGCACTCGGAATCAACGAGGTTCTTGGCACAGCCAAGCGAAAGCAGGTATACCTGCCTGTTTTCCAAGGACATGGATGCGTCAGTTTTCAAAATCATCTTGAACAGAAATACCTTTCAGGAATTCACGAATGGCCTCACGGACAATGTCTGATGAAAAGCCGCGGCTCATGAGGAATCGGTAATACTTGTTTTTTAGTTCAGGTGCTCCGGGAGCGAGGTCCAGCGGTTGCCGGAATTTTCCCTGCAAAGCCGCCAAAGCCAGTTCCCGGTCCCCAGGGCGATCTACAAGGACCTGTTCGACCGCTGCCTGGTCGAGGCCCAGGGCGGACAGGCGCTGGGTAACCCGCAGGGCTGATTCGGATTTCGCTCCGGTCCGGGTCCTGGCTTTCTGCTGAGCCAGGCGAAGGTCGTCGATTTTCCCCTCGCTTTTCAGCTCATCCATCACACTGGATATGGTGCCAGCGTCAAAACCTTGCCGTTGCAGATAGTCCCGCACTTGGCCCGAGGGCTTGCGACCCAGGCCCAGCCAGCGAACTGCAGCAGTCCGGGCAAGCTGGACGGATTCACTGTCCCGTTGCTCATCTGGCGACTGGCCCGTCTGGCTCAAGAATTCATAAGGGTCTCTGGTCATTCCTGCAAACGGACCTTACAGGTCAAGCCCCAGGATGTCTTCTTCGCGTTCGTCATCCTCGGATACCGGCTCGTCAACAGCTCCCGGGTTGGCAATCTGGGCCCGGATTCGGCTGTCCAACTCATCACGGATCTCAGGGTTGGCCTTCAAAAACTGGCGGGTGTTGTCACGGCCCTGGCCGATCCGCTGCCCCTTGTAGGAGAACCAGGCGCCACTCTTTTCGACGAAGTCCATCGTGACAGCCAGATCGAGGATGCAGCCTTCCTTGGAAATACCCTCACCATAGATGATGTCGAACTCGGCTTCCTTGAATGGCGGGGCGACTTTGTTCTTGACCACCTTGACCCTGGTTTTCGAGCCGACGACGTCAGTCCCGTTGCGCAAGGTCTCGATCTTGCGCACATCGAGCCGGACCGAAGCGTAGAACTTGAGAGCGCGGCCACCCGGGGTTGTCTCGGGGTTGCCGAACATGATGCCGACCTTCTCACGCAGCTGGTTGATGAAGACAGCGACGGTGCTGGACTTTGAGATGACACCGGCCAGTTTGCGCAAGGCCTGTGACATCAGGCGGGCCTGCAGGCCGACATGGGAATCCCCCATCTCGCCATCGATTTCGGCCTTGGGCACGAGGGCAGCAACGGAGTCGACGACGATAACGTCGATGGCGCCACTGCGGACCAGTGCCTCGGTGATCTCCAGGGCTTGTTCACCGGTGTCCGGCTGGGAAACAATCAGATTGTCAATGTCCACACCCAGTTTGGCCGCATAATTCGGGTCGAGGGCATGCTCGGCATCGATGAAGGCTGCTGTGCCGCCAGCGCGCTGGGCCTCTGCAATGATGTGCAGGGCAACGGTTGTCTTACCGGATGATTCTGGTCCATAGATCTCGACGACACGGCCGCGCGGCACACCGCCGATCCCCAGGGCCAAGTCGAGCGAGAGAGCACCGGTCGAGATCGATTCGACCTGCATGGCGGTCCGTTCGCCTAGTTTCATGACGGCCCCTTTGCCAAACTGCTTCTCGATCTGGCCGAGTGCGGCGTCCAGAGCTCGGTTGCGGTCTGCCGCCTGCTTCTGGCTGATCTCCTGGGTTGATTTACCGGCACCTTTATCTGTCCTGGCCATGATTACCTCCAAAAAAGAACATTCGTTCTTGTATTCATTTCATTATAGAGTTCGCTTCAGATACCGTCAACGCATCTTTGGCAGTTTACCAAACTTTCGTTCGACATTATTCGCGCTTTTTCGACAAGCCCAGCAGAGCTGATAACCTGGAATGCACGGTGGCAAGGAGGTTTGAAGCCTCTTTCACGTGGAGCAAAACTGCGACACCGAGAAACACCAGCATAGCCAGGGCGCTGCGGATGAAAAGCCAGATGAGTTCGTTGACCTTGCCCTGTGGGACATAGCCAACCCGGTTCAGGAACAAAAGCAACACCATCATCGCACTGGCTGCAGCCATCAGGCGGAGCAAATAGCCACTCAGATGGCGAGGCGTCGCCTGGGGGGCTACATAAGCATAGATCCTGAACAGGAAAAGGGCACTGGCCATGCTGGTCAGGGTGTAAGCCAGAGACAAGCCGCTGATGTCCATCCGGAAGCCCTTTAAAAGGACCAGGCACAACAAGGGGTTGAGGAACAGGGTCAGAACACCATTGACCAGCGCCACGCGGGTCATTCTGCGGGCGTAGAAAGCCTGGTTGGTCAGGAAAACAAAGGTCTGGGCAATCATGGCCAGGGCATACCAGCGCAGGACACTGGCAGCGATGGTGACTTGATCTGCCGTATAACTGCTGCTCCACTGGAAAATGGCCCGGATGACATCTTGCTGCATCGACAGGATCAGCGCTGCAGACGGAATCATCAGAAACAACGCCTGGCGCAAGCTCTGGCCAAACAACTGGCTGCTGCCGGATTCGTCCAGGGCGGCATGGTGGCGCGCCAGGGATGGCAGCATGACATTGCCGATGGCGACCACGAAGATCCCGTACGGCAGTTGCCAAGTCGTGGCTGCATTGCGCAGTGATGTGGCTGCACCGGGAAACTGGTCGGCAAATCCTGTCAGGATGATGGTGTTGACCTGGACAATCGAGCCGGAAATCAAGGTTGGCACAGCCAGGCGAACCATCTGGCGAAATCCAGGGTCATTATGATCCAGCGACAGAGAGTAGCTCTTCAGCAACGGCGCTGCCATGACTGCCTGGAAGATGAAATAGATGGCAGCTGCGCCCATCACGCCCGCAGCGACACGGACTGCACCATTCGCACTGCGCTCTCCCAGGAGGACCATCGCCAAAACCACAACGATGTTGTAGATGGATGGTCCGAATGACGTCCGGCCAAACTGGCGGTAGGCATTAAGGATGCCAATGCACAGGGCAGCCAGCATCATGAAAAAAACCTGGGGGAACAACGCCCGGGAGACCCGGACAGCCAGATCGGTGATCGCTGGATCCTTACTGCTGTTGTAGAAGGCCAGCAGCTGGGGTGACAGCACTTCGCCCAGGAGGACGGCAGCGAGCATGGCCAGTGCGGCATAATTGACCAGGATCGACAGGCTGCGCCAACCCTTGTCCTCTTCTCCTCTTTCCAAAGAATGAGAGAGGCTGGGGGTCACCGCAGCACCAATCGCACCGCCAACCAAGAGCTGGTAAAACAGGTCCGGGATCTGGAACCCGATGATGAAGGCATCTGAAACCACACCGTAGCCGAGCATGGGCACAATCAGGATTTCACGCAGATGCCCGCTGAGCTTGGAGAGCAAGAGCCCCGCCATCATAATCATGGTGGCCAGGCGCAGGTTGTGGGCTTTGGTTTGGCTCATCGCAGCAGATCCCGCCGGGCCAAGTCAAACGCATTCAAAGCAGAGACTTTGCGGACACGGGCACGATTGCCCGGGATCTGCATCCGGCGTACCTCAACCCCCCGTTCACTGGCCACAGCCAGATAAACCAGGCCAACCGGTTTTTGATCTGTTCCGCCATCCGGACCAGCAATTCCCGTGATAGAAACTGCCAGATCCGTTTTCATGACATCACGACATCCTCTGGCCATGGCAATCGCAGTTTCCTCACTGACAGCGCCGAATTCGGCCAGGATGTCAGCAGGTACGCGGAGCTGATTGACTTTGACTTCGTTGGCATAGGCCACAATGCTGCCTTTGAAAACGGCGGAGACGCCTGAAATTTCGCCAAAAGTGGCCGCAACCAGGCCAGCTGTGCAGGATTCGGCAAAACTGATGGTCTTTTGCTGCTCCAAAAGCAGATCTTTGACCACATCCGGCATGGTTCGGGGGCCAATCTCATAGATGTAGTCCCCCACCCGGTTCTGGATTTCTGCCAGCAGCCCTGCTGTGTTGTCAGGTTCGTTGTCGTTATGGACCAGCTGAGTCACCCGGAACATGACTTCGCCCTCGGAGGCATAAGGTGCCAGGGTCGGGTTGGACTGGTTGTCAATCAAATCTTTGAGCAGGGTCTCTGCTGCCGATTCACCAACGCCAATCAGGCGGACAAAGTGGTGGCGAAACCGGGTTGCCGTGCGCATCTCGAGATAAGGCGCAACAGACTCCTGGAACATCAGGGTCATCTCTGGCGGCGGTCCGGGCAGAAGGATCATGACCTTGGGTTGATCTTGATAGAAAAATTCCAGGATCGCTCCGGGGGCCGTGCCATTGTGATTAGGCATCACGCGGGCTTTTTCAGGCATCTGTGCCTGTTTCCAGTTGTTATCTGTAATCGTGAGCCGTCCCAGGCGATGGAAAAAATCAGCAATCGCAGCACGGCTCTCTGGATGTTCGACCAGACGTTGCCCCGCCACCTGGGCGGCGATGGCCATGGTCAGGTCATCCGCAGTCGGTCCGAGGCCGCCGGTGACTACGATCAGATCCGAGCGGCTGGCTGCCGTTTCCATGGCCAGGCGGACGCGGTCCGGATTGTCACCGACCACGGTCTGGTAATAGGAGGATATGCCCAGGAGGGTCAGCTGGCGGGCCAGCCAGGCTGCATTGGTGTTGATGATCTGCCCCAGCAAGAGTTCCGTGCCGACGCAGAGGATTTCTCCGACATGGATCGAACTGAACGGGTTCTGCCCGGCCTGTCCAGCATCAAAGTCCAATGTCTCGTTCATGCCTGGATCCCTTCCTGGCGGAGGAATGTTTTCCAGGTATTTTCCAGAAGCATCGCAATGGTCATCGGGCCTACCCCACCAGGAACGGGTGACAGCGCGGAAGCCACCGGTTCAACGCTGGCAAAATCGACATCACCGACGACTTTGCCGGCGGCATTGCGGTTGATGCCGACATCGATAACCACCGCTCCAGGCTTGACATAGTCGGCCGTGATCATTTCCGGTCTGCCGATTGCAGCGATCAGGATATCGGCCTGGCGGCAGACTGCAGCCAGGTCGCGCGTCCGCGAATGGGTGATGGTCACGGTGCAGTGTTCCTTGAGCATCAGCTGGGCGACGGGTTTGCCGACGATGTTGCTGCGGCCGACAATGACGCAGTTGGCTCCGACCAGGGGAATGTTGTAAGCCTTGAGCATCTCGAGGACACCAGCGGGTGTACAGGACACCAGGCCATCTTTGCCGAGGGAAAGCAGGCCGACGTTGACCGGATGGAACCCATCGACGTCCTTTATGGGGTCGATCGCATTGATCACCTTGAATTCGCTGATCTGGTCCGGCAAAGGCAGCTGGCACAGAATCCCATGCACGGAAGGATCATCGTTCAACTGGTCGATCAGCTCCAGAAGCTCATGCTCTTCAATGTCCGCCGGCAGATGGTAGCCATAAGACATCAGACCTGCTTCTTCACAGGCTTTTTTCTTGTTGTTGACATAAATCGATGAAGCCGGATCCTCACCGACCTGGACGACGGCCAGTCCGGGCCTTTTGCCCGTCTTTTGGTAGGTTTCCCGAACCTTTTCGGCCAGCTGGCTGCGCAGGTGTGCGGCGAGCTCCTTGCCGCGAATCATGGTGGTCATGGCTATTTGCCTCCCTCTTTGTATGGGTCTTATCTGCGGTGTTCTTGACTTGGTATGGTTTGGGCGGGACCAGACAGTCTGGTCCATAGCCGATCAGATCCGTTCTTCCGGCTTTTTGCAGGGCCTGCAAAGCCAGCGGATGGTATTTGGGCTTGGCATATTGGAGCAAAGCCCGCTGCAGGCGTTTTTCCGCCAGATCCGGAACATGGATGGATTCGAGCGTCTCCGGATCGAGACCGGTGTAATACATGGTGGTAGAAACGGTACCGGGGGTAGGGTAGAAATCCTGGACCTGCTCCGGAACCACTCGATTCGCCTTGATGTATAAAGCCAGTTCGATCGCATCCTCCAGGCTTGTTCCCGGATGGCCGGAAATCAAATAGGGCACCAGAAACTGCTTTTTACCCAGTTCGGCATTGATTTGCTCATACCGCTTCTTGAATCTCTGGTAAACAGCCGGACCCGGCTTGCCCATCGCCCGCAGGGTACCTTCACTGATGTGTTCTGGAGCCACTTTCAGCTGCCCACTGACATGATGGCGGCAGACCTCTTCCAGAAAACCGGATTGCTCATCCATCAGGACGGTGTCAAACCGGATCCCGGAGCGGATGAAGACCTTTTTCACCCCGTCGAGGGAACGGACCTTTTTCAGAATGCCAAGATAGGACCGATGGTCGGTGCGCAACGCCGGACAAGGATCCGGTGTAATGCACTGGCGGTCCTTGCAGACCCTTCCCTTTTCCTGTTTGGCACAGCCCGGTTCGAAGAAATTGGCGGTCGGTCCACCCAGGTCATGGATATAGCCTTTGAAATCAGGGTCCGCGATCAGGGTTCTGGCTTCATTCAGAATCGATGCATCACTGCGCCGGGTGACGATCCGGCCGTGATGGAAGGTGATGGCACAGAAATGACAGCCGCCGTAGCATCCGCGGTGGCTGTTGATCGAAAAGCGTACTTCTTCGATCGCCGGCACCCCGCCCTTGGCCACATACGAGGGGTGTATCTTGCGGGTAAACGGCAAGGCAAACACCTGGTCCAGCTCCTGAGTCGTTAAGGGTGGCTGGGGTGGGTTCTGGATCAGGTAGCGGTCGCTGTGGCGCTGGATCAGGGTCTTGCCATCGACCGGAGCCTGCTCATGGTATTGCAGCCGGAAAGCTGAAGCATAGAGCCATTTGTCCTGGCTAACTTCCTTGAAGCCTGGCAGCAGGATATAGGCATCGTTTTCCGGGAAAGGTCGCTGCAGTAATTTTTTCCGGTCCTGGCCCAGATCGGCATACGGAAACCCTGATTCTGCTTCGATGAATTCCCGCAGGTCCGACGGCAGCCGGTCAGGCCGGGCCAGAATGCAGGTGCCTGCAATTTTGTTGACCTTGTGGACAGGGACTCCTTTGTCCAGCAGCCGGGCGATCTGGAGGATAGCCCTTTCGCCCATGCCGTAAACCAGAAGATCTGCCTGGGTGTCCTGCAGAATGGTGCGGCGAACGGTATGGTCCCAATAATCGTAATGGGCAAAGCGCCTCAGGCTGGCTTCGACACCGCCGATGATCAGCGGCACATCCCCCAGCTGGTCACGCACCAGGTTGCAGTAGCGGATCAGGGCCCGGTCAGGCCGTAGGCCGCCCTGGCCACCCGGGGAATAACGGTCGTCCGAGCGTGGTTTCCGGGCCGCTGTGTAGTTATTGACCATCGAATCCACCACGCCGGAAGAAACCAGGGTGGCCAGGCGCGGCTTGCCAAAGGTCAGCAAGGCCTGGGGATCGTGGAGCACAGGCTGGGCGATGATGGCGATTCTGAAACCTTCTTGCTCCAGCAGGCGGGCAATCAGAGCGGCACCGAAACTGGGGTGGTCCACATAGGCGTCACCGGTGACAAACAGAAAGTCGATTTCATCCCAGCCACGCTCCTGCATGTCTTGCCGGGTCAAAGGGATCAGGGTCATATCAAGTCCTCGTCAGACGCATCAGTCTGCGCTTTCATCTGCATTTCCATCAGTTGGTTCAATGTGATCAAGACTTTTCTAGGCTTGCTGCCTTCGAAACCGCCAATATAGCCCAGTTCATGCATACGGTCGATCAGGCGGGCTGCGCGGGGGTAGCCGACCGTCATCCGGCGCTGCAGCAGGGAAACCGAGGCGTAGCCGGTCTCGACGCAGATCTGCAGGGCCTGGGGCAGGAGTTCGTCGCTGTCCCCCTCATCCTTATCCTTGTCTTTGTCTTTGCGGCCAGTGGAAACCGCAGCTGTCGAGATGGCGTCGGCGACTTTCTGGTCATAACTTGACTGGTGCAGGCTTTTAATGTGGCCAATGATCCGTTCGACTTCAGCGTCGGTGATAAAGGCCCCCTGGCCGCGGATCGGTTTGGCGGCACTTTGTGGATAATAGAGCATGTCGCCCTTGCCCAGAAGCTTTTCCGCCCCTGCCATATCCAGGATCGTCCGGGAGTCGACTTGCGAGGCGACAGCAAATGCGATGCGCGACGGGATGTTGGCCTTGATGACGCCGGTGATGACGTCAACTGAAGGCCGCTGGGTGGCGATGATCAGATGGATACCAGCCGCACGGGCCATGGCGGTCAGACGGGCAATGGCATCTTCGACTTCAGTCGGTGTCGTAGCCATCAGGTCGGACAATTCATCGATGACCAGAAGAATCAGAGGCAGCTTCTCTTCTTCTTCCTCGTCGCCTTCCAGGCCGAATCCAACCGATGCATTGTAAGAGCTGATGTCACGCACGGATTTTTCCGCAAACAAACTGTAGCGGCGGACCATTTCATTGACCGCCCATTGCAGCGTGCCGGCGGCTTTTTTTGGATCGGTCACGACCGGGTGGATCAGGTGTGGGATGCCATTGTAAATGTTCAGCTCGACGACTTTCGGATCAATCATGAGCATTTTGACTTCGTCCGGCGATGCCTTGTACAGGATGCTCATCAGGATCGAGTTGATGCAGACAGATTTGCCGGAACCGGTGGCACCGGCGATCAGCATGTGCGGCATGCGCGTCAGATCGCACAACAAAGGGCTGCCCTGGATGTCGCGGCCGATCGCCGCAGTCAAGGGCGATTTGGCCTGCTGGAACTCGCGCGAATCGATCAGGCTTCTCAAGAGCACCGGCATGGTCTCTTTGTTGGGGATTTCGATGCCAATCGCTGCTTTGCCCGGGATCGGAGCTTCGATACGCACACCCATGGCAGCCAGATTAAGCGCAATATCATCCGCCAGATTGACGATCTTACTTACCTTGACCCCTGGTCCCGGCGACAATTCAAACCGGGTGATCGTGGGACCCGTTGTGAAGTTGATTACTTTGGCTGTGACCCCGAAACTTTCGAGGGTTTTTTCCAGTTTGTGTCCCAAAGCCTGGATCGAGTGTTGACTGTTGTTGATGGCTTGCTTCAAGTGGTCTTCACGCAACAACGTGAGCGGCGGGGGTTCATAAGGCACGACCAGCCTCAGCTGGCCATCCGGACCGACTGCAGCCTGGCGTTTGGCCGGGGCATGCATCTGGGGAATCGTTGGTTGTTCCGGGGTCGTGCGATCGGCCCAGCTCGAGCGGTCAAGGACTGGTTCGGCTTGTTTTGGAACTTCCGGAAACTTGAAATCAGAGGGTGCTGGAACAACAGGTCCTGTCGTCGCAGGTGATGGCCCAGGTACAGCTGGTGCTGGCTGCTGAGCAGGCAACGGTTGCTCCTGTTTTCCAGATTTCGTCGCGGGCTCGCTTTCAACAGGTGAAATGGTCAGAAAGCCATTTTTATCCTTCTGAATTGTGAAAGGCAATTTGGCTTCTGTCACAAACTGGGCGACTTTGGCTTCATCATCCGAAAAACCGGTAAAACCACCATCCACAGCTGGACTTCCCGGGGGGATGTCCTCTGCTGCATGCGCAGCCGTACGCCGTTGCCAGAAATCCTGCCAGCCCTGAAGCAATGAACGCCGTGTTTCTTCTGAATTACGGGGCGAAAGTTCAATGTCATAAGAATCTTTCGTGCGGACAGGGTTGATCTGGTCCAGATCCTCGCGCGCCCGGGCCTGGTCTAGTCCCAGGCGGATCGCCTGGTCCATCTTGGTGCCGGTCCGTTTGATGACATCAGCCGTCGACTGTGCTGTCTGGGTGTAGGATACATTGAAAATCAGGACAACAAAAGCCATGACCAGGGCAATGGTCAGAATCAGGGCGCCAACCGGTCCGGCAATCGCCAGCATAGACTGGGCCAAGATGCCGCCTGCAAGTCCGCCGGTCAGGACCAGGCCTTCTCCGGCAAGGGATGCATCAATTCCTGTCCGCCAGAGTTCGGATAACGCTTGGATGGCTGATGCATCTCCTGTTGAATCGGCAAACCGGGCTTGCAGAACCAGCTGGTCAACCGTCACCAAATGCAGGACGGCTGTCACTGCCAAGATCAGTCCGGCCACGAAGGTCATGCGGTAGTTGGCCTTGCGCTGATTTCTGCCCAAAAGGAATTCGATGGCAAAGAACAACAGCAGCGGTGGCAGCAGATAGGCAGCCACACCAAACAAGCCGCACCCCAGATCGTATAGCAACCGTCCCAGCCAGCCGGTTTTTGCAGACGGCCAATAATAGGCGGCCCCAAACAGGATCGCCACTGCCAGGAGAACGACTGCAGACAGTTCCTTGCGGTGATTGACGGGTTTCCTGCTGGCCAAGGATCAGGTCCCCTTTCTGGCCAGCAACACACGCTGGGCCCGCAGCAGGCCGACGACGGTCTTGGCATCGCGGATCTCGCCACGGTCAACCATAGCCAGGGCTTCTTCAAGCGGATACGGATGGACACTCAGGAATTCCCCATCATCGAGATTGCTCTGGCCATAGGTCAGGCCTGTAGCCAGATAGATGGAAAGGGTTTCGCTGCAATAGCCCGGCGAGGGGTAGACGGTGGCCAGCCACTCGATGGACTGGGCAGACATGCCTGTTTCTTCAGTCAGTTCACGGGTAGCGCATACCAGGGGATCTTCACCAGGCTCCAGCTTGCCGGCTGGCAGCTCCAGAAGTTCCGTGTCGTACGGTTTGCGATATTGGCGGACCAGATAGACATGGTCCTGGTCATCGATGGCAACTACACAGGCGCCGCCAGAATGGCGGACAATTTCCCGTTTGGCCAGGCGGCCATCGGGCAAACGGACATCATGGACCTCGACCTGGAAGACCCGGCCGGCAAATTTCTGGTCCATGCCTGTGGTCTCTTCGCGGAAATCTTGTTCAAAATCAGGCATTGTTGGTTCCTCTTTTTTTGATCTCGGCGACAGCCAGCTTGTCGCAGCGATTGTTGTAGGTATTGTCCGAATGGCCCTTGACCTTGATCCATTCGATCGTATGTTGCTGGGCGGCATCGAGCAGGGCGCGCCAGAGATCCGGGTTGCTGACCGGATCATTGGCCGCATTGCGCCAGCCATTTCGTTGCCAGTTGCGGATCCAGCCCTGGTTGAAAGCAGAAACCAGATAGGCACTGTCGCTGTAAAGACGAACCTGGCAGGGCCGGTTCAGTTTTTTCAACGCTTCGATCGCGGCTGTCAGTTCCATCCGGTTGTTGGTCGTTGCCGCATCCCCACCTGAAATTTCCTTTTCGACTCCCCCGGCGATCAGGACCGCTGCCCAGCCGCCGGGTCCTGGATTGCCAGAACAGGCACCATCGGTGTAGATCTCGACTTGCGGCATGCTCAAGCTTTCGGCCCCCGGCCCAGTTCCCGAGAACGCTCTGTCGCAGTCGTGACTGCCTCGATCAAGCTCGACCGCAAGCCATTTTTCTCCAGAGAGGCAATGGCTTCAATGGTCGTACCGCCAGGAGAGCAGACCTGGTCTTTGAGCACACCCGGATGCTTACCGGATGCCAGCACCAGTTTGGCCGAACCATAGACAGTCTGGGCCGCCATCTGCAGGGCCATGTCGCGTGGCAGGCCCATGCGGACACCGCCATCGGCCAACGCCTCGATCACCAGCATGACATAGGCCGGTCCGCTGCCGGACAATCCGGTCACAGCATCCATAGCTGTTTCTGGCACTTTGAAGACCAGGCCGCTCGATTCGAGCAGGCTCATGGTCCAGGCTTGCAGTTCTTCACTGGCCTGGTCAAAGCAGACTGCACTCACCCCGCTGTGGACCATAGCCGGTGTATTCGGCATGACCCGGGCCAAAGCCAGGGATGGTCCGGCCCAGCTGCGCAACTGATCCAGCGTAACACCGGCGGCAATCGAGATCAGCAAGGCTTCCGCCCGCAAGTCGCCGGCCAAGTCTTCCAGGACGGCTTTCATGACCTGAGGTTTGATGGCCAGGAGAACGGCATCCGCCGAGCCAACCGCCTCACGGCCAGAATCTGCCACTTCGCAGCCAAATAGCTCGGCCAGAGCCTGGGCCTTTTCAGTCTGGGTATCATATAAGACGACGGAATCGGCAGATATGGCCGCCTGGCTGATCATGGCATGGACCAGAGCCTGACCCATCTGTCCGGTACCGATGACTGCTAATTTCATAGGAGATCCTCCTGTAGGTTTTTGACAGCAAACAGAGCCGCCAAAAATGGCGGTCGCAGTCAAATCATACCATTTCAAACGATCGCGTGGCAATTCGAACGGTCTTTTAGACCTGTCTGAGCCGAATAAATTTTCCAGATTGACAGCTCCCGACGGCAATGCTATCATTGACTTCGCGCTTAGGGGAGTGGCTCAACGGTAGAGCAGCGGTCTCCAAAACCGCGGGTTGCGTGTTCGAATCGCGTCTCCCCTGCCAAGTGTAAAAAATCCTGGGACTTCATTGAGGCCCCAGGATTTTTTATACGCTTGCCCTATATCTCTTTTCTTTGATATTGATGACAGGCAGACTTTGACGCTTACCAAAATTCAGTGCCAGCAGCGTGTTAATAAGTGAATTCAGGCTGACTCCTTCGAGTTGTGCTTGTTCGCTAAGTTCTTTGTGTAACGTTTTGGGAATTCTCAAAGCGATTCTACCACTGAAAGTTTGACTCATTGGCTTTGCTTCAGGATAGCAATGATGGTCATCATAATAAGCATCCATCCACAATTCACTCGCTGTTTTAGACTCAACCAGGGCCTCTTCCTGGGTTTTTCCTACAGCAGAACAGCCAGGCAAGTCAGGAAACTCAACGACCCATGAGACGGATCCATCCCGATTGGAATACGGAAAAATGATTTTTTTGTATTCTGGATACATTAAATCAAACCTCTTTCTGAATACGATCAACAGCAATGATCATCTGGGTTACTTGATATTCAGGAATGATCGAACCTTGGATATTGATGATTGGTGCTGCCGCTCTTTTGTAGACACAATGAGATCCTCTTTGCCGAACTTTCACAAATCCATAATGCCTTAAAAAGCGATCCGCTTCACTCATGGTTAAATTATTTGACAAACTTCGAACCCTGGCATCAAGCTTTTCGAATGTACTAATCTCAATGACCCCCTCCAACAGTTATTGCTAGATGAAATAAATTGAAATTAAATACATGATATCAAATACAATATCACTTTTTCGGATTTGAAGCAATATTTTTTGACTGACTATAAACTAAATAACCGCGGGTTGCGTGTTCGAATCGCGTCTCCCCTGCCAAGTGTAAAAAATCCTGGGACTTCATTGAGGCCCCAGGATTTTTGTATGTCAAGCATGGACCTTTTACTCAGATCTTGTCCAGAGCCTGCTCCAAGTCCTCGATGATATCTGCCACATTTTCAATGCCGACCGACAGACGGATCAGGTCAGGCGCGATGCCTGCTGCCTGCAATTGCGCGTCGGATAACTGCCGGTGCGTGTGACTGGCCGGATGGAGCAGGCAGGTTTTGCTGTCAGCCACGTGGGTGACAATCGATGCCAGCTGCAAACTGTCCATGAACAGATTGGCCTGTTCGCGGCTGCCCTTGATACCGAACGCCAGGACGCCGCAGGAGCCGTGCGGCAGGTATTTTTGAGCCAGCGCAAAGGATGGACTGGTTGGCAGATCCGGATAGTTGACCCAAGCGATCTTGGCATGTCCTGCCAGGTATTGGGCGACGGCCAGGGCATTGGTACAGTGTTGCTTCATGCGCAGATGCAGGGTTTCCAGGCCGAAATTCAGATAGAAGGCATTTTGCGGCGACTGGATGGCACCGATGTCGCGCATCAACTGAGCGGTGGCTTTGGTGATGTAAGCACCCGGACCGAACCGTTCGGCGTAGATGATGCCATGGTAGGAGTCATCCGGTGTAGTCAGGCCGGGGAATTTTTCGGCATGGGCCAGCCAGTCGAACTTGCCGCTGTCGACGATGCAGCCACCCACGCCAGCCGCATGCCCGTCCATGTACTTGGTCGTCGAATGGGTGACGATGTCGGCACCCCATTCAAAAGGGCGGCAGTTGATCGGGGTCGCGAAGGTGTTGTCGACGATCAGCGGCACGCCATGCCGATGGGCCAGCCGGGCGAATTTCTCGATGTCAAAGACAGCGACAGTCGGATTGGTGATGGTCTCGCCGAAGACCGCCTTGGTATTCGGCTGGAAATACCGGTCCAGTTCGCTTTCCGGCAAATCCTGATTGACAAAGGTACATTCGATTCCCATTTTTTTCAGCGTGACACCAAAGAGGTTATATGTCCCGCCATAGATCGAAGAGGTGGCGATAAAATGGTCGCCGGCCTCACAAATGTTGAATATGGCATAGAAATTGGCTGCCTGGCCAGATGCGGTCAGCATGGCGGCCGCACCACCCTCCAGGGCCCGGATCTTGTCGGCGACTGCGTCGTTGGTCGGATTTTGCAGGCGGGTGTAAAAATAACCCTCGGCCTCCAGATCGAACAACTGGCCCATCTCGTCACTGGTATCATATTTGAACGTGGTGCTTTGATAGATGGGCAGTTGCCTGGGTTCACCTTTGGCCGGCTTGTAACCTTCATGGATACACTGGGTTTCGATTCTGTTTGACATAGTCCATCCTCCTGATGATGTGATGACCATTATACTGTTCGTTATAGCCCTGTCACAGGGGTCAGCGAGACATAATACTCAGCCGTGTTTTGTGTTCCGGCAAAATCTTCGCGGTCCAGTTTTTGACCAGGTTGGCCGCCGGACGGCTTGTAATGCCAGTCGATTTTCCAGTCAATCAAGTTCTGGTGTGTCGCCTGTTTTTCGTGTTCCTGGAGCAATCTGGGATCGGACAGGCGGTCACTGGCGCAAAAGCTGAAGGGTTGGTTGCTTTCAAACAGCAGGCCGCTGCCGCTTGCATCCGCCACAGCCACCCAGTGTGTCTGGGCATGCGGCAATTCCGTCTGGATGGGATGGCGCTGGTCCGGCAGGAGGTCGGTCAGAGACTGCTCGAATTGTCCATCATAGGTCATCCCGCGCAGACCGGGCCAGGATGGTCCCGGACCCTGGCCAGACCAGATGATCCGTTCATACTGGCGGCGCAGCAAGAAGTGCAATCCAATCCGCGGTAATTCCGCCAGCACGTTCTGGCTCTTGCAGGGCAAACTCACCTGGATGTCAATCTTGCCGCTTTCATGAATCAAATAATGCAAGCGTGCTGAAAGCCAGGTTTTTTCGCCAACGGGCCCAAAACGGCAGTGCGCCACGATGGAGGCCTTTTCGCCATCACAATCAGCGTCAATCCGGTCGACAACTTGTTCCAGGTCGGAAAGTCCGAGCTGGTTCCAGTCACGAGCCCAGGCCTGGTCCTGGCTCAGGAGTGGCCGCCAGAAGACAAGTGCAGAGGGTGCCATCTGGCCATTCATCTGGACAAAGGCCAGGTACTCGTGGTCTTTACAACGCCAGCTTTCGATCTGGGCCGTGATCCGGTTGAATACCAGCCAAAAGCGGTGGCCCGAAATAACCAGCAAATGCCGGTCCTGTTCGAGGCGGAGTCGATTCCTGCCCGGCTGGATGACCGGCACCAGTTGTTTGAGAAACGGATCACGGTCAGATGTCTGTAGATCCAATTCATAACTGCCAGTGGAAACGATCCAGTCAGCCGGACTCCAGAGATTGGCTTCGATCTGGTGAACCGTCAGATGCAACCTGCAGATCTGGTCTTGGGGGCGCTCAATATCTGCATACGGGATGGACAGATCAGCTGTCTGCCCTGGCAGAATGGGTGGCAAATCAATTTCGCCGGCCAAGACCAGACGGCCGGCGGCCACGACCTGCCAATGCAGCCGGAAACGATCCAAGTTCATGATCCGGGTCCGGTTGGTCACTCTAAACTGTCCGGTTTGAAGGTCAACCGGCCTGATGTCCGCAGGCCGGTTGGCTTGCCGGATCGCAGCCAGCGCAACAGACTGGGACCGTCCCCGTAGCGTATGAACCTGGGCGCGCACATCCTGCCAGGAACCCAGAACCAGCCCAGAAAACTGCGAACGAAGAGTCTCGTCAGAGAGTAGCTGCAGGAAGCGATGCGTGCCACCACCCTGCAGGCTGTAGCCAGGCTCCAGGATCCGGATGGCAGAGTCCTGGCTGGCATCGAACACAAGATGCTTTTCCAGCCCTTCTTCGGTGCCGACATATCGCACCAGGGGGCGGGTGGGGTCCAGGGATCTGGCCAGCGATGGTAACGAAAGGTCCGTACTGAAGGGTCGATGGGTCGTTGACCAGGCCAGGACGCAGGGTTGATTTTTGAGCAAGGTCACTTGGCTTTGCAGGCGGTCTTTGTGGACCGTCAGCCACGGTTCGCCCAGCCACGGCTCCTCTCCCCGTTTTGTTTCACTCGCCTGCCATTCCGGAATCGGCTGGGCAGGCGGGCTGGCGATGACGAGCAGACCCAGATGGTTGCATAATTCAAAGAAGATCGGATCCACAGGACCGCCGAGGAGCCGGATCGCATTGAAATGCTGTCGAACGAGGCGCAAGTCGCGAGCCAGACTAGCCAGAGGTCTCAGAAGGCCTGTCTGGCTTTCAACTGGTTCGAAATCAGCCACGTTGAGGAAGATGGGCTGGTGATTCAGATAGAGCTTGCCAGTGTCGACCGTCCGCTCGCAAAACCCAACTGTCTGGTGGACCGAGCTGGCCTCCCTGCCGCTGGCATCAAGACAGGTGACAAACAGGTCATAAAGCTCCGGCTGTTCATCCGACCAAGCTTCAACATCCGGACAGACGACATGCAATCTGGTCTGGCCGGCCTGCTGGACTTTTGCATCAAACCCAGCGTGATCCAACTGGGTTTTATCCGGCTTGACCACCTGTTCCAGGATAACGAGGCCTTCGCGGACCAAGGAAAAACGCACCTGGGGCAGGTCCTGAGTCACTTTGAAAGTCAGGACCGTCGCCTGGGCGGCCAGTTCCCACTGATTCGTCAGGGAATCTAACCGGGTATGTACAGACAAATCAAAGACGGATAAAGCAGGAGTTGCTTCCAGATAAATATCACCTGCCAGTCCAGCCCGATTCATCAAGCAATGACCTTCCAGGTAGCTGGCAGCATGGTAGGGATAGACCAGAATAAATAATTCGTTCGCGCCGTCATGGAGGCGTGACGTCACGTCAAATTCGTTCAACTGGCGCCCGTTCTGGGTATATCCGACCAGTTTGCCATTCAGGACCACGTGGCAGGCCGCCAAGACACCCTGGAGCACCAGCTTTTTATGCAGGGTGCTCCAGTTTCTGGGCAGCTCAAGACTGCGATGATAGACTGCGACGGGCAGGGTCTGGGGGACATGCGGCGGATCCAGGACAAAGGGCCACGCATCGGTCTTGCCCTGTGGCCGGTTGTGAACCGATCGTGAACCCGGTACAGTCATCCGGTCAAAGCCGCTGCGGTAGGAAAATATATTCTCCGGTAGCTGCAGGATGGAATCAAACCATTTAAAGTCCCAGGCCCCAGTCAACATCTGGACGAACGGCGACAAATAGCGCCGATTATCCTCGAGAGCCTGTTCACAAGTCGCCTGGTCCGGAAACTGGACCAGGTAAGCATGCCTGGGATAGCGGTTTCGCTCCAGGCACTCGATTCTATTCCAATCCGGCTTTTCGGGACGGCCGGGAAATATTCGTGAGGGCATTCAATTTGCTCCTTCGGATTGTCAAAATGATTAACCTTAATTGTAACCAAATTACAGGGGACTGGCAAAGATGAAAAAACCGCCAAAACATACGTTTCAGCGGTTTTCTATCTGTGGTCGGAGTGACCTGACTCGAACAGGCGACCTCTTGCACCCCAAGCAAGCACTCTAGCCAAACTGAGCTACACCCCGGCGACTTGTTGATTTTACTGGTATTCCCAGCCCGTGTCAAGTCGCCGGAAGAGGTCTTTGCCCTTGATTTTCAGGACGTTTCTTAGAATTCGATCTCGCGGCGTTTCTCCGGTTTGCCGGTGTTGTCCTGGCGTTCCTGGAAGCGCTGTGGGCGCTCGGAATGGCCCTGGCTGGGGCCTTGGGGACGGGGACGGCGGTCGCCACGATCACCACGATCGCCGCCACGGGGGCCACGATCGCCAGAGTCACGCGGACCGCGGTGGTCGCCCCGGTCACGCATCGGTCCACGGCGTTCGCCGCTGTCGGACTCGACATAATCAGCTGGCTTCTCCATGCAGTCGCGCATGGAGAGGTTGATCCGGCCCTGGCCGTCGATTTCCATGACCTTGACCTTGACCAGGTCACCTTCACTGACGACATCTTCAACTTTTTCGACCCGTTTCCAGGCGAGCTTGCTGATATGAACCAGGCCTTCCTTGCCTGGCAGGAATTCGACGAAAGCGCCAAAGGTCATCAAACGGGTGACACGGCCTTCAAAGACCTGGCCCGGTTCAGGATCATTGGCAATACCCTGGATGATGGCGATTGCCTTGTCTGCAGCTTCGCTGTTGGGCGAAGAGACAAAGACGCGGCCGTCGTCCTCGATGTCGATCTCGACACCGGTTTCCTCGATGATACGATTGATGACCTTGCCGCCGGATCCGATGACTTCACGGATTTTGTCAACAGGGATGATGATCTGGACGATCTTGGGGGCGTATTTGGACAGTTCGCTGCGCGGTGCGCTGATGACCGGCATCATGACCTCGTTGATGATCTGCAGGCGGCCCTTTTTCGTCATCGCAAAGGCATCGCGGATGATGTCATGGGACAGGCCGTCAACTTTGATGTCGACCTGGATCGAGGTGATGCCATCGACGGTTCCGGCGACCTTGAAGTCCATGTCGCCAAAGAAATCTTCAATGCCCTGGATATCCATGAAGACCAGGTAGTCGTTGTCGTTCTCTTCATTGACGATCAGGCCAGAGGAAATGCCGGCGACAGGCTTTTTAATCGGGACACCAGCGTCCATCAGGGCCAGGGTGCTGGCGCAGACCGAGCCCTGGGAGGTCGAACCGTTGGACATCAGGATTTCCGAGACGCAGCGGATGGCATAAGGAAATTCAATTTCACTGGGCAGGACCGGGATGAGCGAGCGCTCAGCCAGGGCGCCGTGGCCGATTTCACGGCGGCCGGGGGAACGGTTGGCCTTGGCTTCACCGACGCTATACGGCGGGAAATTGTAGTGGTGGATGTAGCGCTTGGTGTCTTCATTGTCGAGGCCATCCAGCATCTGGACTTTTGACAACGGAGCCAGGGTGCAGGCGGTCAGGACCTGGGTCTGGCCGCGCTGGAACAGCCCGGTGCCATGGACGCGCGGCAGGATGCCAACATCCGCGGACAAGGGGCGGATCTGGTCAAGGGCACGGCCGTCGACTCGGATGTGTTCCTTGAACAGGTATTCGCGGACGACTTTCTTTTCCAGTTTGTACATGGCATCGCCGACATAACCAGCCCAGTCAGGGTTGAGGGCTGTGATATGCTCGGTGGTCTGAGCCTTGAGCTGGCTGACTTTTTCGTCACGGACCGACTTGTCATCGGACAGGACAGCCATACGCATGCCGCTGTAGGCAAATTCCTTGACCGCTGCGAAGACTTCTTCCGGCAGGTCTGAGGAAACATAGCTGAACTTGGGTTTGCCGATCTCAGCGACGATGCTTTTGATGAAGCGGCAAAGATCCTGGATGACCTTGTGGCCTTCGATGATGGCATTGAGCATGACATCGTCCGGGACTTCATTGGCACCGGCTTCGATCATGCAGATTTTGTCTTCCGTACCGGCCAGGGTGACGTGCATCTGGCTTTCGGCGCGCTGCTTTTCATTGGGATTGATGATGACCTGGCCATCGATCAGGCCGACATGGATGCCAGCGATCGGGCCGTTCCAAGGGATGTCCGAGATCGAAATGGCAATGGACGTGCCGAGCATGGCGGCCACTTCCGGCGCGTTGTCCTGGTCGACCGACATGACCAGGTTACTGACCGCGCAGTCGTTTCTCAGGTCTTTCGGGAACAGCGGGCGGATCGGGCGGTCAATGACGCGGGAAGTCAGGATGGCCTTCTCGGTCGGACGGCCTTCGCGCTTGATGAAGCCGCCAGGGAACTTGCCGACGCTGTACATTTTTTCTTCGTAATCGACACTGAGCGGGAAAAAGTCAATGCCGGGACGGGGTGTGGCCGATGCGGTCACGCTGGACATGATGACGGTGTCACCATAGCGGACCATGCAGGAGCCGTTGGCGAACTGGGCCAGATGGCCGGTTTCGATGACCAGTTTGCGGCCAGCGAGGACGGTTTCGAATGTGCGTGCACTCATGTGAATACCTCCATGATTGGACCTTTGACCCATGCACGGCGGTAGTTTGTAGATTCCGCTTCTGAAACCCTCCAAACGGGGTATCCAGAGGTGCAATCTACCCTCTACAGCGGCGCACAGGCTCAAATCATCCGGTTTTTGAAATCGTGTTCGGGTCTGAATGAAAAATTGGCGGACGGTCGACCCGTCCGCCAACATTCATTTGTCTGATCGAGCCTTACTTTCTGATGTTCAGCTTTGCGATGATCGTACGGTAACGTTCGATATCGATGCTGGTCAGGTAGTCGAGAAGGCCACGGCGGCGACCGACCATCATGAGAAGGCCACGACGGGAGTGATGATCACCCTTGTGGGTCTTGAGATGTTCGGTCAGGTGGTTGATGCGTTCGGTCAAAAGGGCGATCTGGACTTCCGGTGAACCGGTGTCGCCTTCCTTCAGGCCGTACTCTTTGATGAGTTCTGCTTTGCGGGTCTTGTCCATGTTTTTTCTCCTTAACATTCGCCTCTGGCAACGTTGGGGTCGGACGTTCCACGAACCTTGCCACGGCATATTCCGTAAGAGTTTAGCACCAGGTTATGGATTTGTCAAAATTACCAGGTGAAAGTCTGGCTCCGGTCCTGGATGATGACCTCGTTCTCCCCTGCCGTAGCACTGGCCTCTGTCCGGCCGACGATCCGGGCTGGCAATTCAAAGCGGGCACAGATTTCCAGGATACCTTGTGCGGTGGTCTCATCACAGTAGATCTCCAGGCGATGCCCCATGTTGAAAATCTGGTACATCTCGGCAGCACCGACCTCGCCGGACTCGAGAATGGCAGCAAAAATCGGCGGAGTCGGGAACAGATTGTCCTTGATGTAGCGTACGCCGCTGCCGAAATCCTTGCACTTGACCTGGCCGCCTCCAGTGCAGTGGATGATCCCGGCGATTGAATCCCTGTACTGGGCAAGGATCTCTTTCATGACCGGCAAGTAGGTCCGGGTCGGAGACAGGATGGCCTCTCCAGCGGTCAGTGTCGAACCCGGGAGTGGATCAGACAGATGATAACGGCCGCAATAAGCCTTGTCTGCCGGCAGCGTATCCGAGCAGGATTCCGGATACCGCGTCAGGTAGTCCTTGTGCAGGAGCAGATGACGGGCTCCGGTCAGGCCATTCGAGCCAATGCCACTGTTTTCTTTTGTCTCATAGGTGGTCTGGCCAAAGGAAGCCAGGCCAACAATGGTAAGTCCGGGCCGGATATTGGCGGCATGGATGACCTCTTCCCTTTTCAACCGGACGACTACTGTGGAATCGCAGATCACCGTCCGGACCAGGTCGCCGACATCGGCGGTTTCGCCGCCCGTCATTTCAACCGTTACCCCTTGCGCAGCCAGCGCATCGATCACCTCATCGTAGCCATTGATGATCGCGGCTAGAGCCGCCGCATCGACCCGGTGGGCATTGCGTCCGATCGTATTGGAAACCTTGAAATCATCGATGGCACCTATGCAAAGCAAATCGTCGGTATTCATGACCAGGGAGTCCTGGGCAATACCCCGGTACCAGGCTGGATCACCCGTCTCCTGAGCCATCAGGTAGGCCACCGATGATTTCGTCCCCGCACCATCGGCGTGTACAGCACAGCAGTAGTCCGGATCACCAGCCAAGTCGGGGATGATCTTGCAGAAAGATCCTGGGAAAAGCCCTTTGGACTGCTTGGCAACAGCTTTTTTGACATCGTCTTTGGTCGGCGAGACGCCGCGTGAAAGATAGCTTTCGGCTTTCATGTGTTCCTCCGCGCCGGGGCGCTGTTTGAGATAATGGGGTGACTTCCTGAGCAAGCCTGTAAGCCGGGTTCTGTCGTGGACAACCATCTATCCAGGCCGATCATTTCTGAACGGCTCCAGCCACCTCCCTGGGACTTGCGGGCCACAATATGTCCCTCCACGGTGTTGCTCCAGGTGGGGTTTACAGAGCCAGCCTGTCGCCAGGCTGCTGGTGAGCTCTTACCTCACCTTTCCATCCTTGCCGGCCACAGCCGGCGGTCTATTTCTGTTGCACTGTCCTTGAAGTCGCCTTCACCGGGAATTACCCGGCACCCTTGCCCTGTGGAGCCCGGACTTTCCTCACGCGCGGCCTTTCGGCGCTGCGCCCGCGGTTGTCCAGCTTGCTCAGAAAGTCACCTTATTATAATCGAAGCCGTAGTCGACGGCAAAGGTCAATTCAGGCGCCATCTGGGACAGGCGATGGGACAAGTTGGGCAGGACCACCCGCTCGGTCACATCATGGCCGGCATCCAGAGCCAGGATCCCGCGCAAAGCCAGTTTCAGGCCAACATGATGCTTGATCTCGCCGGTGACGATGGCATCGACTTCCAGATCGACGAGTCGCTCGACCCAGCTCTCGTCAAAGGAACCCGGAAAGACAGCCAGGCGGTGCACCAGGGCAATGGCGTCGGAATTCTGCCGCACGCCACTGCTTTCCAGGCTGGTCCGGACACGTTCCTTCAATTCGCGGCTGTCCATCGGCTCGAGCAGATCGAGGACACGGCCATGTCCTGTCTCTGACTGGTCGGTCTCCAGCGACTGTTCAACGAGAGCGTTTTCAACCATGACAGGGAAAAAGACCTCTCGCTTTTGTTCCAGAAGATCGAGGGCGTCTGCCAGGCAATCTGCAGTACCACCAGTGGCGGCGTCGAGATTGGTATGCAAAGACAGGACTGCGATGTCTTTCTGGATCAGGGTCCGGATCAGGGACTGTTCCGCAATATCTTCGCGCAAGGTCGACAGGGGCGAAAAAATCAGCGGGTGATGGGCCACGATCAGATTGGCCTGGTTCATCTCACACAGTTCGATCGTCCGGTCGGTGACATCGAGGGTTACGACAACCCCAGAGACGAGGGCATCCGGGTCGCCGAGCAAAAGGCCTACCTTGTCCCAGGATTCAGCCAGGGCAAAAGGGATCGCCTGGTCGATCTGCTCTACGAGATCGCCGAGGCGGATGTCGGGGCGGTGGGAGAGTCCTTTCTGAGCGTCGTTTTCTGGATTCATAGTTCGCCTCCCTGATCACTCGTTGGTTTGGGGCTTGAATCGAGCAGTTCTTGAATGGTAGCCACCACTTCTGCCAATTCCGGCATCCGGCGGCTGGCAGACTGGACATGGCGGGCGACTTGTTGCAGATAGGCGCCAAACAAGGGTGGCTTTGTCTGGAGCAGGACCGGGCCCAGCACTGCCTCGGTCAGGTTGATGGCTGGACGAAGCGGACTGGCGTGATCCACTCCAACCGGCACAGCCCGGATGATGACATAGATCCGGTCCCGGTCGAGGACCAGTTCTTCCCTGTCGATCCGGTAACGATTGTCATATAGCCATAGCCTGAGCTCCATGGCAGATTTCTGTGGCTGCAGGATGGCCTGTCTGCATGGTTCTGGCAAAACAGCCAGAATGTCGATCATTTCCAGCCCGCCAAGACCGGACAGGACCACCGCAGCATCTGGACTGATCACATGACCTTGGAGGCCAGAAGTCACAGCCGTTTCAATCCGGTCGGTCAAGCCAGCCCGGGCAATGTTGCGCCGGGCCACGTCGATCGGGCCTGTCCGGATGTCCGAAGCCACCGCCGACCGGCAGATGCCACGCCGGACCAGCTCGATCGGCAGGAACGCATGGTCTGTGCCGATGTCAAACACCCGCTCACAGGGTTTAACCAGACGGGCAACCGCCTCGAGGCGGGTTGACAAGACGGGAAGTCGCGACTGTTTTTGCATGTCTGATACCTGTCTGAATCAGTCCAGGTAATCCTTGAGCTTTTTGCTGCGGCTGGGGTGGCGCATCTTGCGCAGGGCTTTGGCTTCGATCTGGCGAATGCGTTCGCGGGTGACGTTGAATTCCTTGCCGACTTCTTCCAGCGTCCGGGTCCGGCCATCATCGAGACCGAAGCGTAGGCGCAGGACCTTTTCTTCCCTCGGGGTCAGGCCCTTGAGGACTTCGAGCAGCTGTTCCTTCAAGAGCGTGAATGCTGCCTGGTCGGCCGGTGACGGAGCGTCATCGTCGGGGATGAAGTCACCCAAGTGGCTGTCTTCTTCTTCACCGATCGGCTTTTCCAGGGACACAGGCTCCTGGGAAATCTTCATGATCTCGCGCACTTTCTCTACTGTCATGCCCATTTCCTGGGCCAGTTCCTCAGCTTCGGGCTCGCGGCCGAGTTCCTGGATCAGCTGGCGCTGGATGCGGATCAGCTTGTTGATTGTCTCCACCATATGGACCGGGATGCGGATCGTGCGGGCTTGGTCGGCGATGGCGCGGGTGATGGCCTGGCGGATCCACCAGGTGGCATAGGTGCTGAATTTGAAGCCTTTTTCATAATCGAATTTATCGACAGCCTTGATCAGGCCCAGATTGCCTTCCTGGATCAGGTCAAGGAATTGCATACCGCGGCCGACATAGCGCTTGGCGATGCTGACAACCAGGCGCAAGTTGGCATTGCAGAGCCGTTCCTTGGCATCCATGTCGCCTTCCAGCATGGCCTGGGCCAGTTCTTTTTCCTCATCGGCAGTCAGCAGGGGCACTTTGCCGATCTCCTTAAGGTACATGCGGACCGGATCATCGACACCAACACCCTCGATGGTGCTGATGTCAAGATCATTGTCCGACGAGGTGTCATCTTCGACGACCGTATCGGCGACAACTTCGACGCCCATGGCTTCGAGGCGGTCCAGGACCTTTTCGGCTTGGTCTAGATCAATGTCGGATGATTCGATCGCACTCATGACATCCTTATAGGAAATCTGGTTGTTTGAGGCGTGGGCTTTGTTAAGTAGTTCGGTGAGCAGGCCTTGCTTCTTTTCTGCCATGGTTGTTTGAGTCCTCCAAAAATTCTATATGATTTTATCTGATTATTTTCAAATGGTTCGTCTGTGCCTGGGCTGGAAGGTCTGGCGGTTCAGCGTGACCGTAGTTTCTGGATCTGCTGGTTGAGTTCAAGGAGCTTTTTCCTGGCCACAGCTGCTTCTGCCGGACGATCCGGATCCTGGGCCAGGCCAGCCGTTTCCTTGAGCTGGCGGCGCAGGTTTTCCAGGCGAATGGTGCGTACGAGTTCGTTCATGGTCTTGAGGGGATCCTGGCCGGCAAAGGTCTCATCCAGTTTCATGCTGGCCTTGGCCAGCAAATCGGTCAGCAGGCGACCGTGCACGACCAGTGTGTCCGACCAGAGCATCAGACCGCCACTGTCCACGGATCTTCCTGCGTCCAGATGCTCGAGCAACCGACTGGCCACCGCCTGCATCACACCGGCTGAAAAATCCTCTGCAACTGGCTTTTGCTCCAGGCGCCCCCAGAGCGTAGGATGCTCAGCCAGGAAGCACAACAGGTAGATCTCCTCACGGGTTGCCTGCTGTCCAGATGGCTGGGCCATGTCGGCAGCTGGTGCAACGTCTGTCTTTTTCCGGGCCGCCAGCTGCTGGTGCAGCAGATCGCCAGACGGGCTGGCTTCACTACCTTCCCGGCGCCGCTCGATCTCGCGCACGACACTGTCTGCCGAGGCATGGAGCCATTCACTGACCTTGCCGGCATACAGTTCGCGGACGATGGCGTTGTCTTCCTTGGCCAGGATCTGGCAGGCCTGGTCCTGGAAAGCCAGGATGTCAAGGGTGCCATGAACCTCACAGGAACGCCGGGCTACATCGAGCTTGAAATCAAGCAGGGGCAGCGCCTGGTCAATCAGCACCTTGAATCGTTCCGGACCGTGTTTGCGGATGAATTCATCTGGATCTTTGCCGTCAGGAACCCGTAAAACGGTGACTTTAAGCCCTCGCGATGTCAGGATGTCCAAGCTGCGCAAAGCGGCATTCTGGCCAGCCGCATCGGCGTCAAAACCGACAATGACCTGGTCGGTGTATTTGCGGATCAGGTTAGCCTGGGCTTCTGTCATCGCCGTGCCGAGGGCTGCCACAGCATGGTCGATCCCGGCCTGGTGCATGGCCAGGGTATCCATATAACCTTCGACCAGGACAAGGCGCTTGTCTTGACTCGATTTGGCCAGGTTCAGGCCATAGAGGTGGCGGCCCTTTGTATACAGCGGCGTCTCGGGTGAATTCAGGTATTTGGGCTGCGAATCATCGAGGACGCGCCCGCCAAAGGCAATGATGGTGCCCATGGCGTCAAAGATCGGGAATATCAGGCGGTTGCGGAACAAGTCATAGAACCCATCGGACTTGCCGCGTTTGAAAAGACCGGACTGGCTGATCAGCTGGGGATCATCAAGACCCTGCCGGCGCAAATGCAAGAGCAGTCCGTCCCATTCATCCGGGGCAAACCCAAGACCAAATTTCCTGGCGGTGCTGTCAGAGATGGCCCGTTCCTTCAGGTAACGGCGGGCAGCAGCTCCAGCCGGACTTTGCAGGCTGTGGTAATAATAGCGTGCTGCCTCCAGATAGATTTTCTTAAGCGAGGCATTGCGTTCCAGTCGCTCGCGATACGCTTCGTCATCCGGTTCCGGCAGTTGGACGCCCACTCGGTCAGCCAGGATTTTCAAGGCCTGGGGCCAGGTGCATTTTTCGATCTCGCGGATGAAGGTGATGACATTGCCCCCCTTGTGGCAGCCAAAACAGTAGAAGATCTGCTTGCTGGGTGACACACTGAAAGAAGGGGTGTCCTCATTGTGAAAGGGACAGAGCCCGAAGAGATTGGCACTGCTGCGCTTGTCAAGGCGAACGTACTGCCCGACGACCGAGACAATATCGTTTCTGGACTTGATTTCCTCAATCAGCTCATCAGGAATGGTGCGACTGGAATTCGTATTACTCACACTTTATTATTCGACAGGCTGGTTCCGTTTTCCTGCTCTTGCTCCAAGGTCTCCGCCGGATTTTCCAGATACTGTTCCACATGCTGCAGATGATGCGTGACGGTCAAACGGTTGCGTTCCAGCCGGTCCGGATCCAGTGTTCTCTTGAAGACGGCCGGTATGCCGGCGTACAGGGAACCCGCCTCAACCACCGTGCCTCCGGCGACCAGGGCACCTGCGGCGACCATGGCCCCTTGCTGGATCACGGCCCCATCCAGCACGATCGCACCCATGCCCACCAGGGCATCATCTTCGATGGTACATCCGTGCAGGATCACACCGTGGCCAATGCTGACCCGGTCCCCGATGATGACCTGGTCATGGACCACGGTCTGGTCCTGGATATTGCTTTGAGCGCCAACCACAATCGGGTGAACGTCTCCGCGCAAGATGGCGCCATACCAGATCGAACTTTGCGGCCCGATGGTCACATCGCCAATCAGGACGGCCGTTTCGGCAATGAAAGCAGAAGGGTCCACCCGTGGTTTATTGCCCTGGTAGGCACGGATCAGTGGTTTGTGCATGGCAGCTCTCCTTTTCTATAATCTCGGACCGTTTGAAAGGTTCAGGTCTTGAGCCAGAGGGCGCATTCAAGCCGCTTTTTCTGCAGTTGGCAACTGATCGGATCCACCCCGTTGATATGGCCGTTGACATGCAGGCTATTGGCAGCGCAGCCACCGCTGCAGAAGTATTTGGCCCAGCACTGGCTGCATTCTGGTTTGTCCGGGACCAGCAACGAGAAAAATGGTTTCTGGACCGCAGGATCGATCTGGATGGGTTGATCGTGAACGTTGCCCATCCGGTATTCGGTTTCGCCAACAAACTGGTGGCAGGGATAAATGTCGCCCTCAGGAGTCACCGCAATGTATTCGATGCCGACACCGCAGCCCTTGATCCGTTTAAAGGCACAGGGGCCATGGGACAGGTCGAGCATGAAATGGAAAAAGTTGAACGGCTGGCCCTTTTCGCGCGCCCGGCGGATCTCGATGGCCAGTTTCTCATACTCGGCTTCGATGGCTGGCAGGTCTTCCGGCCGGATCTCATAACCGACACCTGCCGGGGCTACGACGGGCTCCATGGAGAGCTGGTTGCCAATGGAAGCCAGATGCAGGACATCCTCGGTAAAATCGAGGTTGTGGCGGGTGAACGTGCCACGCAGATAATATTCCCTGTCGCCGCGCAAGGCGACGAAGTCCTTGAAATGTGGAGCAATGCGTTGATAGGAGCCTTTGCCACCTGCATCTGGCCGCATGCGGTCATGAACATCGGGACGACCATCCAGGCTGAGGACGACATTCTTGAAATGCTGGTTGATGAACTGGGATTTCTCCTCATCGAGCAAGACACCGTTGGTGGTCATGGTCAAGCGCAGGATCTTGCCGGTTTCCCGTCCTCGTCTTTCGCAATAGTCGACCAGTTCGACCACAACCGGCCAGTTCAGGAGCGGTTCACCGCCAAAAAAGTCGATGTCGAGGTTTTTACGCGGACCGGAGGCTTCGATCAGAAAATCGATCGCCTTGCGCCCGGTTTCGACATCAAGCATGGTCCGGTGACCAGTGCCGAAATCACCGGTGCTGGCAAAACAATACTTGCAGCGCAGGTTGCAGTCATGGCAGATATGCAGGCACATCGATTTGATGCGCGGCTGGTCGGGATAGAGCTGGTCCGGTGTGATGGTCTTGGCGGCAGCAAACAAATCACCCCGGGCGATCAGTTCGTTGATGTCGTTGCAGCAGTCACGGACGTCCGGGCCCAGGCTGGCTTCCAGCTGCTGGATCGCCGCTTCACCGGGTCGTTGCCCCTCATGCTCGATATAGGATTGGATAACGGCTGCGGAAAGTTCATCCAGTTTGTGCAGGGCGCCGCTTTCCGAATCAAAAGCGAGCGTGTCATTCTGGAAATTGAAAAGATGGACCAAGAGGAACTCCTTTGTTCAATGAAAAAGATAGTGGAAAGCCGGCGGCTATCCACTATCTCGCTGATTCAAATCAGACGGTGGGCAACAGGACCTCGGGAGCCGGGCAGATATCCTGACAGCAGGTCAGGGATGCTTTGCTCAGCGCTCGAACGATTCGCAGGCCTGGTTGGCAACGGTGCAGCTGGTCTTGCAAGCGGACTGGCAAGAAGTCTGGCATTCGCCACAGGCACTCTGGCCAGCTGAGACATGGATGCAAGCTTCACTGATGGTCTGGATGTGTTTCATAAAGATATCCCCTTCCTTTATTTTCCAAACGATGTCGAGTGAGTCGACAGGGCTATTATTCGCTGACCGGCTTGATGACGGTGCTGACGGAAGCTTTTTTGAACGTGATCAGCGTATTGGCGACACTGGTCGAGATGGTGACTTCGTCATCTTTGAGGTTGACGACCTTGCCAACGATGCCACCAGCGGTGATCACTTTGTCACCGACGGCCATGGCATTGATTTGCTCACGCAGTTTCTTCTCCTTGGTCCGCTGGGGACGGATCAGAAGCAGGTACATCAGGCCAAACATCAAAACCAGTGGCAGCAAGGTGCCAAGCATACCTGTCCAGCTGCCGGCGGCTGCATCGGTCATCGCGAATTTCACAAGATTCATGGTATTCTCCTCCAAAATCTGTCAAGTTCCAGTCGAAGGACTGGATTCCTGATTAGCTAAAACAGTTTAGCACGAGCGTTCGCTTGTGTGCAAGGATCATCCCTTTTTATAGCCGTAGCTTTCGAAAAACTCATCCCGGAAATCGAGCAGGCGGTCTTCGGCAATTGCCTGGCGGACATCGGCCATCAGCTGGAGCAGGAAATGGAGGTTGTGCCAGGATGCCAGGCGCAAACCAAACATTTCATTGGCTTTCAGGAGATGGCGGATGTAGGCGCGTGAGTAGTTCTGGCAGACATAGCAGGTGCAATCCGATTCAATCGGTGCAAAATCGCGCGCATATTTGGCATCGCGCACGATCAGGCGCCCTTTGCGTGTCAGGACCGTGCCGTTGCGGCCGATCCGGGTCGGCAGCACGCAGTCGAACATGTCGATGCCGCGGATGGCTCCCTCGATCAGATAGTCCGGTGTGCCAACGCCCATCAGGTAGCGTGGCTTGTCCGCTGGCATCAGGGGGACTGTTTCTTCGAGCATCTCATAGAGCAGATGGGCCGGTTCACCGACTGAAAGACCGCCCAAGGCATAGCCAGGCAGGTCAAAAGACGTGATCTCTCGTGCACTTTGCTGGCGATAGTGGGCATAGGTGCCGCCCTGGATGATGCCGAACAGCGCCTGTCGGTCCGTGTTTTTATGGGCCGTGATGCAGCGGTCAAGCCAGCGTGTCGTCCGCTCAAGCGATTGCTTGACATAAGTCTCATCCGCGGGCCAGGGCGTACATTCGTCAAAGGCCATGATGATGTCTGAGCCGAGGTCATTCTGGACCTCAATTGATTTTTCAGGGGTCAGGATATGGCGCGAGCCATCAATATGCGATTTGAAACGGACGCCTTCTTCCGTGATGTGGCGCCGGTCGGACAGCGAGAAAACCTGGAAACCGCCGCTGTCAGTCAGGATGGGGCGGTCCCAGTTCATGAACCGATGCAGGCCGCCGGCGTCGCGCACGACGTCACTGCCCGGTCGCATCCAGAGATGGTAGGTATTGGACAGGATGATCCCGGCGTTCATGGACTTGAGTTCTTCCGGAGCCATGCCTTTGACGGTGGCCTGAGTGCCGACCGGCATGAAGGCGGGTGTTTCAAAAGAGCCATGCGGCGTATGGACCACACCCAGCCGGGCGCCGGACTGACGGCAGGTGTGCTTGTGCTCATGCCAGACCGCGTGGTGGCTCAGGTGCTGCGGCTTTTGCACCGGGGCGGGTGTCTCTGTGCTTGTCTCAGGTTTCATGAGAATGACACGTGTCCTTTCTTCGCGTAATAAACATCGCATCCCCGAAACTGAAGAAGCGGTAGCGTTCGTCAATGGCTTCCTGATAGGCCCTGAGGACATTCTCCCTGCCGGCCATGGCTGACACAAGCATCAGCAGGGTGGATTCCGGCAAGTGGAAATTCGTGATCAGGGCATCCACAATCTTGAAAATATAACCGGGGTAAATGAAAATGTCTGTCCAGCCGGACCCGGCAACCAACTGGCCATGATGCGCACTGGCTACGGCTTCCAGGACTCGGTTGCTGGTTGTACCAACGGCGATCACACGATGGCCGCTGGCTTTGGCTTTCAGGATGGCATTGACCGAAGCCTGGGGCAGGTCGTAAAACTCGGCATGCATCAGATGGTCCTGGATGTTGTCCGCTTTGACCGGGCGGAAGGTCCCCAGTCCAACGTGCAAGGTGACCTCGGCAATGCTGATCCCCCGCTGATGCAGGCGATCCAGCAGTTCAGGGGTGAAATGCAAGCCAGCCGTCGGAGCGGCTGCAGAGCCGTCCAGCTTGGCATAGACCGTCTGGTAGCGTTCCCGGTCTTCCAGCCGTTCCCGGATGTAGGGCGGCAATGGCATGGAGCCGGCCTGGTCGAGGACAGCTTCAAAAACACCGTCAAACTCGAACCGGACGATCCGGTTGCCGTCGTCACAGACTCGAAGAACACTGGCCTCGAGCACACCCGGGATGAAGGTGATGTGATGGCCCGGCCTGACGCGGCGCCCTGGCCGGACGATGACTTCCCAGTCGGTGTCGGATAGCCGTTTCAGAAGCAGGAATTCCACCGGCGTGCCGCTGTCACTGCGCTGGCCCAGAAGCCGGGCCGGAATCACGCGTGTATTGTTGATCACCAGGCAATCCCCAGCCGAAAGCAGCTCCGGCAAGTCAGAGAAAACCTGGTGCTGGACCGCACCGGTGCAGCCATCCAGAACCAGAAGACGCGACTCGTCCCGCCTTGCCAGTGGATGCTGGGCGATCAATTCTTCGGGCAGGAAATAGTTGAAATCAGAACGCTTGATCATAGCTTGGCATTATAGCGAGAATTGACGGTAAAGTATAGCCGATGGTATCATGACACAAGGCTTTCCAGCCTTTACTTTCTCTCTGCCACCGCGTTTTTGCAGGAATACCTTTCACATCTTTCAAAATAAAGCCTTTCTGGAGGATCACCTTATGAAAAAGCCCTTGTTCCAAGGATCCGGTGTCGCCATCGTCACACCGTTCACCGAATCGGGTGTCCATTTCGACGTCCTGTCTGAGCTGTGTGAATTCCAGATCCAGCACGGTACAGATGCCATCATCGTCGCAGGCACCACCGGCGAAGCCTCCACCATGCCTGACGAAGAACATCTGGCGATCATTGCCCATGTGGTCCAGACCGTGCACGGGCGAGTCCCGGTCATCGCCGGCACTGGCAGCAACGACACCCACCATGCAGTCGAACTCAGCCGCAAGGCTGCCGCTCTCGGCGTTGACGGCCTGCTGTGTGTGTCACCTTATTACAACAAAGCGTCCCAGGAGGGATTGTACCGTCATTTCAAGGCCGTGGCCGAGGCGGTCGACTGCCCGATCATCCTGTACAACGTCCCGAGCCGGACCGGCATGAACATTAATCCGGAAACAGTGGCCCGCCTGGCCGAGCTGCCCAACATCAACGGACTCAAGGAATGCAAGCTCGAGCAAGTACCGGACATCGCCAGCCTGTGCGGTGACAAGATTAATCTCTACAGCGGCGAGGACGGATTCGTCCTGCCGATGCTATCCTATGGCGGCAAAGGTGTGATCTCGGTCGTTGCCAACATCGTGCCCCAGTTGTGCCATGACATGGTCGCAGCCTATCTGTCGGGCGACGCTCCGGAAGCGACCCGGATCCAGACCCACATCGTCCCCCTGATCAAAGCCATGTTCTGTGACGTCAACCCGATCCCGGTCAAGCATGCCCTGTCCTTGATGGGTTATGACGTGGGTGAATGCCGCATGCCCCTGTGTGAACCAAGTTCAGCAGCTTCTGCCACCATTCGCCAGGCGCTGGCCGACTATCAGCTGATCTGATCCGGCCCAGCTGGAACAGGAATCGCACCTTAACCCAAACAATTGAGGAGTTTATCATGTCAATCCGTGTTTTCCTGAACGGCTGCAATGGCCGCATGGGTCAGGTCATCTCTGGCTTGGCCAAAGAAAGCCAGGACCTTATGATCGTCGCCGGCAGTGATTTGAACCAGTCGGTAACCCAACCTTTTCCTGTCTTTGCCCGGGCCCAGGAATGCGACGTCGAATTCGACGTCATCATCGATTTTTCCAACCCGGCCGCCTTGCCTAATCTGTTCGAACTGATCCGCCACACCCAAAAGCCTGCTGTGATCTGTACCACTGGACTGGAGGAAGTCCAGAAGAAAGAGCTCGATGAGCTGGCTCAAGCAAGCGCCATCTTTGTCTCAGCCAACATGTCTCTGGGCGTCAACATCCTGATCAGCCTGGCCCAGAAAGCCGCTGCCATCCTCTACCCGGATTTTGATATCGAAATCATCGAAGCCCATCACCGCCAGAAAGTCGATGCCCCTTCCGGTACCGCCCTGATGATCGCTGACGCGATCAATGACACGCTCGATAACCAGCTCGAGTATACCTATGACCGCTCTCAAGTCCGGCAGAAACGCGGCGAGCGGGAATTGGGCCTGTCTTCCATCCGCGGCGGCACCATCGTCGGCGAGCACACCGTCCTCTTTGCTGGCGGAGAAGAGACCATCAGCATCCACCACAGCGCCCAGTCGCGCAATGTCTTTGCCCGCGGCGCCCTGGCTGCTGCCAGATTTCTAGCTGGCAAGCCAGCCGGCCGGTACGAGATGAAAGACCTGATCGGATAACCGGTCGATGTCTTGCTTGAATCAAATAGGGGCTGTTTCAAAACATATTCGTTTTGAAACAGCCCTTTATCATTGAGTTTCAGACTGGATTTTCGTCATGATCCTTGATCATGAAACGGCGGATGCCTCGCCAGGCAATGGCCATGGCAAAAAACTGGTTCACGGACAGGGCCAGGACGAGGTACCAGACTGCCGCGATCAGGATTGTGGCGACTGAGCCGTTCAGCAGCAGGGCACCCGGAACGACCAGAAGCAAAACCGCCGAAATCAATAGGTAAAGCAGATTGTAGGGCAGGCGCAGGATCACGAATAACAGGCTGTTGCGATAGACTTGTCCGAGTGTCAGTTTGAAGGTCACGATCATGGGATAGACATAGACTTGCATCATCAGCCAGATCATTCCGGCTGCCGATAAGAGGATCTGGATCGCCAGGCGAACCGATCCAGGTAAAAATCCGGCGGTTCGGTAAAAAGTCAGGTTGATAACCAGGACGATCAGAGCAGCCACACTGATCAGACTCGCCAGCAGGGATTGGCGCCAGTTGTCTTTGGTGTGATCCCAAAAATCAGACCAGGTGAAGACATGTTCATCGCGGATGTAATTGCGCAGGATGAAAGAAAATCCCGCTTGGAATGGACCCGCCACAACAAGTTGCAGGCCAGTCAAGGCAACGGCTGTCATCAGGTAGAACAAGGTCAGCTGCGACACGGCCGCAGCTTCGAGGGACTGGTCCGCTGTTCCTTCCAGTCCGAGGGCCTGGAAGGACTCGATCAGGGTCGCGACCGATAGCCCCGGGAACAGGGCTGCCAGTAGATAAATCGCCAGGAAAAAGGCAACGATCAGAGCCGGCAAATTGAACAAGATCATCATGAAGTTGAGCTTGATCAGTTCCCAGAACCGCCGGGTCAGGATTTCCAGCGTGCCATGCACGGGCCCCTTGTCCGGTTCATCCTTGCGGACCCCAGGTCCCTCCTTGGTAAAATCAAACAAACCGAGAAATCCTGCCATGCATAACCTTCCTGTCTTAAATGATCACAAGTCCCAGCAAAACCATCTTATCGTTTCACAGCATCCGGGGCAAGTTTCAGTCGTTCAGCCAACTGGTCGATCTCAGAAAGAGCCCGGTTGACCAAGCCTTGCTGGCGGGCCGGCTTACCTTTGAATTTTCCCTCCAGGGGAGCAACCAGGCCGAAATTGGCATTCATTGGCTGGAAATGCTTCGCAGTGGCATGGGCGATGTAATGGGACAAAGAGCCGATGACCGTTTCCGGACCGGGCAGATAGACCTGGCGGTCGCTTTCGTCCAGACCGAAAAACTCCAATGCTGCCTGGATACCAGCAAGCAACCCAGACGAAGCAGATTCGACATATCCTTCGACACCGGTCATCTGGCCGGCAAAATAGAGCGGCTGCGGCCGGCGGACGCGATAGTCCGAATTGAGGATTTCCGGGGACGGCAGGAAGGTGTTGCGATGCATCACCCCGTAGCGGACAAATTCCGCCTGACCAAGACCGGGGATCAGGCGGAAAACACGCTGCTGCTCCCCCTGTTTAAGACGAGTCTGAAATCCGACCAGGTTGTAGAGGCTGGCAGCCTGGTTGTCCTGACGCAACTGGACACAGGCATAGGGTTCTTTTCCGGTGCGGGGATCAACAAGGCCGACGGGTTTTAAAGGGCCAAAACGAATCGTGTCCGGACCGCGCTTGGCCATGGATTCGATCGGCATGCAGCCTTCAAAGACGATTTCCCGGTCAAAATCTTTGACATCAGCCAGTTCGGCCACAATGAGTTCGTTATAGAACGTTTCATAGGTCTCACGGTCCAGCGGGCAGTTGATGTAGTCATCGCCACCGCGCCCATAACGGGACTGGCGGAAAGCAATCGACAGATCGATGGACTCAAAGGTGACGATCGGGGCGGCCGCATCGAAAAAGTGCAGGGTTGACAACCCCAGCTGATCGCGGATGGCATCGAACAAGCCACCTTCGGTCAAAGGCCCGGTGGCAATGATGACAGGGCCATCCGACGTGTCCGGCAGGGTGTCGACCCGTTCAGAACAGACCTCGATCAAGGGATGTTCTTCAATCGACCGGGTCACAGCCGCAGCGAACAGGTCCCGGTCGACGGCGAGGGCGCCTCCGGCCGGCAATGCGGTCTGGTCAGCTGCCGCAAGAATCAGGGATCCCAGGCGGCGCATTTCCTCTTTCAGCAGGCCGACCGCATTTTCCAGACGGCTGGCCCGGAGAGAATTGCTGCAGACCAACTCCGCGAACTGGCTGCTGTGGTGAGCCTCGGTCATCTGATTCGGTTTCATGTCGACCAGACGGACGGGTATGCCGCGGCTGGCGACCTGCCAGGCGGCTTCACAGCCAGCCAGGCCGGCACCGACGATGGTGACTTTACGCGTCATGGGTCTCCCCTGCAGCCTTGTCCTCAGATGTCTTTTCCTCTGCTGCAGCCGGTTTTTCTTTTTTCTGGTTGGTCGAACACTCGCGGTTGCCACATTTCGGGTATGAACGGCCCTTGAAGTGTTTGAGCACCATGTAAGTGCCACAGACCTCGCAGGTCCGGCCATCGATCGGCAAATCCCAGGAAATGAAATCACAGTTGGGATCGCTGCCCTTTTTGTCACAGGTGTAGAAGCGACTGCCCTTGAATTTCTTGGAGACACGCTGGACCAGGCCGGAGCCGCATTTGGGGCAGTGGGCTTTGATTTCCTGTTCGATGTTTTTGGTGTATTTACAGGTAGGGTAATTCGAGCAGGCAATGAATTTACCGTATCGGCCTTCTTTGATCACCAGATCACCTTCCTGGCAATCCGGGCATTTATCACCAGTCGGGACATCGGCAATCTTGACCCGTTCGATGCCATCTGTCGCCTTGACGATTTTCTCATGGAAAGGCGGATAGAAGCGGTCCAGGATTTCGACCCAGTTGTTTTCGCCAGATTCCACAGTGTCCAGTTCTTTTTCCATGTCGGCGGTGAACTCGACATCGACGATCGATTCGAAATTTTTCTCCAGAAGCTCGGTCACAGCTTTGCCCAGTTCGGTTGGCAGGAGATATTTCTTGTCTTTTTCGACGTACTTGCGGTCGAGAATGGTCGAGATCGTAGGGGCATACGTCGATGGACGGCCGATCCCTTTCTCCTCCATCGCCTTGATCAGGCTGGCTTCGGTGTAACGCGCCGGTGGCTGGGTGAATTTCTGCTCGGGTGTGATCTTGTCGAGCAGCAGCGTCTCGCCTTCTGCCATTTCCGGCAGTTTCTCCCGGGACTCTTCTTCCGCTTCCTTTTCCGGTTCACTATCGACCAAGGCCACGCCATATTGGGCCAGATAGCCGGGGAATCGGACGGTTTCGCCACTGACCCGGAACAGGTGAGTATCGCCGCTGACCAGATCCGCCACAACGGTGTCGATCTGGGCGGCAGCCATCTGGGAGGCCATGAATTTATCCCAGATCAACTGGTAGAGTCTGAACTGGTCATTGGAAATCTGGGCCTTGATTTTCTGAGGCGGCAAATCAAAATGCGCTGGGCGGATAGCTTCATGGGCATCCTGGGCTTTGTTGCGGTTTTTGAATTGGCGCGGTGCCTTGGGCAGATAGTCCGCGCCATACTTGTCCTGGATGTAGGTGCGGGCTTCCTGCCCCGCTTCATCGGAGACGCGAACCGAGTCGGTACGGATATAGGTCACCAGTGCGGTCGCACCGAGACCTTCGATGTCCACACCTTCATACAGCTGCTGGGCGACACTCATGGTTTTCTTGGCCGTATAGCCCAGGTAGCGCGATGCTTCCTGTTGCAGCGTGCTGGTGGTAAATGGCGCATTGGGCTGCTTTTGCTTGCTGCCTTTCTTGAGCTTGACGACGGTGAAAGGCTGGTCCTGAACGCCTGCCAGGATGGCTTCGGTTTCAGCCTGGTTCGTCAGCTTGACTTTTTCAACTTTGCCATTGACCCATTCGCCGTGATAACGGGCCTTGAAAACGGGGTCCTTGGCCGTCTTGTGCAAAAACGCCGTCAACAGCCAGTACTCTTCCGGCTTGAAGCGGACGATTTCCCGTTCGCGGTCAACCACCAGGCGGGTGGCAACAGACTGGACGCGACCGGCGGACAGGCCTTTGCGGACCTTTTTCCAGAGCAGGGGGCTGAGTTCATAACCGACCAGCCGGTCCAGCACCCGACGGGCTTGCTGGGAATTGACCCGGTTCATGTCGATCGGCCGGGGCTGGTCTACAGCTTTGACTACGGCAGGTTCAGTGATTTCATTAAACGTGATGCGGCAGGGGCTGGTCTCATCAATTTTGAGCACCTGGGCGATGTGCCAGGCAATGGCTTCTCCTTCACGGTCAGGGTCGGTGGCGATCAGGATCCGGTCTGAAGTGGCAGCCATGTCCTTGAGTTCGGCGATGACCTTGTCTTTGCCCTTCATGGTCGTGTACTGCGGTTTGTATTCATGCTCAACATCGACGCCCAGCTTGGAGGCAGGCAGGTCGCGGATATGACCGACCGATGCGGTGATCCGGTAATTTTTGCCGAGATATCGGCCGATGGTTTTTGCCTTGGCCGGTGATTCTACGATAACTAAATTTTTTCCCATGCAGTCCTATCCTTGTGTTTTACAGCCATGTGGGCTGGATGCAAGCGCTATTCGTCCATTATATACTTGAATCTCCGAGCTCTGTCAAAGCATACCGGCCACGACTTGCCACCAGATAGCCCTGGAGTTCCAACAGAGCGACCCGGGCAATGGTCTCCTGGGCCGGGGCTGGAATTTCGGCTGCCAGCTCATCCATGGTCAGGCTCTGGATGCGCAAGGCCTGTATAATCTGGGATAAAGCACCATCTTTGGGTTCAATTCCTGTCGGTCGCAACGGTTCGAACCAAGATAGCTGGCGCTCCAGACCGCAAATCTGGAAGATATCATCACTGGATTCCAGAACATGGGCACCATCCCGGATCAGCTGATGGCAACCAGCACTGGCCTGGTCGAGAATGCTTCCGGGCACGGCAAAGACATCGCGATTCTGGTCGGCCGCATACGTGGTTGTAATCAACGTACCGCTTTTCTGCGCGGCTTCCATGACCGCCACCGCTTTTGACAGGCCGCTCAGCAGACGATTGCGGGCCGGAAAATTCTGGCGCACAGGCGGCACCCCCGGTGGATGTTCCGATAGGATGACCCCTCTTTCAGCCATCTCGGCAATCAAGTCCGCATTTTCCGGGGGATAGTCGTAGTCATGGCCACTGGCGATCACACCGACTGTAAGTCCCTGGTTTTTCAAAGCAGTCTGGTGGGCCAGCGTATCGATCCCCCGGGCGAGGCCACTGACGATCACAGCACCCCCCTGGCACAGACCCCGGGTGATCTTGCGTGTCACTTTCTGGCCGTAAACTGTTGGCCGTCTGGTCCCGATCACCGTGACCCAGGGGAAACTCCCAAGCATGTCCGGCAATCGGCTGCCGCGGACATAAAGCAAGGCCGGGCAGGTGTTGAGGTCATGCAATGCTTCGGGAAAATGAGGGTCGCCACTCAAGACCGGTTTGATGGCCAGATGGGCACACTGCCGGGCCAGGGCGATGGCTGCTTGCTGGCTTTGAGAGTCCTGCAGGGCCTGATGGATGGCAAAGGCCTGGGCCTGGATGCGGATGCGATCACCAGAGGAACTTTCTTCCCGGTCGTCTTCTTTTCGTGTCAGCAAGCCAATAAGTCCATCATGATCCAACTGCATCAGCTGCGTGAGATCGGGACAAGAATTTGTCAGTTTTCTCAGCTCTGCGTGCCTGAGGTTCAACGTGCGCTGGCAATGGGTCAGGTGGATGGCCATGGCCAGATTCATGACATCGTTTGGTTGTTCCATTACAATTGGCCCTCCGGGAATAAATTGATCCGGTAACCGAGCGCTTCAGCCAGGTGTTCCATGGTCACTTCTGCGGATGCGTCGAGATCAGCGATGGTCCGAGTGACCCGGAGCAATTTCTGGTACGATCGCACGCTCAGATGATAGCGTTCAGCCGCATGGCCAGCGAGTCTCAGGACGGCCGGCGGTATGGCGAGAAGTCCGGCCAGATCGGGATCCTCAAAGCGGCCATTGAGCACAGGCGCCATGCCCAGGGCCCGGCAGCGATCCGCCTGGATCTGCCAGGCGGCAGCGATTTTTTGCCGCAGCTGAGGTGAAGACACGCTTTCCTGATCACCAGATCGCGGCTGGACCGTCTTGATCAGGTCATCGGGCGCTGGGCGGCGGACTTCGACAGCGAGATCCAGGCGATCTAGAAGAGGGCCACTGATTTTGCCCAGATGGCGCGCCACAGAATCCGGTGTGCAATGGCAGCGCTGGCCAGGTTCGAAATATTCACCGCAGCGGCAGGGATTGGCGGCAGCAACAAGGAGAAAATCGGCTGGCAGCACCAGGTTGTAGCGCATCCTGGAGAGATGAATCTCACGGTCTTCCAGTGGCTGGCGCAGCATGTCGATGACTGAACTGTCCAGTTGTGTCAGTTCATCGAGGAACAGCACCCCCAGGTGCGACAGGCTGAACAGTCCGGGCACGGGTGGGCTGCCGCCACCGGTCAGGGCATGGCGGGTAACCCCGGCATGTGGGGCCAGGAAAGGGCGCTCTGAAACCAGACCCGGCTGGCCCACCATCCGGTTGGCTGCACTGTGGATCTTGGTTACCATCCGGGCTTCATCCGGAGCCAGCGGTGGCAGGATCCCTGGCAGGGTGGACGCCAGGGCTGTCTTGCCGCTGCCGGGCGAGCCGAGCATCAGCAGAGGATGCCAGCCGGCTGCTGCCAAGGTCAGGGCCCGGACCGCCTTGGCCTGGCCTTGAATCATCCGGATATCTGGCGCTTTGTCAGCAAGGGCTGCTCTTGCTGGCGGATGCATTGGTTCATCAGATTCTAGGGGCATCCCCTGGGACAAGATCTGGGCACTATCGGTCAATGTCCATGTTCCTGCGATGATCAGCTCCGCTGAAGCTGAGGTCCTGGCTTCCGCCACATTGTCTGCAGGCACCAGCAGATGGCGCAGGGCCGCCTGGTTGATGGCCGCAGTCCGGTTGAAAACACCTGGGATCGGCCGGATCGTGCCATCAAGGCCCAGTTCGCCGAAAGCACCTGGCAACTGCTCGTTGAAGGATGCATGCAACTGCACCTGGCCGGAAGCCAAAAGGATCGACAGTGCCAGTGGCAGGTCAAAGGCACTGCCTTCCTTGCGCATCCAGGCCGGAGCCAGACTGGCGGTCACGCGGCTGGGAGGAAAAGCAAAGCCGCTGTTCTTGATCGCGGCCTTGATCCGGTTTCTCGACTCCCGGATCGCCGAGTCCCCCAGTCCGACGATTTCAAAGGACGGCAGCCCCGGCAGCAGGGCTACTTCTATTTCGATCAGGATGCCTTCGATCCCATGGATGGCAGCAGAACTAAACCGGCCGTATTTCAGATGCATGCTAAAACCCCCTTTTGATCTGACTTCCACCCTAGCAAAACGCATCGTGGCCTTACAGCCAGGATCGTGCGACAAAAGGCGTCAGGATTCGACAGAGGCCTCAGGCAACTCGTCGCCAGATGTGTTTTTGCCAGGGGTTTGGAGGCAGGCTGGCACTAAGACAGAGTCGACAAAGCCCTGCAAGTTGAACGGATGCCGAGAATCTGCCATAATACCTCTGTTTATTGATGAGGAGGACCTTCATGCGTCTGGGAATTGTCGGTTTGCCCAATGTCGGCAAAAGTACGTTATTTAATGCCATTACCAAGGCGGGCGCAGCTGTCGCCAATTATGCCTTTTGCACCATCGATCCGAATGTCGGTGTCGTCGCTGTGCCGGACCCCCGGCTCGACAAGCTGGCCGAGATGTACCATCCGGAAAAATACACCCCGGCCACGATCGAATTTGTCGATATCGCCGGCCTGGTGCGTGGTGCCAGCAAAGGCGAAGGTCTCGGCAACAAATTCCTGGCCAACATCCGCGAAGTCGATGCCATTGTCCATGTGGTGCGCTGTTTCGATGACTCGGATGTCATGCATGTCGATGGCCTGACCGACCCCGCCCGTGACATCGAGACCATCAATCTCGAGCTGATCCTGAGCGACATGGAATACATGGAGCGCCGGATTGACAAGACGAGGAAAATGCTCAAGGGCGGCGACAAAAAGTTCCAGGCCGAGCTGGAGGTCCAGGAAAAAATCCTCGCCTGCCTCGAGTCCGGCAAATCCGCCCGGACACTCGCGTGGGAGGAAGATGAAAAGCTGTATCTCAAGGACTTATTCCTCTTGACGATCAAGCCAGTCCTCTATGTCGCCAATATCGACGAAAACTCGCTGGCTGGACCCGAACCGGACTATGTCGCCACCGTCCGTGCCATCGCGGCCACGGAAGAAGCCGAGGTCGTCACGATCAGTGCCAAGATCGAAGAGGAAATCTCCGTCCTGGAAGATGATGAACGCGCACTGTTCCTCCAGGACCTCGGGCTGGAGGAGTCCGGCCTCGACAAAATCATCAAGGCCGGCTATCACCTGCTGGGCTTGATGTCCTTTTTGACCGCCGGTCCGACCGAAGTCAGGGCCTGGACGATCAAGCGCGGCACCAAGGCGCCCCAGGCGGCCGGCAAGATCCATTCCGACTTTGAGCGTGGCTTCATCCGGGCCGAGGTCGTCAACTTCCACGACCTGATGGCCAGCGGCACCTATGCGGCCGCCCGGGAAAAAGGACTCGTCCGTTCCGAAGGCAAGGAGTATGTCATGCAGGATGGCGATGTCGTCCTGTTCCGCTTCAATGTCTGAGTTTCCGCGCCAGGTACACATCGAGCCAGATAATCAAGCCGACTGGGAGCAGCCCCATGAAAAGCACGGCAAAAAGAAAAGCCAAATAGGGTGGCACTTGCAGCGATCCAGATTGTGGACCCAGGACCAGAAGCGGGATCTCCGCACTGTGAAAAATCAGCCAGGCGACCAGGCTGTGCAGTCGAGTAAGGGCCTTCAAGATCGAAAAGCTTTGCGGGCTATTCGCGCTGACTCTCCCTTTGCTCAATCCAGCAAGAACCAGACCCAGCCAAGCCAAATCGATCAGGACCAGACCTCCGGTAAAAAGCAGGCTCGCCTGGGCCAATGGATGACTGGACAGGTCTTTGCCAAAGCGGATCGACAAAAATAATGTGGTCCCTGCAGTGGCCATCAGGTTCAAGACCGCCAGGACCAGAATGGCACGATGATGCTTGAGGTCTTGATCTACGCTGTCAGGCCAGGGTGAAGTCACGGTCATCTCCAGCGACGTCACTTGTCAGAGATTGATAGCGGATGCCACGGCTGGCCAGTTCATCCTTGAACAAAGCCTCGACGGCCTGCACCAGTGCGGCATAGTCACCACTGTTGTCGATCAGGTGATCGGCAATCGCCTGGTATTCATCCCGGGTCATTTGCATTGCAATCCGGCGCCGGGCATCATCCTCGGCCATCCCCCGGCTGAGGAGACGGCTGATGCGCACCTCATCTTCTGCCCAGACGACCCAGACCTGGTTGACTGAATCCAGAAAACCTTGCTTGACCGGAATAGGTACATCCAGCACGGCAGCCTTGACCTTCTTTTCCTTGAGCTTTTCGATCTGGCGCTGCATTTCAGCGATCACTTCACGATGGATGATCTGGCTCAGCCGGTCGAGGGCTTTGCGGTCGGCAAAGACCTGGCGGGCCATTTTGGCGCGGTCCAGACCGCCCTTGGCATCGAGCACCGAGCGGCCAAAAGCTGCTACGATCGGATCGATGGCCAGACCGTCCGGAGCCGTGGCCTGGCGCGAGATTTCATCGGCATCGATGACCGAGAGGCCCGCTTTGCGGCACAGGTTGGCCACGGTTGTCTTGCCACAGCCAATGCCGCCTGTGATTCCTATGATGAACATCGGTTGGTTTTCTCCTTTATGGCAGCGTGTAGATCCGATCTCAAATCCGGCCTACGCGCGGCGCGGCGGTTCTTAGTCTTTACACTCACTCCAGCGTTGGCCTTGCTTGACTTCGGCAATCAGGGGAACAGAGAGCTCAAGGGCATCCTCCATGGCTTGCTTGAGCAAGGCTGATGCAGCCGCAGCTTCGGCCAGCGGCGCTTCGACGATCAGCTCGTCGTGAACCTGCAGGACAAGGCGAGCCTTCAGCCTCGCCTGCAGGAACAAATTGCGCGCCCTGACCATAGCCATCTTGATCAAGTCCGCAGCTGTGCCCTGGATCGGCGTATTCATCGCTGCCCGCTCTCCGAACTGGCGCAGGTTGCGGTTGGCAGACTGCAGTTCCGGCAGGTAGCGGCGCCGTCCGAACAACGTTTCGACATAGCCTTGCTCATACGCCTGCTTGACGATCTGGTCAAGGTAGGCCCGGACATGTGGATACTGGCTGTTATAGCCGGATATATACTGGTGAGCCTGTTTGACGGTGACGCCGAGGTCGCGGGCGAGGCCAAAATCACTGATGCCGTAGACAATGCTGAAATTGACCGTTTTGGCCACCGCACGCTGGGCGGAGGTCACCTCATGAGGCGTGACAGCAAAAATATGGCAGGCGGTATTGGTATGGATGTCTTCATTCTCGTTAAAAGCCTGCTGCATGGCCGGATCCTGGGCCAGATGGGCCAGGAGGCGCAGCTCGATCTGCGAGTAGTCGGCATCGAGCAGGACATGGCCGGGTGAAGCAATGAACGCGGCCCGGATCCGGTTGCCTTGTTCACTGCGGATCGGGATGTTCTGCAGATTGGGCTCCGTGCTGCTCAGGCGGCCGGTTGCGGTCAGGACCTGGTTGAAGGTCGTGTGCACCCGGCCATCTGCCGGATCGATCGCTTTGAGCAAACCTTCGACAAAGGTCGAACGCAATTTGGCCAGCAGGCGATGTTCGATGATCGGGGCAATCACCGGATGCTGGTCGATCAGGCGTTCCAGCTCTTCCGAATCGGTCGAATAATTGCCGCCACTGCGCTTTTTGCCGGTGGCCAGGCCGAGATGGTCAAACAGGACTGCTCCCAGTTGTTTCGGGGACATCAGGTTGAATGTTTTGCCACTCAATTCGAAAATCTGGGTCTGCAGGGTATCGATCCGCGCCTGCATGTCCTGTGACAGGTCAGTAAGAATCGCCTGGTCGATGGCAAATCCGGCCAGTTCCATTTCGCCCAGGACACCGGCCAGGGGCAACTCCACTTCGTAGGCCAGATGCTGGATCCCCCGTTCGGCGATGGCTTGCTGCTGGGCTTGCCAGAGGTCGGACAGGGCAGCGACAGCGATTGGTGACTGTTCGAGAGTCCAGGACTCCCAGCCCTGCTGGGAGGAGCTGGCGGAGGCAGTGGATTCCAGCGCAGAAAACAAGTCCTGCTGGCGATTGCCCCCGGCAGACTGGGCATCACCAGACGCATCCTGTGCGCTGCCCGGGCCCTGGAACGGCCAGTTTTGACCGGTCGCACGGCTGTATAGACGGGTGAAGTCCGGTTTGCCGTCGAGCTGGTTTAAAAGATAGGCGGCAACCAGCACATCCTGGACCAGTCCCGGCAAAGCAGGCAACCGGAAACTGCGCAAGGTCTTCTTGTAGTCATAAGTCAATGTCGGCAAAGACGTCTGGGCTAAAAGGTCCCAGGCCTGGGCCAGTTCCTGGGCTGGCAGGCCATGGACCTGGTGAGTGTCTTTATCAGGCACAGCCCAGAGCAGCTGGCCATCCGGACCCAGGACGAAAGCCAGGCAGCCATCGGGCTGGTTTTTGACGGTCTGGATGGCAGTCGTGAAATCAGCGATCGATCCAGCTATGAATGTAACTGTGGCTGTTTGCGCCATGGACGCTGGCAGAGGTTCTGAATCAAGGCCGAGCTTGGCGACCAGGCTGCGGAAATCGAGCCGGGCCAGCATTTCCAGCAAGGCCTGGCGGTCTGGCCGGAGGGACTTGAGCTCAGACAGGGAAACAGGCAAAGGGACAGCACAGTCGATCTGGGACAACTGGCGTGACAAATAGGCCATCTCACGGTGTTCGGCCAGTTTGCTGGCCAGGTTGGGCTTGATGTCAGCGAGATGTTCATAGATCTGGTCAAGACTGCCAAAGCGCGAGACCAAATCGAGGGCGCCTTTTTCCCCGATGCCTTTGACGCCGGGGATGTTGTCGGACGGGTCACCCATGATCGCCTTGAGATCGACGAATTGCTCCGGGCCAATGGTGTAACGCTCCCGGACAGCTTGCGGGGTGTAGATCTGGACTTCAGTCTTGCCGGTTGTCGTCACGGGGTGCCAGATCGAGATGTGCTCGTCCACCAGCTGGAAGCTGTCTTTGTCACCGGTCAGAATCGCCACTTCCCTGCCCTCAGATTCGGCCTGCCGGGCCAGTGTGCCCAGGATGTCATCGGCCTCAAAACCAGGCACTTCCACCCGGCCCACACCCATCAGGTCCAACAGGTCCTTGAGGATGGGCAACTGGACAGCCAGATCATCGGGCATCCCTTTGCGGGTCGCCTTGTAGCCGTCAAATATCTGGTGGCGGAACGTCGGTTCCTTGCGGTCGAAAGCGGCCACGATCTGGTCCGGGCCGTAGTCGGTCTTGAAACGCAGGAACATGTTCAGGAAAGCATACAGGGCACCGGTTGGGGTGCCATCCGGTGCCGTGAGGCGGTTGCGTCCGGCCAGACCGAAAAAGGCACGGTTGATCAGGCTATTGCCGTCGATCAGCATCAATTTTTCAGGCAAAGTCAGTTTCCTCCAAATTCAAGGATCAGGTAGTTGCAGTCCGGTTGCTGGAGTGATTGCCAGGCGGAGGCGGATTCGGCGGCGAGCCAGTCCAAGAGCAGTCTCTCAGCTTCGGCCGCCGAAGCAGTGGCAAGACTCACATCGGGTGCCAGGTCTGCCACAGCAGCAGTAATCGCCTCTGCCGGGTCCTCTCCAGCCTCCACGGGCCAGGCCGCGATCAGGCGATTGGGTTCGACCCAGATGGCAAAGCGGGCCTCGGGCAGGATTTCGCCGGCCAGGACCGGTAGATCCGGAGCGGACTGGCGATAGACCGGCAGGACAAAATCTTCGGCAATGGCATACCAGGTCTGTTCCGCTGCCGTAAAGAGCCTGGCCTCGGCAACTTGGCCCGATTCCTTCTCCGGTTGTGGTTCCGCCAAGCCTTTTGTGCTGTCCACATCACCAGCGGCGGTGACACCAGGCAGGGTCGCTTCCGGTATGGCTGCGTCGGCGGCCTGGTCGACCATCGCCGCTGCCATCGTCTCCTGAAGTGTGGCGTTGGAACGGGCAGGCTGATTGGCCATGGTATAAATGGACCACAACCCGGCCAAAACGACAAGAGACGCTGCCACCAGGCCGAAGCGGCGCAGATGGACAGGCCTGGACAGAAAGGCTCGTGCGTGTACGTCCTTTTTCTGGGCCTTGTCTGTCTCTTGGCGGATCGTCTCGAGCAGGCGTGCGGAAAATTCGGGTGATGGTGCCGATGCAGGGATCTGCTTTTGGGCCAGCGCGCGGTAGGGCAGCCAGCGGCGCAAGTGCTCCAGTTCTTCCCGGCAGGGTGCACACTGAGCCAGAATGTTTTCCATCTCAGCTTTTTCCTGGCCCTGGACTTTATTTTCCAGATAGCGGATCATCTGGTCTTCACTCAGGCGTGTTAGCTTGCGACGTTCAAAATGGATCATCCCTACACCTCCCTTCCGCGCTTTGGACGGGATAGCGCGTGGATTTGTTCCGGCTGGCCAAAAGAAGGCCCTGATTGAGACTCCAGACTGGACATGACCTGGTTTCTCGCCCTGAACAGGCGGGATTTGACGGTGCCCTCGGAAAGTCCCAGCCGGGCGGCGATTTCTTCGTAGGACAGGCCCTGAAGGTCACGCAGGATGAGCACCTCCCGCATGGCTGGTTTAAGCTGGCTGATCTGGTGTAAAAGCGTGCGCCCGAGCTCGTGGTTGATCGCCTGCTCATCCGGTAGCGGACTTTTATCCGGCAGCTGGATGAAAAGGTCGCCTTCTTCGTTCTCCTGGTCGATCGAGGTGGTTGGATGGCTCTTTTTGCTACGCTGAAGGTCATGGCAGACATTGACAGCGATCCGGTAGATCCAGGTATAGAAAGAAGACCGTCCCTGGTAGAGGGACAGAGAGCGGTAGGCCTTGAGAAAGGTCTCCTGGGTGCAGTCCTCTGCGTCGTCGCGGTTGCCGAGAAGGCCAAGGCAGACGTTGAAAATGCGCGCCATGTGGCTTTGCACCAGCTGGCCAAACGCATCCCCGTCACCATTCATCGCTTGTTCGATCAATTCTTTTTCATTGTTGGCAAACATACCGCCATTATATCATTTCATCCTCTCCTGAGGGCATTTCTTTCCAGCTCAGGATGGTATAATAGGCCTGCCCGGAGGTCCGTTATGATTCAACGATTTTCCATTTCCCGTGAAGAAATCCTGCCCAAGTACGGCATGCCGCTGGATGCGGCCACCCAGCGGGACTTGGGAGCGGCCATCTACTCGATTGTCTTTGGCATGGCCTATTTCATCATCACCGGCTACCCGGGCGCATCTCCGCTGTTCACCTCGTTTCTCAAGGATTACCTCGGGGTCAGTGACAGCGCCTATGGCCTGATCCTGACCTTGCCCTTCATCACAGTCCTGGTCCAGGTTCCCTTCACGATTTATGTCGCCCGCCATGGCCGGATCAAACAGTCCTTCCTGCTGGCCGGCACTTTGGCCAAGGTCACGTTCCTGACATTGGCCTTCCTGCCGATCCTGGGCAGCCGGCTCTCCAGCCAGGCCTCCTTCCTGGTCGTCGTGGTCACGATCATCCTGACCTCCACGTTCAACTGGATCGCCGATTCGGCAATTAACACCTGGTTTGGCTCGCTGATCCCGACTGAGATCAAAGGCCGCTATTTTTCCACGCGCCAGATGATTTTCACCATCGCCATGCTGTTCTACGCCCTGACCATGTCGCAACTGCTCCAGCTCCTGCGCGACTGGCGCTGGAAATACACCCTGTTTTTTGGCCTGGCCGTTCTGTTCGGGCTGATCGACATCCTGTTCTATACCAAGGTCCGGCCACCGGAAAAGGCCTACCTGCCCTGGTTTCACACCAGTCCAGAGCAAAAGCGCCAGACCTTCACCATGCAGCAGTTCCTGATGCCACTGCGCGACACCCGCTATCGTGCCTACCTCTTGTTTACGATCAGCTGGAGTTTTTCGATGCAGATTTCAGGGCCCTACTACAATGTCTACATGTTCAATGATCTGAAATTCACCCTCGGCCAGATGACGCTTCTGAGCCAGATCATCCCGGCCATTGCCACGATCCTGTTCCTGCGCCGGATCGGACGGGCCTTTGACCATTACGGTTTCAAACCGATCCTGATCCTGTCCTGCGGTGTCTCTCTGGTCCTACCCATCACCTGGATGTTTGCCACGGTTGATTCCAACTGGTTTGTCTATCTGTCCAATGTTCTGTCTGGCATTTTCAACATCGGGATTGACTTGGCGATCATGAGTCTGGCCATTTTCCTCGCACCGCATGCTGAGCGCAGTGCTTACCTGGCCATGAAAAGCATTGCCATGGCGCTTTTAGGCTTTGTCCCGGCTATTTTGCTCGGTGGCTTTCTGTCGGATCTGCTGCGCCCGGTCCTGCTCGCAGCCGAACTGCCCTTTTTCCGCGGCCAGGTCATGAATCCTTTCCACGTCCTGCTGATCCTGACCTTCTCCCTGCGCCTGATGACCCTTCTCGTCTTCGCCCGCCGGCTCCACGAGCCAACCGCCATGACGTTCTCCGATTTCGTCGCCCATGCCAATGCCAGCCACCGGGCCCAGCTGCGGCGCCAGCGTGTCCTGTTACGTGAAAAAAGGCGCCGTCTCAAACAGCGCCTCAATCCCCGGAAAAAATAAGCGATTCGAGCGGTCCATCTGGCAAAGCAGATGGACTTTTTCATTCAGGACAGACTGAATTTCATCAGATCTCAGCCACCAGCTCGATTTCAATCCGGGCGGATTTGGGCAGGGCTGCCACCTGGACCGTGGACCGGGCTGGTTTATGGTCACCGAAAAAATCTCCGTACAGGCCATTGACGACGGCAAAATCAGACAGATCGGCCAGGAAAATGGTCGTCTTGACGACTTTTTCCGGAGTGGAACCTGCCTGCTCGAGAACGGCAGCCAGATTGGCGAGCACTTGGCGAGTCTGGGTTTCGATGTCCGCCCCTGCCATTTCGTTACTGACCGGATCGAGGGCGATCTGGCCGGACGTGAACAGCAGGCCATTGCTGACAACCGCCTGGGCATAAGGTCCGATGGGCTTGGGAGCATTGAGGGTGTAGATCGTTTTCATCAGCAATTGTCCTCCGCGAGTTTTTTCGGTTTGAGCTTCCTGCTGGACGGGTCGGTGATATGGACTTCCACCGGTAGCCGGTGCTGGTGGAAGGCGGTCGAGATCATCAGCTTGATCCGGTTCAGCTGGTTGACCTCGCTGGCTCCGGGATCGTAGTCGATCGCGACAATGTTGGCATCCTTGAACTGGCGGCGCAATTCCTTGATCATGCCTTTGCCGGTCACATGGTTGGGCAGGCAGGCAAACGGCTGGGCACAAATGACATTGGGTGCACCGCTTTCGATCAGCTCGATCATTTCAGCCGTCAAAAACCAGCCCTCACCGGAACTGTTGCCGAGCGACAGGACCTGTCTGGCCTTTTCGCCCAGTTCATGAATGGTGACAGGCGGACTGAACTTGCCGCTGGTTTTCTGCAGGGCCTTGACCATTGGACGGCGGTACAATTCCAGCACACGGACCAGGGTGTCGCCCACCAGTGCTGACTTGGCACTCGTACCGAGCTGCTCGTGATTCCAGCGCGCGTTGGAAAAAGAATAGAGGAAAAAGTCCAGAAGGCCAGGCAGGACTGCTTCACAACCTTCGGATTCGACTACGCCGATGACATTGTTGTTGGCGTCGGGATGGAACTTGACCAGAATTTCGCCGACAATTCCGACCCGGGGTTTGTCGCGTTCCGGCCGGATCGGCAAGGCGTCAAATTGCTGGACAATCCGCTCAACCAGGCCTTTGAAAGTCACTTTTTGCTCCAGCAAGGGCGAATAGCCATCATTCAGGAACCACTCGCGCGTCACCTGGTCCCAGTACTGGTACAGGGCATTGGCGCTGTGCGGCTTGATTTCATACGGTCGGACCCTGAGCAGGACGGTCTGCAGCAGGTCGCCCAGCACCAGGGCCTGGGCCGCCTGGTGCAGAAGCTTGGGCGAAAGGGTGAAGCCGGGATTCTTCTCGATACCACCGGCACTGAGGGCTATGACCGGGACTTGGGGGAAACCGGCCTCGCGTAAGGCCTTTCTGAGGAAGGCGACGTAGTTCGTCGCCCGACAGCCGCCGCCGGTCTGGGTGATCAGGACCGAACAATTGTCCGGGTCATATTCTCCCGCCAGCAGGGCATTGACCAGCTGGCCGACGACCAGGATCGAGGGGTAGCACGCATCGTTGTTGACATACTTCAGACCAGTTTCGATATCCTCGCTGGAGGCATTTTCGAGGATGCGGGTGCGGTAGCCACTGCGGTTGAAAACGGCTTCGATCATGCGGAAATGGATTGGCGATAACTGCGGCGCAAGAATGGTGTGGTTTTTCTTCATCTCGCGGGTAAAAGGAATGCGCTCGATCACATGCGAGGCCAGGCTCAGTTTGCGCGGACCGTTCTTTTCCCGTTCATCCATCGCCGCCTTGAGCGAACGCAGCCGGATCCGTGCCGCGCCGAGGTTGCTGACCTCGTCGATCTTGAGCAAGGTATAGGTCTTACCTTTGGCCGCGAGGATTTCCTGGACCTGGTCTGACGTAACCGCATCCAGGCCGCAGCCAAAGGAGGTTAGCTGGACCAGTTCCAGGCGAGGCTGGCTGGCCACAAAAGCGGCCGCTTCATAAAGCCGTGAGTGATAGGCCCACTGATCGACCACCCGCAAGGGCCGCTCGAGATCACCCAGACCGGCCACACTGTCCTCAGTCAGGACGGCCAAACCGAGGGTATTGATCATTTGCGGGATGCCGTGGTGGATTTCCGGATCCACATGGTAAGGACGTCCTGACAGCACGACGCCTTTGCAATCATGATCAACCAGGAATTGCAAGGCTTCCTGGCCCTTGGCGCGAATGTCTGCCCTGACCCGGTCCAGTTCAGCAAAGCCCAGGGCGAGGGCAGCCTTGACCTCCTGGCTGCTGACGTTCCATGCCGAAAAGACATCGGTCAGGCGATGGGCGAGCTTGTCCTTGTTGTGCAGGGACAGGAAGGGATTGATCAGACGGACACTGTTTTCCACGATTTTCTCAACATTGGTCCGGATGACTTCCGGATAGCTTACAACAATCGGGCAATTGAAATGGTTGTTGGCCTCGGTGTATTCCAGCTGTTCGTAGGTGATGTCCGGATAGAAGATCTGGCGGATCCCTTTTTCGATCAGGTCCGTGACATGGCCATGGGCCAGTTTGGCCGGATAGCAGACACTCTCCGAGGGGATGGAGTCCATGCCCTTTTCAAACAGTCTGTGGTTAGAGCGTCCGGACAGGACGACCCGAAAGCCCAGCTCGGTCAGGAATGTGTGCCAGAGAGGGTAATTTTCGAACAGATTAAGCGTGCGCGGAATGCCGATCACGCCACGGGGGGCTTTTTCCAGCGGCAGCGGCGTGTAGCTGAAGATCCGCTTATATTTGTAATCGAACAGATTTGGCAAGGAGACCTTGTGGATCTCCTCTCCTGCCCCACGTTCACAGCGGTTGCCGGAGACATACCGCTCACCATTGGAGAAGCGCGAAATCGTCAGCTGGCACTGATTGGTGCACAGTTCGCAATGGGTCAGCTCAGTCTGGACATCGAAAGCTGCCAGCTCTTTGGCCGCCATCAGGCTGGTGGCCTGTCTGGAATAGCGCTCACGGGCGATCAGGGCTGCCCCATAGGCACCCATCAGGCCGGCGATGTTGGGCCGGATCACTTCACGGCCGGCGACTTGTTCAAAACAGCGCAAAATAGCGTCATTGAGGAAAGTGCCGCCTTGGACGACCACTTTCTGGCCGAGCTGGGACGGGTCCTTGATCTTGATGACCTTGTAGAGGGCGTTGCGCACGACCGAATAGGACAGGCCGGCGGATATGTCGCCAACGCTGGCCCCTTCTTTCTGGGCCTGCTTGACGCGCGAATTCATGAACACGGTGCAGCGGGTGCCCAAGTCGACCGGGTTTTGCGCCTCAAGGGCCTCGAGTGAGAAGGTGTGGGCGTCCATGTGCAGTGTCTCAGCGAAGGTCTGGACGAAGGAGCCGCAGCCAGAGGAGCAGGCCTCGTTGACCATGATGCTGTCGATGACCCCGTCGCGGACCTGCATGCATTTCATGTCCTGGCCGCCGATGTCGATAATGAAATCGACGCCGGGCAGGAAATGCTCGGCCGAGCGATAGTGGGCCATGGTCTCAATCTCGCCTTCGTCGACGCCGAGAGCAGCCTTGATCAGGTTCTCTCCATAGCCGGTGACACAGGAACGGGCAATCCGCGCCGTCCGGGGCAATTGCTGGTAGAGCTTTTGCAGGATCGTGATCGCACTTTTGACCGGGTCCCCTTTGTTGCTGGCGTAGTAGGTAAAGATCAGTTCGCCCTGCCCATCGATCAGAACAGCCTTGGTTGTTGTGCTGCCGGCATCGAGGCCAAAGAAGCAATCTCCCGTCGCCTGGGTAATGTCCTTGAGCTCGGCTGAGGCCTGTTCGTGCCGTTGCTGGAAGGCCAGTTTCTCTTCACGGCTGGCAAAAAGCGGTTTCATGCGGGAAATTTCTGGTTCGAGCCGGCTGGACGTGGCAAAGCGGTCGCGGATAGCCTGGATCGACTCGGGCGTGCCTTTAGCCAGAAGAGCCGCTCCCATAGCTACATACAACTGGGCTTTGTCCGGAATGGTGAACTTTGTCACTTCCTTATGCAGGGAGCGTTCGAAAGCCTTGCGCAGCTCGGGCAGGAAATGCAGCGGTCCGCCCAGGAAAACGACATGGCCGCGGATCGGCCGGCCGCAGGCAAGACCGGCAATGGTCTGGTTGACGACCGCCTGCAGGACAGAGGCCGCGAGGTCTTCTTTGGCGGCGCCATCATTGACCAGGGGCTGCAAATCGCTCTTGGCAAACACGCCGCAGCGCGAGGCTATCGGATACAATTGCTGGTAATTGGCCGCCAGCTGGTTCAGGCCTGTGGCGTCGGTCTGGAGCAAGGTGGCCATCTGGTCGATGAAAGCACCGGTACCGCCGGCACAGGACCCGTTCATCCGCTGCTCGGGATTAGGCTTAAGGTAGGTGATCTTGGCGTCCTCACCGCCGAGCTCGATGATGACATCGGCCGATGGATCAAAGACGCGTATCGTCTCGGTCTCAGCGATGACTTCCTGGACGAAGGGAAGGCCCAGCCATTTGGCCACACTGACCCCGCCGGATCCGGTCACACTGACCTGGACCTGAGCAGCTGGATGGGCGTCGGTAAGCTCGGCAAAAACGCGCTCCAGCTCCCCGGCAATGTCCGCATGATGGCGCCTGTAGCGCGAGAAAACGGTCCGGTAGCCATCGAGCAGGACCACCTTGAGGGTTGTAGAACCAATATCGATCCCAAGTTTCAATTGCTGGCTGAAATTCATGTGTGTACCTGTCCAAACAGTGCGGTCATCGACCAAGTTGACATGATATGAAAATTCTAAAAATAAATTTTATCACAAACGCAGATGCCCGGCCACACAGCTGGCTACCAAACGAAAGCGGGACCAGCTGCTCACTTTTTGTTTAAAGGGTGGTTCAGGATGGTCTGGAAGGGGCAGCAGGTGATCACTTCCAGACTGGTCAGACGGGTTGTGAACGGTTTGAAAGAGTCAATCAGAGCATCGTAGGCGCGCGGCAATTCCAGCGGGTCCATTTCCAGGACCAGGGTGCAGTGCGGCGTCCATTCCGGCTCCAGATAGAGCGGTGAAAAATCCTGGCACACAGGGCTCAGAACCTGATGGATCTGGCGATGCAGGGTTAGAAGTTCACTGTTGGCAGCCGGAACCAGATGCAAGACCCCCTGCAGACCCGGGAAAACGCCCAGACTGGAGAACCGGACTTCGATTTCAAAGACCTCTTGGGCCAGGCCAAGAAGCGCTGTCTCGACCTTGGTGAAATCTTCGGTGGAAAACTCGGACAACGTGATGTGTGGCGCAAAACCAAAACTTTCGTACAGGTCGTTAACGCCATGGTCAGCCAGCCTGCGCATCCAGTGCCGGACCATGAAGTCACCCGTTGGTTCAAATCCTGCGATCAAAGCATAATCCATCGTTACATCATAGCAAAGAGAAGGCTTTAGGTCACCCTGGACAAGTAAATTCCATGAAAAAACCCAGCCGACACGTCAGCCAGGTTCTCTGGTCCATCCAGCGATGGGTGAAACGCTTACTCTTCAGATACTTCGCCGAAAAGGTTGAGGCGGAAGAGATAGGATTCGTCTTCCTGGTCGTCACAGTAGATCTTGGCGTCGACGATGCGGCCCCCTTCGATCAGGTTGATGACACCAGCGAGCTGGCTCAGTTTACTCTTCAGGTTGAAGCGGTCATTCTCCGCCGTGACCAGCATGACATTGCCTTTGCAATTGTCGAGGGCCAGCAGGAATTTCTTGACATCGATGTTGTTCATGCTAAATGAACGTCCCATGGTTGTATCCTCCTTATGTTGGACATAGGTTAATTTTCAGACAGTCGCGAACGATGGTAGACAATATTTCTAAAACCGTTCACGAACTTCATTATAAACCGTTAGCGGTCGGAATCAATTGACGAATCAATCAAATAAATGAGCATATTTCCGTGATTTCGTGCGAATCTGCCCATTTTCAGGGTTCGATCTGGCCGAGAAAATCGTATCCAGCTTCTGCAATGGCTTCGGCTGCTTCGTCCATGTTGAAATACGCTTCTTCGATTTCCAGAGTGGCCCGTCCGCTTGCAAGGTCAACCGTGACTGTGGTAACGCCTGGCAATTCCTGCAAAGCCTTGGTGACGTGAGCGACACAATGTTGGCAGCTCATCCCGCCGATTTTCAAGAGCAGTGGATTCATGATACGTTCCTCCCTGTTGGTCTGAATTGAAAATTTGACCGGATTTTTACCTAGCTTAGCAGATCCAGGGCATAAGAAAAAGGACCATCGTTACGACAGTCCTTGAACCTTGCTGGAGCCGCTGGTGGGAATCGGACCCACGACCTATTCATTACGAGTGAATTGCTCTACCCCTGAGCCACAGCGGCAATTGCCTTGTCTATTCTATCATGAATCGCCTTTCTGTCAAGCAAGAGCGTGCTTGATTCAAGCCCTTTCGCTCAGGTCAGGCGGTTCAGGCGGGCGGCACTGCGCAAGGCATCGTGCTTGATCTTTTCTTCGTCCAAAGTCTGAAGATCGTGCTTGTACATCAGCCACTGGCCATCGACCATCAGGGATTCAACTGCTGAGCCTTCACTCGAGTAGACCAGAGCCGCATTGGGCTCACCCAGTGGCCACAGGCTGGGCCGGTCCGTATCCAGAATCTGCAAATCAGCCTGATAGCCTGCCGCGATGCAGCCGGAATGAACAAAACCGAGGCCCTGCTGGGCCGTGAGCGTAGCCATGCGGATGAGGTCATCCGCCGGCAGGACAGAGGCGTCACCGGAGGTGCCCTTGGCCAGCAAGGACGCCAGTTTCATCTCCTGGTACAGGTTGAGGTTGTTGTTGCTGGCGGCTCCGTCTGTCCCTAGAGCGACCTTGACACCGGCAGCGAGCATGGTCTTGACATCGGCGATACCGCTGCCCAGCTTGAGGTTGCTGGTCGGACAGTGGGCGACCAGGATATCACGGCCAGCCAGAATGGACCGTTCCTGGTCATCGAGGTGGACACAGTGGGCTGCCACGGTCGGTGTCTGGAAAAAGCCAAACTCAGAGAGCTGGACAGCCGGGCGCCGGCCGTAGGTGGTCATGCACTCGCTGACCTCACGGGCAGTTTCACCGATATGGACCTGGACGAAGCACTGCTGATCCACTGCCACCTGGGCCAGTTCCCGGTACAGATAGGGTTCATAGAGGTAGATCGAATGGACCAGCAGGGCTGGTTCGATCCTGCCCGCACCCTCCGAACGGCACAGATGGATGAAGCGCTCGATTTCGCCGGGCTGGACATGGGTCTTGCCATCTGTGCCCTCCGCCTTGCCGTCAAAGCAGACATTCAGGCGCATGCCGGATGCCACGGCCGCTTCCACCACCGCTTCGCTGAAATAGTACATGTCAGCCGCAGTCCCCGTGCCGGCCCTGATCATTTCAGCCATGCCGAGCAAGGTGCCGTTTTTGACGTGCTCTGGGGTCAGGTGCTTTTCGCGCGGGAATATCATGTCGAAAAGCCAGGTATGGAGATTGGCATCGTCGGCCTGATTGCGCATCAAGGTCATCGGGATATGGCCGTGGGCATTGGCCATCGCTGGCCAGAGGACTTTGCGCTGACCTGCATACGTGTCATAGCGGTTGCCGACTGCTTCATTCAGTTGCTGGCGGGCAGCATCTTCATAGGGGCCGGCATAAAGGATCTGGCCATTGGCCACGGCAACAAAAGCATTGGACAATGAGAGGACCGGGCCATCCGGCAGAGGTGTGACGAGCTGGATATGGGAAAAAAGCACAGCTGATTGCAAAGGATCCCTCCTCAAACATAGGCTCAGATCTGTCTTACGTGCAGACCCGTCTGGCTGCATCCGGTTATTCGGCTTCGGAAAGGTCCCAGTTAGCCAGATAATGAGCCTGCTCAGGCGTCAGGACATCGATCGAACGATTTTTATGTTCAAGCAGCAAAGCCGCCACCCGGTCATCGATGTCTGCCGGCAGATGGTAGACGCCGGGCTTGAGATCTCTGCCGTGCTCAGCCAGATAGAGGACAGACAGGGCCTGGAGGGCAAAACTCATGTCCATGATTTCCACAGGGTGGCCATCGCCGCCGGCCAGATTGACCAGGCGTCCCTCAGCCAGCACATTCAAACGGCGGCCATCAGCCTGCACATAGGCCTTGACCCCTGGGCGGGCCTGTTCGACCGTCGTGGACAGAGCACTGAGCTGGCCCAGATTGATTTCGACATCAAAATGGCCGGCATTGCACAGGATGGCGCCATTTTTCATCCGCGGGAAGTGGCGCTCGGTGATGACATCGCGGCAGCCGGTGACGGTACAGAAGACATCGCCCACGGGGGCTGCTTCGTCCATACTCATGACATCATAGCCTTCCATCAGGGCTTCACAGGCCTTGACCGGATCGATCTCGGTCACGACGACGCGGGCGCCGAGGCCAGCGGCCCGCTGGGCCACCCCTTTGCCACACATGCCAAAACCATTGACCACCACGGTCTTTCCGGCCACGACCAGATTGGTCAAGCTCATGATCGCGGTCCAGACCGACTGGCCAGTACCATAACGGTTGTCGAACAAATGCTTGCAGCGGGCATCGTTGACCGCGATGGCCGGATACAGCAGTTTACCTTCATTTTCCAGGATCCGCAGACGTTTAACCCCGGTTGTCGTCTCCTCACTGCCGCCGATCAGGTCTGCAGTGAGGTGCTTTTCCGAGGTGTGGAGCAGGTGGGCAAAATCACCCCCGTCGTCAATCACCAGATGAGGCCGGATCGACAGGGCCTGGCGCAAGTTGCGGGTGTAGGTTTCGCTATCGGCCCCATGGATGCAATACACCGCCATGCCTTCCTCAGCCAGCGCTGCAGCCACGTCATCCTGGGTCGACAGCGGATTGCAGCCGGTCAGGCTGACATCTGCCCCGCCCATGGCCAAGGTTTTGGCCAGCCAGGCCGTTTTGGCTTCGACATGGACACTGACGGCAATGCGCAAGCCGGACAAAGGCTTGGTCTGGGCGAATTCAGTACCGATGATGCCGAGCACCGGCATATTGGCTGCGGCCCAGGCGATCTTCTGGCGGCCGGAGGGGGCAAGGTTCAAATCTTTGATTTCGTAAGGCATTCCAGGCTCCTGTGTAATCTCTGAATAATTTCTGGCTGTCAGTTGATTACAGCCGGTTGAGGATTTCCGAGAGCAGGTCGATCATGCGGCCACTGGCCATGAGACCAACCTCGAGGACCTCGCTGTGGCTCAAATGCTGGCCGGAAAGCCCGGCCGCCAGATTGGTGATGCAGGACAGGCCCAGCACGTCCATCGAGCAGTGGCGGGCCACGATGGCTTCCGGAACAGTCGACATCCCTGCAGCCGAGGCACCCAGCTGGCGCAGGAGCCGGATTTCGGCCGGTGTTTCAAACTGGGGGCCTTTGCAGAAACTATAGACACCCTGGTGCAGGGTCTGGCCCAGGTCGCGGGCCACCGCCTGAGTCAGGCTGATCAACTTTTTGCTGTAGACCTCGGTCTGGTCGATGAAACGCTCACCGAAAGTGTCGAGATTCATGCCCCGCAATGGGGATTCCATGAACACGCTGATGTGGTCCGTGATCTGCATCAGGTCACCGGGCGCCATCCCCTCCCCCATGCCGCCGGCAGCATTGGTCAGGATCACGGTTTTGACCCCGAGAGCGGCCATGACGCGAATCGGGAAGGTTACTTCGCTCATCGCATGGCCTTCGTAATAATGAAAACGGCCCTGCATGACGGCAAGGCGCCGGGCACCCCACTGGCCAATATGCAGTTTGCCGGCATGCCCGGGCACGGTCGCCTGGGGAAAGCCAGGAATCGTCTCATAATCAATCACGGTGGCGGTAGCGACACGGTCAGCCAGCGCACCCAGGCCAGAGCCCAGGACGAGAAGGCAGTCAATGGGACCGGGGGCTGCTTCGGAAATGAAAGTTGCTGCTGTCTGGATCCGGGCCAGGTAGTCATCGCGCGTGTTCTGTAATGCAGACATATCGGTCTCCCCTTGTAGTTTCTTCCAGCACGCTCCGCTCAACAGGCAACGCCAAGCGGGTCAAGTTTCGTGTTTGCCGTGGCAATTCTTGTATTTCTTGCCGCTGCCACAGGGACAGGGGTCGTTGCGTCCGACTTTGGCTTCATCGCGCCGCTGCGGCACAGCCGGGGCGGACTGGGGCGCCTGGGCCCGGGGGGCCGTTGGCTGATTGGACCGGGCTGAGCCAGGGCTGGCAACAGCAGGTGTTGCAGGGCCGGTCTCATCCCCGGCATAGCCACTGCCGCCATGGCCTTCAGTCAAGTTTTTGGCGACAGCATGGCGCTTCTGGATGTTTTCGACATTGAACCGGGCCCGCATCATCAGTCGGACTGAGTCCTCCTGAATCGCCCGGGTCATGGCTTCGTACATGGCGAAGCCTTCTTTTTTGTACTCGATGACCGGGTCATGCTGGGCATAACCGCGCATGCCGATGCTGTCTCGCAGGTCATCCATCTGGTCGATGTGATCCATCCAGTGGCTGTCAACCGTACGCAGCAAAATGACACGTTCTGCTTCACGCATCAGGTCTGGGGAACCGATGTCATCGACCCGGGATTCAAAGCGGGCCAGGGCCTCGGACACCAGCTCTTCGGTCAGTTCTTCGGCATCCAGGCCATTCTGGGCCAGTCCTGTCTTGGGGTTGGACAGCTTGTGCAGGGCTGGCAAGTCACCGCAGATATCCAGGACCTTGGCCTTGATGCCGGCGATGTCCCATTCACTGGAATTGGGCTGGCCGGAACAGAAGTCGAGCATGATCTCGGTGACAGCATTGCGGATCATTTTCTGGAAGTTATCATGCAAGTCTTCGCCCTCGAGAACCTGGCGGCGCTGGCGGTAGATCAGTTCACGCTGCTTGTTCATGACATCGTCGTATTCAAGCACATGTTTTCGGATGCCAAAGTTTCTACCTTCGACTTTTTTCTGGGCCGATTCGATCGCCTTGGAGAGCATGGCGTGCTCGATTTCCATGTCTTCATCAACACCGAGGGCGGCAAAGACAGTCGTCATCCGGTCGCCGCCAAACAGGCGCATCAGGTCGTCTTCGAGGGAGAGGTAGAATTTGCTTCTGCCGGGGTCGCCCTGGCGGCCGGAACGGCCGCGCAGCTGGTTGTCGATGCGCCGTGATTCATGGCGCTCCGTTCCCAGGATGTAGAGGCCACCGGCAGCCATGACCTGCTCGCGTTCCTGTAACGTCTGGGCCTTGAATCTTTCATACAGTTTGGCAAATTGCTGGCGTGCGGAGAGGACCAAGGGATCATCCGTTTCATTGTGGGCAGTGGATGCATCGATCAAGGTCTCATCCAGGCCACTTTTTCGCAGCTCCTGCTTGGCCATGAATTCCGGATTGCCGCCCAGGAGGATGTCCGTACCACGGCCAGCCATGTTGGTGGCAATCGTGACTGCACCCAAGCGGCCAGCCTGGGCCACAATCTCGGCTTCACGCTCATGCTGCTTGGCATTGAGGACATTGTGCGTGATCCCATTGCGCCTGAAGAGGCTGGAAATGTACTCGGACTTGTCGACGGATATGGTGCCGATCAGGATTGGCTGGCCCTGTTCATGAGCTGACAAGACCTCACGCAGCAAAGCCGTGTATTTGCCGTTCTGGGTCTTGAACACCGCATCGGCCTGGTCGAGGCGGACCATCGGCCGGTTGGTCGGGATACAGACGACATCGAGGCTATAGATCGCCCGGAACTCGTTTTCCTCGGTCAGGGCTGTGCCGGTCATGCCAGACAGTTTCCTGTACATGCGGAAATAGTTCTGGAAGGTGATGGTGGCCAGAGTCTTGTTTTCATTGGCCACTTTGACGCCTTCCTTGGCTTCGATTGCCTGGTGCAGGCCATTGCTGTAGCGGCGGCCAAACATCAGGCGGCCGGTGAAATCATCGACGATGACGACTTCGCCATCCTTGATGACATAGTCCTGGTCCCGGTGCATGATGCCATAGGCGCGCAGGGCATTGTTGACATGATGGTTGATTTCGTAATTTTCCTGGTCGGAGAGGTTCTCGATCGAAAAATAGCTTTCAGATTTCTTGATGCCGCGGGCTGTCAGGACAGCGGTCTTGGCTTTTTCGTCGACGATGTAGTCGACCTCGCTGCCGATCTCCTCGAGATCCTGTTTGTCGTCTGATTCCTGGATGACCCGGGCTTTGAACCCCTTGACCAGGCGGTTGGCCCGCTCATACAAGTCGGACGACTCGTCCCCCATGCCGGAAATGATCAACGGTGTACGGGCTTCATCGATCAGGATGCTGTCGACTTCGTCCACGATGGCGAAATTGAGCGCATGCTGGACGCACTGCTCCTTGTAGGTGACCATGTTGTCGCGCAGGTAGTCAAAGCCAAATTCGTTATTGGTGCCGTAGGTGATGTCGGCGCGATAAGCTGCCCGGCGCTGTTCATTGTCGAGGCCGTGGACGATCAGGCCAACCGACAAGCCCAGGTAGCGGTAAACCTTGCCCATCCATTCGCTGTCACGCTTGGCCAGGTAATCGTTGACCGTGACGACATGGACGCCATTGCCGGTCAGGGCATTGAGGTAGACCGGCAACGTCGCAACCAGCGTCTTGCCTTCACCAGTTTTCATCTCGGCGATCCGGCCCTGGTGGAGGACAATGCCGCCGAGGATCTGGACCGGGTAATGTTTCATCTCCAGAACGCGGTACGAGGCCTCCCGGACCGTGGCAAAGGCCTCCGGCAGGATGTCGTCGAGGCTTTCCCCGGCAGCCAGGCGGGCCTTGAGCCGTGCCGTCTGCCCTTTGAGTTCGGCTTCAGACAGGGCTGCCATCTGGCTTTCCAGCTTTTCGACGGCTTCGACCAGTGGTTTGATCCGCTTAGTTTCGCGGTCGGAATGGCTGCCAAACAATTTATCAATAAATCCCATGGATCAGGTTCCTTTCATTTCAGGTATCTGTTTCGATCCGGTCCAGGACCAGCTTGTAGCCATCAGCGCCGTATTCCAGGCAGCGGTTGACCCGGCTGATCGTCGCCGTGCTGACACCGGTGGTATCACAAATCTCCGTGTAGGTTTTCTTGTGGCGCAGCATGCGGGCGACCTGGAGGCGCTGGGCCAGAGATTTGATCTCCGAAATGGTGCAGATGTCCTCGAAAAAGCGGTCGCACTCCGATTCATCTTCCAGGCTCAGGATGGCCTGGTACAGGAATTGTGCGTCCGAATCTTTGAATTTCTGCTTCATCTGGACCACCTCGCGGCAGCTTAGCTGCTTTGTTTCTTGAAGTACGTTCAAATGATACCGCAACCCTTTTGAAGATACAAGGCAACTGACTGAGCGGCTATCCGGCCGTACCCACGTCTGCCGGAGCCGGCGTGGGCAGGCTTTCGCCATAGCGTTCAACCTCCAGTAAAAGCCCAAGGTCCCGGGCTTTCTGATCCAGATCCGCCCAGGTTTCGCCTAACCAGGGCTGGCTGCTGTTTTCTGGAATGACCAGGAGCAGCCGGCGGGATGTGATCTCTGCACCGGATATGATAAGGCTGATCCCCTCTCTGGCATAATCGGCCCCGGTAAACGAAGCCAGCAAATTGAAACGCCTGGTCACGGCCTGGACCACTTCCCGTTTGTCCTGATACGTCGGCGCTGTCAAATCCAGGCTGTGGATGGCCGTTGCCTCCCCGTTGTGCCAGATCGCAATCACCGGAAAATCATCTGGCAGATTGGCCTTGAAGTGCTCGCGAATGGCTTTGCCCCGGGCAAAATTGTCCAGTTCCCAGACATTCTGACTTATTTCGTCTGCCTTGGCATCTGCTGCGGAACCTGGACGGCTGGGCCACAATGGGATCACACAGCGAATGGTCATCTGGAATGGAAAGCCAGACCACGGAGTCTGTTGCGTCACAACCAGCCAGGCCAGATGCTTGTCTTTTTCCCAGGTGATGTGGATCTGTGATTCCTCCGCCAGTCCAGGCGAAACACCGTCCTGTTGCAGCCAGTACTGGATTCTGGACCGGGCGAAGACCTGAAGTCCAGCCGTTTCCACCGCTCCCACCCATTCGGAGATCTCCCCCTCGAATTCTGGTTTGAGCAAGGGGACAAGCGAATCCAGGCCGGTTTTCTCCAATATGAGTGTGGAAAGGCTCGACTCCAGCCTATCCTGGCCGAGACTGGTCACGGGCAGGACCAGGGCGATTTCCGCTGCGGCTCGATCGACGGCTCGGGTCAGATGGAGTTTGTCTTGTTCATGGACCAGGCCATGGAGAAAGAGGGTGATCAGGAACAGGACCGGCGGAACGGCCAGGGCAGCCTCGAGCGCGATGCTGCCATTTCTTGTCCTGCAAGATCTTCTATTCAGCAGCATAGGACAGCTCCAAGGCTAACCCTGACTCTACGGCAAGGCCCGATCCTGCCGGAGGAAGGACGTGAAGTTTGATGCCACAGGCGTGATCCTCGGGAAAGGAACGCCGGATACACAATCCGATCCGCTCCAGCAGGGTGTCGGTCGGCAGGACCAGAAGCATCAGGCGCAGATGATCGGCATAGGAGACCACCAGGGCCTTGTCGAGCAAGGATGGCGGAATCAAACGGATCGACTGGCCAGCGAGCAGATCCGTGACGTCCTCATTGCTACGGATAATAGCCTGGCTGATGGCTAGCACATACGTGATGCTTTCCGGCTCGAGCACGATGCCGGTTGCCCCAGCCAGGATGGCCACCAGCGCGACAGCCTGGGTGCGCAGCAGGGCCCATTCATCCGCGTCCGTCAGGATGGCTGCCAGATGGAGCAAGCTGCGGGCAGCCATCAGGCCGGTTTTCACCCTGCTCCGGGCAGCATCCGGATCCTCTGTACCGACGATGATCTGCTCGATCTCAGCCGGTCGTGACTGGGCCAGTTGCGCCAGATCAAGGCCACTGATGGTTTGCAGCGGCTCGCTCGTGCCATCTCCTTGGCGCGTCGTAACAGCAGAAGTCAGATAGGCCAGGCAATACTCGGCCAGGCCTGCCTTCTGCACCAGAGGCACCTCGGGACCGGCTGCCAGATCGTCCATCCAGCCCGTGAGGCTGGACAGCCAGCGGGAACCATCCGGCAGGGCCGCAATGACTGCTCGTTGTCCCGAAAGGTCGTCGAGCCAGTCCAGAGCTTCTTCGAGAATCTCGAGCTTGTCCTCCTCTGTGACTTGATCCAGACTTTCCTGGACCAGATCCTCCAGTTGACCTGCCAGATCCTCAGGGGCGGTGCCATCTGGCAAGACCAAGTCACCAGAAGCGGGTGCCTTGCCCTGTGTCCAGGACCCAACGATCCGGCCCAGATCTGCCTGAGCCAGCCATTCAGATCCATCCGGCAAGCCTGTCAGCCGATACACCTGGTCCAGCCAGAGAACAGGCAGGCGCAGCTTCATGGTGCGTGCGATCTGCCTTTCCAGCGCAGCCAGGTCGAGCAAATCTGTGGCAGCGGACAGCTCAGCCATTGAATCTGCAAACCGATCTGGAACCAGACTGCGAAAGACAGTTGTATCGAGGCCTTCCACCGGCACGCCGATTACACCAAACTGCTGGTACAAATCGGGATCATAAGCGGCAAGACTGGCTGAAAGCTGCAACCGCATCGCCCGGACCAGGCCAGCTTCATCATTGAAGCGGCGCGCGATCTCCAGCCCCGTGGCAAAAACCAGCAGCAACGGCAGGATGATGACGATCAAGAGCAAACTGAGCGCACCGCGCCGGCGCTGCAATGTTACATGCATGGCACCCTCCTCTCAGCGATCTGCAAGGCCGATGACATCCTCGACCAGGGAAAACCAGGCAACTACCTGCTGTGGACTGGTCAGCAGGGCCGTCTTTTCACCAGCAGGGATCTGGTAGAGAGACTCCAGCGTCAGCTGATCGTGCTGCTCGACCACAAATTGCCGGGCGGCCTGCTCATGCGTTTTCAGGACAGGCAAGATCAAGCCTGTCATCCCGGAAAGAGTAAAAAGAACGACGGGAACCACCAGTGCGGCCTGTACACTCTGCGCCATAGCAAAACACCCCCTGGTGTTTAGCGTACCAGAGGGTGTGATTCTAAAAGTTATGAATCGTGCGACAAAAAGCGACCAAATCCGACAAGCACTTAGAACGGCTTGAGCCTGATAACAAGCTCTGCCAGCCCGTTTCAGCCCTGTCGTCAGTGGGTGAGGACTTTCGACAAAAACTCTTTGGTGCGCGGATTCTGCGGATTTTCAAAGATGTCCTGCGGCTTGCCCTCCTCGGCGATCCGGCCTTCGTCCATGAAGAAGACCCGGCTTGCGACCCGGCGGGCAAAGCCCATTTCATGGGTCACGACCACCATGGTCATGCCCTCCTCGGCCAGCTCCTGCATGACGTCGAGCACTTCGCCGATCATTTCTGGATCGAGTGCCGAAGTCGGTTCGTCAAAGAGCATGATTTTCGGGTTCATGGCCAGGGCGCGGGCGATGGCAATACGCTGTTTCTGGCCACCGGACAATTTGATCGGGTAGACGTCGGCCTTTTCCCTCAAACCGACTCGGTCGAGGAGTGAATAAGCCTTTTCCTTGGCCTGGGCAGGGGTCATCAAGCCGAGGGTTGTCGGGGCCAGGGTGATGTTTTCCAGCACAGTCAAATGCGGGAACAGATTGAAATGCTGGAAGACCATGCCCATTTTAGCACGGACTTTGTTGAGATCCACGCCGGGTGCGGTGATTTCCTCACCATCGACAATGATCGTGCCAGCAGTCGGCAAGTCCAGCATGTTCAGGCAGCGCAGGAAAGTGCTCTTGCCCGAGCCGGAAGGACCGATCACGGCGATCTTCTCCCCTTCGCTGACGGTGGCACAGATGTCCTTGAGGACTTTGACCTCGCCAAAATCCTTGTAGAGATTCTTAACGGTTATCACTGCGGCGAAGTCTCCTTTCCAGACGGCCCACCAGGTGGGTCAGGCCGACGACCAGGGCCAGGTAAATGGTGGCCACGGCCAAGAGCGGCAGGAACGGGTCGTAGGTTTTGGCACGGATCATGTCACCGGAACGGGTCAGATCGGCCACTGCGATGAAGGCGGCAACCGATGTTTCCTTCAGGAGGGTGATCAGCTCATTGAACAGAGCTGGCAAAATGTTCTTGAAGGCCTGTGGCAAAATGATCTTTTTCATCGTCGTGCCATAAGGCAGTCCCAGGGTCCGGCCCGCTTCCATCTGGCCACGATCGACTGCCAGGATACCGGCGCGGATGATTTCGGCGACATAGGCACCGCTGTTGATCGAAAAAGCCAGGATCGCGACAAAGATCTTGTCGATGTTGACCGAGGCAAAAATCCCGTAATAGATGATCATCAGCTGGACAACCACTGGTGTGCCGCGGATCACCGTCAGGTAGATGTTGGTGAACCGGGTCAGAAAGAAAATGTATTTGCCATTGCCCTCGAGCACCTTGACCAAGGCCAGGAACAGGCCAATGATCGTGCCGGCGATGACGGAAAAGACCGTGATCTGGAGCGTGACAAAAAGGCCGTTGACCAGGAGCAGGTAGCGGTCGGCCTTGATGAAGTCGTTGTAGAAGTTGGTCTGCAGCGTCTCCAGTACCGTCAACTGGATCCCCAGCTGGTTCTGGAAGGCAACCAGCAGCGAAATAGCCGCCACCAGAGCGAGGCCGGCAAGGGTCATGATGGCGCCCCAACGTTTATACTTGATCTGGTCCGACTGCATGGTACACCGCCTCCTGATCTGTAAAAAGAAGCCGGTCCGGATCAAACGTTCCGGACCGGCCCTCTGGTTTGCAATAGATTACTGGGCTTTGCGGACGAGGACAACCTGGGAAGCGTCAAAATAGGTTTCCGAGAAATCGACATTGACTTTGCGTTCGTCGGTCACGGTCATGCCGGCAGCGATGGCATTGATCTTGCCGCCATTGAGAGCCGGGATCAGGCCGTCAAAGTCCATGTTCTCGACCACCAGCTCCATGTCGAGCTTCTTGGCAACAGCAGCCATGATGTCGACGTCGACACCGACAACCTGGTTTTTGTCATCGAGGTACTCGAACGGCGGGAATCCGGCGCTGGTTCCCATGACCAGTTTGCCGCCGGCAGCTCCAGCATTGAGATCCGGCAGAGTGCCAGTCTCGTTAGCATGGGCATTGACCGACGCTTCAAGGGCGCCATTGGCTTTCATTTCATTCAGGACTTCATTGACTTTGGCCAGCAGCTCGCTGTTGCCTTTGTCCACGGCGATGGCGTATTCTTCGGCATCAAAGCCGACATTGACGATTTCGAGGTCGGCATTCTGCTTGGTGAAGACTTCGGCCGTGAAGCGGTCCACGATAACGGCATCAACCTTTTTCTGCTTCAGGGACTGAACGGCATCGACGAAGAGCTTGAAGGCTTCGACCGACTTGGCTTTGACTTGTTCATTGGCGATGGTGTCACCGGTGGTCCCGAGCTGGGTACCGATCACTTTGCCATCGAGATCAGCCTTGGTGGCGATTTTGACTTCTGCAGAGGCACAGGCAGCCATTGAGAAGGCCAGGGCCAGAACAAGAACGAGAGCAGCTAAACGTGTGGTGAGTGTCATGTCATGTTCTCCATTCTTTCCTTTTGCAAGGATATTTTATAATCAAAAGTATTTTATACAGCAATCTTAATATTTATGCAAGAAAAATCATTCCCGCAGCTGGGCAGCGAAATCCGCTTCCAGCTTTTTCAGGATTTTCTTGATCGCCGGGGCAATTTCATCGTCGCTGAGGGTTTTTTCAGCAGACCGGAACACCAGGCTGAATGCGATCGACTTCTTTCCTTCTGGCACCTGCTTGCCACTGTAGACATCGAACAGGCGGACCGATTCGAGGTTCTTGCCACCGGATGACCGGATGGCGTCCTGCAGGTTGGCCACCAGGATGTCGCTGTCAACGAGCAGGGCGAGGTCGCGCGTCACGGCCGGGAATTTCGGCAGCGGCTGGTAGACCCGTTTGTCGCTGCGGCGCGTGAGCACCACATCTGCCAGAAGATCTAATAGCACCGTGCCTGGAGGGGCAGCAAAACGCTCGGCCACATCCGGATGAACGACACCGATCGTGCCAACGATGTCCTGGCCGATCCGGATCTGGGCACTCTGGCCCGGATGGAGCCAGGGCGTCTCCTCGGCGCGCTGAAAAGTCACATCGATCAACCCCAAGTGGAGGAACAACTCTTCGATGACCCCTTTCATGGCCAGGAAATTGGCTGCGCCTTTGCCTTTCTGGGTTTCGTCAAACAAAACGGCTGCGAGGTGGAGCGTTTCATCCGGCAGCTCGGTCATCGGCAACTGCCTGGGCTGGTAGGTGTAGGCCAGTTCGAACAGGCGGCCTTCATCGACGGAGCGGTTCCAGTTGGTCGAGGCCATTTCCAGCAGGCTGGGCACCATCGATGGGCGCATGATCGAATAATCTTCGCCGAGTGGATTCTGGATCGTAACTACCTGGCGCAGGGGATGGTTTTCGGGCAGCAGCATTTTGTCCAGTTCGCGCGGGCTTTCGAAAGAATACGTGCAAGCCTCAAAGAAGCCCTGGCCGATCATCAGGTCCTTGATTTTCTCCAGCGCTTTCTGGCTCGGCGTACGGCCGCCGAGGGTCGTCTGCTTACCGGACAGCAGGGTCGGTTCGATCTTGTTGTAGCCATAAATCCGGGCGATTTCCTCAGCCAGGTCCGCTTCACTCTCGAGATCGGGCCGGTAGCTGGGTACCTGGACGCTGAGGTCACCAGACACTTCGGTCACGATGCAGCCGAGGCGGGTCAGGATTGTGTTCATCTCCTGCGCGGCCAGCGCCGTGCCGAGGAAAGCGTTGACGACCGCAGGCCGGCACAGCAAGGTGACCGCTTCCGGGTGATATGGCCAGACATCGATCCGGCCCTTGAGCACATCGCCACAGCTGAGCTGCTCGATCAGCTCACAGGCGCGGTCGATCGCACGGCTGGCATTATAGACATCGAGACCTTTTTCAAAGCGGGATGAAGCATCGGTGCGCAATCCGACCAGCTTGGCTGCCCGGCGTACTGCCTGGGCATTGAACGTCGCTGATTCGAGCAGTATCGTGGTCGTACCGGCTGTGATCTCGGAATTTTCTGCCCCCATGACACCGGCCAAAGCCACTGCCCGGTCACGGTCGGCGATGACCAGCATCTGGTCATCAAGGGTGCGGTCGACGCTGTCCAGTGTGCGCAGCACTTCGCCCGGGGCGGCCCGGCGCACAATGATCGAGCGGCCGGCAACCTGGTCGAGGTCAAAAGCGTGCATCGGCTGGCCCAGCTCGAGCATGACATAGTTCGTGATGTCGACAATGTTGTTGATCGGCCGGATGCCGGCACAGCGCAGGCGGCGGCGCAGCCAGTCGGGCGAGGTTGCGACGCGGACATTTTCCACCACTCGGCCAACATAGCGGTAGCACAGGTCGGGCGCTGTGATCTCGACGCTGGCCAGGTCTTGTGACTGGCGCGGGCTGGTGGCCTGGACCTGCGGCTGGACCTCGGAAAAGGGCAGGTCAAATGTCACAGCCGTTTCGCGGGCCAGCCCTTCGACCGCAAAACAGTCGACGCGGTTGGAAGTGATTTCAAATTCAATCACAGTGTCGCGGATGTCCAGGGCATCAAAGATATCCTGGCCCAGCGGGGTCGAGTCCGGCAGGATGAAAATCCCGTGCACCGCCCCGGACGGGAAATCAGCACCGGTGAGGCCGAGTTCCTCAATCGAGCACATCATGCCCTGCGACAGCTCGCCGCGCAGTTTGCCGGTCTTGATCTTGAGGCCCTTGGCCAGGGTTGAACCGTCAAGAGCGACCGGAATGACCGCGCCCTCAAACACATTGGTGGCCGCCGTGATGATCTGCAGCGGCTCGGAACCGATGTCCACTTGGCAGACCTGCAGTTTGTCAGCGCCCGGATGGCGTTCGATTCTTGTAATCCGGCCGGTCACGACCCGGGTGATTTCGGCAAAAAGATCCTCAACGCCTTCGACTTTCGAGCCGGACATCGTCAGACCTTCGGTAAGCGTTTTGACCGGCAGATCGACCGGGGTGTATTGCTTGAGCCATTCAATGGATACTTTCATGGTGGTCTTCTTCCTCCCCGATTAACGGAACTGGCGCAGGAAGCGCAGGTCGTTTTCATAGAAATTGCGGATGTCGTCAATGCCATAGCGGCCCATGGCGGTCCGTTCGACGCCGATGCCAAAGGCAAAGCCGCTGTAGATCTCCGGGTCGATGCCACAGTTTCTCAGCACGCCGGGATGGACCATGCCGGCGCCAAGCACCTCGATCCACCCTTCGCCCTTGCAGGTCCGGCAGCCAGTGCCGCCGCAACTCCAGCAGGTGATATCGACCTCGCAGCTCGGTTCCGTGAACGGAAAATGGTGCGGACGCAGGCGGATTTCGGTTTTTTCGCCAAAGAGCTGGCGGGCAAACAGTTGCAGCGAACCGACCAGATCGCCCATGGTGACGCCATGGTCGACCACGAGGCCTTCGATCTGGTGGAAGATCGGTGAGTGGGTCGCATCGAGGGCATCGGAGCGATAGACCTTGCCCGGGCAGACGATCTTGATCGGCGGTTTTTGCTCTTTCATGACCCGGATCTGGACCGGCGACGTCTGGGTGCGCAGGACCATCTTGTCGGTGATGTAGAACGTGTCCTGCGTGTCACGGGCCGGATGCCCCTCCGGGATGCGCAGCAGTTCGAAATTGTATTCATCAAGCTCGACTTCCGGGCCTTCGGCAATCGAAAAACCCATGCCGACGAAGACATTGCAGATTTCGTCGATGACCTTGGTCAGGGGGTGGCGCGTTCCCTGGACCAGGCGCTGGCCAGGAATCGTCACGTCGATCCGGTCAAGCTTCAGGCGCAGCTCGCGCTCGTTGGCCTTGATCGTCTGCAGCAGTCCCTCAAGGCCAGACTCCATGTGCTCACGCACTTGGTTGGCCAGCTGGCCGACCGCCGGACGTTCGTCTGCAGGCAGCGAGCCCATGGCGCGCAGAATCGACGTCAGCTCGCCTTTTTTACCGAGGAACTGGACCCGTAGCTGCTCGACCGCCTGGCTCGAGTGACCCTGGACTACGTCGATCGCTTCATCAAACGAATGGCGCAGGCGAGCAAGTTCTTGTTTCAAATCAGACATGAATGACCTCCTGGGCACACCCTCAGGGTGCCGAAAAATGAAAAAATCCGCCCCAGCAACGGGACGGAAAAACCGCGGTACCACCCGAATTCCACGGCCAGCCTCTGTCACATCTGGTCCATGGCACTCTCTCATCGCTGGTAACGGAGCGACCCGACCGCCCCTACCGGACGAGCATCAAGGCCAGTCGTTCAGGACAGCAGCTCCCGAGTGAACTTCGGCGGTTTAGATCCGGGCCAGCTTGCAGCCTGTGGCTGTGCCCTCTCTGGGGACCAAAATGGAATCGTCCGCCTACTCTCTCGATCATCGCGTTTGGCCTATGATACCACCAGACCGCCCAAAATGCAAAGCTACTTGAACCGGGCTTTCCCGGTCAGAAAAGGATTGTCCCTCATCTCGTCGCGCAGGGTTGTAGCAGGTCCATGCCCGGGCAAGACAGGCACATCCTGGCCGTAGATTTCCGAGATCCGGACCAGCCGGTCGAGCGATGCCATCAGCTGTGCAGCCTGACCACCGGGCAAGTCGACCCGTCCCACTGTACCGGCAAACAACGTGTCCCCTGTGAGCAGAGCCCGGGCCTGCTGATCGTGGAGGACGAGAATGCAGACGCCGCCCGGCGTATGGCCCGGGGTATGGATCACGAGAAGGCTCGTCCGGCTGTCCAGCTGGATGACCTGCTGGTCATGAAGGAGAATCTCCGCCGCGTAATAGTCCTGTGCAGCGCCAAAATAGGCCGAACCGTTAAGCCTGGCATCGGGCAGGTGGCCGGCTTCGTCACTGTGGATGGCCAGTTTGACCGCAGACAGGGCCCGCCAGTCGTCACAACGGCCGATATGGTCGAAATGGCCGTGTGTGGCCAGGATCAGGCCGAGGCGCGAGGTGTCCTCTGGCCGGTTCTTTGGGTCCAGGATGGGATCGACGAGGCAAGATACGGTGCCGGTGTCGATCCAGTAGGCATTGGTCTGCAAGGGACCATCCGGAAGCTGGTAGATGACGAGCCCTGCCTGATCGATGATTTTCATGGCACCTCCTCGGCTCGTTGATTACGACTCGCTTTGCGCTCGGCGCTGTCGAGAAGGATCGTAACCGGACCGTCGTTTTGCAGGCTGACCTGCATATCAGCGGCGAAGCGGCCAGTTGCCACCGTCAGGCCCTGATCACGCAGCGTGGTGCATAAATCCTCGTACAGGGGATTGGCCAGATCAGGCCGGGCGGCCTGGTCAAAGCCGGGCCGGTTGCCGCGCCGGGTGTCGGCATAGAGGGTGAACTGGGAGACAACAAGAACCGCGCCGCCACTTTCTGTCACGGAACGGTTCATCTTGCCGTTTTCGTCTTCGAAAATCCTGAGGCGGCTGACCTTGCCGGCCAGCCAAGCGAGATCGTCTGGTCCGTCGCTGTGGGTGACCCCAAGGAATACCAGCAGACCAGGGCCAATGGAAGCAGTCCGCTCGCCCTCGATCTCGACCGAAGCGGAGCGGACGCGCTGCAACAGGGCGCGCATCGATCAGCGGACCAGTTCGCGCCAGTCCAGATCGCCGCGGTCAATGGCCAGGACGAGAATCTCCGCGGTCGCGATATTGGTGGCGAATGGGATGGCGTGCTTGTCACACTCCCTGAGGAGGGCATTGGGAGCATCGTAGCTGCTCCGGAGTGGGTCACGCAGGTAGATGACAGCGTCGATCTCATTGTACATGACCCGGCTGGCCAGCTGGTCAAAGCTGCTGGCGATCTCGGTCGACAATGCCTCGACCTGGAGCCGGGTCGCGTCATGGATCAGGCGTGCGGTATTGAAAAGAGAAAACATCTGATGCCGACCCAGGATCTGGCTGTAGGCGATGCAGAAATTGACAAGCAATTCATTTTTTGGATTATCGGCCAACAGGACGATGTTCACGGTTGGTTCCCCCATCTATCATATGAATGTTGAACATATCCCAAACATTGCATAATTTGTGGTTATATTCTATCGATCATTCACAAATGATACAAGGGTAAAATATGAACGGGCCGTAAATACTTATTTTGCGGTCTCGAATCCGAAATAAGCTTCAAACAGATCCTTGGCGATGCCAATCGTGTTTGAACCCCAGGCGCCACGCTCGACAATCTGGGCGATGGCAACTTCGGGGTTGTCAGCTGGCGCATAGGCAATGAACAGGCCGTTGGAGGAAGAAAAGTCTTCAAAACCCGTTTCTGCTGTACCGGTCTTGGCTGCGACCGGAACCGGGAAATCTTTGAAAATCCTGGCGGTACCTTCAACATCGGTGGTGACCGCCACCATCGCTTCCCGGACGGCTGTCAGTGTGGCAGGTGAGATCCCGAGGTCCACCGGAACCAGATCCGAGGCATCCTTGACCAGGACACCCTCGGAGGTGGTGATCGAATCGATCAGATGCGGCGTCACTTTATTACCCGTCGCCAGGGCAGCCGTGTACGTGGCCAGCTGGATGACGGTGTAGCTGTTATCAAACTGGCCGATCGCCGTCTGGCAGGTGTCGGCCGGATACCAGATCTGGTCGGCAGGATTGCTGCGCAAGAGCTGCTTGGTTTCCCGTCCAGAGCGATAGCCGCGCGCCTCACCAGGCAAATCGATTCCGGTCAATTCGCCCAAGCCGAGGACCCCAGCCCATTGGTCGATCGCATCGATCCCCGTCAAAAGACCAAGATGGTAGAAATACATGTTGCAGGACGTGGCCATGCCCCGGCTCAACGTCAGATTGCCATGGCCTCCATGTGGATATTCGAGGCACCTCCACGTCCAGTTGGCAAAACTCTCGGTCCCAGCGCATCGGATCGTATTGGAGAAAGGTGTGATAGCGCCTGATTCCAGGGCTGCAACGGCAGTCGCGGGCTTGAAGGTAGAGCCCGGAGCATAGATCTCCTGGATCGCCCGGTTGAGCATCGGCTTTTCCACATTGTCAGTCAGGTACGTCTCGACACGGTCAGCTGCATCCTCATCGGTCAGCTGGAGGATGAAGTCATTCGGGTCGTAATAGGGATAGCTGGCCATGGCCAGAACCGCGCCTGTCCGGACATCGAGCATGACAACCGCGCCCGCATTGGCATCGCCAAAATTCTGGGCCGTCTTGTTGGCACGGATATCAGCAATGGTCCGGGCCAGCGACTCCTGGGCGACTTTTTGCAAAGGCATGTCCAAGGTCAGGCGGACATCGTAGCCCGGGACTGGATCCTTGCCGATCGATTCCGAGAAAAAGGTCCCGTCCTCGTTGGCCACCGACCAGATATTGTAGGGCTTAACGCCATCGCGGCCGGAAAGGTAACGCTCGGCGATCAGTTCAATCCCGGCCTTGCCGACCATGGCGTCTGGTGCATAGCCCAAGGGCTTGAGTTCCTCATATTGGCTCGAGGAGATCCGGCCGGAATAGCCAATGACGTGACTGGCCAGGATGGCCTCTGGCGCATAGGACCGGGTGGAATCCTGTCCGATCACCACCCCGCGGAAGCGGAAATTCTGCTCATTGACCAGGCTGATCACATCCTGGCTGATGTTTCTGGCGATCTCCAGCGGTGTCCCGTTGGTGAACAGCCAGTTATTCTGCATCAGGGTGTAGCGCAGCTTCATGATCGAATAGGCCTCTACCTCGCTGTAGCGGCGCGGCTGGTCCGGGGCTTCGATCCGGAAGCGGTTGTAGAGGAAATACTCGAACAGTTCCCTGGCAGAGCTTTTGACCAGATCATTGGTGTAGTCTGAAGCCTGGCCGGCGGCTGGCTCTTTCAGGCCGAGCAGATACTGGTCCGACTGCCAGAATCGGATCGCCTCCCATTCCCGGGCGAAGAACGGACCTTGCTCCGGCGAATAATCCAGGTAAGAAGACAGCTTGCTCGACCATTCGATCTGGTGGCTGTCCAGGACTTGGGCCAAGTCGAGCAGCATGGCATTCAAGGCCTCATTGTCAAGACCAGCATAGGTCAGGTACAGGACAGAGACGGGTCTGGAATAAGCCAGCGGGATGCCGTTGATGTCCAGGATGTCACCCCGCGGCGCATGGACAGTCATCTGGCGGGAAATCCCGCTGGATTCGGCGATGCCGGCCACCGAAGACGCATTGAGCTGCAAGGCTGCCGTGTTGTAGAAAATCAGCGCGCCAGCCAGGATGAAAACAATGGCCAGCACGGTGTAACGGCTGCTCAGAGCCTTGTAGACTCTAAGACTTGGCCGGTCCGGCGAATCGGCATGGAAGCGATCCGGCTGGGCGTTCTTGTCAAAAGTGAAATAGCTTTCGTTTTTCAGATCAGGCGCCATTTGCCTTCTCCTGTCGAACCATCATCGAGATCCTCGCTCAGCACCCTGGGATCATAGGGGCCCTTGTAACGCAGCAGCAGCAACGTCGGCATGCCAAAAGCCACATTGACTAGACCCTGGAGCGGCATTGTCACGGTGAAACGGGCCATCATCTGCTTAAAAGAAGGCACCTGGTCCGGCAACATCGGGAAAAACCAGCTTAAAAGAACCAGGGACAATTCATACAGCAAGGTGACCAGGAAGATCTGGACCAGGCCCATCCAGGTCTTGCGCCGGAAAAAATCCCGCAACAGGTAATGGGCGGCCAGCGCAGCGTACATCATCAGCAGCATCCCAAGGCCAAGGGTCCGACCAGCCAGCACATCGCGCAAAAAGCCGGCTGCCAGACCTAGGAACATGCCATCGATCCGGCCGAACAGGTAGCCGGTCAGGATCGCCAGGATCAAGGTCAGGTCGGGCCGGACCTTGAGGAAAGACAATTGCGGCAAGACAGTCACCTGGAGAATGGAAAAAACCAGGACATAAGCGGCATAGATCAGGATCGGCCGGGCCAAAGGCTGTTGTGTCCGCATGTCACTGGCCTTTCATGACAAAGACGACCGACACATTCTGCATGTCAGCGGATGGTCTGAGAACTGCCTGGCGGTTCTGGACCGATAGAGCCTCATGGATCTCGATGATCTCACCAATCTCAATTCCGGCCGGAAAAATCCCACCCAGACCGCTGGTCACCAGGATATCTCCCACATGGAGGCTGGCAGTCATCGGGATCTGGTCCACCATGCACAACCCCTGGTCTTTCAAGTCATAATCGCCGCGCACCCGGAGCAAGTCGCCATTGACCGAGTCGATTTTACCGCTGACGGCAAATCCCTCGTGGATGACTGGCAGGATCTTGGCTGAGGTCGCATCCGTGGAAAGGATCCGGCCAACCAAACGGGACTGGGCATCGACGACTGCAAAAGACTCGGTCTCACTGACCAGAAGGCCATCTGAAACCCCGATGTCGATCCGGAATACATCAAACCAGTCGCCGATTTCGCGGGTCATCAGGCGACCCCCGATGATTTCATAGCGGTCATACTTGTCTTTGATCTGCAAGGCGGTCTTGAGCTCTTCGTACTGGCGCCCAGCTTCCTCAAGCTGGGTCACCTGGTTGCGCAAGGTTGCATTTTCGAGTCTGAGAGCTTCGTTTTCACTGCGGATCCGGGCGCCTTCAAACACAGCAGAAGAACCGGTGCGAATCAGCTCGGTCACGGTCAGGACACTTTTCTGGACAGGTTCCAGGATCGCGGAAAATGGGCTGCTCAGCTGGTTCAGGAAGCTGCCAGGAAAAGAAGACGCAATAACCAGGACGATCAGGCTGATCGTCACGATGACAATGAAGTAAAGGGGGCTGCGGCTGTTTCTGGGCATCCAGTCTCCTCAAGTTCCGTGTTCTGCGGTGCAAATTTCTGCATCATGATAGCGCAAATCAGCACTGGTATCAAATCAGGCCGAGCTGGCGCATGCTGACCGAGCCGCCTTGGGCGATGACGATGTGGTCAACAATCCTGACGCCCATCAATTTTCCCATCTCCATGAAACGCACGGTGGCATCGATGTCTTCCTGACTCGGTGTGCAGTCGCCACTGGGATGATTATGCGCCAGGATCAGAGCGGCTGCATTGGATTTGACGGCGTCGCGGAACAAATCGCGCGGATGGATGATCGCAGCATTCAGTGAACCTGCCGAAATCGAACTGATCCGGATGATCCGGTTGCGGATGTCGAGCAAAATGGCGCGGAATTCCTCGCGCGGCAGGAAACGCATCTCACTTTCCAGGGCCAGGATTGCATCCTCCGGCACGCGGACAGTCGGGCGGCTGGCGGGAAGGCCCTGGCTTTGCAGTCGATTGCCCAGCTCGAGCGCCGCTTTGATCTGGGCCGCCCGGACCGGGCCGATCCCGGGCACTACCTTCAGTTCCTCGAGATTTTTGTCCAGCAAAACACGAAGACCGCTGGCCGCTTCTTCCGCCCCTCCCTCCCCGGCCAGCAGGCGCTGGCAGACAGACAGAGCAGATTCCTGGACCGTGCCGCTGCGGATGATGATGGCCAGAAGCTCAGCATCGGACAAAGCACTGCCACCCAGGCGGCTGAGCTTTTCAGTCGGCCGGTCGGCAACGGGAATCGATTTCATGGTCAGGCGATTGGAATTGGACATCTCATGCTCCCCCTTTGCACAGCAAGGGACAGCCGATCACCAGGGCAGGAGATGAAATGATTCCGAAACGAAAGGAAGCGCCGTCCGTGCTTGTTCCAAAAGGACAAGCAAGCGGTGGATCGGCAATCCGACAACATTGTAGTAGCAGCCTTGGATGGACTTGACCAGGACGCTGCCGTAGCCCTGGATCCCATAGGCCCCTGCCTTGTCAAAAGGTTCACCCGTCTGGATGTACCAGTCGATCTGGGCTGGAGCCAGTTCGGCAAAGTTGACTTGGGTCTGCTCTGCAGCGGAAAACTGCTGCTCGTCCCCATTCCATTCGACCCGGACGCACAGTCCCGTCAGAACGGTGTGTTCACGGCCGGATAAATTTTGCAGCATGCGCCTTGCATCGGCCTCATCTGCAGGTTTGCCCAGAATCTGGTCACCGAGGACAACGATTGTGTCGGCTGTGACCAGCACAGCTGCGCTGGATCGAGCCAGCGGATCCGTTGCCTGGACCTTGGACCTGCTCTCGACCAGGGCGGCCATTTTGGCTTCGGCCAGGTCGCGGGCGATCCTGGCCGCCCAGATCGAGCTGAGGCCAAGGCGCGACCCGGGATGCTGGCTGAGCCAACCCTCGACTAGAGAAGCCTCGTCCAGATCGACCGGGATCACCTCGATCACTTCCGCTGGCACCAGCCGGGCCAGAAGTTCCCGGCGCCGGGGCGAAGCCGATCCGAGGATGAAAGGCACCATCGGGGTCGCCATCAGAACTCAGCCGATCCCGTCGTGCGGGGATAAGGAATGACATCGCGGATGTTGGCGATGCCGGTCAGATACATGATCAGGCGCTCAAAGCCAAGGCCAAACCCGGCGTGACGGGTGGAGCCGAAGCGGCGCAGGTCGAGGTACCAGTCGTAATCCTCCGCCGCCATGCCCAGTTCTTCGATCCGGGCCTTGAGCTTATCGTAATTGTCTTCGCGCTGGCTGCCGCCGATGATTTCGCCGATCCCCGGCACGAGGCAGTCCATCGCGGCGACCGTGCGGTTGTCCTCGTTGAGCTTCATGTAGAAGGCCTTGATCTGCTTGGGGTAATGGATGACAAAGATCGGTTTCCTGAAAACCGTCTCGGTAAGGTAGCGCTCGTGCTCGGTCTGCAGGTCGCAGCCCCAGCTGACCGGGTACTCAAACTGGACCGGCGCTTTTTCTAAAAGCTCGATCGCTTCAGTGTAGGTGACGACGCCAAACTCATTGTCTATGACATTGTGCAAGCGGTCGAGGAGGCCCTTGTCGACAAACTCATTGAAAAAGGCCATTTCCTCAGGACATTCCGTGATAACCTGGCGGATGATGAATTTGATCAGATCCTCTGCCAGAGCCATGTCATCATTTAAATCCGCAAAGGCAATCTCGGGCTCAATCATCCAGAACTCAGCTGCATGCTTGACTGTGTTCGACTTCTCCGCCCTAAATGTCGGGCCAAAGGTGTAGACGTTCTTGAACGCCATGGCAAAGGTTTCAGCAGACAGCTGGCCACTGACCGTCAGGCTTGTCTTCTTGCCGAAGAAATCCCCCCCGAAATCGATCGAGCCACCCTCTACGCGCGGTGGCTGGCCGATGTCCAGGGTCGTGACCGAAAACATCTCGCCGGCGCCTTCAGCGTCACTGCCCGTGATGATCGGTGTATGGACATAGATAAAATCCCGCTCATAGAAGAAGCGGTGAATGGCATATGCTGCCACCGAACGGACCCGGAATGATGCTGACAGCAAATTGGTCCGCGGGCGCAGGTGAGCAATGGTGCGCAGGAACTCGGGCGAATGGCGCTTGGGCTGGAGCGGGTAATCCGGCGGGCATTCCCCTTCGATCTCGACCTTTTCTGCCTGCAGTTCAAAGGGCTGCTTGGCGCCCGGGGTCAGTTTCAGCTGGCCGGTCACGATCAGGGCCGCACCGTTACCGGTCCGGGCGATCTGGTCGTAATTGGCCAGATTGTCCCGAGTAAACACGACCTGGAGCGGCAGGAAAAAGGTGCCGTCATTGAGGCTGATGAAGCCGAACTGCTTCTGGTCGCGGATCGTGCGCACCCAGCCAGACACAGTCAAGGTCTGGTCAGCGTAGTCAGCTGTGTTGCGATAGAGCTGGCGAACCGACGCGTTCATGCGTTTTTCCCACAGCAGGCTTTGTACTTCTTGCCGCTGCCACAGGGGCAGGGATCGTTGCGGCCGACCTTCTCATGGCGGACGATCTTGGACTGGCGGTAGGATTTGGCCAGTTCATTGCGCCGCTCGCTGCTGAGGACATTGTCCCAGCTCTCGAGCGAATAAAGCCAGTCAGCCTTGACCTCGTGCATTTTCCAGTACAATTTCTCAAAATCGATCTTGAGTGCCAGTTCGGTGTCGTCTTCGACTGTTTCCAGATCCAGTTCTTCCTGGAGGCAGGAATTGATGCCATCGAGAAACCCCAGGTAGACCACCATGTCCTTGCTAAAGCCGAGGGCACGGGCCATCTCCGCTGCCTTGCCTTGGACGGTATCCTGACCAGCTGTGAAAATCTGGTCATAGGCATCCTTTTCCAGAGTGTAGTAACGCTCAACAAAAGCCTGGTATTCGGTCGGATTGGCGCTGTCCTCGATTTTCGACAGCCACTGGGCATGGTAGCTCATGCGGTATTCTCCTTGAAAGTTAAATGATGATCTGTGTTTACAATCGGTCGGCAATCACATGCAATCGGCTAACAATATTTACAAGCGGTTGGCGATTGCTTGGAGGAATCCTTCGGTGTCGACGACAGTGACAGTGTCGAGGTTGACCAGGCTTCTCAGGTCGCCGGTGACGATGCCTTCTTCGATCAGCTGGAGCGAGACTTTTTCCACCTGGTCGGCGAAGGCCATCAGGTCCGGCAGCTCGTCGAGTTCGCCGCGCTTTCTCAGGGCACCGGTCCAGGCAAACAAAGTTGCCATCGGATTGGTCGAAGTCTTCTCCCCCTTGAGGTAGCGGTAATAGTGGCGGGTGACGGTGCCGTGGGCCGCTTCGTATTCGTACTGGCCATTAGGCGAAACGAGGACAGACGTCATCATGGCCAGGCTGCCACAGGCGGAGGCGATCATGTCAGACATGACATCACCGTCGTAGTTCTTGCAGGCCCAGAGGAAACCGCCTTCGGAACGCATGACACGGGCGACAACGTCGTCGATCAGGGTGTAGAAATACTCGATTCCGGCGGCCTTGAACTTGTTGTCGAATTCAGCATCGTAGATTTCCTGGAAAATGTCTTTGAAGCGGTGGTCGTAGGTCTTGGAAATGGTGTCTTTGGTGGCAAACCAGAGATCCTGCTTGATGTCGAGGGCGTAGTTGAAGCAGGAACGGGCAAAGCTTCCGATCGAATCATCGAGGTTGTGCATGCCGAGTACGACACCGGCACCTTTGAAATCGTGGATCAGCTGCTTTTTCGTCGAACCATCCGGCATCGTCAGCAGCAGTTCCGCCTTGCAGGGGCCGTCGACTTTCATCTCGGAGTCGCGGTAGACATCGCCGTAGGCATGACGGGCGATGGTGATCGGTTTGCGCCAGCTGGCGACGAAAGGCTGGATGCAGTCAACCAGGATCGGGGCCCGGAAAACCGTGCCGTCGAGGATGGCCCGGATCGTGCCGTTCGGGCTTTTCCACATCTGCTTGAGTTTATATTCCTCCACCCGCTGGGCATTGGGGGTGATGGTGGCACATTTGACGGCGACACCGAGTTCGAGCGTGCGTTTGGCTGAGTCGATCGTCACCTGGTCATCGGTCTGGTCGCGGTATTCAAGGCCAAGGTCATAATATTCGGTCTTGAGGTCAACAAACGGTTCAAGGACAATCTCCTTGATCTGTTTCCAGATGATGCGGGTCATCTCATCGCCGTCCATCTCAACGAGCGGCGTTTTCATGGCAATCTTGGTCATAGGCACCTCCGCGGCCAGCCTCTATCGGCTATAAAATACGGCCCTCATTATACGGAACGAAAGAATCCAGAGTCAATCGACCAGGTTACGAAACAGCAACGTTTCGCAAACGATTAAAAGGCGATATTTGAACGATTCCGGACCATATCAGGCAGATTTCGCCGCCGACGCAGCGGTCACCAGGAGCATTTCCAGAGCGGTCCGCTCGGGCAGCTGGCCGGTTTTGACGGCCAGATCGGTTTCAAAACACAGGCCGTAGATCTGCTCCATCCGCTCGATCGAGATCAGCTTGGCCTGCTGCAGGAGCCGATTAGCCACAAAAGGCATGACCTTGAGCTCGCGCACCAGGGCATCGGACCGGCCAAGATCCTTGGCGCAGATCAGCTGGCGGAAATGGCGCGCCAGCATGAAGGAAATCAGCTGCACCGGCTCTTTCTGGCCCAGTAGCAAGTCGAGCAGTTCCAAGGCCCGGGACGTCTGGCCGCGGGAAATCGCATCGGTCATGTCAAAAATATTGCCACGCAAATCCGGCAGGGATAGTTGCTCCACCAGTGCCCGGTCAATGTGTTTGAGGCCAGCATACGAAAGATAGAGGAAGATTTTATTCATTTCCTGCCACAGGACCTGCATGCTGTTGTCGCAGCGATCGACCAGGCTTTCGGCCGCTAGCGCCTCAATTGCAAAACCGCGCTGGCGGGACTCGACTTCGACCCACTGGCGCAAGAGCGCTGGCTGTTCCTGGCCGATCTCGGCCAACACCCCTTTTTTTTCGATCGCCTGGATCAGGGCTTTCTGGCGCCGGTCGACTTTCTCCTCGACAAAAACGAGACAGGCGGAATCGGGCAGCTGTTCGATGAGCTGGAGCAGTTCCTGCTGGCGGCCTTTGGCTGCTTTGGCATCTGGGGCAGCACAGTCAGATTCCGGCTCAACTGCGTCGTTGGTCTTCTTCTCAGCGGTGGCAAAGTAACCGCTGCCTCGGACCACAATCAGTTTACAGCGCGACAGAAAGGGCGGTGTCATCAGTTCGGATCTCAGGCGGTCGAGCGACAGCCGGCTGGCCGCGTTGCCGCTAAAGGTCACGGAATCAAAGGATTCTGACCCGGGCGCGAGAACCAATTCCCGGATGCTGCCGACCAGCTTGTCGATCAGAAAAGATTCCTCACCATAGAGGACATACAGCGAGCGGTTTTCACCTTTGCGCAGTTCTGCCTTGAGTTCCTTATACCCGATGCGGTTCGTGTCTCCAGCTTTAGCCATGGTCTTCCTTCCGATAGGTCTGTGCAAACAACTTGCCCTGGCGCAGTTCGACCAGGATCGCACCCTGCCGGTCCGTACGCACATACGGGATGGCGGAGTCGGCCAGCCGCGCCAGCAGTTCAGGTGCCGGGTGACCGTAGTTATTGGGCCCAACACTGATGATCGCGAGGTCTGGCTGGACCCGGGATAAAAATGCAGCCAGGGTCGTCGTCCGCGATCCGTGATGAGCGACTTTCAAGATCTCATTATCGACGATCCGGGGATCGCTTAGCAAGGCTTGTTCGACTAGTGGTGTGGAATCGGACATGAGCAGCAGGGAATGGCCGGTCAGATCAAGGCGAAAATGCAAGGCCAGTTCATTGAGATCATCGGCATTTGTGGCCATAGCTTCCAGACCAGTTGCTGCCAGAACCTGGAGCTGGTCCGACTGGTTCAATATGAGCGTCTGCTGAGCCGTCAATGTTACCCACGGGATTCCGAGTATCTCGGCCTGTTCGACCAGTTTATTAGTCAGGTTGTCCTGTCCTCCTGTCGTGTATGCTGCATCAATTTCCTGCTCAGACACCATCAGGCACCTGACCCGGCCTGTTGCCAGCAATTCGCAGGCTCCTCCGGCAAGATCGAGGTGGCCATGGGTTAAAATCAGGGCATCAAGCTGGCGGATCCCCAAGGCATCGAGGGCTGGCAGCAGCACCTGCCAGCCGGTCCCGGGTTTGCCGGTATCGATCAGGATATCCTGGCCGCTTTTGGTGCGGATCAGAGTTGCATCGCCCTGGCCGACACTGAAAAACCAGACCTGATCTGAAGCCAGGAATGCAGGTTTGACCATAAAAAGGACCAGACCGAGTACCACAAAGCAAGCCCCCAGGCGAATAAACAGCCGCACCTTCGCCCGGCTCAGGCGAACGACACCCTGCACGAGCAGCAATAACAAGCCTGACACCAGAAGCACATTCAACCAGGCCATCGGCCAGCGTCCCCAGTGGACTCTGGCAAAAAAATTGGCCACGGCAGACAGGCTGTCGAGTGCAAGCGCCACCGGCCGTCCCGTGACAGCGAAGAATGGGGCCAGCAACGCACCACTGTCAACAGATACCCCGGGCAGCAGATTCACACCAGCCAGCACCAAGCCCACCCCTGCCCCAGCCAGCACAATCAATAAACTCACGACAGTCAGCCATTCCACCAAGAACAGAGCTGGTACATTGGCAATCAGCCCGACCAGAGTCAACTGATGCGACAAAATCGCTGCAACCGGAAGGACGAGGATCTGGACTGCCAGGCTTGTACCGGCAAAGTCCAGCCATCCGGTGGGGACATGCGGCCAGCGAGCAATCAGGTGACGAGCCAGAGCTGGTCCGCCAGCTAAAAGGCCGATTGTGGCCAGCGCACTGAGCCAGAAACTAAAGCTTAGAAGGGCGAACGGCTGGACCAGACTAAACACCAGGACGGCCAGGCCGAGGGCATTTAATGGATCAGAGCGGCGATGGAACAAACGGCCGACCAGAAACAGCGCTGACACCACTAGAGCCCGACTGACGCTGACCTGCCAGCCCGTCAGAAAGCCGAACAGGATCAAAGCGAGCATCAAGACGATCTGGCGCCAGATCCTCCGGATCTTCAGCCGGCGCACCAGCGCAGTCAGGGGTGTCAGCCAGAAAGCGATGTTGGCCCCCGACACCGCCGTCAGATGCGACAGCCCGGCTTGGCGAAAATCATAGACTTGGGCCTTATCCATGCCGTCACTGGACCCGATCAGCAGCCCGGCCAGCAAGGCCGAGCGTTCCGTCCCGACCATCCGGACGAGAGCTTTTGTTAAGGTCCGTCTTAATGTGTCTGCCCAGCGCACCAGCACAGACACACGCCCTGGTTCAAGCACCACCACCTCGCCTCGCACAGCATCGATCTCCTGAAAAATGCCCTGACGCCAGAGCCAGTCCCGGCGGTCAAACCCACCCGGATTGGCAGCCCCGTCTGGCCGCTCGATATAGCCCGTCACCTGAAGGCGCGCCCTGGGCTCAATGAGCTGGGCTGAGCCGGAAAGCGCCAGCCGTGCACCATTCGGGCCAGTGACGACAGCTGTCACCCAATCCGAGCCCGTCTGGCTGCCGCTTAAAATCCGCTCTACCGTCACCTCACCGGACCACCACCCAGAAGGGTGGTCACGCCGAAACTGCTCCGCAATCACAAATGGCCAGCCCATGCGCAGCCCACCGAGAGTGAAACACAGGAGCAGGAACCAGATGCGCAAGCGTTGACCCGTGAAGAAACCTGTGCGCTGCCGGTTGAATCGAAGCAAGGCTACAGTCACGGCCAATACAACCAATAGCCAGACCAGCCGTCCGCCCAAACCCGTCGCCAGCAACCCACCTGTCAGCACAGCCAGGGCCAGAGGCAAGGCGGGTCGGCGCCACAGTTGTGCCCAGCGGACACCCGCTTCTGAGCCAGTCCATTTCCACAGCTCCCCGGCAGCCTCACCAAGCCACAATCGCCAGCCGCCACGAGCAGGCTGAGGCCGGAAGATCCAGTCTCGTTTCATCCCCTCCCCCCCTTTGAGCCAGATACAGCCACAACAAAAAACGATCCGGCAGCTCTCAGTCTGCAGGATTGCCCATATGGATCACAGTCCTGTTTGAGCGACAAAAATCGCGCATCCGCGACAAGACTTATGGCAAACCCCACTCAGTCAACGCTTTGCGCCGTTTCACCGACGACAGAGGCCAGCAGATCGCAACTATTTCCAATAGATTGTCCCACTGTTCATCTCGAGCTAAATTCGCTACAATGGCGACATGCGTGTGAAAATTAAAACATTCAGTATCATCGTTGTTTTTGCCATCCTGCTGCTGACAGGGCTATTGAGTTATCAGGATTACGGCTTGTCCACCGATGAAGAGGCGTGCCATTACCGGGCCGTGGTCACAGCCAAATATGTTGCCGAAACGGTTGGCCTTAAGGTCACTTTTCCCAATGACATTCCAGCCATGGCAGATTATTCGGACCGGGATCATGGAGTCCTGTTTGACCTGGCCGCGTATGGCCTGGAAAGACTGCTCGGCCTCCAAGATTCCCGGCAAATCTTCATCTTCAAGCATCTCCTGACGTATTTCGTTTTCTTTGCCGGACTGATCGCCTTTTACCAGCTGGTCTCCCGCCGGTTGCGGGACTGGCGCTGGGGGTTGCTTGGTGCGGTGATGCTGTTTTTATTGCCGCGCCTGTTTGCCGATGCCTTTTACAATGCCAAGGACCTGGTTTTCATGGTGACCTATCTGATCGCCATGAACACAGCCAGTGCGCTGTTCGAAAAGCCCACACTGGGACGTACGCTGGTGCATGGTCTGGCCACGGCAGTGGCCATTGCCACCCGCGTCATGGGCATCGTCCTGATCCCGGCAACGATCTTTTTTCTCCTCCTGCCACAGAAAAGAATCTACCTCGCACCAGAACCTTGGGCCAGACGATTGGGCCGAGTCGCGGCCTATCTGGTAGCCAGCCTGATCCTGACCATCCTGTTCTGGCCAATGCTCTGGAGCAGTCCCCTAGAGAATTTCACCGCAGCCTTCCAGAGCCTGTCCCGTTTTGAACGCTGGTCCAAGGAAGTCCTCCTGATGGGCCGATACTTCATGTCGACCGATTTGCCCTGGTTCTTCTCCTTGGTCTGGATCACCATCACGACACCTCTTCTGTATCTGGGGCTGTTCCTGGTCGGCCTGGCCGATTGGCTCCGCTGGGTGATAGTCCAGCAAAAACTGCGTTTCTGGCATCAAACAGAGTCCCTCACGGACACATTTTTCCAGGCGCTGTTCTGGGGCCCTCTGGTCAGTGTCGTGATCTTCAACTCAGTCCTGTACGACGGCTGGCGCCAGCTCTACTTCATCTATCCGGCGTTTCTGGTCATCGCCCTGACCGGGCTATATACACTCAGCTCGCTGATTAAAGGTAAAAAACGCATCTGGACCTATCTGCTCACCGCGATCGTCACGATAAGCCTCGGCTCTTCAGCTGTCTGGATGGTCCGGGCCCATCCGTTGCAGAATGTTTATTTCAACAGCCTGGCGAGCAGCAACTGGCGCAGCCAATACGACCTCGACTACTGGGGACTTTCGAACCGGGCCGCCCTGGAAGCCATCGTCGCTGCTGACCCCAGCGAGCAGATCCTGATCGCGGAAATCAGTGCCGCCAGTGTTTCGGAGAGTTTTCGCATCCTGGAGCCACAGGACAGAGCCCGACTGAGCCTGATCCCCTTCGAAGCCATTGCCAGCACAGCCGCAGCAACCCCGGATCGGCCGCTCTATATTTTCAACAATTACAAGCGGCTAAAAGACCCAGACATCCTTGACCGAGACCCTGCTTACATCCGCTTCTACGAAAAAAGAGTCGCCGGCGAAACCATTCTGACAATCTATCAATGGGTCGGTCCCAGTAACGAGGTTAAATAAATGAAGGCAATTTCAGTGGTTGTTCCCTTGTACAATGAGCAGGACAATGTCATTCCGCTGCATCAGGAAATCGTCAAGGCCTTGAGCGGCAGATGTGAGTTCGAGATTATCTTTGTCGACGATGGCAGTACAGACCAGACTGCCCAGGTAGCGCGCTCTCTGAAGCCCCTGAAATACATCCAGCTGAGGCGAAATTACGGCCAGACATCGGCTATGGACGCTGGCATCAAAGCCGCCCGGCACCCATACATCGCCACCCTGGACGGAGACCTGCAAAACGACCCGGCAGATATCCTCAAACTAATGGACTACCTGGAAGCCAATGATCTGGATATCGTTTCCGGCTGGCGGAAAAAGCGGCACGACGGTTTGGCAAAAAAATTCGTCTCGCGCGGCGCCAATCTGCTGCGGAGCATTCTGGTCAAGGACAACATCCATGACAGCGGCTGCACCTTGAAGCTCTATAAAAGAGAATGCTTTGCGACCATCACCCTCTATGGCGAAATGCACCGCTTTATCCCGGCGATTTTGAAAATCAAAGGCTATAAGGTCGGGGAACTGGAAGTCAATCATCGGCCGCGCCTGCGTGGGGTGACCAAATACAACTGGAAACGGACGGTCAAGGGCTTTCTGGACATGATTTCGGTCTGGTTCTGGAATAAATACGCCGTCCGGCCCCTCCATTTATTGGGCGGGTTCAGTCTCATCTCACTCGGGCTGGGATTTGGCTTTGGCCTCTGGACTGTCTTGCTCACCATCCAGGGGATGGATCTGTCCAACAGCATGCAGCCCTACATGTCGCTATTTTTCATCGGCCTGGGCTTTTTGTTCCTGATGATCGGCCTGATCGCCGACATGATGGCCAAGATCTACTATGGGCTGAAAATTGAAACGCCCTACAACATTCGCCAAGTCCTCGATTCTGAAAACGTGCAGGATGACGAAGCCGCAAAAACCGGGAGGCAAGCATGAATGCTGCGATGAATCCTGAATCGAATCCGTCTGTCCTGCAGCGGATCCAGTCGTTTTACTTCAAACACAGGCAAGAAGTGTTAAGCTACCTGGTTTTTGGTCTGCTGACGACCGTCGTCAATGTCGGCGTTTTCAACCTGCTCTATGTGCTGGACGTGAAGTACCAGCTCGCCAATCTCGTCGCCCTGATCCTGGCGAAATTATTCGCCTATTTCACCAATAAGCATTTTGTCTTCAAAACCAAAACCCGGCAAGGATTTGAATCGATCCGTGAATTCATCCGGTTCGTCTTCGCGCGTGGCTTCACCGGTTTGGTGGACTATTTCGGTCTGATTTTCCTGGTCGAGGTCTTGGTCCTAAGTCCGGTGTACAGCAAATACGGCTTGCAGGTTGTGGTGATCGTCCTGAACTACATCCTGGGCAAAAAGCTCGTTTTCACCAACAAGTAACCCCGTTCAGTCAACACTCGCCGCTTTTTCGTCGACGACAGAGGCGACCAGGTCGCGCAGCTCGCCCAGCCCAGTCCGGTTCAGGGCGGAGAAAGCGATCAGGTTGACGTCTTCTTCCAAGTCTAAAAGCTTCGTCATGACCTGGATTTGCTGGCTGATCTGCTGGCGCGACAGTTTGTCGCACTTGGTCAGGATCACGCGGTAGGGTACATTGTTAGCCTCGAGCCAGGCGATCATCTGGACGTCGAGACCAGAGGGTTCGTGGCGGATATCAAGCAAATGCAGGACCAAGGCGATCGGCCGCTCGCCGGTCAGATAGGTGTCAACCAGCGAGGAGAAGTCCTGTTTTTTGTGGTGGCCGGTCTTGGTGAAGCCATAGCCAGGCAGGTCGGTCAAATAGAGCTTGTCTTCGACATTGAAATAGACCACCAGTTTCGTTTTTCCCGGCGTCGAACTGACACGGGCGAGCTGTTTCTGGCCGGCGATCGTATTGATCAGGGAAGATTTACCGACATTGGAGCGGCCGGAGAGGACAACCTCCGGCAGGCCATCCATCGGGCACTGGCCGAGATTGGCCGCGACGCCAACGAAGCGGGTTTTACGAAAATTGAGTGACATAATGACTCCAATCGGTAAAAGGCCAGTCTTTCGGCCTCTTTCATAGCTGTAATTTTCCAACCTGCACAATGGGGTGTGAGTTCCCGCGGCAAGTAAAATCGATTATAATGATTGCGTCCAATGATGTAAACGTGCTGGAGGCGTCTTGATGACCGTGCCGAAACCGGCTGACGACCGTAATTACTATATCTATCACCAGTATGGTGACAACCCGATGCATCCGATAGGCCCAATCGGCCTGATCATGCACAACGTTGACCCCGATCTGGCAGATTCCGTCAATTATTTCCTGCGAAACCGCCGTACCATCTATGTCGGCCGCCACCCGGAACTGGCCAGAAACCCCGGCTTCATGCGTTCCGATTATCGCATCCCCGTCTCCACACCGCGTTTTACTTCCGGCGAGGGCAAAGCCCTGATCCAGCAGTCGGTCCGCGGCCACGACCTTTTCATCATCACCGATGTGATGAATTACGCCGCCACCTACCCTTGGCGCCACAAAGCCAACGAAATGACGCCGGACGAGCATTTCCAGGACCTGGTCCGTATCATTCTCGCCGCCAGCGGCAAGGCCCGCCGGATCAACGTCATCATGCCCTACCTCTACGAGGGCCGCCAGGACCGCAGAAGCACCCGCGAATCACTCGACTGCGCCCACATCCTCAAGCAACTCTTTTCGATGGGCATCACCAATCTCCTGACATTTGAAGCCCATGACAGCCGCGTCGACAACGCCGTCCCCGGCCATGGCTTTGAGAACCTCTCCACCGCCTACCAGCTGATCGAAGCCATGCTCCACCGCGTGCCTGATCTGCGCCTGGATGGGGAGCATTTCATGGTTGTCTCCCCGGACGAAAACACCATCAGCCGCTCGATCTACTATGCCTCGATGCTCGAGGTGCCGCTTGGAATTTTCTATCGCCAGACCGACTACTCCAAACCTGTTGAGGGCGGCTACCAGACCGTTGGTTTGCGCTTTCTCGGTGAAGATGTCGCCGGACGCGACATTCTTCTGATCGATGACATGATCGTCACCGGCAACTCGATGATCCGCACCGCCCGCGACCTCAAAAAGCGCGGCGCCAAGCGGATTTTCTGTGCCTCAGCCTTTGCCCAGTTTACCGACGGCCTCGAGGCTATGAATGAGGCCCATGCCAAGGGCCTGATCGACAAGGTCTTTGCCACCAACCTGATCTACCGCAGCGACGAGCTGCGCAACGCCCCATGGTTTGTCGAAGTCAACATCTCACGCTTCATCTCACTTTTGATCGATGCGATCAACCACGACGCCTCCCTCTCGCGCTTGATGAGCCCGACCGAGAAAATTTCCAAGCTGCTGGAATTCTATAAACGCAGAAACATCCCCAAGATTGAAAGGCAGGACACCTGATGCTGCAGCCCTACGATAAAGACGATTTCAATTACAACATTTACAACCAGTACGGCAGCAACATGATGGCCCCGGTCGGACCGGTCGGCATCATCCCCCTGACCGGCAGTGCCGTTTTTGCCGACAGTGTCAATTACTACCTCGGCCGCAGACGCACCGAATACCTCGAGCAGGTCCCCGACCTGGGCGCGACGAATCCCGGCTTCATCCGCCACGACTACCGCATCCCGGTCAATACCCTGCGCTTCTCCTCCGGTGAAGGCAAAGCGGTCATCGGCAACACGGTCCGCGGCCATGACCTGTTCATCCTGGTCGATGTCATGAACTTTTCCTGCACCTACAAAATGCATGGCCTGATCAACCATATGAGCCCGGACGACCACTACCAGGATTTGAAGCGCACCATCCTGGCGATCAGCGGCAAAGCCCGGCGCATCAACGTGATCATGCCCTTCCTCTATGAGAGCCGCCAGCACAAGCGCAATTCACGCGAATCGCTCGACTGCGCCTACATGCTCGAGGAGCTTTACAGCCTCGGCGTCGAGAACATCATCACCTTCGACGCCCACGACGACCGTGTCGCCAACGCCATCCCGACCAGCGGTTTTGAGAGCATCCCCTCGGCCTACCAGATCATCAAGGCCCTGGTCAACACGACCCCCGACCTGCGCATCTGCGGCGACACCATGATGGTGGTCAGCCCGGACGAAGGCGGCATCTCGCGCGCCATGTACTATGCCTCGATGCTCGGCGTGCCGCTCGGCACCTTCTACAAACGCCGCGACTACACCCAGGTCGTCAATGGCCGTAACCCGATCATCGCCCACGAATTCCTCGGTGATACGGTCGAAGGCATGGACATCATCGTCGTCGACGACATGATCTCCTCCGGCGATTCGATGCTCGACATCGCCCGCGAACTGAAATCGAGAAAAGCCAACCGCATTTTCTGCGCCACGACCTTCGGCCTCTTCACCGACGGGCTCGAGCATTTCAACCAGGCCTATGAACAGGGGCTGATCACCAAGGTCTTCGCCACCAACCTAATCTACCGCCGGCCCGAGCTCCTCGCTGCGCCCTGGTTCCAGGACGTCAACATGGCCAAGTTCACGGCCCTGCTGATCGACGCGATCAACCACGACGCCTCCCTGTCCAAGCTCGTCGACCCGACCGAAAAGATCCGCAGCCTGCTCGACAACGTGCCCTATTGCGACCTGCCCTGAGACTGATAGCACTATGATTTTTGGCCGCAAGCAGCCTGAAAGAAAGCCCCTGGTGGTCTACACCGCCATTTTCGGCGGCTACGACCAGCTCCAGGAGCCCGTCACGCGCAGTCAAGACTGTGATTACATCTGTTTTACCGATGATCCGAACCTGTGGTCCGATTTCTGGACCGTCAAGCTGATTCAGGACGCCAAGCTCTCTCCCGCCCGCCTCTCGCGCCGGCCCAAGATCCTGCCCCATCTCTACCTGCAGGACTATGTGGCCAGCCTCTACATCGATGGCAATCTCCTGCTGATCGGTGATGTCCAGAACTATATCCAGACCTATGCCCGGACCAGCCCGATGCTCTGTGTCAAACACGGCGAGCGCGACTGCGTCTACCAGGAATACCAGGCCTGCCGCGAGAGCCAGCGCGATGACCTCACCGTGATGCAAAATCAAATCGAGCGCTACCAGCGTGAAGGCATGCCCCCTGACTTGGGCCTGATCGTCGGCAGCTTCATCTACCGCCGCCATCACGACCCGGCTGTCATCCGCGTCATGAACCGCTGGTGGGATGAATTGGTGAAGGGCAGCCAGCGCGACCAGCTCAGCTTTACGTATTGTTGCTGGAAAGAAAAATTCCACTACGACCTTAATTACACTAACAACTGGAGTAATGACTATTTCCTCTGGCTCCCCCACCAGATCCAGGGCAATACGATCAATCTCCAGTACCACCGAGAGCAGCTGGGTAGCAGCAAAGCACGCCGTTTAGCGATAGAAAAAGCTGCTGCTCAGCGGACAATCGCCGACCGGGCCCGAATGCCAGCCAAATTCTACATCAACTTCGGCCAGGGGCTGTCAGAGAGCAATGTGATCTACATCGCACCGGACATGGACAGTAAAAAGGCCACGTATCGCTTGGCTATTCCGCAAGGAACCCAGGCCATCCGCTTCGATCCGATCGAAGGCTCGCAAGTGGCAGTCGCGAGGCTGAATGTTATGCTGGATGAGAAAGCGCTGGATATCCTGCCAGCCAATGGCGAGCGTAAAGATAACATCGACTGGTTTGAAACCACCGATCCGCAGTACGAGATTGTGGTGCCGGATACTGGGAAGGTGCTAGTGATCGAGCTGGAAATGCAGGTTAAGTAGCCGCGGTAATTACCGCGCTCAGTGTCACCCCTCGCGCGATTCGGACGCCATAACCTGCCTGATCTTGGCTGGGTCACCCCAGATGGCCGGTGAATCATAGGGCCGATCCGGAAAAGCACCATAGGCCAGCTCGATCGTGTACCCATTGGCCTTGATAAATTCTTCGACTTTATCCTTCAAACGCACCGGTTGGCCCGAGCAGCATTCGATGATGCCCTGGACCTCGGTCTGCTGGACCACAGCGGCAATTTGCCGCGCCAATTCATCGATGGTCTGGAAATCGTATTGATTCAAACCGCTCGTGAACGGAAAGGTCCGATCGCCGCGTGCTGCCGCTTCGGACAGTTTTGTGAAGACCGAATGGTTTTTCAGGTCATCGCCATAGAGATAATAGGCACGCAGCCACTGGATGATCGCGCCGAATTCCTTAGCCAGCAGCATGCAAGCCTGGCGCAGGGTGTTTTTGCCAATGCCGTAGTAAGACGATGGATTGCAGGGCGTGTGTTCCGAGATCATGCCTTCGTGATAGCCGACCTCGTGCATCGAGCCCATCACAGCCAGCTGTTTAAGGCCTCCGGCCAGCAGGGTGCGGATGAACGTGAAATGCTGCGGGATAGACTGGATATGGTATTCGCTGCGGTGATTGAACCCATCGCGCCAGGCGAGGTGGATGCAGACATCCGGCGAGCCCAGGCGCGTAAACAAATCCGGATCACCACTGAAAATATCGACAGCAAGGAACTCAGCCTGGGAATCGATGCCTGTATTGGCCAGATCAACAGCGATGACCTGATTGTCTGGCTGCTCCAGCAAGTGTGCGACCACATGTTGTCCGATATAGCCGTTCGCGCCTGTGACCAGGATTTTCTTTTTGGCCATTGCTTCCCCTTAATGGTTGGAATGGTAACTGGCTGAATAAGCCCAGGCAATCAGCCTGGCAATCCAGTTGGGCCACAACCGTTGCAGTACTTTCAGGTCCTCATTATACCGTTTTCCGCCCTGGATGCCAAAGGATGTCTGAGTCGCCCTGTGAATGCGATGATCGAGAATGGGGCGGCGGATATAGCTGAAAGCTCCTTTGAGATCACACAGGCGCAGCCAGGCATCCCAGTCGAGGGCTATGGCGTAATTTTCATCAAATAGGGGATGATCTTTGATCTGGGCCAGATGGTACGTCACTGCGGGTGAACAGATCGGATCCCCCAGGCGCAGAACAAGGCGGCGCCAAAACCGGCTGTGGAACGTCGATTTGACGTAGAACGGCCACAACAGCAGGATTTTGACCATAAGTGTCGCATTCAGCGGCCTTTTCTGAGTCTTTTCATCGATTTCAATGTAATGGCTGAAGCAAATCAGCAGATCCGGGTTTTTCTCCAGGCACTGGACCACCGTCGAAGAAAAATCAGGGTGATAGAGGTCATCCTGGTCAGCCAGGGTGGCCAGAGGTGTTTTGGCGCAGGAAATGGCAAACGACCAGTCCCCGGCAATATTCCGGTGATCCGGATTGGTATACACAGGCAGATTGTAAGTCTGTCCTAAGGCCAGGATGCGCTCATTCGGAGTCGAAGTGGCGATGCATACGGAACTGGGAACCGTCTGGTTCAGGCAAGACTCAATTGTGGTTTCCAGATACGGGGCATCTTTGTAGGCCATTATAACAAACGTGTGTTGGTCGCGAAAATCCATTGTCAACTCCAGTTCATTTGTCCGCTTATTTTCGAAAACTGGCTCAGAATTGTCAAGGCTTCACTCAGCCTGATTGCTTTGAACCATGTAAAAAAACCAGCCTACCAGCAGAACCAGCAGGATTTCGATACCGACCAAACGAAAATAGGACAGGCAATTCTGCTTGAAAAGCAGTGCTTCGATCCAGATGACCAAAGAAGCCACGGTCAAAGCGAGAAAAACCCGCCCGCCATACAATCCTGTCAGACCAGCCCAGATCGCCAGAAGCAGGGATCCTTGGTTACGATTGGCGCTTTTTCTTGACCTCCTGCCTGAAGAACTGGTTTGACTGGAACCGGTCTTGCGTGAAGACTTTGTTGCTGTTGAACGTGTGGCCATGAGCCCTCCATCCCTTTGCTATCCATACCCGTCCAGTGTACACTGTACGGTACCAATCGAAAAGAGAGAAACGACTATGCCCTTGGATGGGATTTCGGCCAAATGTCTGGCCACTGAACTCAATAATCAACTGAAGGACGCTCGAGTCGACCGGATCTACCAGCCCGACCGGACCGATATCCTGATCCTGTTCCGGGCCGGACGGGAAAACCTGCGCCTGGTCCTCTCTGCCAATCCGGCTGCCCCCAGGATCCATCTCACCACGGAAGCGCGGGAGAATCCGTCTGAGCCACCGATGTTTTGCATGCTCCTGAGAAAGCACCTGCTCGGCGCGCGGGTTCTGTCCGTCGAGACGCCGGGTTACGAGCGCATCTTCATCATCCGGTTTGCCACCCAGAATGAACTCGGCGACACCCTGGAGAAGAAGCTGGTGGTCGAAATCATGGGCCGCCACAGCAACATCATCCTCCTGAACCAGGACAACCGGATCCATGATGCGATCCTGCACATCGACCAGTCGATCAGCCGTTTGCGCGAGATCATGCCAGCCCGCACCTACGACCTGCCACAAAACCAGAATAAACCAGCTCCAGACCAAGTCCTGCAGGCCATCCGGAACGGTTTGCCGTACATCACACCCGAAGCACAGACCAAGGCCGTGGACAAGGCCTTGCTTGAGAGCATCCAGGGCTTTTCACCCCAGCTCTGCCAGGCAATTGCTGTGATGGCAGGACTCGATCCGCGCACAAGATACAATCAACTGATGACACCCGAGCAGGCCGACTTAGCTATTCAGCTGCAGCGCATGCTCGAGACTATCCTGGCTCAGGACTATCATCCGACAACCTTCTACCTCGATGCCCGAGATACAATCCCTTTCGATTTTCATGCCCTGGTCCTGCCTAACCTGGCCCATCCTCGGCCAGAAGCCTCGCTCTCAGCGGCCATGGATCGCTTCTACCTCGAGCGCAACCGCCAGAATCGCCTGGCCCAGCAAAAACAGTCGCTGCAGAAGCGCGTCGAAACCGAACTGGATCACACCGCCCGCAAATTGCAGCTGCATCAGGATGAACTCACTGAGGGGGAGAGACGCGACTTCTACCGTACCTGCGGCGAGCTGCTGGCAGCCCAGCAACACTCGATCCAGGATGGCCTGAGCTTCGTCGATGTGCAAAACTATTACGATCCCGAACTTGGCATGATCCGGATCGACCTGCAGCCAGCCCTCTCGCCGAGCCAGAATGTCCAGCGCTATTTCAAGCTCTATCAAAAAACCCGCGGAAAATTCGAGACCAATACCCGTCTGGTTCAAGAAGACCTGTCCGAACTGGAATGGCTCGGCAGCCTCAAAAGTGCTGTACAGAAAGCCAGCGACGAATCCGACATCCAGGCCATCCGTGAAGAAATTACCGCCACAGGGCTATCTGCAGCTGAAAGACGGCAGAAAGCACAAGATCTCGCTCCAGCGTCCATTGAAGGCAAAAAAAACAAGCCCTCCTCCAGTCAGCTGCGCGATTTTGCCCCAGGCAAACCAGGATCCAAAGCCCGGCGCCAAGCCAAGTTCAAACAATCCGCCGTGACCAGGGGCAAGGCCAAGGCCAAGGCCAACGCCAAAAATCCACTGCCCCTGCCGCCGCGATCGTATCTCAGCAGCGACGGTTTCCTGATCCAGGCCGGGCGCAACAACCTGCAGAATGACCGCCTGACCTTGCGCACCGCCCAAAAGGACGACCTCTGGTTTCATGCCCAGAAAATCCCGGGCACCCATGTGATCATCCGCTGCGGCAAACGGCCTGTCCCCGAGCGTACGATCGAAGAAGCAGCCCAGATCGCAGCCTGGTTTTCCCAGGCAGCTGCTTCCCTGCAGCAAGGAGCGCTTGCCAGCAATGATGCGCATAAAGTTGCCGTTGACTATTGCCCCGTCAGCCAAGTCAAGAAGATCGCCGGAGCGAAACCAGGACTCGTCCAGTATGAGCATTACCAGACGATGCTGGTCCGGCCCCGCGATCCTCAGCAATTTCTGCAATCAACAGGGCAAGAACACGACTATCCAGCAGAAACTGATTGATTTATGTTCAGGCTTGATCCTGCTCCGCCTGCCAGGCCGCCTGGCCTTTTATAATCTTTTCTTTGAAATCCGATTGCTCGAGGGATGGCCTGCAACCACAGTATTTCTGGCGGTACAGGCCAGCTTCACGCGCCTGATTCTGCCCGGTACGAAAGCCTGGCCGAAAATCGCGCACGAGAAATTCGACGCCATGGCGCTTGGCAGCAGCCAGTCCCTGGCGGACCAGCTCGTCATAGTCTTGATAGGGGCTGACCAGCAACGTCGAAGTAAAAGCAGGCAGTCCGAGCTCCCTGGCCTTGGCGGCTGTGCGGTCAAGGCGGGTTTCATAGCACATCTGGCAGCGGCTCAGCCCGCCATGCAAGGCTGGATCATAGTTCACCCATTCATTTTCAGCGTAATCAGTCTCAACCAGGACATTCAGCCCGCGCAGATCGGCCAGTTTATGCAAGTTGTCACGCCGGCGCTGCCATTCCACCCGCGGGTGAATGTTAGGATTGTAGAAAAATAATAGCGGCCGTAGACCCTCCTGATGGATGAGCACATCGAGCGGGTATTCGGCGCAGGGGCCGCAGCAGGCATGGAGCAGGATGTTCTCATTCATGGATCAATCTCCAATTGCAGTTGTTCACCATCGGAAAAATCATGAGCCTCCAGGCCGCGCAAGGCCGTGCCCAGGCCCTTCAGTTTGCGTTCGTACTGAGCCGGACAGGGCAAACCGAGATGCTCCCAGCCTAGTCGCGTCAACACCCGGCCGCGCGGTGTCTTGGCCAGGAAGCCGATCTGCATCAGGAAAGGTTCGTAGACATCCTCAATCGTCACCGGGTCTTCCCCGGTCGTCGCGGCCAGCGTATCCAACCCAACCGGGCCGCCGCCAAACATCTCGACCATATTGCGCATCAGGCGCCGGTCGGTGGCATCGAGGCCGCGGGCATCGATCTCCAGCGCCTTGAGACCATAATCAGCGATCTCGGCATTGATCACACCGGTGCCACGGACCTGGGCGAAATCGCGCATCCGTTTTAATAGCCGGATGGCAATACGTGGCGTGCCACGAGAGCGCTCGGCAATGACCGCGCGGCCAGAGGCATCGAGGCCGATGTTCAGGATCACCGCATCGCGCTGCAGGATCTGGCCGATTTCCTCCGGCGAATAGAGCTCGAGCCGGTTGATCATGCCAAACCGGTCACGCAGAGGTGCTGTCAGCAGACCGGCTCGCGTGGTTGCCCCGATCAGGGTGAAATGCGGCAGGTCCAGTCGGATCGAGCGGGCACTGGGGCCCTTACCGATCATGATGTCAAGCGCATAATCCTCCATCGCCGGATAGAGGATCTCCTCAACCGAACGATTGAGCCGGTGGATTTCATCGATAAAAAGGACATCGCGTTCGGTCAGGTTGGTCAGGATCGCAGCCAGATCGCCCGGCTTTTCAATCGCCGGACCGGTCGTGATCCTCAGATGTACGCCCAGCTCATTGGCAATGATCCCGGCCAGGGTCGTCTTGCCCAGGCCTGGCGGGCCATAGAGCAGGACGTGGTCGAGAGCCTCCCCGCGCTGGCGGGCCGCCTCGATAAAGACCTGCAGATTATCTTTGACCTTGGTCTGGCCGAAATAATCGGCCCAGCGCGTCGGGCGCAGGGTATTTTCGTCCTGATCCTCAACCCGCCGTTCCCGGCCTAAAAGCCGCTCAGTCTCGGCAACTGCAAACTCATCGGTTTCGTCGTAATCATCAAACGACATCACAAGGCTCCTTTAAACACGAACAACTCAAGCAATGATCAGCGCACCAGTTGGCGCAGAGCGAGGCGGATCAGTTCCTCGACCGCAAGGCCAGGAGCCTGGACCGCCTGGACGGCCCGGCTGGCTTCCACACCGGAATAGCCGAGGACCAATAGCGCACTGATCGCCTCGTTTTCAACACCCTGGGGCAATTGGATCCCACTGGCAGCAGCAGACGACAACGATCCGGCATCGCCGCCCCAGTCTGAACCTTTGAGCTTGTCCTTGAGCTCGAGAATCATCCGCTCGGCGCCTTTTTTCCCGATGCCCTTGACCTGAGTCAGGGTCTTCGTATCGCCCGTGATCACGGCGAGGGCAAACTGGCTCGGCGTGACCGACCCGACCACACTGCTGGCCACCTTGGGCCCGACCCCGCTCACAGTCAGGAGCAGTTCAAACAGGCCGACATCCTCCTGGGAGGGGAAGCCATACAAAGCAAAAATATCCTCGCGGACGTAGAGATGGGTATAGGCGATAATTTCCTCACCGACAGGACCAAATCGGACCAGCAACGAAGATGCCGCCTGCAGGCGGTAGCCAATCCCATGGTTGTCGATGATCAGGCTATCGATGGTCTTGGCGACCAGCTTGCCCTTGATGTATGCATACATTATTGATAGCCTCCTCGCGCTAATGCGGCGGACCGGTTGCCAGAATGGGCATGGCAGATCGCCACCGCCAGGGCATCGGCCGCATCGTCCGGCCGCGGCACTTGCTCCAGACTCAAAAGCACGCGCACCATCTGCTGGACTTGCGTCTTATCCGCCTTGCCATAGCCGGCTACAGCCAGTTTAACCTGCATCGGCGTGTATTCGTAGATAGGAATCCCCGAGCGGGCTCCGCTCAGGATTGCCACCCCGCGGGCTTGGGCCGTACCGATCGCGGTCGTCGTATTGCGGCTGAAAAAGAGCTCCTCGACCGCCATCGTTGCCGGCTGGTGCAGCGTGATCAGCTGGTCGATCTTGTCCGCGATCTGCAGCAGCCGCTCGGGGAATGGCGTATTGGCCTTGGTCGAGATCACGCCGAAATCGATCACACGCAGGCGGTTGCGGTTGTAGTCCACCACACCAAAGCCTGTGATTGCATAGCCCGGGTCGATACCGAGAATCACCATGAGATAAAAGATGCTCCTAATCAGAAATGGATACTCAGTTCAAAACAAACAATCGTTCTTATTCTATCATATTTTTATCAGCCGTTTGATCTTATTGCGCAGATTCTTCCAGCTCAGTTGGATGAACCCCCAATAAATCAGCCGGTCGCGGAAATATGGTTTCAAAGAAGCTGCATTTGTAGCACCGTCATATGGGAGATATCGATTGGGTACAATCAGGAAACGATCTGCTTGATTGACCTTTTCATCGATTTCCATCTTTCTTTTTTGCAAGTGGACATAAATGACTTCCTGGCTGACAAGTGAACTGCTTTTAAAAAAGAAACGCAGAAGCTGACCCTTTTCCCAAAGGAAGATGCTATTGAACATTTCCTTCTTTTGCTTCATCAGTTGATAGGGATAGAAGCCATCCCGTGCGATATAGATATCGGAGTAGATAATTTCGTCGTACATCGCAACATGGAGGGATACATAAATATCGTTGATGCCATCTTTCGCCCATTCATTGAAACCAGGGCAATTGTCAGGTGTTGAAAGGACCTCCCGATATCTCTCGCATCCATTGATAGACGTTCGGTATCGTAAATTGTTCTCTGCGGTGTTACGGAAGAGTGTCAGATGACCACGGGTTAAAATTTTATCGTAGTGATCCAGTATCTCATCCGTGATAAATTTTCGAATGTCCCCAAAAATCAGGTCCACATCACAATAGCCCCAGAAGTCGTATCCTGACAGCTCCGGTTCGAAGATCTGGCCGAAAGCTACCCTGTAATCACAGATTTTATATCCATTCTCAAGAGCGATCGGAAAATCGAATGGACTCTGAAATTTCTCCCGGAGGTTGTCAAAAGTCATATAGGTCAAGTGCACATTGGGTGGATACTGATACTCCGTATGATCATCCGTGAAAAACAGCCAATCTATCGTCTGGTTGTACGCGCATGATTTGAGCCATAGCTGGAAATTATCCGGGAGTTTGCCAAAAAACGGGACAACAATTCCGATTTTTATCATGATTTTCAGTCTACCTTATATCTGTTATCAATCTGTTTTGGATCTGCTTAAATCAGTATATTACTTCTTTACCTTAACAGCAGCAACTTCTTCCATGCTAAAAGCGACTCTAGATGTTGAAGTTTTTTATAATCTTAAGCAACACATTAAAGCACTATGAATGATTTCTGTTGACTAATTTCATTTTGTGTAACATATGCATGCATTTATTCTAGACAATATCTGAACGATGTCGTACTATATTGACAGTTTTAGGCCCGAAATGCGATTTTGAAGCATCACCATGCAAGCCTGAAATCAGTCACTTGCAAATTCAACCGTTTTCGGATCATAAAACCAGAACCTCAAGTAAAAGGAGAGACAGTATGAAGATTAAAAAAATGGTCCTGATGCTCCTCGTCGTGGCTCTGCTCTTGCCGGCCTTGGCTGCCTGTGGCGCCAGCGGTGACAGCAAGACGATCAAAATCGGTGCGATGGGCCCGCTGACTGGCGACGTCGCCGTCTACGGCATTGCCGCCACCAACGGCTTCAAGCTCGCCGCCGAAGAAGTCAACAAAGCCGGCGGTATCCTCGGCAAGCAGATCGAAATGCCCATCCTCGACGAAAAGGGCGATGTCAACGAAGCCGTCAACGCCTATAACAAGCTCGTCGACCAGGAAAAGGTCGTCGCCATCCTCGGTGACATCACCTCCAAACCGACGATCTCTGTCGCCCAGCTGGCTGCCAAGGCCAACATCCCACTGGTCACCCCGACCGCCACTGCAATCGACGTCACCAAGCAGGGCACCAACGTCTTCCGCGCCTGCTACATCGATCCCTTCCAGGGCGAGATCATGGCCCAGTTTGCCAAGGAAAACCTCAGCGCCACCAAGGCTGCTGTCATCTACAATTCCGGTGACGACTACTCCTCCGGTCTGAAAGACTCATTCGTTGCCAAGGCAACCGAACTCGGTCTCGAAGTCGTCGCGACCGAAAGCTATGCCAAGGGTGACACCGACTTCAAAGCCCAGCTGACCAAGATCGCTGCTTCCGGCGCCGAAGCCCTCTTCGTCCCGGATTACTACAACACCGTTGCCCTGATCGCCAACCAGGCCAAGTCCACCGGCCTGACCATCCCGCTGATCGGTGTCGACGGTTGGGACGGCGTCCTCGGTTCCGCCAAGCCGGAAGATGTCGAAGGCTACTACTTCGCCAACCACTACTCAACCGAAGACCAGGATCCCAAGGTCCAAGACTTCCTGAAAAACTACAAGGCTGCTTTCAACGAAGAACCGAACGCCCTCGCTGCTCTCGGTTATGACGCCGCCTACATCCTGTTCGAAGCCATCAAGGCCGCCGGCACCACCGACAGCGCCAAGGTCATCGAAGCGCTGAACAAGACCGACTACACCGGTGTCACCGGCAACGTCAAATTCGACGCCGACCGCAATCCGACCAAGAGCGTCACGATCATCCAGATCGTCAATGGTGCTTACAAGTTTTCAGGCAAAGTCAATCCTTAATCACTAACACTTGCAATGTGGCAAGGATGGCGCGTCCCCAGGATGCGCCATCCTTTCTCTGATTCATCCCTTCTGATTTCACACGCGAGGAGCTGCTGACTCACATGACCTTCCTAACCTATTTCCTCAATGGCCTGCAGGCCGGATCGATCTATGCCCTGATCGCCCTGGGCTACACCATGGTCTATGGGATCGTCAAACTGATCAACTTCGCCCATGGCGATGTCATGATGGTCGGCGCCTATGTCGCCCTGTTCTCCCTGACCTCGTTCAACCTGCCGCTCTGGGCCACTGTCCTCGTGACCATGCTGTTCACCGCTGTGCTCGGAGTCGTAATCGAGCGGTTTGCCTACAAGCCGCTGCGCAAATCAGCCCGTATTTCAGCCTTGATCACGGCCATCGGCGTCAGCTTGCTGCTGCAAAACCTGGTCATGCTGATTTTCTCGCCTAATCCCCTACCCTTCCCCGACCCGCTCAAGGCCGCACCCGTTTTTGAAATCGGTGGGCTCAAAGTCTCGACCCTCACGGTCGGCACAATTGTCGCGGCCTTCATCCTGATGGCCATCCTGACCCTTTTCATCACCAAAACTCGCATGGGCAAGGCGATGCGCGCTGTCTCGGAAGACACCGGCGCCGCCATCCTGATGGGTATCAATGTGAATACAACGATTTCGGTGACCTTTGCCATCGGCTCCGCCCTGGCTTCCTTCGCCGCGATCCTCTATGTTTTGGCCTATCCCCAGATCCAACCCTACATGGGCTCGATGCCCGGCCTCAAGGCCTTCGTCGCTGCCGTCCTGGGCGGCATCGGCATCATCCCCGGTGCCATGGTCGGTGGCATGGTGCTCGGCATCGCCGAGAGCCTGACCAAAGGCTATATCAGCTCCCAATTCTCCGATGCCGTCGTCTTCGGCATCCTGATCCTGGTCCTCCTGTTCAAGCCCAGTGGTCTCTTTGGCCGCAATGTCCGTGAGAAAGTCTGAGGTGGACCGCATGAAACTGTCCAAGATCCAGCGTTCCTACCTCTACAATGCCCTTGCCGTCGTCGGTGTCTTCATCGTGCTCTATGTCCTGCAGCTGACCGGACTCATCGGCCGCTATTACCAGGGCATCCTGCTGACCCTGCTGATCAACATCGTCCTCACCGTCAGCCTCAACCTGGCCACTGGATTCCTCGGCCAGCTGACCCTCGGCCACGCCGGTTTTGTCTCGGTCGGTGCCTACACCGCTGCCCTGATTTCCCTGCGCAGCGGCCTGCCGGAAGCAGTGGCCTTCCCGATCGCCCTCGTCAGTGGTGGTGTCGTCGCAGCCGTCTTCGGCATCATGATCGGCATCCCCGCCCTGCGTCTGCGCGGCGACTACTTGGCGATCATCACCCTTGGTTTTGGTGAGATCATCCGCGTTGTCATCCTGAACCTTAAGTTCACCGGCGGGGCCAGTGGTCTCAATGGCATCCCGATTATGACCAATTTCCCCTACGCTTACTCAATCGCCGTCCTGACGATCACCGTGATGTTCCTCCTGATTCGTTCGCGCCACGGCCGGGCAATCATCTCGATCCGCGAGGACGAAATCGCTGCTGAGTCTTCCGGTATCAACACGACCTATTACAAGCTCCTGGCCTTCACGATCGCAGCTTTCTTCGCCGGTGTTGCTGGCGGTTTGCAGGCGCACATGCTCTTCGTCATCGATGCCAACAAATTCGGCTTCATCTATTCGGTCGACATCATGGTCATGGTCGTCCTCGGTGGCATGGGCTCGATCACCGGTTCCATCCTGGCCGCCTCGATCCTGACGATCCTGCCCGAGCTTCTGCGCGACCTGGCCCAGTACCGCATGTTGATTTATTCCATCCTGCTGATCGTGCTCATGCTCTACCGCCCTGCCGGTCTTTTGGGCCGCCACGAGCTGTCGCAGAAGATCCTCGGCCAGTGGGCTGGGCGCCTGGGTGGCAAAAAACGGACGCCCACCACCCCGGACAGTCCTGAAGCCTGATTTTAGTTTACGAAGGAGTTCCTCATGGCTTTGCTCAAAGTCGATAACCTTGGCATCACCTTCGGTGGCCTCAGAGCCCTCGATGATGTCCGGATCGAGATACACCCCAATGAAATCATCGGCCTGATCGGTCCTAACGGCGCTGGCAAGACGACCGTCTTCAACCTGCTGACCTCGGTCTACGCCCCTTCTGCCGGCTCAATCGAGCTCGAAGGCATCAGCATCGTTGGCAAAAAATCGTTTGAAATCATCAAGCACGGCATCGCCCGCACCTTCCAGAACATCCGCCTGTTCAAGGACATCTCAGTCATTGACAACATCCGGATCGGCTACCACAACAACGCCAATTACTCGATCCTGGCCGGCATCCTGCGCCTGCCCTCCTTCTGGAGCGAAGAAAAGCGCATGACCGAAGCCGCGATGCAATTATTAAAGATGTTCAACATGGAGCATCTAGCCGAACACCGCGCCGGCAGCCTGCCTTATGGCCAGCAGCGCAAGCTCGAGATCTGTCGCGCCCTCGCCACCCAGCCCAAGTTGCTGCTTCTGGACGAGCCTGCCGCTGGCATGAATCCGACCGAGACGCGCGAGCTGATGGAGACGATCCGCTTCATCCGCGACCATTTCCAGATCTCGGTCCTCCTGATCGAGCATGACATGAGCCTGGTCATGGGCCTGTGTGAACGCCTGATCGTGCTCGACTACGGCGTGATCATCGCCACAGGTACCCCGGAAGAAATCAAGAAAAACCCGAAAGTCATCGGGGCCTATCTCGGAGGCGAATAACGCATGCTGACTGTCAATAACCTCAACGTCTTCTACGACGCGATCCACGCCATCCACGACGTCTCTTTCCACGTCGATGAAGGCGAAATCGTCACACTGATCGGCGCCAACGGCGCTGGTAAGACGACGATCATGCAAACCGTTTCCGGCCTCCTCAAGGCCAAATCCGGTGAAATCGCATTTTTCGGCCACGACTTGCGCGCGATCGAACCGCACCGTATCGTTGAACTCGGCCTGGCCCAGGTGCCGGAACGTCGCCGCGTCTTCACCCAGCTCTCCGTCCAGGAAAATCTCGAAATGGGTGCCTTCACACGCAAGGACAAGAACAACCTGGCCAAAGACTACGAAGCCATCTTCCAGCGCTTCCCGCGCCTCTACGAACGCCGCAAGCAGCTCGCCGGCACCCTCTCCGGTGGTGAACAGCAGATGCTAGCAATCGGTCGCGCCCTGATGTCCAAGCCCAAGCTCCTCCTGATGGACGAGCCCTCCATGGGCCTCTCCCCTATCCTCGTCCAAGAGATCTTCAAGATCATCCGCGACGTTCGCGACAGCGGCACCACCGTCCTCCTCGTCGAGCAGAACGCCCAGGAAGCGCTCAAGATCGCGGACCGGGCGTATGTTCTCGAGACGGGCACCGTAGCGGCTCAAGGGGCTGCAGCCGAGCTGCTGGGGAACGACGAGGTCAGACGCGCGTATTTGGGGATTTGAGTAGCTGAGATAATACCGACGTGATTTACTTGGAAATTCGCGGAAGATTAGGCAATCAGTTGTTTCAATATGCCTTTGCTCGATCATTAATGATTCAATACGGTGACCGATTAACTATCGTTTTTAAAAACGTCCATAAGCACAACAATCCGGATGAAGGTTGGAAGGATAATCTGGAAGACTTCCAAGTAACTGAATACCAAAAAGCTGATCATATTGAATATCACTTTTTCCAAAAACTGATATTAAAGCTATATCTGAAATATTTAAGAACAAAACCAAAAGCCATAAGATATAGATATGAAACCAGATTAGCGAAATTTTTCAGCAGATTTGGTATTTATCGGTTAGAGCATGGATTTGTACAATTTCCAAAATCTTTGCCTTTATTTAGAGATAAAATTCTTCAAGGGTACTTTGAATCCCCAAAATATTTTGAAGCAATCGATCGTGTCGTTTGTAAGGAATTTGCTCCAAAACATGAATTGCTTAAAGAAAATTCTGAACTTCTAGCAAACATTCAGTCATGCGAATCTGTATGTGTTTCGATTCGAAGAGGCGATTTTTTAAACGAACTTAATCGTTCGAAATGCTTTATTTGTACAAATAACTATTACTTACGAGGAATTGATGTTATTCGAAAGCATTATCCTGAATTGAAGGTCTTTGTTTTCTCAGATGACATTGATTGGGTAAAACAAAACATGGGATTCGATTCTAATACAGTATATGAATCAGGACTGGATCCTGTATGGGAGAAACTCCGCTTGATGAGTGCTTGCAAACATTTTGTGATTTCTAATAGTACCTTTAGCTGGTGGGTCCAGCACTTGGCTTCAAATCCTGAGAAAATTGTTGTTGCTCCAAACATATGGCGTAATAGCAAGTTACCAGTGGATATTTTTGAGGAGAATTGGACTTTAATCGATCCATAATTTTTCAATTATTTATTTGAAACATAAACGGCAATTGAATCCTATCAACAGAATACATTGGTAATTTGATTCTCTTATGATTGAATCCATCGAATGATTGTGACATCATTAACTTCATTACTCGAATTGGGGATGTGAAGATGAGAAAAAGACAGTACTCAATTGGAATCCTTATCGCCATTACACTTATTGGCGGTGCCATCAGAATCATTGGCATCAAGTGGGGACTTCCAAACAAACTGCACCCAGACGAAAGTTCTGTTGTCTATTGGGCTGTTGAAATGATTGGCCGCCGGTCTTTTGAACCAGGGAAATTTAATCGTCCAGATCACTTTGAGATTATGTTGAACTCTATTCTCTTTAATATTTATTCTTTGTTCAAATATCAAAAAACAGCGGATGTTATCTATGAAAATAATATTGTACCATTCTATTTGATTGCAAGATATTTGACAGCTTTATGGGGAACAGCGATGATCCCTTTAGGATATCTTGTACTGGAAAAAGTCAAGAAAAACAGTGGCTTGATTGGTGCAGCGACTATAGCCTTTTTTCCTTCATTCGTATTGAATTCTAGGTATGCGACTCCAGATATTCCACTTTCATTTGTTGTTTTGCTCTTTATTTACACATCACTTCACTATATGGATTATCCATCGATCAAGAATCTGTTCATTTTGTGCCTGTTGACTGCAGTTGGAATAACAATTAAATATCCGGCTGCGATTTTATGCGTCATGATAGCTTTTCTTGTCATTGTTCAAAGTATACGCAATAGAGATTTCATACATATTGTAAGGCAAGGGACCATGAGCATCTTCTTTGTGCTTGGCTGCACCTTTTTGATTTCTCCGGTTTTATTCACGAATCTAGGTCGAGTTATTCAGGTGCTTCATTCTGAAGCACGTACAGAACATTTGGGGGCAGATGGACTTGGCTATTGGGGTAATCTGATCTATTATTCCAAACTGTTTTTTAACCAGATTGGCATCGTCTATATCATTTTTATCCTACTGGGTGTTGTGATTCTAATAAGGAAAAGAAACAAGTCTGGTATCGCCTTGCTGACCGGACTTGTTTATTGGATTCTAATGAGCAATGTTGCCCTGCACTGGGAAAGATGGGCTGTTCCCATGTTTTTATCTCCGCTACTTTTTGGCTCAATCGGATTGTCAGAACTGACAGACCCGATCCTACCTGTGATTAAAAAACTTATGAATAAACGTTGGGCAGCCACCACAATATCACTATTGGTACTTGCACTTGCTCTTAATATGTTGGTTGGAAGTTTAGCCATAGTCACCAGATTTATTGTCCCTGACACTCGCATTGTTGCATTGGAGTATTGTTTAAATAATGGAATAACACAGGAAAATACTCTTTATGAAGGTTGGACACCATTCAAGTTAAGCACCTCAACAAAAATATTCGATAGTCTGTCTTGGCAGGATGATCAACTAACAATCAAGTCCAATGGAAAATCTTTTAATTACATCATATTAAGTAGTGGTATGTATGGTCGATACATGAATGAACCTGAAAGATATTCCAAGGAAGTTGGCATCTACAAGCAAATTGATAAACAGTACCAGCTTATAAAAGAATTCCCCTATCAGCCTCAGAAAAACAGTTTATTCTGCATATCCAATATCATCAACAATCTAAAATATTCACTTCGAGCAGTGCAACAGGGGTATGCAGGTTATGAAATAAAAATATATAGGATCAATTGATGTGAAATGTTTTAATCAAGGCAATTATTTCGCTTGATCACAAATCAGATGGATCACTAACTGCTTCAACATCGTTTTTATTCTTGATTTCCCAAATTGAAAATAATCGGAAATAGAGTCTCGGGTATAATATAGTCAAATAGATTTTAATTCGTTTCTTAATTCCGAAATATTTCATATATGATAGATAATCAGTTAATATTCGATTCATTTCAGGATAATTATTTTTAATATCGGAATTCAGTTTGCTTAGGGCTTTTGATTGGTTATAATTTGGTTCAGATAACAATTCTCGCATACAAGATTTATAAACCGACATATAGTGACTGGGTAAATACGCTCTAAGTATGTCCAAGATGTCTAATGGGAAATCTTTTAATCCATCAATGTATTTGCAAACTCTATCCTTTGCTAATATCGCATCAAATCGCCTGACATTATATTGATTTGTAATCGATCCTTTTCTTTGTAGATAATAGGAAAGAGTATTGTCAATCTTTATGACTTTGTCCGCATGGATTAACGCTTTGTAGATGAATTCAATATCTTCACCGGAAACACAATTGGGTGTAAATCGAACATTATTGGATTCAATCAAGTTTCTCTTATATGTTGCACTGCCCATCCATATAGATGTCTTTTTTTCGATCACTGTAGATAATACATTCAAGCCACTATCAGTAATTATACTAGAATTCCTAAATTGATATTCTTTTACCGTATTTTTATTATCATCTACCATATCATATGACCAATAAAGAATATCAGGTGAATCTTTGCATATCACATCGTTTATAGATTTAATTATATCATGTGAAACATAATCATCACCATCAAGAAAAACTAGATACTCCCCACAAGAATTATCTATTCCGACATTTCTGGCAACACTGACACCTTGGTTTTTCTGCGAAATAACTTTTACATGACTGGCATGATTATTTGCGAGTGCGAGATTAATTTGTTTCAAACTTTCATCAGTTGAACCATCATTAACAATAATAACTTCATAATCAATATTGCCTTTATGGTTTTGATTTAATATAGATTCGATTGTTTGTTTAATATAATTTTGAATATTATATACAGGTATTATGATGCTTATTCTCATATCGACCTTCATATTTAAATTGTTACAAGCTTTACTTCAATTTGATTTCCGAATAATTAATCGTCTGAACCAATCAATAAATCTCACAGATTAAAAACTGTTTGAATTTGCTGACAAGCCAATTGATTAGAAATTTCACTCAAAAGCAAGTTTTTATGCATGGCGAATATCATTTGGGGATTGCCTAGTATTTCAATGAGTTTTGCTTCAATGCTTTCAGTATTGTTTTCCACAATGAAGCCGTTAACCGAATCTTCGACTTGTTCAGCAGCTGCTGGATATCTTGTGACCAAGACTGGAACCTTTAGCAAAATGGATTCGAGTACGACAATTGGGTAACCTTCGGATTTGGACGTAAGAATAAATAGATCTGACTTTTTTATAATTGGAAATGGATTTTTACTTTCTCCAATAAAATAAAGATAGTTCCCCAAGTCATTTGCTATCACTCGCTGACGAAACTCATTTAAAAGGTCACCTCCACCAATGACAATCCATCTAAAATTATTGAGAGAAGTTTTCGCCAGTCTTGTTGTAATATCGATAACACGATCGACTGCCTTTATTGGATCCAGACGAGCGACAGTCACAAAGGTCATACCAAAATAATTTTCAGATAGCAGCTTGTCAAGTGCGCTGTTTTCAATCAGTTTTTCAGAAAGACGCTCAATTCTTTTTTGATCAACCACGTTATATATCACAGCTACTTTTGATTCAGGCAACTGGGTTATCTCAATTAATTCATTTTTCAACGAATGAGCAACGCATATGACACGATTAAACTTCGAGAGATGTTTACACCATTTTTCAAAATTCGGCATAAATTTGACATTACCATGGATAAAAACCATTTTCTCTTTTGCATCAACCATATCCAGGACGAATCTCATCGTGCTGTCGCTCTGGCGATAGGCTACCGCAATATCATATCCAGTCAGTTTGTGTGAGAATCGCTTTATGAAACGATTCCAGTTTTTCCCAAGAAGCAATTTCATAATCATCATGCTCAAAGTGATCATTTTGCTTTTGAACTGCTTTTCATGTTTGATCAAATCTTTTGGTAGAACCCAGTACTTTTTCAGGCCATTCAGAGGAGTCGTCTTTATATCTGAATCAAATGCACCAGCTTTTTTTGTGAGACTGATTACATCCACTTTAACATTGTAATCTTCCAATGTTTTTATCAAATAGAGCAGTGAGGTTGAAACTCCACCCATTTTCAAGTCATTGACTACTATTAATATATTCTTCATTTATATCTCGCTCCAAGTGAATCAAATACTTGTTTCATAATAGCGATTGACATACAGATCTTCCATAGCTTTCAAATATTCATCATCTGTCATGCCAATAATTTTTTCACAGGTTTCGTCCACTTCTATTAATTGATTCTTAACCATTTGGCGAATGAAATTTAATTGTCGGACGATGTGATGGCAGGCATGTCCTTTGAAAAGGTACTTGGGATCATCAATGTTGACATGCCTTGTTTGATAACCTTTGTAATGTAAAGTCTCTGACAAGTAGAAATTGATCTTGAAGACCTTTATTCGGGCCGGTTCAAAGGCAAGCAGGTCAAACAAGGCGATCTGGATCATGTTAGGCCAGCCTTGCAGCCAATATTCTTCGGGTGATTTAGCCATCCTGGATGGACAAAGGGACGAGGCTGTCCTGGCATGTTTCTCCGACTTGAAAATGCCATATTGCAAGTCCTTGGCCAATTTCCCATTGTCGTTTTCAAGCATTTTTCGCGCGTTGTTGACATTGAAATAGGAAATATCAATTCTTGAACCGTAGATATCTGGATCCGGCATATTTTCCCGGCCCTGGTAGTTCAGACGCATGACAAGATCAAATTGATCTATTTCCTGCTTGTCATAGGTTTCACTGGGTGCCGGGCCGACAATGGCGATTGACTTGCCTTTAATAAAAGCGGCAAAATCCCGATCGTTTTTCCCATAATAGCGATTGAAGAGTTTATTTCGTTGCTGAATGTCCATAGCCAGTATGGAATGATAAAGCGATAATCGATCCCGCAAAGCAAAATTTCTGAGCCAAGAGATCGGGCCAGTTGACTGAAGCTCATTCAATCCAGAGCGGGCATTTTCAAACTGCCCAGCTTCCATCGCTGCACTGAAACGGCGCAATACGATGTCAGGACGGATTGATTTGGGAGCTTTGAGAATATTGTCAACAGCCTTTCGACGGATATCCAGTGCGACAAGGTACAAGCCGTTTGACATTGTAAAGTATTCTAGCGACAACAATTGATTTGGTGTACTAGATTGCCACTCAATTTTTTGGGTGAGCTGAATCAGGTCTTGGTAGGTTGATATCTGTATCCTACCTGCCAGCCGCCGCTCAAGTTCTACAGAGAGATCGTCGAAAAATCGTAGCTGATCCTGATCATCAGGATCGGGACAAATTATATGCTCAAAAATAAACGCTAGAATTTCCTGAGCAGAAAGAAACTTACTAGCTTTCAGACTGTCGAACTCATTATTCAAGGCTTCGCCTGTAAAAGAGGCATTAAAAGACTTGTCAAAGAACGAGGTAGATAACTTTGTAATCAGTTTCCAGCGCAAGTCTGGGAGATCCAAATTCATTCTCTTCACATCAGTCTCCGGTTAAGAATTAGAGCCGCCAATAAGAATACCCTTTTTCCAGAAATTCAATTTTATTGAATAGACTTTTGATATCTATAACAATTTTCTCGTCAACTGGAATCTGTGCAAATTTAGTATCAATTTCCTCCATGCTCATTTCCCGGAATACTTGGTGAGCGACAGCAAAAACGAGGCAATCTGCATCTTTGACATCGTCAAGCGGCGCAAGCTCAATATCATATTCGTGTCTAGCTTCGTCAACATCAGCAACAGGATCCACAACAGTCGGTTCAATTCCATACTCACGAAGGCTTTGAATGATATCTACAACTTTGGAGTTTCTAGTATCTGGTGTATTTTCTTTGAAAGTCAAACCCAGAATGTAGATTTTCGCCTTGCGAACAACCTTGTTTGCCAAGATCAGCTTCTTGACAATGGCATCAGCGACAAATTTCCCCATGCCATCATTGATTTTCCGTCCTGAGAGAATGATCTGGCTATGATAACCCAATCGTTCTGCTTCATATAAGAAATAATAGGGATCCACACCGATGCAATGACCGCCGACAAGGCCAGGATAAAACCGCAGCGCGTTCCATTTTGTATTCATCGCATTGATGACTTCAGTCGTATCGATGCCCATGCGGTCAAAAACCATGGCCAGTTCGTTCATGAATGCAATGTTGATGTCTCGCTGGCTGTTTTCAACCACTTTTGCGGCTTCGGCAACCCGAATGGATTCTGCACGGTAAACGCCCACTTCAACAACCAATTCATAGACCTTGGCAATGATTTCACGTGATTCAGGATCCATCCCTGACACAATTTTCGTGATGTTTTCTAAACGGTGAACATGATCACCCGGATTGATCCGTTCAGGGGAATATCCGATTTTGAAATCAATGCCGCATCTGAGTCCGGATACTTTTTCAAGAATGGGGACACAAATATCTTCCGTTACACCAGGGAATACTGTGGACTCGTAGACTACAATTGCACCCGAAGACAGATGACGGCCGACAATTTCACTGGCGCCTTCCACGGGGGCTAAATCAGGCGTTTTATCCGGATTAATCGGCGTAGGTACGGCGATTACAAAAAATTTGGCCTCATCCAGGGAATTCTCATCGGCAGAAAATTTGACTTTGGTCGTGCGGATGACTTCTGAACCGACTTCATCTGTGGGGTCGATTCCGTTCAAATACTTCTGGATCTTGTTTTTGTTAAGATCGAACCCAATTACATCAACTTTGCGGGCAAATGCAACTGCTATGGGCATGCCCACATATCCTAAACCCACGACTGCGATTTTTTCTTTCTTGGCGACAATTAAATCATACAGATCCATAAGCACCTACTTCAAAATATTCTCGATTTTTTCAATATAAGCTTTGACAACATGTTCTCGGCTAAAATTCTGACTGACGTGTTCACGCCCGGCCTGACCCATGGCTTTCTGCTGTTCATATGGCAATTGCAAGAACATTTCCATTTTTTCAGTCAAGTCATCGACATCCTGCAATTTTACTACAAATCCACTGATCCTGTCCTTCACCACTTCACGGCATCCACTGCGATCTGTCGTAATGATTGGGCGTCCAGAAGCGGCACTTTCCAGCAAAATATTTGACAAGCCTTCTGGATAGTAGGATGGGTGAACAATACAGTGCATTCTTTCAATAATCGTCCGAACGTCCTGTGCTTCGCCATGATATTCGATCATGCCCTGATGAACAAAATTGTCAATCAACTCCACATATTCAGGATTGATTCTTCCTACGACATGAAACTTGGCCTGTTTGTACTTAGCTGTCAATCGGCGAGCTGATTCAATATAGAGATCGATGCCCTTTTCTTTCATGATTCTTGCGATGTAGCAGAAATGGACATCGCCAGGATCCGGATATGGAAGATATCTGAAATAATTGATATTGACACCAGAACCTGGGATCAGCCGCTGGTCAGCGCCTTGAATGTGATGTTTGGCAAAAAACGATTGATTTTCACTATTCTGGAAAAAATAGGTGCTTCTCTTCCCTGTTGCCGCTTTATAAAGTAATATCCCGATTTGCTGCAGTACACCATTCTTTTCAAGTGCGCTGCCTAAGCCCGTTATATTGGCAATGACAGGCAAGTTCAGTAACTTGCAAGCTAATCCACCATAAACATTGGGTTTGATGGTATAGGTCAGGACCACGTCGGGCTTTATTTTTTTGAGAATCTTCAAGTAGTTATGGAAGAGTTTGAAATCGGAAAACACATCAATCGAACGACCTTTAAAATCCACAGGTTCAAATTGACAGCCCAAGCCCGTAAAATAGGAAACCTCAGGACCATCAGGAAAGCAGAGAATCACATCCAAGGACGTGGCAAGCAATTGCTGAATGAGTTCGCGGCGAAGATTGTATGTATAGTTGGAATCATTAGCGAGAATCAGGATCTTTTTTTTCATGTTTCCAGACCCCTCGTCAAACGATCATTTTCTTGAGTGTCAGAAATATCAACCGAATGTCAGAAAGCAATGAATAATCATTGATGTAAGACAGGTCAAAACGCAATTTATTTTCAGCAGATGAATCGTAATTGCCGAAGATCTGAGCCAAACCCGTGATGCCGGCTTTGACTTTATATCTGAGCGCATATCCATTGACGTCCTTGAGGAATTGTTCAATGAAAACCATTCTTTCAGCTCGTGGGCCAACGACGCTCATATCCCCTTTCACCACATTGAAAAACTGTGGCAGCTCATCAAGCCTGAATCTACGCAAGACTCTGCCGACAGGGGTGATACGTGGATCATTTTCACCGGCAATGATGGGTCCTGTCAGTTTTTCAGCATTGTCATACATGGTCCTGAATTTATAGATATTAAAACGCTGAAAGTTCCTGGTTACCCGTTCCTGTTTGAAAATCACAGGTCCAGAAGACGATAATTTCACCACCAGAGCAATGACAATTAAAATGGGCGAGGACAAGAGCAGTGCTACGATGCTGAATGCCAGATCAAAAATGCGCTTGAAAATCTTCTTTTCCAATGACAATTCATTGTGATGGATCGTAAATAGAAGTATGTCATTGATTTGGATGTTTTCTGCTGATTTTAAAGACAACTCATAACTATTTGGCACGACAAACACAAATCCATTATGCGCCTTCGCCAAGAGGACAATTTCATTGCGCACACTGATATCCAGATCATTTGTGACGAAGATGTCAGTCTGATCTTTGATCATTGGTGACAGTTTTTCGATTGAGCTGAATTCAACCGGGATCACTTGATCAAATCCGAATTTCTCACGATTGCGCTTGATCTCTGCCAGAGTGCCAGCCAGCTGTGCTTGATCCTGGTAGACGACCAGAATATTTCGCCTAACTGAGAAATGATCGTAGATCAATTTGGCCAGTAATGACCAGGCGAACGTCAAGACAAATAGAATTCCATACCCAATCAGGATTGTACTTCTTGGATATGAAAATTGACGGCTGAAAAAAGCAATTGTGGTAGTCGCCAGAGTTTGAATGATTGTGAAATAAAAGACCCGCCGGAAAATTGCCATATTGGAAACATAGCGGAAATTCAATAGATTGAAGCCGTCGATCAGAAGCAGCGTGACGATGATCGATAACGGGATCGTGCTTAATATGGCTTCATAATTCCGGGCGTTGTATTCGCCAAGATTAAACAATTCCTTGAGTATGATCAGGAATGTGTTTGAAAAGATGACGAAACACAGAATCAGTATGAACGATGTTGATTTCACAACAACGGAAATATTTTTTTTCGGTTTGCTTCTAGCTGCCATATCGTTTCCTATCCGGGGAACTTAATCTGTCGCGGTGCCGTTATTGATGAGATTTTCATAGATTTGACAAACTCACCCAGCATTTTTTCAATCCCGGCATTCTTTTTTTCTATGAGCTGTTTGTCAAATGTGAACGTCATGGCCTTACTGATGTAGTTTTGATCCATGTCAGCAGAGTATCCATCCAGCCCTGCTATGGCCACATGACTGACGCCAGCGGTCGTAAGAAACTTGAGGAACAGCAAGATTGAATTGTCCTGCACGGGATCAATGGTATTGAGCAAACTGGCATATGCCAATACATAGCCTCCTCTATCAAAGCTGTTGATGTTGGAGGTTGTGATTAATTGATGTGGATCTACATCGGTCAGCTCTTCATACCGGCGCAGATTGCTGACAAAGATAAAGTCATGCGGAATCTGTTCTGGAGAAAAATTGATCGCAACCGAGATGGTGTCCGGATCCCCTGCAGCTGCGATGACTTCATCCATTTCATCCATGACGCTGCGCCCGGGAGCAATTAAAAGCAGGTTTTTCCCTCTGAATTTTTCAGCAAGCTCGTTGTGATCCGAAGTCTTTGCCACAGCTTTAGACTGGAATTGACGATACAAGTCCTCGATGTGGCCACGATCGAAATTGTTGCGTTTTTCGGGATCAATCAAATTCATGATTTCGCCGATTTCTTCAACAGTCAGTGACTTTTTCTCATCTAGATAGGTGGCATAGTTAGGATGGCAATTGTGTTTGGCTGAGATATAATAAGGCAGCGAATAGCCCCAGGTTTTCGTCTGATAGACATGGACCAGAGTCTGGTCGATAATCTGAAGGAGTGGCTTGACCTGATAATCCGTGTTGTACAGTTCGTTTAAAAATTCAATAAGCAATTCCGTATTTAGATTCCCGGCACCACGTCCCATGCCAAAGACACTCGAATCAATGATCAGCTCTCGATTGGTTTTGAGCTCGATGAGCGACTGGGCGTTGGAATAGGCCAGTTGAATATTGTTGTGGGCATGGTAACCAATGTGGATTCCCCGGTCCAGATTGTGATCGACCAGGTAATACAAACGCATCAGGTCATTCTTTTTCATGACGCCAAAACTATCGACGATGTAGAATGCAAATGGCTTGATTGCATTGGCCCTTTTGATCAAGTCGATGTATTCCTCGTCCGAATACGTCACGGCAACCATTGGCTGGATGTATGCCTGGTAACCCTTGCGGGCAATTTCAGCACAGAAAGCCAACGCTTCAAAGCGATCCTTCTTATGGAATGCTACCCGGATACCATCAATCGAAGTTCCATCATTTTCCGGAATGTCTTCGATTTCATATTCACCATAATTGATCATGCAGACATAACTGGATTTCAGATGGTTTTCAGGCAGAAAATCCCTAACGCGGCGCACTTCATCAAACAAGGAACTGTCCTGATTGTAATGACCGCCTTTTTGTGTCAGGAACCCGCACTCGATGATATCGATTCCAGCCAATGTCAGGTTCTGTACCATTTTCTGGATGTTGGAATGTCCAAACAGCCAATCATTGACATATCCACCATCCCTTAATGTACAATCCAACACGTGGATTTTATTCATTGTCTACCTCTCAATAGTTCAGCTCGCAAAACGAGCGGCCATGATTTCATTTACTTTTTTCAAATCATTCAGTGTGTCTACTGCAACAGTTGATGAATCAACTTCAACATATTGTACCCGATATCCATTCTCGATGAAACGCAAAATCTCGATGTCTTCAATCCGCTCGATCTTACCGCGCGGTGAAGAACAATAGAATGCCAGGGCTTCCGGTTTGAATCCATAGATGCAAACCTGCTTGTAGAATGAATAATTGATCTCACCTTTGGGGTATGGAGCACCGCTGCGGGTCAGGTAGATACCGATGTTTTCCTGGTTGGTGATAACTTTGGGGATCGTGAAATTGATCACTTCGACAGGATCTGTGATGGGTGCCATCAGGTTGGAGACTTGCAAATCCGGGTTCAAATAGAATGGCTTGATCGCCTCCATGATCGTTTCAGGCTCGATCATGGGTTCATCCCCCTGGATATTGACATACAAATCTGCTTCGATCTTACGGGCAACTTCGCCGATCCGGTCAGTCCCTGTTGGATGTTCATCGGATGTCATGATCACATTCATGCCATAGTCTTCACAAGTTTTCTGGATTCGTACATCATCTGTCGCCACATAAACTGACGTAAATGCATCGACTTTGATTGCTTGTTGATAGACCCACCAGATCATCGGCTTGTCGAGGATCATGGCCAGAGGCTTTCCCGGGAAACGGCTGGATTTATAACGGGCTGGAATGATGCCGATAATTTTCATAGTGTTCCCTCCGCGATGGATTACTGATTGGAAGATAGCTTTGCCATTTTTCTAAAGGTATCGTTATGGTCGATCAGCTCTTTATAATTCCCGGATCCAATGACATGTCCCTTTTCAAGAATGTAAATTTGATCACACACCCGAAGTGTATCCAGGCGGTGGGCAATGATCAGCATGGTGCTGACCTTGGAATCGTTGTGAATGCCTTGGAGCACCGATTCCTCCGTAGCGCCGTCAAGGGCACTGGTCGCTTCATCCAGAACCAAAATTTCTGGATCACGATACAATGCCCTGGCCAGGCCAATGCGTTGACGTTGTCCACCAGACAATCTCACACCGCGTTCGCCAATGACAGTATCATAGCCTTCCGGCATCTCACGTTCAATAAAGTCAGCTATGGATGCAATTTGGGCGACCTGGCGCACTTTGCTCTCGTCGATTTGGTCTGCAGGAATACCAAAAGCGATGTTCGCTTTTACAGTGTCATCAATCAAAAAGATATCCTGAGGAACATAACCGATCTTTCTGCGCCAGATTCTCATGTTAGTTTGATCAATTTTTTGTCCATCGACAGTCAAAAAACCGTTCGTTGGTGGTAAAAGACCTAGAAAGATGTCGATTAAAGTTGTTTTGCCAGCTCCGGTTGTGCCCGCAAAGCCAACAATTGTATGTTTTTTGATCTCAATCATCAGATCATCAATGATCGTATCTGAGCCAATGTATTTGAACGTGACGTGATCAAATGTCACTTCTTTATCAAACGAAAGGTCCAGCTTGGCCAATTCTCCAAAATCAGCAGATTTTACACCTTCATCATCTGATTGATTTTCTTCTGGAAATTCCAGAAACAGATCGGAATAAATTTTATCAAGCAAGGGTCGGTTGTGAATGACATTGGTTAAAGATTTGAAAATATTGGATAGAATCGGCATCATCCGATTACCGGCATACGCATAAACAGTCATCAAAGGTACGAAACTGTTAAAATTATTTCCTCGTGATATCAGAATCAAAATAACGCCAATTGCTCCACAGAAAACAAACGCGTCCATAATCTGCTTGGGAAAATCTGAGATTATTTTGGAATATGTCAGATGCTTGATCGAAGTCTTGGACGAACGCCCGAAGCGATCGATAAAGAATTTCTCAAGGCCCAGTGATTTTGTAATCTTGAAGCTATTCAAAGCTTCAAAGGCGGCTTTGTATTTGGCCTGATTGGCTGCCAGCATGGCTTGACCGCTACGGCGAAGTTTCGCGCGAGTGACTAAGGACAGGATCGCATAAACTGATATGAAAAATCCCAATGCGATTGAAGTGACTTTGACGTTGACGACAACAAGCAAAGCAATCATGAACAGCATGATCAGGGTGTTGATGATGATGTCGATCAAGCCAAGCAGGTATCGTTGGGAAAAATTGCCTGATTCTGACAAGACTGTGTTAGCCAGCGCGCTTGAATTGTTCTGAAGGATGAACTCATAAGGTTTATCCAGAAACATTCCAAGTAATCGTTTGGCCAGATTGTGGGAACTATACAAGACAAATCGGTTCTTGAACCAGTTGTTCAGCAAGATCAAGGCATTAGACAAAAGAATCAATCCCGCAAGGGAGATACCGACAAACTTGATAAATCCCAGCTCGGTTTGAAAATGGCCAAAGGTATAAACCGCATTCAAATAATTGTTTGATTGAATAACAGATGGTTCTACCAACAGGTAAATGAATGGCATGAACGAACCGACACCAGCGGTTTCAACAAAAGCAGTGATGACACTCATGATCATCAGAAGGACAAATTTTATTCGGTCTTTTGGCAGAAGAATCTGGTATATTTTTCTGTAAGTAGAATTCGATTCCTTGTATTGGATTTTATCGTTATCCATTTCTTCCTCTGTTTCTAGCGATTTTCAGCTGACCGACTGCCTTATTATAAGGTCATCCATTGTTTTATGATACGTTGAATGTCAAAATCCATGATACGGGTCAATGATTTTGACTTGAACCAATTCCATGAATCAACATTTAAAATCAAGTTTACAAGTGTCTCAGCCAACTGTTGTTCTGTATGGTTAAGGTCGATTGCTTGATCCAACTCAATCTTTTCGTCTGGTGGAATCAGGATACCAAAACGGTTTGCATCAATGCCATAGACTATATCCTCGTTGCCAAACTCACTTGGTGCCAATATCTCCCTGGGTCCAGAATGGCAATCCGTCGAAATGACGGGCACGCCGCAGGCCATCGCTTCTGCAAGTGCATTCGGAAAGCCTTCATGGATCGATGTCAAGACAAAGGCTTGGGATCTTGCGATGTACTTGAAGGGGTTTTCGACAAAGCCCTTGAAATGGATATGGCGAAAGATCCCGAGTTCAGTAGCCAATTCCTCAAGCTTTGGTTTAAGCGGTCCGTCACCCAAGATCAGGACCTGCAGATCCGGGACTTGTTCGATGACTGCTCGAGCAGCCTTGATCAAATGCCACTGGGCTTTTTGAGTAATGACCCGTCCCATCGTCGTGACAACCGGATGGCTGAATAGTTGGGCCATCTCAGGTTCGAGCGTTTCCTTCGATTTTTGGGCGATCTTTTCCAAGTCATAAAAGTTGTTGATCACCCGTATTTTCGCAGGATCGATTGAATAGAAGTCAGATAGATCCTGTTGGATATCTTCCGAAACTGCAACAATTTCATCAGCAGCTGGATATAGCTTCCGGTTTAGGAAATTCCAGATCTTTCCTTTGAGGCCGTGCCGGTTCTTGGACGACAGATGATTGCGCACCGAGATAATGGTCCGGGCCTTTTTACCGGCCAGCAAATTGATTAGTGTCGGATACTCAAGAAAACTGATAAAGACGGCATCCGGATGTTTGGTTTTCAATCGCTTCAGGGCCAGGACACGCCTGGGAAATGCCAGCAGCTTGTTGATGGCGCTGGAGCGGCGAGTCGAATCCAGGTACTCGATCGAACCGCCATAGGGGTAATCGATGCGATCATCGCGCCCAAATAGCAGGATAATGCGTTCGATCTCAGGCGGTAAATAGATGGAAAGGTTTGATACGGCTCGTTCAGCTCCGCCATTCGACAAGGCTCCGACAAACAGGTAGACGCGTTTCATGGCCTTTGCACCTGACCACTTCTCTTGGAACTTTCATAATGTTTTAGAAAATCGAGGATGATCTGTTCATTGGTATTTGTGCTTGCGTTGCGATCGATGACATATCGATCTTCAAATCTTTCGTATGCCTTTTCATTGATATCCGTTGGAAAGCCTTTGATGTCATTCAAATCCAGCACGGGTGACTGCAGTTCCTTGGCAAATTCGAGTCCACCAATTGCGACATACTTCTGTGCGCTGTGAAGCATCGCTTTTGATGTTATGAAAACAAGGGGCTTTCTAGCCAAAATGGCATTGACCACAGAAGTTGAATAATGTGACAGGACCATTGAACAATGCTGAATCAGCTGAGGTGTCTTGTATTTGATGATCGGTCGACCACCCAAAGCACCTTCCGGGAATTCCGATTTGGGATGGGCAGAAACAATGACTTTGAGGCCATGGTGGGATTCAACAAAGTCAAAGAGCCGGTTCAGTTGCTCCAGATATTCTGTGGCATCGAGATTCTGATTCTTTGTCTTGTTGAACATCGGATGTGATGTCACTCCAGAATCGAGAAACAGGGCATACGGCTTTTCAACGACAGGTTCACAGCCGCGGTTCTGGAGAAACTCATCATATTTGACATGATGGATTTTGACAAAATGGCGGGCATACTCCGGGAAGAAATTGTTGGTCGCCAGCAGATAATCATACCGTGCTTGTCCATTGGTCAGGCGATTAAATAACCATCGTAAAACGCCTACGTTGTTGAGGAAATATTTGGCCACCTCTTTCAACGATTCACTGGCTACAAGGCTTTGGAAGCCGCGGTAAAAAAGATGCGAGGTCAGTCCTTCTTTGGTGATGTTGACTAGGTCCAAGTCATGCCTTTTGATGACTGGATAGACTTTCTTGAGGTGGTTGAACATGATGTTGGTGATGATCAGGGCATCGCCATGTAAATCGGCCAGAGCCTGGTCGAATTCGGCAAATGATTCGAATACACGGGAACCTTCGACGGCATCGCTGACCACTTCTGTCCGGTTATAGAGGCGGCTGAGGTCCCACAATTCGACCTCGAATGCCTTAGCAATAGACTGGACATAAAGGTCAGTCAGATGCTGCTTGATGAAACTGATGCGGGTGACAAAAATGATTTTCACGAAATCTTCGTCATCCTTTCCATAATCACGTGCTTAGTGATGATCAAAATAATCTCCCAGATCCTGGACAGTCGAGACCAGCATCAGATCTGGATGGGTTTGGCTGGCCTCTGGCTCGAAGCCGAATCCAAATGTCACGCCGAGAAAATCAATTCCAGCTTCCAGGGCGCCTTTGTAGTCCCCTTCACTATCACCGACCATCAGGATCCGGGCCCTGTCTGAATGCTGCAATTGCTCGATCGCCAGATTGATCGTCTGTGTTTTAGTCAGGTCTTCAGCAAAATTCTGGCCAACGATCGCATCAAAATATTGATCCAATTTGAAATGGGCCAGGATGGCCCGGGCTATGTCTTCCCGCTTCAGGGTCGCTATCGCCAGTTTTCGGCCTTCGTTTTGCAAGCGGATCAGCAGATTCTCGATATCTTCGAAAGCAAAGGCTTCATAGATCCCTTTTCTAGCTGCGTATTCACGGTGATGGCGGGCAGCTTCAAGGGCTTTGTCATCATTCAGTCCGTGAAGTGCCTGATAGACTTTTTTTGGCGGGGGACCGAAAAACGCGATTAGTTGTGGCTCTGGAACCGGTTCGAATCCCATCATCTGTTCAGCATGCCGAACCGAGTTTTTGATCCCTTTTGAGGTATCTAGCAGCGTTCCATCGAGATCAAAGATGATCGTTTGGTACCTGGGTTCAGGCATGGGCATAGACCGAAGGGGTCAGGAATTCAATGTTGATCGTTTGGGCGATTTCCTGAAGCCGGGTTGCTGTGGCCCGGTTCCGGTTCTTGTATTCATCTGCTTTCAAGCTGCTAAATGAACTGTCGCGATAATAGTCGCGGCCGCCGATATTGAAGCCGTCAAATCCAGCCAGGATGATCGATTGGACACCAAGTTTCTGCAGGAGATTCAAAAGCATCAGGCCAGCATTGTCAGCTATGGAAGGTTCATCATTCAGATAATCGGAGTAGTTGATGATGTAGGTCTTTACTCCAGCTTCCGTGATAATATTGGATGTGGCAATGACCGGTTTGTCAAAGGTCTCCAGCTGCGCTTGTTCGTCAAGGAGCTTGAATCGTTTGAGATTGCTGACAAACAAGGCATCCACAGATACAAATTCCGGATTGAAATTGATGGATATGGTCATCGTTTCATCATTTTGACTAGCCTTTATGATTTGTTCCTGGTGAACATCGATGGATGCACCAGGTGCAATCACCAAGACTTGCCTGCCGTTGATCAGGTTTTTGAGATTGGCCAAAGCTTCAAAATCGTCGATGTTGTGCTTCTGGTAGGCGAGGTACAGGTCATTGATATATTCGTGATCGTACAAAGTCCTTTTGGATTCTTCCATGCTTTTCAGGATCTTGTGAATATCCTTGACGCTCAAGGTCTGCTTGTTGATCAGGAAAGTCGCGTAATTGGGATGGCACTGGTGCGATGAAGCAATGAAATAAGGTACGGAGTAACCCCAGGGGTGTTGGACATAAATGCTGCTTAATTGCTCATCGACGATTTCCAATAGCGGGATGACATCATATCGTCTGGCGACATTGTCGTTGATGTATTGGGCAATCAATTCGGTGCACAGGTTGCCTGAACCCCGGCCCATGCCAAAGACAGAGGAATCAATGATGATGTCCCGTTTGGAATTGATCTGGAACAGTTCCTGGGCATTGGAAAAGGCCAGTTGCAGGTTATTGTGGGAATGATAGCCGATTGCAATCTCAGGGTCCAGATTGTGGTCGACCAGATGGAACATGCGCAGCAGATCATTCTTGTACATGGTTCCCAACGTGTCAACCAGATAAAAGGCAAATGGCTTCATCTGGTTGATTTTTTCTACCAGGTTCAAGAGTGCAATGTCATTGTAGGATGTCGTGCCAACAGGCTGCATGAAGACCGTGTATCCCTTGTTCTGAAGATCACGACCTAAGGCGAATGCCTGCTCGATCTCGTGCTCATGGAAGGTCACCCGGATTCCAGTGATCGATGTGCTGTCGCAGGGTGAGATCTCCTCAGCGGAAATGTCACCCATGGCAATCATGGCCACATAAAGGATATCGTCGGATCGATTCTGCAGGTGCTCGCTGATGGATTCAACTTTGGCGAACAGGGAACGGTCAGGATTGACTGCCCCCGATTTGAGAAAGCCGCATTCGATGATTTCGATCCCTGACCGGGTCAGGTTATCGATCATTGCAGTGATGTTGCGTTTCCCAAAAAAGAAGTCATTGATGTATCCACCATCCCGAAGTGTGCAATCGAGGATTTTTATCTGAGACAAAGTCGTGTTCTCCTTCCTTGGTATGACTGGCTCTGGCTTCTGAACCAGATAATCAGGCTTGGTCTGTTTCGAACTGATGTTTGAAGAGTGTCTGGTACAGCGCGTCTGCGAGGATGAAGTCCTCTTCCACATTGATGTCTGTCGCTTCGAATTTGGAAACTTCGATCAAATAGGGGGTCGAACCGATCCGACGCTTCTGGTTCATGATCAAGTCCCGGGTATAGACATAGAGACCACAGGTTTCAACAAATACCGGCTTCAAGTCCTGTGTCCGCGGAATGCTCTCGACCTCATAGTTCATGGGACGGCCATCCTGCCAGAGGAATTCCTGGATCTTGTGCACAGCCAAGGCCGAATCGTGCTCTCCGGAACGAAGCGCTGATATTCCGCTTTCGATGCTGGCTTTTGAAACAAAGGGAGCCGTTGCGTGGGCCAGGACATAAGCATCTGCTTCAACCAATTGGGCAAAACTGGAAAGAACCTCATTGAAACTGGTCGTGGAAAGATCATAGTATGGATCACGCTGCAGGAATGTCACCCCGGCGGGCAGATAGTCTTTGATCTCCAGGCTGGAGCAGTAAACATAGATGCCGTCCAGACCGTCAACGGTCAGTAAGGTCTTTAAGATGTAATAGATCAGGGGCCTGCCATTTGTGAATGGGCGAATGTTTTTCGCGGTGAGTCGTTCACTATTAAGTTTGATCGGGACAAATGCCACTGTTTTCATACTTGCACTTTCTTGCCTTTGACAGTCAAAGGTCTTCTCTCCCTGAGCTGTTTAATCAAGATAAGATCTTGTTCAACAAATCCAAGTCTTCCGGACCATCGAGGTTGACCGAGCGCGACTTGCTCATGACATAGAGGATCGGCCGGGAACTGAACACTTTCTGTTCTCTGGTCAGATAGTCTGAAGAAGTCAGATAGAAGGCGCCATTGCGAACATAGATCGACTGGTGCTCCTGGCGACGGCCGCCGACATTATGATTTTCATCGAGCGGGATGCCGATGCCGCCCTGGATGTGGTAGCTAACCAAAGCATGGACATGGTCTTCTTTGTAAACTGAGATCAATGATTCGCTGCTGCCTTCTTTGAAAGACTGGATGATCGAGCGCACATCTTCGATGGTGCGCAAGGGGCTGGTCGGCTGGAGCAAAAGGACAGCATCGTAGTGCTCTCCAAGTTGCTCGAGAAATGACAAGGCATGCAACATGAAATCGACACTTTTGGCCGTGTCATTCGATATCTCTGCAGGACGCATAAAGGGGACATCGCCACCGAGATTCCGGGCGATCCGGGCAATTTCTTCGTCGTCGGTCGAGATGATACAGCGATCGATCAGACCTTCGCGCATGGCTTCCAGGCCCAGATCTATGCTGTACTGGATCAGGGGTTTGCCGCCCACCACAACAATATTTTTGCGGGGGATCCCCTTGGAGCCACCTCGGGCTGGAATGATTCCCAGGATTTTCATGTCATGCCTCTCTTTAATAGCTCAGGATCTTGTTGATGTCGATCTTCGTGTTCATGATCGCTTCGGCAATCTTGTCACCCGCCAGACCATCGCCGTAGACAGGTTCGCCAGGCTGGTGGCCGCGGATTTCGATCGTCTTCAGAGCCTCGAGGATCTGGTCTTTGTCATAGTCGACATCGATGACATTGATGCCGCGCTCGCGCCCAATCTGGCGCGAACCGATGTTGATCGCCGGGACACCGAGATAAGCACATTCCCTGATGGCGACGCTGGAATTGCCGACGATACCGATGCTGCCATTTAAAAGGACCAGAAAATCATCCGGCGACATGTTCTTGAAAAAGTACATGTTCTTGGGATTTTTTGTTTCCCGGAAGGTCCGGATGGCATTGGAAAAACCGTCCGATCCGGCATCGACATTGGGCCAGAACCAATAGACTTGCGTATCGATGCTGGCCATGGCTTCAAGCGTAACCTTGACCTGTGTCTTGGCTTGCTCGATTTCAGTCGTCACCGGATGCTGCATGACCACATAGTATTTCTCCCGGTTGGGCAGCAGGTTGCCGACGCCATGATATTTTTCAGTCGGTTCGAAATCGAGAAAGGGGCGTGTCGTGACAACACCGCGGGCAATGTCAATCGACGGGCAGCCTGTGATAATCACCTTGTCTTCCTTTTCGCCCATCTTGATCACACGCTCACGCGCTTTTTCATTGGCCACGAGGTGCAGGTCGGCCAGCTTTGTGATCGCATGGCGGACCTTCTCATCAATGTTGCCGGTGACTTCACCGCCCTGGATGTGGACCAGAGGAATGTTCATGTAGGCTGCTGCAATGGCGGTGGCGATGGTTTCGTAGCGGTCAGCAATCGTGACAACGACATCAGGCTTCAGGTTGAAAAAAACAGATGACATCTCGATGATGCCCATACCGGTCGTTTTTGCCGAGGTCACCAGCGTCTCGCCTTCAATGACGCTGTAAACCGATGCCGCAATTTCAAAGCCATCTTTTTTGACTTCCTTGACAACGCTGCCATATTTTTCCAGCAGGGCGGATGCTGCAACAACCAACTGCAGATTAACATCCGGATTTTGCTTCAAAGCAAACAGGGCGGTGCGGATGCGAGAGTAGCTCGGCCGAGCTGTGACAACCACGCAGACATTTTTCATTTCATATCTCCCAAATGTTCGTATTGGATAAAGTCTCCTGCCCGGACCGGAGTCTGACAGACTCGACCCAAAACAGCATAGAGCTCGGAAACAGGAATTCCGTTTTGCGGCTTTTTGGCAGCCAGATTCTCCAAGGTCAGTGGGTCTCCTGGCTTCAAATCCGTTTGCGCCACCAGGGATTTGCCGAAAATCTTGCGCAATCCGGTTTTCTGACTTGTGATGGCTTCCTTATTATAAGCGGGGTCCTTCATGCGTTCAATTGCACGTATACCCTGGACCAGTTCCTGCAGCTGATCGATGGTGATGGACGACGATACATCCGGACCAAACTGTTCCTTGCTGAAGGTCACGTGCAGCTCAATCAGGCTAGCCCCTAGTGCGACGGCTGCCAGGGATGGGAAAATCGTCCCGGAATGATCCGACAGGCCAACCGGGCAATCATAGCGGTCCTTATAGACGCCAAGCTGGCTGAGACCGATTTTCTCTGGTGGGCAGGGGTATTCGGTGGTGCACTGCATCACCGAAACGTCTAGGCCGCGTGTTTTGAAAAATTCAACAGACTGGTCGATTTCTGACTGCAGGCTCATGCCTGATGAGAGGATCACCGGTTTACCAGTTTGGGCCAAACGTTCATACAGGAGCCAGTTGTTGATTTCACCTGAGGCGATTTTCCAAACCGGGACATCACAACGCTCAAGCCAATCGACCGCTTTGCTGGAAAAGGGGGAACTGAGGAAGATCAGGCCTTTTTCAATCGTATGGTCGCGCAGGCCGATCCATTGTTCCAGCGTGAATTCCATGCGCCGCCAGTAGTCGATCCGTTCCTTGTCCTGGTAGCTGAATTTGACGCGCCAAGGTTCATCCGGGGTGCTCTCTTCATCGGCTATATGGGTCTGGAACTTGATGGCATCAGCACCAGTCCTGGCTACCGCATCGATGTAGGCATGGGCCATGCCAAGGCTGCCATCATGAGCCTGGGCGATCTCTGCAATAATGATGGTCTGCCGGGATAAGTCAAAGGTCTTGCCTGACAAGGATAAAATCGGATTCATACTTGTTTCTCCTCCCAGTAATAGGGCAGCCAGTCGGCAAGCGCCGATGCCTGGGAGCCAATGTATAGTTTGACGCCTTCCGGCATGAGGACGATGTCATTGAACTTGCGCAGAAGCTGACTGACTGTAACTTCGCCGTGGCGCGGATTTTCGGTTTTGTGGATGCCATCATGGTGAAGCGGCTGCGGAACCATGTACCCCATGGCGGTCAAATCCTCACGCATCGCATCATAGAAAAACTCCGTAGTATTCAGATCGACACCACACAGGACAATTTTCTTGTAGCCAGCAACCAGGCCAAATTCGACGATCGTCAGCAATGAAGCCCGCTTGCGAAACAAGGTCAATTTCTTATTGCGTCTATTCCATTTGAGCAGGCGACTTAGAAAACGCATGGCGAAATCAATCTGGCTTACTGAGAGAATGGGCAAGGATGGATTGTCCAAGAGATAAAAGCGGTCCCTGAACGACTCCGGGACCATGTGAAACCGCTTTTTGCCACGGGGCCCATCTTTGTACAACATCAGCGTATTGGCGTAACGATCCCAGACCTTGGCAAAATTATTGAAATAGATCGCCCTTGATTCGGGTTTTGAATTTTCGAAAGCGTAATACGTCGGTACAAAAGGATGCAAGAGCCAATGATTGATGCCAAATGAATCACCGGATGCAATATCTTGCCACTGCTGGTCGGTCAGCCGGTTGATCGATCCGCCGCTGCCCAGGATGAACAGGGTATCGCTTTGCTTCTTGGCTCTGATCTCTGACATGGTCAGCCACCGGCCCTCTCGACCGAGGCTATTGAAAAAGACAGACAGGATCTCAAAGGCGAGTCCTGCCGGCAGATAGAAAACATATAAATACTTTCCGATGGCCCTGCGGATCCGTGTTTTCAAACTACTCTTCTGGTTCATTCATTAATGATTTGCCTTCGCCGCTCGTTCGATCGGATCGATGACAAATAGTTGCTCCATTCCGCTAATATAGTCCTGATTGTCCAGGTCCAGGACAGCCCGGCAAGTTTGGTCCGTCTCGACCAAACCATTTTGAACCAGCATCCGGGTGAAATTCAGCTGGGAAATCAGGTTATGCTTGGCATGATTATACCAGACTTTGGAGAAATGGCTAAGGCTGTGATCGACGGTGGAATAGCCTTTGTAGTACAGCGTTTTCGTATAGAAGAAATTCGCCTTGAAAAGCTTGATTGTGGCCGGATTGAAATGCAGCAAATCAAACAGGACATTGGGAATCATGGTCGGCGTACCATAAAACCAGAACTGATGTGGTGAAAACATGGCGCGCGTGGCAGGGGTGCCCGTCCGAAGCAGCGGAGGTGAATATGCATAGCGGACTGACTTGAAGACGGCGAACTGAAGGTCGTTGACAAAACTGAAATCGTTGGCTTTGAGAATGCCCTTGGCATTGTCGCCATTATAGTAAGAGATATCCATTTTGGAGCCATACTGTTCAGCAGGTGGTAAGGATTGGGGGCCACGATAATTGAGACGAATGACCACATCGAATTGATCGATTTCCTGTGCAGAGTCTTCATCATTAGGGGCTGGGCCGACAATCGCAACTCGCTTGCCGTCGATAAACTGGGCAAATTGACGGTCGATGTCCGAATAGTATCGGCGAGCAATTTCAAGCATGGATGCCCGGTCGCCTCTGGACATATCATGGTAGAATCGGGCAAGGTCAGCTCTTTGATTGTTTTTCTCGAATGATAAATATCGGGAGAAAGCCTTGTCTGCTGTCATGGGATCCGACTGATCGACTGCAGCACGAAACAGCAGCTTAGATTTCTGCCGTTTGAGTTGAGCAAGGCCAGCGGTAGCATAGATGCTTTTCAAGGCAATTTTTCTCAGCTCATAACCAGCTCGATAAAGGCCACTGGCCGTTGCCTGGACTTCCAACGCCAGCCACGTGCGAGGAGACAAACGCGATTCATCCAGGCCTGGAATCAAGCTATGCAATTCTTCCGCGAGCTTTTCATCCAGTTGACCGGTTTTGCGCAGAACAATGTTTTGGGCCAGGCAAGTGATCAATTTCTCTGACAGACCTTTTTGCCAGAGTTTGGGGCCGAAATAGTGTTGAAGGTGTTCCTGGACCTTCTGAGCTAAATCAGGCTGCGAAGAACTGAAGATCCGGTCCAGATCCTGATAGCAGATCAAGCCAGCATCTGATTTTCCCAGATGAAACAGGATTGAGTTGCCTAGAACATGCTTCAGTTTTACTTTTATTTCCATCAATCGATCCATGATCCCTTCTATGTCAGATTATCGTTGGATCCATTCAACCAACTGGTTGGCATTGACAAAGTCAAACAGTTCAAAATCTTTGGCCACGTACATCATATAGAGTGTGAGTGCCAGATTCATGAGGAGCAGGACTAACACAATGATCCTCTGCTGGTTATTCAAATAGCGGAATGCGTTTGCACTGAACATATATTTGACGAGCTGGGCATTGCGGCGCAAGCGGTGAATTTCATCAAAAAAGGCGACAGCAGGCAAATACAAGGTCGTGAAAAAGATGGCTCGCAGAAACACTTCTTGCTGACTCTTTGTTTCGGGATCGAGTTTGCCAGTCGTCTGTCGATCGATCCACCAGACGGTTAATAAATCCAGACATTGATGAATGACTTGGATTCCAAAATAAAACAGGGAAAAATCGCCGATGTAATGGGCATAATAATTCAATTGGGGTGAATCGAGCCAATCAAGCATTGGATTCAGCGCAATTTTAACAATAACCGCACCCATGCTGAAAATGGCCAGCAACACCATCATCCAGCGGTAGAAGGACTTGCGCGGCAGTTTTAGAAGTGGATACAGGGGCACATAGAAAAGTGCAGAATAGTGAAATGAAGTGGCGATCAAAATTAATAGATACGATACAATGGCTTTTCCGTAAGCCATGAAGTAAAAAGCATACAAAATAAAAAGAAACATGAACAGATTTCTGATCTGGTTGAGGTCCCAGACCAGCGGATAGATGGCATACAGCAGGATCACTAGATTGTTGTGCTTGCTTCGGACCAGTAATACCATCGTGATCAAAAATAAGAATCCAGTCAGCCATAGAATCTGGGTGAAATCTCCACCCAATTTTTTCACAACATTGACCAGAAATCCAAATCCTGGCTCGATGCGCATCGTTACTCTATCAAATTTTTCCTGATATTTACTCCAGTCACGGCTGTCAAGATTGAAAGCAAAAATTATCGCTGTAATAGCGGACGTGATCAGAAAGAAGATGCGGCTGATTCGTTTGGCTAATTGGTCATCAATCTTATCAGAAAGGAACCATTCGACAAGAAAAAAGGTCAAGCTAGATATGATCAGCGTGTTGAACAACATCGATATCCCTCTCTTTCAATAGATTCAATTTTATGCTAAAAATCCTTTAACTGTCGAGGTGGGTGCCAGTCAGGATCTTGCAGGGATGGTAAAAAGGCTTCAGGATTTCGCTGCATAGCCCGATAATGATACAGGGATCGTAGTTCATGCTGGAGCTTGAACAACGTCTTTTTCTGAGTTTTTTTGATTGCAGCTTTTGTCGCTGCATCTTCTTTGTGGATAATTTTCAATTGCGGCGAGTAAAGAATCGTCAATCCTAACTGATTGCTCAGCCAATGGAGAATCTCTTCTTCATAATACATGAAAGTGCCTGGGTAAAGTCCCAGGTAATGGTGAACATAATCCGGCGAAAAAATCAACGCACTTCCATGAAGGACTGGATTGATCAATTCCTTATCGGAATGACCTATGTCACGGTACAATTGTGCACCATTTGCAGAAGAGCGTCTAGGATTATGATTCTTCAGCCGGGATAGAGCCGTCACCAGCCGGATCAATCGGGATTGGATCAAAAATAATTCTCGACGATTCGAGCGTATCTTTCTGGAGACATTAGCCAGCGTCATGGGCGACAGACGAACAGGATTCTGGTGATTCTTTAAATCAACAGACAGAATATCTGGCCCGAGAATGTCAAACCGCCTGGTTTCATACAGTTTTTTAAGAACCGAGAGGAAGTCCTGTTGTTTGATCAGGGTGTCGTTATTGATCATGATGATGAAATCCGCTGTCAAAGACTCTTTGGCATAACGGAAACCGACATTATTGCCACGGGCAAAGCCAAGATTCATCTCATTTTCAAGCCAATGAATCTGTTCATATGCGCCAAATTGCGCTTTCAAACCTTCAAAGCTGCCATTTGCCGAGTGATTATCGACAACGACTATCGAATAGTATTCCGAAAACTTCTGGTCCAGAATGGACTGAATGCATTCCGCAGTATCGCGTTCCACCAGGTAGTGCAAAATGACAAATGAGAATTTCACAGCAGCACCTTAATTCTTTCTGAAAAATGAAAAGAGTGTAGTCCATTGACGCGTGATCAACAAGGCAAAACCATAGACAATGACTGCCACACTCATTTTCAAGAGCAGATTGAAGATCAGGGCATGATCCATATATGGATTGACGAGATATTGGGATAAAAAAACAAGTCCAAAGATGAGAAAATCCGGCAGAAAATGTTTGATAAAGCCTGAAAAAGGTCGATTGAATCCAAACCGGTTCAGCAAATAAAATGCAACCATGAAATGGATGTTGTATGCAATCGTGACACAGGTTGCTACGATGGTGATGTTTTTTGTCGCAACCCCAATCAAGATTGCCACAACGGTCAAAATGGTGTTGATCAAACCTGCAAAGAAAAGGAGTCTCGTTTCGCCTAGGCTCTGAAAAATAGCCCCGGAACTAGATGTGATCATTTGTGCCCAGACTGACAAAGCCAGGATTCTAAAAACAGGAATGGCACTTTCCCATTGATTGCCATAAAACAACAGGATAATCTCTCTGGCATTGAAAAAGCAAAAGGCAGCAATGAAGGCACCCAGCAGCGACAAGAGTTTGGCAATCCGGATGTACTGTTCATAGATATAAGCCCGATTATCCTGGTAATCCGACAAGATCGGGTGCAGGACAGGGGTGATGACATGGGTCAAATTAGCGATCGGATATTGCATCAGCTTATAAGCCTGATTGTAATAAGCCAGTGCACTCGGACCTATGAGTTTACCAATGAGCAGATTGTCAAGATTGCGCGAGAAATAATTGACGAAATTGAAAATGAACTGATACGTCGATAATGAACGTATTCTCTTGATGCAACCAAGATCTGTACGCCAATGAAAAATCAGCCTGGTGCTGTGGTAGTTCCAAGCAAACGTCAAACCAGAGACAAGAATTGAATTGATAACAATTGCGTAATATTTCAAACCGATCAAAGCAAGGACAATTGTGATAACCGCTGTCACGGCTGTGACGACAATTGTCCGTATACCAATGACCATGAACTTCTTTTCTTTCTGCAGGATTGCATTGGGGACTACGTTCAGCGCACTGAAAAACAGAGAGAACGAAAGCAAGATACCGATTGGAATGTAAACTGGGTTGTCATAGAAACGGGCGATAAACCACGAAAATCCAGAGAAAACCACAGACAGGAAAATTGCCAGGTAAATCGTAAAGGAAAAAATATGATCCAGATCTGATTTGTTCAGTGTTTTGTCTTGAATCACACCAACACCCAGACCTAAATTAGCAAAAATCAGGAAAAAACTTGTGAACACGGTCGTAACAGCTACAACACCGAAATCTTGTGGTGTGAGCAAACGTGCCAGAATCGCGCTAAAAACAAGCTGAACAAATATGTTCAGGTATTTGGAGAAGAAATTGATCATCACAGCGTTTCGCAACGTTCCTTGTTTCATCATGTCAGACCCAGGGTTGTTGCATCACCCAGCTTGATTTTACCAAGGCTGGCTGAATTCTCGTATTTGACTGACCCGCTATACATGAATGTCAGGTGCTGGTTTTCCTGGAATGTATTCAAGTAACGTTTGTACTCCCGGCTGCCGCCCTGGAAATTGCCATCCTTGGCGATGGTTTCATGACGTTTCAAATCGGAGGCCAAAAACTTGTAGTGCAAGAGAGCGGAATGGATTTTGTGGTCCAGTTGGTATGGGAACAGATAATGGGCGGATTCAAAAATCATCCCGGGTTTGAGTTTGAACAAGGGGAATTTGATCAGCAAGGGACTGTCTTCCTGGTTCTCTGCAAACAGGCGTTTTCTAGGCCCGCCTTTGATGACCGGTCCCCTGCGGGAGACGTCCAGCTGATAGGAATCTGAATCAAAATAGGGGTAACTTTCTTTTATAGACAGGTTTATGTCGACAGGGCTATAGATTTCCTGTTCGCTGTACATGTCGAGCATAATCGCAGCCATTCGATCCTGGCCTTTTTGTTCGAGTTCTCCTATCAAATCCTTCAGCGCCTTCTGTTCACAGTCAGGGTAGACAAAGAGTTCATCCGAGTCCACATACAAGTACCATTGATCGTACCCGTAACGAGCCAGGAGATGATTGATCCAGCCATATTTTTTCAGTGACTGGAATTTCTCCTTGACCTGGTAAACATCGATGTCGTTTTGCTGGACCAGCCACTCCAGCGTGCCATCACTGGAGCCGTTGTCCAAAATGGCAAAGCGCTGGATTCCCAGTTCCCGATGGTGATCGATCATCATTTTCAAGCGATCCAGATCATTTTTGACGACACAGATCAGAACCAGATGATCCGCTGCTTCAGGGATCGGATTTTGCCTGATCGTCTCTATGCCTGATTTCATGAAAGCTTGAAACATGGTTATGTTCCGAGGGCTCTGTCTCAAGTATGCTGCGAATGAACGTTCCCATTGATCCAGATTTAAAATGGTTTCTTTGACGTGCGCGTGTCTGGCCCATTTGAGGCGCAGAAACGCATAGGATGCATGGATCTGGTCAAGCACTTTGAATTTGGCCCTGAACTGGACCAAGCTTCGTGTCAGTCTGGGTGCCCGTTTATCCAGGAGAAAGAGGATTTTCTGATAGAGAGATGCCATTTACTCTGACTTCCTCCCGCTTCGAATGTCCTTGGACAGTGTCTTGTATTGCCGGAACTGGTCAATCATCAACATCATATTCTGATAATAGGTCTGCGGTCCAAATTGCAATACGGAATTGCGGGCTTGTGCCCGGACGTGATCCAACGTCGTCAGTTCTGCTTCCATGATCGCAATGATCTTGTCCCCAATCCTCTCCGGTTGATCAATCTCGACTAGAAAGCCGTTCTCTGTGTCACGGATGTATGCAGAAAAATCAGGAATATCCGAGCAAAGAACGACACTTTGGCAGGCCATCGCTTCGATCAAGCTGTTTGACAGTCCTTCAAACAGCGAGGGCATGAACACCAGGTCACTGGACCTGTACCAGTTACGAATGTCTTTCTGCTGGCCGAGCAGTCCAAAACAATGGCTCAGGTTTTTCTCCTGGATCATCTCTTTCAGTTCTGCTGAATACGGTTGAGTCAGCAGACCGGCCAGGACGAACTTGAAAGCTCTCCCCTTCCCGATCAAATACTCTGCCACCGGGACCAGAATTTTCTGGTTCTTTTGGGCAGTGACCCGGGCCGGAACCAGAATGCGCCAAGTTTTATCTTGTACTGGCTGCCGATCCTCTAAAGGGCAAAAATAATCCGTATCGAGCAAATTGGCCAAAAAGCCGGTCTTCGCTTCAGGTATCTTGAGCACCGTACTCAGATTACGAACGGTTAGCTGGCTGTTTGAAAAAACTCCGTCAAGACCCTGATAAAAAAACCGGCAGATCCAGACCCAAATCCGGCTTTGATTGTAGCGCAAAACACTGTTGCGGTCCGAGCCAATCAACAGTGCAGATCGGTTGCGTAATAACGAAAGCCCAGCGAAGCCAAGAAAAATATTCATCATGGTTGTATATGAGATGACAACATCCGGTGCGGTCTTCCGGATCGCCCGGCTCAAACGCGCCACGGCGACAATCTTGTCAATGGATTCAGGCATGATTCCTGAGTGGCCTTGAAGATCGATGATCTCGATGTCATCTCTAACCTGATAAAAGGCTTTGCTGCGATCATAGGTCATGATCTGGACGCAATGCCCTTTATCAGCCAGCAAATGAGCGGTTTCAACCACTTGTTTCGCAGCTCCACCCTGGCCCAAACCTGTGAAAAATGCAATCTTATTTGATGACAGCATGTTAACAGTTACTCACTTACGCATCGGCAATGTCGCGAAACTGGGGGTAGTCCCAATCACAATAGCGGACATTGAACAACCTTTGATGAATTTCCTGAGGTTGTGAGGATTTGGCATACTCCAGACTCTCTTGAGCAATCGTCGCGTAGTCCAACAATCGAGCGTGCTGTCTGGCGTGTTGGCGCAGACTACGAAGCAAGTCTGGATGGTCAATCAGCAATTGCATTTTCTCCTGGATTTCACGGACTGATCCATCGTACAGATAGAGACCGGATCCGTCAAGCAAATGACTGGTACTGCCATAGTAGCGAAGTATCATAGGTAAATGAGCTGCCAGGCAGTCTTCAAGCAGGGTGGTATGGCGTGAGTTCCAGATACCAAAATCGCAGTTTTTCAAGACATCTGCTGTTTCAGTCCGGCTAAGCCAACCGAGGAATAGAATGCGCGAATCTTTTTCCAGCCACTGATGAATCTCAGTATCATCGAGTGTACCAAAAAGAAGCAACCGGGCCTTGGGATTTTCGATCCGGGCAAATGCCTCAAGGATGCGGATGGCCTTCTTGTCAGCGGTCATTTTGCCGCCATGGACAATCAGGATCTCGTCATCACGTAGCTGATAGCGATCCAGGAAGGCTTCTCGGGTATCTGAACTTTGAAGTCTTTTTGAATCGGCGCCAATCGGCAGCAGTCTGACCTTCTCCCGAGGAACACCGAAATCTTCCCATAAAAACAGGCAGCGCGCGGGCGTGACTCCAAAATACAAATCAATCCAGGAATCATGAATCTGGAGGAAGAATCTCCAAAACAGTGAGTAATAAAGCGTGCGCAGCAAGCGATTCTTGATCGATATGCTGCGGTCGGCATGGTTGTCCAGGGCCAGGAACACCTCGGGGTGATCTTTCTTATAACGGCACACAGTATGAACGGAAAGCGTTGCCGGCATATGGTGAAAAATATAATCGGGCTTTTCTTCAACTAGAACCTGGTATAAATCTTTGAACAGGACAAACTTGTCCTTCAAATCACCCCAGATGGGCAATCTGCGCACCCGAAAACCATGTTCAATAGAATCCCCGGCAGGATACACTCGATTTTCGCCATTGAACCCGTTGGAACGCGTCGATGTTACCAGCACAACTTCATGACCAAGCTGCTGTTGATATAAAGGCAGGATGTTTTCCTGATAGCCATAGCCGGGGTTGAGATACTGTGCCACATGGACAATTTTCATTGCAGGCCTCTTGTCAAAATGGACTGGTATAAATCGATGTACTGCTGATATTTATCTTCGCGATTAAATTCGGCCACCGCTTTATTCCGGCAAGCTTGGGTGTAGATACTTTTTCCCTGTTCTTTGACGAGCAGAATCTTTTCCAGCAAGTCATCCAAATCGCCACGCTTGGCTATGTGCCCAGTCTTGGCATCGACACTTTCGACACTGCCGCCGGTCTGGAAAGTGATCACAGGCGTTCCACAGCTCATCGCTTCAAGATTGGTGGTCGGATAATTATCTTCCAGGGTTGGGTTGACGAACACATCGGCGGTTGAATAAAGTTCTGCCAATTGTCTGACGGAATCCGTGCGTGTCAGACCGATCATGTTGGCAGGCAAGTTGTTTTTCTGTTTCTTGGAAAGACCAACCAGAATGATACAGCAATCTGAAGGCAGTCGCTTGGCCAGCTCTAAAAAATAGTCCAGTCCTTTTCTGCGATCCCAGACGCTGGCTACCCCTAAGATCATGAACTTTCCATCCAGATGACGATGGCTGCGAAAGGTGCTGGGGATTGGCTGGAAAGTCTCTAGATTGATGCCATTGTTGATGACGACACGTTTTGTCTGGTTCTGGAAAGACAGGGCCAATTCACCCGCCAGCCACTGCGATGGCGTAACCAGTGTCAGGTTTGGCACTGAATTAAACAGTCGTTTCTTGTCGATGTAGTTTTGCCGGGAATTGTCCAGCAGGAGACTGATAGGGTAATCCCGCAAAGACGGGCAGTGCTCGCATTGAGTCTGCCATTTCTGGCAGCCGGAATAATCGTAATACGCACAGTGTCCGGTAAAGGACCAGCAATCGTGTAACGTCCAGACCACTGGCACTTCCTTTTCTGCCAGATACTCAAACAGCAGGGCAATATTGACATAATAGCCATGAATGGCGTGCAGATGGATCAGATCTGGTTGGTAGTGATCGATTGCCTGAAGCAAGCGATTCGTGGCCAGGTGCGAGGCAAACCCATGGCGATCGGTGATAAAGGTGTATAAAACATGCGTGATAAAATTGAAATTTCCAGCAAAATGGAGCTGGTCAGGACATTTTTGGGTGGTTTTACGGGCATAGGCTACCAGACTCTCTTGATTTTGCTGAATCAGGAGGTGATGGATATCAGCGGCAATCCGGCCTGTGCTGCTGACACCACAGGTGGCATTTATCTGGAGAATTCTCACGAATTGGCACCGTTTCCCTTGAGAGTAGTGTCACGCTCGGATGATTGACCATCAAGTTCTTCCTGAGGACTGGTCTCCTTCATTTTCTGGATCTGAAGCTTGAGAATGGAGACCTCCTGGATCAATTCATAAATACTCCGGCGCATGCGAGAAAGTGCGACGATTGTCTGGAAAATCAAAGCCAGAACAAATAGGATCGCTCCAAAGTAGACCAGATTCAGCGGCACTCCGATGCCAAGGAAATAGGAAATAGCTCCCAGGGCCTGTGGGAAAGCAGCAAAGACCAGCATGGCCAGTCCCGCACCGAGCAACATTAATGCATATTGATATTCAATCAATTCCTTGCGAAGGATATGAATGATGTAAACATTGAACAAGATGATGGTGAGAATAGCGAAAACCTGGGTGATCGTTTGCATGACAGATCCCTACACTTTCTTGATATTGGCAATCAGGATCGCCAGTGTGACTTTCAAGAGATAGTATAGCGCATGAAAGGGTCGGATGCTGCTGCGCCCAGTTGTCCGTTCCCGCATGACAACGGGTGCTTCAAGCACTCTATACCCTTTGCGGACTGCTACACAGATGGTTTCTGGCTCAGGGTAATCAAAGGGGTAACTGGTGGCAAATTGTTTGATGACTGTTTTGTTAACTGCCCGCAAGCCGGATGTTGCATCGGTAAAGCGTTGGTGTGTGATCAAGCGCAAGACCGTATTGAGCCAAACGATGCCTATACGCCGGGTCCATGTTGTCTGGAATCCTTCTTTGGTGATAAACCGGGAACCAATGACAAAATCAGCTTCGTTTTTCAAGATTGGCTGCGTCAAGACATCTGCGCTGGCTGGGTCATGCTGGCCATCCCCGTCCAGTTGAATGGCAATGTCATAGCCATTTTCCAGGGCATATTTGTAACCGGCTTGAACAGCACCACCAATGCCAAGGTTCGCGATCAGATGCACGACATTGAAATGATGTCTGCGGCAGACTTCGATCGTGTCGTCGGTTGAACCATCATTGATGATGACATAATCATAATCCGGTGTCTTATCAATAATTTCCGCAACCAGACTCGGCAGAATATCTGCTTCGTTGTAGGCTGGTATAATAAAAATCCGCTTCATGAACGCCTCCTATTCTCATGGCGGATAAATAAAATCCAACCTGTTATGCACATGAGAATCAGTGTTGTCAACAAAATCATGACCCCTACAGGGCCAACGGTTGACTGGTACTTAGGTCCAGCCAACAAGAATACCAGGTCACCATCCGTTTCGAATTCATTCACTGTCAAAGTGCCATCTGGATAAGTATCCGTATGACTGCACCAGACACCAACGGACTGAAGTACGTTGGGAGAAGTTCCTGAAATTTCCATCGCATAGATGTTGCCATCTGCAGGAATCACCTGATCTAGCTGGAAAATATTGAAGTCGTTATCAATGAGATCGGCTGCTGGCAAGATGGATTGGGACACTGTTTCGCCTGATTCTTCTGAGAAAATCCGGATGTATAGTTCCCCTGGATTTTCACGATCATAGGTTGCCATCCGGATACCGATCCTGTTCACAGGTTTACTGGCTATGAATGTCTGTATCAAGATCGACTCGCCTTGTATCCCTCCCATGGCATATTCAGGAGTATTGTTGCTAGCGATGATCTGGCTGTCAACTGCCACAAATCCGGCTGTTCTCATCAGGGCAAATGAAAAAAACACAACCAAAGCAACCATGACGAGAGTCACGAGCCAGCGAAAAATGTGGTCAACCGCTTTGTCTACTGTGATCATGGAGCCTTCCTCTCAGTAAATCAGCCGAGTTAATGTAAACAACGTATAGGTCAGGATCAGGCCACAGACACCAGCCAATCTGGGGCTTAGTGCCGATATATGGCTGAATTGCACAGGGCGCTTCAGGGCTAGAAATGGCAGTAAAAACAGTGGGATGAAATAACGCCCCTGTGCGCCGAGCATTCGTGTAGCGCCCACGCTGTTCACAATGTCGAAGACATACAAGCCAACGATGATTCCGGCAAATGTTAATGCAAATACGCTCCAGATGACCATGCGCTGCCACAGTTGCCATGAATGTGGCTGAGGTTCAGATAAACCGACTATAATCAGAAACAGCGGCACAATCAGAATGAGCATGCCCAGCGAATAATTGATCCATCCCAACATGTTAAGCCAGCTCAGATACTGGTAAAGGCTGACGTCCAGCGTGTGGAAAAAGGTTTGCATGGTAGGGCCAAGATTGTGCATGACATAGTCTAGCTGAGTATCATAAACGGGCTTGTTTTCAGCCCATTTTAGCCATCCTGCCACGAAACCATACAGCAAAGCGGCGGCTACAGATGCCCCGGAAACCAAATAACCGATCCGCAGGATGGCGGCAAATTTGGGGGTGTACTGTTTGAGCGGAATGATGAGATAGAGTAAAGCCAAGAGGATATAGGCAGGTTTGGCCAGAACGATAATCCAGAGGGATAGAATCGAGGGCAATAGTTCGTAATAATGAATAGGCTGCTTTTTCATGGCCAGTCGTATGATTAAGGCGACAAAGAGATAAGACATTCCATTCAAAACCGAATCCGCTGACAAGGCACTGGCCTGGAATACGGCGATCGGCATCAATGCGATGACCATCAGTGTATTTCTTAGGATTGGCAGCTGCCGGATCGCCAACTGTGTCAAAAAGACATAAGCCAGCAAATTCAAGATTCTGGCTAAGAGAATCATTTCATAAGCATTCCATTGCCAGACTCGACCAAGATAAAGGCCCAGACCTTGTGGCCAATACGTCATGGTTGAATATTTGGATTTATAACGATAATCCTGTACACCTGCCTCGCCGCTGGCAAAATAGGTGTTTTGCAAATGTCTGGTATGTGCAAGCCCCAGATTGAGGCCTGGGTTCATGACGCTGTCATCAAATTCTGAAAAGTTGGTTGGCATCTGGACATTTTTATCATTGGTTTGGCGAAAGATTGGCGTGATGTTACCGTAGGAGACATCAAACGATCTCAAGATATGGTCGCCTACATCTGGTTCCTGTCCAGATGGATTGATAAATGCAATTGCCAGGCCGCTGACCAAGGCTATGATAACAAATAGCTGATGGGTTTTAATTGCAAAGATTTGTGAAAATATTAGCATCGCCAGTGAAATGACCAAGAGGATCAAGGTCAAGCTAAAAAATCCCAAAAGCAGATTATCAGCATATGAGACTTTGAAGACGAGTCTTTGGTCGTCAGATTTCTGTCCATTAATGACAAGCGTTTCCTTGTAACCTTCCTCAGTCACTTGAACATACAGATCTTGATCAGGAGTGAGTGAAGTTAGGCGAACAGAAAATCGATTGGTTTCAAAATTGATGGTATCTGGGAAATCAAATCTGGCCCGGATGGCTTCGTTCTTCATCTGATAAAGCTGCCGGGAGGTCCCCAATATCTCACCGGAATTAACATTAGACAGACTGGCTTCCAGTTCAACTTCCCCCGGTTCAAATCCTGGACCCGGGAATACGATTAATTCAAAGGTGCGAACAGGTTCATTAGCATAGAAATGCTGCTCGATGACCTGATTGGATAAAGATAATTCGACTAGGTCGGACTTTGGATCAACATATTCGATCGAATTCTTTGTTGTAAACACGCGAAAATTGTAACCCATGAATGCTACCGTAATCACGAGAAGCAATAAGACCCTGCTCACAAATGGGTTGTTTAACATTTTAACGATTTTCATTATGATCAAAACTGCCCCTTTATCTTCCTGTACAGGGTTCGCAAACTGAACGGCAGCAACTTTTTAGTCAGTCTTCGCAACCTGACGTCGAGCGTATTCTCATATAGGGCTTGCAAATGATGATAGTCATCAGTCAGATGCTTGATCAGATCGAGCCGTTCACCCGCTATGCCAACCCATTTTGGGGCATCATAAAATCTCATTTTATAAAGAGCATTCATAACGGTAAAGGGTCCGCGAATCGAAAAATCAAAGCCGCTTTTATTGTAAGAAGAAACATAATGCCGCAAATTGGTGTATTCGAGTCGGGCCAGTTCATCTGACATCACAACACCTGTATAATAACCGGCCTGCTGGGCGATAAAGGGGTAGATCCGCTCGAGGGCGTGGGAGACCGAACCATCATCTGGCAGCGGTTCCTCTGGGAAATCTGTGTAATCCATCTGGTTATCAAAATGTGCCTGGAGCGCGGAGGTGCGGAACCAGAAAAAAGAACCGAGCGGGGCGATCACGCGTTTAGTATCTGAAATTGGAACTGTCAGGCCCATTTTTTGGGCCAGAATCCTGGTGTTGTCAAAATTCCAAGTCCATTCGTCACCAAGACTGAAGAAATAATAAGAATGATTCGGTTCAGGGGGGACTAAAAGACCCAATCGGGGATTGTCGGTAAATATCTGGAGAAGATTGGCGACGTAGTCTTTGCTGAAAAGCATGTTTTTCAGGGATTTCCAAGCAAAACTCTCACCAACTGATCCGGGCTTGACCTGGCCGGATTTCTTGTCATGGACAAAGCAGACGTAGTCATACTGGGGGATGACGTCGCGCATCCCAACCATCAGGCTTGAGACATCACGACCGCGGTTATTGATGACACGGACCTCGATCTTGCCCTGCGTAACACCAGTGAAGCGGTCCAGGATGACCTGCCTCTTCTCTTCTGTATTGGTCGAAATAAAGATATCAGCATCAGCTGGTATGGCAGAGGCATACTGGGCCATTTCATCGACCAGGTCCGGGAAAAACAGATGCATGACCAGGGCAACCCTGGGTATGTTGGAAGACAGGTCTGAAGGGACCATTTTGCATGTCGTCGGCAGGATGTAGTTCAAATGCAGGTTCTTGGCCAAGTCATCAAGATGGCAAGTCCGGAGGAGATTGTCCCAGATCAGGCCGGTGTCAAAATCGGACTGCTGTTCGAGCCAGTTCATCAGTTCAAAAGCTGGTTGGCCGGTGGTGTGAAAAAGGATATCATCGTATTCCTGAAAAAAAGATCGTCTCTTAACAATTGGACATTTAAGATCTGCCACCATTTTTTGGTGGTAATAGAGGATTGGGTTGGGATTGAGCGTTTCCAGACTCGATGAATCGACCAGGGTATCCCATTTGAAGCCGAGATCGGCGAAATGGCGCGTAAAAAACGTCTCGTGGCGGCCAACGGCATCGTTGTAGCCGGGCATAGCGGGCAAGTTGTCCCAGTAAGACTGGAACGCATCAGTCATGAAAAAGCTGTGTCTAAATCCGCAGAAATACGACTGGACATGGACCGGTATAAAACCATAAACATTACAACCAGTTGGGTCGTTTTCATGTTCGCCATGGCGGGTCAGGCCCCAGAAATCGACATCGCGCGGGTCCATAGCGGCAAAAACGTCACGGAAAGGATACAGGGGCCCGAAGACCGTGTTGTTGGCGAGGATGATTTCATCATAGGCGGCAAGGTCTGTCCAACCGATGGCGTCGAGGCCGGTTTTGTAGCCCCAGATGTCGAAGCCCTGGTTCTCGCGCACGATCACGTGTGGCGTGAGAGCAAGCAGTTTCTGCTTTTCCTCAACCAGGATCTGGCCATTGATGACAATGACAAGCGCCTCAAGGTTTTCCTTGAGGTCGTTTAAAAAGTATGGCACATAGCGGTCGACGATCCCGTCGGCGTCGTAGAAAGAATAAATTCCGAGACGCCTGGAACCGGTCGGCAAGACGGACATGACTCCTCCTGTGGGGTGATCTGGGCTCTAAAAACTTTCCTTATTCTATCACACTGGTCAAGGCTTGTTGATTGTCTGGGTGATGACTTCGTACACGCGCTCGATGGACTGCCAATTCGCGGCTGGGCTATAAGTCGCCAGTGCGGTCTCGCGGGCTTGGGCCAAGATCGGCTGCTGGGCCTCTCGATCGAGGTAGATGGCCTTGATCGTGTCGTACCACTGGCCTTGCTGGCAGAGGTAGCCGTTTTGGCCGGTCTGGATCGCATGTTTGAAGGCAAAGGTCGGAGTGGCCACGGTCAGGGTCTCGACCAGGGCGGCTTCGAAAAACTTTAGCTCGGACTTGCACTGCGTGAAGTCGTTCGGGTAGAGCGGCGCGATGTTGACATCGACTTCGGCGATCAGGCGCTGCAAGGTCAGGAAGTCGATAAATTTGTGGAAGCGGATTCGGCCCTGGTCGGAATAGGCCTGCAGGCGCGGCGCGAAACTCATGTAGCCCGCGACCAAGATCTGGATGTCGGGGAAATCATCGAGCAGGTCGCACAGTTCATCAGCGATGCTGTGCAAGTCGAAATAGTGCGAGGGCGAGCCGCTAAAATAGCCGATTGTGAACGGCTTCTGGTCCGTGGCCTGGCGCTTTTCCAACAGGCAGGTGGCAGAAAAATCGACCTGCTCGTGGTTTAGGAAGTTGCGGATCACATGCACAGGCTTTTGAAACTGCTGCTGAAGGAACTGGCCGAGGTAGTCATTGGTCGTGATCATCATATCGGCCAGCTGCGCAGCGAGCTGGACTCGGGCAACGTAGGAGAACCAGAAATTCAGCTCCGTCTCGGTGCGCTGGTCAATGTTCTGGACATTGGCCAGGGCCGGCACATGCGCGAGGTCAAACACGAGGTCATCGGTGTCGAACGCGATCGGGATGCCCTGGTTGCGGGCCGCTGTGATCAGGGTTTCCAAGGCAAAGGTCCAGCGGAAACGGGCGATCGTGACCAGCTGGCAGCGCAGGACGGTGTCCCGGATCCTGTCGAGTTCGTCGGCGAAGAAAAAGGCCGCGCGCCAGCGGGCACTCGATTCGAGCGCCTGGGCCATGTTGTAGACCCGGTAGCGGAAGGTCGAGGAGTCCGGCTTCTCGTAGAGGAAGACATTGACCTTGTAGCCGGAAGCCAGATGGCTGTCCAGCTTGTTCAGGCGCTGCTCGAGTGGTTGTTTCCATGGCTCAACCGGGAAATAATTCTTGGCTTTCAGAGGCTTCATGACTGGCCTCCTGTGGGTAAGTGCCTGAGCATAGCCTCAAGCGGCGTGTGCCAGTTTGTTTGTCCGGGATCGATGATCCGGCGCTGGCTCTCTGGCAGCATCAAGGCCAGTGTCTGGTCAGCGGCGCGGGTCAGGGACAGGGCGATTTCACGCAGACCGATTTCGACCCGGAAGGGCGAACGAGATGACTGCGACAGACTCAGGCTGTGAAAGACAAAGTCGACGGAGCTATTTTGGGCATCCCCTGTCAGGTCGATGCTGGACAGGCAGTTCCGGGCAGTCAGAGCCGGATCGAGACTGATCACCCGCAGTGCCAGCTGCTGCTGGGCGGCGATCTGAGCCATGGGGGTGAGGATTGCAGACAGCTGGGCTGGAGTCAGGTGCTGGCTCAAAAGGAGATTGAGCCGGGTCTGGCTGGACGGGCTTTTAAAGAACAGCATCTGGGGCAAGTCGGTGTCAAAGTTGTCAGGTTGTTTCGCGTCTGTCGAGCTGGTTGCAGGTGCCTGGGGTTGGCTGGTCTTGCGGTTTTTCAGGCTTTTCAGCTTGTCCTTGCCCAGGGTCAGGATTTTGAAGGCAGTGCGGATCGGCCAAGCCAGTTTCCAGCTGGTTGAGTGGATGATGTCAAGGTAGAGGTGCTCGAAATGCGCAGCCTGGTCGCGCAAAACATGGTTTTCCTCGGCCTGCTGCTGGATCAGGGCAACCAGGTCTTCCCTGCTGGCTTGCTGCAGCGGGTCTACGAGGGGTGCTGGCGCTTTTGCCGGGTGATTGGGATTCATCATATCCGGTCTGTCCATGGCCGACGCACTCATGCCTGGGGATGCGTCATGTACGCATCGGTCACCGGCTGCATCTCACCGATCATCTTGATGTGGCCTTTTTCCAGCCACATCACGTGTTTGCACAGGCGGCGGATCTGGTCGATCGCGTGGGAAACGATGATGACGGTCGTACCACCGACCATCATCTCACGGATTCGCTTTTCACATTTTTCCTGGAACAGGTAGTCGCCGACGGCGAGGATTTCGTCGACGATCAGGATTTCCGGGCTGGTCAGGGTAGCGACGGCAAAGCCGATGCGGGCGACCATGCCGGAGGAGTAGTTTTTCATCGGAACATCGATGAACTCGGCCATTTCCGAGAATTCGACGATCTCGTCAAAGCGGGAGCGGATGAAATCGTGCGAATGTCCGAGCACAGCGCCATTGAGAAAGATGTTTTCGCGTGCGGTCAGCTCAAGGTCAAATCCGGCGCCGAGTTCGATCAGCGGGGCGATCGTGCCCTGGATCTTGACCGAGCCGGTGGTCGGCTTGAGGATGCCGGAGATGATTTTAAGCAAAGTGCTTTTGCCGGAGCCGTTGAGACCGACGATGCCAAAGACATCGCCGCGCTCGATCGTGAAGGTGATGTCGTGCAAGGCCTGAAAATCCTCGTAGACGAGCTGGCGCTTCAGGGCCAGGACCACGTACTCCTTGAGGTTGTGCACGCGGTGCTTGCTCATGTTGAAATGCATGTTGACATGATTGACTTCAATAATGGTCATCGGTGCCTCGCTTTGCGATCAGATGAAAAGGATGAAGCGGTCCTGGTTCTTTTTAAAGACGAACAGACCGATTGCCAGTGACACGAGCGCCACGACAGCGCAGATCACATTGGTGGCAAGTCCTGGGACCGTGCCGTACATCGTGACCTGGCGGAAATAGTCGACATAGTAGAACATCGGGTTGAATTGCATGGCAAATTGCATTTTGGCCGGCAGGGCGTCGTAGGGGTAGACGATCGGAGTCAGGTAGGTCCAGGCGGTCAGGACAACGCCATAGAGGTGGATGATGTCGCGGAAATAGACCGCCCAGCTCGAGAGGACGAGGCCAATCCCGATTGCAAAAACCAGGAGGTAGAGCGAGGGGACAAAAAATAGCAGAGCACTCCAGTGCAGCGGCACACCAAGGATCAGGTAGATCAGGACGACCGCAATCAGGGAAAACAGGAAATTGACGAAGGCAAACAAGGCCTTTTCCAGCGGAAAAATGTATTTCGGGATGTAGACCTTCTTGATCAGGGACGATGCCTGAAGGACCGAAGACATGCCGGTGATCGTGGCTTCGGAGAAGAAATTGAACATGACCGCGCCGGACAAGTAGTAGATCGGGAAATTTTCGATCTTGACCCGGAAGATGTTTTCGAACACGGCGGTGATGACGAGCATCATCAGGAGCGGATTCAGGACACTCCAGAGAATACCAAGGATCGATTTCCGGTACTTGATCCGGATGTCCTTGAGGATCAGGTCGTGGAGCAGGAAGCGGTATTTCAGGAAGACCTCAATTTGGCCTCTCATGCTTGTTTGGGCTCCTTGTAATACGCCTTGTACCAGCTGACAAAGGCGGCGAGACCGTCTTCGATCGAGGTCTGGGGCTTGAAATCGATGTCACGGGCGAGGTCAGAAACATCGGCATAGGTGCGCGGCACATCGCCGGCCTGCATCGGCAGGTATTCTTTTTTGGCAACCTGGCCGATGGCTTTTTCCAGAACCTCGATGAAATAGCCGAGCTTTTCCGGGTTGTTGTTGCCGATGTTGTAGATCTTGTAGGGAGCCGAGCTGCTCGACAGGTCGCCATCGGTCTCGGTCCAGTCCGGGTTGGGCTGGGGGATTTTCGCCGTCAGGCGGGCGATCGCGGCCACGATGTCATCGACATAGGTGAAGTCGCGCTCCATCTGGCCGTGATTGAAGACCTTGATCGTTTTGCCGGCCAGTATGTCGCGGGTGAAGGAGAAATAGGCCATGTCCGGGCGGCCCCACGGTCCATAGACGGTGAAAAATCGCAGGCCGGTGGTCGGGATGCCATAGAGGTGGCTATAGGTGTGGGCCATCAGCTCGTTGGCTTTTTTGGTCGCGGCATAGAGGCTGACGGGATGGTCGACGTTGTGATTGGTCGAAAAAGGCACGATGGTATTGCCGCCGTAGACCGAGCTGGAGGAGGCATAGAGCAGATGACGGACCGGAAAGTGGCGGCAGGCCTCGAGGATGTTGAGAAATCCGGTCAGGTTGGAGTCGAGATAGGCGTATGGGTTCTCAATCGAATAGCGCACACCAGCCTGGGCGGCAAGGTGGACGACATAGTCCGGGCGCAGGCGGCGGAACAGCTGGTCAAGCTCGTCCTTGTCCTTGAGGTCGATGCGGGAAAACTGGAAGGCCGGAAAGTGAGCCAGATTGTCGAGACGGTCTTTTTTCAGCTGCGGGTCATAGTAGTCGTTCAGATTGTCGAGGCCGTATACGGCGTAGCCATGCTCGAGCCAGTAGCGACTGAGATGGAAGCCGATGAATCCAGCGGCACCGGTGACGAGGATCTTGGCGGTGGAGTCGAGTTTCTGGGTGAATGACATTGTTTTATCCTCTTGCCGTTAGTCTTTGCCGAACAGGTCGCGGGTATAGACCTTTTCGGTGACATCGCGGATGTCGTCGGTCAAGCGATTGGCGACGATAACGTCAGAAATGGCCTTGAACTCGTCGAGGTCGCGGATCACACGGGAATGGTAGAACTGGTCCTCGAGCAGAAAGGGCTCATAAACGACAACTTCGATGCCTTTGGCCTTGATCCGCTTCATGACGCCCTGGATCGAGGACTGGCGGAAATTGTCGGAGCCGGCTTTCATGGCTAGGCGGAAAATGCCGACAACCTTGGGCTTGCGCTGGATGATCATGTCGGCAACGTGGTCCTTACGCGTGCGGTTGGCATCGACGATCGCGCCCATGATGTTATTCGGGATGTTGGCGTAGTTGGCCAGGAGCTGCTTCGTGTCCTTGGGCAGGCAGTAGCCACCATACCCGAACGAGGGGTTGTTGTAGTGGCTGCCGATGCGCGGGTCGAGACCAACTCCTTCGATGATCTGGCGCGAATTAAGGCCTCTGAGCTCAGCGTAGGTGTCAAGTTCGTTGAAGAACGCGACGCGCAGGGCGAGGTAGGTATTGGCGAAGAGTTTGATCGCTTCGGCCTCAGTCGGATCAGTGAACAGGACGGGTACGTCCTTCTTGATTGCACCTTCGAGCAGCAGGTCGGCAAAGATTCGCGCCCGCTCGGACTGTTCGCCGACGACGATGCGCGAGGGGTGCAGGTTGTCGTAGAGGGCCTTGCCTTCGCGCAGGAATTCCGGCGAGAACAGGATGGTTTCGGTCTGGAATTTTTCGCGGACTTCTTTCGTGTAACCGACCGGAACGGTGGATTTGATCACCATGACGGCGTCCGGATTGATCTCAAGTACCGTCTGGATCACAGCCTCGACCGAACTGGTGTCAAAGAAATTAATGTCCGGGTCATAATTGGTCGGGGTGGAAATGATCACGTACTGGGCGCCAGAAAAGGCCTCATTAGAGTCGGTCGTGGCGCGCAGGGAGAGGGGCCGGGTGGCCAGGTATTCCTCGATCTCGGTATCGACGATCGGTGATTTCTTGTTGTTGATCAGGTCAACTTTGGCCTGGACGACATCCAGGGCGACGACTTCATGGTGCTGGGCCAGCAGCACGGCGTTGGACAGGCCGACATAACCGATACCGGCAATTGCGATTTTCATAAAACGCCTCTTTCGATCCGTAATAAACTTAATCGGATAGAGTCTACCAAATTTGGCGCCGGAATGAAACTGATGACTCTGATTGGGTCTTATCAGAGTATAAATTTCAGCAATCTACTGTTCTGGACGGGAACAAATCCCTCTGATTTGCATCTAATTCACGGGATTGCTAAGATAATACCGATTTGCCCAAATTTTCTGACTGGAGAAAGTACCCATGAAACAGACGAATCGCTCTATGACACCCTGGCTTCGGGTCATCCTGCTCGTTTTGCTTGCAGCTATTCTGGTGCTGCCACTGGCCGCCTGTAAAAAGGAAAAAGAAACCATAGCACCTGCGACCATCGAGCCAACCACAACGGCTGCGCCCGTGGAAACAACCTCCACAGTCCCTGTTGAGAAAGAAATCGCAGGTTACAATCCGATCAATGGCTTGCCAGTGACAGATCCGGCTGCGATCAGCGCCCGGCCGGTTGGCATCATGATCAACAACATCAAAACCGCCACACCCCAGGCTGGCATTGGCTCGGCTGACCTGCTTTACGAGATCGAGGTCGAAGGTGACATCACCCGCATGATGGCCGTCTTTGCCAATCCAGCTGATGTACCGGAAATCGGCTCGATCCGCAGCCTGCGCCATGACTTCATCGACCTGGCCGGTGCATTTGGTGCGATTGTCGTCCATTTTGGCGGCTCCTATGCGGCTTATGACCAGGTCATGATCCAGAAAACCGATCACATCGACAGCACCAATGCGGATTATGCCTACTGGCGCGATGCCACCTGGCGTTCCAGTCGCGGCTACGAGCACAGCGTCAAGACCACGGGTGAAAACTTGCTCAAGGCGATCGACAAACTGGGCATGTCTGACCAGAACACCAATGGCAACCGTGCTTGGTTCTACTTCCAGCCTTCAGCTGACATCGTTCCGGCTTCTGGCGGCAGCGCGGCCAAAGTAACGGCCCCCTTCTCCAATTACGCAGTCGCCACCTTCACTTATGACTCAACCAGCAAGACCTACAAAAAGGGCCAGTTCAACGCCGACCAGATCGATGAATCAACCGGCAAAGCACTCGAATTCACCAATGTCCTGCTGCTCCAGACGACGGTCACCCAGTTCAATGGCGACATCCTCAAGGAATACGACCTGTCCTCTGGCTCGGGTTACTATCTGACCGGCGGCACCTATGAAAAAATCACCTGGAAAAAAGGCGGCACCCTGCAACCCTGGATCTTTACCCGCACCGACGGCAGCGAGTTGACCCTCAACCGCGGCAAGATCTACATCGGTATCCTGCGCGACACCAAGACGATCACGATAAGGTAAACGGACGCGGCGGTGGTGCGTGGCGCGTGGCGCGGCGGTGCCGGATCCTCTTGCCGGCATCTGTGCCAGATTCGCGGCGGTGCCGGATCCTCTTGCCAGCATCTGTGCCAGGTCGTTAAATTTGGACGGTAGTCTTTGAAAACCTGAAAAGACTACAGCCTCAGTGTTTCTCAATCTTACTAAAACACATTATTCTCAAATGAGTGCCTGGCACAGCTTCAGAAGCCGTGCCAGGCACCATTTTTGAAGATAGAATTGATGAAAGCAACTTATCCTTACAGCCTCAGGCACTTTCAAGGATTCCAATTTTGTTTTTCATGATTGGGTATCGGATCCACTTGCCGGCATTTGTGCCAGGTTCGTGGCCGTGCCGGATCCACTTGCCGGCATTTGTGCCAGGTTCGTGGCGGTATCGGATCCACTTGCCGGCATTTGTGCCAGGTTCGTGGCGGTGCCGGATCCATTTGCCGGCATCTGTGCCAGGTTCGCGATCATCCACGGCCGTCCCGGTACCAATTACCGCCCAGCGTTGCTCACTGCCGTACGAGCGAGGCCGGGAAAATCAGGTCCTTGATGATGGAGCGGCGGGCGATGGCAAAGCGGGTGTAGTCGCCGGTGAGGATGCTGGCCAGTATCTGGAATATCCGTACGGGCAGTAAACGGGAGAAGCTGAGACGGCGCTGCACAAATCGTGTTTTAGCGTCGACCAGATCGGCGCGCTCTGACTGCCCGAACTCGCGCAGGGCGGCGGCGAGGCGGGGAAAGCGCGCCAAGTCGCGTTCAAGCAGGGTGCGGGCATGGAGCTGGCTGTCGAGGAGATGCTGCCAGCGGGCGCGCCAGGTGGTCTGGAGGCCGGTCTGCTGGCTCTCGTGCTGGCGGTAAAGGAACGTGGCGGCAGGCAGAAGTCGCAAGGCAGGACCGGCAAACCAGCCGATCCATTCATCGTGGTAAAACGATGCAGCCGGTATGGGCACGGTCAGGAGCCAGTCGCGCTGGATGGCCAGAGCGGCGCCGGTGACGAATACATGCCGGGCCAGAACGACCTCCGCCCTGCCCGCCTGAACAAGCGCCTGTTCGTGGGGTGGGAAAAAGTATGAGCGCCAGAGGGTCTGGCCAGTGGGATTCATCTTGGCATCGGCAATCAGGCCATCGGATTGGATGGCCTTGGCGCTGGGGTTCCCGGCGATGGCTGACTTAAAAAGTGCGACTCGCTCGGGCAGCCAGCGGTCATCCTGGTCAGCAAAGAGGATCCAGTCCATGTGGCAGGCGTGGGCGCAGGCGAAGAAATTGCCGGCGACGCCGAGTCGCTCGCCAGGAGGCAGGATGGTGATCGGCACGGGACTTGTCTGGGCGATGCCGCGGCAGATAGCCTGAGTGTCGTCCTGGGAGCCATCGTCGCGGATAACGATTTCATCCGGTAGGACGGTCTGGTCGAGTATGCTCTGCAATTGCTCAGCGATATAGGCAGCGCCTTGGTAGGTGCACAGGGCGACCGAGAGGGTCACCGGTCGGGCGCCAGGTTTAGGCACCCTAATGTCTCGAGAAGGGCTTGTCATCGCGTCAGTCTCCTTCCCACTTTTCAGCGGCAAAACGGCAACAGGAAATGCTGGTACAGGCCGTACAGATTGACCAGCAGGATTGGCAGGAAAGTCAGGCACTGAAGTGTCCGGTATGAGAGGGTATGCTGGATGCCCGGGCGGCGCAGGAGTAGGAGTAGTGGCAAGGCCAGAGGGAAGATATAGCGCGGCTGGACACCGTCTACGGTAAGGGCGCCGACCGGTGTGAAACTAATGTACAAGGCCAGGTGGACGAGGACCAGGCTCACGAGTGCGGTTGCGGCCAGATAGAGGCTTTGCGACCAGGGCAAAGCAGGCATTGAGAAGCCGTCCTCGGTGCGGTCAGGCTGGTCGATCAGGGCCAGGATCACGAGCAGGGCTGCGATGGCGATGGACCAATTAGCCGAGCTGATCATCCCGGCATAGGCGTAGGATAGCACGGCGGTATTGCCGAGCAAGAAAGTCCCGAGGTTGGCGAACAGATCACCCAGGATGATGCGAGCAGCGGCGATGGGCTGGGAAAAGATGAAGGCCAACTGACCGGAGACGCTCGTACCAGAGACGCGCGCGTCACCGCCTGCCTCAGGCTGGAGTAGGCCGGGCAAGATCATCTGGGACAAGATCAGGGCGATCAGGGCCGTAAGGAAAATCCAGTACAGCAGCCGCTTCTTTTCCGAGGTGAACTTGCTGGAGGGCATGAAGTAGGCGGTTGCCACCAGAGGTACGTAGACCGATTTGATGCTGTTGAAGGCGATCGCGGCCACGGTCAGCAGGACCAGGCGCCCCTTGCTGAACAGGCGGTCCGGGTTGGCCCATTCATCGAGCAGAACCGCAAGAAACAGGAAAGATGCGGCGATGGTCACGGTGTCGTAGGTGAGGCGCGTTGCCTGGAACAGCAGGGTTGGCAGCAAGGCATAGGCAGCGAGAAGATGCTTGCCAAAGGGAATGAGGCGGATCGCCCAGGCGGTCAGGCCAAGGTAGACCAGCAGGCTGAGGGTGCGCGCGACAAGGATCGCAGATGAGAGTGAGCCGCCAAACCAGCGGCTGAGCGTAAAGGCCAGGATGCCTGGCACGTAAGGAACGTGATGGATGCCCCACGGTTTTTCCTGCACTATTGGCGTGGCCAGGGATGGCTCGTCCATTTTTTCCAGCCAGGCAGTTGCTTGCTGCTGGTCGAAACGGGTATCAGCCAGTGGCAGGTCCAGGTCTGACAGGCGCTGGGCAGCCGGGGTCAGCCAGGCGACATCTGCGTACGAGCGCACCAGCATTGATTTGAAATGGATTTGTTCGTCCCAGCCAAGGAGCTGCAGCGGGGACAGGATGATCATCAAGCCGCCGAGACTGGCACCGAGCAGGAGAAACCAGCGGGTCGGCGTCGAGAAAATGGGCAATGAACCACTGAGCAACAGGCCGAGCAAAAACAGTCCGACCGCCAGGAGGATGACTCGCTGGAGGTTGATGGCCACTGAGCGGTCGAGTGTGACTGCATCCAGGACAAAGCCTTTGTCTGGAACCACCAGTGTCACCTGATCCACTTGTACATCGACAACAGTGGCAGTTTGCTGCAGGTCGCGCGGTGCCTGGTCCGCGATCAAAAGGTCATGTTCTGGCGATGCGGCGTCAGGCTGGTCGGCCTGGGGTGTTCCAGACAGGCGGATATAGATATCAGCGTCTGTCGCGCTCTGGTAGGAAAGGATCACCTGGCGAATGATGCCACCGGGGATGACCAGCTCGATGGTGGCCTGGTCTGCGATCGAACGCAGGCGGCCGTTTTCCAAAGCAAAGCCCTGGCTGGTTTTGAAAAGCGTATCGGCGGAGAGGATGACGGACGGACTGCTGGCCTCATCAGAACCAAATGAGTCTGACAGGGCCAGACGGTTGAAGAAAAAGCGCTCGACAGCAAAAGCCAGCAAAACAGAGAGGGCCAGGATGATGACGATGCGCAGGATGCTCCGCCACACAGGACTCAGTCCTCGCTGTGGCGCCGGTTTTTCAGGTGGCGGTCGATTTCACGGTTAGCCTGTTTCCTGGATTCGTCGTCCCGCTTGTCATAGTTTTTCTTGCCTTTGGCCAGACCGATTTCAACTTTGACCCTGCCGTGCTTGAAATAGAGCTTCGTCGGCACAAGGGTCAGGCCTTCGGTGCGGGTCTGGCCGTACAGACGCAAAATCTCGTTTTTGTGCATCAGGAGGCGGCGGGTGCGCATCGGGTCCTTATTGAAGCGATTACCCTGTTCGTAGGGGCTGATGTGCATGGCATAGAGCCAGAGCTCGCCATTGACGACGGCGGCATAGCTGTCACCCATGTTGACACGGCCCTGGCGCAGCGATTTGACCTCGGTGCCAGTTAATTCAATGCCGGCTTCGAGGCGTTCAAGAATATGGTAGTCATGGTAAGCCTTGCGGTTCTCCACGATCAGCTTGGTTCCGGATGTTGATTTAGTTCTTTCCATCATTCACATTACCTGTTGCATATTTTCCCAATATTTATCAATTTATACACACTATCCACAGAGTTATCCACATTCCGCACCGACATTCCAGAAAGCAAAGGGCCATTTTTCAGGCCTGAACAGCTTCGACCGCATGCTTTTCCACAGTGTCACTAAATCTAAATTCACATTTTTCATACAGAGCTGTCAAGCGCAATGCACAGATACGGACGTGGCAAAATTGTTTCTTTTGTGCACGGTGCTGTCTTTTCGTATGGTTCAGGCCAGTTCCAAGGTAGCGGTGGCATTAAGGTCGAGACCATCGCGCCGGCCGTTCTGATAGGCATAGTAGCCGGCGGAGGCGATCATGGCTGCGTTGTCGGTGCAAAACTCAAAAGGCGGGCAGAGAAAGTCCAGTCCAGCGGCGCTGGCCCGCTGGCTGAGGGTGTCGCGCAGACAGCGGTTGGCTGAGACGCCACCGGCAACAGCGAGCCTTTTCAGACCATGCGCCTGGGCTGCGGCGATGGCATGTTCGGTCAGGTAGTCGACAATGGCTTGCTGGTAGCTGGCGGCAAAGTCAGCTTGCGAGACGGGGCCGGTCCAGATAGGGTCCGGCTCGTCGTTGCCTGCTGTCTGGCCTGCAGCCTTGTCCTTGCCGGCGGCTTGGCGTAAGCGGTTGAGCTGGTTCAGGGCGGCGGTTTTAAGGCCGCTGAAGGAAAAGTCGAGGCTGTCGGGGAAATGGGTCCGCGGGAAGGTCACGGCCTGCGGGTTGCCACCAGTTGCCGCTTTTTCCAGCAAGGGGCCACCGGGATAACCGAGCCCGAGGGCCCGGGCGATTTTGTCAAAGGCTTCGCCGGCAGCGTCATCGCGCGTCCGGGCGACGACTTCGAATCGTTCGTAGTCGCGCACGACGACGAGATGGCTATGAGCGCCGGAGACGACGAGGCACAGGAAGGGTGGCTCCCAGGCAGGATCGGCCAGGTAGTTGGCTGCGATGTGGCCAGCGATGTGATGGACACCGACCAGAGGCTTGCCGGTGGCAGCGGACAGGCCTTTGGCGGCGGACAGGCCGACCAGCAGGGCGCCGACGAGACCAGGGCCGTAGGTGACTGCGATCGCGTCGATTTCTGCGAGCGTGGTGCCAGCTTGGGTCAAGGCCTGGTCGATCACGGGCAGGATGGCTTCGACGTGCATGCGCGAGGCGATTTCGGGCACGACACCGCCATACTGCTGGTGTACAGCAGCCTGGGTGGCGATGATGTTGGACCGGATCTCGCGACCGTTGGCAACGACGGCAGCGGCGGTTTCATCACAGGATGACTCGATGCCGAGGATCAGGCAGGGCTTTTCCATCAGAACACCAGGTGGGTCCAGCTCTGGTCGATCAGGACCAGGGTGCCGAGGACGATGACATAGGCGGCGCTGATCAGAAAGCCCTTGTCATTAAGTTTTTTGATCATGAAATTCATCGCCAGGTAGCCGGAAATGGCTGCCGCGGTGATGCCCAGCAGCATATTGACGATGCCGATGTCGCCCATTACGGGGGAATCGGCTTTGACGATGTCCACCAGATCCAAAAGGAAGCTGCCCAGGATCGCCGGGACGGACATCAAAAAGGAGAACCGGATCGCTTTTTTGCGGTTGACTCCAGCCAGCATCATGGCAGCGATCGTCGAGCCGGAGCGGGAGATCGCCGGGGCGATCGCCACAGCCTGGCCGATGCCGGCATAAAGGGCTTCCTTATAGCCTACACCCTTCTCGGTTTCCTCTTTCGGCTTTAAAAGCACCATGACCAGGAGGATCACGCCGGTGGCAAGAAATTCATAGCCGAGTGAATTGCCGCCGAACAGGCTTTCAATGAAATCGCCGAACAGGACGGCGGCGATGACGGCGGGCAAGGTAGCAATGAGCAGGCGGATGGTCCTTTTGCCCAGAATGTCTTTGAGAATGGCCAGGAGGTCCTTGTACATGATCAGGACGACCGAGATCAGGGTCCCCACATGGACCATGGAGGTGAAGGTGAACAGGGATTCGGCATCCATGTCAAAGACGCGGCCGAAAAGCGTCAGGTGCCCAGAACTGCTGACGGGCAAAAACTCAGTCAAACCCTGGACCAAACCCAGGAAAATCGCCTCGATGAAATTCATGCTGCCTCCAAAAGTAGTGTCAGGCACCGAAAACGGACCCAAATCAATCCGATTCTACCACATCTTCCGGGGGCCCGTGCTATAATGTCGCCATGTCTGCCAAAACCAGTGTCAACTATTATAAGCCGCCGAATAAAAATACAGCCACGATCCGCAGGGTGATCAGTGTGCTGGTTATTATGGCGCTTGTGATCGTGGCCGCTGGGGCGGCTTCGTTCACAGCGGCCAACCAGCTGATGCGCCAGGAACCAGGCCAGCTGCAAAGTTTTTCCAGCAATGTCATGCCGCGTTTTTCGGTGATCAGCTTCCAGTCGCTCGATGAGCAGACGACACTCAGCGGCTGGTTCTTTCCAGCCCAGGGCGATCCGGTCAGCACCGTGGTTCTGGTCCATGACAGCGGCAAGAACCGTTTGCAATTCGACATCGACATGCCGCGGTTTTATGAATTTTTCGTCACAAACCACTACAATGTGATTTCGTTTGACCTGCGCCATGCGGGCAAGTCGGAAGGTCATTTGTCCGCCTACGGCTATGCCGAGTGGGAGGATGTGATCGCGGCGATCCAGTATGCGCGGCGCTTTACCACGACCAAGGATGTCCTCCTGTATGGGTTTGGCAGCGGTGTGACGGCGAGCCTGTTTGCCTGGTCACGTCTGCCGGAACAAGTGACAACCGCGGCGAGCGGCAGCGAGACCGGAGCGGAAACGGACGACAATGCAGGGGATTCTGGTCCGGCACTTTCGGCTATGGACCAGAAAATTGCCGGGCTGGGTTTTGACCGCTCCTACGTACGCGGACTTTTGCTCGATACGCCCTGTGTCCAACCAGACAACTACATTCAGGCCGTCTATCGCAACGGTAATCTGCTTGGCCGGGTTTTGCTCCAGCACACGGTGCCCTATGCCGTGCGTCTTTCGGCCAGCAGCACCAGCCAACGCAGCCTGGTCACGGTCCTGAGCCAGATCCAGAAACCGGTTTTTCTGGCCTATAATGATCCGGACACGTTCGTCGGCGCGGGCGCGATCCTGCCCATTGTCCAGGAACGCCAGCGGCTGCATCCGGATACAACTTCAGTCTATGTCGATGCGACGCCCGGCTCTATTTCCGGATACAAAAACAACCCCGAGGCTTATCTCGGGGCTGTCAAAGATTATCTGGCGAGGTTTATCGGCTAAGTTTTTCAGAACATTTTCCGGCGGCTGAACCAGACAATCGTGAGTGCGATCATGGCCAGGCAGGCGATGGTGATGGCAATGAACGGCCAAGGGTTGGCGAAAAAGGCTGCGCCGTCAAAGGGGAACGGGATGTTCTGGCCGAAAAAGCTGGTGATCGCGGTCGGGGCCGCGATGACGATGGTCATGGCAGCCATGAATTTCATGATCTGGTTGACGTTATTGGAGATGATTGAGGCATAGGCGTCCATCGTGCCATTGATGATCGAGGTGTAGATATTGGCCATTTCGAGGGCCTGACGGTGCTCGATGATGACATCCTCCAGTAGATCCTCGTCTTCCTCGTATTTTTTCATCAGCTTGCTGCGCATCAGGCGTTCCAGCACGGCCTCATTGGACTTCAGGGAGGTCGAGAAATAGATCAGGGACTTGCCCAGCTGCATCAGCTTGAACAGTTCCTTGTTGCTGACGGATTTGTTCAGCTGGCGTTCAGCGGTATCGATGGTCTTGTCGATGAAGCGCAGGTATTTGAGGTAGTCCTTGGCGCCGGCGAACATGATCTGGAAGGTGAAGCGGGTCCGGTAGCCGGTGATGAAATCGCGCACGCGGTTGTTGCGGAATGCGTCAAGGACGCCGTTTTCACGCAGGGAAACGGTGATGATGCAGCGATGGGGCGCGATGACGATGCCGAGCGGCATGGTCTCGTACTTGGTGTTGTTGTCTTCACGGCGGATGAAGGGGAAGTCGGCGATGATCAGGATGCTCTGGGTGTCATCGTCGAGGTCGATGCGCGGCCGTTCTTCTTCGTCCAAAGGATAGCGCAGGAATTCCGGTGGCAGCTCGAGTTCCTTTTCCACGCGCATCAGCTCTGCTTCGGTCGGGGCGTAGAGATTAATCCAGCAGTCGGTCTCGATCTCGTCAACGCGTTTATGCTCCGGCACCATCCGACCATTGATTTCTTTCAGTTCGGTTTTGTAGATTTCCAGCATTGAAAGCCCCTCCTTCCTTTGGATCTAAATAAAAAACCTGGCAGTCTGCTGGCTGCCAGGTGTGTTTTCGATCATTACGAGAACCGCATGCCTGCTGGCAATTAGCCAGTCTCAGACAATACGGTGACCCCTCCTGATCGAGCTTTGGCACTGAGTGACCTCGGCTTGCCTTCCGGTCTGTTCCGGAAGTTGCCAGCTGCATTAGGTTAAGCCTTAATCCGGCAAAACCTGGTAACCCATTGGCGTCTCTCGACGTTTCCGGGCAGCAGCATCTATTCACACAGGAGCCTCACCTAACAACGGGTGCAAACGTGAAGTCGCGCAGCGATGGCGCGCACACTGATTCTATGCCTTGTAAGGAGGGCTGTCAATAAAGGGACCCGGTCCGTTATGCGGCAAATATGCAATTTGCTGCATAACGGATCGGCAAAACAGGTCGACCTAGTCTGTAGGATGAGATTCGTTATGCAGGGATGTGAATGTTTATCCAAAGTTGTGATTTTGGGACCCGGTCCCTTTTTCAGCCGGTGGAGCCGAAGCCGCCGCCGCGGTTATGGCCGATGGTTTCGGGTGCGTTGTGTTCGGTGAATTCGGCGTGTTCGTGGCGGGCGATGACCATTTGGGCGATGCGGTCGCCTTTCTGGATATAGAGGGTGCCGTAGGGGTTGTCTTGGGGGTCGAGGAAAAGGGTGGTGTCGAGCAGGGGTTGGAGGGCGTCGTTTGCGTGCTGGGCTGGGTCGGTGATGCGGTCGCGCAGGCGGATGGCGCGGTGGGTGGTGAGGATTTCGCTGAGCAGGGTCGGATTCTGGGCGATCCGGCCGGGCAATGTGGCCGGATTGAAGGTGTTTTGCAAGATGACGCCGACTTCGTTGCGATAGTCGGCATCGATGGTGCCGGGTGAATTGGGCAGGCGGAGGTCGGTTTTCAGGGACAAGCCGCTGCGGGGACGGATCTGAGCTTCGGTGCCGGCCGGCAGGGCGATGACCAGGTCGAGCGGCAGGACGACCGTTTCGCCGGGCCTTATCGCGAGGTCACGGGTGGCAAACAGGTCACAGCCGGCGGCATGTTTGGAAGCATAAACGGGCTTGCGGCCGTCTGGTCCGAGCCGAATGGGGACCTGGATAGAATCGTCTGCGAGGATGGTTTCATGGAGTTCGATCATGGTTGGACTGGATTCCTTTCTGTCTAGGTCGTTTGCTCGGTTGTGCTGTGAGCTATCGCCGCAGCCATCAGATGACGCCGCGCTGGTAGTGGCCGGTGGTGAGGCGCGTGTCCAGCCTGGTGGCGATTTGCTGAGCCAGGGCCAGAAAATCAGCGCTGGCCTTCTTCCCTGCTTCCGGCGATGTTGCGTGCAATTGTCGTGTGCACTGGATCAGGGTTCGCCGTTCTGCCGCGTTTTCATCGATGAAATAGAGACGCGAACGCCAGGACTGTGACGGGCCCAGGACGGTTTGAAGCGTGGTGAATTCGTCGGGCACAGCGAGCAGGTCACTGTTAAGCAGGTCGGCTTGACAGGTCCGGGGGTGTGGCACCACCAGGAAACGGGCGCCTTTGCGGTCGGTCAGCCATTCGGGCTTGCCATCGTCGGGCTGGCTGGAGCGAACGCAGCGCCGGCACTGCTCCTGATTCTTGCCGATCGGGCAATAGGTGGTGCTCATCAGGCGCAGACGGCCGTAGAGAGGCCGTTCGATCGTCACGGCAGGGGCATCCGGCAGCGCGGAAAAGTCAGACAGAACATCGGTCAGCTGATCGATGCTGAGTTCAAGCGACGGGCAGAGGGTAGTTGCACCACGGTCTGCCGCCTGAATTAAAGCCGGTGTATTGAACAAATTAGCCGTCGTATCAGCGATCCGGAGACGATTTTCCTGTTTCGGATCCCAATAGGCTGGCCACGCTGTGCAGACTCCGTCGATTGGCCATTGGGCAGCTGCGGCGATCAGGTCGGGCAAGACTGTGGCATTTTGACCCGTGACCAGGGGCGGCCAATGGACGACGATCCGGGCCTTGGGTTCTACTGCGCGAATGGCTGCAGCAGCCGATGCGATGCGTGCGTCGTCCAGAGCGAGCAGCGGCAGGATGTAGACATCGGCGCCACAGGCGATCTCAGTTTCGTGCTCAGGCAGCTGGTGGAAAAATGCCGAAATTTCGGGCTTTCCGATGCTTTCTTTGGAATCTGCAGAGATGGCTGGATTTATGATGGGATTGGGTGTCTGAGTTCTGGCTGGAGATTGCTCTGTCACCGGTATTTTACGCCGGGCTGCTTGTGCCAGCTGGTCGCCAAGCTGGGCGAGTGTCTCCCGCCGCAATTGGTTGAGCTGACTGATGGTCAGATAAATGGGATCGGCGAGGGTGATCTCGGCTACCCGGTAAGCGGTACCACCAGTTTTCTTCAACTGTTGTTCGACCCGGTCCGGCTGTAAAGGCTGGACGGCTGGATCGGCCGAATAAGGGACGGTAGCTGAGCTGCCGGTAAATGGGCCGGAAGTGACTTTGGCGTCGAGAGATTGGGCGTTGAGCATCATGCGGATGGCGGTTTTACGGCTGTCGGCCTGCAGCGCCAGTTGCTCAGCTTGATGGTCGCTCATGCGGTAGACCAGGTCGCCACGCTGCAGGTTGCGCAGCGCATCGGGGTGAAAACCCTTGATGATCAAGCCGTCCGGACTGGACTGGCAGGACCCGATCGGGGCACTGGCGATGGCCTGTTCGGCGGCTGGTGGCTGAGGACGGCGCACAGACAGGATATCCCCGGCGGCAAGCGGCAATGGGTGGATGGACTGCAGCCAGAGCTGCCCTTTTCCGGCCTCGATCCGGCTGATTGTGCCAGCCAGGACGCCGTGGCTACCCGGTAATCCTTGGACCATCAGGTTTTGGTAGGTGTGGCCACGCCAATATTCGGTTGAGAACGAGCCGTCACGGTTAAAAGCCTGGAGCAGCCGTTCCTGGAGCGTCGCGATTTCAGATGGCCAACGGTCGATGATGTTGCGCGCAGACAGGCCTACGGCCAGGAGTTGAACGTAGCGGTCGAGCGCCAGGCGATAAGCACCGACCGCCTGACCGACATATGCCGGACTGCGCATCCGGCCTTCGATTTTCAGTGAATGGACACCGGCCTGAACCAGCTCTGGCAGATGGAGCAACAAGGCCTGGTCTTTCGGACTATACAGGGCGCCAGACTCGTGGCCGAGCTGGTAATCGAGGCGGCAGGGCTGGGCACAGGCGCCGCGATTGCCGCTGCGTCCACCGATCAGGCTGCTCATCAGACACTGGCCGGAAAAGCAGATGCAGAGAGCTCCGTGGATGAAGACTTCGGTTTCGAGGCCTTTCTGGCGGGCTTGAGCTGCCAGTTCGGCGATTTCCCGGCCGCTCAGTTCGCGCGGCAACACGATGCGCTCGAGACCCAGATCCAGAGCCAGGTCCATGTCATTGGAGCGGGCCAGTGTCATCTGGGTGCTGCCGTGCAGCGGGATTTCGGGCAGTTGGCGCTGCAATTCCCGGATCAGACCCGGATCTTGGACGATGATCGCATCAATACCGGCAGCAGAAGCTTCGCTGGCCAGGTCCAGGGCGGCGGGCAATTCATCGTTGCGCAGCAAGGTATTCAGCGCGAGATAGCCGCGTGCAGAATGCTCGTGCAGAAAGCGGATGGCAGCGGGCAGTTGTTCCAGGGTCAGGTTTTTTGCCGCACTCCGGGCACTGAAACGGTCAAGCCCGAAGTAGACAGCGTCGGCTCCATTTTTGACAGCGACCTCCAGTGCCTCGAGGCTGCCGGCTGGCGCTAAAAGTTCGGGCAAATGGATGTGGTTTGGAATCAAATGAAGTCCTCCAGTCTGGACTGCTGGTAGCCTGCCAGGGTCAGAGGCGAGGATGCAGAGTGAGAGAATTCAGGTTCAGGGATCGGTTCGGATTCGGGTTCGGGTTTTTGGATGGGCTCGGGCTCGGAGTCCGGGATGGGTTCCGATTCGTCAACTAAGTTGCCAGTTTCATCATCATCCGGATTGTCTGTTACATCAGCTTTTTCCTGCGCTTCAGCGGCTGCGAGAATTTGTTCAAAGCGTTTTTCATATTCTGCGATCAAGCGCTGCATGTGCAACTGATCCTTGCGCATGTCCCAGTTTTGCTCCCGGACGCGGTCGAGCTCGGTTTTCAGTTGCTGTGTCTGCTGGGCCAAGGAAATTTTTTCCTTCTGTAGGATTTCGCTCTGGTGCCGAAATTTATTGACCTCGTCCATGGCATTGACGAGCGCTAAAATGGTGGCCATGGATTGGCTGAGATGTGGGCTGGCCAAAAGAACCTGGCGGATCATTTCGTCTGCCTGGGCAGCCATTTTGCGAATATGGGTTTCGTCCTCGGTTGCGGCCAACTGGTAAGCAACGCCGGCAATCCTGACGTTGACGCGTTTGACTATTTCTGGCACGGGTGTTTACTCCAAAATAAAGTGTTGGGCGCACGAGCGCACGATAAGCCAGGGCAAGCTAGTTCGGCTAGCAAAGATCAGCTAGAATCTTGTCCAGTATAATTCACACTGGACAAGACGGCAACAAAAAGCCAGCCTGCTTCGCTTGGGCAAAGCAGGCTGGCTTGTTTGAAAAAGGTCAGGATTGGGTTCGGTGATCAGAAACTGGCTGCGGCCTAAAGAGCTATCAGCTCCTCACCTCAGGCCATTTCGTTGAGGCGTTTTTCGAGGGCTTCGAGCTGGTGGGCCAGTTCGACCGGCAGCTTTTCGCCATAGGAGGTGTAGTGGGCGCGGATTGATTCGACTTCATTGAGCCATTCGTCTTTGCTGACCTTGAGGAGCTCGGCCATGTCGGCGGCGCTAACGTCAAGGCCGGCGGTATCGATGGCAGACTCGGTCGGCATGTAGCCGATGGCAGTCTTGACGGCTTCACCTTTGCCGGACACACGCTCGACAACCCACTTGAGGACGCGGCTATTTTCGCCGAAACCGGGCCACAGCCATTTGCCGTTTTCGTCTTTGCGGAACCAGTTGACGTAGAAGATCTTGGGCAGTTTGTCTGCAGTCGACTTGGAGCCGACGTTGATCCAGTGCTGGAGGTAGTCGCAGACATGGTAGCCGCAGAAGGGCAGCATGGCAAACGGATCGCGACGGACCTGGCCGATCTTGTCGGAGATGGCGGCGGCGGTGATTTCCGAGCCCATGATCGAGCCGAGGAAGACGCCATGGTTCCAGTCAAAGCTCTCGTGGACCAGCGGGATGGTGGATTTGCGGCGGCCACCGACGAGGATCGCCGAGATCGGCACACCGGCCGGATCTTCCCACTCGGGGGCGATAACCGGGCACTGTTTGGCAGGAGCGGTGAAACGAGCATTCGGATGGGCAGCAGGTTCGCTGGAACCCTTGGTCCAGTCGCGGCCCTTCCAGTCGATCAGGTGCTCCGGAGCATCGGTGCCGATGCCCTCCCACCACACATCGCCGTCGTCAGTCAGGCCGACATTGGTGAAGATGGTGTTCTTGTCGATGCTGCGCATGGCGTTGAAGTTGGAGTCGTCGGAGGTTCCCGGAGCAACACCGAAGAAGCCAGCTTCCGGATTGATGGCATAGAGGCGGCCGTCGGCACCATATTTCATCCAGGCAATATCGTCACCGATGGTTTCGACTTTCCAGCCGGGGATGGTCGGGATCAGCATGGCCAGGTTGGTCTTGCCGCAGGCGCTCGGGAAAGCACCAGCGATGTACTTGACATCGCCTTCGGGGCTGGTCAGGCGCAGGATCAGCATGTGCTCGGCGAGCCAGCCTTCGTCACGGGCCTGGACAGATGCGATGCGCAGGGCAAAGCACTTCTTGCCGAGAAGAGCATTGCCGCCGTAACCGGAACCGTAAGACCAGATCAGGCGTTCATCCGGGAAATGGCTGATGTATTTCTGTTCGATCGGAGCGCAGGGCCACGGTACATCCTGCTGGCCTTCGGCGAGCGGGGCACCGATCGAGTGCAGGCAAGGTACGAATTCACCATCGGTGCCGAGGGTGTCGAGGACAGCCTGGCCCATTCGGGTCATGATGCGCATGTTGACGACAACGTAGGGGCTGTCGGTGATTTCAACGCCGATCTTGGAGATCGGGGAGCCGATCGGGCCCATCGAGAAAGGAATGACATACAGGGTGCGGCCCTTCATGCATCCGTTGTACAGGCCCTTCATCGTTTCCTTGAGTTCGAACGGGTCGATCCAGTTGTTGGTCGGGCCGGCATCTTCCTGCTTGACGGAAGCGATGTAGGTGCGGTTTTCGACACGTGCTACGTCGGATGCATCACTGCGGAACAGGTAGCAGCCAGGGCGCTTGTCCTGGTTGAGCAAGGTCGCAGCTCCAGTTTCAACTGTCAGGTCCAGGAGGCGCTGGTTCTCTTCTTCCGATCCGTCGCACCAGTGGATCGCATCTGGCTGAGTCATTTTTGCAACTTCGTCAACCCATGCTTGCAATTTAGCGTGTTTGTTCATGTCAGGGCTCCTTCCAGAAATAAATTGTATGCCGTCCCTCCGCAATCGTTTCCGATAAAAAAGTTCCGGCTGTTCCCTCGCGTCCCGTACATTGTTCCCCCCAAGACGCTATGAAATTAATCGTATCATACGGGTTTTGAGATTTCAATAATTGAATAATAGAGTTTGGCGAATTGCGCCGGTGTCAACGCTTCCGCCCGGACATTCCGGTCGGCCGGCAGGTTTTCGATCAGATTCAGCCAAGTTCCTGGCATTATTTTGCCGTTTCCTGCCTGTGTGAACCCATTGAGATTGTTGTAAAGCGTTTTTCGGCGCTGAAGAAAGCAGGCATGCAGAAATTGGCCAAACCTGGGCAGATCCTGGGCAGCAACCAGCTGTACGGGATGGGGTTTGAGCTGGAGGACGACGGAGTCGACATGGGGCTGGGGAAAATAACTGCCCCTCCCTACTGTCAGAACACGACGCAGGGTACCGATGCTGGCTGCCACGATGCCAACCGGACTGTAGCCTTTGCTGCCGATGGGAGCCATGATGCGCTCAGCCGCTTCTTTTTGCATCATCAGCGTCAGGCTCTGGCAAAACGGCAATTCGGTCATGATCTTGAGCATCAGGTCGGTCGTGACATAATAGGGCAGATTGGCCACGACTTTCACTGGTCCGGTCCAGTCCTGGCAAAGTTGCCTCAGGTCCTGGCCCAGGGCGTCACCATGGACCAGGGTCACGGTGCCAAAGGACGTGAGCGTGTGGGACAGAGCGGGCAAAATATGGCGGTCGATCTCAATGGCAACAACTCGCCCTGCACGTCGTGCCAGTTCAACCGTCAGATGGCCCAGGCCTGGTCCGATTTCGATCACCAGGTCTTCTGGTGTCAATTCAGCCAGGTCGCCGATGCGTGAAACGACCCGTTCATCGACCAGGAAATTCTGGCCAAGGGAGCGGGTCGGCTGGATGTTGAATTGAGATAAAAGCGCCTTGGTTTGCGCCAGATTCATAAAATAGTCACCTCATGGGAAAGAGAGGATATACGCCGTGCGGTTGGCTGTAGGCAAGGCCTGTCCGCCCAGTGTCTCGCCAGGATCGAAGCAGGCATCGAGCAAGTCATGGTTGCTGTGGACGGCATGCAAGTCGGCGATGACACCCAGTCCGTAATCCTCGATGAAAACAACCGTTCCCATGGGCAAGGTGGGATAGATCTTGCCGTCGATGCGTTTGCCGTAGGTCGCCACAAGGCCGCGCTGGGCCGGTATGCCGGAGAAGGTGTTGTGATTGATCGCGGGCGAATGGTCGCCCATATGCATGCAGACCTCGAGGCCATCGTAGCTTGTGATCCGGCGTTTGCTGACGGATTCGTACGCAAAGATCTTGCCATCGACCGTGATCGTACCATTGCCATTGTCACTGAAGGTTTCGTAATTCTGGCGGCCATTTTCTTTGAGCAGCGGCTTGATCTGGTCAAAGCTGTTGAGCACGGTCGACCCGACCCGGCGCCGGTCAATCGGTTTGATGACAACTTTGGTCCCGCGGCTGATCACTTCCTGGACGGGATCTTTGATGATCTCAGTGCCGATCTGCTCACGACTGATGAAGACCCCGTCTTCATAGATTTCTTCGAAAATCAGGTCGCGCTGGCCGTTCTGGCCCGGGGTGGCCACCTCGGTTTTGCCGACTTCCAGGTCCGGGTTGTCGACATAGACTTTGCCGAAAGGGATCTCTTCCGTGATCCGGTATTCGCGTTTGTCGACCGCTATATAGACCAGCGTGTCGTCAGAGGGCTGCTCCACGCGGCTGCCATCGGACAGGTCGATGTCGTCATAGCCGGAACGCGACAGCAGGTCAACGCTGGTCAGTGGTTCGCTGACGGCTTCGACTGCGAGGCCACTCCACATCAGGGTGAATTCAGAACGGCGCGTGATCGACAACTCATAGGATTGGCCAGGTTCGAGAGAGAGATCGGCTGGCAGGCTCATCAAGTCATGGTCACCAATCTGGATCTGGGCCTCATCGACCGCATCCATCAGGCAGTTGGCATAGGTCATCTGTTCGACCCTGCCCTCCGGCTGCAAAATGGTGACCTGGCTGGGAATTTTGCTAACATCCAGAAGGACCGTGTGTTCGAGACGGGGTATTAGCAATGTGGCCCAGAGCATCAGGGCCATCACGAACAAGAGCAACAGCCGAAAGACTGTCCGGCTGGTCCTGAGGTCCATGAACCGGACCAGGTTAACTGCCGCAAGTCGGCGAACATATGCCATCGTTGCAGGAAGTTGGCCAGGGGAAAATACTGGCCCTTCAGGGCGTGATCTTCTTTTCATGACATGCATTATGGCTTCCTCGCTGTTTTTTGTCAATTTTTGTTGTTTTTTGAGGGTCAAATATCCTTCAGCTTTGCGGTGAAATCGTTCGTCCGATCTGCTAGAATGATGGTCATGAAGAAGCATGAATCTCAGATCCTGCCCCGGGAATTGTCATTGGAAAAAAACAGGTCCAAGAGCCGGCGAAAGTTCCATTGGCTGGTGCGGTTGCTGGTAGCCCTGATTTTGGCAAGCCTGTCCGTCTTGTCGTTATTGGCCTACTGGTCGACTTTCAATACCGTGACCGTCACACTGCCCACACAGGTTTATCAGGCCAGCCGCCAGGCAACGATTGATTACCAGGTCGTCTCAGCTGCGCCTGAAGCAGCTGGCGAGACACTCGCTGGCGAAAACCAGGTCTATATCAGTGCCCTGGCCCAGTCTGTGCGCCCGGTGTTCCAATACACCTTTACGGCAGATTCCTCCCAATCCATGACCGTCTCCTCTCAGGTCCTCGCCACCCTGCGCATTTTTGCCACCAAGGGCCAGGACCAGTTGCTCTATGAGGACAGCCAGATCATGGCGGACCCGGAAGTCACGACCCTGACGGCAGCCGAGTACCAGATCGAACGCGCTGCTGACATTCCTCTCCAGGATTTCAAGAACCAGTTCCAGGCGTTTGCCAGCCAGACGCCACTGGAGGTGCGTGGTGAACTGGTGATCAGCCTGTTGGCCAAGACTGAATCCCTCCTGCCTTCCGGCTTGTCCACCCTGATCGACCAGCCATCCCTGATCTTGCCATTGACGAATGATACCTTCACGATCACTGAAAAAACGGATTTCAAGCCTGTGGCGGTCTGGCGCCCTCTACCCTACCAGATTGTCCTGACGATCTTCCATCCTGCTGTTTTTCCGGCTGCTGCCGTCGTTTTCCTGGTTGGCCTGTTCATCTGGCTGCGGCTGACTCAGAGCCGCCGTAAAGACCCGTTTGAGAAAAAGCTGGCCTGGATGAAACGCCAGTGCCGGGGACGCCTGATGATGATTTCGGACAAGGCCTGGGAACCGGAATGGTGCATCACGAGCCAGGATTTCAAAACCATGGTCAGGACAGCCAAGAAACTCAAACATCCGGTCTTTTGCCATGTCGATCGCCAGGGCTCCTACCCGGTTGCCTATTTCTATGTCTACTATGGCGAAAACAATTATTGCCTGACCTTCCGGCCTGAAGGTGCGACCGACGCACCGTCTGCCGATGACTTCGAGTTGCCAGAAAACAAGCAGCTGCCACAAATCCCGACCTTGCCGGAGATGCCTCAGCCAGTCGAAGATCAGGCCGATGAGCCTCCGTTGGATCAGGCTTAGTTCAATCCCGCCAGCACACGGTTCAGGTCATGGATATCACCGGTGACTTCGATGTCACTGATTTTTTTCACCCGGTAAGCCGAGACGCCATTGACGGTAGCCTGGGCTCTGACTTCAGCCAGATGGGACTTTGTCAGGCGCTGATGCTGCCAGCCGAGAGTCTGGCGGTCGGAAGGGATCGCCACTTCGACTTCAAAATGGGTCGCCGGATTGGCTGAATTCTGATTCAGCGTATAGGTCTTGCCCAGGAAAATCAGGCTGGCGGATTCCGTTGGATGGCTGAAATCAATGGCAAAGGTCACTTTCTCCAAGCCCAGATAACGGTGCCGGTCACGCGATTCATTGTAGTCAAAGGCCGTGTCCCGGTGGGCAAAATAGTCCAGTGAACCGCTGGTATCCAGTTCTATGGTAAAAGGGACTGCAGCGCCATCGACCACTTCGATCGTCTGGCTGGCAGTAGACAAAAAGATATCTCCCATCCAGCTGACGGACCAGGCCTGGCCCGAGACGGTCAAATTCTTGGTCACACTGTTCCCAAGGTAGGTCCGGGGGACAGACTGGACCAGGTCGATGGTCCATGGACCCAGGCCACTGCCAGCTTTCCAGGCCAACGTGTTGCCCACCCCGCAATTGGCCAGGTCCTGCAAGGTGGCCAGGCCGCCAAATTGGCTGATCCAGCCACTGATTCGATAGCTCAGATCAACCGAGCTGGCACCAGCCGGTATGACAAGCGTGTCACCGGCTCCCAAGGGGGACAGGATGTCCAGGCGGCTGTACAAGGCAATCTGGCCACTGCCGGGGCCGGTGAACGTTGCATAGCGCAGCTGGGTGGTGCCAGGCAAGTCATGGCGTGTGTAGAGGGCAAATCCGAGATGCCAGGCTGGCGGCGTCAGGATGATGCTGTTACCAGTGGTCAGACCCAGGCCGTTAAAGTCCATGCCACCATAGGTATCCCGGCGATAGGACAGCGGCGACTGGCTGATCAAGCTGCGCTGGCTCTCGGACAGACGCGCCCAGGAGATCTCGGCGGCTAGGCCGAGATCGTGCTCGACCCAGTCCCAGGGACTCGAATAGGTCGCACCCGTCGGTGAATCATCCGGAAAGTCCGTGTTGGTCACCGGTGTTTCATCATAGGAAAATCCGAGATACGCGTATTCACCATAGCGGGTATCGTACCGGTTATCAGGCACTTGGTCAGGGGTGCCATAAACGAGCAGCTTTTTACTGGCGTAGGTCTGGTAATTGGCGACATAGGCGTTGTAGCGGCTTGTACTGGGACGGCCGGTTGCCTGCAGATACGTTTCATAGGTCAGCTGGCTGACTGGCGGTTTGGGAATGCCTGTTGAGCCGGGGAAATCGAGGGCTGCAACCGGCTGGGGCAAGGCCAAGACCAGCACGACAATGGATATTGCCAGAACCAGAAGGCTGATCAAAGGATCAAGCCGGTTCAAATGTGCAGTAGGTTTCCCGACCCGCATGGTACGTCACCTCCAGTCCTTCCAGCCTGATGCGCTCCTGCCAGTCTGCCATCTGGTGGCTGGAGGTGTTTTTCAGGCGATCGGAAAAATCTTTCTCATAGCAGGCGATCACAAAATCGCAGATCGCCTGCCCTTGTGACTCATCGACCAGAATTTCCAGCCAGTAGGTCAGTTCCTGAGCCAAGTCCGCCTCATGATAGCTGCCCGAAGCCAGTACTTGCTGCCGGTTTGGTTCCTGGAACAGGCGATCCAGAATCAGGATGGGATAGGGTACTGGTGTCGATGTGGCGCGATTGAAATAGAAGCTGAAATAGCTGTTGAAAGCCCGGGCCGTCCTTTCCGAACTCGAAACCAGCAAAAAAGCGCGGTCGATGGCTGGATCCGGCTGGACGGCATAGGCTCCCCAGGGATGTCGGGCTGACAGAGTCTGGTTGCGCGATTCGACCAACAGGTGAAGTGCAGCCAGGATGGGTGTGGAATCTGTTTGCAGCGCTGTCTCCCGCTGCGTGGATCTAGCTGCAGTCTGGGATTCACTTCCTGGCAAAGTGTCAGTTACTGGAATTTCGGATGGATGTGCCTCAGTGGCCAAGACTGGTAAAGGACTGTCCCGGGACTGTCCATCCGGTTGTTGCGACAGCATCGGTGACGTAATCAGCAGCCAGGCTGCGATCATCAGGACAAGACCGATCCCGGCACCTGCGGCTACAGAGCGCCAGGCCAGCGCAGAAAGCTTCATATTGGTCATGGTGACTCCTCCTCTTCTGTCTTCACACTAGCAAAAGAGTGGACCTGGTCCCAGCCGGATTCGTACGACAAATGTCGCGTTTTTGCGACATTGAAAAGGCATCCATAAGCTGGATGCCTTCGTGTGTCAGTCCTTTGCCGGTTTCCCGGTTTTCGACAAAACAATGCTCTGATGATTATTTTCGAGACTAGCTTTTACCCTGCTGGGCGGAGGTGCCGTTGCCAGCGCCAGGGCCATTCGGTTCGCCTGAACCACTGGTTGAACCGGGCCCGTTCTGGGCGGCGGTGCCGGTGGTCTCGCGGTTGGTCTCACGGTTGGTCTCACGGTTTGTGGCTTGGGTACCATCTGGTGTGCCATCGCCGGCTTTGCGCTGCATCATGAAGCCTTCCTGATTGGCAAACTGGAGGCGTTCCTGGTTGGCAAAATATTCGCGGATGGATTCGGCACGGCCGAGTCCAGCTTGTTCGGAACGCTGGTTCAGTAGCTTTAGTCCGACACCGATGTTCTCCTTGCGGGCTTCGATTCGATTCTGCTCGGTAGCGCGCAGCATAGCCAGTTCGACATTCTGCATGTTCTCATTGTTCTGGATGCGATTCTGGATCCGGTTTCTGATCTCGGCCAGCAGCGGTTCGACCCCTTCAGCCGGACCATCGGCCAGCGGACATTCGGTCACGACCACAAAGGTAGTCGGATCTGCTCCCACTTCGATAAAACCAGCATCCTCAGCCATTTTGATGATCGCCTCGACCGCTTCGTCAGCAGACATACCGAGAACGGTTTCAAGTTGCTCAAGCGTTGCGGCATCTTCATTGACTGCTTCGACTTTGACGACCTTGTCACTAGCCGAAACATACAATTCTACAGCCGGGTTGATCTCGACGGTCAGCACCGCGACGGCAGGCTCTGCGGCGAGGCTGCTCGAGCCAGCGGATTCTGTAACGCCCATTTGGGTCTGGACGGGGGTAGTGTCAGCAGGGTTTCCCGTCAGCGGGAGCAAGCCCAGCAATGCAAACAGCGTACCGACTGCGACGACCATAACCAAGGCTACGGCCCAGACAATTGTTTTCTTTTTCATTTCAAATCCCTCCCTGATGGATGGCGAACCAATCCGCTCAGCGGTAGAAAACCAGATCGTCTGGCCGACTGCGTGGCTTGGCTGGCGCCGGATTTTCAAATATTCGTGGTCTTTGGTCAAGACAACGGTGTGGCGCAGTCCCAGCGTCAGGATGAGGCCTTGGCGATCCATGGTTTTCACCTCTCTTCGTGAATCAGTAGCTTGCTAGGTTCACCATACAATACGGCGGGGCCGTCCGGTTTGTGGACCTTTTTTGCGATCAGGTGGGAAATATTGACTGTCATGCCTGGGGCCCGCGGACTTCGTCCAGCCAAGCGGCGACTTCAGAGTCGGGCTGGCTATAGACGAGTGCGGCTGCCAGCAGATAGATGCGGTTGTGTTTGATCACCTTGGCACTGACCGCAAGCTTATTGGCAACTTTCTGGACCGGCAAGCGCTTTTTCTGCCGGATCATGGCCATCAGCTCGGCGTCGTGGCTTAAATTCTTAGCAATTGCCAGCACATTCTGCCGGGTGTCGCGATGCTTGGGCGTCGACCGGACCAGATCCGAAAACTGGATGCCGTATGGATACAGTTCAGAAGCCAGCCGGCGGATGTCGTCAGCCATGCTCAGTTCCCGGGCCAGGCGATCGACATCATCCTCGGCTAATTCAAAATCGTCCAGGTTCAGGGTGTGGTTTTTGCGCTCCTGCTGCCAATGCGTCTTGAGGCGGCTGGCGATCACCAGGCGGGCAAAACTCAGAAAAGAACCCTTGCCCGGGACAAAACGCTGCATGGCTTCATAAAAAGCCGCAAGACCGAGCGACCATTCCTCGTCGTTGGCCGTATCGATGTAGCGGCCGGACAAGCTGGCGACGGTCTTGCGGATGAAAGGCTGGTAAGCCGTGATCAGGCGGTCGGCGGCCGTAGCGTCCTGGGTGCGCTGCCAGACCGCGATCCTTGCTTCCAGATCCGGTTCAGCGGTTTCGCGCTCCTGGGGCAGCGGTTTTTTCACAGGCCAGGCAAACATGGCATTCGCTCCCGATCAGCGGGTGAAATAGGCAACCCCCGCTTCGAAGATCCGCTGGTCTTTGGCACCAGGGATGTTTTTCGCCAGATGGCGGCCGAGACGCTCGGAATGGCCCATCTTGCCCAGGATCCGGCCGTCGGGGCTGGTGATGCCTTCGATGGCAGCCACCGAGCCATTGGGGTTATAGGCCGAAAGGCCGGTCGGTTTGCCAGCTGGATCGACATACTGGGTGGCGATCTGGCGCTGTTCGATCAGAGTCTGGAGCGCTGCCGGCGTGGCGGCAAAGCGGCCTTCGCCATGTGAGACCGGGATCTGGTGCAAGTCGCCGGGCTGGGTGTACATCAGCCAGGGCGAACGGTTGTCGGTGATTTTCGTCGTCACGTACTGCGAGACGTGGCGGCCGATTTTGTTGAAGGTCAGGGTCGGACTGTCGGTGGTCAATTCAACGATGTCGCCATAGGGCAACAAGCCGAGCTTGACCAGGGCCTGGAAGCCGTTGCAGATGCCGAGAGCCAAGCCATCACGGACAAAAAGCAGCTGGCGGATCTGGTCGGCGATCTGCGGATTTCTCAAGGTGGCGGCAATGAATTTGCCGGAGCCTTCCGGTTCGTCACCGCCGGAGAAGCCGCCGGGCAGCATCAGGATCTGGGACCGGGCGATGCCTTGTTCCATCGCCTCGAGGGTCTGGGCGATGTCGTCTGCAGTCCGGTTTCTGACGACGAGGATCTCGACCTCAGCACCGGCCTTGCGGAAGGCTTTCTGGGTGTCGTATTCGCAGTTGGTGCCAGGGAAAACGGGGATGAAGACCCGCGGCTTGGCTTTGCCCTGGCTGACATGGACCGCTGACCAGTCTTCCGGGGCCAGTGTCGTAAAGTCAGGATAGGTGGCAGTCTGGTCGGCTCGGGTGGCGAAGACCTTTTCCAGCTTGCCTTCCCAGGCGGCGAGGGCTTTATCAATGCTCAGCGAGGCACCATGGTAAAGGAAGGCATCGGTCTGGGTCGAACAACCGACGACTTCACCACCCTGGTCGAGCAATGCCTGCAAGGCAGAGGCGCTGGTCGGGGCGACCAGGAGCGCTGCTGGCTGGGGCCGGAACAGGTCCTCGGGTGGCAAGGTCTCGGCAAAGACAAAGCCGAGGTGCTCGCCGAAGCACATTTTACAGACCGCAACGGCCAGGCCACTGCCCTGGACGGTCGCCGCGGCGGCGATGTGCCCCTCAAGGTGCAGCTTGCGGACCAGATCGAGGTTAGAAAGGTAGTCGCTGGCCTCTGGCAGGTAGAGTTCGTCCACCGGAACTGGCAGCAGGACCAGGGTCTGGTCCGGTTTCTGCAGGCTGGCAGAGAGAACTTTGTCTGCAGTCTCGACAGCCACGGCAAAGGAAACCAGGGTCGGCGGCACATGGAGATCCATGAAGCTGCCGGACATGCTGTCTTTGCCGCCGATAGCGGCCACGCCGAAATCAAGCTGGGCCTTGAAGGCGCCGAGCAGGGCCGCCATGGGTTTGCCCCATTTCTGGGCCGTGGTCAGGCGTTCGAAATATTCCTGGAAGGTCAGGTAGGCTTTGCGCGGGTCGCCGCCGAGGGCCGTGATTTTGGCCAGGGACTGGGCGACCGCATAGTAAGCGCCATGGAAAGGACTCCAGCTGGACAGGTCGGCGTCAAAGCCGAAGGTCATCAGGGTGGCCGCATCGGTTTCACCCTCGAGGACCGGGATCAGAGCTGCCATGCCTTCCTCGGGGGTCAGCTGGCGGCGGCCGCCGAACGGCATCAGGACGGATCCCGCGCCAATCGTACTGTCAAAGCGTTCGACCAGGCCTTTGCGGGAGCAGGCATTGAGCGCACCGAGGCGGGCGATGAGCTGATCGGCAAAGGTGTCCGGCTCGGCCTGGTAGGCCATCTGGACCTGGTAGCTGCCCGTCTGGGGCCGGGCAAAATAGGTCTGGGTCATGTCCGGCAGCTCGATCGCAACGTCTGCTGACTGGGGCGCACCGTTGGTGTCGATGAAAGCCCGGGCCAGGTCGACGATCGTCCGGCCGCGCCACTGCATGACCATGCGAGGTTCCTCGGTGACTTCTGCGACAACAACGGCTTCGAGGTTTTCCTGGGCGGCCGCTGCGATCATGTTGTCAGCATCACCTGACGCGACGACAACGGCCATGCGTTCCTGGGATTCGGAAATAGCAAGCTCTGTGCCGTCGAGGCCTTCGTACTTTCGAGGCACGCGGTCGAGGTCGATCCGCAAGCCGGCGGCCAGTTCGCCGATGGCGACGGAAACACCGCCGGCACCGAAGTCATTGCAGCGCTTGATCAGGGTCGAAACATCAGGGTTGCGGAACAGACGCTGGATCTTACGCTCGGTCGGCGGATTGCCTTTCTGGACTTCGGAACCGCAGGTGATGATCGATTCTTCGGTGTGGGCCTTGGAGGAGCCGGTCGCTCCACCGCAGCCGTCACGGCCGGTACGGCCGCCCAATAGGATCACGACGTCGCCGGGGGCTGGGACTTCGCGCCGGACATTGTCCGCCGGAGCAGCGGCGATCACGGCACCGATCTCCATCCGCTTGGCGATGTAGCCGGGGTGGTAGATCTCCTCGACCTGACCCGTGGACAGGCCGATCTGGTTGCCGTAGGAACTGTAACCGGCTGCCGCGGTTGTGGTGATTTTGCGCTGGGGCAGCTTGCCCGGCATGGTCTGGCTGACCGATACGGTCGGATCGCCGCTGCCGGTGACGCGCATCGCCTGGTAGACATAGGAGCGGCCGGAGAGCGGGTCGCGGATCGCACCGCCGAGGCAGGTTGCCGCGCCGCCAAAAGGCTCGATTTCGGTTGGGTGGTTGTGGGTTTCGTTTTTGAACATCACCAGGTAGTCCTGGTTTGCGCCATCGACCGGGATGCTGACCCGGATGCTGCAGGCGTTGATTTCCTCGGACTCGTCGAGGCCCTGGAGACGTCCATCCTGGCGCAGCTGTTTCATCGCCAAGGTAGCCAGGTCCATCAAACAGACTGGTTTTTCAGCGATCCGGCCCTGGTAGAGGGCTTCGCGCCGCTTCTGGTAATCATCATAAACCGCTTGCAGGCGCTGGCCCATCGCCTGGTCCTGCGGGATCGCAACCGAGGTGATGCGGGTCAGGAAGGTGGTGTGACGGCAGTGGTCCGACCAATAGGTGTCCAGCACCTTGAGCTCGGTCCAGGATGGATCGCGCTGCTCTTGCAAGAACCAGCTGCGGGTGAACTGGAGGTCGGCCAGTGACATGGCAAAACCGCCCGTTTTCAGCAAGTCAGCTAGATCGTCATCGCTCATCGTGATGAATCCCTGGACCGTTTCGATGTCAGCCGGTGGCTCGAGTTGATCCTCTAGGGTCTGTGGCAGGTCAAGGCTGGCTTCCCGGCTCTCGACCGGGTTGATCAGCCAGCGTTTGATCGTTTCGACATCGTCCGCACTCAGGGTGCCGGTCAGGGCATAGATATGGGCGGTTTTGACCAGAGGGCGTTCGCCGCAGGTCATCAGCTGGATACACTGGGCAGCCGAGTCGGCACGCTGGTCATACTGGCCTGGCAAGGCTTCGACGGCAAACACGACATCAAAGCTTGTGAAATCAGCCTGGCCGACGAAACAATCGTCGACCGGGGGTTCGGAGAGCACATGGGTCTGGGCCAGGGCGAATTCATCGTCCATCAGTCCAGACAAGTCATAACGGTTGAAAATCCGGACCGACTCAAGTCCCTTGATCCCCAGGTTCTTCTTCAAGTCAGCTGCAAGGCCGGTGGCCTCGACATCGAAGCCAGGGCGTTTGACGACATAGACACGGCGTACAGTTTCGTTTTTGCTCATGGTTCCACCATTTCCCTGCAAAATGCTTTGTGACTGTTTACTGGTTGGCCAGATCCTGGAGCAGCGTGGCGCTGCGCTTGAGGAAGGCGGCGAGTTCGTCGGCAGCCAGGGAGCCATGGCCAAGGCGGGCCAAGTCATACAAGTGGCTGGCCAGTTCGGCGGCGCGGCCCTTCTGGGCTGGGACGTCAGCCATCGCCTTGAGACGCGCGACGAGCGGCTGGTCCTGGTTGATGACCAGGGTCTGTTCCATTGGGAACAGGCTGTCCAGATCCATTTTATCATCGCTGGAGCCCATGCGTTCGAATTGTTTGCGCATTTCCTGCATGCGGCGGGCTTCTTCGGATTCGAGGATCATGGCTGGCAGGGCATCGGAGCCGAGAGCCATCAGCTTGACTTCCAGCTTTTCTTTGCCGGTCGCGGTGCGGAACAGCACTTCGACGGCTTCTTTTTGCGATTCATCGCCCTGCTCGCCACCGAGGTCGGCATCGACGCGCTTGAACTTGACGCTATGGTTTTTGTATTCGAGGAAGGACATGAAATGGTTGTCCAGCTCATGGTCCATGACAACGACCGTCAGACCACGGGCTTTGGCGCGTTCGACATAGGCGATTTGCTTGTTGGCGTCCGGGGTGTAATGGATCGCTTCACCCAGTTCGGCCTGTGTCTTGTACGTCGCATCAACGGTTTTGTACAAGGCGATGTCCTTGACTTTTTCATAGAATTTGTCGTCGCGCATCATACCGTAACGGACAAAAACGCCGATGTCCTGCCAGTATTTTTCAAATTGCTCGCGCTCGTTCTTGAACAATGAATTGAGCTTGTCGGCCACCTTGCGGATGATGTGGCTGGAAAGCTTGGAAACATACTCGTCGTTCTGCAGGAAGCTTCTCGAAACATTGAGCGGCAGATCCGGGCAGTCGAGGGCGCCCTTCAGGAGGAAGAGGAATTCCGGGATGATCTCCTTGATGTTGTCGGCAACAAAGACCTGGTTGTAGTAGATCTTGATCCGGCCTTCCAGGCTCTCGTAGACATTGTCGGATTTCGGGAAATACAGGATACCCTTGAGGTTGAAGGGGTAGTCGATGTTGAGGTGGATCCAGAACAGCGGATCGCGGTAGTCTTTGAAGGTTTTGCGGAAAAAGACCTTGTAATCCTCGTCGGTGCAGTCCTTGGGGTCTTTGAGCCAGAGCGGTGTGGTGTCATTGACCGGTTTTTCCGGTGCTTCATCGAGGAGCTCGTCGACAATCGTTTCGTCGTCCGGGGTGACGTCCTTGGTTTCGTCCGCTTGCTCAGATTTGGCTTTTTCTGCGCGTTCATCAGCAGCCTTGGCTTTGGCCGCCTCGGCGACGACATCCTTCAGGTAGATCGGGAAAGGCATGAAATTGCAGTATTTCTCGAGGATTTCCTCGATTTTGGCTGTCGTGATGAAGGTCTTGCCTTCTTCGGACAGTGTCAGTGTGATGGTGGTGCCACGGGCCTGCCGGTCGGAAGGGCCCATGTCATAGGCCATGCCGTCTTCGCTCTGCCAGCTGGCAGCTTCCGCGCCGGGCTGGAAGGACAAGGTGTCGATACGGACATTATCCGCGACCATGAAGGCCGAATAGAAGCCGAGGCCGAAATGGCCGATGATGCCGGTGGTTTCGGCGCCCTTTTCCTTGTACTTTTCGACAAAATCCATCGCGCCGGAGAAGGCGATCTGGTTGATGTAGGTGCGGATCTCGTCCGCCGTCATGCCGATGCCATTGTCCTGGATCGCCAGGGTGCCGGTCTCGCTGTCAAAGACAACGTCGATCCGATAGGCCTCATCCTCAGGGACTTCGGCCTCACCGAGAATCGAGAGCCGCTTGAGCTTGGCGATGGCATCGGTCGCATTGGAGACGAGTTCGCGCAGGAAAATGTCCTGGTCGGAATACAGCCATTTGCGGATGATCGGGAAGATATTCTCCGTGTTGACTGATACGGTGCCATGTTCGATTTGCATGAAAAATTCCTCCTTGTAATACAATACAATTTATTTTGCCGGTTTGGGACCGGTTTGGGCAGGTTTTTGGGCTTTGCGCCGGTCGTGCTGGTGTGGCACTGTCCGGCGGGACTGTCTTGGTGAATGGCGGTCAGGACTGGTGGCTGTCGAGGTAGTCGCGCACGATCTGCTGGTAAGCCTGGTTGATCGTGACAAACAAGGGGTTTTGGGCCGAAGTCAGCTGGATGGCTTCGATGGCCGAAATCGGCAGCAAGTCGATTGGTGAACCGGACAAGAATGCCGCATCGACGGCTCCAGCTGAGAGGTCCTTGTATGTTACCATTTTCTCGACCAGCTCGCCGCCAGCCGCAGCGATGGCAGATGTGACATAGGTGCGGGTGATCCCTTTGAGGATCCGGTTGTCTGGCGCAGTGTAGACCTGGTTGTCGCGGATAAAGAACACATTGGAGCGTGACCCCTCGGTCAGCTCACCTTTGCGGTCAGCGAGCAGCAGTTCGAACAAGGGACCATACGGACCGCCGACGGCAAAGCGATCGGCGACAGCCACTTTGTAAGCACTATTGATCACCTTGACATTCGGGTTTTCGCGTTCCCAGTTCAGGATGCCGGTGGGCACCCCCTGCTGCATCTGTTCGGACGATGGATAATAGGATGGGATCTGGTGCAGGATCGTGTGCTCTCCCGTCAGAACCAGGCGCAAGTTGGATTGCTCCACTAGATTGGCCTTGATCAGGTCCCGGCTGTCCTGATAAAGGGTTTCCGGAATCTCAAATTGCCCGGCGATCGACTGGCGCAGCCGTTCAAGATGGTCCTCCCAGAAGAGCGGCGTCTGTTCCTCCACACGGATGACCTCGTAGAACATTTTTTCTTCAGTCGGTGCAAAGCAAAACTGTGCCGCTGGATCTGCTATCACGACCTTCTGGCCATCGACACAAATCCAGGCACCGATCAAACTATCAATGATTGGGTAAGCCATGATAAAAGCCCCCTCTGGCACAAGCCGGCCTGCAACTAACGGGCATGTCAGCTCGTTGGAAATCAAATGATTCAGACAGACTGGCTTTGATGCTGCCCTGGTCCGAACAGACAGGTATTATACCATACGAATTCTTATTTGGTGTGATTTGTGGCACTTTAAGTGTGACATCAGGCATTCAAGCAGGACGACCTGATTGGAACTGCTGCGAGGGGTGGCTCCGGATGCGGCAATTACACGATCCGGGACCGGGGGTGGCGCGAGGTCTGCGACAGGTGGCACTTACGCGGTAATTTCTGGGTGGATGACAGGACTTGGTGCGAGGGGTGGCCCGAAAACCGGCAATTGCCGGACAGGGCACCAGAGGTCGCGCCAAACACGGTTCGCAGTCTCGAAGACGGCTAAAATCCCAAACATCGCTGGATACCGCTTCAAAATTCACACCCCATAAAGTACCAATCGTGCCATTCCAGTGGCAGGGGGGCCATCCGGCGGCGAGTTCCGCAGCCGCGCAGCGGCGAGGATGTCTGAGCAAGCCGGATGGTCCCCCCTGCCACCCCATGACAAAGCAGCAGACAGGCGCTATAATAATACGGTCCGATCCCGCGAAAACGGGTTCTGCATACAAAATAGTGAATATTTATGCACATTTCTGGAGGTGCCCCGATGGCTAAAGAAAGAATTCTCCTCGCATATTCCGGCGGACTCGATACGTCGATCATCATTCCCTGGCTGCTTGAACATTATGACTGCGAAGTCGTCGCCATGGCTGGCGAGGTCGGTCTCGGTCTCGACCACGAAGCGCTCAAGGCCAAAGCGATGAAGTGCGGCGCGGTCGCCTGCTACATCGAAGATATTGCAGAGGAATTCATCACTGATTATGTCTATCCAACGCTCAAGGCCGGAGCTGTCTATGAAGGCAAATACCTGCTCGGCACGTCCTTTGCCCGTCCGGTTATTGCCAAGCGCATGGTCGAAATCGCCCGGCGCGAAAACTGCACGGCCATCGCCCATGGCGCCACCGGCAAGGGCAACGACCAAGTCCGTTTCGAACTGACCGTCAAAGCGCTCGCCCCGGACCTCAAGATCATCGCTCCCTGGCGCATCTGGGACATCAAATCGCGCGACGAGGAAATCGATTACGCCAACGAACGCGGCATTCCGGTCCCGGTCACCAAGGCCAACAACTATTCGATGGACCAGAATCTCTGGCACCTGAGCCATGAGGGCATGGACCTCGAGAGCCCGGCCAACGAACCCCAGTACGAGAAGATCCTCGAGATGTGCGTCACCCCGGAAAATGCCCCGGACCAGCCGGCTTATGTTGAAATCGAATTTGAAAAAGGCATACCGGTCAAAGTAGACGGCGAAGCCTTGGCTCCGGTCGACCTTCTGAAGCGCCTGAACGAAATCGGCGGCGCCAACGGCGTTGGCATTGTCGACCTGGTCGAAAACCGCCTGGTTGGCATGAAGTCACGCGGCGTCTATGAGACTCCCGGCGGCACCCTGATGTATGCCGCCCACCGCGAGCTCGAACTGCTCTGCATCGACCGCGACACCCTCCACTACAAGGATGTGCAGGCCCAGCGCTATGCTGAGCTGGTCTATTTTGGCCAGTGGTTCCACCCGCTGCGCGAAGCCATGGACGCGTTCTTTGACAAGACCCAGGAGACCGTCACTGGCAAAGTCCGCCTCAAGCTTTACAAAGGCAATGTCTTCCCGGCTGGCACCACCTCCCCCTTCTCCCTCTACCAGGAAGAGCTCTCGACCTTTGCCGAGGACGAGGTCTACAACCAGGCCGATGCGACCGGCTTCATCAACCTGTTTGGCCTGCCGATGAAAGTCGTTGCCCAGATGAAGCAGCGCAACGGTTTGCTCTGATATGACCAAAAAAATGTGGGACGGCCGCTTTGCCAAAGCAACTGACTTGGCCGTCAATGCCTACAATTCATCGATAGCCTTTGACGCCCGGATGTTCCGCCAAGACATCCGGGGCAGTCAGGCTCATGCCCGCATGCTCGGCTCGATCGGCATCCTCTCCGCGGAGGATGTTGAAGCGATCGTCACCGGTCTCAGCCAGATCGGAACGGATATCGAGACGGGTCGTCTAACTTTCGACCCGAATGCCGAAGATATCCACATGTTCATCGAAGCTGAACTGACGGCCCGGATCGGCGATGCCGGCAAACGCCTGCACACCGGCCGCAGCCGCAACGACCAAGTCGCTCTCGACCTGCGCCTCTACCTGCGCGATGAAGCCCAAGGCATCCGGGAAGGCATGCTCCAGCTCTATGGTGTCCTTTTAGATTTGGCCGAGCAGAACACCAATACAATTTTGCCCGGTTACACGCACCTGCAGCGGGCACAGCCAATCACCTTTGGCCATCACCTGATGGCTTATGTCGAGATGCTGGCGCGAGACGTCAGCCGCCTCGATGACTGCGTGCGCCGTATGGATGTCCTGCCGCTCGGCTCCGGCGCCCTCGCCGGCACAACTTATCCACTCGACAGGGCGATGGTTGCCCGTGAACTGGGCTTTGGCGCGATCACCCAAAACAGCCTCGACGGCGTATCCGACCGCGACTTTGCAATCGAGCTGGCCGGTGTGCTGTCAATATTCATGATGCACCTGTCGCGCCTGAGCGAAGAAGTCATCCTCTGGTCGAGCCAGGAATTTGCCTTCATCGAGCTCGACGATGCCTTCAGCACTGGGTCGTCGATCATGCCGCAGAAGAAAAACCCGGACGTGGCTGAGCTGACCCGCGGCAAATCCGGCCGTGTCTTTGGTTCACTGATGACCTTGCTGACCATGATGAAAGGTCTGCCTCTGGCCTATAATAAGGACATGCAGGAAGACAAGGAAGCCATATTTGACGCGATCGATACGGTCCTTCTCTGCCTGCCTGCCTTCACCGGCATGATGGCCACCCTGGCCGTCCGCTCTGACCGTATGCACCAGGCGGCCGCCGGTGGTTTTACCAATGCCACGGACCTGGCCGATTACCTCGTCAAGAAGGGGCTCCCCTTCCGCGAGGCGCATGAAGTATCCGGCAAACTGGTCAAGCTTTGCGTGTCCAGAAGCTGTGCCCTCGAGGACTTGGCGCTGGACGAATTCAAGCAGTATTCCGGCCTGATCGAGATCGATATCTATGAAGCAATCAGTCTGGAGACCTGTGTTTCGCAGCGCCAGATCACCGGCGCCCCCAATGCGGACACCGTCCGGTCAGCGATTGCCCATGCCCGGCAGCGGTTTGCTGACTCAACGACAGAAAGATAGTCATGCACAATAAAATTTTCGTGATCATATTTGTTTCGCTTGCCCTGGTCTTAGGTGGATTCATCCTTGGTTTCCGTAATCAGGAAGAATTTTCGGTTCTGGAAAACCGCGATCTGGCAGCGTCCGAACCGTTGACAATCGCCAATTGGCTCTCGACCGATTTCCAGCAGAGCATCGAAAGTGTCTTGGCCGACCATTTCCCCAAGCGCAACCTATGGGTGAAATCCTATACACGGATGCAGTACCAGATGACCTTGCTGACTCGTAAAGCCTTGGGTAAGGGACCAACCAGCGCGACCGTTGTGGTGCCTGATCCGACAACGCCGTCGACCTCGCCGTCCGGTACATCCGGCGAGCCAGTAGCGACGCCGACCCCGGCTGTGACGATCAAGCCAGTCGAGACTGAGCCGGTTGAGGTCGAGAGCCCCTATGATTTCAACAGCGAATACGTGAATTTCATCGGTGTCGAAGAAAATCAGCTGGATCCGAATACGCCGGTCACAATGACACCGGTCAATGCCGAAGTCAGTCTGATGCAAATCGCCGACGATCTGCGTCTGGCCCGGGCAGCGGTCGACTTCAACCCCGACCAGCTCTATGTCGTGAACAAGAATGTCGAATTTTTCAACGACTTTGCCAACTCGATCGCTCCCCGGCAGGAAATGGTCTTTCTGATCGAAACACCGCGCCTGAGCCATCTGGTCTATCCGCAGAGCAATCTGGGCACGATCCAGGCGACACTGGACAACATCCAGGTGCCGCACGACATTTTCCGGATCGAATCGCCTACTGACCTGGTCAACAATTTCTACCGCACCGACCACCACTGGACTGATCTGGGTGCCTACAAAGGCTATGTCAGCCTGATCCGTTTCCTCTATGGACCGGACGAGCCGGTGCTGGAACCGGTCAACAGGGTCAGCTTCAACCGCGTGTCCCTCGAAGGCTCCCTGGCCCGCATGGCTGCCCTGTCGCTCGACATTCAGCCCGATCCGATGAACATGCTGCTGTTTGACTATCCGCAGATGGAGATCCTGGTCAACGGCGAAAAGCCGGCAGAGTATGGCAACATTTCGCTCTATCTGGATAATGACCAGCCCAAGGAACGGGGCTATGACCACTACAACCATCTGCTGCAAAAGCGTGAACCGTTCATTGAATTCAATACCGGACGCAAAGATCGCGGCGATATCCTGATCATTTCCGACTCGATGAGCAATCCGATCCGCCAACTCGTAGCCAGCCATTTCCGCAGGACGGTTTTCGTCAATCTGGAAAAGATGATGCAATCGGATGAAGACTACGATTTTAAAATAAGCGATTATTTAGATGAAAATGAGATCGACCAGGTTCTCTTCCTTATGTCGAGTGAGAATATCTTGCTTGGTGCTGAAATGAAATATGCCTGGGAAGTCCCATAAATGATTCAGCTACACTTGTTCTGAAAAAGAAACGGCGATATTTTCGCCGTTTCTTTTTGGTTCATCGTTCTTCTTCATTCGATTCTTTTATTTTGACTCCATCATATTCCATCCGTTTCAAATGGAACTGGACGTCTTCCAAGATCTTTCTGTTTGCAGAGATCAGATCCGACTGCAGACTGATCAGGATTGTCTGGTATCCGATTGTTATCAGGAGTGATGCCAGTACCAACGATTGGATGTGTCCATTCCCTTCTCCAGCAAAAAGGAAAAATAAGAATCTCATTCCTATTAACGTGCCAGCTAGCAGGAAAAGTAATCCAATGCTCATGAAAAATAGTAACGGTTTATACATCATGAAGGCACGAATGATCGTGACAGAAGAGCGAGAGACATAACTGGCTATGCTTTTGAAAAGACGCGATTTTCTAGTTTCAGGATTTGTACTAATTTCAACTGAAGATATAGCATCACGTCGGTGGCCTGCTTGTATGATCGTCTCCAGGGTATAGGTATATTCATTGATCACATTGATTTTCATCGCAGCCTGGCGTGAATAAGCTCGAAACCCACTGGGGGCATCTGGAATATCCGTTCCAGACGCCATTCTGACAACCAGGCTGCCAATGTGCTGCAGCTTCTTCTTCTTAGCAGAAAAATGTTCAATTTTCTGGATCGGTCGTGCTCCGACAACGATATCAGATTCACCATTTAGAATCGGCTGTACCAATTTGGTAATATCGCTGCCCTGATATTGATTGTCGGCATCTGTGTTGACAATGATGTCGGCACCCAAGCGCAGGCAGGCATCGATGCCAGCTTTGAAGCCATAGGCCAGCCCTTTGTTCCGGGTTTGGCGTACGATATGATTGACACCTAATGACTTGGCGATCTCTATCGTTCTGTCTGTCGAGCCATCATCGATAATCAAGGTTTCGATCCTGTCGATCCCAGCTATCTCTTTTGGCAAGTCCTTTATCGTTTGGGGCAAGGAGCCCTCTTCGTTGAAGCAAGGAATCTGGATAATCAGTTTCATAGGGCAGACCTCAACCATTTATTTGTATCAGTGGAATCTTTTTCAGTAGATCCGAAACACTCACTCATTCGTTTCAAAATCTCGCGGAATAATCAATAGGGGGGCAATATCAAGCTGGTCAAACCAATACTGATCCTGATACATCAACTGCAAATCAACTGCGGAACCTGCATCATTGATTTCCATTTCCCAATCCAGCCTGATTGATTGGCCAGGTTTAACATCCTGTTCAGGCAAACCGACCTTGAAATCTGCCATTTTTCTACTAGCAAGGATAAGTGGTGGCAGTTCAGCAGCGTTGAGATACGACTTGCCGCTGTTGTGAATGACTATTACCCCAGATAACTTGTTATTCTTGAATTGAACATCAATCAACTCGTACTCGACTGCAACTTTGAGTGAATGTAAATCCTGTGCATGATAAAACAACGGGGTCTGCGCTACGTCCATGACTTTTTCAATGTAGCCATAGGGCAGAAGCGGTTCGACCAAGCTCACGATCTTTTCAAAATTAGCATGAGAAATCAAAATGTAGGCGTTTGATTGCGCAAATTTTTCCAGATCGATACTCTCCTCGCTTCCAGGAACTAAACTGCCATACCGAATGTTTTCGAAATCAGGATCAACCCGATCACCAATATGCAGATTTTCATAGCCATTCAAATACTTAAGGCTCATGTCTGCGCCACTGATATACAGATATTCATCCGGCTCTATGTTTTCTTTTACATAGAAGACAAGCGGTCTAGCTTCCTCATTTTGACGCAACCGGTTTTCTGGTTGAAAGAGACTTAACGATGTGATGTTGCCGGAAAACAAAACAAAAACTAGAAACACGGTTAGAAATGATCGCAATTTTGATCGATCAAATTGTCCTGCAATAAACTCAATAGCAATAACCGCTACGATGGCGATAATGGGATACATGAACAATATCAATCTCGGATGAAAAGGGTATTTTCCAACAAAGGACGCTATCATCAAAATAATAGTACCACTGATGAGAACCAAAGTGGCTTCATTGAATTTCTTTAATAATGATACGATGCCTACTCCAACCAATATGACAATAATAACTGGATATACTCTGAATATATTATCAACCAACGGATAATCATTGATGTTCAGAGCAAGACCATAGATGAGTCGGGCTGCACGAATCAGATCATCGATGCTTGTGGGAATGATGGGAAATCTGAAAATATCCCAATGTTCGATCAAATCAGGATCTTCACTGGCTTTTTTCAGCCAGGCAAAGTATTGCCAGATAAAGCTCGCAATCACAACGATAGATCCTATCACAGATTGAATGAAAACATTGCGATTTTTCTGAATGATTGAGCGGATAAAAATGACGATGGCAATCCCGCCAATGTAGAAAATAGCAGGAAACGACAACCAGAGAATGATTGAGTAAAGGAAAAATAGTAGCGGCAAGGAAACCTTTTTATGCAGATAGCGTTCGTACAAAAAAACAACAAGCAAAACAGTAAATGCATCGCTCATGTATTGCTTGAACTCATTAGCGAAATAGAGCATGATCATCATCGATGAAATATAAGCTGCACCAATCATAGGTAATTGACTTTTGGCCAGATCTTTAAGAATGCGATAGGATAAGAAAATCGTCCCAAGATAGGCGAAAAAGGAATAGATCCTGAGCCAAAATTCACTGTTATTGCCGATCAACGTCAAAATTTTTACAATGTAAACATACAAAACAGGTGCACTTTGGCGATGCTTCAAGATTTTTGCAGTCAAGTTTGACAAGTCACGAGTAACGATTGAGTATGCCAAGGTCACTTCATCTGCCCATAAAGACCGATTGGTTATGTATTCCAATACGACGATGACTAAAGAAACAACTATGATGGCTATGCTGAAATAATTCAGCCAATCTTTAAAACGATCAGCAGAAGATAATGGATGCGAATAGAAGATTTTATCTCTTGACGAAATTTTCGGTTTCAATGCGAATCTCCTAAACCGGTGAAGTAAATTAGTTATCTGTAATGACCCGCAATCGATTCTGCCACAAATGAATTCAAATGTACAGAAATTACCTGTATGCAAAAGAGGCTGGCGATCAATCGCCAGCCTCTTCTTCTTCCAGTTCCAGTTTGCCGGCCTTGTCCTGCCAGTAGCGGACCTCGTCGTCGAGGCCGAGCATGCGGTAGAGCATGATCTTGCCGTGACAGGCGTCGAGGTTGTCCGGATCGAGGATGAGGGCGGCATCGTAAAGGCGGTTGGCCTCGTCGAATTCATTGAGCTGGACCAGGGTATTGGCTTTACCGACCAGGGCAGCGACATGGTCGGGCATCAGGCGCAGGGTCTGTTCAAAGACCTGATTGGCCTGGTCGAATTCACTGCGGAAATAATGGATGATGCCTTTGTTGCAGAGGGCATCGGCATAGTCCGGCGACTCGGCGATGGCACGGTCGACCAGTTCGATAGCCCGGTCTTCGTCGCCGTCGAGGTGGCTAAGGTAGGAAAGCTCATTGAGGGCGAAGGGATTGTCCGGCTCCATCGCGACGGCCTTGTTCAACAGGTGTCGGGCCTTGTCGTCTTCATTGCGGCGCATGGCGATCATGCCCAGAATGACGTAGGCGCTGACAAAGCTGCTGTCGAGGCGCAGGCACTCGCGGCAGGCTTTTTCGCAGTCATCGAGGTAGCCGGCGGCAAACAGGACATCGGCGATTTCGTAATAGACTTCCGGGTCATCCGGATAGGTCCGGCGCAGGCGCTGGAAACTTTCAAGGGCGGCAAAATCGTGGCCCAGCATGGAAAGGCATTTGCCCTGGCCGCGCATGGCGTCATAACGCAAGGGGTCCAGCTCGAGTGTCTTTTCAAAATCGACCAGGGCGTCTTTGTAATTGCCAATCTGGAGCAGGACAAAGGCCCGGGCCAGGTAGCTATTGGGATTGTCCGGGTCCATGGTCACGGCCAGCTGGGCATCGGCCATGGCTTTCTCGTTGTCACCCAGGAGAAAGTGGGCATTGGAACGCAGGGTATAGCCGGCAAAATCATGCGGGTAGCGCTCGATCAGGAATTCACTGACCAGAAGGCTCTCTTCAATCCGGCCAATCCGCTTGAGGATCCGGGCTTTGACGGCCAGGATTTCGTAGGTTTCATCGATCAGGGGCAGGCATTCTTCGATCCAGTCCAAAGCTTCCGTGAAGCGGTTGTCAAACTCGAGCGCCAGGATGGCTTCCAGATGGTATTCCAGACCGGAGCCATATTCGGGATGTTCCTGGCAGAGTTCCTGCCAGTCCCGGGCAGCAACCAGGACCTGATCAACGGAACGCAGCTGGCGGGCCAGGCTGATCCGGATCAAAAAATCCATCCGCAGTAATGTGACTTCGGAAATGCCTGCTTCCCGGGCGGCAGCCAGGTCATGGCGGCAACGGGTGATGTGTTCCGGCGTGATCTCCGGCAGTCGAGCGGTCAGGAACAGGCGCAGAACGTAGGCCCAGCGCCGGGTCAGGCGAAATTCATAGGCATAGGCAGCTTTGGGCCGTAATTCCAGAGGCTGGGACTCACCGGATTCGATACCTTTGATGACCATGTCCAATAATTCCGTTGCAGCGTCCAGATCACCCGTCTCGGCTCTCAGAAACAGCTCCACCAGCCATTCGATCTGCATCGGTGGGTCAGCCAAATCGACTTGGGCCAGTTTGTCGCGGGCGGCGTCGGGTTCTTCGCGCAGCACAAAAATAGCGGCCTGGAGGATGAGGTAGAGCCGGTACCAGGGGCCTGATTTCTTACCCGGGAAGGGTGGCAGCTCCTGCGCACCAATCAGGACCGACCGAATATCGATCGTTTCCTCAAAAAAGCGCTCATAGGCCTGTGAACTCATGATCGGCATCTGTGTGTGTTCCTGCAGTCAGTTTTTCATGCTGTGGATAGGCGCCGGAATCCGGCCACCCCGTTCGATGAAGGCAGCTGACGACGCTGGGTTGACGGCCATGATCGGGGCTGAGCCCAAAAGGCCGCCATAGTGGACCTTGTCGCCGACCGTTTTGCCCGGGACCGGGATGATGCGTACGGCGGTAGTTTTGTTGTTGAAGGTGCCGATCGCCATTTCGTCGGCGATGATGGCGGAAATCGTGGTTGCGGGCACATCACCGGGGATTGCGACCATGTCGATGCCGACCGAGCAAACCGAGGTCATGGCTTCGAGCTTCTCCAGGCTGAGTGCGCCCAGCTCGACAGCGGCGATCATGCCTTCGTCTTCGCTGACCGGGATAAACGCACCGGACAGGCCACCGACATACGAAGAAGCCATGGTGCCGCCCTTTTTCACGGCATCATTGAGCATGGCCAGGGCGGCAGTGGTACCCCATGCTCCGGCTGTCTCAAGGCCGAATTCCTCGAGGATGCGGGCGATCGAGTCGCCGACGACTGGTGTCGGAGCCAGGGACAGATCGATGATGCCAAACGGCACACCGAGGCGCTTGCTGGCTTCGCGGGCGACCAGCTGGCCGACGCGGGTGATCTTGAACGCGGAGCGCTTGATCGTCTCGGCGACACGCTCGAGATCCTGGCCGCGGGTGGATTCGAGGGCGGTCTTGACCACGCCGGGGCCGCTGACGCCGACATTGATCACGCACTCCGGTTCACCTGGACCGGTGAAGGCGCCAGCCATAAAGGGGTTGTCCTCCGGTGCATTGGCAAAGACGACCAGTTTGGCACAGCCGAAGGCGTCCTGGGCGGCTGTCTTCTCCGCCAAGTCCTTGATGATGGTGCCCATCAGGCGCACGGCGTCCATGTTGATCCCGGTGCGCGATGTAGCGAGATTGACCGAGGAGCAGACGAGGTTGGTCGTCGACAAAGCCTCGGGAATCGATGTGATCAAACGCCGGTCAGAATCTGTAAATCCTTTGTGGACGAGGGCCGAGTAACCGCCGATGAAATTGACCCCGATCGTCTCGGCAGAGCGATCGAGCGCCCGGGCGTACATCGTGTAATCGGTGGAGTCACCGGATGCAGCCACCATCGAGATCGGGGTGACGGAGACGCGCTTGTTGATGATAGGGATGCCGAACTCATGACTGATGTCCTCGCCGGTCCTGACGAGGTTTTCTGCCTTGCGGCAGATTTTGTCATAGATGCGCTGGCAAGCCTTTTCGGATGAATCCGAGGCGCAGTCGAGCAAGTTGATCCCCATCGTGATCGTGCGCACATCGAGGTGCTGTTCACGGAACATGCTGAGGGTTTCCAGGATTTCGAAATCGTTAAACATGGTGTTTCCCCATAACTATCAAAGATAGGCTCAAACGCGGTGCATGGCCTTGAAAATGTCAGAATGCTGGACGCGGATTGCCAGGCCCATCTCGTCGCCGAGCGCCTCCATGCGGCTGCCCAGCTCCTTGATGTCGATCGGCATCGTGCTGTAGTCGACCAGCATGATCATGGTGAAAACGTCTTGGAGGATGGTCTGGGAGATGTCGTTGATGTTGACCGACAAGGCTGCCAGCTCGGTGGCCACGCGGGCGATGATACCAACCCGGTCCTGGCCGACAACTGTGATCACGGCAGTATGCTTGTTAGAATCTGACATGGGGCTTACCTCGTTCTCTTTTAATATCCCTCTATTGTAACCATCTTGGGCCATGGTGCAAAGCATCCGCGGGCTGACGGTTTCCACAAATCAAGTCCTTGCTGTCAGGTATTTTCTTATCAGATGGCATAGGTCCGGCCTGGCTGGGCAATTTCTGCGCTGGGGAAATGAGTCCTGGCCTCGGCGAGGGATTCTTCCGGGTCAAAAAACGGCAGCAGGTGGATCAGAAGCAGGCGGTGGACGTGGCTATCCGCGGCGATCTGGCCACATTCGGCTGCGGTCAGGTGGACCATGGCCGGCGTGCGCAGACGCTCGAGGGATCCGGCATCCATTAGGGCCAGGTCAGCTGCGCGAAGCAGCGGCGCGAGATTGGCACAAGGAACCGTGTCCGCCGTGGTGGCCAGGACTTTACCGTCCTGTTCGATCCGCAGGCCATAGGTTTCAAACGGGTGCTGTGTGGCAAAGCAACGGATGGTCGCGCCGAACAACTCGAACGACTGGTCGTCCTTGAGGGTATGCTGCTCGAAATTGTCCGGGCTTTCCAGGGCGATGGCCAGAGGTTGGGGCGTAGCTGGTGACCAGAGGGGGATTTTGCCGATCGGCTGGCCGAATTTTCGGCCCAGGTCCATGGCGTATTTGAGCACGCCAATGTCACTGGTATGGTCGGAATGGAGATGGGTCAGAATGATCGCCTCAAGCTGGTCGAGCCGGATCTGCTCTTGCAGGCGGGACAGGACGCCACTGCCGCAGTCGATCAGGACATGGTGGCCGTCGATTTCCAGCAAATAACCGGAAGTCGCGGTGCCGGGAGCTGGGAATGCGCCTGAAGCGCCAAGAATGGTCAGTTTCATCATGTGAATACCTCCCTGGGATGATTGAGTGGAATGGGATTATGGTCATCAAACGGCATCCGTTCTATGAATGGTCTGTTTTTACTAGACCATCCGGGCTGAGCAGGTAGTCTATCGGAATGTCGTTTTCGCCGGCAGGGACCTGTTCCAAAATTTGGAACGGATATGCGACGCCAATCAAAATCGGCCGGTTGGCCGGATTTTTTGCCAGGCGCCGGGCCAGATAATGGTCATAGTAGCCCTGGCCCCAGCCCAGACGATTGCCAGTGCGATCGAAGCCCAAGCCGGGCAACAGGATCAGGGTCGGATCACAGGGTATAAGGCCATTCTGGGGAGTCGCAGCTGCTGGCTCTCGGACACCAAAGCGGCTTTGGACCAGATGGTCCTCTGGATCCTCCTGGTCCGGGATGGCCAGGAATTCGAGGTCTGGCCGACCTTCCTGCCGGATCATGCGGGGGAAGCATAAACGAAAGCCGCGGGTGCGCAGCTGTTGCCAGATCGGCTTGAAATCGACTTCCTGGCGCATGGCGATGAACAGCCCAATGCCGGGTGAGCCAACCATGGCAGGGAGCTGGTCAACGGGATGGCGCTCAGACCATTGCTCCAAAACGGTCGGCGTAAGCATCTCACAAGACAGAAGATGCTGGCAGATGGCTTGAGTCCAGTGGGTCATCTGCTTCATATCAAGATGCTCCCGCTGCTCAGTCAATTGCCGGCGTAAAACCTGCTTGTGAGCTGGCAAATCTGTCTTAGTTCCTGCCGGGTGGTCTGGCGTCGGGGATTTCACCATCATGCGGCACTCCTTTCTGCGGCCTGGAAATTCCACTCATACCGTAACACAGACAAATTCTTTCTGCGAATTCACCGGTTACCAGTCTTTTCGCGTGAGGCGGCGCAAGCTAGAATGAGATGAGATGATTAAAATGAAATGAGGCCACATCATGCGCACCACACATGTTCAAATTGTCCGGGTTTCCCATGTCAATGGGGCCAACCGCCTGTTTGGCGGCCAGTTGATGGAATGGATCGATGTGACAGCCGCCGTCGAAGCACGCCGCCATGCCTACAGTGATGTCGTGACCGCGGCAGTCGATGCCCTGGAATTCATTGCCCCAGTCCAACTGAATGACACCCTGGTGCTCCAGGCTGAGGTCACCTGGACAGGGCGGACATCGCTCGAAGTCCGGGTAGAGACCTTCCGGGAACATTTGGATGGCGAGCACGTCCTGGTCAACCGGGCTTATTTCCTGTTTGTTGCGGTGGATGACCAGGGCAAGCCAATCCCGGTCAAACCTTATATTCCGCAGACCATGGTCCAGAAAAAGGAATGGGAGAACGCCCTCCTGCGCCGCGAGTACCGGCTCAAGCTACGCGACGAAGCCAATCAGCTGGCTAAGCTGAAATCAAAACCAGAAGAAGTGTGACAACATCCTCGATGCGTCCCGGTCCGGACTCGAAAGGGGTGCAGCAGGCCCCCCCTCACTCACCAGGGTTCGCCGGCGCCCAGCCTTTCGATCATTTCGTAGGATAAATTGATCGCTGCGGCCCCGACCGCATCATGCAGCTGGTCACTGCGCCGGAAAGCTGCAACCGGATAAACAGGAAGCGGCTGGTGCATCAGCCAAGCCAGGACCAGCTGGCTGATGCTGTATCCAGTCTCTTTGTGCATCTGGCGCAGCACCTCTGCGCGCTTTTTGTTGAGGTCGTTTTCATAGTAGCGCCGCAGTTTTTCGGTCATTTCACACGTATTTTGCAGGTATTTGCTGAAATAACCCTTACCCAGCGATGAATAGGGCATCACCGTCAGCTGTTCCTGCCTAAACAAATCCCACGCCTGCCAGTCCATGGCTACCAGATGTGGATCACTGGCGGCTTCATCGTTGTACCGGACCAGGCTCCAGCGGTTCTGGATGGCTACCAGGCCACGATCACTGGCTTGTTTTTCCAAGGCGATGGCTTCACGAATCCGGTCGGTCGACCAGTTGGAAAGACCGAAATAACGGATCTTGCCTTTGCGACGGAAATCACGCAGGATGTCGAGCAGGGCTTCGACCGGCTGGCTGGGGTCGTCGCGGTGCAGGTAATACAGGTCGATGGTTTCGCGGCCCAGTGTGGCCAGACTGTGGTCGAGCTCCGCTTCGATCTGCGCCAGACTGATGGATGCCGGGGCGAAATCATCGCTCAGCTTGTGGCCGCCCTTGGTACTGACCAGCATGTCTCTGGCTTGTGAGGATTCTTTGAGCCAGCGACCGACAATCTGCTCAGCGACGTTCTGGTCTTCAGGCCGCAGTTTGCAGTACGTGTTGGCGGTGTCGAGCAGATTGCCATCATGCTCGGCAAAATGGTCCATCAGGCGCAGCGATTCTGCTTCGGTATTACGGCAAAAATTCCCGGTACCCATGACAATCCCGGAAATCCACCAGTCGGTGATGGGCATTTTCCATTTGCGCATGAAGTATCCTCCCTAATTATGATAAAGGCAGACAGCATAGCTTGCTGTCTGCCAGTTAAATGAAATCAAATGAATTTAACGTCTCTCATGGGATACTGTGCTGATTGAGCGTCCTATTCCAATGAGAAAACCTGGGCTTGAGGGTTTGGATCAGGCCTTGCCGTCGCAGCCGAGGACGTTGGTTATCTTGCGGGCGACCATTTCCTTGATGGCGGTGCGGGCCGGAGCAAGGTACTGGCGGGGATCGAAGTGGCTCGGGTTGTCATTGAAGTACTTGCGGATGGTGGCGGTCATAGCCAGGCGCAGGTCGGAGTCGATGTTAATCTTGCAGACGGCGCTCTTGGCTGCCTGGCGGAGCATGTCTTCCGGAATGCCGATGGCGTGTTCCATCTTGCCGCCGTTGGCATTGATCATTTCAACAAATTCCGGGATGACGGAGCTGGCGCCGTGCAGGACGATCGGGAATCCAGGCAGGCGACGTTCGATTTCCTCGAGGATGTCGAAGCGCAGCTGCGGATTCTGGCCGGGTTTGAATTTGAAGGCGCCGTGGCTGGTGCCGATGGCGATGGCGAGGGAGTCACAACCGGTGCGGGTAACAAAGTCAACGACCTGGTCCGGATTGGTATAGGAGGCGTCTTCGGCGGAGACATTGACGTCGTCTTCGACGCCGGCGAGACGGCCGAGTTCAGCTTCAACGGTGACGCCGCGGGCATGGGCATATTCGACGACCTTTTTGGTCAGCTCGACGTTTTCTTCGTAGCTGTGGTGGGAACCGTCGATCATGACGGAGGTGAAACCGCCGTCGATGCAGTCTTTGCAGAGCTCAAAGGAATCGCCGTGGTCGAGGTGGAGGGCGATCGGCAGATCGGTGACCTGGAGGGCAGCTTCAACGAGCTTGACCAGGTAAGTGTGGTTGGCATATTTACGGGCGCCGGCAGAAACTTGCAGGATCAGGGGGGCTTTGAGTTCCTTAGCTGCTTCAGTGATACCCTGAATAATTTCCATGTTGTTGACGTTGAAAGCACCGATGGCATAGCCACCCTCGTAGGCTTTCTTGAACATTTCCGTGGTGTTTACCAGTGGCATAGTAATCTCCTTTACCTGTTTCCATTCACATGGCATTCGTGGCGGTCAAGACAGCCTCAAAATGGCCGCGCTTGATGGTCCTCTACCATTTTAGAGGGTTTGCACCCTCCAGTCAACGATAAATCATTGTGGGCCATGATCGGCCAGGGCTGCTTCTTTGTGGCCGAGGTCAGCATACTCCAGCGCGATCGCCTGGAAACGCTCATGGATGTCCAGGAACGCTGCAACCAGTTCCGGGTCAAAGTGAGTGCCGCTGGAGGCCTTGATGATCTCTACCGCTTGCGCATGCGGCATGGCAGCTTTGTAAACCCGCTTGCTGATCAGCGCGTCATAGACATCAGCGATCGCCATGATCCGGGCCGAGAGCGGAATCTGTGTACCGGACAGACCATCGGGATAACCGGACCCATCCCATTTTTCCTGGTGATGGCGGGTCAGTTCCAGTGCCACTTTCAGGAAGGATGTCTCACCCAGCCTCTTCGAAGAAACGGACAAGGCTCCATAACCCTTCACAGTGTGCTTTTTCATTTCGGCAAATTCAGTGTTGGTCAGTTTTCCCGGTTTGAGCAAGACCTCGTCCGGCACACCAACTTTGCCGATGTCATGCAGCGGAGCGGATTTGTACAGCTGCTCGATCCAGCTGCTGGTGATCTGATCCTTGAATGCCGGGTTTTCCCTCAGTTTTTCTGCCAGCACCTTGACATAGTTCTTGGTCCGTTTGATGTGGCCGCCCGTTTCTGGGTCTCGATACTCGGCGAGGCAAGCCATGGCTTCGATGGTCGTCTCCTGGGTCAGGCTGATCTCGAGCGTTCTTTCCACGACCTTTTCCTCAAGGATTTCGTTTTGCAGCTCAAGTTCCAGCTGGGCGAGCTTGAGTGCGAGGTGGGTGTGGACGCGGGCTTTGACTTCCGGGATTTCAAAAGGTTTGGTGATATAGTCAACCGCGCCGGCTGAAAATGCGCGCGTTTTACTGTTGATATCCGTCATGGCGGTCAGGAAAATGATCGGGACGCCTGCCGTCCGGTTGTCTTGCTTGAGATGCTCGCAAACGGCAAAGCCATCCATGCCGGGCATCATGATGTCCAGGAGAATGATATCCGGCAGCGCCCCAGCGACGACTTCGAGGGCCGAGGGTCCATCGATCGCTACGGCAAGTTCATAGTCGTTTTCCAAGGCGCCGACCAGGATGTCGATATTGGCCTCGGTGTCATCAACGATCAGGACAGTACATTCGGACAATTTCTTCATGTGGTGTCCCCTCGATCCCGCTCATGATTCGTGTGATGTAAGTTTTGCCAACAGCTGTTCGAGAATCTCCAGTGCTTCCTTGTATCTGTATGTGTTCGCTGCTTGCTGCAGGGCAGTCGCCACGGGCTGTAACTCCAGCGGCCAGACGTAGCTTCTGAGAACGGCGAGAAATTCAGCGCACGGCTTTGGCTTGCGGCTTTCCAAATGGGGGCGCAAGTCTTTCAGTGTCTTTACCAGATGTACGGCAGGGGTGACTGGGCCTTTCATCTGGGTGTCAGATGGCTCTGGAGGCAGTTTGGCAGCCAACGCCGAGCACAAATCCTGCAGCAGGTGTTCGACCTCAACGACCTGTCTTTCCAGCTCTGCTGGCTCAAGTCTTTCGCGGATGGCGCGCTCGAGATTGGCAGCAGCGTCCTGCAGGACCGTGGCGCCGATCGTAGCGGTTACCCCCTTGAGTGTGTGCGCGGTGCGTTCAGCTGTTGCATGATCGCCATCCGCAAGGGACTTTTTGATTTCGGTTGCCGCAGCGCCCTGATTGGTGATGAATGTGCGCAGCAATCTGAGATAGCTGTGGGGTTTTCCCAGCACCCGCTTCAAGCCGGACTGGATATCCAGCCCTTCAATCGTCAAGTCCGGCAGGACACCCGCATCGGCAACTGGTGAGACTGAAACGACCGCTGGTTTGCTTTGGCTAGCCGGGCTGGCAGATTGAGGCGTTTTTGGCGGGATGTACTGGATTAGCATCTTGAACAGCTGGTCAGGGTCGATCGGTTTGGCCAGATGATCGTTCATGCCGGCGGCGATGCAGCGGTCGCGATCGTCGGCCATCGCGTTGGCTGTCATCGCGATGATCGGCAGGTCCTTGAAAGCGGACCGGTTCCGGATTTGGCGTGTCGCTTCGAGGCCATCCATGACTGGCATCTGGACGTCCATCAGGATGAGATCATAATGATTGCCCAGAGCCTTACTCACCGCAATCTCACCGTTGGCAGCTATTTCCGTCTGGAAAGCACCCTCTTCCAGCATCTCGAGGGCCACCTGCTGGTTGAGGGCATTGTCTTCGGCTAGTAAGATCCGGGCACCACGGATGGTCTTAAGCTGGTGTTGGTGGTCCTTGATGCCAGGCTTTGCATGGGAAGCCGTGACGACACGTTCCGAGCTGCCCAAAAGGACTTGCAGGGTACCTTCAAACAGGATAGAAGGGCTGACTGGCTTGACCAGTACAAGGTCGATACCGGCTGTCCTGGCCTCCTTTATTATCTCTTCGCGACCAAAGCTAGTGACCATGATGCAGCGGGGCGTTTGCGGCAACTGGAGAGACCGGATGTGTTCATACGTTTGAATCCCATTCATCCCGGGCATCTGCATGTCCATGTAGAGCAGTTCGTACGGATCATTCCCGCGGCTGGCCGCGAGGACCTTGTCGATGGCCACCGCCCCGGATTCAGCTTCATCCACGCGCAGCCGCAAAGAGGTCAGGATTTCACTCAGAATGGTCCTGGCCTGCCGGTTATCATCCACGAGCAGGACACGACGACCATTGAGCGTCAGACTCGAAGCGCGGATGATCGGTTTGAGCTGATTCATCTTGAGCCGGGCGGTGAACCAGAAGGTGCTTCCCTTGCCGTATTCAGACTCGACACCGACTTCACCGCCCATCAATTCGGCCAGTTGCCTGGAAATGGCCAGGCCGAGGCCGGTGCCACCAAACTTGCGGGTGGTTGAAGTGTCAGCCTGCTGGAAAGACTTGAACAACTTGCCCTGTTGTTCGGGTGTCAAGCCGATGCCGGTGTCCGCGACTTCGAAGCGGAACATGCAGTCATCCCCTGTCTGCGACAGCTTACGGATCCGGACAATGATTTCACCTTTTTCCGTGAACTTGACCGCATTGTTGACGTAGTTGATCAGGACCTGGCCCAGGCGCAGGGGGTCACCAATCAGGTTGTCGGGCAGATCCGGTTCGACATCAAAAATCAGTTCCAGACCTTTGCTGGAACATTTTTCCGCAATCAGGTTGGACAGGTTTTCCAGGACATCGCTCAGATGGAAATCGGTTTCCTCCAGGGTGAGCTTGCCTGATTCGATTTTTGAAAAATCGAGAATGTCATTGATAATCCCGAGCAGATGCTGGCTGGAACTGGCGATTTTGGCCAGATAGTCCCGCTGTTTATCTGTCAAGTCTGTTTTCTGGACCAGATACGTCATGCCCAGGATCGCATTCATCGGTGTCCGGATTTCATGGCTCATATTGGCCAGGAAATCGGCCTTGGCCCGGGCCATTTCCTCCGCCACAGCCTTGGCAGCAACCAGCTCCTCTTCCATCTTCTTGCGTTCAGTAATATCAGTCGCAACACTGCACAGACCAATGGTCCGGCCATTCTGAATCATCGGCATCTTGAGGGATTGCAAAGTCCTTTGCACCCCGTCGATGTCGACGACCAGCTCGGCCGTTACAGGGTCACCGGTCCTGATGACGCGCTGATCTTGCTCAAAGAAGATCTGGCCCCGATCGCCCGGGAACAGCTCAATCGCCGTGTGTCCGACGGCCTGGTCCTTTGATATCGAGAAAATCCGTTCCCAGACGCCATTGACATAAGTGTAGCGGGCATTGAGATCTTTGGCATAGACCAGGGAGTTGCTGTTTTCCAGCACCGTATCCATGAACTGGCGATTGGCGGCCAGTTCATCGTTTTTGCTGGAGAGTTCTACAAGCAGTTCTTCTCTGGACAGTGCACCGAGCGTCTCGCGAACTTGATCGAGTCTCTCGGGGGCTGGCGGCGCCCAGTGCCTGCCAAATACAAAAGCGCCACTCAGCTTCATCAAACCATCAGGCAAGGGCAGATGGTTAACGTTCTCCAAAATCTGGCCAGCAAAGGAAAGCTTTTCCCGCTCGCAGACTGGCGAGATGCCGATATTGAGAAACCAGAGCCCCAGGTATTCCCGCAGGTCGAGTTCAATCGTGATGGTCCGGTCTGTTTCGAGCGACAAGCGGCAAACCTCAGATATCATGGCCTCCAGGCGTGTCGCCTTGAATTCGTCAAGCCCGAGCAGCAGCAGGCCGGCGCGGATTTTCCGCCGGGCAAAGACCAGTGATTGATCGTTGTGTACAGTCAATTTATGTAAGTCAATCATGCGGTTGCTCCTTCTGCCATGTGCCAGTAAAGTCAGCGGCAAAATTTCATAACCAGGCACGAAGCATCGTCCCGGCCGGATCTGTAACGCTCCATGATCCCCCTGGCAATCGTATCGGCATCTTCTGGCAGCAGTTCCAGGATCTCTGATTTGTCGAAATGCTCCCGGATGCCATCCGAGTGTAACAGCAGCACATCGCCGCTTGTCATCTGTACGGTATTGAGGCGCGGGTGAATCTGGCCGTAGCCGACAACACTGTCACGTGAGACCAGGCGGATCGATTTCGGCCCCAGGATACGGACCGAGATGTTGCCAACGCCGACGTGTTCCACAAGTCCGGTCGCAATCTCAAAGCGGCAGATGGAAGCCACCGCACCGCGGCTGCCCTTGAGATGCCGATGCAGGCCAGTCATCAAATCGATCAGATCCTGGTCCTGATTGCCCACGACGAAAGCTTTCGCCTGTTCGGCGGTCTCGTACGCTGCAGCCCCATGGCCGAGAACATCAATCAAGGCCAGTAAACAGTGTCCATCGAGCCTCAAGATCAAGCCAGTATCCCCGCACTCGGCCAAGCCACCATAGAAAGCCTTTAACTTCAACGCGCTGTCCAGGGTGCTCATACTTGGCCATTCCGCTGCCTGTGCGGCGGGTATTTCCGGGCGAGCACCCGGGTGCCACGACCCATGACTGACTCGATCTGGAATTCATCCATAATCCGGCGGACACTGGGCAGCCCCAGACCGAGACTGCCCTGGTACGTGCTGTATCGTTCAGTCATCGTCTGGTCGAGATCATGGATCCCTGGCCCCTCGTCTGCCGCGAACAGCTCGATGCCGATGGTGCCAGTCTGGACATTGCGGACCAGGCTGATCTCCACAATGCCCTGGCCGGCATAACGATGAATATTCGTGGCCAATTCCGAAGCTGCCGTTGCCACCATAAACTCATCGGTGGGACAAAATCCGGCTTTGCGGGCCATGGTACGCACCACGTAAACGACGCGGGCAGCATCCTGGTCGCCCTGGATACGGATCGACTGCGACTCCAGCCTCATCCCAGAATCACTGCCAGTCAAATGCAGCGAGCGGTCTTCGGCCTGCATCAGATCGCCGGCCCGGTCGTGGCCGTCCGGTTGCGAAGTGCCTCGAGCCCTTGTTCGAGGCCGATTGCAGCGATGATCTGGTCGGTTTGCAAGTCAACACCCAGGTCTACAAGGGCACAGATCACACTGGGACGCAATCCGACCCAGGCGACTGCGACACCCAGCAACTGGAGTGAACGGGATAAACCGACGAAATTTTCATAGGCCAGTGGATCAAGCAGACTGACCTTGGAAAAATCGAGCACAACCCCGCGCGACGCTTTTTGGAACGCCTGGGTGGTCACTTGATCGCAAATGGCGAGAATGCTTTCCTTTGTCAGTTCGTCAGCCACCGTCACGATCATGAACGTCTCGATCAGCGTGATCGACGTGCTGCCTTCCCTGAAATCATCTGTCATAGGCTTCCCCGATCTTGCCGCAAATCAGGTGCGGCTGGTGCTTTTTTTGACGACTTCCATATTCAGCATGCCAAAGGCTTCGTTCAAGGCATCGCCCAGACTGGTTTTGGTTTTGATGGCATACATATCGATCCCCAGGTGGACGATTGTCTGGGCCACGGCTGGTGAAATACCTGAGAGAATGCACTCACAGCCCAACAGATGTGTCGCCTTGGTGATCTTGATCAGGTGATTGGCCACAGAGGTATCGACTGCAGCCACACCAGAGATGTCGAGAATGATAACCTTGGCATAGGTCTCGGTAATTTTCTGGAGCATGGTCTCCATCATGTGCTGGGCCCGCATCGAGTCGATGATGCCGACAATTGGCAAAACCAGGACCCCGTCCCACAGTTTGATGGTCGGGGTTGACATTTGCCGGATCGCATCGTTCTGCTCCCGCAGCTGTTCATCATGATGGAATTGCTCTGTAATATCGATAAAATATTCGAGCGCACCTATGAGCTTGCCTTCTTCATCAATCAGTGGCGTGGCCGAATATTCGACCGGAATCTTCTCACCCCTGACGTTGGCTACGGTGCGCGCCGTATGTGATTTTCCGCTGTGCAGCGCTCTGCGTACACAGCAGTTTTCTGTGTTGCAGTGTCCAGTCTGGAATTCCCCGGCACAATCTTGCCCGATGATGCTGCCATCGGTTTTGTCGAGGAACTTTTGGCCAGCTTCATTAATGTAGATAATTTTCATCTCAAGATTGACCGCCATGACTGGCAGCGAGATTTGATCAAGCATCTGGATTTTCAATGTGTCGTCAGCCATCTGGATGATCTTGCCTTGCGAAACCATCGATAAACCTCCTCACAGACAGATATAATACTTTATATGAATTTTATTATATCCGTTTGAGCAGAGGATGGATCACTTTTTGCGATTCAGCGATAAATCATTTTGCGGGTCATGCCGCCGTCGATCACCAGGGTCTGGCCGGTGATGAAGCCGGCATCCGGGCTTGCCAGGAAAAAGCAAGCCGCGGCAATATCAGCTGGCCGGCCGATGCGGCCCGCCGGATGCTGGCAATGCTCTTCCACGGGCCAAGTTGCAGGACCGGGTCTCCCCTTCTGCCATTCGGTGGTGTCGATCCAGCCGGGGGCGATGGCATTGACCCGGATCCCGTGCTCGCCAAGCGAGATGGCCATGGCGTGGGTCAGAGCCACGATACCACCCTTGCTGGCGGCATAGCCCTCGGACTGCGGCTCGGACTGGTAAGCCCGGGTCGAGGCCAGATTGATCACACAGCCTCCAGCCTGGATCAGGGACTCTCTCAGCAGGCGGGTCAAATGGTAAGGTGCGGCCAGGTTGACTGCCAGAACCGCATCGAAAACTGCCGGGTCGTCACTGAATAAGTTGGCGGTATGCGCGTTGGCAATGGCGGCATTGTGGATCAGGACTGAGAGGCCTGTCATGGCCAGGGCTTGGGTTTGCCGGGCCAGGCTTTCGATCTGCGCTTTGTGCAACAGATCTGCCAGGATAAAATTCGCACTCAGATTTTGCTCGGACAGGATGGCCAGAGTCTCGTCTCCCGCCTCCCTGTCCCGGTCGACAAAGATGACCTGTGCCCCTGCCTGGGCAAAGCTTAAGGTCAGGCAACGGCCAATACCGGCCGCGCCGCCGGTGATGAGAGCGGTGCGGCCGGAAAAATCAGGCTGGTAGGCTGGAGTCTGCAAGTTCTTGCTCACAGGGTGCGCAACTGAGCCAGGCGCTCACTGGCATTCTGCAGCATGGCCGTGTAGCGGCTGATCTTTTCGCGTTCGGCATCGATGACCTTGGCCGGGGCTTTGGCGACGAATTCAGCGTTGTCGAGTTTGGCACTGACGCGGGCCACCTCATTTTTGAGATTGGCTTTTTCTTTTTCCAGCCGTTCAATTTCTTTGCCGAGATCGATCAGGTCGGTCAGGGGGATGAAAATTTCACCGGCGGTGAAGATGGCTGTGACCGCAGTCGAGGGGATATCCGTTTTGTCCGCCTGGGTCTTGACCGACTGCACGCTGGCCAGACGCTGCAGGAAGGATTCACTCGCTTCAAACATGCTGCGAGTGGCCTCATCCGGCGAGACGACGATGATGCTGGCTTTTCTGGACGGCGGCACGTTCATATTGGTGCGCACGTTGCGGATTTCGCGGATCGCGTCCATCAGGATGGCCATCTGGCGCTCGGCCTCCGGAAACTGCAGGGCATCATCCAGTACGGGCCAGTCGCTGACCATGATCGATTCGGCTGGTTGGATCAGGTTGCCATGGATCGCCTCGGTGACGAAGGGCATGAACGGGTGCAGCAGACGCAGGGCTTCGACCAGGACCTGGTTGAGGACCGACTGGGCGACCAGGCGGCCGTGCGAACCTTTTTCGTTCAAGCGGGCTTTGGCGATTTCGATGTACCAGTCACAGTACTCTTCCCAGAGGAAACTGTAGATCTTGGCCAGAGCAACACCGAGGTCGTAATTGTCGAGGTTGGTCGTCACTTCGGTTTTGAGTGTTTGCAATCGCGAGAGGATCCAGCGATCTTCGAGTGCATAATCGTCAGCGGTCACAGCGGCAAAATCCATCTCGTCGTCGAAGTTCATGACCACGAAGCGGAAGGCGTTCCAGATCTTGTTGATGAAATTGCGGCCGGCCTCGATTTTCTCTTTGGAGAAACGCAAGTCGTTGCCGGGGGCATTGCCGGTGACCAGGGCGTAGCGCAGGGCGTCGGCGCCGAGTTCGTCGATGATTTCCAGCGGATCGATCCCGTTGCCCAGGGATTTGGACATTTTACGGCCCTTTTCGTCGCGGACAATGCCATGGATGAAGACCGTGTGGAACGGCGTCTGGCCGGTGTGGGCGATACCGGAGAAGATCATGCGTGCGACCCAGAAGAAAATGATGTCGTAGCCGGTGACCAGGACGCTGGTGGGATAGAAATACTTCAGGTCCTCGGTGTCATGGGGCCAGCCGAGAGTCGAGAAGGGCCACAGCGCCGATGAGAACCAAGTGTCAAGGGTGTCTTCATCCTGGACGAGGTGCGAGCTGCCGCACTGCGGGCAAGTGTCCGGTTTTTCACGGGCGACGATGGTGTGGTCGCAGGCCTGGCAATAATAGGCCGGGATGCGATGACCCCACCAGAGCTGGCGGGAAATGCACCAGTCACGGATGTTCTCCATCCAGTTGAAATACGTCTTGTCGAAACGCTCCGGCACGAAGCGAGTCTCCTTGGATTTGACCACTTCGATGGCCGGTTCGGCCAGGGGCTTCATTTTGACAAACCACTGGAATGACACGCGTGGTTCAACGACGGTCGAGCAGCGGTAGCAGGTGCCGACATTGTGTTTGTGCGGTTCGGTTTTTTCCAGAAGTCCCTGAGCCTCGAGATCGAGCAGGATCTGCTTTCTGGCCTGCTCGCGGGTCAGACCGGCATAGGTGCCGCCGTGCTCATTGATGTGGGCGTCTTCGGTCAGGACATTGATCACCGGCAGACCGTGGCGCAGGCCAACTTCGAAATCGTTCGGGTCGTGGGCGGGGGTGATCTTGACGACGCCGGTGCCAAATTCGCTCTCGACATAAGTGTCGGCGATGATCGGGATGGTCCGGCCGGTCAGCGGCAGGATAACCTGCTGGCCAATCAGGTGCTGGTAGCGTTCGTCTTCGGGATGGACCGCAACGGCCGTGTCGCCAAGCAGAGTCTCAGGACGAGTGGTGGCCAGGACGAGGTAGCCCTCCCCTTCCACCAGCGGATAACGCAGGTGGTAGAAATGGCTGTTCTTCTCTTCGTATTCGACTTCGGCATCGGAAATGGAGGTCAGGCAGGTCGGACACCAGTTGATGATCCGTTCGCCGCGGTAGATCAGGCCTTTTTCATAGAGGCGAATGAAGACTTCCTGGACCGCATCGGAACAACCTTCGTCGAGCGTGAAACGTTCGCGGTTCCAGTCACAGGAGGAGCCGAGTCGCTTGAGCTGCTCGATGATCCGGCCGCCGTAAAGGCGCTTCCATTCCCAGGCGCGCTCGAGGAATTTTTCACGGCCGAGATCTTCTTTGCTGACCCCTTCCTGGCGCATGGCTTCAACAATTTTAGCTTCAGTGGCGATCGACGCATGGTCGGTGCCTGGCAGCCAGAGCGCAGCGTAGCCTTGCATGCGTTTGAAGCGGATCAGGATGTCCTGCAGCGTGTTGTCGAGGGCATGGCCCATGTGCAGCTGACCGGTGATGTTCGGCGGCGGGATGACAATGGTGTATGGTTTTTTCGCCGGATCCGGTTGTGGGGAGAAATAACCCTTTTCCTGCCAGTTCTGGTAGATCGGGCCCTCCATCACCTGCGGTTCAAAAGCTTTCTGGATTGAATCAATGCGCGGCATAAAGTCTCCTCCTTGTGGCTGGGAATGGCATCAGGCTCCTCCTGAGTGGATGTGGTGTCAGGCACCTGACTGGGAAATTTTGCCAGGCTCCTCCTGAGTGGTTGTGGTATCAGGCACTTCGCAGGGAAATTTTCCAAATTTCTTGGCGAAGGTGCCTGACACCACTATTTTCTTGGCGAAGTGCCTGACACCACGATAAAAAAACCTTCCATCCAGTCCGGGTTTGTCCCGAAACAACTGGACGAAAGGTTTGACTTCCGTGGTACCACCAGTTTTCCCTGCCGGATGCTGCCAGCGTTCTGCTGGCTATTTGGCAGGGCACTTTGCAGCCGATTGGTCACGTACGGCCTGACGTTCTGCTCCCGGGCGACCTTGGGCCATTCACACTCCGGCAAAATCTCGCAGCACTTCAGTAGGATTTTGCTCTCTGGCGGGGCTTTGTGGCTTACTCCTCCCGATCAAGACAGGGAAATTGGCTTCATCTTACACAAACAAGCCCCAACTTGCAAGCTGTCCCAGACCTCCCGGCTCAGATCTGGCGAATGTTGTCGAGATAGAGCTGGCCACGCCCGGACTTGTCCTGCAGCACCAGCTGGATCCGGATCACTTGGGCCAGGTCGATCTCCTGGGCGAAGGGCCGCAAGTCAAACGTGAGGGGCTGCCAGCGCAGGGCAGGGATGATTTTCTGGGCAGCGGTCTCGATTTCCCTGGCACCCGGTGCGGCAATGGCCATGATTTTCAGAGAGAGGCCCTTTTCCTTCAGATCCGGATTGAAGACATCCATAACCAGCTGGGGCGCTGGTGAAAGATCCAGCGGGGGAAAGTCGGCAGGCCGGTCAATCCAGGGCCCGAACGCGATGCTCTGGCCGGGATCTGTCTGGTAACTCAGACTCAAAGACCCCTCGCCCTCAGACTTGTTCGCCTTTTCGAGGCGAAACTTGAGCGAGCCGGCAAAGACTTGCCATTCGGCTGTGTCATCGCAGTGCATCCATTCTCTGGGCAGGGCATAAACCGATGCTTCCTGGTCGGAGCGGAACGGGATCATGGGCAGGTGGTCTTTGCTGATCAGATTGGCACGTTCATGAAGGTCATAGAAGCCATAGGTGACGGCCACGGGATTTGGAATCGCATCATGCCAGACCATGACCCGTACGCCGTAGAGAACCTTGGCTTGAGCTTCGCGGAAAATCCGGTCCGGACCGCAAATGGTGAAGCCACGAACCCGGCTCTCGTCCCGGGTCAGCCGCAAACCCTCACCAATATTGGAAAAAGTCAGCATCAGCTTGCCGCCCACCAGCTCGATGCTCTCACATTCGGGTGCAGACTTGGGAGCCTTGCGCTGGTACAACAAGCCGAGACAAATCAGGCGCAGCCGCTCGGCGAGCGTTGCCAGTGGCTGGGTCGAATGGAGACCGGCAACTGGAACAAGGGCGGTCGGTACCGCCAGATGGTGGCGGACATAAGTCAGAGCTTCGTTGCCCAGTGTTTGTTCAAAAAACAGGCGTTGGCCGGCAGAATAGGTTGGCTGATGGAACAAAATGAAAGCAGGCTCGGATCCATGACCAGCCTTCAGCTCAGATCGCAGCGCAGTTGCCAGTTTCATCAGGCCTTCCTGCAGCTTGTCTGGCCGGTCCAGGTCCTTGGGATGCCCGGACCAGACAATCGCACAGACCCCAAACCCCTTGAGGACAGCCAGCTGGCGGTAAAGGCCCTTGCGGTTGTCCGGTAAAAAGTCGCGCAGAGAGCGGCCGGGCGCATCAAAAAGGAGCAGACCAACCGGGACATGGATATCGGGCAGGATACCCCGGCCAAAATGCTGGGCCAGCGTGGAAAGACTCCAGCCCCGGAAAGGTCCGGCCGGTTCAAAGTGAGACTGGCTGGTCCAGAGACTTTCTGCATCGTACGCCAGGAGATCCAGCTGACGCAGATAGGACGTACTGGCCGGAACAGTCCCTGAGTGCGCAGGCTCCAAGGATGAAGGAGTTCCTTGCCCCGGCCACGCGAGTTCGCCCACAAACAAATAGACATCACCAATCAGGATATCTTGAAGACAGATCGTGCGTGTGCCATCGCTGACCAGGAGTTCACAGGGGTCGAAAGACGCCTCGAAAGCGGGAAGTTCCACGCTGAATGCACCTTTAGTATCACAGGCTGTCGTTGCCGTGAAAAGGGTGCCATAGCGGGGATCGTGCGGTGAGACAGACTGCGGGTCGAGAGGAAACCGGGTCCATTCAACCGTGATGGTACTGTTGGGCCCTGCATGTCCGGACAGGTTGGTCTTGGCTTGCTGCTGCAAGACCATGCCAGACTGGAAAGGGCGAGGCAATGTGATCCATGAAGTCATGTTTATTCCCCTAGGCTGTCAAAAATAATCTGTCCCACGCCCGATCTGGACGCCTGTTGAACAAATGTCTCTATTGAATCTGGTGTGGCAGCAGAGTCGCTCCTGCGGCAGATTCGCAGCACACGGCCAGCGTCTACCAGCTGATGATAAGGCGATTCCAGACGGATGCGGTCTTCGTTTTTGATCGCGGGACGGCACGGCAAACTGAACCCGGGTGTATAGGCCTGATGGCTGGTCACACCGGCAATCTGGCCATAGGTTCTGCGGTCAGATTCGGCAAAAGACCTGGCCACGAGCGGGTCGGAATCAGCCATCAGCAGAAAGGACAGTCCGTGCTGGTCAGACGCGTCAGAGCAGGCCTGATGCATCATCTGCACCATTTCCAGTCCCAGTCTTTCGGCTTCGCGGCTCTGGCCATGATGGCGTCCAACCAGTGAGACAAGGGTTTCAGCCAGCCCGGTCAGGCCAATGGCCAGGCTGCCTTTGGCCAGATGGCTGGTGATCGTGCCACCATCATCCACTGCAAGGTCGGCTGCTGGTCCGATCTGGCCATGCAGGAAGGGAAAATTGCTACAGCCAAGAGACTGCAAGGTCTTGTAACGCTCGAGCAGGGAGTCGATGGCCAGACTGAGCAGATGCTCCAGGCGATGGTAGAATAAATTGAGGTCATTACGAGCCAGGATGGCACAGCGGGGTAGATTGATCGTAACGGTAGCCAGGTTGGTCATGGGTGGATCCGCGAAGGCGAATTCCGGTTGGCCAGTCTGGGCACAGCAACGGCAGGCCAGCTGGAACAGATCGTAATTCGGGTCTTGTGGCTGCAGATTAACCCCGGCAGCCAGGCGGAAAATCAGGCGCGGCTGCCGACTCTGGGACGAACTTGCCGGATGTTCCGGTGAAACTTTACCAGCTGCCTCAAGCAGTTTCTGGGTCACCAGCCTGCCTTGTGGATCTGTTTCCAGACCAAAGAGGATACAGGTCTGGCTTTGTCCGGACTGGGACTGGAAGCTTTGGGTCTTGAACTGGTTGAGCACGGCATCCATGGCCTGGTACGTTGCCAGTGCGGTGTCTTCTTGTGCCAGGGCGCTGGCCTGCTCGGGAGGGAGCCAGTTGCCTAATCTGGCCATCAGACGCTGCCGGGTCGCCTGGACCCCATCCGCCATCGCCCGGTCGAAATGCAGAAGGTACACACTACCGCTGATTTCCTGCCGGATACTGGCGACTGCAACGCCGGCCAGGGCAGCAAAGCTCCTGATGTCGGAAGGCTGTCGGATGCTGGCCAGGCCACTTTGGAAACCGCCGGCAAAAAGAGGACGCAGATCGATGGGGTGGTCGGAAAAAGTCAGAGCATAGGATTCGAGATGGTGGACGAAAAGGTCCAGATTCTGATGGGCCTGGCTGACATCAGGCGACAGTACATAGAGCAGATTATAGGAACAGGCGCCGGTTCGGCCGTAATTGAGCAAATGGTCGCTGGCGGTTCGCGGAAGCTGACCGCCTGGTTGCGACCGGCCGGATGCAGACGCGCCTTGACCTGGGCCTGACAGGGGATTCATGGCATGGAAAGCCTGCATCAAGTGGGTCTTCATCTCGCGAACGCGGGTCCGTTGGGACCGGTACAGGATGTAGCGCTTGGCGGTTTCTGGAAAACCGGTATCCATCAGGACCTGCTCAACCGTGTCCTGGATCTGTTCGATCGATGGACAGCGCTGGCCCGTCTGGTCAATCCGCTCAGCCACCACCGTGGCCAGTTCCATGCTGGTCTGGCTTCTGGGCTGGGCCGGGTCCTTGATATTGGTTTCGGTGGAGGCATCGAGCGCCTTATGGATGGCACTGGCAATTTTCTCGATGTTGAAAACGACTTCACGTCCATCCCGTTTGATGACTCTGGTGATCATGGCGCTTCTCCTTGCCGCTGATTTTCCATTGTCCAAAAAATTCTTGACCGGTCTTATTTCAATGTAGCGGTCTTTGCCGGGAGCGTCAACTTGAATGATGCAGCTTGCTTACGGCACCTGGCGCAAGAGTTCAAACAGGCCCAGTTTGGTCAGGCCTCCGACCGTAATCTTGCCCCGGTCTTTTTTAAGTTCAGAGGTAAAAAAACGGACCAGCTCTGCCCGGTCTTCTGTACTGTGCAGTCGGATAAAATCGACCACGACGATACCGGCCTGATTTCTCAGGCGTAGCTGGCGGGCGATTTCCCCAGCGGCAAGCTGGTTGGTTTTCACACGCAAGGCTTCAGGATCCCTGGCCTGAGCCTTTTGTGTGTTGACATCGATCACCAGCAGGGCCTCGGTCTGGTCAAAAACGAGGCTGGCACCGTTTTTCAAGTACACACAGCGGCGATTGACCTCCTGGGCCAGGTGACTCAAGCGAAAAGCCGCAGCCAGATCAAAAGATTCCGGACGCAGGGTCAGGATTGGGCGCAGGGCTGGCCAACGTTCCTGGACCAGAGTGTCCAGCTGGTTGAATAAGTCGATGTCGTTGCACTGGATGGAGCGCAGCTCTGGCCTGGCCCAGTCCGCCAGGGCCGCTGCGCAGACGGTCCGTGGCCGCCAGATCAGGCGCGGGGCAGGACCGCCGGCCTTAACAGCAGACAACACAGCAGCATGAACGGATTTGAGCCAGGTGGTCTCGCCCGCCAGCAACGGCTCCTGATCCGGGGCTGCTACGAGGCCCAGTTTGCTGCGCCGGATAACCCGCTCCGGGTCTGGTTCATAGACCGCAAAAAGGCCCGGATACTGGAGCCGCGTGGTCACAAGATGGCCTTTGGCGGTGATTCCGGCTGGATGTTGGCTCGTGATCAGGCGCCGGATCTGGACCAGGATAGTCTGGCCAGCTTTGCTGCCAGGCGGGACTTCCCTGATCGTGAGCAGAGCGTTTTCTGCCTCGCCGATGGCTATGAAAGCACCCAGGGCCCGGTCTATCGTTTCAATCCGGCCCAGAAGGATATCCTGGCGCTGGGCAGCGGTGTCAGGCTGGGGCCGGATCCATTCGACCGGCTGACCATCCTCAATCAGGGCGGCCTGGGGCCATCCCGCAAGATCACGAAAGATCACTAGGTCCTGCGCCATCAAGCTTTACTGGCTGTCCGAAGCCGGACTGGCCGAATCAAGAATCAGAGCGAGGCGAGTCGCGGCACAATCAGCGGCAGCGGCAGCTGGCAGGTCACCGTAAGTTTCCAGAGCTTTGAGGAAAAGGTCAGGGCGCAGGTTGGCCGAGCTGCCGGCCTTGACCCGCATCTCGAGACAATCCGGCCCTTTGAGCTGGATCTTTTCGATCAGGGGACGGATGTCGACTTCGACCATTTTGCCCTTACTGAATTTTTCGACCACCAGCGGCTGGGTATTGGCAATCCGGGCGACCGCTTCCGCCAGACCCGGTGTTTCCAGCCGGTATTCGGCAGCCCGGACCAGGCTCATCAGGCTGGCCTTGGCAGGGGCGACCCGGATCGCGTCAAGAATCGCAAATCCGGTTGGCAGGGAATGGTTGAGCCGGTCCATCACCTCGTACGGATCGAGGTCTTCCGCCAGTGACATGTCAAGGTAGTCGCCTGCGGTGGCCAGTCCGACGCTGATCGGCAGGGCAAAGGTCATCTGCGGGCGCGGATTGTAGCCTTGCGACCAGCAAATCGGCAGGCCGGCCCGGCGGATCGAGCGTTCGAAGGTGCGCATCATGTCAAGGTGTGCCAGCCAGATCGCCGGCTCCTGGCGCGAAAAGCGCAGGCGGACGATGAACGTCTCACTCATAGCAGACACCTCCACCGAAGCACTGGGCGCCGCAGGCGGAGCATTGCTCGCGGCATTCGGGGGTCGTCTGGGCAGCCATGGCCCGTTGGTATTCGGACCAGAGAAAGTCCTCCGTTACGCCGCAGTCAATGTGGGACCAGGGGAAAATCTCCTGGCGCGTCCGTTCACGGCGGGCGTAGAAATTGGGATCGAGGCCGGCCTGCTTGAGACAGTCGAGCCAGAGGTCAATTTTGAATTGCTCATCCCAGGCGTCGAATCGGGCTCCACCGCGGTAAGCGGCTTCGATGACGACACCCAGGCGACGGTCGCCACGGGCGAGGACGCCCTCAATGTAGGATTGCTTCGGTTCATGCCATTTATAACGGACCGAGCGGCTGTGGCGCAGCAAGTCTTTCAGGTGCATCTGGTGACTTTTCATCGTCTCGGTATCCGCCTGGGGCGACCACTGGAACGGTGTGAAAGGCTTGGGGATGAACATGGCTGTGCTCAGGGACAATTCCAGCCGCTTGGGCCGCTCGAAACGCGGCAAAGACTGGTAGAGCTTTTCGATCGCCTGGGCCAGATGGGCGATACCTTCGACATCTTCGATCGTCTCAGTTGGCAGGCCGAGCATGAAATAGAGCTTGGCCCCGCTCCAGCCACCGCGCAGGGCCAGCTCCATCGCCTTGAGGAGGTCCTCCTCGGTAATGTTCTTGTTGATGACATCTCTTAGGCGCTGGGTGCCCGCTTCCGGGGCAAAGGTCAGGCCGCCTTTCCGGGTGCTGGAGGCTTTTTCCATCAGCTCGAGCGAGAAGTTGTCCAGGCGTAGTGAGGGCAGAGATAAACTCGTATGATGCGGTGTTAGTTCACACAGCAAGCCATCGGTCAGTTCCGACAAGGCGCTGTAGTCCGAGGTTGACAGGGACAACATGCCGACCTCGTCATAGCCAGTGGTTTTCTCCATCTCCAGAGCTTGGCTGACCAGGGCAGATGGCTTTTTCTCGCGCACCGGGCGGTAGATCATGCCAGCCTGGCAAAAGCGGCAGCCGCGCGTGCAGCCACGGAACAGCTCGAGGAAGATGCGGTCGTGGACGATCTCGGTATTCGGCACAATGCTTCTCGTCGGGAAATACGCCTGGTCGAGATCGAAGACGATCCGTTTGCGGATGGTCGCCGGGATGCCAGACCGGTTGGGCTCGATCGTCTGGATGGTGCCGTCAGACTGGTACGTGACCGTGTAGAACGACGGCACATAAACGCCTTCGATCTGGGCGGCAGCCTGTAAAAAGCCTTCGCGGGTGCGTGTCTCGCCGCTGGCTTTCCAGTGCAGATAGCATTCAACCACCTCGGCCAGGACTTCTTCGCCTTCGCCAATGATGACCAGGTCGAAAAAGTCAGCCATCGGCTCGATATTATAGACGACGGGGCCTCCGGCCATGACAAAGGGGTCCGCCAGGGTGCGGTCGGCCGTGTACAAAGGCACGCGGCCGAGGTCGAGCATCTCGAGCACGGTGGTGAAAGCGAGCTCATACTGCAGGGTGAAGCCCAGGAGATCGAATTCATGGAGGGGGGTGCGGGACTCAAGCGAAAACAGGGGCAAGCCTTCGCTGCGCATGCGGTCGGCCATGTCGGTCCAGGGGGCAAAGACACGTTCACACCAGACATCCGGCCGCTCATTGAGCAAATGGTACAGGATTCGCAGGGCGAGGTTGGACATGCCGATTTCATACGTATCCGGGAAACAGAAGGCATAGCGCAAGAAAGGCCGGAGCGCCTGTTCGGCTGCCTCCGGCACGGTCTTGACAATGCTGTTCCATTCCCCGCCGGTGTAGCGCGCCGGCTTTTCAACCGACGCAAGCAGGTGACGGGGCAGGTTGACAGTTGACATGAAGGGGGTACTTATCCTTTCAGGCGCGCTTCGAGTTCAGCCTTGCGCACTTCAAAGCCCGGTTTGCCGAGCAGGGCATACATGTTCTTCTTGTAGTCTTCGACACCGGGCTGGTCAAAGGGATTGACCGCCAGGAGATAGCCGCTGATGCCGCAGGCCTTTTCGAAGAAATAGACCAGCTGGCCGAGATTGTAGGCGTCAAGCTCCGGTACGACGACCCGGAAATTGGGCACACCACCATCGACATGGGCCAGGACGGTGCCCTGGGCTGCCTTGTGGTTGACCTCGTCCATGTCGAGTCCGGCGAGGAAGTTGAGACCATCGAGGTTCTGCGGATCCGTTGGGATCTCGACGCTGCGGCGCGGTTTCTCCACATCGATCAAGGTCTCGAACAGCTGGCGCTGGCCATCCTGGACATACTGGCCCATCGAATGCAGGTCGGTCGAGTTGTCGACACCGGCCGGGAAAATACCCTTGCCATCCTTGCCTTCACTCTCGCCAAACAGCTGTTTCCACCATTCGGTGAAGAAGTGCAGGCTGGGTTCATAATTGACCATGATCTCGATGTTGTAGCCTTTGCGGAGCAAGACATTGCGTGCGGCCGCGTACTGGTAGCAGGCGTTTTCGGACATCTCCGGATTCCGGAATTCTTTCATGGCGTCCTTGGCCCCGCGCATGAGTTCGCGGATATCAACACCAGAAACAGCGATCGGCAGCAGGCCGACAGCAGTCAGGATCGAGTAACGGCCGCCGACATCGTCGGGCACGACAAAGGTTTCATAGCCTTCACCATCAGCCAGGCCTTTGAGCGCACCCCGGGCCTTATCGGTCGTGGCATAGATGCGGGAGCGTGCGCCTTCCTTGCCGTATTTTTCTTCCATGTAGGTTTTAAAAATCCGGAAGGCAATCGCCGGCTCGGTGGTCGTGCCGGACTTGGAAATGACATTGACTGATACATCCTTGCCTTCGAGCAAGTCGAACAAGTCGGCCAAGTAGGTCGAGCTGATGGAATTACCGGCAAAAATGATCTGCGGGCCTTTGCGCTGGCGTTTGGGGAGCAAGTTGTTAAAGGAGTGGGTTAAAAGCTCGATCGCGGCCCGGGCACCGAGGTAGGATCCGCCGATGCCGATGACGATCAGGACGTCGGAATCCTTGCGGATCTTGGCCGCAGCTTTGCGGATGCGGGCAAATTCCGTTTTGTCATACTTGACCGGCAGGTCGACCCAGCCGAGGTAGTCGCTTCCGGGGCCGCTCTTCTGGTGCAGCTGGACATGGGCAACTGTGACCTGGGGTGCGATGTAGTCCAGTTCTTCCTGGCGCATGAAATCAAGGGCATTGTTGTAATCAAAACGAAGCATGGGGATCCTCCTTAAAAAATCACCGCGGCTGGCAAGTCAGACCGCGGCTCTTGCATAATCAGTATAAGGCAAAATTGCCGCTATACGCAATAAAAATGGGCTATTTAGTCCAATTTTTGCACATAAATGAGGATCGGCTGCGGTCCTGAGAGATCAAAGGCACATACACTGACTCCTGCCGGTAAAACTGTGGCCCGTTCATTTTCCGATATACGGGTCATGGATGGGCTTTCCGCTACAGGGACTGAGACGGGCTTGTCAAGAACAAACTGTTCACTGCGGAACCGGTGCAAGCGCGGGTATAAAGTCCGGACCTGATTGCGTACGCTTGTGAGCAGCTGGCGGCTGCCCTCATCGAGCCGATTCTCAAGAGTGTCAAGAAATTCCGGCTGGTCCTTGGCACCCTGGAGCAGATAGTCCAGTTTGAGCCGCGACAGCAGAATGACCTGTTCAGCTTTTTCGAGATGGCCAAGACCGAATTCCAGCAGGAACCTGGTCCGAGAAACAGGACTGGTCTTGAGATCAAACCAGCCGGCTGAACGGTAGGCGGCAGCCAGGATCTGGAAAAACTCGTAGGGGGAAAGGCTGCAGCCTTGGAAATGTTCCGCCAGCCAGGGCAGACTGGCAGCAAATTTTCCGCTGTTGTAGTACAGGTCGAGAACGGTTTCGATGTCCTTGAGCCGGGCCAAGTCGCCATACATCATGGCATCGGAAGCCAGGATTTCATACGGCGGTTCTTGGGACCATTTAAAACCAAGCTCCGTAGCCTGGAGCGCCATGGGGCTGCCGGGCAGGACTTTCAAGAAACCCAGCTGCAGATCATGGGGTTTCAAAGCGAAGACATCATTGAAAGAGCGGGCAAATTGCTGCGGCGTTTCCGATGGCAGGCCGGCGATCAGGTCCAGATGGAGGTGGATTGAAGCCTGTTGGCGCAGCTGCTGGACTGTTTTCTGGAGGCGTGGCCAGTTGCAGGGTCGGTGGATCGCCTCCAAGACCGCGGGTGTCGTGGTCTGGACGCCGATTTCGAACTGAAGTAGGCCGGACGGAGCCTCGGAGAGCAACTCAATGTCTTCTGGTTCGAGCCGGTCGGCCATGATTTCAAAATGAAAATTCGTCCGGAACGGCCGCTGCTGATAACGTTCGATCAAAAACCGCCAGATTGCGCGGGCCCGGGCGGGCTGGATGTTGAACGTGCGGTCGACCAGTTTGACCTGGCGCAGATCAGCGGCGATCAGGCGGGTAAAAGCAGCCTCGACCCACTCAAACGAGGCCATTCGGACTGTTTTGTCGAGAGATGACAGGCAATAGGTGCAGCCGTAAGGGCAGCCGCGCGACGTCTCAAAATAAAGCAGGCGGTCTTTGAGCTGGCCAAGTTCCTGGTCGGTGTAAGGGAAAAGCCACTCTTGCGCAGACAGCAAGGGAGGCGGCGGATTTTGCCGGATATTGCCAGCATCATCCCGGTAGACCAGGCCGGGGATTGTTCCCGGGTCAAAATCCGGGCTGGAAAAGGCGGCCAGACAGGCGGCAAATGCCTGCTCGCCTTCCCCGGCCAGGATGGCGCTGACAGAAGGATGGCCCAGAAGAATCGCCTTGGCATCCTGGCTCGCTTCGGGACCGCCCCAGATAATCGTGGTACCGGGCCGGATCAAGGCCAGTTCATCCGAGAGCCGTTCGGTCAGGCGCCGATTCCAGATCGAACAGGAAAACGCGTAAAGATCAGCATCTAGCGCATAAAGGCGCTGAAGCAGCTGGGCGGGCTGGTCATTGATCGTCCATTCATGGAGGGTCAGCCGGTGTGACGGGTATCCTTGCTTGATGGCCCACTGGCGCAGCTGGCGAAGAGCCAGGCTGGTGTGGGCAAACTGGGCATTGAGCGTGACCAGGGCAACCTGCGGCCGGGGATGCAGAACAGTCGAAGCGATATTTTCGGGCACCATCAAGAAGGACTGGCCCCGGATGAAGGTGCCTTGGTTTCCTTGGCGATGGTCCGGGCCACCCCGCGGTCCAGAGCGGTGATCAGGACCAGGGAACCCGCTTCCAGGCGCTGGGTGCTGCTGGCATGCAGCTGGATTGCTTTACCCTCGGCCGTGTACAGGATCCGGCCGGTGTGGCCGGGCCGGATGGTCCGGATCACGCGCGCTTCCTGGCCGATCAAATCAAGATCAGTCTGGGCGGCTGTGCGTTGGGCCAAGCGTGTCAGCAGGCGCAGCAATAGCAAGGAGACAAGGTAAAGGACCGTCAGCACGGACAGCGTGCGGACGATCCATTTCAAGAGCCAGGTCAGTTCGGAAACTGAAAGGTCCATCAGTCGTTTGCTTCACCCAGGACCTGGATCAGGTCGGGATCCTCGGCATTGTTGACAATGTTGCACTTTTGTTCGCGGTAGAACATGTAATGGTCGATGATGCGCTGGGTCAGCTTCTCACCTGGGATGACCAGCGGGATACCCGGTGGGTAGATCATCAGGGACTCGGCGCAGATTTCACCTACGGCGTCCTTGATCGGGATGATCCGTTTCGGGCTATAGAAAGCATCGCGGGGTGATACAACTGACATCGGGCGCTCGGTCATCCATTCAATCTGCTCCAGTTTGAGCGGTTTGTTCTGGCCAGCATAGCGGTGGGAAATGGTCCGCAGTCCGGCGACCAGCTGGTTGACCGTCTGCTGGTCGTCGCCGATCCCGACCACAGCCAGGACCACATAGGTTTCGGCCAGTTCGAGCTGGATGCCAAACTCATTCTTCATGACGTCGTATACTTCAAAACCGGTCAAGCCGAGGTCATTGACCCGGATGACGATTTTCGTTTCATCGTAATCGTAAATGCCGTGGCCATCGACATCGTCGCTGGTGATCACATGCAGGCCCGGCATGGCGGCAATTTCAAGCTTGGCCTTTTCGACGATATTGAGAATGTCCTCATAAATCTCCTGCCCATTGAGCACGAGATTGCGTCGTGCCAGGTCCAGGCTGGCCATTAAAAGGTACGACGCGCTCGTTGTCTGCATCAGGTTGATCGTCGTGCGGACCTGGCTGTAGCTGATCTCACGCTCGTTCAGGAGCAGGACGGAGCTCTGGGTCAGAGAACCGCCCGTCTTGTGCAGGCTGACTGTCGCCATATCGGCATAGAGGGTCGAGGCGTTGTCCGGGAAATCGGGATGGAACGGGAAATGAGCCCCATGGGCCTCATCGACCAGGACCATGATGTGGTGGCGGCGGCAGAGTTTGATGATCGCCTGCAAATCGGAGACGACGCCATAATAGGTCGGATTGATCATGAACAAGGCCTTGGCGTCCGGATTGTCAAATACGGCTTTCTTGACCCGCTCATAGGAGACCCCATTGGCGATGCCGTATTCGAGATTGACTTCCGGTTCGATGAAAATCGGGATCGCACCGCTCAGGATGACGGCATTGATGGCCGATTTGTGGACATTGCGCGGCATGATGATCTTGTCCTTGGGACCGCAGGCTGTCATGATCATGGCCTGGATACCAAACGTTGAACCATTGACCAGCATGAAGGCATAATCGGCGTCATAGGCCTCAGCCAGCAACTGCTCTGCTTCGAAAATAATACCGTCCGGATTGGACAACATATCGAGTTCGCGGGTCGAATTCGCATCAAGCCGGATGATTTTTTCGCCAAAATACTCGCCGAGACCGGAGCGCAGGCGCTTCTTATGTCCGGGGACGTCGAAATGGACGATGTCCTTCTGCGAATATTGTTCCAGAGCCTCATAGAGGGGCGCTCTGGCATGCCTGCTTTTCATTGTGCCGCGGCGGGCGCGTACCTCTGCCATATGGCATCACTCCTGTCCGTTATAAAAGATGCAAACGGATTATAGCATATATGGGTGTCGTCCATATTCTCGGAGTTGTAATTTTCCAACCCCTGGGCGACGACCGGTCATTATTCGAGCATCTGTTTCAAAATAACCGGGCTGATGACCTCGATCCGGCCTCGGCCCAGCTGGACGGCGCCCTCAGCCTTCAGTTCACCCAAAAGGCGCGAGACAACCTCTCGGGCTGTACCCAGCTCAACGGCAATCGCCTCATGGGTGTAGCGGATCGTGCCTGGCTTGTCATGAGTCTGCTCCAGAAGCCAGTGGACCAGGCGATTGTCAGTCCGGTCAAATGCCACCGCCTCCAGTGTCTGCATGGTCTCGATCAAGTGCGAATACATCGAATTGATCAAAAAGTCCTTCCAGGCCAGCTGTTTGTCGAGGATTTCATGGTAGACCTTGGACGGGACCATGAATAGCTCGGCGGCTTCCTCAACCTGGGCCATCGCCGGGAACTCATCCCCAGTCAGCTGGCAGGCAATCGAAGCCAGGCAGGTCTCTCCCGTGAGAGTCCGGTACAAAGTCATCTCCCGGCCATTGGGCGACAACTTGTAGATGCGCAGGACACCACTCAGGACAAAGGGGACAAACTGGCACTGATGGCTCTGCTGCATCAGCATCTGTTCTTCGGGCAGTTCAATGATCTGGCCGGCCGAAAACATGATGTCCCGGTCCTTGGCGTTCAATTTGGTCAGGACCGGGAAAAGCCGGTCCAGGCGCTGGATTTGATCTTTGGTCAGCATCCATTACACTCCTGCTGTCGACTGCATGGCTCATCAGATAAAAAAGCCATAATGTATTGCATTATATCACATGTGCACTCCTGTCCATGTGTGATCCTGTCACAGGTTTTTATCCCGGTACGGGCTATACTGAAGGCCACAAGATCAAGGAGGACACCCATGAAAATTGCTAATACTCGATCGATCTTGATGATCGTCCTGATTCTGGCACTGGCTATGAGCCTTCTGGCTGGTTGTACCCAGAGCCCTGCCACTATTGCACCGACAACCGCGGCAACCACGACTGCTGCTACATCCATTTCAGGTGAGGCTGCACAGACTGCCACGATCGAAAAGGTCACAGCGGATGAAGCGGTGGCCATCCTCAAGGACCATCCCAATGCTGTCCTGCTTGATGTCAGGACTGAAGCAGAATTTGCCGAAGGCCACATCGAAGGGGCCCAGCAGCTGGCGGTAGAGGAACTGATGGATCGCACCGACGAACTGCCAGCTGACAAGTCGACCCCGCTTGTCGTCTACTGTCGCAGCGGCCGACGTTCGGCCCTGGCTGCCGAACAGCTGGCTGGCCTTGGCTACACCACGATTTACGATCTGGGTGGCATCACCAGCTGGCCCTATGAAGTCGTGAAATAAACGCGATTTCACTTATAAATCCACGATGGAGATGGCCGGGCTGGTTTGCCCGGCTATTTCTTTGATCCGGGCCTGGCTGGTCATGAGGAGGACTTGGGCACCGGTCTCCTCGCTATGCCGGGACAGGTAGTCCAAGGCCGCTGTCGCCCTGCCGTCGTCGTACTGGACCAGAGTATCATCGAGCAGTAAGGGCAGCGGTTCTGATCCGGCCTGGAGGATGCCGGCGATAGCCAGGCGCAGGGCCAGGTAGACTTGGTCAATGGTCCCGCCACTGAAAAAACGCCAATCGTGGAAATTCTTGTCTTCAGGCTCAGCCACCTGGATGGCAAAAGAATGGTCGATTTTAAGTGCATCGTAGCGCGACCGGGTCAACTGCATGAGAATCCGGGCTGCTTCCTGGTTCAGGCGCGGACCGAACGTTGCCTGTAGCTCATCATTGGCCTTCTGGATCCAGGACCGGGCTACGCAAAGACTTTCATAATAGCCTCTGGCATCTTCGAGCCGGTCTTTTTGCGCTTTGAGTTCACGGTCATAGTCTGCAACCAGCTTCGGCGGTCGGGGCGTGTGCACAAGTGCCGACTCCAGGGCTGCCAGATTGCGTTCGATCGCAGCGAGGCGGCCAGAAGCTTCTCCCAGAAGGCGATCAAGCTGTTCAGGATCCTCAGGCGCAACAGCGTCTTCAGTGAATTTGATTTTTTGCTGCAAAACAGCCATGTCTGCTTGCTGCAAGGATCGATACTGGTCCCAGGACAGGCCATCCAGATCATGCGCCAGGGCCGCTTCCGCCTGAAGTTTCAAGGCGATGATCTGATTTAGTTCGGCCAGCAAGGCTGTCAGCTGGTCGAGCCCCTGCTGGAGGGCTACCGGATCGAGCGCCAGGATGGCTTCCCTTGCAGTAGCCGGCAGATCCTGGTCCAGTCCGGACGATGGCGAGTCACTCGCGCTGTCCTTGGCAAGTCCAGGGAGCGCCCGGGAGACCGATTGCTGCAGGTGCTGCCAGCGATCGAGAAAGACGTCTGTCTGCCGGGTCAGGTCCAAGGGCAAATGCACATCGCCCCTGGCTACGTCGGTCCAATCCTCCAGGGCAGCCTGCGCCGCTTCGGCTGCGGACTGGGCTGCTGTGGCTTCCAGCTGGGCTTTTTCCAGCTGTGTTTTCTGAGCCCTGACCTGGCGGTCCGTTTCCAGAGCCTTTTGACGTGCTGATGCTACTTGTTGTTTTTTCAGGACCCGGCCTTCATGCCTGCGCCAGAAAAAAGTGAACGTCCAGGCCAGCGCAGTGAATCCAGCCAGGGCAACATACATCGGGTGGATCAAAGCACCCAACACGAGGCCAGCGGCAATCAGGATCAAAGCGATGCTGGTCAACCAAAGCGGTATAGATCGGGCTGCCCGGTGCAGATCCAGGTCTTCCTGCTCTTGGTCGAATGACTGGATCCGTTCTGTCAATTCCTTGATTCTTAGCTGGCTGTCGGCAAGGGCTCGCCAGTTTTGTGCCGCCCGCCCAGCCAAGTCTGCTTTGGCCATGTCCTGCCAGTCATCGATCTGCTGGAGCAAGCGCTGGCGCTCCTGCAAGAGCCCATTGAATTCCTCCTGCCAGGCAGAAATGCCAGCATCATCCAGGCCATGCCGCTCCAGATGCCTGGCCTTGTCCACCTCGTTCTGGCGCAAGGTCAATACCATCTGGTGGCGCGAAGCCAGGAGCTCCAGCCTCGATTTTTTACGGGCGATCTGCTGTGCAGCCAACTGGCCTGACAAGACTTCCATTTGATGCTGCAAGTGCGCCTTTTGCCGGCTGAGCTCCTGCAGCTGATGGGTGAACAGCTGCCTTTTGTTTTCTGCTTCCACAGCCTCCTCACGGGCCAGGACCAGATTTTCCAATTGTTGCTCCAGTTCCTGGATCAAACCACCTTTACCACGCTCGGCCCGCAATTTGACCTGGGCTTTCTGCAGCCGGCTGTCAATGGCCTGATAAGAAAGCGTCTCGTTGAAACTACTGGACAGGTTGGTCAGCTTGGTCAGGATCGATGGAGCCGGATGGTCGATGACACTGTTCATCTGACCGATGAAAACGGTCTGTGTAAATTCCTCAGCTGTTACCTGAAACAGGAACGGACCGATTTCCTGCTGGCCTGGCAGATCGATTCGTGCGCCACTGATGTCATTCATCAGCACGGTCTCGTCCTGGGCTCTGGTTTTGCCGAACGCACGCTGCAGGCGGTAGCGCACACCTGCGTGTTCGATGATCAGGCTGGCACTGGGGCGGGTGCCGTCCCATGGCTGGCAGCGCAGGCGTTCGTTCTCAAGTGGGGAGCGGCTGCGGCCGGACAAGCCATAAAACATCGCTTTCAGGCAGGCGAGCAAGGTGCTTTTGCCCTGCTCATTTTCGCCATAAAACACGGTCACTCCGGCGGGGAAATGAAACTGGCGGTTCTTGAAGGAGCCGAAGGCCTGGACGTCAAGCTGGATCAGTTTCATACCAGACCTCCTCCCCGCGCATCGCCGCAAGTCCAAGTTCAAGCGCCTGGGCCAGAATCTTTTGCTCCTGCTGCTGGCCAGAGTCAGCAGCTTGTTGCAGGTCAATCTGGGCCTGGCGGACAAACGCGCCGCGCAGGGAATGCTCCCTGGCCAGATCCGCAAGGTCTACAGGCTGGCGCGTCTCATCCACCAGGCGATACCAGAAGATCTGACCGTAGAGCAGCGAGTCGAGAACCGCAATGGATAGTCTGAAATCTGGCGCCAAGTCTCCGGTGAGGATGATTTTGTACAGATGGTCTGGCCAGGAATCGCCCATGGACGCCTGCAGGCTCATCAGGGTTGTCTCAGCTGCCTGGCGGTGGTCCTGGCAACCAGTCAGGTCTATGGACTGCTCGAGAAAACGCCGACCGCCTATGGGCGAAAAACTCAGGTCCAGAGACGGCTTGCTGGCAAAGCCCTGGCGTGTGTTGAATGTGCCGACAATGACCCCTTTGGTCCCGGTTTCGTCAAAGCCGCGTCCGAACGGGCAGCCAGCATAGGCATAGGTCACTCGACTTTCTTTCTGGAAACCGGAAAAGGCGTGGACATGGCCCAGGGCTACATAGTCATAGCCCACCCCAGCCAGACTGGCGGCAGTGAGCGGGTTGTAGGGTGATGACACAGGTCCGTTGAGGTCGCCATGAATGAGATAAAGATTGAACCAGTCCGGATCGAGACCTTCCGGAGGAACGAGCGGCAATGGTGAGGAGGTGACGGTCGAGGTAAATCCGCAGCCATACACGCGCACACCCGAGTCAGGCCACTCGACTTTTTCCAGCGTGTCCAGAAAAATCCGGACATTGACTGGCCAGGATTCGCACCGGTAAGGGGAATCCAGGGCTGCCGGGTCATGATTACCAGGCGCAATCAGGACCTGGGTCTGATCGAGGCTGCCCAGCAGCTCATGGACTGTACGAACCAGCGCTCCATCAGGGACCGGCTGGTCAAACAAGTCACCAGCAATCAGGAGGATATCTGCCTGGACCTGTTGGCAAAGCCGGATGATCGCAATAAAAGCATCCAGCTGCGCACGCATGAGCAACGGAGCCTTATCCCCGGCAAAAGTAAACGGACTGCCCAAATGCAGGTCACCAGTCTGGACAAAGGACAAAGCACGGGACATATCGCCTCCGAAAGTCAAAGTTGGCAAATTCGGGACCCGGTCCGTTATACGGCATTTATGCAGAAAAGTCGGAAATTCTGCATAAATGCCGTATAACGGACCGGGTCCCTTTTACAAATTTCTCGTCGCAATCACCACAATGCCAGTGCCCAGGAGGTTTTCGACCAGGATGTCGCCGATGTGAATGGGGCATGCAAGGTCCAGTCGATGGATGAGGTTGATTGCGTCCCAGAAAAGGGCTTTGGGGACAGGCTCACTGGTTTTGACACAGAGGGGCGTTTTGCTGCCCCGGACTGGGATCAGGGTGGTCAGGGGGCGGACCGGGTTGGTGATTTCCTGGCGGGCGTGGCGTTCACCGCGCAGGCACTGGGCCCCGGAAAACAGCCATTCGCCACCTGGACCTCGGGAAACAGTGACCTGGCAGCCCATTGGGCATCCGGTGCAGGTAACTGTCACGAGGTGGTCCGGAGATGCTGTGGGATCCTGGGGTTTCTTTGCATCTTGAGAGGGTTGTTCCATGTTACACCTCGATCGACAGCTGCCAGTGGCCAGTCTCACCATCGGGCCATTGGCTGGCCGGGATATCCAACCGGGCTTCTTCGCCCGGTGTAAGGATCCGACGCTGGCTTTTCATTACAAGCTGCCCCTGGTCGTTGCGCAGGCAAATGCTGGCTGCACGGTAAACCCGGGCGGGGCGGAAGGCCAGCCGGATCGTTTCCGGGTCAAGATTACGCAAGATGAGCTGGGGTACCACACTTCGGATGCCAGGGCCAGCCAGGACGGGCAACAGAGATGATTGTCCTGCAGGCATGCCTGAAGAGACTGCAGGCTCGTGGTCCGTCTTTATATGCAGGTCAACAGCTTCCTGTGGAGCAGGCTTGGCTGCTTTTTCCAGGAAAGCCACGGCTGAGCGGGCGGCCTGCTCGGCTTCGCGGGAGACATCATCCACCAAGTCGTGCACATGCAAGACATTACCGCAGGCAAAGATACCTGGCTGGCTGGTTTCAAGGCTCTGGTCGACCAGCGGTCCGCGGGTGGCTGGATCGAGAACCACGCCCGCTCCGAGCGACAATTCGTTTTCCGGAATCAGGCCGACAGACAACAGCAAGGTGTCGCAGGCAATGAAGCGGGACTGCTCGAGATCAGGCTTCTGGGTCTGGGGATGGACCGGAGCAATCGTCACGCCCGTCAGGCGCTCAAGACCGTGGGTTTCCACGACGGTATGCGACAGCAGCAGCGGAATCTCATAGTCCTGCAGGCATTGGACAACATTGCGGGTCAGGCCGCTGGAATACGGCATCAATTCAACGACCGCCTTCACTTTGGCGCCTTCCAGGGTCAGGCGCCGGGCCATGATCAGGCCGATGTCCCCTGAGCCCAGGATCACGACCGATTGGCCAGGCATCAGCCCTTGCAGGTTCAAGAGCTTTTGCGCCATGCCTGCAGTCAGGATGCCAGCGCAGCGTGTACCAGGGATGCCGAGAGCCCCGCGGGGACGTTCACGACAACCCATGGCCAGGATGATGGCTCCGGCTGCAATTTTCCTGATACCCTGCGGCGAGATGACGGTCAAGACCCTGTCTGAGGTTATTTCGAGGACATGGGTTTCCAGAAGGCAGGTAATCCCGGCAGCCGCAAACGCTGTGCTGAAGCGGTCGGCATATTCCGGACCACTGAGTTCTGCCCCGAAATAATGCAGACCGAAGCCGGTGTGGATGCACTGGTTGAGAATTCCGCCAAGCTGCTGGTCGCGCTCGATCAGCAAGATGTCAGACAGACCCTGGCGCTGGGCTTCCAGAGCGGCCGCCAGTCCGGCTGGACCACCGCCGACGATGACGAGGCTGGCCTTTTCCAGATCAACCAGGTGCCCGCTCATGCCTTCACCTCAAGTTGGCCCGTCAAAATTTGCGACTGGCCGCCTGATTTTGTCAGAGTGGTGATGTCACAGGCCAGTTCTTCGGCCAGGATCTCAAGAACGCGCGGTGTGCAAAAGCCCCCCTGACATCGGCCCATGTTGGCCCGGGTCCGGCGCTTGATGCCGTCGAGCGTCCGGGCACCGACCGGGCGGCGAATCGCGGCCCGGATCTGCGCCTCCGTGACGTGTTCGCAGCGGCAGACTATCCGGCCCATGGCTGGGTCGCGGGCGATTTCTGCCGCAAGCCGGTCCAGTTCATCCGGGTCAGCCAGCTGGTGGAGCGAGAAATCGGGCAGGGGCGGTGGCGGCGGCAGGAATTCCGGTTTGAGCACCAGATCGAAATCTGCAGCAATTTGTTCAGCCAAATCGATGGCAATGGCCGGGGCTGCTGTCAGTCCAGGGGATTCGATCCCAGCAGCCAGGTAATAGCTTGGCACGTCCGGCGAGCGGCCAATCCGGAAATCGCCCTCGGCCAGATGAGCCCGCAGCCCGGCAAAGGACGTGATGAAAGAATCCTTGCGCAGGCCCGGCCAGGTCAGTGCAGCCGTCGTAAGAATCTCTTCCAGCTTGGCGGCGGTCGTCCGAGTGTCCGTCTTGTCCGGGATGGTGTCGCTGGTCGGACCCAGGATCAGCGTCTGTTCCACTGTCGGTGTGACCAGGATGCCCTTGCCTTTGTCCGTGGGCAACTGGAACAGCGTCGCAGTAAATTGAGCGCCGATCCGTTTATCCAGCATGTAGTATTCGCCGCGCCGGGCTGTGATGGTCAGCTTATCCTCGCTGAGCAGGTTATGGAGGCTGTCGGCAAAAACGCCCGCTGCGTTGACCACGGCCCGGGCTTGGATCGGGCCGTGCGACGTCTGCACCAAAAAACAGGCATTCTTCCCTTCTGGATCCGGGTGATGGGAAAGTCCTTGGACTTGGCAGTCAAGGCGGAATTCGACCCCGTTAACCGCTGCGTGTTCAGCCAGGGCGATGGTCAGGCCATAGGGACTGATTATGCCGCCTGTTTCTGCCAGCAGGGCGCCGGTAACAGAAGGATTGACCAGGGGCTCACGATCAAGGACCTCCTCCCTGCTGATCCGGGAAAGGCCCTTGACACCATTTTGCTGGCCGCGCTCAATCAACGCATCGATTTTGGGCAGGTCAGCCTCTGAAAATGCCAGGACCAGCGAGGTGTTGTTTTTGCAGGGGACCGCCAATTCCTGCGCCCATTGATAGACCATCGGATTGCCGCGGACATTGTAGCGCGCCTTGTTTGTGCCGGGCTTGGCATCGTATCCGGCGTGAATGATGCCGCTGTTAGCCTTGCTCGTACCTTCGCAGACATCGCTGGCCTGGTCGAGGACAGCCAGGCTGAGCGGGTAGCGGGACAATTCGCGGGCAATGGCGCAACCGATCACTCCGGCACCGATGATGACCACATCAAACATGACTTCCTACCTCATTTTTGGCCGCCTGATAGGCGGCATGAATGGCTCTGAAAGCCGGAAAATCTGCCGGATCCGGATAGCGTCTGGGTGCGCTGGTTCCACTAATCTCGCGCACCGGCTGGATGCCGATCAGGCTGTTGGTGACAAAAACGGCATCCGCAGCCCAGAGGTCATCTTGTGTGACAACGTCCTCCGTAATGGAAAAATCCAAGGTTTGATCGAGGCCAAGGACGAACTGGCGCACAATCCCCGGCAGCAGATTACCCTGAGCCAGTGGGGTGCGGACCCGGTTGCCCTGGATGATGAACACATTCGCCGTCGTGGTTTCAAGGACTTGGCCCCAGTCTGCCACCAGCAGGGCATCCTGCCAGCCCCTGTCCTGCGCCTGCTCTCTTAACAGGAGCAAACCAAGATAATTGAGGGTTTTTAGACCGGCCAGAGGGGCCCGGAGCGGATGACCTTCCGGGTGGAGCAGCAGGCGCAAGCCGACCGGAGCAGGCGCAGGCAGAGGGCGGGTCACGAGGACCAGGTTCTCCGGCGTGATGATGATCTTCAAGGTCAAGTTCCGGATGTCGTTCTGGTGAATCAGTCTCAGGACCTCGGCAGCATCAATCTGGCGCGTGATGCCCAGCTGGGGCAAGGTCCGGTTCAATCGCTCGAGATGCTCATCCAGCCAGAAAGGTTTCTCATAAACAGGCAGCGTTTCAAAGGCGCCGCGGCCAAAAGCCAGGCCTTCATCGAAAACCAAGCTCGATGATTGGTCTGAGTCGACCTTCTGGCCATTGACGATCAACATTGGAAAGCCTCCGCAATGGCAATTGTCTTATCCAGGGTTTCCTGGTATTCGGCCGCAGGATCAGAATCCCAGGTGATGCCTCCGCCAGCATGGTACGTCGTTGCCTGGTCACTCTGAAAGATCGTTCGGATCAGGATATTGAATGCGGCCTGGCCATCGAGCGAGAAAAATCCCAGACAGCCCGTGTACAGGCCACGGCGGACGGTCTCGAAGGAGCTGATCAGCTGCATGGCGCGCATTTTGGGGGCGCCAGTGATCGAGCCGCCGGGGAAAAGAGCCGCAAAGCAGCTGACTGCATCGTGCTCAGAGGCCAGTTCACCGCTGACTGTCGCAACCAGATGATGAACAGTGGCATAGCTTTCCAAACCATAAAGATCCTTTACAGACACCGATTCAGGTGTGCAGACGCGGCTGAGGTCATTGCGCTCGAGGTCCACGATCATTAATAGTTCCGCCCGGTCCTTGGCGCTTTGGAGCAGGGCCTGACGATTCTTTTCATCGAGCTCAGGGGTCTGGCCGCGGGGGCGGGTCCCTTTGATCGGACGTGTGACCGCCTGGCGATCGGAAATTTTAAGGAAGAGCTCCGGCGAAAAAGACAAGATCGCAAGGCCCGGAAAGGCCATGAAGGCCGCATAGGGGGTCGGCGACTTCTGGCGCAGTTCCAGATAGGTCCGGAAAGGATCTGGAAGGCGCGGTAATATCATGCGCTGGGTCAGGTTGAGAATATAGACTTCCCCGGCACCGATCGCGGTGCGAACCTGGCTGACTCGCTCCAGATAGGCTGGGCGGGTGAAATTCGACTCCAGCTGGACAAGATCGTGTCCAGCGGCAAGACTCGAGCGATCCATTCCCGATCTGATCTCCGATTGGTCTTGCGCGCAGACCCCGGGATGGGAATCCAAACCAATCTGGGCTGCCATCGCGGTGTTCAAAAGATCGCGCATTCCGTCAAGCGCCTCATGGGCTGGCTGGAGTTGGCCCCAGGCTAATAGCCAGGCCGTTTGCTCCTGCCGGTCAAACACGATCATCTGGTCATAGGCCCGCAGCCAGACCAAGGGGAGATCGTGGTCAGATGCCTCCGGCAATGGCACGTGTTCAGGATCCAGCGCAGCGGCCAGATCATAGGCGAAATAGCCGACTAGCCCTGCCTGGAACGGAAGGTCGCGCGGCAAGACACCCACTGGCAGATCCCCGGCGTGCTCTTGGAGAAAAGTCCGGATGGTGGCAAAGAGGCCTTCGGATACCGGATGGCCATTTAGCCAGGTCTTCTGGTCCTGGAAACGGATGTCCAGCCAGGGATCTTGCGCCAGAACAGAAAACCGGCCAGATGACATTTGCTGGCTGGTCTGATGCCTGTCGCCTGAATCCAGGAAGACTAAACCAGCTTCTTCCGGCTGGGCCAGGCGGGTTATCAGGGATGCGGCAACCTCGGCTGGCTGGCAGGTACAAGGCAAGCAGTCGATGGCAATCAGACTCATCGTGCGCCTCCTTCCTGTCGTTCGCCTGCTACCTCGCCCGGGCACATGGAGACAAAATTTTGCAGCAGCGCCAGACCATGCTCGGTTAAAAGCGCTTCCGGGTGGAACTGGACGCTTTCAATCGCAAGAGTCTGGTGGCGCAAAGCCATCACGGCCTTATCATCCAGAGACCAGGCACTGGCAACCAGCGAGGATGGCAAGGAGGCTGGATCAACCACCAGCGAGTGATAGCGCGTCGCCGAGAAGGGTGACGGCAGGCCCGCAAAAAGACCGGCGCCATCGTGCTGGATCAGTGAATTGTACCCATGCAGAGGCCGGGGCGATGGAACAACAGATGCAGAAAAAAAGTGGGCAATGATCTGGTGGCCCAGGCAAATGCCCAGGATTGGCAGACGGCCAGCCCAGCGGTCGAGCAATTGGAGGGCAGCAGTGGCCTGTTCCGGCCGGCCGGGACCCGGCGACAAGATCAGGCCACGGTAAGCAGCAGGATTCAGGTCCGCAGGTGCGATGCGGTCCTGTTCCCGGAGGTCGACCGCAGCGCCGAGCCTTGTGAAATACCGGGCCAGGTTGTGAGTGAACGAATCGTAATGGTCGAGGAGTAAAAACATTCCGCAGGTCACCTGCAGATCAGTCAAGCGAATAGGGACTGGCGATGACCGGATTTTGCAGGGTGCCGATACCCGCAATGGTCACGGCAACGGTGTCTGTGGCCAGCATCGGTCCGACTCCGGCCGGGGTGCCGGTCGTGACGACGTCGCCGGGAAGCAAGGTCATCGCCTGGGTGATGAAAGCCAGAAGCTCGGGGATGGACCAGATCAGCTGGGCTGTCGACTCCTGCTGGCGCACATGGCCATTGAGCGTCGTGGTGATCATGAGATTGGCCGGATCCACTTCATCAGTCAGGATCGGCCCGATCGGGGCAAAGGTGTCAAAGCCTTTGGCCCGGGTCCACTGACCATCCAGTTTCTGCAAGTCGCGTGCAGTCACGTCGTTGAGGATCGTATAGCCGAGGATGTACTGGGTGGCATCAACGGCAGAAATCTGGGACGCTTTTTTTCCGATCACCAGGGCCAGTTCCCCCTCATAATCGACCCGGCTGCTCAGCGACTGGGGTGGCAAGACAATCGGTTTGCCGGGATCCTGGATCGAAGTGGATGGCTTAATGAACAGGATTGGTCTTTCCGGAACCTGGGCATCGAATTCCTTGATGTGGTCATGGTAGTTTTTGCCCACGGCAACGATCTTGCTTGGCTGGCAGGGGGCCAGCAGTTCACAGTCTGGCAAGGCCAGCATTTTGCCCGTTTTCTGGCCACCCTCATAAGGAGCCTGGTCCAGAAGATGGACAGTCTCATGTGACAGCTCGCCCCAGCTGGGTTGTCCATTAAACTTGATGCGTACATATTTCATAAACGACCTGCCTTGCTGCTTAGTATTCTTCTTTGTTGGAACCGAGGACACAGGCTTCATCTTCCGGCGAGACCGGATTGACGCCGGAAGTCAGGTAAGCATCGATGGCTTCAGCTGCAGTCTTGCCTGCTCCCATGGCCAAGATAACGGTAGCCGCGCCGGTGACCGCGTCACCGCCGGCATAGACACCGGACTTGCTGGTGGCCATCGTGCTTTCATCGACCACGATGCCGCCCCATTTCTGGGTCTCAAGGCCAGGAGTGGTCATCTTGATCAAGGGGTTGGGGCTGGTCCCGATGGCGACAACGACGGTGTCCATCGGCAGCGTGAATTCCGAGCCCTTCTTCTCGATCGGGCGGCGGCGACCAGAGCTGTCTGGTTCACCCAGTTCCATTTCGATGCATTTCAACCCCGTCACCCAGCCTTGCTCGTTGCCGAGGACTTCGACCGGGGCGGTCAAAAGCTTGAAAATGATGCCTTCTTCCTTGGCATGGTGGACTTCCTCAAGGCGGGCCGGCAATTCAGTTTCCGAACGCCGGTAAACGATGTAGACCTCCTCGGCACCGAGGCGCTTGGCGCTTCTGGCCGCATCCATCGCCACGTTGCCGCCGCCAACGACGGCGACGCGCTTGCCAACCTTGATCGGAGTGTCCCAGTCGGGGAATTTGTAGGCTTTCATCAGGTTGATCCGGGTCAGGAATTCATTCGATGAATAGACGCCATTGAGGTTTTCACCCGGAATTTTCATGAAACTGGGCAAGCCGGCTCCGGTACCGATGAAAATGGCTTCGAAGCCCATGTCATGCAGTTCATCGAGGGTCAAGATCTTGCCGATGACCATATTGGTCTCGATCTTGACACCGAGTTTTCTCAGGTTGTCGATTTCCTCCTGGACGATGACCTTGGGCAGACGGAATTCCGGGATCCCATACATCAAGACGCCACCAGGCACATGGAAGGCTTCGAAAATGGTAACGTCGTAGCCGAGCTGGGCCAAGTCGCTGGCACACGTCAGTCCAGCTGGACCGGATCCAACGATGGCCACCTTCTTGTTCTTGGGCGGAGCCTTATCCAGTCTGGGTTTCCTGTTTTCCATGTACCAGTCGGCGACAAACCGTTCCAGGCGGCCGATGGCGACCGATTCACCCTTGATCGCCCGGACGCAGACTTGTTCACACTGAGTCTCCTGAGGACAGACGCGGCCGCAGACGGCGGGCAGGAAATTGGTCGAGGTGATGATGTGATAGGCTTCTTCAAAATCACCGGCAGCAACTTTTTCGATGAATTCCGGGATGCGCACGCGGACCGGGCAGCCGGCGACACAAGGCTTGTGCTTGCACTGCAGGCAGCGGGTGGCTTCTTCCATGGCCATTTCCGGGGTGTAGCCAAAGGCGACCTCGGCAAAATTACGGTTTCTGATCTGGGGATCTTGCTCCGGAATCGGGACCTTTTTCAGAGACATGTTCGGCATGGGTTTTCAGGACTCCTTTCCGGTCAGACGGCAGATGTGCTTGTCCATCGATTCTTTTTCATTATTCTTGTAGATCTGGCTGCGGCGCATGGCCTCGTCGAAATCAACCAGGTGGCCGTCAAAATCCGGGCCGTCGACGCAGGCGAATTTCGTCTCGCCGCCAACCGTCAGGCGGCAGCCGCCGCACATGCCGGTGCCATCGACCATGATCGAGTTCATGCTGACAATGGTATGGATCTCATAGGGGCGGGTCAGGTTGGAGATCATTTTCATCATGATCAGCGGGCCAATCGCGATGACCAGGTCATAACCAGCTCCAGCTTCGATCTGCTCTTTGAGCACATCGGTGACAAAGCCTTTGCGGACATAGGATCCATCATCGGTGGTCAGGTAGAGGTTGGTGCAGGCAGCACGCATCTCATCCTCGAGGATCACCAGGTCCTTGTTGCGGAAACCAGCGATGATGTCCACGACAGCACCCATCTGGTGCAAAGCCTTGGCCTGGGGGTAGGCAATCGCCGTGCCGAGACCGCCACCGATCACAGCTACTCGTTTGTATCCTTCCAGATGGGAAGCCACGCCCAGAGGTCCGACAAAATCAAGGATGCTGTCGCCTTCGTTCATTTCGGCCAGCGCCTGGGTCGTCTTGCCAACGAGCTGGAAGATGATCGAGACGATGCCTTTTTCCCGGTCATAGTCTGCGATCGTCAGGGGGATGCGTTCCCCTTCCTCATCGACACGTAGCATGATGAACTGGCCGGGTTTGGCTTTGCGGGCAATCAAAGGGGCAGACACATCCAGCCGGACGACGGTCGGATTGAGCACTTGTTTGTGGACAATTGGATACACGAAATGAGCCTCCTTCTTGTGCCTTTCATCACGTGGGCACTTCAATGTTTCCATTATAACGATCCTTTAGGCAGCTGCAATGTTGCAGCTGCAACTTCTGGCTCTAGGATTTGTTCATTTGCCCGGAATGGTAACGTTCAAGCTTCTTTGTTCAGAATCGTTCACTTATAATGACTTTATTCATTATGTACTTTCAGCCCTGTTTCCAGGCTGCCGCACAGGATTGGACAGGACACCGGGGCTGACTGCAAGGAGGAAATGCTACATGAAACAAGAACTATCCCGGGCATTCAGTGAACAGATCAACAAGGAATATTTCAGTGCCTTCCTGTATCTGGCCATGTCCAATTATTTCGCCAACAACGGACTCAAGGGTGCTGCCAACTGGACTTATGTCCAGTACCAGGAAGAGCTCGCCCATGCCCAGAATCTGGTCCACTACCTGCACGCCCGCAGCGAATCTATTTCTTTCGCAGCACTTGCAGATCCCAGCGGTGCCTGGTCCAGCCCCCTGGAAGTTTTCGAGGCCGTCCTTGAGCATGAAAAACTGGTCACCGAATCGATCGGCAACCTGGCCACCCTGGCCATGCAGTCAAGTGACCACGCTGCCTACATTTTCCTGCAGTGGTATGTCACAGAACAAGTCGAAGAAGAAGGCAACGTCAATGATTTGCTCGACAAGCTCAAACTGGCCAATGGAAACCCGAATGCCTTGCTCATGATTGACAGCGAACTGGCAACACGGACCTTCGCTGCACCAGTCGTCCCAGGCGTCGGAACCTCAGCCTGATATCTGCGCGCCATTCAACGGGAGTTCTCTAATCCCCGGCACGCCCTATTTTTGAAAGATCAGATCATAAATCTTGCATTCATACCGTTCAGCTGTCCAGTCGGACCACTGAGGCTGTAATTGATCCACGAGAGTCTGGCGTTCTTCACGCCAGGCTCTTTTCAACGCCGTGCACAGCTCGAGCCATTTTTGCGCTGGCTTGCTGTCCAGACCACGCCTTTCCAGTCTGGTCATTCGCTCCAAGGCCAAGTCGAGGTCATGGATGGCGCCCAGTTGGTCTTGCAGGGTCCGAAACGAGCTCAACCAGGCAGCCAGAGGCTCGGGTAACAGCACAGGGGCCAGGAATTCGAGGGCATAGCGGAAATCCTTGGCTGAGAGACGGATCCGGTGGATGACTTCCGGCGCGATCTCCAGGAAACCTGCAGCCAGGACCGGATCGGCCAGGACATCTACAGGCAGCTCAGATTTCGCAACGATCCATTGGCGCTGAGCCAGTAGTTCAGCAGTCCGGTGGAACAGAAGGGCAGTCCGGACTCCTTCAAGGCTGTACAGGACGCACAGATCCTCGTTTTGAGGCTCTGCCCGCAACAGATGGGCAGTGGAAGCCTGGTCGCCGAGGAAAGCATCGAGCTGGTCCAGCTGCTGGCGAAATTGCTGGTCCAAAAGTTTGTGCCGGGCTTTTTCCAGGTACTTACGCTGCTCACGCCCCAGATAGTCAGTCAGATCTTCCCATTCCTGGCTGTGCGTCTGTCCGGACGTCATGGTTGCCATGCGGTCGATCAGAACAGATGTGTCCCGCAAGCAATTGGTCGCCTTGCGCACCGGACGCATGGTTTTTGCCGCCTGGCGGCACCATGTGGGATCAAGAAAAGGCTCGGTTTGCCTGACAAGGCTGGTGAATCGCCGGGCGGCCACACGCAGGTCATGGATCAGCTCCGGGTCCTCTTTCCCTGCTTCGAGGTGCAAAAGACAGGTCTTGACAGTTTGGGTCTGGTGATGGAAAAACTGGCGTGCCTGTTCCGCCAGCAAAGGGTTTTCCGGTCGAGATGTTGATTCTGACATGCTGTCACCTCTTCTCATTGTGCAAGATGGCTTGAGCCAGCTCCGGCCGGAGTCTGAGGGCATCCAGACCATGTTCGGCCAGCAGCAGCACATAGGGCAAGGTGGCATTGGAAAGTGCGGTCGTGGCGGTCCGAGGCACGGCTCCCGGCATATTGGCCACCGCATAGTGTGTCACACCATCGATGACCAAGACCGGATCATCATGGGTGGTGCTGTGCGGAATCGTCTCGACTGAGCCACCCTGATCGATCGCGATGTCAACGATGACACTGCCACCGGGCATACGCCGGACCATCTCAGCCGTCACCAAATGTGGAGCCCGGGCGCCTGGCACCAGAACCGTGGAAATGACCGCATCCGAGGATATGACGGCGTCTTCCAGGTTTTTTCGATTGGAAAACAAGGTCCGGACCCTTGACTGGTATTGTTCCTCCAGACGGGCCAGCTTGGCGATCTGGTTGTCGAGGATGGTCACATCCGCGCCCATGCCGACAACAGCCTGCAAGGCGGCACGACCGGCAGTCCCGGCCCCGATGATGGTGAAACGGGCCTTTTCCACACCCGGTACGCCCCCGGCCAAGAGGCCACGGCCACCCTGCGTCTTTTGCAAATAGTACTCTGCCATCATGGCGCCCAGGCGGCCGGCAATTTCTGACATCGGTGCCAGCAAGGGTAAAGAACCATCTGGCAGCTGCACGAGTTCATAGGCGATGGCTTTCACGCCTTTCGCACGCAGCTGGGCCTCCAGTGTTTCGTTGGCCGCCAGATGCAAAAACGTGAATAAAATCAAATCTGGCCGGAAATAGCCATATTCGGAAGGCTGGGGCTCCTTGACTTTGACAACCAGGCGGCAAGCCCAGGCGTCTGCTGCTGTGCCAATCACAGCTCCAGCCGAGCGATAGTCATCATCAAAAAAACCACTGCCCAGTCCGGCCCCCGTTTCGACGGTCACAGCCGCCCCGTGTGCAATCAGGTCATGGACGCAGGCGGGCGTCATGGCCACCCTGTTTTCATTGTTCTTGATCTCTCTGGGAATACCTACTTGCATCTGCATCAAGCCCTCCTGGAATCAGCTCAACCAGATAAAAAACGGTCGGCAAGCCGGATAAATATCTTATCCTTCTTCCATTTTATCACGTTGCATAAAGAGTAGGCCGAAAGGACCGGTACAATTTTGTTCATTTTTCAATATGAAATTTGTACCCATTGGACTTGCAGAATGATGGATTTGTGATACACTAATTCCATCAAATGAATAGTGACGGCTACAGATGCTATTACGATCCGATAGCATAGCTTGGATAAACAAGGGTGTTTATGAATCTCGCGCGGGATTTGTTTCACTCTCTTTTTTTATTTAAGCTAAGACACCAAGCGGTTGACGAGTGCCAACAGCTGGCACCTGCAGCTCCAGACGTAACGTTCCAACCGGTATGGATGCCGGTCGCTCTCAACAATGAAAGGGGATTTCACGATGAGCATGATCAACGAAACCAATGTCATCAACATGGCCGAGATCTTTGGCAGCAATGTCTTCAATGACTCTGTCATGCGTACTGTCCTGCCGAAGGCGATCTACAAGTCTTTGCGCAAGACCATTGAGGAGGGCATCCCGCTCGATCCTCAAGTTGCAGAAGTTGTCGCTTCTTCGATGAAAGACTGGGCCATCTCCAAAGGAGCAACTCATTTCACCCACTGGTTCCAGCCTCTGACCGGTGTCACCGCCGAAAAGCATGATTCCTTCATTTCACCGACCCTCGATGGCCGTGTGATCATGGAATTCTCCGGCAAAGAACTGATCAAGGGCGAACCGGACGCATCTTCCTTCCCTTCCGGCGGCCTGCGTGCCACGTTCGAAGCCCGCGGCTACACCGCCTGGGACTGCACCTCACCGGCCTTCGTCAAAGATGGCAGCCTGTACATCCCGACTGCTTTTGCCTCCTATACCGGTGAAGCGCTTGACAAGAAGACCCCTCTGCTGCGTTCGATGGATGCCCTCAATCGCCAGGCTCTGCGAGTCCTGCGCGCCCTGGGCAACACCACCACCAACAAAGTCACCACCACCGTTGGTCCGGAACAGGAATATTTCCTGATCGACAAGAAGCTGTTCGACCAGCGCCTCGACCTGATGCTGACCGGCCGCACCCTCTTTGGCGCCAAGCCGCCGAAGGGCCAGGATCTGGAAGACCATTATTTCGGCCAGATCAAGGACCGCATCGCTGCCTACATGTCTGACTTGGACTCTGAGCTGTGGAAGCTGGGCGTTTCCGCCAAGACCAAGCACAACGAAGTCGCCCCGGCTCAGCACGAGCTGGCCCCGATCTTCACCACCACCAACATCGCGACCGATCATAACCAGCTGACGATGGAGACGATGAAAAAAGTCGCCCTGCGCCATGGCCTGGTTTGTCTCCTGCACGAAAAGCCGTTCGCCGGCGTCAATGGTTCGGGCAAGCACAACAACTGGTCCATGGGCACAGACGATGGTCAGAACCTGCTGGAACCGGGCAAGACACCCCACGAGAACCTGCAGTTCCTGCTTGTCCTGACTGCTGTCATCCGGGCTGTCGATGTCTATTCTGATCTGCTGCGTGCTTCTGCTGCCAGCCCGGGCAATGACCACCGTCTCGGAGCCAACGAAGCCCCGCCGGCAATCATCTCGATCTTCCTCGGCGACCAGCTGACCGATATCCTCGAGCAGATTGAAAAGAGCGGCGGCGCAACCTCCAGCAAAGCCGGCGGACTACTCGAGCTTGGCACCACTTCCCTGCCGTCCTTGTTCAAAGATACCACCGACCGCAACCGGACCTCGCCTTTCGCTTTCACCGGCAACAAATTCGAGTTCCGCATGGTGGGTTCCTCACAGTCCGTCGCCCAGTGCAACTTTACCCTCAATGCCGCTGTAGCTGAAATCCTCAGCCAGGTTGCTGACCGCCTGGAAAAAGCTGAAAATGTCGAGACAGAAGCCAATGCGATCATTCTGGAAGTCATCCAGAACCACAAGCGCATCATCTTCAATGGCAACGGCTATTCAGAGGAATGGGTCGAAGAAGCAGCCCGTCGTGGCCTGCCCAATATCCGCACTACGGTCGATGCCATCGCCGCGATCAATGCTGAGAAAAACAAGGCCCTGATGGCCAAGCACGGCATTCTCTCCTGGATCGAGATGGAATCCCGGACTGAGATCCAGTACGAAATCTACGTCAAGACGATCAACATCGAAGGCCTGACCGCGGTCGAAATCGCCAAGCGCCAGCTCTTGCCGGCCGTTATCAACTTCAAGGCTGACCTGGCCTCGTCGATGGCCAGCGTCGAATCCGTCGGTGGTGATATCTCCGTGGAAAAAGAACTGTTCGGCAAAGTCAATGTCTCGATGAAATCTCTGTATGCCAACATCGGCAAGCTGGAAAAAGCGCTGGAAACGGCTACAAACCTGCACGGTGATTCCAAAGCCCAGGCTGAGGCCTATCGCGATCTAGTCTTCGCTGCCATGAATGAGCTGCGCGCCGATGCGGATGTGCTGGAAACCCTCGTCGATGCCGACTACTGGCCGCTGCCGACCTACTCTGATTTGCTGTTCAAAGTCTAAAGGCCGGTCTACATTTAAGACGCGACTTTCAGGCGACCGATCCCCGCTTTTAGATCCACAGTGGAAAGGACCCCCGCGCGGGGGTCCTTTTTCAGTGTAATCTATGGTCTAATAGACAACAGGAATTTCAAATCTGGCAGTATTTCAAGCGATTGATCGGGCATGCCTGACCATGCTTGAGCGAGGTAGCAAAAACCATGTTCGACCCCATCAAAATCCAGCGCTGGATTGTCCGTGCCATCCGGATCGAATTCATTCTTGTGGCGATCGTTGTCACGGTCACGATCGGCCTCTTCATCCGCATCCTGGTCCAGCGCAACGACTCAGCCCAGGGAAGTGCCGCAACGACCGTTCCGGTCCAAACACAGGCCAGTACCACGCTGGCGCCAACACCAACACCAACACCTTCGCCAACGCCGCTGCCCACCCCGACCCCGATTCCCTATGTGGTCTCGGAACAGCTGGCCGAAGTCCGGGTCCAAAACCCGGAAGCCGTGGCCTGGCTTCAAATTCCGGGCACCCGGATCGACGATCCTGTCGTCTGCGGCAGCGACAATGAGTTCTACCTCAAGCATGACTATCTGGGCAACAAGGACATCGCCGGGGCTATCTACCAGGATTTTCGCAATGCCGGTTCTTTTTCCGGCCGCCACAGCATCCTGTATGGGCACAACATGAAAAACGGCACGATGTTCCACAATTTGCGGTATTTCAAGGAGGAGGATTTCGCCCGGAAAAACAACCGGATCGTTCTTGAAACCCTGGACGGCATGACCGAGTGGCAGGTTTTTGCCAGCTATGTCATGACCACCGATTTCTATGTCATCCAGACTGTCTTTTCTGATGATCCTGAGTACCAGGCTTTTCTGGACACCTTGATTGATAAATCAGATTTTGATTATGGTGTCAGCGTCACGGCCGACCAGCAAATCCTGACCCTTCTGACCTGCTCTTACGAGGTTGACAACGCCCGCTTTGTGGTCCATGCGGTGAAGGTTCAGTAAGGCCGGCAGGTCCCACGGCAGCAGTCGATCGCGGGGGATCCACGGAGCTGGATGCTGTTGGCAGGCAGGTTTTGCCAAGGCAAAGCCTGCGGACTGGTCCAGATGTGAAATCCCCCGTTGGCCAGCATGGCAGCCAGATTGGCAAAATCGGCGCCGTAAGGCTGGCGCCAGGGCAGGGTCGAAACTTCATCCCTCATCAGGTATGCGGCATGGGTCAGGGCAAATTCCGCCAGGCTGACCGGCGAAGGCGTCGGCGAATCAAACCAGGCGGCTGGCACCGATTGGAAATCCGGGGCCAGGGATTCAAGCCAGCCGTCCGAGGTCGCAAATCGCCTGACAACTGGGACGAAAGAGGCAACAGAGTCCAGCCAGCGATCTGGGTCTGTCTCAGCGAGCAGGCAGACTGCCAGCAGCAGGGCCGCTGCATCAAACAGGAAGCTCTGGGTCATCGTCTCCTGTCCGTAGGCAGCGCGGCTCAGAGATTCGCCCATAAAGAAGCGTTCCAGGATGCTCTCGACCAGCTGTTTGCCTTTTTCTTCGAAGGATGGCGAGCCTAAAAAGCGGCCGGCCTGGATCAAGGCGACAGCCAGCAAGGCATTCTGGCCGGACAAGATTTTCTCATCCACCTGAGGCTGGGGGCGGCGCTTCCGGATGGCCAGCAACTTAGCTTCCAGTTCTTTCAGCTTGGTCTGGTCCAGACCCAGTGAGTCAGACCGGCGAATGAGATGGATTTTCCCTTCAAACTGACTTTGCGCCGATAAATCGTAGGCCGCACGCAATAGTTCGATCTCGTCCCGGGACAAGGATGCCGCAAGCTCAGCCTCGGACCAGACATACGTGGCGCCTTCCCGGTGGTCGGTATCTGCATCCAGTGCGGTGAGATAGAGCCCGTCTTTGGCAAACGTCTCGTCCAGGCAACGCACAATGGAGAGCGCCATGTCCCGGTAAGCGTTATCGCCGGTCTGCTGTGCCGCCAGGGCATAGACCCAGAGGGCCATCGCCTGGTCATAGAGCATTTTTTCAAAATGAGGGATCGTCCACTGCCGGTCGACACAGTAACGGAAAATACCGCCCTGAAGATGGTCATGAAGGCCTCTGGTCATCATGACATCAAGGGTCTTGCGGCAGGCTGCGCGGACAGGCTCGCTGGCAGCGTCCTGCCATTCGTACAGCCAGAACAAAAGTGAGCTGTGGGGCGGGAATTTTTGCCCGCTGCCAAAGCCGCCGTGGATAGGATCATGCCAGTTGAGCAACTGGTCGCATAATTGACGCTCCTGATCCAGGTCTGGCAACAGAGGCGCCAAGCTTGTCTGACCAGCTTCAGGCGAGCCAGTCACAGTCGCATCGATGTTGCCCAGATGGGCCAGCGGTCGTTCCGAATGCAGTTCGTAGCGAGGGATTTCCTGCTTGCGTCCAGCATAGAAAAGCGACACTTGGCTGGCGATGCGGGCGAATTGTTCCGGGGTGGCATAGGTCAGGGCAAAAACCGGCTTCAGGTCCGGGGTCAGGAAGGCATTCAAAGGCCAGCCACCCTGCCCGCTCATTTCTACCAGAAACTGCATCAGGAACTGGTCGATGTCAGATCTGAGTTCACGGTCGATTTTGACGCATATAAAGGACTCATTGAGGACTGCTGCCACCGTCGGATCGGAAAAAGCCTGGCTGGCCATGACATGGCACCAGTGGCAGGTGGCATAGCCGGATGAAACGAACAAGGGCAGGTCGAGACGGACAGCCTCGGCCAGGATCGCTTCACTCCAATCCTGCCACCAGACTGGATTGTCCTGATGCTGGCGTAAATACGGGGATGGAGCCTGGGCCAGGTTGTTTTGTGAAAACGCCGGGTTTCGCGCCGGTTTGGGTTCGCTTTTCATGCTCGTTTCACCCCGATCTTGGCTTGGATCGCCTGGACTTTGCCCTCATCGAGGTCATAACTGCGCAGGCTCAGATAGGACAAGCCGAAGCTGAGCAAGGATCCGATCGCCAGGACTAGCCCCAGGCTCAGGGTGGTGACGTCCGTTTGCACCGGCAGGCTGGCATCGAACCGGATCAAGTCGAGCAGGATCCCGATCAGGAAGATAGCGATTGCCTGGGAAGCTTTGTAATACAAGGTCAGGCTACCGTAATAGAGCCCTTCCGCTCTCTGCCCTGACCGCAATTCATCGAAATCGATCGTATCGGCCACCATGGACAAAGGCAGCGTGAAGAGGGCTCCGGTGCCCACTCCTGTCAGCAAGGAAAAGGGAATGAACGCGTAAGGATTGGCCTGGAGCTGATGGCGAAACAGGACGAGGAGGATAAAGACAAGGCTGCCGGCGCTGGCAAAAGCCAAGCCAAGGTGCAGAGCCGGCTTTTTGTCCATCCGGCGCGAAACTGCGGCCCACATCGGCTGCGAAACAATGCTGATGAAAAATTGAAGTCCGACGACCAGGGCGATCTGCTGGCTTGAAAGATGAAAGGTGTAGGTGAACACATGCAGGCCAATGCTGCTCAGAAGTGCAGAAGCCAGGTTGTTGAACAGATAGCTGAAAGCGGTGGCTCGAAAGGGCCGGTTTTTGACCGTGTCCTGGATCGACTTGAGCAAAGCGTGTCTCGGTCTGCTGTCTGCTGCTGCAGGCATGCTGCGCATGAGTCGCGGTATGTATTTGGCGGTAAGGCCAAAACAGACCCCGGCTGAGGCCACCGTCAGGACGGCTGCAGCCAAGCCGATGTTACGGTAGGACCGGGGATTGAGCTGGCCGACCGGAAAATCGGGCGTGGGCTGAAAGAAGAAATACATGCCGGCGACAGAAACCAAAGCCAGGCCAGACAGGAAGAAGATCGTCTTGATGCCCTGGATCTGGGTCCGCTCATTGTAGTCAGTCGAAAGCTCCGCACCGAGCGCGGTATAGGGCGTGATGTAGACGGTCATGGCGGACTTGAACACAATGAGGATGATGAACATCAGGGCAAACTTGGCTTCAGTCTGCCATTCTGGCTGAATGATCCAGATCAGGTAGACAGTGGCTGCAATCCCCAGGCTACCGGCAATCAGGTAGGGGTGGCGCCGGCCCAGTCTGCGCGTGCGGGTCTGATCGGAGAGGTAGCCCATCAAAGGATCGGTCACGGCATCCCAGAACACACTGATGCCAACCGCCAGGCCGGCCAGACTCCCGGGGATGCCAAGGATGGCCGTCGCAAAAAAAACGAAATAGGCGCCAATGACCTGCATGGCGATGCCAACGCCCAGATTGCCCAGGCCATAGCCAACTTTGTCCACAAGGGGAATGATGGGGGTTTGATGTTTGATCAATCGGTGCTCCGTTGCCTGTCTTACTGAATCCAGTTCCAAATTATCCTATACTAAAACCATGGAACACTCAACGCCAGACTGGCTGATCTACCCTCAGCCGCAAAAACTCGAATTCGAGTCAGACGTGCAGCAACCTGCAGGGATCGATTTTTCTGGCCCCTTCCAGCTGGAGTTTGTCGATCTGAACGCGCTGTCCTTGTTGGCTGGCGTGTCGGATGGCTGGATCGACTGGCAGCAAAAACGCCTGGAGACAGCCCGGGACGGCCTCTTGACCGATGCCCCTCCGGCGGTGATCCGGGTTTATCATGCACCCATGTGTCCTGACCAGGGTTACCAGATCGAAATCTCTGCCTTGGAGGTTTCGCTCCGGGCTTCCTCCGGAGCCGGGATCTTCTATGGCCTCGGCAGCCTGCGCCATCTCCTGGCTGCCAATCCGGGCACCCTGCCAGTCATTAGGATTGAAGACCATCCTGACTTAACCATCCGCGGCGTTCTGATCGACATTGGCCGCGGTAAAATCCCGACCTTGAAAAGCCTGTATGAGTTGATCGACTTGCTTGCTGATCTTAAGATCAATCATTTACAGCTCTACATGGAAGGCTTTTCGTTTTCCTATGCCCGCTATGCTGAGCTTTTCCCGGATGAAGCCCCGATTACAGCTGAAGAAATCCGCCTGCTTGATGCCTATGCCCGGGACCGGTTCATCGATCTCGTTCCCTGCCAGAACACCTTCGGACACATGGAAGCATGGCTGGCATTACCAGAATTCAATACCCTGGCCGAGGCACCTGATGGATTACCCCTGATCCCGGGCCTCCCGCCTCAGGTGACAACATTGGACCCGCGGGATCCTGGTTCTTTTGAGCTGGTTATGAACCTGCTCAATGAATTACTGCCTAACTTCACATCAGACTGGGTCAATATCAATTTTGATGAGCCGATTGAGCTCGGTCTGGGTAAAAACCGGGATCTGCCGGATGGCCAGTCGGTGAGCAGGCTTTTTCTTGATTTCCTGTGCCAGGTTTTGTCCGTCGCCCGTTCCCATCAGAAAAAAGGCATGATCTGGGGCGATTTTCTTTTCCGGCATCCGGAACTGCTCTATGCCCTGCCCAAGGATCTGCTGGTCCTGGACTGGAATTATGAAAGCAGGAGCCAGTTTGAACCTCATGCCAGAGAGCTGGACGAGCATGGGATCGAGTTCATCCTTTGTCCAGGGACCAGCAGCTGGAATTCACTGGCTGGACGGACCGACAACATGAAAGCCAATATCCTCGATGCTGCCGAACAAGCTTTGCGATACAAAGCACGAGGGATTCTGGTCACAGACTGGGGTGACTACGGCCATTGGCAGGTGCCGCCTGTAAGTTTTCCCGCGTTTGCTTACGCGGCTGCCTGGAGCTGGAATCTGGCGGGCAACCGGGACCTTGATCCAGCAGACTATCTGGACCGTTTTGTGTTCCAGGACCGGGCAAAAGTCATGGGCAATTTCTGGCAGGATCTGGGCAATTATTACCATTTTGAAAACACGATTATCCACAACATGACCCTGACCTTCCTGATCCTCTCCCCTCTCACCAAATGGGACACCCGGGAAGATTTTACAGCGAAACTGAACCTCTATTTCCAGCTGTTGCACACACTGGCCGGAACGTTCAACAGTCTGCCCACCCTGCTGGAGGCGGCATACGATTATAACGGCCTGATGGACTATCTGGATGAACTGGAAAAACAATTAAACAGGCATGACATGCAGTGTACCAAGTGTCACCATGTTTACCGGGAGGCCCTCTACACCCTCCAGCTGATCCGGCATGGCGCAAAATTCTTCCAGCTGGCCCAGCAGATGAGCCTGCTGGAAGAACCAGTCCTCAAGGCCAAACTGGTTGCCCTGCTCGATGACCTTGGAGAAATCCTCGACCTCTTCAATGAGTTGTGGGCCGTGCGCAACCGGATTGGAGCCTCAGCCAACCGCAATGCCATGGGCTTGTCCATCCTGCTGGCCAAGTATCGGCAACTGCTTGCAGATCATAAAACAGACGCTTGATCGCTTATTCATTCAAGACTGATCGCCGGGACAAATGCGCCATAGCCCTCTTTTTCCATGTCCGCCAGCGGGATGAAGCGGAGGGCCGCACCATTGATGCAATAGCGCAATCCGCCCCGGTCAACAGGACCATCATCAAACACATGGCCGAGGTGGGAGTCGCCGACGCGGCTGCGGACCTCGGTGCGGACCATGCCAAAGGACTTGTCCTCATGATAGATGATGACCTCCGGCACGATAGGCTGGGTGAAGCTGGGCCAACCGCAGCCGGATTCGAATTTGTCGCGCGATGAAAACAGGGGCTCACCCGTCACGACATCGACATAGAGCCCCGGTTCGAACAAGTCCCAATATTCATTGGTGAAGGCCTGCTCCGTATCGTTTTGCTGGGTGACAGCATACTGCTCATCACTCAACGTGGCTTTCAGCGTCGCATCGTCCGGTTTCTGGTAGAGCGTTGGGTCGACTGTCACACCGGTCAACTGCTCCAAGTTGGAAAAGTCGACATGGCAGTAACCGTCGGGATTCTTTTCCAGATAATCCTGATGATAATCCTCCGCTGGGTAATAGTTGTCCAAAGGCAGGACTTCCGTCGCTAGGTCTGCGCCATATTGGGTCTCAATCTCAGCGACGACTGTCTCGATTGCTGGCAGATCCGCAGTGTCCAGATAGTAGATGCCAGTCCGGTATTGCGAGCCACGATCGTTGCCCTGCTGATTGACCGACAGGGGATCGATGATCTTGAAATAGGCGCGCAGGAGGTCTGCGAGCTTGATCCGGTCAGGATCGTACAAGGCACGGACCGTTTCTGCATGACCGGTATCGTTGTATACGACATCCTGATAGGTCGGGTTTTCAGTTTTGCCGTTGGCATAACCGACACTGGCATCAGCAACACCGGGGACTCTGGCCAGGTACGCTTCAACGCCCCAGAAGCAGCCGCCCGCCAGATAAATCTCTTTTAAATCGCGGCTGGAATAGTCAATCTGCAGGTTGGGGTTTGCTGGCAGATTACTGTTGACCGGTTGAGCCGCCATGTTTGTCAAAGTGGCGCGAATGGCCTCATTATCCAGATGGCCAGGCTGGGTTTTGAACACGGCTCCCTCCGGGTCGATGAAAACCGATGTCGGATACCCACGCACACCGTAAGCTTTGGCGATTTTGCCCCCTTCATCCAATAAGACCGGAAAATCGTAGCCTTGTTCGTTGTACCAGGCGATAAAATCGTCCCGGTCCATCTCACCGCTGGTGCCAGGTGACACGATCGAGAGGACCACGGTGTCCTGGCTCGCAGCAGCTTCCTGGCTCAAGGTTGAGAAATCTGCCAAGCCACTGAGGCAGATCGGACACCAGGTCGCCCAGAACTTGAGGTAGACCTTTTGGCCATTATAATCGGCCAGGGAGACGGTTTTGCCCTCAACATCAGGCAACGTGAAGTTTTTTCCATCATCGAGCCTTGGCGCCGCAGCGGAGCAGGCACCAAGAACGAGGGACAATGCCAGAAGCAGGGACAGAATAATAGCAGAATGAAAGACAGAGCTTAACAAAACAGGTTTCATACGAGATCACCTCAGATCACGTGCTCATTTCTGTCAGGGCAAAAAGAGCGAATTGATGGCATAGAGATTGTCCGTCATCAGGAGAACGCCCATGGCGATGATCAGGACGCCGCCCACTTTCTGGATGACGGGCAAATAGCGGTTGATTCGTTTGAACAGACGCAACAGCGACTGGGTGAAGAGCGCCACCAGCAGAAAGGGCACTGCCATGCCCAGTGTGTACACGAGCATGAAAAAGCCTCCCTGCAGGGCCTGGTTGCCACTCGAAGCCATGACCAGGACAGCCGCCAGGACTGGGCCAATGCAGGGCGTCCAGCCAAAGCTGAACGTCAAGCCCAGCAGATAGGAGCCGAGGATGCCGCCCCTCCCAGCTGAATCGACTGATAAGCGCTTCTCCTGCTCGAGAAAGAGCAATTTGAAGATGCCGGTCTGATGCAGGCCCAGCACAATGACAACCCCACCTGCCAGGATGAGAAACAGGCGACTGTTGAAAACTGTACCAAGCGCGCCGGCACCAAACCCGAGTAAGATAAAGGCCGTCCCCAGTCCAGCGATGAACACACCGGTCTGGCCGAATAAGCGCCGGTTGAACTGCCGTAACAGGGGTTTGCCGGCTGGTGGTGTTGAGGCAGGCGTAGCAGATAATACCGGTGAGGCAGCAATGGTCTGATCAAGATTTTCCCCTGCTCCAGAACGGCTCGTGTCAGTCTCCAGTCCCCGGGATAAAGTCCCGACATACACCGGCAGCAACGGCACGATGCAAGGCGAGAAAAATGACAGCACTCCGGCTGCAAACACACTCCAGATAAACAAAGTCCCTGTGTCAAACATGTCGATCCTTACCTTCTACCCAATCATAACTTGGACAGGCCAGTAACTGTTCTGGCTAATCCTAGTTAAATCATAGGATAAAAACCTCTCTGAAAAAAGCGTCTTTGGTACGGAATGGATGCAACTTCCTGTGATGGTGAAACCCCTCAGTTGTTCGGCCATGGTATAATGAAACTATATTCATGTAACTTTCATTAAAGTGAGGTTCATGACCATGCAGAAAAAGTCGCGTTTCCTGGCGCTCAGTCTGATCGGTGTCCTCATCCTGGCCACGGTCCTGTATGTGCCGCAACCTGCGGTAGCTGAGACGAATCCTTATGAAATCGTTGTCACATATTCTGCGCCTCTGCCGGAAAATCTCGCAGTCACACTTCAATATACGACCTATTTCATCCCGACTTCATATATCCTGATCACTGCAGGCGGAGCCAACATCCGATCCACGCCCGATGCCAGCGCCCCGATCGTCGGCAAAGCGGCGCATTTTGAAAAAGTTCCTGTCTTGGCGCTGGTCCGGGGCAGTTATGTGGCCAATTACCTGACCGATCTCTGGTATGAGGTTGAAAAAAAGGTGGGTGAACTGACCATCCACGGCTATGTCTTGGCCACGCTCGGTGAAGCGCGGACCTTCCAATTCGAGAAAATGCTGGAAGTGGCTCAAACGCTCAAAGCCGAGGTCGATAACCAGACCACAGCCTACATCAGCAATTACAAAAACTGGAACGGACTGGCACCGCTGCACCAGGGACAGACGATCGATCCCTATGGGGTCAAACGCTCCCAATCCGCACCGGCCTATCTATCTGCCAGCACCACCACCGATTTCCGCTACATCGCCGATGGCACGCTGGTAACCATCCTCGATCAGACTGACTCGTTTTATAAAATCCGGACCTTGAATTTTCCCGGCAACTACTACGTGCCCAAGCGCTATGTCTCACTCAGGAATTCGATCGACCAGCTACTAAAAGTCATCGTGATCGACCGCAAAAACCAAAACGAAGGTATTTTCGAATATTCAGGCGGGCACTGGTTCATGGTGTCCTATAACTTCGCCACCACAGGTGAACAAGCCAAATACAAAGAGCCAACCGATCTTGGCTATTACATGGCAATCGAAAAAGTCGACAAATTCCTCTACCTCGACGATGTCACGCGGGAAATTGCCGGCTACGCCCCCTATGGCATCCGCTTTGGCGGCGGCGCCTACATCCATGGCGTACCAGTTGATTTGCGGCGCAATGTCCCCGTCGGCCGGCGCATCACCTATTTTCCGCCCATGGTTGAATATTCATCGACCATCGGCACGACTCCCCGCTCGCACAAGTGCGTACGCAACTACACCAGCCATGCCAAATATCTCTGGGACTGGAGCGAAATCGGCAAGACGGCAGTGATCGTGATTGAGTGAGGGGGCAGCTGAAATTAGTCTCCATACTTGAGTGAATAATACTGGATATATTCGTAGTTCATCAGGGCATTCGAACGATTATTTTCTATTATCATTGCTGAATGAATAAGAGGTGCTTCCTTCATCTGATAAAATGAATATCTATGATCTTGGACATACAGTTAAATCGCTGAAGGATTCGTTCATGATGACGATCAAATGCGGTTTCTGTTCATCGTCATCTTCAGATTCAGGTGTATAAAAGAAGATAAGCCTTATAAACCGAAAATCTCAATGATTTAACTGCTCGGATTCTTAGTTCGGTTGCTTCGACTTTATTATTTTGATCTTCCCTGACTATTGTAACCTATGTGACTTGAAAGCTTGTTTTTCGTGAATATAATGAAAATCACAAAGATCAAACAAAGTCAAATAAGGAGGAAGCAACAATGTTTGAACTCATTCCCGTTAGTCGCAGAAGAAACCTTATGCCCCATCGCAACCTGTTCTGGCATGATATGGACTCTCTATTTGATCAATTCTTTCAAGATAGTGCGCTTCTTTCAAAGCCTGCAGAAAAGAATCTCATGCGTGTTGACATCAAAGATACGCAGGACGTGTATGTGATCGAAGCAGAACTGCCCGGTATCAGTAAAGAAAATATTGATATCAAGATCGTGGACAACTTGCTGACCTTGTCAGTCAACCAGGCTGAAAAATCCGAAAGCACCAAAGATTCATACCTTGTCCGCGAACGCAGGGTCCGTTCCCTGCAGCGCAGCTTTGATGTCAGTGCTGTCGACACGGACAAGATCACTGCCAAATTCGAGAATGGTCTTTTAGCCCTGCAATTGCCCAAAAAAGAACCCGTCAAGCCTGATAGCCGCAAAATTGACATCGAATAAAGGGTTCACGACTAAGGCTGGTGCGATCGATCGTGCCAGCCCTTTTTATGGGGCATAGAAAGAAGCATATTTGGCGGCGAGGCGGATGGCTTCAACCATGCTGACTGGGCTGGCGATCCCTTGGCCAGCGATGTTGAAGGCGGTTCCATGGTCGACCGACGTTCTCAGGAAGGGCATTCCATTGGTGATGGCAATCGTGCGTTCAAAGTCGTAAGTTTTGGTCGCGATGTGACCCTGGTCGTGGTAGAGCGACAAAACGGAATTATACCGGCCTTGCAGCGCCAGGTGAAAGACTGAATCGGCGCCGATCGGCCCTTCGACGGCATAGCCGAGCGCCTGGAGTTCCTGGACCGCTGGCTCTACTTCCCTCACTTCTTCATCGCCAAACAGGCCATGTTCCCCGCTGTGTGGATTGAGCCCGGCAATCGCCATCGTGCCTTCCGTCACACCCAGTCGGCGCAGCGCCTCAGTGCAGCGCTGGACATAGTCGATGAGCCGTTCTTTCGTAACCAGATCGCAGGCTTTGCGCAGGGACACGTGGCGGCTGAGGAAAAAGACGCGCAGCCCTTTGACTTCAAAAAGAGTCAGGGGATCCACGGTTCCGGTCAGGTCGGCAAAAATCTCGGTGTGGCCGATAAAGGGTACCCCGGCCGCCTTGAGCGATTCCTTGTTGATCGGTGTCGTGGCCACGGCATCGACTCGCCGGTCCAAGGCCAGTTCGATCGACTTTGCAATGTATTCAAAAGCAGCCTGGCCGCACAGAGCGCTGACCTTGCCAACGTCAAATTGTGTCGGGTCTGCGTTTTCCAGGTCGATCAAGTCGAGGATACCCGTTTCACCCGTGCACTGGTCGGGTGTTGAGATCGGCCGGATCTGCACGGAGACCTGGCTGCTGACGATGGCTCGCTCCAGCACGCGTCGATCACCGATCACCAGAACCTTGGCCACAGAGGTTACTTCAGGAGCAGCAATGGCTTTGACGATGATTTCGGGACCGATTCCTGCCGGGTCACCCATCGGGACAGCTATGATTGGACGATTCATGGTTTTTACTCCTTCCTCTGGCAGACAGACATTCATACATGAGTGGCTTAATCCTATGATGATGATTGTTGGCAGATAAAACAAGGCATCGCCGCGTTTTTCAAGCGTTGTGCCATCCCTGCACAAGGGCGTCACCTGTGAACTTGACAGGCTCTGCCGCCCGCGTTATAAAGCATCGTATTCCAGTATGAACCAAAGCTGACACCACACCACAGCTGACTGGAACATTATACGAAAGAAGGAATTCACAATGATCGGCAAATTTCGCTCTTTATCCCTCCTTTTAGTCCTGGCGCTGGCTCTGGCTGCCCTTTCAGCCTGTGCCGGCCAGACCCCCCCCACCACGACAGCTGCCCAGACTCAAGCAGCAGCAGAAACTACCGCCCCTGCCGAAACAACAGCTGCTCCTGTGACGCTCAAGGTCGGTGCCACACCGGTTCCCCATGCTGAAATCCTCAAGATCGCCCAGGCTGAACTTTTAAAGCAAAGCATCAATCTGGAAATCGTTGAGTACACCGACTACGTCCAGCCCAACCTGGCCCTCGACAGCAAGGAACTCGACGCCAATTTCTTCCAGCACCTGCCCTATCTGCTCGACTTCAATGCCAAAAATGGCACCAAGCTCGTCAGCCTGGCCGCTGTACATTTTGAACCGCTCGGTCTCTACCCCGGCAGGACCAAAAGCCTGACTGAGCTCAAAGACGGCGCGACCATCGCCGTGCCCAACGACACCACCAACGAAGCCCGCGCCTTGCTTCTGCTCCAGGCCCAGGGTCTGATCGAACTGCCAGCCGATGCCGGCCTGGAAGTCACCCCGAAAGACATCACTGCCAACCCGAAAAACTTGAAATTCACCGAGGTCGAAGCGGCCCAGATCGCCCGCGCTCTGCCCGATGTTGACGCCGGAGTCGTCAACGGAAACTATGCCATCGAAGCGGGCTTGACCATGGCCGACGCCCTGGCTGCTGAAGCCGCTGATTCCATTGCCGCCCAGACTTTTGGTAACATCCTGACCATTCGTGAAGGCGAAGAAACCCGTCCTGAACTTGTGGCTTTGGCTGAGGCCCTGAAGTCGCAGGCAGTCAAGGACTTCATCGCCAGCCAGTACGCTGGTTCCGTGGTTGCCCTGGGCTGACAAAGCAACTGGCCACCGTCAGCAGACTGACACAAGCTGCCCCAAAGTCAGCGCCAGATTGCAGCAGGGTCTTCCCTGCTGCAATCTTTTTGATTATTCTTAGGATTGTTATTGATAAAGGTCTGGCATACAGATCTTTGCCCATGAGGTTTATTAATGATTGAAATCCGCAATCTGACCAAAATTTATCCGGCCACCGGCAGCAGCCCGATGGTGCGAGCCCTGGACCAGGTGAACCTGACGATTGATACAGGAGACATCTTTGGCATCATCGGTCTTTCCGGTGCCGGTAAAAGCACCCTGATCCGCTGCATCAACTTGCTGGAGCGGCCGACCGAAGGTGAGATCCTGGTCGATGGCCTGGATGTGGCCAAGCTGAACGCGCGCGATTTGAGGGCATTCCGCAGCCGCTTTGGTATGGTATTCCAAGACTACAACTTGTTCATGCAGCGGACGGTCGCACGCAACATCGCTTTTCCGCTGGAAATATCCGGCGTTCCGGCAGCCGATCGCGCGGCCAGGGTCACCGAACTTCTGGAGCTAGTCGGGTTGTCTGACAAGGCAAATGCCTATCCGGCCCAGCTCTCAGGCGGCCAGAAACAGCGGGTATCGATTGCCAGGGCCCTGGCGACGCACCCCGAATTTTTGCTCTGCGATGAGCCGACTTCGGCGCTCGACAGCCTGACGACCACCTCGATTCTCAATCTGCTGTCAGACATCAATCTAAAACTCGGAGTCAGCATCATCATCATCACCCATGAAACCAGCGTCGTGCGCCGCATTTGCCGCCATATGGCGGTTTTATCGGAAAACCGCATCTTGGAAACAGGTGCAGTTGCTGATCTGGTGGCCAATCCGCAAAGCGCCCTGACCCGCCAACTGTTGAAGCTGGAGCAGACAGTGGCTGACGATGCCGTAGATGCGTTTGATGCCTTGGACGCCTTTGAAGCGGAGGTACATGGAAATGAATGAGATCGGCCCCTGGGTCCAGGAATTCTGGGCGGATTATGGCTTGTTGCTGATTGAAGGCACGGGCGCAACCATCTGGATGGTTCTGGCCTCCACCCTGCTCGCCCACGTGATCGGACTTCCGATCGGTGTGCTGGTTGTGGTCACCGACCGCGGCTTGCTCCTTCCGATCAAACCCCTCCACGCAATTCTCGAAGGGATCATCAACATCGGCCGCTCCATCCCGTTCATCATCCTGATGATCGCCCTGATCCCCTTCACCCGTCTGGTTGTCGGCACGTCCCTGGGCGTGAATGCCACCATCGTCCCGCTCGTGATCGCGGCGGTTCCTTTTGTCGCCCGACTGACCGAAAGTGCCCTGAAGGAAATCCCGGCCGGTGTCGTCGAGTCCTGCCATGCCATGGGGGCTACCATCAACCAGATCGTCTTCCGCGTCCTGGTTCCCGAAGCCATGCCGGCCCTGATCCGCGGCCTGTCCCTGACAGCAATCACCCTGGTTGGCTACTCTGCCATGGCTGGAGCAATCGGTGGCGGCGGGCTGGGTGACATTGCGATCCGCTATGGCTACCATCGCTACCAGACCGATGTCATGTTTGTCACGATCATTTTGCTGATTGTGCTGGTCCAAGTCATCCAGGGCAGCGGCAATGCCCTGGCAAGCCAGGTCGACAAGCGCAAACGATGAAGCACCAGCACGATTCGAAACTCGCGGCTGTCCTCTCAGGTCCATGCCTGGATGACAGCTTTTTCAATTGCCCGGAAACTGTTGCTCGACGAAGCAGGGGAATGGACTATAATGAACTTATCAGAACAAGTCTGTTTAGCAATTTCCGCCAAAGGTGCTCATATGGAAAACGAATTTGAAAAAGGTTTCTGGGAGGTCTACGACCGGGCCGAGGAATTGGCAAAGAAAGATCCAGAATGGCGTTTTCTGGAGGAGCAGATCAACCATGCCCTCGACCGATATGACAAAATCGAAGGCCTGCAAGATAGACTCATCACACCGATTGACAAGCAGTATGCCCTTTTCATGAAGAAAATCTACGAAGTCATGCGCCAAAACGAGGCCGCGGCCACACAAAAAGCGGCTTTAACTCACATCGAGAACAAAAACGTCAAACACTAAAACTCTTTTTCCACCCGGACCAGCGCACTGGCGATGACCTGGTGCATGTCATAGTATTTGTAGTCGGCCAGTCGTCCCCCAAAGATCACGTTGTTTTCCTGATCGGCCAACGCCTTGTATTGCAGATACAGGGCATTGTTTTTGTCATCATTGACCGGATAATAGGGCTCGTCGCCTTTCTTCCATTCCGCAGGGTACTCGCGGGTGATGATTGTCTTCTCCTGGGTGCCGAATTCGAAATGCTTGTGCTCGATGATCCGGGTGTAGGGCGTCTGGCGGTCGGTGTAATTGACGACCGCATTACCCTGGTAATTTTCCAGCCCCAGGGTCTGGTGCTCAAAACGTAGGCTGCGGTATTCGAGGTTGCCGAAGCGGTAGCCGTAGAACTCATCGATCATGCCTGTGAAAACGGTCTTGACGGCCAGATCATCCAGTTCCTGCCTGTGGGCGAAATAATCAGTCTCCAGGCGCACTTCGATGCCCTCGAGCAGGCGGTTGGTGATCTGGTTGTAGCCACCCTCCGGGATGCCCTGGTATTTGTCATTGAAATAGTTGTTGTCGTAGGTGAACCGCACCGGCAGGCGCTTGATGATGAAGGCCGGTAGCTCGGTCGCCGGACGGCCCCACTGCTTTTCGGTGTAGCCTTTGATCAGTTTTTCATAGATGTCGGTACCAACCAGGGAAATCGCCTGCTCCTCGAGATTGTGTGGCACGGTGATCCCGGCGGCCATGCGCTGGGCCGAAATCCGGGCCTGGGCCTCTGCCGGCGTGACGACCCCCCAGAGTTTGTTGAAGGTATTCATGTTGAAGGGCAGGTTATAGATTTCGCCGTTGAAATTGGCGATCGGCGAATTGGTGTAGCGGTTGAATTCGGCAAACTGGTTGACATAGGTCCAGATCCGCTTATCGCTGGTATGGAAAATGTGTGCCCCATAGACATGTACATTGATCCCGGCGACGGATTCGCAGTAGATATTGCCACCGGTATGTTTGCGGCGGTCAATGACCAGGCAGCGCTTGCCGTGCAGGGTCGCCTCACGGGCGAACGTTGCGCCAAATAGTCCGGCACCGACGATCAGGTAATCATAAGGCTTTTCCATAAAGAAGACCTCGCTTGTCCGTTTTGATTCATTTTAACATGGATGCTGTCTTGAAGTCAGAGTGTAACGCGCCTTACCGCTTCACCAATCATTTGATGATATGTTCAATTTACAACCTAATTCATGCGCAATCGCATTCGATCCATTTATTTTTCAGGAGGTAACACAATGCCTGTTCGTGATTCTTCATCTGTCTGGAATGGTAATTTGAAAGAGGGCAAAGGCGTCATGCGTCTGGGCTCCGGTATGTATGAAGGTCCCTATACCTTTGCGTCCCGTTTTGAAGATGGCACCGGCACCAATCCGGAGGAGCTGATCGGTGCTGCCCATTCCGGTTGCTTTTCCATGTTCCTTGCCGCCATTCTGGCAGACGCCGGTCACAATCCGGTCCGGATCTCCACTTCTGCCAAAGTCCACCTCGGTGCCGGACCGAAAATTGTCCTGATCGAGCTGTCCACCGTCGGCGAAGTCCCCGGCATCGACGCCGCCACCTTCCTCGAATTTGCCGAAAAAGCTAAAGTTGGCTGCCCGGTCTCCCAGGCCTTGTCTGCAGTCGAGATGAAACTGACTGCCGAGCTGGTTGACTGAAAAGAACCAGTCATTATTCAGAAGAACATCTGAAAAGCCAAAGGTCGTCTCGCAAGAGGCGGCCTTTTTCATTCCCCGGCTGTGCCGAAAAAGGGACCAACCCCGCATGTGGACTCACCCTTTTTCGGCAGAATGGTATAATCGTTCTGAGAATGATTTATTTTCCGAGGGCCCCCACATACATGCACAAAGTCGTTTTCCTGGTTGATATGAATGCTTTTTTCATTTCATGTGAAATGACGCGACGCCCTGAGCTGCGTGGCAAGCCGGCAGCGGTTGCCGGTGATCCGCAGCGTCGGACCGGGATCATCCTGGCAGCCAATTACGAAGCCCGGGCCTATGGGGTGAAAACAACCATGCTGGTGCACGAAGCCCAGCGTTTGTGCCAGGGCATCGCGCTCGTACCACCGGATCACGATTTTTACGAGCAAAAATCCCGCGAAGTCATGGAGCTACTCCGGCAATTCACACCCATTGTCGAACCTAACAGCATCGACGAAGCGTGGCTGGACATGACCGGCTGCGAAAAGCTGTCAGGCACGCCGCTCGAAGCAGCACAGACGATCATGCAGACGATCAATGAAAAGTTGGACCTGTGGTGCTCGATCGGGATTTCCGACAATAAATTCCTGGCTAAAATGGCTTCGGAAATGAAAAAGCCGCAGGGGATTACCGAGCTTTGGCCAGAGGACGTGCCCGGCAAGCTATGGCCGCTGCCAGTTGGGGCCATGTACGGGGTCGGACAGAAAACGGCCGAAAAACTCAAGCGCCTGGGAGTGGCCACGATTGGCGATCTGGCTCGCCTGAGCCAGGAATTCCTGGTTGAACGCTTTGGCAAAAGCGGCATCGACCTTTATCGGCATGCGCACGGTCTGGAGGACGCTCCAGTCCTTGCCACTGACGATGATACCGTCCAGTCGATCGGCCGCTCGACGACCTTGTCTGAGAATGTCTCTGATCTGGAAAAAGCCAAGCGAATTTTGCTTGGATTGTCTGACGAAGTCGCCGCGACAGCCCGCAAACAAGACCTGAAAGGTCAAGTGGTCCAGATCACACTCAAATACACAGATTTTAAAGTAATCACGCGCCAGAGTATGGTGCCAGCTACAAACCTTTCGCAAGAGGTGTATCTGGCTGGTTGTGCCTTGCTCGCCAGAAACTGGGATCCTACCAAGCCTGTACGCCTGGTCGGGATCAGCCTCGGCCATTTTCAAAAGCACCAGGAGGACCGCCAGCTGACCCTGTTTGACCAGATCGATCGTGATGTACTTGAAGCAGCACCTGCAAAATCGCCCGGAGGTGGCAAAGTTGATCAGACCGTTGACTCGATCCGCGAGCGATTTGGTCAAGGCAGCATCACCCGTGCCTCGCTGATGAAAAGGAAAGATCCCAAGAGTGACTGAATCAACCCAGATCCAATGATGGATTAATTCAGGACCTTGATGATCTGGACAAATTCGGCGTTGACGATCTGGCGACCGCTGGACGTTTCCACCTCAATCCAGTTCTCGTTGATCTGAATGATCTTGCCTTTAACGGTGCTGCCATAGGAACCGGAATTAATTTTACACTGTTTACCTGTGTATTGTTGAAGCAATTCATTGGTCATAGCAGCATCCCTCCTGCGCCTGAAACGTTTTGCAGCCAAAAACTGTTGGAACGCATATTGCTGGTGCATCAAGACGAATAGAATTAGAATCGGGAAATAAATCGTTATAAACGAGCCCGAGTCCACCAGCAACACCCCCTTTGATTTGAATCAGAATCCAAACTTCTTACGATCATCAACTGATACCTGGTAAATTGATTTTAGCAGAATTCTGCCGAAAAAGGGACCGGGTCCCTTTTTCGGCAAACCGCTCAAAGTGAGCTCCCCTCTAGGCTTTGCGGGCTTTGATGGGGAGCGTTGTATGTGTGGCTATGTTGCCTTTGCTACTTCATGTGTTGTTCAGGTGGTTGTAAAATCAGACACCATGGTATTTTTCAGTACCACATATCATAAGTCATGCAACACTTCAGCGAGCTTGACAATAATCAGATCTAACGATGGCATTTTCTGTCCAAATCTAGTGATCCCTTTAATTTGACTGTTCATTATGCTACGCTCGAAATGTGAGGTATGGTGTATGCTTTTTATAAAGTCTACTTCGAAAATTATGATGATATTGATCCTTTTCATTGCCAGTCTGCTGCCTGCCGCTTGTGCCAGGCAGACTGTGGAAACAAAGCCCCAAGTCAGCCTGGAGACAACATTTGAACGTTTTACCGAGGCCTGGGCCGGACAGGATTATTCCGCGATGTACCAGCTTCTGTCCAGCGAGTCCAAGCTTGAAATTGCAGAGGCGGATTTCACCGAGCGCTATGCCAAGATCATGCAAGGAATTGAAGCGTCGGAACTGGGTTTTGAAATGGCAGCAGATGGGGTTGCCAGATCGGATGACCAGGCATCTGCCACGGTGGCGTTTTCCGTCCAGATGGACACGCTGGCAGGGCGGCTTGATTTGACAGGCTATACCATGAACCTGGTCCAGGAGACGACGGGGGACGAAAACAGCAAGGAAAAAATCTGGACGGTCAACTGGTCGGAGGAATTGATTTTCCCCGGCATGGGCCCGACGGACAAGGTCCGGGCCCGGCGGATCGAGCCGATCCGCGGCGAAATCATCGACCGCATGGGCCAGGGGCTGGCTGTCAACGGTGAATTGATCACCATCGGCGTTGTGCCCGGCCGGTTTGACCCGGTCCGGGAGGAAGCGATCCCGCAAATGGCCCAGCTGCTGGGCATTTCCGAGGAGCGAATCGAAAAGGCGCTCAGTGGCGCCTCCAATCCCGACTGGTTCTATCCAGTCGTTACTCTGGCGGCCAATGCCAATCAATTGTCAGCCAAACTGACTGCGATCGATGGCGTCCAGTATCAGAAAACAGCTGGCCGGATCTATCCAGCGGGTGCATCGACGGGGCTTCTCACTGGCTACATCGGTCCGGTCACGGCCGAGGAGCTGGAGAAGTTAGCCGGGAAACGGTATCTGGCCACGGACCGGATCGGCAAGATGGGGCTGGAGCAAGTGTATGAGGAACGGCTGCGCGGTCTGCCCGGAGGTGAAATCGTCATTGTCGGCGAAGACGGCCAGCGGGTCAAGCAGCAGATCGCCCTCCGGGACGCGGTCGATGGCGAAACCATCCAGTTGACGATCGACCTGGCCACCCAGTATGCCCTGTATAGGCAGATGCAGACCGACGCCGGTGCGGCCGCAGCCGTCGATCCGCTGAGCGGCGAGATCCTCGCTCTGGTCAGCACCCCTTCGTTCGATCCCAACCTGCTCCAGACCTACGTACCGGATGCGGTCCAAGCCAGCTGGAATGAGGCGGTCAAACCGTATTTTTCCAGCCGGTTCAAGCAAGTCTATGCGCCCGGCTCCGTGTTCAAGCTGGTGACCGCGGCGATCGGCCTCAACACCGGTGCCCTCGATCCAGATGAGGCGCTGGAAATTTCCGGACTGAAATGGCGGCCAGACAGCAGCTGGGGGACTTATGCAGTCACACGAGTCAAAGACCCCGGCCAGCCAATTGACCTGTGGCGCGCGTTCTTGTATTCAGACAACATCTATTTCGCCCAGCAAGCACTGGCCATCGGCGATGCAGCCTTCGTCCAAGGGGCCCAGGGGTTCGGCATTGGCGAGGATTTGCCGGTCGACTATCCCTTCAATACCTCCCAGCTGGCCAATGATGGTCTGGCCAATCCGGTCCTGCTGGCGGACACCGGCTATGGCCAGGGTGAAGTCCTGTTAAGCCCGCTCCATCTCGCGCTTTTCTACAGCACACTGGCAACTGAAGGCAACCTGATGAAACCGGTCCTGGAGTATCGTGAGGGGTTTGAACCAGAGGTCTGGAAAGAACACGCGATTGAAGCTGAGCATGTCCCGCTTCTGACTGAAGCATTGCTCGCCGTCGTTGAAGATCCCGCTGGCACTGCCTACACCAAAGATGGTTCCGAGCATCGCATTCTGGGCAAGACCGGCACCGCTGAACTCAAGCAAAGCCTCGACGATGAAACAGCTGAAGAAAATGGCTGGTTCGTCGCGCTGAACGTCGATGACCCACGCCTGGCTGTCGCCATGATGATCGAAGACGTCAAAACACGCGGGGCCAGCCATTATGTGGTGCCGCTCGTGAAAAAAGCCATGGATGAAGCACTGGCAGGGGGCTGAGCATCTTTTGCCGGATTTTGGACGCCGTCCGAAATTCGGCACTAATCAAGAATCTTGCGCTCTTTCAGGAACTCGAGGGCGACTTCCTTGTGATCGCGCTGGTTGATGTCGACTTCGTAATTGAGCTGGCGGATGGTTTCTATGTCAATCTGGCCGGAGAGCTGACTGAGAATTTCGTCGATGCCGGGGGCTTTTTCCAGGGTAGAGAGATTGACAGCAAAAGCAGCTTCAAACGGCGGATACAGATTGCGGTCGTCTTCGAGCCAGACGAGGTCATAGGCATAGATGCGGGCATCGCTGGAATAGGCCACGCCGACATCAACTTGCTGGTCGCGGATGGCCTGGTAGAGCAGGTTGATCTGCATCGTCGCCGTCTTGGCAAAGGGGTCGAGATCGTAGAGTTTGAGTAGAGGCTGGTAGCCGTCAATGGCCCGATCCATGTAGGCATCGTCCATGCCGATGATGAGGTCTTGCGAAAGACCCTTTAAATCACTGACCTTTTCGAGATTGTATTGTTCAGCCATTTCGCGGCGGACGGTGATGGCGTATGTATTTTCATAGCCAAGTGGTTCCAGCCATTCACGGCCCAGGGTTTTGCGGGATGTCTCCCTGACAAAAGCAAAAACAACTGCTGCATCACGCCATTTGGGGTCATTGATGTCTTCCACTTGCTTGACGATATCAGGGTGCAGCAAGCCGGAAGCGCCACCCGTGAAATACAGGCTGGCGATGTCGACATCTCCGGTTTGCATGGCCTGGTCGAGCACCACAACCGAGCCCAGGCGCGGGACGACTTCGACTTCATAATCGCTCTGGTCCTCGATCAAGGCTTCGGCCATGTACGCCAGCGTGATGACCTCGGCATAGTTCTGGGCACCGACTTTCAGTGTGACCGTTTCAGATTTTCTCTGGCAGGCCGTCAAAGGAAGGGTCAATGCCAGAATCAGAACCAGCAGCACAGTATTCGAAAAGATCGAACCGATTTTAGTCTTTGTTGAATGCATTTTTGACCTCCTTGACCCTTGTCTTGCGGATGCCGCGAGGTGTCAGGATGGTCTCGAGCCGGCCCATCAGCAAATCGGTCAGCAAAGCCAGGCCTGCTGCCGGGATGGCCCCGCTCAAGATCAGGTTGTAATTGATATTGGTCAGGCCCGCCCAGATGAGCTGTCCCAGACCGCCACCGCCTATGAAAGCCGCCAATGTTGCCCAGCCGATCAGAATGACCAGGGTTGTCCGGATCCCCGCCAGAATAAATGAAAACGCCAGGGGTAATTCAAGCTGGTAGAGGATCTGGAAATCTCTCAGCCCCATACCGCGGGCGGCCTCGATCAGGGAAGGCTGGACTTGCTTGATACCGGTGTAAGTGTTGCGCATGATCGGCATCAGGGCATACAGGAACAGGGCAGCAATGGCTGGGCGATTGCCAATGCCCAGGACGGGCAGCATGAATGCCAACAGGGCCAGGCTGGGAATGGTCATGATGATGTTACCAAGACCCAGGACAGGTTTGGCCAGATGTTCCTGCCGCGTCAAAAGGATCCCCAGCGGCACTGCCACCAGCAGCGCTAAAAACAAAGCCGACAGGGCAATCACAACATGTTCTGCCGTCCGGGTGGCAATTCGGCCAAAGTTATTGATGAAAAATTCGGCAAAGTCCATGGTGAGCCTCCGGTGCTGTTGCTATCACGAGTGGCAGGTGCTACCAGAGGTAGCGATGATCGGTTCTGATGCATCCATCAGAGATAATCAAGCACAAAATTGACAACACGTGCCCGGGTGATGATCCCTTTGAGCCTGCCACTGTCGTTCACGACGGGCACAAAGCGCACATTCTGGTCCACCATCAGCTGCACGGCTGTTTTAACACTGTCCGTTTCACCGACAGTGGGCCAGTCGACCATGATTTCCTGCAGGGTCTTGTTCTGTTTCAGATGGGTCTGTATGGTATTGACGTCGACCACACCTAGAAACTGGCGCCGGTTGTCGATGATCAGCAAGCTGTCGACACGCGCTTCGCGCATGGCTTCGAGACCTTGGCGCAGACCTTTGCCAGCTTCCAGGCAAGCCGGGTTTCTGAGCATGACTTCATGAGCCTGAACCTGATCTGGCTTTCGGATCAGGCGTTCTTCACCAATAAAGGTGCGGACAAAATCATTGGCCGGCTGACGCAGCAGGTCCTCTGGCGTGGCGGCCTGGATAATCTGGCCATCCTTCATGATGACAATCCGGTCGGCAATTTTCAGGGCTTCATCCATGTCATGGGTCACAAAAAGAATCGTCTTATTGACTTTCTGCTGCAGGTTTTTCAATTCGTCTTGCAACTGGACCCGGGTAATGGGATCCAGTGCACCAAAAGGCTCATCCATCAGCATGACCTCAGGATCGGCAGCGAGTGCCCGCAGCACACCGATGCGCTGCTGCTGGCCGCCAGACAGTTCGCTGGGATAGCGGTTGCGGAAAACAGCCGGATCCATGTCCACCATGCGCAGCAGACGGTCTACAGTGTCCCGGATCTGACCGTCCGGCCATTTTTTCAAAAGCGGAACCGTGGCGATGTTGCGGGCAACTGTCTGGTGCGGGAACAGCGAGATATCCTGGATGACATAGCCGATCTGGCGGCGCAGTTCCACCGGATCCAGCTCGTCCGTATCCACATCATTGATGAATATCTTGCCGGCAGTGGGCTGGATCAGGCGGTTGACCATTTTTAATGTGGTCGTTTTGCCACAGCCGCTCGGACCGATCAAGACAACCAGCTCACCCTTGGCCATTGTCAGGGAAAAGCTGTCGACTGCCTGTGTGTTGTTCGGATACGTTTTATTGACCTCGACAAACGATACCATGTCAGACTCCTCTGCCACTGTCATTTGTGTGCAATGGTGCCGTCATTTTTCGGGCAGCACGTTCAATCGAGATGTCACATCACACTATTATTATTGAAAGATTTGACACTAAGCTATGTACCGCAGGGTACAAATGCCAAATTTGGGACGCCGTCCTTCATTCGGCAGGTGGTATAATGAAACCAGTTGACTGGCCCTTTGCTCCGAGAGGTGTGTGCTATGTCAATCCGTAATTCTCAGTATTTATTCGCTTGTGTGGCAGCCCTTTTGCTGTCTCTTAGTCTGGTTTTTGTCGCAATTTCGCCTGTCAGGGCAGCTGAATCCAAACCGGAAATCTTGACGATCCAGGTGGAAGGAACCATTACAGCCGGTACATCAGCCTTTATTCGCCGTGGATTGACACAAGCTCATGACCAGGGCTTTTCTGCTGTTGTACTCTTGATCAACACACCGGGCGGTCTGGTCACAGCGACGCTGGATATTGTCGCAGATCTGTTGAATGCCGATGTACCGGTCTTCACGTATGTATCCCCCCGGGGTGCGATTGCCGCTTCAGCAGGCTCATTCATCTTGCTGGCCGGCCATGTGGCCGTCATGTCACCCGGCACGACATGTGGGGCAGCCATGCCGGTCCAGATCAATCCTGAGGCCGGTACAACCCAGGCTGCAGAGGATAAGACCATCCAGTTCCTGGCTGGCCATATGCGAAGCATTGCAGAGACACGCGGCCGTCCCCCTGAAATTGCGGAAAAGTTCGTCACGGAAAGCCTGACCCTTGATGCGGCAGAAGCACTTGACCAAGGCGTGATCGACCGGATCGAACCTGATTTGGCCACCCTTCTCAACCATATCCACGGGACTGAAGTCACCGTTCTGGGGCAGTCCATGCGTATAAATACGCAAAATGCGACCATCTGGCCTCTGGAAATGAAGTTCGTCGAAAAAATGACCAGACTGCTCAGCGATCCGCAGATGGCTTATATCTTGCTGCTATTAGGTATCTATGGTTTGATCATCGGTTTTGGTGCCCCGGAAACCTATGTACCGGAAGTGCTTGGGGTGATCAGTCTGGCACTGGGCCTGTACGGCCTGGGGCTTTTTGAAACGAATCTTTTTGCCGGTATTCTGTTGACCTTGGGTATTGGCCTGCTGGTGGCAGAGGTCCTGACTCCTACCTACGGGATCCTGACTTTCGGCGGCCTGGTCTGTCTGGTTTTGGGGACGTTGTTCCTGCCGGCCGAGCCCTTGATGCCTCGCGATTGGCTTGTCCGTTTCCGTTTCCTGGCCACCGGGGTCAGTGCAGCAGGAGGCCTATTCATGGTCATTGCCATGCGGGCGATCTTGCGGATCAGGCGTCGCAAAGCCATTCAAGGGGCCAGTGAATTTGACGGCCGGACGGCACGAGTCATCGAAACACTCGATCCAGAAGGACAAGTCATGATCGCAGGTGAAATCTGGCGGGCTGCCAGTTTGGATGGCCACACCATCGAGACGGGCCAGATCGTGCAGGTCGTTGATCGCCAGGGTCTTGTTATCCGAGTCCAAGCTGTCCAAAAGGAGGAATGAGCCATGCTGTTTTTCTTGAATGAATGGTTTCTTGCCACAGTCGGGGTCGTGCTGGTCACGATCATGATCTTGTCTCGCGCGATCCGGATCGTCATGGAATACGAACGAGGCGTTCTGTTCCGGCTTGGCCGTTGTGTCGGGGTCCGCGGGCCCGGTCTGATCCTGATCATCCCGATCGTTGACCGCATCGTCAAAGTTTCACTGCGGACCATTGTCTTTGATGTGCCACCCCAGGAGGTCATTACAAAAGACAATGTCACCTGCACGGTCAATGCGGTGCTTTACTACCGCGCAGTCGAGCCTGAAAAGGTTGTGGTCAATGTGGAGCGGTTCCATGAGGCTACCAGCCAATACGCCCAGACCACCTTGCGCAGTGTCGCCGGCCAGGCAGAGCTCGATGAGTTGTTGTCCGAACGTGAAAAGCTGAACAAAATCATCCAGAAGATTGTCGATGAAGCGACCGACCCTTGGGGCATCAAGGTCACTGCCGTCGAGATCAAGGATGTCATTCTGCCCACGGACATGCAGCGGGCCATCGCCCGCCAGGCCCAGGCTGAACGCGACCGGCGCGCGATCGTGATTCAAGCCGATGGCGAAAAACAGGCAGCCGTGAAACTGGCAGAAGCGACCAGCATCCTAGTCTCGCAGGAAGGCGCGATGACCTTGCGCATGCTGCGGACGCTGTCTGAAGTCGCCGACTCAAAATCGACCACGATCCTGTTCCCACTGCCCATGGAATTACGCAAGTTGCTGCCCGATCTGGATAAGCTGCACATCGAATAAGTCAGGAGTCTATGATTGGGTTCGCAGCCGCTCAGACCCGCCGAGAAAGTCGACCAATGCTGCTGGTTCGAGGCGGTAATGCGATCCGAAGCCCTCGTAAAAGCCATGTGCTTCGATCATATGGATGTTGAGGTCTGACCAGGCCATGGTTTGTCCGGTGGCCAAATTGCGCACGGTCGTCGTCCGTTTTTCTGCTTTGAAATTGTCACGGAAGGGGCAGGGCATGCGGCCCATGAATTCGTCGTCGGTGGCCTCGTAAAGGCCATCGAGCTCGACCGGTTTGCCAAGACCGGTTTTGGCTGTCTCGGTCAGACGGCGCATGGCGGCGGCGATGGCCTGGTGTGTCACGCCCATGCGTCTGACTGCTTGCTGGTCGGCTTGGAGAATATCGGACAGGCTGCGGTCATCGGTACCAAGAAAGCCTTCGGCAGAGAGGGATCCTGGTTTCATCGCGTCCTGGATATCCTGGAGATTCGGACTCTGTTTCATCTACCTGCACCTCCGTGCTCATCCGTGCCACTCAGGCGAATTTGTCGTAATAGATGCGGTCTTCGGTCACGCCGTTTTTCGTCAGGACCTGGATGCAGGCATTGATCATGCCGGGGCTGCCGCACAGGTAGGCTTCTTTGTTTTCACCGCTGCCGATGTGGCGGCCCACCACATCGGTGATCAGGCCAACCTCCCCTTCCCAATTGTCCTCCGGCAGTGGTTTGGACAAGGCCGGAACGAAATGGAAATTGGGATGGCGGGCCTGGAGGTCGTTGAGTTCGTCCAGGTTGAACAAGTCGCGCTTGGTGACGGCACCAAAGAAGAAGGTCATGTCCAGGTCGAGCTCTTTTTCCAGGATGTCGAGGACGAGCGAGCGGATCGGAGCCAAGCCAGAACCGCCAGCGATCATGATCAGATTGCGGTTCTCACCATGCAGGTGGAATTCACCGTAGGGTCCGCTGATGGTGACGGAGTCGCCTTCCTTGAGCATGGTGTGGACATAAGTCGAGCACAGGCCTTCCGGGACCTGGCGGATGATCAGCTCGATGGCCTGGTTGTCTGACGGTGCCGACGAAATCGAGTAGGCGCGGAAGACACTCTCCTTGACCTTCGCATAGGGCTTGGAATAGAAATTGACATACTGGCCGGCTTTGAAGGTGATGGTTTCGCCGGGCGGCAATTTGAGGCGCAGGCCCTTGATGTCGTGCGTCCACTGGGTAATCGATTCAATCGTAGTGTTGAATTCGCGGATATTGAACAGCTCATCGGGCACTTCAATCTCGAGGTTGCCCTTGACCTTGACCTGGCAGGCCATGCGATATCCTTGCTGGCGTTGCTGGGCGTTGAGGTAAGGTTCCTCGGTCGGCAGCAATGGACCGGCTCCGGATTTCACGATCACTTTGCACAGACCGCAGGTCGCTTTGCCACCACAGGCCGAGGGGATGAAAATTTTCTGCGCCGCCAGCGAGCTCAAAAGCGTGGAGCCGCCTTCGACTTTGAGGATTTTCTGGCCATTGTTGATGTTTATTTCACATTCGCCGTAGTTATTGAGGAAATGCTCAGCCAGGATGATGACCAGAGCCAGAACTCCAGATATCGCACTGACGCTGAGGATGGTTGTCAAGATCGCCATTGTCCGTCACCTGCTTTCAAGAGCAGCCTTGCTTCAAGGCCGGCGTCATTTGTATCTTTGACCTGTGCGGGTTTCAAGAGATGGTGAAAATGCCGGAGAATCCGATGAAAGCCAGGGCCATGATTCCGGTGATGATAAAGGAAATCCCTGGGCCTTCCAGTCCACGGGGCAGTTTGGTCTTGGCCATTTTTTCACGAATCGCCGCCAGGGCAATGATCGCCAGCCACCAGCCTACGCCGCTGCCGATGCCAAAGAAGATCGACTGGACGAAGGTGTACTGGCGGATCACCATGAACAGCGTGATGCCGAGGATGGCGCAGTTGACCGTGATCAGAGGCAGGAAAATACCCAGTTTGATGTGCAGGTCCGGCAGAAAGCGGTCCATGACCATTTCGATGATCTGGACCAGGGCGGCAATGACCATGATGAAGATGATGTACTGCAAATAGACCAGGTCTAGCGGCTCGATCACATAGCGGTAGACCAGGTAGTTGATCGCTGTGGTGAAAACCATGACCAGGGTCACCGCCTTGCCCAGGCCGGAAGCGGTCTTGAATTCGCTGGATACCGACAGGTAGGAGCACATGCCGAGGAAATTCGACAAGATCATGTTGCTGGTCAAAATGGAGGCGAAAAAGATCACCAGGGGGTTGATCTGCTGGATGCTCATGGCTTTTTCCCTCCTGGCTTGGTGCTGGCTTTGGCTGCCGCACGATTGGATGTGAACCAGATCAGCGAACCGATGATGAAAAACGCTGCAGGCGGCATGACCATGATCGTCCACGTATCAAAGCCGATAAAATTGACATTGATACCAAAAAGGGTGCCAAAACCGAGGAGTTCACGGATGAATGAGATGATCAGGAGCACACCGGTGTAGCCGATGCCGGCAAACAGGCCATCGAGCATGGAGAGCAGGGGCGGATTTTTCTGGGCATAGGCTTCGGCGCGGCCCATGATGATGCAGTTGGTGATGATCAGGCCGACATAGGGGCCGAGGGCCTTGCTGATGTCGGGCAAGGTCGCCTTGATGAAGATGTCGACGAGGATGACGTAGGAGGCAATGACCAGCGTCTGGACGATCATGCGGATGCGGTGCGGGATCCAATTGCGCATGAGGGATAAGGTCAGGCTGGACAGTGCCGTTGTGAAGGTCAAGCCGAGGCCCATGATCAGAGAGTTGAACATCAGGTTGGTGACCGCCAGACTCGAGCAGATGCCAAGGATCTGGCGCAGGACCTGGTTTTCCTTCCAGGTGTTTCTGGCTATGACTTGTTTGATTGATTCATTCACCTGGCATCACCTCCAGCTGGCTGACTGTCTCATCGAGCAGTTGATTGAGGATCTTCAGGACGGCATTGGATGTGGCTGTCGCCCCAGTGACAGCGTCGATGTCCTGGCTGGCGCTGGCGCCAAATGCCAGTTCCGTTCCGGGCTGGATCGGCACACCCCGGAACTGGTCCAGGAAAATGGGCTCCTCGATCCGGCCGCCCAGACCGGGCGTTTCATTTTGCTGCGTGAAGACCAGGCCAAGGATTTTCGTGCGGTCAGGGCTGATGCCAAGATAGCCTTCAATGGTTCCCCACAAGCCAGGTCCGGCAAAGGGGACTGCATACCCCTGCACCTTGCCGCCGGGGTCGACTTGGGCATAGAGCGTCAGATCACCAGCCTCGACGGTGCGGATCGACTGGTCAAAGCGGCTGAAAACTTCCGGTGCTGGACCGGATGTGTCAAGGGCAAAGACATCCAGGATCGCCCGCCGCTCGGCAAGCAGGGCATTTTCCTCAATCATGGGCATGGCAGCTGCATTCGCGGCAGCCAGGATGGCAGTAAAAACAATGCTGACTATAAGGATAAACACCACGGTAAAAGCATAATTTTTCAATTTGCTTTTTGCTTTATTCTCATCCGGGCTCATGCGTTCACCTTCTTTTTGCTGCTCATGAGCTTGACCTGGCGGTCCATCAGGGGGGCAAACGAATTGGCGATCAGGATGGCAAACATGATGCCCTCGGTGAAGAGCGAGAAGGACCGGATAACCAGGGTCGCCAGCCCGATCAGGATGCCGTAGAGCCATTTGGCCGTTTCTTGGGAAGGGGCGGATACCGGGTCAGTTGTCATGAAAACAGTGCCATAGAGGAAGCCGCCGGACAGCAGCATGAAGACGGGGTCTGCATCGGTGATGCCGGTGGCATAGAGGATCGTGCCACCAATGAGAAAGCTGGCTGCAGTCCCAAGCATGATCTTCCAGGACGCGGTCTTGGTCACCAGAAGATAGATCGCGGCCAGGAGGATCAGCAGGGCGCTGGTCTCACCGAGCGAACCGGGGATGAATCCGGTAAACAGGTCCAGCGTCTGGGCCCGGATCCCCTGGTTGTTGAGATCCAGGATCGGTGTAGCCATGGTCATGACATCGACACCACCGGAATACTGGATCAGCCCGCCCGGAAAACCTGTGAAGGGCTTGGACCAGTTGACGGTCATGTAGGCCGGGAAAGCGATGTAGATCATGCAGCGGCCAACCAGGGCTGGATTGAAGATGTTCTTGCCAAATCCGCCGAAGGCTGCCTTGCCGAAAATGATGCCGAAGGCGATGCCAACCATCGCGACCCAGTAAGGTGTCGCCGGCGGCAGGCTCAGGGTGAACAGCAGGCAGGAAACCAGCACAGCCTCGGTCACCTTGGTCTTGTCACCAGTGACAAGCCGCATGAAAGCATATTCACAGGCAACCCCGGTGATCAGGACCACCGCCAGCAGGAGCAACGTCCTCAGGCCAAACAGGTAGATGGAAAACAACAGGAGTGGCAATAAACTGATCCAGACACGCGTCATGAGCTTCTGCCGCTGGAAGTAAGGCGAGAGTTTGACCATAGAACCTCCAAGTCAAGAATGTCCGTCAGGTGGAAACATAGAACAAGGCCAGGAGTCTGCAAACAACCCATTATTCATATAGTCGAAGCAAAGTCACTGAAATAACCTGCCCGCTTCCTTGGAATTATTCTAAATAACTTCCAGCCGCTTGAAAAGAGTTTGTGACAAAATCACAATCTGCCAAAAAAGGGACCGGGTCCCAATATTGCAAACCGATATCGGTTTTCGATATCATGATGCCGTCCCTTTTTCGGCACCTTTGCCACCCCCTGCGGTGTATACTGAAATGGATAGGGGATGATGGCATGGCTTTTATTGAGATGATTGATTGTCATAAGCGCTATCACATGGGCAGCACGACAATCGTGGCGAATAATGGGATTGATTTCGGGATCGAAAAGGGTGAGTTCGCGGTGATTGTTGGGCCTTCCGGGGCTGGCAAATCGACTGTGCTCAACATTCTCGGTGGTATGGATACGTGTGACGAGGGGCAGGTCCTGGTGGATGGGCGCGACATCGCGCGGCTTTCGCAGCGGGATCTGACGACTTATCGGCGCCTGTCGATCGGTTTTGTCTTCCAGTTCTACAACCTGATGCCCAATCTGACCACGCTGGAGAATGTCGAGTTATCAGCTCAGATTGTCCCGGGAGCCAAGGACCCAGAGCTCGTCTTGCAACAGGTCGGACTGGGCCATCGGCTGGACAATTTCCCGGCCCAGCTGTCCGGTGGTGAGCAGCAGCGGGTGGCAATTGCGCGTGCTTTGGCCAAGAATCCGAAAATGCTCTTGGCCGATGAGCCAACCGGTGCGCTCGATTACCATACGGGCAAGGAAATCCTCAAGCTGCTGCAGCAGACGTGTCACGAAACGGGCACGACAGTCATCGTGATCACCCACAACCAGGCGATCACGCCGATCGCCGACCGCATCATCGAAATCAACGATGCCAGAGTGCGGCGGATCACACACAACGAGAACCCTTTATCCATCGATGCGATTGAATGGTAGGCGATCGCAAGTGCCAGAGCGAAGAGCAAGACTTTTGACGAAACGGGCACTTTTCCTGGACATCCGCCGGGAGTTTGCCAAATCTGCCACACGGTTCCTGTCGATCCTGATCATGATCGCGCTTGGATCGTTTATTTTCGTCGGCCTCTATGTCACGGGTCCGACCATGCGCAAGACGGTCCTGAACTTTGTCGAAAAGAACAACCTGCAAGACCTCATCGTATCCACACCCTTCGGACTGGAAAGCGCTGACAAAGTCTTGTTGGCCGCCCTTCCCGGTGTCTCGGTCCTGGACTACAATTACCGGACAGACGTGCTGATCCAGAACTCCGACACGGTGGTCCGGCTCGAAGGTTTGTCTGTACTGCCTGGTTATGAAATCGTCAGCGGCCGGCTGCCGGAGCAAGCCGGTGAAATTGCGCTTGATGCCGAGATGCTCACTGCAGGGTTTGCCCTGGACGATGTCATCCGCTTTACCCCCGAGCAGTTTGGCGATGAGGAGGTCCTGAAGCAGTTCACTTTCACCGTGACCGGCTTTGTCCTGTCACCCGAGTATCTGGCGCTCGATAACAAGGGCACCGCTTCCATCGGCAATGGCAAGGTCCATTACTTCGGCGTCCTGTTGCCAGCGAGCTTCAATCTGGAAAACCACAGTCTGGCACGGCTGCAATTTGCCGATGTTGCAGGCCTTGACAGTTATTCTGATCGATACAAGACGCGCATGCTGGCCCATGTCGACGAACTGGACGAGGTGTTTGCTTCCCGCCCGGAGATCCGACTGGCACGCTACCAGCGCGAGGGACTGGCCGAAATTGTCTCAGCCGAAGAGGAATTGACTGATGCGGAACAAGAACTGGTCGATGCGCGGCAAAAACTTCTCGACGCTCGGGCAGACTTGGACCAGGGCTTGCTCGATTACGAAGAAGGCAAGGCCACTTATGAGCAGGAGATTCGCGATGCACGGGCTAAAATCAAAGACGGTGAAACCGAGCTGGTGGATGCCAAGGCGACACTCGATGATGGCTGGTCCAAGCTGATCGATGGCGAGCAGGAGTTGGCGGAAGGCCGCAAAGAGTACGAAGAAGGCAAAGACGAACTCGAAGAGGCCGAGGAACAGCTGGAGGCCGGCCGGGACCAGCTGGCCGCCGCCCAGGCGGAAATTGACAACCAGCAGCAAGCGCTCGACCAGCAGCGCCTGGAAGTTGAGTCTGGCCTGGCAGCAATCAATGATGGCCTTGTCCAGGCCGGGCTGTCACCCGATGATGCCGCTGTCGACAGCCAAATCCAGCTTGTCGAGGGTCAGATCGCAGAATTGGATGTCCAGATCCTGGCAGCAGAACAGGCTTTGCAAGATGTAGCGGAGGCTCTGGTGACAGCCGGATACAGCCCCGTGTCAGAAGATCCGCTGATCATGGATTCTGAGGACATTGAGCTGGCCGCAACTGAACGGACAGTGGAAAAGGTCACCCTGGAAGAACGGCTGGTCGAGCTGGAGGCGATCCTGGCCGATGAGCTGGCCACGGATGAGGAAAAACTGGCAGCCGAAACCGAGATCGCCGAAATCGAGGAACAACTTGCTGCTGTCAACTCGGAGCTGGCGCTTTTGTCAAACTATCTGCAGGCAGAAGCTACGATCACTGCGCTGGTCGAAGCCAGGACAAACCTGGCCACCTTGATGACTTTGTTGCAAAATAAAACGACCTTGCTCGCAGCCCAGGACCAGCTGGATGCCGGACAAGCCCAGCTCGACGAGGGCCAGGCAGAACTCGATGCCCAGAAGGCACTTTTTTATGAAAAAACTGAGGACTTTGAGGCTGGTGTCGCCGAACTCGCTGACGCGAGGAAAAAGCTGGACGAGGGCGCAGCTGAGCTGGCCGATGCGCGGGCCGAGCTCGAAAAAGGCCAGGAGGAATACGAACAGGGTCTACTTGATCTTGAGGAAGCTCGCCAAACCTTGGTCCGGGAACAGGCCAAGGGACTGCAGGAACTGGAGGATGCTTACCAGGAGCTGCTCGATGGCGAAAAAGAGTACGAAGAAGGCCTCGCAGAATACAACGATCAGTTGCCCGGGGCTCGGGAAGACATTTCGGAAGGAAAAGAAGAGATATCTGATGCCAGGCGCCAGCTGGCCCGCCTGAAAGTACCTGATTACACGATTCAGGATCGCTACAAAGACCCGGGGTTTTTCCAGTTCATCGAAAACTCGGAAAGCATGGATTTCCTGTCCTACATCTTCCCGGTGTTCTTTTTCCTGATTGCCCTGCTCGTTTCCCTGACTACCATGACCCGCATGGTCGATGAGCAGCGCTTGCAGATCGGCACCCTCAAGGCCTTGAGTTATTCCAACTGGGACATCGTCAGGAAATATCTCGTTTATGGCAGCCTGCCCAGCCTGATCGGCAGCCTCCTGGGGATGGTGGCCGGGCACAAGATTCTGATGCCAACCGTGTTCATGGCTTATTCGTCCAATTTTATCTTCACCGAGGAAATCCCGGACCTGCCCGTCATCTACAGCATCCTTGCTGTCCTGATCAGCCTGCTCTGCACGGGACTGGTCGCGCTGCTGACGACCTATTCATCCCTCAGGGAAAATGTCGCCTCCCTCTTACGGCCCAAGGCGCCCAAAGCAGGGACCCGCATCCTGCTCGAGCGGATCACACCGGTCTGGAAACGGCTGTCTTTCCACAGCAAAGTCACGGCCAGGAATATTTTCCGGTTCAAGAAGCGCATGATGATGACCATCCTCGGTGTCTCAGGTTGTGCCGCTTTGATTTTCATGGGCTTTGGCATCCGCGACTCGATCGGATCGATCATTCCCAAACAATATGGCGATCTGTTCCGATATGACACGCTGGTCATCTACGACGACGAAGCCGATCCAGGGGATCTCAATGCGTATCAGGATCTGCTCGCCGGTGACAGCCGGATCAGCCAGCTCTACCCAGCGCGGATCGAGCAAGGCATCATTGCGGTCCCGGGCAAGCTTGACCAGTCGATCACGCTCGTCGTGCCAGCCGATGCGGCGCAATTTGCCGAGATCAACGTGTTGCGCAGCCGGATCCTGAAGCAGCCATTCAATCTGGACCAGGGGGCCGTGATTTCGGAAAAGATGGCGCTACTACTGGGTTTGCGCGCCGGAGATATCCTGGATTATGAGGACCCGGATGGACAGGTGCACCCCATCACCATCGGCGGTGTCACGGAAAACTATACCGGGCACTACCTCTACCTCTCAATTGCCGATTATGAGGATCTTTTTGGTAAAACCTACCGGCCCAACAGCGACTACGTGGTGCTCAATCAACAGAACCCGGATGTGGCCAGTTCCTTTTCGCGCGACATGCTCGACCAGGAAATCGTTTTCAGCTCGATCAGTTCCTATTCCACCAGCGAAACGGTGCACAAGCTGATGGCATCGATGAACATCATTGTGCTCGTGATCCTGATCGCGTCTTCTCTGCTCGCCATCGTGGTCCTTTACAACCTGACCAACATCAATGTCTCGGAGCGGATCCGCGAATTGTCGACGATCATGGTCCTGGGCTTTTATCCCAAGGAAGTCACGGCTTATGTCTACCGCGAAACCATGGCACTGACTGCAATCGGTATTTTAGTCGGTTTTGGTTTCGGCCGTGTGCTGCACTATTTTGTGATCAGTTCGATGGCGCCATCCAATGTCCTTCTGGACCCTTATGTCTGGTGGAGCACTTACGCCCTGGCTGCCGCCTTCACCTTTGCCTTCTCCCTGGTCGTCATGCTGATCATGCACAACCGCCTCAAACGCGTCGACATGGTCAGTGCGCTCAAGGCGGTTGAATAAGTCTAAAGAATACCAACGATGTATTTTTATCCGTTAAATGCCGTGGCCGCAGACGCGGGCGGTTTCCTGGGCGATGACGAGTTCTTCTTTGGTGGGGATGACGAGGACCTTGACGGGTGAATCATCGTCAGAAATGATCGCTTCCGTGCCGATGGCCGCGGCATTGCGGTAAGGATCGATCGAGATGCCCATGAAGCCTAAGTCCTTGCAGGCGCCATATCGAATGTCAGGGGCGTTTTCACCAATACCGGCAGTGAATACAACTGCATCGACGCCGCCCATGGTCGAGGTGTAGGCACCAATCAGTTTGCGGCACTGGTATTTGAACAGGTCGATCGCCAGGGCTGCGCGCTTGTTGCCCTCACCTGCGGCAGCATAGATGTCGCGCAGATCAGGACTGACACCGGAAATGCCGAAAAGGCCGGACTGGTTGTTGAGCAGATTTTCCATGCCGTCAATGTCGAGATGTTCTTTTTCCATCAGGAAGGTGACAATCGCAGGATCAATATCGCCGCTGCGGCTACACATCGCAAGGCCGGCCAGCGGGGTCAAGCCCATCGACGTATCGACGCTGCGCCCCCGGTCAACGGCAGCGATGGATGAACCAAATCCGAGGTGGCACGTGATGATTTTAAGCGTGTCGATCGGTTGGCCCAGAAGTTCGGCTGCCCGTTGACTGACATAGGCATGGGATGTGCCATGGAAACCATATTTGCGGACATCGTATTTCTCATAGAATTCGTATGGCAGGGCGTAGATGGCAGCCTTGTCTGGCATGGTGTGATGGAAAGCCGTGTCAAAGACAGCTACTTGAGGAACGCCTGGCAGGGCTTTTTCGCACGCCAGGATGCCCTCCATGCTGGGTGGATTGTGCAGCGGGGCTAGATGATTGTAAGCTTCGATGGTGCGCTTGATTTCAGGTGTAATGATCGCCGGCGCCGTGAATTTCTCACCACCGTGGACGATGCGGTGGCCGACGGCTTCGATGGCGCTTTTGTTCTTGATCACGCCTTGCTTGGTCGAGGTCAAGACCTTGATCACAGCGTTGACAGCTGCTTCAATCGTGGGTAGATCAGTGGCAGTCGTGACCGGTTCAGCGTCACGGCGGGCAAGCGATAGCGATGATTTTCCCAAGCCGATCCGATCACACAGGCCCTTGGCCAGCACCTCACCACTGCCAACCCGGATCAGCTGGTATTTCAAAAACGTGCGATTGGTGTTGATCACTAAAACAAGCATACAGACCTCCCGAACTCATGGAGTCGATAAAAGGATGATCAATCAATTATAAACAATCTGAGGCAAATCCTCCACAAAAACGACAAATTGCCGAAAAAGGGACCGGGTCCCAATATCGAAAACCGATATCGGTTTTCGATATTGGGACCCGGTCCCTTTTTTGTTCAGACCACCAATATTTCGCGATTGATGGTGAGGATTTCGAGGTCGGGCCAGGTTTCGCTGTGGTTTTCGATGGTTTGGAGGAGTTTTTCGAGGGTTTTGCGGTCGCTGCCGGCAGCGGCGATGCCGAGGCCGAGTCGGCTGTGCTGGTCCTGGAAGGCGACTTCAGCGACGGAGACGGCGAAGCGGTGCTGCAGGTCGGCCTTGAGGCGGCTGGCGACGGAGCGTTTGTCTTTGAGGGAATGGCACGAATAGAGCATCAGGTCGAATTGCAAAACAGCAACGTGCATGGCTGGATCTTCTTTCAGTCCATGCCGGGCATGATCAGGTCGTTGGGCATGCGGCCGGCCGGGATCATCGGGTAGACGTTTTCGCCGGTGTCGATGATGCAGTGGACGAGGTAGGGGCCTTCGGTCGCGACACATTTCTCAATCTCGCGGGTGAGGCTGGCCTCATCATTGGCAAAACCGCAGGGCAAATTGTAAGCCTTGGCGATCATATTGAAATCCGGTGTGCCTTCCATGCCGGAATGGGAGAAGCGTTTGTTGAAGAAGAGATCCTGCCACTGGCGGACCATGCCGAGGCTGCCGTTATCCATGATGAAGATCTTGACCGGCAGCTGGAGATTGGCCAGGACACCGAGTTCCTGGAAGGTCATCTGGAAACCGCCGTCGCCGACGAATAGGAGGGTTGGGCGCGTGCGGTCGGCAAATGAAGCACCAATGGCAGCCGGCAAGCCGAAGCCCATCGTGCCCAGGCCGCCGGAAGTAATCCAGCTGCGTGGCGATTCGACCGGGAAGTGCTGGGTGGCGAACATCTGGTGCTGGCCGACATCGGTGACGACGATCGGATTGGTGCCCTTGTATGCCTGGGCGACGCGATGGATCAGGTACTGCGGCAGCAGCGGGTAGGTTGGTACATACATCTGCTCGACCAGCTCGTCGTAGCGCTTCTTTTTAGCCATCAGACTGTCGATCCACTCAAGCCAGTCTTCGGAGAAAACGCCACAGGTGTGGTCGGCCGGGTAATTGGCAGCCATGGTGCGGAAGAAATCGGCGGCATCGTCTTCGATCCCGATATCAGCCCGGACATTTTTACCAATCTCGGCTACATCAATGTCGACATGGATGATCGTGCGTTTCTTGTCCTTGTTGTAAAGATCTGGGTCACCGATAATCCGGTCGCTGAAGCGGCAGCCGACGGCCAGGAGCAAATCGCAGGTGCCGAGGGCTGTATTGGCTTGGGGCGTGCCATGCATGCCGATATGGCCGAGGTATTTCGGATGGTCCGGTGCAACGGCACCTTTGCCCATCAGGGTGGTGGCGACCGGGATGCCGAGGCATCGGATGAATTCCATCATGTCCTGGACGCCACTTTCGGAGATGACGCATCCGCCGCCCGCCAGGAGCAGGGGCTTTTTCGCCTTGGCCAGTGCTGCATAGACCTTGTCCGTCATACCCTCGGTGCGAACCTTTGCCGGACGGTGGCGGACATACGTGCTGGTCGGGCGGCCCTCGGAATCCGGATCAATCTGGATGGCCAGGAGATCCTTGGGAACATTGACCAGGACCGGGCCGGGGCGGCCTTCCGTCGTCAGCTGCCAGGCCTCTTCAAGAATCGGCAGCAGGTCATTAGGATCCATGACGAGATAATTGTATTTGGTGATCGGCTGGGTGATGCCGGTGATATCAGCCTCCTGGAAGGCATCGGTACCGGTGGATTTACGGGCGACTGCGCCGGTAATGGCCAGGATCGGTACCGAGTCCAGCATGGCGTCGGCCAGGCCGGTGACCAGGTTGGTTGCGCCCGGACCGGACGTGGCGATGACAACACCGGGAATACCGGTCACTTTGGCAAAGCCTTCAGCGGCATGGATCGCACCTTGTTCGTGGCGGACCTGGACATGGGGGAATCCGGCATTGTAGATGGCATCATAGAGCACGAGCACCGGGCCACCCGGATAGCCAAAGGCGTGATGGACACCCTTGTCGAGCAGGAATTTGACGATTAGATCAGCACCATTCATGATTCATCCTCCTTACCATTGCGGCGCAGGCGGGCACCCACGCTGCTGGCGATCACCTGGGACTGGTAGCGGTTCAGGACACCACGCAAGTTGCGGTCAGGCTGGGGTGCCGGTTGACGCCGGGCCAGTTCTTCATCAGAAACGAGCAATTCGATCGTGCGCGCCGGGATGTCGATCCGGATCCGATCGCCTTCCTGGACGTAGCCAATCAGGCCGCCATCGGCTGCTTCCGGACAGACATGGCCGATCGAGGCGCCACGGGAGGCGCCGGAGAAACGGCCATCTGTGATCAGGGCAACGCTGTTGTCCAGGCCCATGCCTGCGAGAGCACTGGTGGGTGTGAGCATTTCGCGCATACCCGGACCGCCCTTGGGCCCTTCGAAACGGACGACGATGACATCGCCGGGATTGATCTTGCCGCCAAAAATGGCCTCGGCCACTTCTTCTTCACTGTCAAAGACGCGGGCTGGGCCCTCGTGTTGCATCATCTCCGGCAAGACAGCGCCTTTTTTGACGACACAGCCGTTTTTGGCCAGATTGCCTTTCAAAACGGCCAGACCACCATCGATCGAGTATGGATTGTCGATCCGGCGGATGATGATGCCGTCGGCGCCAAACGATCCTGTCAGGCGATCCTGGAGCGGGCCGCTGACTGTCAGGGCGTCGAGCTCGATGTGGTTACCCTTTTTGAGCTCGGTCATGACAGCCCTGAGGCCGCCTTTTTCATTGAGGTCGGAAATGTAGTGGTCGCTGGCGGGATTGAGTTTGCACAGCTGCGGCGTTGCAGCGCTGATCTGATTGATCTCATCCAGGGTCAGGCTGTAGCCAGCTTCACGAGAGATCGCCAGCATGTGCAGGACGGAATTGGTCGAACCGCCGAGGGCCATGTCCATGCGCAGGGCATTGCGCAAGGCTGACGGAGTCATGATGTCAAGCGCGGTCACACCCGACTCGTACAGCTCCATGATCTTCTCACCGGTCATCTTGGCCAGACGGATGCGGTCGGAGTATACAGCTGGGATCGTGCCACTGCCAGGCAGAGCCAGGCCCATGGCTTCCGTCAGGCAGGCCATGGTGTTGGCCGTGTACATGCCGGAACAGCTGCCACAGGTCGGGCAGGCGGACATTTCCATCGCCGTCAGCTGGGCATCGTTGATCTTGCCCGCGGCATGGGCGCCAACGGCTTCGAAGACATTGCCGAGACCAACGCGCTCATGGCTGACTTTGCCCGGAAGCATCGGCCCGCCGGTGATGAAAATGCTCGGGACATTGAGCCGCGCCGCGGCCATCAACATGCCGGGGATGACCTTGTCGCAGCTGGGGATGAACACAACAGCGTCAAACTGGTGGGCCAACATCATGATCTCGATGCTGTCGGCAATCACATCGCGGCTGATCAGGGAGTATTTCATCCCGGCGTGATTCATGGCGATGCCATCACAGACAGCAATCGCCGGGAATTCGAACGGGACACCGCCAGCATTGCGGATGCCAGCCTTGACGGCATCGGTCAAAGTCCGCAGGTGAATGTGGCCGGGAACGATTTCATTGAACGAATTGACAACACCGATGAACGGCTTTTTCATTTCACTTTCGGACAGGCCGAGGGCATAGAGCAGGGACCGGTGGGAGGCACGGCCGGGGCCTTTTTTGATCGCATCACTGCGCATGAGATTCACCTTCTTTGTTATTAAGATTCATTCATTATAGCATAGCTGACCGGATGGACTGCCAACCGGTCAGCTGATGAAAAAGCGGCGGAAAAATGGGGTGCAAGGCAACCAGATAGCGAAAGACTCAGACGTTCTGCACAGCCTCGACGACCAGTCGGGTCATTTCGCGAGTGCCAACACGCTTTTCGGTCGAGCTGCTGCCGACGTTCTGGACGATGTCACCGGTGCGGTAACCATCGGCGAGGACCTTGGCCACAGCGGCTTCGACGGCGTCTGCTTCCGCGATCAGGCCAAGGGAAATGCGCAGCAGCATGGCGGCGGAAAGGATTGTGGCCAAAGGATTGGCTTTATCCTGGCCGGCGATGTCCGGGGCGGAACCATGGACAGGCTCGTACATGCCCGGTGTTCCGGGCTTGCCCAGCGAGGCTGAAGCTAGCATGCCGATCGAACCGGTGATCATGGCCGCTTCGTCGGAGAGGATGTCACCGAACATGTTGGTCGTTACGATCACGTCGAAATCCGACGGGCGCTTGATCAGCTGCATGGTGGCGTTGTCGACATAGAGGTGGTCGAGGGTGACCTCCGGGTATTCCTGGCTAACTCGGATGACGGTTTCACGCCAGAGGCGGGAGCTCTCGAGGACGTTGGCCTTGTCGACACTGGTCAGGCGTTTGCCTCTGAGCATGGCCTGCTCGAAACCGACGCGGGCGATGCGCTCGACTTCCATGACACTGTAAGCTTCAGTGTCATAAGCTTCCGGACCGTGGGGTCCTTCGCGGCGGCCGCGGTCGCCAAAGTACATGCCGCCGGTCAGTTCCCGGACGATCATGACATCGATCCCGGCTACAGCGGTCTCCGGATGGAGCGGGCAGGCAGCGGCGAGGGCCGGATAGAGGACGGCCGGGCGCAAGTTGGCGTAGAGGCCCAGTTCGGAACGCAGGCCCAGAAGCGCGCGCTCAGGGCGTTTGTCACCGGGCAGCGTGTCCCACTGGGGGCCGCCAACGGCACCGAGCAGTACGGCGTCACTTTTTTTGGCAGCTGCGACGGTGGCAGCCGGCAGAGGTTCGCCCGTGGCATCGATCGCGATGCCACCGGCGAGCAGTTCGGTGTAGGCGAACTCGTGGCCGAAACGGACGGCAATGGCATCGAGGACCTGGCGGGTGCCATTGACGACCTCAGGGCCGATACCGTCGCCGGGAATGACTGCAATGTGAAACTTTGCCATAGAAACTTATCTCCTTGAATGTCTGGTCTCGTAGTTGGGATGGTGGTGTTTAGTTCAGGCCAAGTTGCTGGCACATGAGTTTGTATTCGAGCGAATCGACCAGGGCCAGCCAGGAGGCTTCCAGGATGTCGGTCGAGACACCGATGGTATGCCAGGTGCGGATGCCATCAGTGGATTCGATCAGGGTGCGCACGGTCGAAGCGGTGGCTTCATGGTTCAGCACGCGGACCTTGAAGTCGGTCAGGCGGACCTGGGTCAGTTCCGGATAGAAAACTTCCATCGCCTTTTTCAGGGCACGGTCCATGGCGTTGACCGGACCTTCACCCTCGGCGGCCGTGACTTCTTCGACACCATCAACGAGGATCTTGATGTAGGTGAAGGCACTGTAGGCACTGACCTGGGGCTGCTCGATCGTGATGCGCAGTTTTTCCAGGGTGAAGAACGGCTGGTACAGCCCCAGTTCTTTGCAGACCAGAAGCTCCTGTGACGCTTCGGCGCCTTCGAAATGGTAACCCTGGTGCTCGAGCTCCTTCATCGTGTGCAGGACACGCGCCACTTCCGGGGCATCCCGGCTGATGTCCGGCTTGATCCGGCGGATGATGTCCAAAACTGCCGAGCGGCCGCTGATTTCGGAGAGCAGGAAGCGTCGGGCATTGCCGACTGTCGGCGGCTCGATGTGCTCAAAGGTCTTGGGGTTCTTCTTGACCCCATCGACATGCATGCCAGCCTTGTGCGAGAACGCCGAACTGCCAACGTAAGGTTCGCCATTGGGCAACTGGATATTGGTGATCTCGGCGATCGTCCGGGCCACAGGGGTGAGCAGCTCTATGCGATCCGCAGGGATGCAGGGATGGTCGTATTTGAGTTGCAGGTTGGGAATGATGGTCGACAAATTGGCATTGCCGCAGCGCTCACCGATGCCATTGAACGTCCCCTGGACATGGGTCGCGCCAGCAAGGACGGCAGCCTGGGAATTGGCCACGGCCATGCCACAATCATTATGGCAGTGAATACCGATCTGGATACCCGGCAAAGCTTTGACCACGGCAGCGGTGACAGCACCGACCTCATCGGGCATGGTCGCTCCGTTGGTGTCGCAGAGCACGGCACAGAGGGCGCCGCCATCCTGGGCTGCTTTCAGACAGGCCACCGCATAGTCCGGGTTGGCCCGGTAGGCTTCAAAAAAGTGTTCGGCATCAAAAATGACGTCACGGCCCTGGACACGCAGGTACTCGGTGGTCTCGCGGATCAGGGCCTTGTTCTCCTCATTGGTGCAGCGCAGGATGTCGCGCACCTCGAGGTCCCAAGTTTTGCCAAAAATGACAATCGTGCTGGTCTGGGCCGACAGGAGGTCGGCCAGGCCGGTGTCTTCCTCGGGCTTGATGCCCTTGCGCTTGGTCGGACCGAAGGCTACCAGCTCGGTCTGGTCCATCACCGGGCGTTTTTCGTTGAATTTGGTGAAGAATTCGCGATCCTTCGGGTTGGAGCCAGGATTTCCAGCTTCAATGTAGCGCACACCGATGGTCACGAGATTGTCGAGGATCTGGAACTTGTCATTGACAGAAAATGAGACACCCTCCATCTGGGCGCCATCGCGCAAGGTCGTGTCAAGAATTTCAACAACGGGTTTTGCCAAAGATCTCTCCTCCTTTTCCAGGCATCTGGTCCGGGCCGGGAAATTTCCGGCCCGGGCAAGGTGTCGCAAGGTTATTCCAGCATACCCTTTGCCCGGACGGCGGGCAAGTTTTCCTCGGCCCTTTTTCTTCACGCTTTCTGCCGAAAACTGGTCCTGGGACTTGGGAATATGCTATACTGGCGGCGCATTCGAGCATAGGGAGAACAGGAAGATCCGATGAGCCTTCTGTCGCTGCAATCCGTGGAAAAATCATATTTCGGCCGCACCGTCCTGGCCGGTGTTTCGCTGCGGATTGACCGCGGGGATCGCCTGGCCTTGATCGGCGAAAACGGGGCTGGCAAGACCACCCTGCTGCGCCTGGTCACAGGTCAGGAAAAGACCGATGCCGGCCAGGTCCTCAAGCCCTCTACAGTCGTGGTCGGCTATTTGAGCCAGCATGTCGAAGAGATCTGCGATCTGGAGAGCCATCCGCTGGCCAACCAGGAATTGTCCGCGCTCGAAGATGAAATGCGCCAGCTCGAACACGAGATGGCCAGTGCCCCCGGCGATCACCGCCTGATGGCGCGCTATGCCGAATGCACGGCCCGCTTCGAAGCCCTCGAAGGCTACGATTTCCCGCGCCGGATGCAGGAAGCCCTCGATGGACTCGGCCTGTCTGGTGAAGCCTTGGCCCGCCCGATGTCCACCCTTTCCGGCGGCGAACGGATGCGGGTCGCCCTGGCCCGGATCCTCCTGATGTCACCTGACGTCCTGCTTCTGGACGAACCGACCAACCACCTTGACGCCACCGCCCAGGAATGGCTGGAAAGCTATCTGAAAAGCTTCAAGGGGGCGGTATTGCTCGTTTCCCATGACCGCGCCTTCATCGACCAGGTCGCCAATGAAGTAGCCGAGCTTTCACTCGGCCAACTGACCCTCAGGCCCGGCAACTACACTGCCTTCAAGGAGATCCAGGCCAGCGAACAGCTGACCTTGTCGCGCACGATCCGGCAGATGGAAAAAGAGCTCGCCCATCAGGAAGCAGTCACCCAGACGATGCTGTCCCACCGAAAAATGGCCAGCTACCACGCACGGGAAAAAGTCGTCGCCAAGCTGTCTTCTCAGCTGACCGAGATCCGTGACCGGGCCCGGCTTCACCAGACCCAGCTCAAATTCAACTTCCTGCCAGTGCAAAACACCGGGGACCCCGATAAACAGCTGCTCCTGGCCAGTGACCTGGAAATCCGCTTCCAGGAGCGGGTCTTGTTTTCCGGCGTCAGCTTTGAGATCCGCGGTCGCGACAAACTCTGTGTCTGCGGTCCGAACGGTTGCGGCAAATCCACCCTGCTGGCGCTGCTTTTAGGCAAGATCCCGCAAAGCAATGGCTCCCTGCGCCTGTCGGAAAAAGCAATTTTCGGCCATATGGGGCAGCATGTCGAATTTCTCGATGAACAAGCGTCCGTGCTGGATGAGTTGCTGTCCCGGTTCGCCCTCGACGAAGCAGGCGCCAGAAACTTGCTGGCCCGCTACGGGTTCAGGGATGTCGATGTCTTCAAATCCATTTCCGTCCTGTCCGGTGGTGAACGGGCCCGGCTTTATCTGTGCTGCCTGCTCCTGGAACAGCCGGACCTCCTGCTCTTAGACGAACCGACCAACCATCTCGACATCCATTCCCGCGAGATCCTCGAGCAGGCGCTGCTGGAATTCCCCGGCGCCATTTTCGCGGTCAGCCACGACCGTTATTTCATCGATACAATCGCCCGGCGTGTCCTCGGCTTTATCGGCAGCCAAGTCCAGCCCTACGACTCATATACCGAATACCGGACCAAGGCACGCCAGGAAGAGGCTGCTGCTGCGGCCAGAAGCAAAGACCTAAAAGAGCTTGAGACCCGGGAAGCACGCGGCCAGGAATCCGAGTCAGCCAGTGGGCGGGTGCAGAGCCTGAACAAAGCCCAGGAACGACGTGAAAATGCCCGGCGCAAAGAGCAGCTCCGCCAGGCGGAAAAGCGCATCGAACAGCTCGAGCAGGAGCGGTCTGATCTGGAGACTCTTTTTTCCGGGGCAGCAACCCCTGCCGATTACGAACGGTATGCGGTTGTCTTGCAGGAAATCGACGACACCTACGCCCTCTATCTGGAACTGGCCGAAGGCTAGGGGACGATCAGCCGCAGGGCCTGGTGCTTGACCGTCAGCTCCACTGGCAGTTCACCGCCCCATTCGCCATCGAGGTCAATGGAGAGAGTCTCGTACTTCCCAGCGGAAATTTTCAAGGAAGACGTCTGGAAATAATCGATTTTCGGGTGGTTGACGTGGACGCCGTTGACCATCTGGACCAGAAGCGGGAATAATTCCAGGATGTTTTGCGGTTTGACCAGGACGACGTCGAGCAGTCCATCCGTCACAGAGGCCTGGGGGGCGAGGTTGCGAAATCCGCCGACACTGCTGGTGTTGGAAACGATGAACAGCAAAATCTCCTCGTCGATGACCCGGTCCGTGGTTTCGATGTGGACTGCAACCGGACGCAGGGCCTGTGAAGAGAGGTCCCTGGCGCCCTCGATGACATAAGCCAGTGTACCGAGAACTGTCTTGGCATCCGATGGGACTTTGTAGGCCACATCGGTCAGCAAACCACCAGCTGCCACATTGACAAAATAGCGGTCGTTGGCCTGGCCAACATCGATCAGGCGAGTCTTGCCCTGGCGGATCATCTTGGCCACGGCGCTGTCCGAGTGGGGCAATTTCATGGCGTAGGCGAAATCATTGACCGTTCCGGCGGCCAGAATGGCCAGCGGAGTCTGGTGCTTGCCGTCCAGCAGGCCGCTGACGACCTCGTTGACCGTGCCATCACCGCCAACAACCAGGATCAGGTCGAATTGCCAGTCCTGGTAATAGCGGGCAGCAATATAGGCGTCCCGGGGACCCACCGTACGAATGACATCGACATCACTGAAGGTGCCATCCGCAAGCAGCGTCTCGGTCAGACGCTCGGCCTTTTTTTGCAAAGTCTGTCGGCCGGATGAGGGATTGATGATGACACGTGCGCGCATGGCAGACTCCTGTTTGTTTTTGATAGCAGGTTTATTATACCATGCCTTATGCCTTAAGTAAGGCTGCCACGGGCCTTGAGCAAGGCTTCGGCACAGCGCAGGCCATCAACGGCAGCCGACAGGATGCCTCCGGCATACCCGGCGCCTTCTCCACAGGGGTACAGGCCCTGGCAGCGGCTCTGGAAGGTGTCCTCGCGCAGAATGCGGACTGGTGCTGAACTGCGGGTTTCCACGCCGGTCAGGACCGCTTGCGGGGCGGCAAAGCCAGAAAGTTTCCGGTCGAGAAGCGGTAAAGCCTCGCGCAGCGCGTGGACGGCAAAGGCTGGCAGGCAGAGGGCCAGGTCGGTCCAAGTCACACCCGGCGTGTAGCTGGGCAGGACATCTGCCGGTCCTGTGGAGGGCCGGCCAGAAAGGAAATCACCCACCTGCTGGGCCGGGGCCCGGTAGTTCCTGCCACCGTGCTCAAAGGCGAGCTGTTCCAACTGGCGCTGGAGGCTGATGCCGCCCAGCGGGCCTGGCTCAGGAAAATCCTCCGGCTGGACTTCGACCAGCAAAGCGCTGTTGGCATTGACCTGGTCCCTGGCATGAAAGCTCATGCCATTGGTGACAAGCCCGCCTGCTTCGGATGCCGATGCCACCACCTGGCCACCCGGACACATGCAGAAGGTGTAGACCGAGCGGCCTGAAGGCAAATGGACCGCCAGCTTGTATTCGGCCGGGGGCAGATCGGGATGGCCAGCCTGTGGTCCATACTGGCTCTGGTTGATCCGGCTCTGCAAATGTTCGATCCGGACACCCACCGAAAAGGGCTTGGCCGCCAGTGGGATGCCCTTTTTTTCCAACATCATCACGGTATCGCGGGCGCTGTGCCCGATGGCCAGGATGACCTCACGCACCGCCCAGGTTTCAGGAATCCGTGCCCCGTCCGGAGCTTGGCGGCTGATGATGACTTTTTCCAGCCTGCCAATGGGACTCTCTTGACCAGAAGCGACTGCATCATCCTGCGCGTGCTCTTGTCCGGCTGCAGCACAGACCAGATCGTCGAGACGGGTGCCGAAATGGAAAGTGCCTCCCAGCTGTTCAATCTGCTGGCGGATCGTGGTTACAACCCCGCAGAGCAGATCGGTGCCAACATGGGGTTTGGGCTCGACCAGAATGCTGGCAGGGGCTCCTGCCAGGACCAGTTCCTGAAGGACCGCCTGGCAGCGAGGATCCTTGAGATTGGTCGTCAATTTGCCATCGGAAAAGGTCCCGGCACCACCTTCGCCAAACTGGACATTATTTTCCGGATCCAGCGGACCGCCTGACCAGAACCGATCAACTGCCCCCTTGCGGTGTGCGATCGACTGGCCTCGTTCGACGACGCGCGGTTTCAGGCCGGCTTTTGCCAGGGCCAGGGCTGCGAACAGGCCGGCTGGGCCGCTGCCGACAATCACCGGCTGCTCGGATTCCGGCAGATCCGGGGAAATGGATTCCGACTCGAAGGCAGCCTTGAAGGCCGGGATGGCCGCAAGGCCAGTTGGTTCGGGGGCTACATGGCCCCAGACAACCGTGTACTGGATCCGGATGTCCCCTTTATGCCGGGCATCAATCGATTTGCGCTGGATATGCCAGGTGCCGAGCTGGTCTGGCGGACATTGAAAGGCTCGGGCGATCGCCCGGGTCAGTTCGGCTGGGGAGTGGCCGAGGGGCAGGCGCACGGAGCACGCTGCACCAGCAGCCTGACCCTGTCGACTGCCGGACGGACGGGCTGGTTTTTCCGGCCGCCGGGTCATGACCGGAGCCCTGAAAGCAGGCGGGCTGCGGATGCACCGGCCAGAAGGCCGCTGGACCAGGCCCACTGCAAATTGAAGCCACCACAGTCGCCATCGATATCCAGAAGCTCACCGGCAGCAAACAATCCCCGCTTCAGGCGCGACTCCAGGCAATCCGGCAGAAAATCACGGCAGTCCAGACCGCCGGCGGTCACCTGGGCATGGGAGAAATCTTTTGTTCCGGTCACTGTCAGTTCGAGCTGCTTGATGGTCCGGGCCAGGCTTTTCACCTGGCGCGGCGACAGGGTGCGAACCTGCTGGTCCAGGGCAGCATGGAGCGCCTCCCGGGCGATGAAGACACCGATTTTACGGTGCACCAGGCCGGTCAGCAAGTCCGACAGGTGCAGCGCCGGATTCTGGCTGATCCGCTGGGCAATCTTGGCTTCGATGGCACTTTCCGTCCATTCCGGCAGCAAGTCCAGCCGGATTCGCAGCGGCTCGACGGCATTGTCCTGAAGGTTCACGCTGACTGTCCGGGACAGCTGCAGAATTGGGATCCCGGAGAGGCCGTATTCCGTAAAAAGAACCTCACCCGCTTCGCAGCCGATTTGCTGACTCCCCAAGACCAGGGACAGGCCGCATTCCACCCGGATCCCCGACAAGGCAGCCGTTTTCCGGCCAGCAGTGGTTAACTGGACCAGGGCTGGCAATGGTTCGACCAAGTGGTGGCCCAAGGGCTCGGCCAAACGGTAGCCGCTGCCATCGCTGCCCAGGTTGGGCGAGGCCATGCCGCCGGTTGCCAGGATGACACAAGTGGCATCCAGCGTCTGCCCGTCTGCAAGACCGAGGCGCCAGTGCGGCGCTTTTTCCAGAGGCTGGCTGCCCAGATAGACCGGTTCGACGGACTCGAGGGAAACGACCGTTTGCTGGGTCTGGACGGTGATGTGCAAGCGCTCGATTTCCTGTGCTAAAAGATCTACTACGGCTGCAGCCTGCTGGCAGACAGGATAGATCCGGCCGTCCTCTTCTTCCCGGCAAACCAGGCCTAGATCGAGGAAAAAGTCCATCGTTGCCTTGACGTCATAGCGGTGCAAGGCACCGCGGCAAAAGCGCGGATCATGACCGTGATAGGCAGCGGGAACGGCCAGGGCATTGGTCAGGTTGCAGCGCCCATTGCCAGTAGCCAGGATCTTGCGGCCGATTTTGTCATTTTTCTCGAGAATCAGTATGTTCAGGGGCCCCAGTTTCGCAGATCCTGCCTGTTCGTTCCAGGTCCGGGCCGCCGATATGGCAGCCAGGAGGCCGGACGCCCCACCACCGACCACAATCAGGTCCACACGTTTCGGCCGCCGTGCGGTCGCTTCCGTCATAGCGGTTTTTGCTTGGCTAAAAGCCTCAGGCAGCGGGCAAACTTGCTCAGTTCCTCCGGCTGTACCGGCAACTGATCCTGCATTTCGTGGCCCAGCTCGACCAGGTCACGGACATCGCCTTCCTTGAGTTCGACTTCGATCTCATAGAGGGGCTCCCGGAGGTCGCCGGCGATCAGCTCGCCGCGATCGATGGCCAGTTCCAGCAGAGAGTCACCATAGCCAATGTCATAGGTGATGCGCTGGAAGTGGGCTTCACACAGGAGGATCAGAGGTCGTGCCTTGATCAGGCGCAAGGCTTCCTGCAACTGGGCGTCGGGATCACCCATACTGGTTGCCTCCCGTTTGAACCAGCTCGTATCGAGGCCATTTTTCAGGTCACCGTCCCAGTCTTCCGGAAACACGGCGGTCCATTCAAAACGCTGGTGCAGCTCGCTGACCGTGGCCTCACCCGTTTTGAGGGTCACCTCGGAGCGATCGGAGACCTGGCGCAGGCGCAAGGTCATCTCGCGCTCGGTCAGGTCATGGTGGGGCGTGTCGTAATAGAGATTGACCAGATCTTGTTCCCGACGCGAGTCCGGCATGGTCAGGCGGGACATGAGCGGATATTCCATGATCGTAGACAGTTCGGTATTGGCATCAAGTCGTAGTTTGATTTCGGATTCCAAGTTGGTTCCTCCCAGAGTCAGGTCAGCCGGATCAGGCTCGATCCAGTGATTTATGCAAGCAGGTGTTCCAGTTCAGCCAAGGCGTTGGCAAAGACTGCCAGGGCATTCTGGACCGGGGCGGCAGTCGACAAGTCGACGCCGGCCTTTTTCAGCAAATCAAGCGGGTAGCCGGAGCCACCCGAGCCAAGGAATTCGAGATAACGGTTGACAGCCGTCTCCCCTTCCTGCCGGATGTGCTGGCTCAAGGCCACCGCAGCAGAAAAACCGGTTGCATACTTGAACACATAGTAGGCATTGTAGAAATGCGGGATCCGGCTCCATTCCCAGTGCATGAACGGATCGATCACGACATCTGGGCCAAAGTACAGTGCCAGCAAATCGCGGTACAGCTCCGTCAGGACTTCTGAAGTCAGGGGCTGGCCAGCCTCAGCAGCCTGGTGGGCTTTCAGCTCGAATTCGCAGAACATCGTCTGGCGGAAAACGGTCAGCCGGAATTCCTCGAGGAAATGGTTGAGCAGGGAAATTTTCTCCTGGCGCCCCTCTGGGGTTGAGATGTCGCATTGGTCCATCAGGTGCTGCAGCAACAGGTTCTCATTGACAGTCGAGGCGATCTCGGCCAGGAAAATCGGGTAATGGGACAGCGCAAAGGGCTGGCGGGACGAAAAATACGTGTGCAAGCTGTGGCCAACCTCGTGGGCCAGTGTGAACACGTCATTTTGCATGCCGCTGAAATTGAGAAGAACGTAGGGGTGGGTGCGATAAGTGCCCCAGGAATAGGCGCCGGTCGTCTTGCCGGGTGTCTCGTGGACATCGATCCAGCGGTCGGACAGGTGGCGCTCCAGCACCGTGGCGTATTCGTCACCGAGCGGACGCAGGCCAGCCTGGACCAGCTCGCAAGCCTGGCTGTACGTGAAGTGGCGCTGGCTTTCTGCCACCAGTGGCACATAGGTGTCGTAGATATGCAAGTCAGGAAGGTCCATCAGGCGCTGGCGCAGGCCGAGATAACGGTACAAGTCCGGAAGGCCGGCATGGACAGCCGAAACCAGGCCGGTCACGGTCTCGGTCGGCAGATTGTCGGCAAACAGGGCGTTCGACAAGGTATCCGTATGGCGGCGGGCTGCAGAAAAAGCAATGTCGGTTTTCACCCGGGTGGCATAGAGGGTCGAAAGGGTCCGGCCTACTTTGGCGTAGGATTCATGGATCTGGGCAAAAGCCCTGGCCCGGGTCTGCCGATCGGGATGTTCGCGCAACTGGGCAAAGCGGCCATGGGTCAGTCGGGTCATCTGGCCCTGCTCATCGGGGAATTCCCCAAGGTCGATTTCCACATGGTCGAGCATGGAGAACACATCGTTGATGCCCTCGCTGGCCGGTCCAAAGCGTGAAAGCAGGGCTTCCTCAGCCTCACTGAGCGTATGGGGACGGTTGCGGATGCTGTTGTCGATCAGCATCCTGAAGTCAGCCAGCGACTCGGTGTTTGCCTGCCATTCAAGAAGCAGGTTTGCATCGATCTGGGCCATCTCCGGCATCAGGAAGGCTGTCTGCTCGGCAAACTGATAATAGAAGGCGGTAATCCGGTCCGTCATGGCCTGGTACACCGACTGGGTGTTGTCTTCGTCACGGTGCATCCGGGCATAAGCCAAAAGCTCGAGGCATTCCTGCTCCAGCAGGTCGGAACCCTGGAGGGCAGCCGCAAGGCTTTCCGGGGACTTGGCCAGTGAACCACGCAAGGCAGCCAGCTCTGTAAGGAGCGGTGGCAGTTTTGCAAACGCAGCCTTCCAGGCTGCATCATCCGGGAAAATATCCTCCAGGCGCCAGCGCTCACTTTCCGGAACTTCGGATCGACTGGCAAAAGGGGCCTGGGGTGTGATGCCAGCCAGGTGCTGCGCGCCAGGCTGGTCAGGTTCTCGAGGGGGGTCGGCTGGGGTTTCCATGCTCGCTCCTTCTTTGCAGTGTTATGGTATCGTCAACCGGCGCACCCCTGTCGAGGTCACGACGGTCAAAGTCTGTGGATCAGAAAAGGCCAGGCGGACGACCTCTGCTGCCAAGTTGGCATCGAGGCGCAGGGTCTGGTTTTGGGCGTCATAGACAAGTACCCGGGTCGAGCTGCCCAGAGCAAGGAGGGAGCCGGTGACAGCTGGAGCAGTGGCTGCTTCGCCGATCTCTGTCCGCAGACCGATCTGGCCGGTTCCGGACAGAGGATACAGCCCCAGTGTACCACTGACGCGCTCTCCCGCCAACACGACGAGGCCGGAAGTGGTAGCCGAAACCGATTCGATCCGGGGCAGATCGAGGGAAAATCGGGGCTGGTCTGTGGCATAGTCGACGCCAGACACGCTCGAATCACTGCTGATGACCAGCTGGCCGCCCTCGTCATAGCTCAGGACAGGATAGAGGCCCTGGACATCGAGGATCCTCTGGCCGACCGCCTCACCATCGAGGGCGAAGCGCTTGAGTACCGGCCTGGTCGCAAGGCCATCCGCATTGACCAGGGCCACATCGAAGAATTGGCCATCCGGGGTGAACCGGACCGACAGCACATAGCCGGACTCCGGGAAATGGCATTCATACTGCAGGTCGCCGGTCGTGCTGTCAACAATCGCCACCACACCTGTGCTGTCATGCCGGTCCTCGATCAGAGCTAAAAGATCCCCAGGGCCGAACGTTGCTCCGACAATCCGGCCCTCGCGGTTGCCCGTAGCCAAAAGGCCCGTCTCATCGAGGATCGCAAAACTGGTGCCACTGCGGTCAGCAGCAAGTAGCCGGCTGCTGCCAGCCACCGCAAAGGGTGACACCATGTCGATTTCGCGGGCAAAAACCTCACTGCCGTCCAGCGCCAGATAGGCCAGGCGATTGTGGGTCAGTTTGACGATCCCCTGGCCAAATGGATATAGACGCTGGGCTTCGGTCGCGTCACAAACAAACCCGAGCTGGGCAGCAGCTGCCAGATCGACACTCTCTGTTGCATCAGGCAGGATGGTCTGCTCCGGTACGCTCAGGGCCAGGGCAACTGCGGCCGCAAGCAAAAGGAATGCCAGCAGGATCAGGGCGACCAGGCTGGCTTTGCTGCGGTGGGGCAGATACTCTCTCGGTGGTGTCATGGTGTGGCAGGGTACCCTTTGCTGGTGTCGAACACGCCGTCCACGGCATGGTCGATGGCATACGAAAGCTGCGAGACGGCTACCAGAAGGCCCTCCTGGCCAACTTGCTCCGACGTGAAAACATCGCGGTGGCTGATGTAATAGCCCTTGTAACTGCCGTCGATTAAAACGTAATCAGTATACGCATCCCGGCTCATAAATTCAATGACCAGGGTTCTGGCATCGCTTTGTGTCTCCGGATCAGGCTTGAGGGTGTAGGTGATCCGGCTGGTCACGGGGCCATCGGGGCTGGCTGCCAGGTCGAAGCCATCGATCCGGATCCCGATCAGGGTCTGGTAGAACGTGCTGAACAAGGTCTCCCCGGTCTGGCTGACAACCTTGGCATCCTTTCCATCAAAAGTCAGTTCGACGGCTTCATCTGTGGTTTTCTGGCCTTCATCAATCGATAACCCCAGCTCATGCTGCTCGCCTTCGAGGTCGAGCGACACCGTCGAGACGCTCCAGATGCTCATCAGGGCCACAAACCGGTCGACATAATCGGTCAGCGGCAGATCCACCGCGGTCAGGGCATCTGCCTGGACCGTCATGATCGCCGGCAAGGCGGTGCTGGTCACATAATACTGGCCGCTGCCAGCGCTGTCGCCGATGCTGATGACCACCTCGCTGCCACTTGCGGGCTCCAGCGCGAGCTGGTATTTCGGCTTCGCCAGCCCATAACGCTCCAAGTTGCTGGCGTCAAGGTCGACCATACGGACAGCCGAGAGATTAAGAATGCTGTTCAACAGGCTGGTTAGGGTATCCGGATTACCGGGGCGGGCAACCGGCTGCGTCAGGTTGAAGGACAGGCCAGCTGCAGCATTGTCCGGATCACTGGGCTGGATGGATGCGGCGAGATTGAGCTGGTCATCCCGCCGGTAAAAGGCCATGCTGGACAGGTCCGAGGTCGAAAGGCCACCAATGGCCTGGCTCAGGTCTATCAAGTCCTTCAGGGATTGGCTGGACAAGTCCTTGAACCGGCTGTCCACCGCATAAATGCGGGTATCCTGGCTGATCCGGGCATAGACACCCTTACCCGAATTCAGGCTGCTGCCAAATTCGACAGTCTTGCTGCTGCCATTTGAAAAAACAATCGAGACCGTACTGGCCGGGCGGTTCAGCCCAAATGCGGCCAAGTCATCCGGATTGTCGACAATGACCTCGGTATAGGTCAAGGACAAAGCGGCTTCAGCCAAGTCGGAAAGGCTGTCCCGGTTGATCGGGAACCCCTGGTCCTCGGCCAGTTTCCAGGTGAGGCGCTCTTGGCCAGAAGCATCCTGAGTCCGCTCAGGCAGCAAGGTCAGGTCCGAGAGGTTGTTGTGCACGGCAATCCGGGCAACATCGGCTGGATCGACCGTGAAGAGCGCAGATTGGGACTTGGTCGTAGCTGCAGTGGTTTCACCACTCGGGCCGAGTCCCGGGACCAGGGTCAAGGCCACCCAGAGGGCAAGGAGAACCACCAGTACCCCCGCCAGGATCAGCAAATTCCGCATGTTTTTTTTCATTCATAAGACTCCCATGGTTGCTGCTAAGGTTCGTTACAGGTTTTTCCGGCGGCGATAGACCCACAGGGCCAGGCCGAACAAGATGGCGGGGATCACCAGGATCGCAAGGGTCGAAACCAGGCCGTTGACGGTGGCATTTCCAGAGGCAACTGCGAAGCTGGGCGGCACTTTGGCTTCGATGTACAGGACATCAGCAGCATCGGCTCCAGCCAGCCACTGGATGCTGTAGAAAAACAGGCCAGCATTGTAGATGTTGCTGCCAAACTGGTTGATCAGGGCATCCCCAAACACCGAGCTTGAACCAACGACCATGACCCGGGTGCTGTCAGTGACAGTGCTGCCATCGACATAACCTTCATGGGTGCTGATGGCAGCTAGAACTTGAGTGCCTGCTTCCGAGCTGGCCAGAGGATCACCGCCCATTTCACGCACCCCCTGCCCGGACGTAGTCAATACCGCTTCCGTCTGGATGTAGTCCTTGCCACTGTTTAGCAGATCGATCGCACGGGCGTTGTCTGCCAGGGTATAGCCATCGATGGCTTGTGGGGTGATGGAGCTCGCCGGAGCGATGGCCCGGATCACATAGGGATCGTCATTCAGGCGATAGTCGGGGCTGCCTTCGCGGATTTTGTCCCTGCTCAGGGCCAGGTCATAGGCATTAAGCACCGAGTTGAGAACAGGTAGTTCGTGGGTGCCGAAAGAGGTGATCACCATCAGGCTGCCACCTGCGTGCAGATAGCGGTCGACCGAATCGACCTCAGCAACCGTCAGGTCTTTTTTTGGGTCGATCATGACCAGGACCGAGCAGTCCTGTGGCACCGGATCACCAGAAAACAGGTCCAGTTCAGCCACAGCGAAATTGTTGTTCTTGAGCAGACCCGTGATGGCAGAATAGTCGGTTTCAAAGTCGGGCTCGTCGTGGCCACGGGTGAAATAAACCGTCGGTGTGACCGGTGACAAGACAGACTGGATGGCTCCAGTCAGGCTCTGCTCAGCCGTCACACCAGTCAGGACGGTCTGGTACGTCTGGTAGTCCAGCTCGGTCTGGAACAGATCCTCATAGCGGACGACTTTGCCTTTGCCGGTTGCCGGGCTGTTAAGGACCAGGTCTCCCTGCTGGGCTGCGAGGTAACCGGACGGATCGACTTCCTGTAGGACAGACGGGGTCCGGTCTGGATCGATGAAACGGACCGTTAGCTGGCCGCCTGACTTCGCTTCGTACTCCTGGAGCAGGGGCAGAATGCTGGCATAACCGAATGCAGCCGCATCGTCTTCGCGAAACAGGGCGGTCAAGGTCACCGGCTGGTCCATCTCGGCCAAAATGGCCTCGCTGACATCGCCCAAACTATACAGCTGGCCGGACGACCAGTCCCATTTGAGTTTTTCTCCCAGCAGCTGGTCAAAAACGATGTTGAATACCAGCAGGATAGCAAGAAAGATCACGGTCATGGAAACAGAAAAAAGCTGCAGGGTCCGGTTCCTGCGGTCTGTAGCAGGCATTTTCATGGTGTCACCTCTGGCTCCAGCGCCGTTTTTCAACCAGGCGGTTGGTCAAGAACAAGAAAGCGGCCGCAACACTGAGCAAAAACACGAGCGGCGACAGGGCGAAGATTCCATTGGTCAGGTCCGTGATCCGTGTCATTGGGCTGAGCCATTGCAAGGCTTTTGTAACAGCCTGTCCAGCCTGGTCGATGCGGGTGTCTGGCAGGCCGAAAAGATTCAGCTGCGCAAGGATCGTCGTGACCATCTGGCCAGCCATGGAGGCGATGGCATCGAGCAAGGTCATGGCGATGATGACAACAAACGTGATCACAGCTGCGATGATCTGGTTTTCCGTAGTGGCCGAGGCAAATAGTCCGATGGCCAGGAAAGCGGCCGACAGGAAGAGGAAGCCCAGGTAGGCACCGAGGACATTGAAGTCAATCAGTCCGCCATAAGCCAGGGTGACTGCCAGGTGGAGCAACGTGCCAGCCAGAAGGGTCCCCAGCATGGCCAGGGCAGCCAGGTATTTGCCCAGGACGATTTCCAACGTGCTGGCCGGGGACGTCAAGAGTAACACGTCCGTGCCATTCCTGCGGTCTTCGGCGAACGTGCGCATGGTTAGCAGCGGCACCACGATGAACAGGAACGATTGCATGAAGGCAATTTCACCGACCATATCCTGGTAAGACTGCAGGACGCCGGCGGAAAAATACAGGCCGCTCAACAGCATGAAAATGGCCAGCACGACAAACCCGATCGGAGACCGGAAATACGCCAGATAGTCCCGTTTGAAAATGGCCAGGATCCTTGTCATAGCGGTCACCCCTTCTTCCCTTCCGGACTTGCTGCGGTCACCTGCAGGAAGATCTCCTCCAAGGTCGGATCGAGCGATTTGAATTCGATGATCGGCCAGCCTTGGCGGGCCATTTCGAAAAAGATCGGTTTTCTCGCTTCGGTCTCCGGTTCAAGTTCAATCTCGAACACCGTAAGATTGCCTTCTTTTTCCGCCAGCACAGAAACCGCACGCACGCCTGGAAGCTGGCGCAATTTTTCGATGATTTCGCGCGCGGGACCTTCGGCTGTCATGGATAGTTTGCTGGTCCGGGCCATCTGGCGCGACAAGCCCTCGGGCGTGTCGATCGCAGCGATGGTCCCCTGGTTGATGATGACGACCCGGTCACAGACCGCTTTGACTTCGGGCAAGATATGCGAGCTCAGGATGACGGTGTGCCTTTTGCCCAGGTCTTTGATCAGGTTGCGGATCTCGATGATCTGCTTGGGGTCGAGGCCGACGGTCGGTTCGTCCAGCACCAGAACCTCAGGGTTTCCGACCAGCGCCTGGGCAATACCGACGCGCTGGCGATAGCCCTTGGAAAGGTTCTTGATCAGGCGGCCAGCGACATCGGTCACCCGGGCCAGCTTCATGATCTCGGCCAGTTGCCGGGTCTGCTCGTGCTTCTTGACCCCCTTCAAGTCACAGACAAAGCGCAGATATTCCTGGACCGTCATGTCCAGGTAGAGGGGTGGATTTTCCGGCAGGTAGCCGATGTGGCGCTTGGCCTCCTGTGGATTGTCCAGGATATCAAAGCCAGCAATTTTGACGGTGCCTGACGAGGCAGACAAATAGCCGGTCAGAATGTTCATGGTGGTCGATTTCCCGGCCCCGTTGGGACCCAGAAAACCCAGGACTTCACCCTTTTCGACGGTGAAGCTGATGTTGTTGACAGCCTTGACAGCACCATACTGTTTGACCAGATTGGAAATCTCGATCATGGGGATTCCTCCGGAACCAGAATCGGCTGTCCCAGCTACGAACCTGCCGGAAGGCCAAGGCCCGTTCTGGCAGACTGGTTGGTAACAGCCGATTCGATTATAGCAGATCAGATGGAGCGGCGCGGACGGCTTATGTGAACGTTAGCTGAACATTACGTCTGGCGGAAGGTCAACCGGGCCCGGAAAGCGGCCGATGTCTGGTCTGCGCGCAGACCTTCAACCAGGATGGCTGAGCCATTCGGGTCCAGGATCGGATGAATGTCGAGATAAGTCCGCTCGCCCGGGCGGATTTCCGACAGATACTGGATATCAATGGCAGCCAGGTCGAGCGGTTTGGCCTCAGACCCGAGCAGCTGCCCCGGTCCATTCCGGAAATAGGCGTACGCGGCGTCCATGCTCCAGGCGACATAATGGGTGTTGTTGACATGGTGATTACGGTCGATTTCGGAAAAATCGGCGAATTTGATCAGCAATGGCTCGCGTATAGCGGCTGAGTCCATGCCTTCGGCCGGGTCGATTTTTCTGCAGTTAAAGTCGAATGCTTCAGGGATCTCAAGGGCGACACTCTGAAGACCGGCAGGTCCCAGGACCACATCCGGACGCTGCGGCCGATGGTCCGATTTTCGCGCCACCAGCCATTCCGAAGTTGCCCGGCCGATCGGTTCGGAGTCCGGGGATCCGGCCAGCAGCTGGTAGTCACGCAGAAACAGGAGCTTTTTCACCCCACGAGTCCAGGTCCGGATCCAGACCTGTTCACCCCATCGGGGCAGGCGGTCCAGGCGAACGGAGACTTTGGACAGCAGCCAAGTCAGATCGGCCGGATCCAGCGTACTGGCACCGATGCCGACCTGCTCCGCATGCTGGTAGGCCGCCTCCTGCATCAGGGCGAACAGCGAAGCCAGGTGGAGCTGGTCGGCAAAATCGGTATCGGAACTGCGGATGGCAAAGGGGAACAGTCCAGGAGAGAAGTCAGCTGTCATGATGGTTGTTCCTGGCCTCCACGGCAGCACGCTCGGCAGCTGCTCCCTGTTCTTCGACCAGGCGCAAGTAAGGCCGGCCGATCCGGATGATGGTAAAGCCGATCGCGAAAAGGACAATCAGGCCGAGGATCCCGGAGGATGAACGTCCAGTCAGGCTTGCAACCGAAGCATAGATAAACGGGCCCATGACAGCGGCGAATTTGCCGAAAATGTCAAAGAAGCCGAAAAATTCATTGGAACGGGCTGGAGGCACGAGCTTGCCAAAGAATGAGCGTGACAGGGCCTGGATACCGCCCTGGCTGGTCCCGACCAGGACCGCCATGGCCCAGAACAGGCGCGTCGCCGTCGCAAGGCCACCTGGTGCGCCGGATTCAACCAGGATCCCCATGTAGAAACCGACTAGGCAGATCACGGTGTAGATGCCGATGGCCGCCGTGATCATGTTGACCGAGCCAAAACGCCGGGCCAGGCGGCCAAAGGCAATCGAGCAGGGCACGGCAACCAGCTGGGTCACCAGCAAAGCCAAGATCATGCCGGTGGAGTCCAGCCCCAGAGTTGACCCGTACACGGTCGCCATGTGGATGACCGTATTGACGCCGTCAATATAGAAGAAATAGGCCAGCATGAACACCAGCATGGCCCGGTTGGCGATGATTTCCCTGGCTGTCCGGACGATGCCGCGCAAAGCGCTGCCGATGAGGTCTCTGGCTGGCATGTCGATCGAATGGACCTGATGGACATGCAGCAAGATCGGCAGGCTGAAACCGGCCCACCAGACGACGCACAGGCCCACGGACAACTTGACCGCAAGAGTGGCGCCGATGCCAAACGAAGGCCCGGCTGTGATCAGGAGAATCGAGAGAATGAACGGGATGGTGCTGCCGCCCAGATAGCCCATGGCATACCCCCAGGACGAAACCTTGTCCATCCGGTCCGGTGTGGTGACATCGGTGATAAAGGCGTCGTAAAACAGCAGCGATCCGGTGAAACCGATGTAGGAAAACACATAGCCGATCAACATGACCTGCCAGTTGTCTGTCAATGCCATCAGCGAGGTGAAAGCCAGGCCAATAAGCAGGAATGCCAGTAGGAGTTTCTTTTTCATGCCGTGGAAATCGGCAATCGCCCCAAGCACGGGTGCCAGGACCGCAACCGTCAGGGTCGCAGCCGATGAGCCATAGCCCCACCAGACATCACCGCTGACGCCGGCTGATTTGGCAACACTGGCAAAGTAGATCGGGAAAACGGCTGCCATGATGATGGTCGCATAGGCGGAATTGGCCCAGTCATAGAGAATCCAGCTGCGCTCGGTCGGTGTGAAAATCCTGTTCTTTGATGTACCCATTACAAAGACCCCTTCCACAGGAGGTGACGATTCAGCCCAGTCGGATCCGTCCGGGATTGTATTTCCTCAGCTGGTTAACGATCTTCTCATCCGGTGAGAACAACACAACGACCGGTTTGCCGTTGTAGTCGGTCCGGATCTTGTAGTCAACACCACGATTCTGGCTGGAGCGGCAATCAATCACCGTGCCCGCCTTTTCAGGTTGTGCGGCAGATGCTGGCTGTTTGTCCAAAGGTTCCATGGAATCAAAGGTGCGGGCTACGCCAGAAAAGACCCGGCGGCGCTTGCGCTGGGCAATGATCAGGTCAATATCGAGGTCGCCATTAGTGACGGTGTATTCATATTCGCGGGCAAAGCCACGGAGAAAATAAAACAAACCATAGCCCAGTCCGGCCAGGACCAGGACACTCAGGCTGCCCAGGTAGCCACCGAACAGGATCACCAGGAACAGTAAAACCAAGCCAAGAATTACCAGGCCAGCCATTTTCAGCCGGTCGTTCGAGGTCATCCTGGCTTTAACGATCATTTCATGAAAGGAATCATCCATCAAAGTCCACCGCCTTCCTCTGCCCATTCTAGCGATCTTCACCGATGAGGGCAATAAGGAAAAGCTGGGTTTCGAGAGGCGCCACTCGTTCGCAGCGGATGCTGACAGGAAATCTGGGAGATCAGCCGCCCGGGGCACCTTCGATCTTTTTGACGGGATCAAACGGGAACGTCTGGCCGTAGATGAAGTCCTGCAGCAAGGGGATCATGCCATTGAAATCGCACAGGCTTTTCCAGACTTCACCGCTGACATTTTTGTAGTAGCCTTCGATCGGAATCTGGAGCTGGGCAATCGGTTTCCTGAGCAAAGGAAGTGAACGGAGGCCGAGGAGGAACATCTCGCGGGTGGTCAGATTGGTCGTGATCTGGGACAGGCCCACTTGCGCCAAGTCAATCTTCCTTGCCGGGCCTGCTTTGAAGGCGGCATCGGCCAGCGCCTGCAGAACCTCGCGCTGGCGCTCCATGCGGGCATAATCACTGTCGATCTTGCGGATCCGGGCAAAGGTGACAGCCTGACGGCCATTTAAAAGCTGGAGACCGGGCTGTTCGAGGGTTGGTGATGGCTCCGTGTCCGGAAAGGTCTTGTTGACCATGGCCAGTTCTTCATTGACAGCCTTCAATTCCTTCTCCGAAACATCCAAGGTGACGCCCCCGGCGGCGTCAATGATTTTCTCCAGACCTGCCATGTTGACGACGACAAACTTCTGGATATCAAGGCGCAGTGTCTCACTGACCACGCGCATAGCCAGGAGCGGACCGCCCAGGGCATTGGCGGCGTTGATTTTGTCCGTGCCTTTTTTACCTGGAATGTAGACGCTCATGTCGCGTTGCAGGGAGGTCAGCTTGATCTGGCCATGGACCGAATCCACGGTCAGGATCATCATCGAATCCGATCGCTCTGCGATGCTGTCTGATTCGGCATCCCGATTGTCCACTCCGAGCAGCAGGATATTGGTGATGCCCTTGACTTCCGGCAGCGGATATTCGAGCGGATCCGACACCTTGTTATAGGGTTCCTTCAGAGTCTCGGATGCATCAAAGGTCCGGACATTCTGGCTGACCAAGATCCACAGGCCACCTCCCAGGGCAACGGCAGCCACCAGGATCAGACTGACAAGTATGAGCGCGATCTTATGTGCGCGTTTGCCGGGTCTGGCCGGTTGGGTGCGACTGTAGACTTTATCTGTCGTTTGAGATACCGGTTCGTTTTCCGGTTCAGGCGATTGTTCAACAGGATGATTGTGTTTCATGTTGGTTCCTATCAGAGAAGGTTGTTTTTTTCCATAAAAAATCAAAGCAATTTGTATATATAATCCTTTTTCCCGGGACTGTCAACAAGAAAGGAAAAGCTGCCTCAAAGCTTTTCCAGCTTCGAGGCAGCTCCAATTCGAATCAACGGTCAGGTCAGTGGTAGCGGTTGTTGCTCCAGGCGCTTAGTACATGCCGCCAGGTCCACCAGCGGGCATCGGCGGCTCAGGCTGCGGGATGTCGGCGACGACGGCTTCGGTGGTCAGGAGAGTCGAAGCGATCGAGGCGGCATTCTGCAGGGCGGAGCGGGTCACTTTGGCCGGATCAACGATGCCGATTTCGACCATGTCGACATAGGCTTCGTTGAGGGCGTCAAAACCAACACCAACCGGGCTTGACTTGACTTTCTCGCAGATGACACTACCGTCGAGACCAGCGTTGGTGGCAATCTGGCGGACGGGTTCTTCGAGGGACTTGAGGACAATACGTACACCGGTGCGAATATCACCGACCGTGGTGTCGAGCAGAGCGGCGACTTTCGGCAGGGCGTTGATGTAGGCGGTACCACCACCGGGGACGATGCCTTCTTCCACGGCCGCGCGAGTGGCAGCGAGGGCGTCTTCGATGCGCAGCTTCTTTTCTTTCATTTCGGTTTCGGTTGCGGCACCGACTTTGATGACAGCAACACCGCCGGACAGCTTGGCCAGGCGCTCCTGGAGCTTTTCACGGTCGAAGTCGGACGTGGTTTCTTCGATCTGGGTCTTGATCTGGCCGATGCGAGCCTTGATGTCAGCTTCGTTGCCAGCGCCATCGACGATGATGGTGTTTTCCTTCATGACCTTGACCTGACGGGCGCGGCCGAGTTGGTCAACCGTGGTTTCCTTGAGTTCGAGACCAAGCTCTTCGGTGATCACGGTGCCACCGGTGAGGGTCGCAATGTCCTGGAGCATGGCTTTGCGACGATCGCCGAAACCAGGAGCTTTGACAGCGACACAAGTGAAGGTGCCACGCAGCTTATTGACGACGAGGGTGGCGAGGGCTTCGCCTTCGACATCTTCGGCAATGATCATCAGTTTGCGGCCAGCCTGGACGATTTTCTCCAGGATCGGCAGGATTTCCTGGATGTTGGAGATCTTCTTGTCGGTGATCAGGATGTAGGGATCTTCCAGTACGGCTTCCATCTTGTCAGAGTCCGTCACCATGTAGGCGGATACGTAGCCGCGGTCGAACTGCATGCCTTCGACGACTTCGAGCTCGGTGCCCATGGTCTTGGATTCTTCAACGGTGATGACACCGTCGTTGGTGACTTTTTCCATGGCGTCAGCAATCAGGTCGCCGACGTAGGGGTCGTCGGAGGAAATCGCGGCAACGCGGGCGATGTCCTGTTTGCCGGTGACTTTCTTGGAGCTGGTCTGAATGCTCTTGACAGCTTCTTCAACGGCCATCATGATGCCGCGGCGCAGGATCATCGGATTGGCACCGGCAGCAATGTTCTTGATGCCTTCGCGGACGATAGCCTGGGCCAGCAAGGTTGCAGTGGTCGTACCGTCACCGGCGACATCATTGGTGCGGGTGGCAACTTCCTTGACGAGTTGGGCGCCCATATTTTCAAAACGATCTTCGAGTTCGATTTCCTTGGCGATGGTGACGCCGTCATTGGTGATCATCGGGGCGCCGAACTTCTTGTCGAGGACGACGTTGCGACCTTTCGGGCCGAGCGTGATCTTGACGGTATCTGCCAGTTTGTTGACGCCGCGTTCCAGGGCGTGCCGGGCTTCTTCTGCGTATTTCAGATCTTTAGCCATGAGGGGTATGCCTCCTTCTGTTCTTTCAATTCAATGGTTGTGTGCCAGATGTCATTCCACAATCGCGAGGATATCGCCTTGCTTGAGAATGGTGTAGTCCACGTTGTCTATCTTGACCTCGGTGCCAGCATATTTGCTGATCAGGACACGGTCGCCCGGCTTGACCTGCATGGTCACTTCTTTACCGTCGACCAGTCCACCGGGTCCGACAGCAACGATCTCGGCGACCTGCGGTTTTTCCTTCGCAGTACCCGGCAGAACGATGCCGCTCTTGGTGGTCTCTTCCATTTCAATCATTTTGATGACGACACGGTCACCCAACGGCTTGATGGTCATGTTTCTTGGCCTCCTTGATGAATCTGTAAATGTGGTTTTGAGAAAGTTTAGCACTCACAATGTGCGAGTGCTAATTCCAGTACTGACTATAAAATTGTCGCGTGAGTTTGTCAAGAGGCTTCGCGCAAAAGATCAGAAAAGATCAAATCTGATTCAGAAAGCGGGACAAGAACAGCCCAACCCAGTCAAAGGCAAAGAACTGCCGGATCAGATGTGAATCATCGAGAATCACACCTAGAGACGGAAAATAGGGAGCGAACAGGCTGGTGAAAAAGACGATAACAGCCAGAATCAAGGCACCATGGATGGCGCCAACCAGCAATCCGGCCAGCCGGTTGAGACCGCCAAGGACGGGTACATGGTCCAAAGCAGTGGTCATCAGGCTGACCAAGGTCTGGATGACCACGGAAACCAGGATTAACAAGATGATGAAAGTGACGGCCTTGACCAGATAATGGGCAATGGTGGCAGATAGCTGAGGCCAGGCACTGATGAAAGGCCCGTCAGATTGCGGGAATTCCGCCAGCAGGAAACGCTCGACAGGTGCGGGCAGCTGGAGCGTTTCGATTGCTTCAGCCAGTGAAGCAGACGCAGGCATCAACGGAAAGATGACTTGGTCGTTGATGGATTCGGCCAAGTCGTCTACAAATGGTAAACTGTCGAGAACCAGGGCCGACGGACCGAGCATCAGGAAAGCGATCCCCAGGGAAAGCACCAGAATCAGCAACCGGCCAGCCAACGTCAAAAAGCCACGCCGGAAACCATTGAGGGCAAAAAGAGCCAGGGTGATCAGGATGATGCTATCTGCCAGCATGGTTCTGTCCCCCGGGACGGGTCAACCGGCGCTCGTTTCAGATGTTGCCAATGGATCTGTATTGGTCGTCAGGGCTGGGTCGACCGATTCGTCCGGCTTGGCCGTTTCGAGGATCTTCTTCTCATAGGATGAAGGCAAAGAGATGCTGGAATTCGGGGCGCCCGGGATTTCGCGAACCTTGTCGAATTCATAGGTTTTATCATACATGAACTGTTGCAGCTTCGGGATCATGGCGTTGTAATCGCACAGGTTCATCCAGATCGTGCCGCTGTATTCGCGGAAATCGCCGGCTGTGGGGATCTGCATCTGGTCGATGGTGGCATCCATCATCGGCAAGAGATCGATGCCGAGCTTGATGATTTCGTCTTTGGTGATGTTGGTGGTGATCAAAGGCAAGCCCTCGTTCAGGGCTTTGGTTTTAGTAGCGAGATCGGCTTTCATGAACTGGTCCAGCATGGCCTGCAGGACTTCACGCTGACGGCCCATGCGATGATAGTCATCGTCATACTGGCGGATACGGGCATAGGTGACCGCCTGGCGGCCATCCAGCAGCTGCGACCCGGTTTTTTCCAGGTAGGCGGCCGGCTCAGTGTTCTTGAAAGTCAGGTTGATCATGGTCAACTCGGCATTGAGGGCCTTGAGCTCAGATTCAGAGACATCAACGGGCACACCACCAACCAGGTCGATGATCTTTTCCATGCCGATCATATTGACCAGAACATATTTTTCGATGTTGAGGCGGAAGGTTTCATTGATCACGCGCATCGACAGCAGGGGTCCGCCCTCGGCATTGGCTGAGTTGATCTTGTGGATGTTGTCTGCGCCTGGGAAATAGACCATCATATCGCGCTGCAGGGAGGTCAGCTTGAACTTCTTGTTCTTCTCATCGATGGTCAGGATGATCATCGAGTCGGACCGCTCTTCCGGGCTGGCAACAGCCGAGTTGCGGTTGTCGACGCCTAAAAGGAGGATATTGGTGATGCCTTCCTGCTGGGGAATCTCATGGACGAGGGACTCTGTCGGGACGTCATAAATTTCCGGAATGGTCTCGACAAAGCCTTCCGGGTCGTTGTCGATCTTGTTCAGGAAGGTGTTGACGATCAGGACTGCTGCGATACTGACTACCACAAAGATCGCTGCGACTGCCACGGCAATCATTCTCCAGCTGGATGCTCTGCGTCGACGGTAGTTTGCCATTCAATAATCCTCCAAGTTCAGCCTAGCTGCTGATGTATCATAAAAATCGAAAAGTCACAATTAACCTGTGTGAAAGCACTCAGTTGCGGGCAAGAAAAAAGCATGCTGCCTGCACACAATGAGAGGATTATAGCATTATCGTTCCAATTTGTTGCTGTTTTTTTCAATTGTATTTATGAACAAAATGTAAACTATGCAAATAGTGTCACATTCGAGCTTCTTTTCACTCATAAATGATCATTTATTGGCAGAATGTCTCCCTGAACTGGATCTGGATCGATGCCCTGGAACCGGTCGAAATGCCAAAGGATCCTTACGGGACCTGCCTGACTGTGTTATGGTAATAAGGCAAACCGGCTGGCTGACCAGACTGGACCAGGTTCCGGAAGCAGAGGTTTTACATGGAACGCAGTGAACTTGCCATCACCAAGCTGATCATCTTGTACATCATCCGCAGTCTGCCGGCTGTGACGCTGAGCCAGCTGACCTCCCTGGCTCTGGATACCCTCTATATGGATTATTTCGGCTTTGCCACGGCCTATGAAGGATTGCGCAATGATCAGATGATCACGGCTTCCTTTCGAGCGGATGACCCGGCACGCGATGCGGCCGGCCAGGCAGTGATCCGGTGCGAACTGACGGATCAGGGTCGAGCCATCCTGGATACACTTGAGCACAAAATTCCTGCCCCGATCCGCTCCTACCTGGCCCAGGCCAGCACCAGCTGGCAAAAAGACATCCGGCTGGAGCGCCAGTTGACCGCCCGGTATGAGCCGGATGGCAATGGGCAGTACCAGGTCTGGCTGAGCCAGTCTGAAGGCGAAAAAAAACTGGTCGACCTGGCTCTCACCATCCCGGACAAATCCTTGGCCATGCAAATCTGTGACCGTTGGCAGCGCCTGCCACAAAGCATGTACCTCGGCCTTCTGGCCCTCTTGTCAGATGAACCGGTCTTGCGCCAGGAAACGCTTGTCGTCGAGACCGGCAGCCAGGTATCCCTGGATCCGGCAGGGCTTGAGCTACCGTTGCGCCGGCCCATGCCAGGTGAGCAGAGCCTTTTATAACTGGCTGGCCTCAGAAACCGCAACTGTGGCTTTGATCTGGCAAGCAAAAGTCAGGTGTGCCACCTAAGAAAAGACCCGGACTGGCAATACGAGCATGCTCGCACTTCCTGTCCGGGTCTTCATCTGATCCGCTAGAATAGGTGTTTTCAGCGCACCAGATTTGGCAGGGCCTTGATCTTTTCGCCCAGGTCCTTGGCCATCTGGTCCAGCTGCTTGAGGTCCTCTTCCTTGGGCAATCCTTTGACCAAAACGGGATCGAGGCGCTCCGCCTTGATGTTGCCGGTCAGGCTTTGCAGGACATTGGTGATCTGGGTGCCCCAGCCAAATGAACCGATCAGGCCAACGTATTTGACCTTGGGCCGCATGGCATTGGCCACCAGGGCGGCGTAAGCCACGCCAGGATGCGGGCCGCCGAGAACAGTGGAGGAAGCAAAAACGACAGCAGCGGCATCGACCAGGTCGGTGATGAAATGGCCAGTTTCGACAGACAGGCTCTCGGTACTCTCGCCCAGATTGCGACAGACAACCGACAGGCCCTGTTCGGCAAGCTTGACTGCCAGCCGGTCCACCATCACCCGGGTGGAATCATGCATGCTGATGTAGGGGATCGTGACCAGGCGCTTGACACTGTCTCCGGCCCAGCGTTCATAGCCGCTGAGGATGACCTCAGGGTCAAACCAGATCGGGCCATGGGATGGCGCAATCTGGCGCGGGGCGATCTGGCGTGTCTTGGCGATGTATTTTTGCACATGTGTCCGGTAGGGCATCATGATTTCGGCATAGTAATGCTTGGCCGCGCGAACCTGGTCCGAACTGGAGGTTGAAAAGGCTTTGTTGGGGGTGGAGTAGTGGGATCCGAACAGGTCGCTGGAAAAGAGGATATTGTCCTCGATCAGGTGGGCCATGGTATTGTCCGGCCAGTGGGCAAAAGGAATCATATGGAACTGGAGAGTCTTGCCTCCGAGTTCAAGCTTGTCGCCTTCAGCGATCTGGATGATTTTCTCCTCTGGAAGGTGAAGGTGGGTCATGGCCATTTCCTTGACCTTCGCGTTGGCGACTACGACAGCCTCAGGAAAGCGTCGCAAAACGGCCTCGATCGATCCGGAATGATCCTGCTCTGTGTGCAGGGAGACGATGTAGTCCAGTTTCGTGATGCCTGTGTCAGAAAGGTTGCTCATCAGGACATGGGCCTTTTCCGGATCGACGGTGTCGATCAGGGCCGTCTTCTCTTTGCCAACCACAAGGTAGGCGTTGTAAGTCGTTCCATGAGGGGTTGGCATCAGGCAGTCAAACAAGACACGGTCGGGATGGATGGCACCGACTTCAAACAAATTCTCACCAATGGTCAGGAAAGGCATGGCAATCTCCTTTTGGACAGACGCGTGCGCACCGGTTGATCCAACCGGTGCGCCACTCTGGGATGGTTCTCAATCATCGGGCCGGGCACAGGTCCCGGGCCGTATGTGGGCTGCTGATGAGCGGCCTTGTCACTTATTCTTCGCTGAATTGGTCCTTGCCGACGCCACACAGCGGGCAAACCCATTCTTCCGGAAGGTCCTCGAAAGCGGTGCCAGCAGCAATGCCGTTGTCCGGATCGCCCTCGGCTGGATCATACACATAACCGCACAAATCGCACACGTATCTTTTCATATCAGTTCTGCCTCTCTTTCTTTTGAAGTCAGGCGGCTGAGCCAACTGACTATTTAGACTTATTATACTGGTTTGCGCGAATCTGTGAACACTGCAAATGTTACAGCAATCGTTTACAGTTCAGGGCAGGATGATGGACTTGCCCAACTTGGCCAGTTTGGGTGAGTAGCGGTAGAAAACCAGTTTGCGTCCGATGACCTGGACCACATCCGCGCCAATGGCCTCAGCCAGCTGTCTGGCGAGGTCTTGCGGTTCTGTCTCGGCGGTCTTGAGGATGGTGATCTTGACCAGCTCATGGGTCGACATCAGCTCATCCAGGCCTCTGACGACCGCTTCATCGACATCCCCTTTGCCGATCTGGAAAAGGCTGTCGAGTGCATTGGCCTGGCTGCGTAAAAAAGCACGTTGCTTACTGTTTAACATCGGATTCTCCCTGTGGCTTATTTGATGTATTCAAATTCGAAATCGTCCAGGGCGACCAAGTCGCCTTCGGCGACACCGGCAGCCTCGAGGGCATCTACGACACCTTTTTTCCGGATCAGGCGCTGGAAATACTGGAGGGACTCGGTGTCATCGAAATTGGTTGAAGCCACCAGATGCTTGATCCAGGCGCCTTCAACACGGTAGACACCCTGTTCCTTGCGGACCGTGAACAAATCCTCCGGCTCGTACTGGTAGACTTTATGGGCATCCACTGTTTCGGTCAGGATCGTTTTCGGTAAGGTCTGCAGCCGGGCGGCCACGTGCTGGATCAACGGCCAGACCCCTTCATTGATCGCGGCACACATGGTAAAAACCATATAGCCGCGTGCTTCCAAGGTGCTTTTAAGCTGGCTGAGATCCGCTGCATCGGCCATGTCGATCTTGTTGAGAGCTACAACCTGTGGCCGGCTGGACAATCCCGGATGGTAGGACTCCAGTTCGTCGTTGATGATTTCAAAGTCATGCAATGGGTCGCGCCCTTCACTGCCTGAAGCATCCAGGACATGGATCAGCATCCGGGTTCGTTCGATGTGTTTTAAAAAGTCCAGGCCAAGGCCTGCACCGGTGTGAGCGCCTTCAATCAAGCCAGGGATATCCGCCATGACAAAATGGTAATCATCGATGGCCACAACGCCCAGATTGGGTTCGAGGGTCGTAAATGCATAATCGGCAATTTTTGGCCGAGCGGCAGAAACAACAGAGAGAAGCGTCGATTTACCCACATTGGGAAATCCAACCAAACCCACATCGGCTAATAGTTTCAGTTCGACCTGCAAGTTGAATTCTTCACCGGGTTCACCCGCCCGGGCAAAATTGGGGGCTTGGCGGACACTGTTGGCGAATAAGGCATTCCCCGCTCCGCCACGACCGCCACGCGCAATAACGGCTGTCTGATCCGATTCTGTGAAATCAGCCAGAATCCGCCCCGTCTCAGCATCTTTGATGATCGTCCCAACCGGCACTGGCAGTCGCAGATCCTCGCCAGCATGGCCGGACATGTTGCGCCGGCCACCTTTCTGGCCATCCTCTGCCGCGTATTTGCGTTTGAAACGGAAATCCTGCAGCGTAGTCTTGTTTTCGTCGGCATAGAAAATGACACTGCCGCCTCTGCCGCCACTGCCGCCGTCCGGACCGCCGTTAGGCACGTATTTGGCGGTATGGAAAGAAACCATCCCGTTACCGCCGTTACCTGCGCGCACATAGATCTTTGCGCTGTCAATGAACATGTTTGCCACTCCTGTTGTGCAAAAAGGACCCTGCCAGTCAAGCTGGCCGGATCCTTTGCTAGCTGCTACGTAACGGATCTAAGACAATGGGTCACTCAGCAGGGTAAACGCTGACTTGCTTCTTGTCCTTGCCAAGACGTTCGTACTTGACTTTGCCGTCGATCAGGGCGAACAGGGTGTCATCGGAACCGATGCCGACATTGTTGCCCGGATGGATCTTGGTTCCGCGCTGGCGGACCAGGATGTTGCCAGCTGTAGCGGCCTGCCCGTCGCCTTTCTTGGCGCCGAGGCGCTTGGATTCGGAGTCACGGCCGTTGCGTGTGCTACCGACACCCTTCTTATGAGCCAAAAGCTGCAGATTGACTAAAATCATGCTCTTGCACCTCCTTTTTGGTGATAGCGGACTTCTTTGACTTGGATGTACGATGTGCCATAACTGGCCGCGATCTGCCGGCAGCCAACTGCCATGGTTTCCATCAGGATCCGGGCTGTTTCCAGCTGTTGCGGCAGGAGACTGACCGGGTCAGGCAGTTCACAGCGGATGTCGCCGTCAGCCAGGATATAGTCAGGATCCAAACCAGCCAGATCCTGGAGCGAACCGATGATCGTCTGGGCTATGGCTGAAACACCAGCGCAGAGGATATCAGATCCGTAGGGACCGTAACCGGCGTGGCCAGATACCGTGAAACGGCGGATCAGGCCGGATGCAGTGCGGGACAGTTTGATCGTCATCATGTCAAAGTCTTTGTCAATGACAGTTTACCACCCCTGTGGAGCAGTAAATTGCCGGAACCATCAAACGTTGATGGCGTTGATGCGGACGCGGGTGTAAGGCTGGCGATGGCCCTTCTTGCGACGGAAGCCCTTCTTGGCCTTGTACTTGAAGACAATGATCTTCTTCTGCTTGCCCTGCTTGACGATCTCAGCGTCAACAGCTGCACCATCAAGGGTCGGGGCTCCAACCTGGGTGCCATTGTCGTCAGAAACCATCAGGACTTCAGTGAATTTGACGGCGTCACCAGCTTCGCCAGCGAGTTTCTCAATAAAGATCTCATCGCCAACCGAAACGCGGTACTGTTTGCCGCCTGTTGCAATAACAGCGTACATGTCGTGTTCCTCCTGTAATCAGTCTCGCTCATCCACTAGGCATGCCGAAAAAGGCAATTTGATCAGCCCGGGTAAAACGGTCACCGTGGAATAGTATCACTGGATCGGGCGTGTGTCAAGGGGATGGCAGGGGAGCCATCCGGCTTGTTCAGACATCCTCGCCGGCTATAGCCGGCTGCGGTCAGCCGCCGCCGATGAGGCGGGCAGCGGCTACGGCGCGTTGCCAGCGGACGCGCTGTTCATCGCGGTGGTTACCGGATTCACTGGGCGTGAAAAGTCGTCCTTGCTGGCGTAGTCCGGCAATCACATCGAGGCTGGGCCAGAGACCGATGCCATATCCGGCCAGAGCGGCAGCCCCGAAAGCGGTTGTTTCGATCTTGGCTGGACGGTCAACAGGAAGCTGGCTGATATCGGCTTGCATCTGCATCAGCAGATCGCTGACGGACGCACCGCCATCCACTCTCAGGGCGGGAATGGAAAAGCCTGCTTCTTGCTGCATCAATTCAAGGACATCCTGACTCTGGTGGGCGATCGATTCCAGAACAGCACGGGCGATGTGGGCCCGGTTGGTGCCACGCGTGATGCCGCAGATCAGTCCACGGGCATGCATGTCCCAATAGGGTGCTCCCAGGCCCGTGAAGGCTGGCACCACCTGGACCCCTGCGGTGTCAGGCACAAGCGCGGCCAGGCGATCGATCTCCGGGGCATGTTCGATCAGGCCCAGCTCATCCCGCACCCACTGGATGGCAGAACCGGCGTTAAAAACACTGCCCTCGAGGGCATACTGGAGACCGTTGCCAAGATCCCAGGCGACGGTTGACAACAGGCCATGCTGCGAAAAAACAGGCTGGCTGCCGGTCTGCATGAGCATGAAGCAGCCGGTTCCATAGGTGTTTTTGGTCAATCCCGGAAAAAAGCAGGCTTGGCCAAACAGGGCAGCCTGCTGGTCGCCGGCCAGACCGGCAAGGACCAGACCACCAGGCACCAGCGTGGAATCGATCGAGCCATACTGGCCAGCAGAGGGTACGATTCGGGGCAGCATGGCCTGCGGGATCCCAAACAAGGCCAGCAAGTCGTCATCCCACTGACCTGTCATGAGGTTCATCAGGAGGGTGCGGGAGGCATTGCTGACATCCGTGACATGGCAGCGGCCTGCCGTCAAGCGCCAGATCAGCCAGGTATCAATGGTCCCCGCCATGATCTCCCCTTGCTCAGCCCGCTGCTTCAAACCCGGGTCCTGCTCAAAGAGCCACATCCACTTGGTTGCGCTGAAATAAGCATCCAGCACCAGACCGGTTTTTTGCCGGATCTGCGCCTCATGCCCGTCCTCACGCAGGCGGGTGCAAATATCTGCTGTCCGCCGGCATTGCCAGACAATGGCCGGATAGACCGGCCGGCCGGTCTGGCGGTCCCAGACGACAACCGTCTCTCGCTGGTTGGTGATCCCGACTCCGGCGATCTGCTCCGGTCCGATCGCAAAGCGAGTCTGTAGCTGGGACATGACCTGAAGAAGCGTGTGGAGCTGACTGGCAAAAATCTCTTCGGGGTCCTCTTCGACCCAGCCGGGGCGGGGATAGGATTGGGCAATGGTTTTCTGGCTTGAGGCCAGCATCCGCCCCCTGGCATCAAAAGCCAAAGTCCGGGAACTGGTGGTCCCCTGGTCCAGCGTCAGCAAAACAGGTAATTCAGGTGTCATGTCGTCCTCCAGTTAAAAGATACCTGCGGTCATGTAGTCCCATGGAAAAGACCCGCCAGGTGTTGCATGCATCCGGCGGGTCTTGAGACATTTTGTTTGTCAAAAAACTCCAGTTTGTCAACCTCCTGGAAGGTCTTGAAGACTCAGATTCAATCGAGGGCTTCACCAGGCTCATGCAACATCGCCTGTTCGGCGGCCTGGGATTCCGCCAGCTCCAGCGCTTCAAAATATTTCTTGAGAACCTCGCTGGAGAGTTGTTCCCTGAATTCGGAATTGATCGGGTGGACGATGTCCTTGAATTCGCCATCCTGCGTTTTGCGGCTGGGCATGGCGATGAAATATCCGTTGGTTCCCTCGATGACTTTGATATCATGGACGACAAAGGAATTGTCGAAGGTAACAGAAACAATGGCTTTCATTTTACCCTCGCTGCCCATTTTACGAATGGTAATGCTTGTGATATCCATGTCGATTCCTCCATTCTAATTGTGTCCTGTCAGCCAGAAACACCGCTGATTCCATCAGCGTTTTACACAAATTATTATACCATCTTCTAAAAATAATGAACAATATGCTATGTTGGCATTTAACTGTCTGAATCTTGCGCAGGCACTTTCCAATCGGCAAGCCCTGGCATGGCGATTCAGTCAGAACTGTGATAGGATGTCGGAAGATTCATGTACAAGGAGTGCATTTCCCATGATCGACTCTGGAATTTCAAACATCCCGGAACTTTCTTCTGGTTCCAGGATTTTTTTCATAGGGATTGGCGGCATCAGCATGAGCGGACTGGCAGAAATCGCCCAGTCCCTGGGCTATGAAGTCGCAGGATCCGACCGCCAGGCCAGCGAGCGGACCCATTATCTTGAGCAGCACGGCATGCACGTGCATGCCGGTCACAAAGCTGAACAACTGCTCGGATTCAAGCCAGACCTGGTCGTCCATACGGCGGCGATTCCGGCGGAAAATCCCGAACTGGCCGCGGCCAGGGCAGCCCAGATCGCCACCGTCGACCGTGCGGCTTTCCTCGGCTGGATCAACCGGCGTTTCAACCAGGTCATCAACATTGCCGGCACCCATGGCAAGACAACCACGACAGCCATGTGCTCCCTGATCCTGATCGAAGCCGGCGCAGATCCCACCGTTCATCTGGGAGCCGAACTCCAGGACTTCCAGACAACCGTCCGCTTGGGTGACCCACATAATCTGATGGTCTCGGAAGCCTGTGAGTACCAGAACAGTTTCCTGAAATTCTACTCTACAGTTGCGGCCGTCCTGAACATCGACTATGACCATGTTGACTGCTTTGCCAATGTATCTGAAGTGATCGATGTGTTTACGACCTTCGCCAACCAGTTGCCAGATGGTGGCCATCTGGTGGTGCCTGCCTTTGATCCACATGTCATGACGATGATCCAGCGCCTGAGCGAAACCCGTTCGCTAGAGCAGCGTCCCATGCCTACACTGCACGCATTTGGCATGGAGGGCGACACGGCAGCCTGGCAGGCGCGCAACATCGAATACATCGACGGCCTGCCCCGGTTCGATGTTTACTACCTCGACCAGTTCTATACCCATCTCGAATTGAACATCCCGGGGCGCCACAATGTCGCCAATGCCCTGGCCGCCATGGCCTGTGCCCATCTGTGCGGCGGAACCCCGGCAGCAGCTGCGGCCGCCCTGAACCGTTTCCAGGGCGCTGAAGGACGTTTCACCCGAACGGGCACCTACCGTGGCGCCCAGGTCATCGCCGACTATGCCCATCATCCGGCAGCAGCCAAGGCCACACTGGCAGCGGCCGCAACCATCCCGCACCATCACACCTGGGTGGTGTTCCAGCCGCTAACCTTCAGCCGGACCGAGATCCTGTTCGATGAATTCGTTGCTACCCTCAAGGACTGTGAATGGGTCATTTTCGCCGAAATATTCAGCGATCGCGAGACACGGCGGGATTACATCAGCTCACGCCAGCTGGCGGAAAGAATCAATGAGCTGGGTGGCAACGCCCAATTCGGCCAGGATTTTGCCGAGATTACGGCCGAACTAGACAAACGAGTCGGGCCGGGTGACCTGATCCTGATCCTGGGACCGGAAGACATCCGCAGCCTGGCCGACCAGCTGACGGGGCGCACACACCACTGAAAACAGATCCAGCCAAAAAAGGCAGTCCAGGCTGACCTTGGCAAAAACAGTTGTCCGTTCAAGAAAAAATAGAAAACCCCGGCAGCCCGATGACGATCAAGGGCGGCCGGGGTTTTACTGTCATGTCTGGTTGGTCAGAATCAAAGATCGATGGTATCTGCCTGGGCAGCGGGTTGGTCCGGCTCAGGCGGGGTAGCAACCGGCAGCGGCTCGGTCGGGGCTTGTTCCTCGACCTTGGCCGGGGTGCTGGGCTGTGGCAAGGGGCGGACGTCCGGCATATATTTCTGGACCAGCGCTTCGAATTCGTTGCCTTCGATCTTTTCCTTTTCCAGCAAGGTATCAGCCAGGGCATCCAGGAGCAGCCTGGCTTCACGCAGGAGTTTCAGAACATCGGCATAGGCCGAGTCAATGATCGATTTGACTTCATCGTCGATGATTCCAGCCAACTTTTCACTGTAATTCTGGACATGGCCGTAATCCTTGCCCAGGAAAACCTCGCCTTCACTGCCGAAGACCAGGTTGCCCAGTTTCTCGCTCATGCCGTATTTGGTGATCATATCACGGGCGATGCTGTTGCAGCTCTGCAGGTCGGACGAGGCGCCGGTGCTGATTTCACCAAAGGCCAGTTCTTCCGCCGCGCGGCCACCGAGGGCGATCTTGATCGCTGCGACCAGATGGCTGCGGGTGGCATAGTAGGTGTCTTCATGCGGCTTATGCGCCGTATAGCCACCGGCACCACCAGCCGGGATGATCGAGACGCGCTCAACTTTATCTGTCTCGGAAACCGTGCGCAGGACAATGGCATGGCCAGCTTCGTGGTAGGCAGTCAGACGACGTTCCTTCTCGCTGATGATGCGGCTCTTTTTTTCCGGGCCAATCATGACTTTGAAGACCGCTTCGGAAATGTCTTCGTACAGGATGACCGTCTCGCCTTTACGGGCGGCCAGCAGGGCCGCTTCATTGAGCAGGTTGGCGAGATCGGCGCCGGTGAATCCTGGCGTGATCTTGGCAATCTCGCGCAAATCGATGCTGGCATCCAGCGGCTTGCCTCTGGCATGGACCTTGAGGATTTCCTCACGGCCTTTAATGTCAGGGCGCATGACGGTGACGCGGCGGTCGAACCGGCCGGGGCGCAGCAGGGCCGGGTCGAGGATGTCCGGACGGTTGGTCGCAGCCATGATGATGACACCTTCATTCGGGCCAAAGCCGTCCATTTCAACCAGCAGCTGGTTGAGGGTCTGTTCGCGTTCGTCATGGCCACCGCCCAGGCCGGCACCACGGTGGCGGCCGACGGCGTCGATTTCGTCGATGAAAATGATGCAGGGCGAATTTTTCTTGGCGGTTTCGAACAGGTCACGGACACGGGAGGCGCCCACACCGACAAACATTTCGACGAAGTCAGAGCCACTGATCGAAAAGAACGGCACGCCGGCCTCGCCAGCGACAGCCTTGGCCAGCAGCGTTTTGCCGGTACCGGGCGAGCCGACCAGCAAGATACCGCGCGGGATCTTGGCTCCGATTTCGGAATATTTCTTGGGGTTTTTCAGGAAGTCGACGATTTCCTTAAGTTCTTCTTTCTCTTCGTCGGCACCAGCGACATCCTGGAAAGTGACTTTGTTTTTCGTCGGGTCATTGAGCTTAGCCCGGCTGCGGCCGAAGGACATGGCATTTTTGCCATCGCCGGCCTGGCGGCTGTAGCTGAACCAGATGAACGCACCCATACCGACGATCATGACCAGGATCAGGATGATGTTGGCCCAGGCGGTGAAATCAGTCGGTTCCATGTAGTCAAAGGACTGGATCTTACCAGCGGCCTTGGCTTCCTCGAGGACAGCATAGACATCGGGCATCCACATCGGGGAAATTTGCTTGGTATAGATGGACGGCGGACCTGACTGTGAGGTTTCCGTGACTTCCAGTGTATAGCCGTTGACCACCACCTCACTCACAGTCCCGGAGTCAATTTTCGCGATCAGGTCAGACAGGGAGATGGTCTGGGGCTGGGTCAGCCGTGACATGGTCATCGAAATGACAATGATCACGACAAGCAGCACGAGGTAGAACGACATGCCGCTCATGGATTTCTTGGGATTCATCAGGTTCCTCCTTAGTTGTCATCCCCCAGGACAGAGACGTCCGGGAGATTTCGGTATTTGCCGTCGAAGTCCAGGCCATAGCCGACGATGAATTCATCCGGGATCTGGAGGCCTGTGTACTCGACCATGATTTCGACTTTGCGCCGGTCTGGCTTGTCAAAAGCCGTGCAGAGGGCGATGCTGGCTGGATTCCTGGTGCTCAGAAGCTCCCGCAGGTGCTTGAGGGTCAGTCCCGTGTCAACAATATCCTCGACCACAATGATGTGCTTGCCAGTGATGTCTGTGTCGAGGTCCTTGGTGATGCGCACGACACCTGAGGTGCGGGTGCCGCTGCCATAACTGGAAACAGACATGAAATCGATCCGGCAGGGTACGCCGATGTAGCGGGCCAGGTCAGACATGAAAATGAAAGCGCCCTTTAAGACACCGATCAGGATGATCTCCTTGCCGGCATAATCGTGTGTGATCTGTTCACCCAGCCGGCGGCACATCTGGTCGATTTCCGCACGGGAGATCAGGACACGTTTGATGGTTTTACTCATGGCTCGATAAGCCTCCTGGTGTTTAGTTCCCAAATATTATAGCAGTCTGTCATCTTGAATTCGTGTTTCAAAAGCAACTTTATGTAAAGAATTTATGTCCGATGACTGATCTTTCGTCTGTGAGAAACGAACAATCGACCCGGAAAGGTCCATGACGACACCAGAAGGCCAGTCCAGATGGCCCCGGGGCCGTTTTTCGAGGATCAAGTCCCGGGCCAGTTTCAGGTGGCGCCACTCGATATCGCGGTCCTGGCCGCTGACTTTGCGCCAGCACAGCCGCAGCACACGATGCTGGATGGCCGGATGCTGCTCGCAAAACAAGGCACGGTCCAGCTCGACCGACGGCAAGGTCTCTGCTTCGAAGGGAGCAGGTTCCGATACCGGGTTTTGGGACAAGGTCAGGAAAATGGTCCTGGCCTGCTCGTTCAGACAGGATTCATCCTCTCGGACCAGCTCGGCCATGCGGGCCAGGCCAGCGGATGGATCAAAGCCGAGAACGTCCTGCCAGGCGGGCAAGAGGGTCTGGCGCAGCCTGTTTCTCAGGGTGAAGGGATCATCATTGGTGCCATCCAGACGATAGGGAACAGCATGGGATTCCAGATAGTCCAGTAGCTCCCGGCGCCGGATACCCAGCAGGGGCCGGATGAAAGGTCCATTTCCGGACGTCATGCCGGTGAGTCCTGCCAGCCCGCAGCCACGGCCGAGATGGAGCAGGACGGTTTCGGCCTGGTCGTCGAGATGGTGGGCCAGGGCGATCCGCACCGCTTTGAGGTCGTTTCGCTCCGATAGCCATTGCTGGACACAGTCGGCAAAGAACTGATGGCGGCAGATGCGGCCTGCTGCTTCCAGACCCAGGCTGTGCTCCCTGGCAAAAGCAGCCACGTCGACAGACTGCGAGACGAAGTCAATGGCATAGGCGTCACAATACGACCGGACCATCTGCTCATCGGCATCGCAATCACCGGGGCGGAGCTGGTGGTTGAGATGGGCGACACGGAGCGTAAAAAGGTCCAGGCGGTGCAACAGATGAAGCAAGGCCATCGAATCGGGGCCGCCGGATACACCGACCAGAACGCCGGAACCATCCGGAACCAGCACCTGTTGTTCGATCGCCTCCAGGACACGGTCCATGAGGGTTGGGTGGTTGTGTGGTTTAGAACGGCGGTGGTTCACTGGGCACCCGCCCGTCATCCTGCTCAAAGAACATGGTGTATTTCGGCCACCAGCTCAGGTGGACACTGCCAGTCATGCCCTGGCGATTCTTGGCAATGATGACCTCTGCATCTTCAATCTCGAGTTGCATATGGTTTGGATCGTAATAGTTTTCCCGGTACAGGAAGACGACAATGTCGGCGTCCTGCTCGATGGCACCTGAATCGCGCAAATCTGAAAGCATGGGTTTCTTATCGGAACGCGCTTCACAGGCGCGCGACAGCTGGGACAAGGCAATCACCGGGACGTTGAGTTCCCTGGCCATGATTTTCAGCGAGCGGGAAATCTCCGAGATCTCCTGCTGGCGGCTCTCGGACCGGCTCTGGCCATTGCCACTCATCAGCTGGAGATAGTCGATCACCACCAGGCCGAGTTTGTCTTCGAGCTTCAATTGGCGGCATTTGGACATCATCTCCATGACCGAGGTTCCGGACCGGTCATCGATGTGGATCGGTGCGGCATAGAGAGAAGGCAGGGCCCGGGCGATCTTGTCCCAGTCTTCGCTTTGCAGATCACCGGTTGTCAGGGAACGGGCCTGGACCAGCGACTGGGCGCTGAGCATGCGGTTACCGATCTCCTCCTTGGACATTTCCAGCGAAAAAATGGCCGCCGGGACATTGTACAAGGTCGCCGCCTTCTGGGCGATGTTGAGGGCAAAGGCCGATTTACCCATCGCCGGGCGTGCGGCCACGATAACCAGGGCACCCGGTCTCAGGCCGCCGAGGGCACGGTCCAATGCGGGCAAGCCCGTCATGACATGGCGTTCGTGGATCTTGCCCCGGGCCATGGCAGCGAGTTCATTGACCGTACGCCCCATGATGTCCTTGATGCTTTCAAATCCGGCAGCATCGCGGTTTTCCCGGATCTCATAGATTCGCTTGGCCGCAATGTCCAGGAGGATATCGGCCTCATTAGCCTCGTCGTAACACAAGCCTGTGACCTCGTCCATCGCTGTCAGCAGGCGGCGCAGCAAGGATTTCTGGCGCACCAGGTCAGCGTAATGCAAGGCATTGGCCATAACCGGGATCGTGTCAGGCAGCGCACTGATGTAGGCAATGCCGCCGGCTTTTTCCAGCAATGCCTTGCTCTCGAGATGGTCACTGACAGTCAGGAGGTCGACCGGCTTGCTGGAAAGGTACAACTCGCAGATGGCATCGTAAATCAGCCGGTGGTCCGGCCGGTAGAAATCGTCGGTCTTCAGCAGGGCGGTGATTTCGGCAAGCTGGCGCTCGCCGGACATGGCACTGCCCAGGACAGACTGCTCAGCCTGGACATTGTGCGGCAGGATCCGGATGGCCGGCCGAGGTTTAACTGGAGAGGAAGTCTCAGCAGCCATCAGTGGAGGGCTACGACCTCAAGGCCGACCTTGACGGTCACTTCATGGTGTAGCTTGATTTCAGCTTCGTAGCGGCCGAGGGATTTGATCGCCTGGTGCAGGGTGATGCCGCGCTTGTCGACCTTGAACCCTGCTTTGTCCAGGGCAGCAGCAACATCCATCGCCGTGACAGCACCATAGAGCCGGCCTGCTTCGCCCGTTTTCATGGCTAACTGGATGGTCTGTCCAGCCAGTTTGGCGCCGATATCCTTGGCCTCGGCCAGTTCACGGGCAGCCCGGGCTGCTTCGGCACCTTTTTTGTTTTTGATGCTGTTGAGGTTGGCAGGGGTCGCCTCGAGGGCGAGATTCTGCTTGAACAGGAAATTCCTGGCGTAACCGTCCTGGACTTCCTTGATATCATCGGTTTTGCCGAGTCCTTTGACGTCCTTGAGTAAGATGACTTTCATACGTGTGCTCCTGTTTTGTCCCAGCTGATGATCCCAGCCGTCGATCTTGAGTAAATCGCATTATAACATAAAAAGCGCCCGGGAATCCGGGCGCTGAATGTACCTGCTAGGCTTGATGCCTGGGGCGATGATTATTCGCCGGCGTAAGGCAGCAGAGCGACGTGACGGGCGCGCTTGATCGAGATGGTCAGGCGGCGCTGATGTTCGGCACAGTTGCCGGTCATGCGCTTAGGCAGGATCTTGCCACGCTCGGAAACGAACTTGCGCAGACGATTGATGTCCTTGTAATCGATCGATTCGACTTTATCGGCGCAGAATGCGCAGACCTTGCGGCGGGAACGTCTCGGACGCATGCCTCCGCGGCCTTCCCTGTCACCGCTGTCGCGGCCACGTTTAAAATCAGCCATGGTTTTTTGCTCCTTTCAGCAAACTAGACAACCAGAGATCATAGATCGAAAGGCAGTGAGGTGTCGTCATCCGACGAGGGGAAGAACCCATCCGGGCTTGGCATGCTCGCAGGTGCAGAGGCACCGGCACTGGCCTGCTGTGCAGGTTCGTAACCACCACCGCCTGACTTTTTGGTGTCGCCGAAATAGATCTCGTCGGCCACCACCTCGGTTGCGGTGCGCTTGTTGCCGTCCTTGTCATCGTAGCTGCGGGTCTGCAGCGAACCGACGACAACCATCCGTGAACCCTTGTGGAAATATTTGCTGACAAAATCAGCCTGCTGGCGCCAGGCCACGATGTTGATAAAATCGGCCGCACGCTCGCCATTGGCGGATTTGAAGCGCCGCTCCACAGCCAGGGAGAAGGTGCAGACAGGCACATTGCTTTGGGTGGTGCGCATTTCCGGATCACGGGTCAGATTACCCATCAGGATCACTTTGTTCATGGTCTCACTTGTCCTTTCTGACTCTTATTCGTCAGTACGGATTACCAGATAACGAAGAACACCATCGGTGATCTTGAGCACGCGCTCAAGTTCCTTCGGGAACTCTGCTTCCGCACTGAAGTTGATGAGGAAGTAGTAACCTTCCTTCTGATCATCAATTTCGTACGCAAGGCGCTTCTTGCCCCAGACATCGATCTGGTCGAGCGTCGCGGACGCTTCAACGAGACCCTTGACTTTCTCGACGGTTGCATTCACTGCATCTTCACCGAGAACGGGGTTCAGGATAACCATTGCTTCATACTTTCTAGCCATTGTTTCACCTCCTCCTGGACTTACGGCCCAATAACCTGGGCGAGGATTGTTCCTTTTCAGTTGTAAAAGAACAACTGCAGCAAGAGATTGCGCAGCGCTAAAAACTATAGCACGAGATGATCAGAGGGTCAAGTCCATTCTACCAGCCACCAGAACCCTTGTCCTTAGTCTGGTCCAGAAGTTTTTGTCGCTTCCGGGACAATCTTGCGGATCAGATGTTTGAGCAGCAGTGCAGTCTGGTCATAAACGGCCTGGGACAGGCCATAAGGGTCGGGGATTTCCACCTGGGGCTCACCCGCTTTCTCCCCAATTGTGAAAATCTTATCGGCCATCTGGGGGTAGCGTTGGATGACTGCATGTTTCTGCTGGACATTCATGGTCAAGATCCAGTCAAATGTGTCCAGGGCAACCGAATCGAGGCGCCGAGCCCGGTGGCTTTCCAAGTTGCGCCCTCCTGCCAGCTTTGCTGCCTGGATAGCCTCATCTGCCGCTTTATCGCCTGGCAGGGCGTGGAGGCCAGCCGATTCGGCGACCGTTGCGGGCAAGAAACTTTCCGCCATCGGGCTGCGGCACGTATTTCCCGTACAAACAAATAAGATTTTCATGATCCGCACCTTTCTTTTGGATGTTGCAGGCAGTTAGCTTTTTGATCAGACGGGTTCTCCCCCACCGGCTGCTTTGCCCAAGCGGTTCATGTAGGCAATGCCTTGACCTTGCAGAGGCAAACCCTCGGCCAGGATCAACCGGGTGCCCCGGCGGTCGAAAGAACGCAAGGCATTGAACAAATGATGTGATGCTTCCAGAGGGTCGGGGTGTTCGGCGTAGATTTCCAGAGCCAGGCCGGAAGGCAGCTCAGCCTGTTGCGCCAGTTCGGCAAGTTGCAGGAAATCTGCCAGCGTATCCCTGCAGAGGTACAGCCCGAATTCGGGCTTTTCAAGACCTGCTGCCTGAGACAGCCAGCCTTCACGGAGCAGATGGGAGAGAAGACAGGCAGCCCGTTCCAGACTGCTGGATTGGTCACAGATGATCAGCCTGGCCTTGGGCGCATAATGGCGGTATTTCATACCCGGCGATTTGGGGGCATGGGCACCGGAAACCTCACGGTTCCTGTGACGGTCCAGTTGTTGTCCAATCACGTGGTCGATCATGTCCTGGGTAATGGCGCCAGGCCGCAAGATCACGGGGGATTCTTCCGTCAAATCCAGCACGGTGGATTCCAGACCAAATTCACAGGGACCGCCGTCAATGATATAGGGAATCAAACCAGCAAAATCTTCCTCAACATGCCAGGCCCTGGTTGGGCTGGGCCGGCCGGACCGGTTTGCAGAAGGAGCTGCAACAGGAACTCCAGCGAGCTCGATCAGGCGCCGGGCGACCGGATGCGCCGGGATCCGGACCGCAACCGTTTCAAGGCCAGCAGTGACGATGTCGGGCACGATCTCCGACCGGGGCAGGATCAGAGTCAGCGGTCCCGGTGCGAACGCCTCCAGCAGACGGTGGGCCAGCGGTGTCAAATCTGTGGTCAAGGGCTCGATATCGGCGGCATGGGCGACATGGATGATCAGCGGATTGTCGCCGGGTCTTCCTTTGGCAGCAAAAATCTTCGCCACAGCGTCTGCGTCCAGAGCATTGGCCCCGAGGCCATAGACAGTCTCTGTGGGGAAAGCGACCAGCTCGCCAGCTTGCAAAGCCTCAGCAGCAGGCATCAGCAGGCGGTCCAGCTCGAGCTCGCCAGCTGGCGAATCTGCCGGCCGGGTCGATTCAATCAAGCCAGGATCGATCAGCACGAGCTGGGTCTTCATCCGGCCTCATCCTCACCGGCCTGGCCCAGGCTATTGGAGCGCGCCGCAGCCTGGAGCGCCCGTATGATTTCACCCAGATCGCCGAGCAAGATGTCTTCCAGGCGATACAGGGTCAGGCCGATCCGGTGATCGGTGACACGGCCCTGATGGTAATTGTAGGTCCGGATCCGTTCGCTGCGGTCACCCGTACCGACCTGGCTCTTGCGTTCCGAGGCAATCGCCCCACTGTGGGCGGCCTGAGTCATTTCCAGCAAACGGGATTTGAGCACGGCCATGGCCCGGTCCTTGTTCTTATATTGCGAGCGCTGGTCCTGGCAGGTGACGACCAGCCCGGTCGGCTTGTGGGTGATGCGCACAGCGGAATCGGTCCGGTTGACATGCTGGCCGCCAGCACCCGATGCCCGGTAGGTATCGATCTGGAGATCGTTGGGATTGATGTTGACTTCAACATCCTCTGCTTCCGGCAGGACAGCAACCGTAACCGTCGAGGTATGGATCCGGCCACCCGATTCTGTCACCGGCACCCGCTGGACGCGGTGCACACCGCTTTCGAACTTCAGCTGGCTGTAGGCGCCACGGCCTTCGATCATGAACACGATTTCCTTGAAACCGCCAATTTCGGTCTCGCTGGCATCGATTAGTTCCGTCTTCCAGCCCTGGGAGTCAGCATATGCCCCATACATTCGGAAAAGGACGGCCGCAAACAAGGCCGCCTCCTCCCCGCCAGCGCCAGCCCGGATTTCCATGATCACATTGCGATCATCATTAGGGTCTTTGGGCAAGAGCTGTTCCTGGAGTTCCGCTTCCAGCATCGTTGCGCGTGCTTCCAAGTCAGAAAGCTCTTCCCGGACCAGTTCGCGAAACTCCCGGTCATCCGACTGGGTCAGGAGTTGCCGGTGTTCCTCGATCGCTTCTTGCGACTGGCGCAAGGCCTTGATATTCTCGACCAGCGGGGATAACTCCGCATGTTCCTTGAGCAGGCGGCGGTACCGTTCCTGGTCGGCAAAAACGGCTGGATCTGAGAGAAGCAAGTTCAATTCATCAAAGCGGTTTTCAACCGCACTCAGTTTGTCAAGCATATTAAACCCTTTCGACCCCGATTATACATGATTTTCCCGCGCAAAGTACGGTCAGACAACTTTGCATCTTATGCAACTTCCCGTCTGGTAACCTGAGTGTCATTCCGATATAATGACATGGGATTTTTCGCCTGCCAAAACAGATCCCAAGCTGCAGTCATTCCTAGTTAAAATTGCGGCATGCGGACCTGACGGCAGGTGAAACCATCTTTGAAAGGGGAAAAAAGCATGCTGAAGACACACGAAGTAGAACACATGACTTGCGTGGCCAAAGGTGCCAATCATGGGCCAGCACCGATTCCGCAAGAAGGCCGCTGGACCCAGGCTAAGGAAATCAAGGACATTTCCGGATTCACCCACGGGGTCGGCTGGTGCGCACCGCAGCAGGGCGCCTGCAAACTCTCGCTGAACATCAAGGAAGGTATCATCCAGGAAGCCCTCGTCGAGACGCTCGGCTGCTCTGGCATGACCCATTCCGCCGCAATGGCCGCAGAAATTCTCTCCGGCAAGACCATTCTCGAAGCCCTCAACACCGACCTCGTCTGTGACGCGATCAATGTTGCCATGCGCGAACTGTTCCTGCAGATCGTCTACGGCCGCAGCCAGTCTGCCTTCTCGGAAGACGGTCTGCCGATCGGCGCCGGCCTTGAGGACCTCGGCAAAGGCCTGCGGAGCATGACCGGCACCATGTACTCGACCGTCGAAAAGGGCCCCCGCTATCTGGAGCTCACGGAAGGCTATGTCCTGAAGATGGGTCTCGATGAAAATGACGAAGTCATTGGCTACCAGTTCCTCAAAATTGGACCGATGCTCGAACTGATCAAGAAGGGCGTCGATGCCAACGAGGCCTTCCAGAAGTCGATCGGCCAATACGGCCGTTTTGACGAAGCTGTCCGCGTCATTGACCCCCGTCATGAATAATTCGAGACTCGTGAAAGGAGCATCCATCCATGGCACAACTGTTTGAAAGTTATTCACGCCGCATCGATAAAGTCAACGCGGCCCTCGCCGAACATGGCATTGCCTCGATCGAAGAAGCCAAGGCCATCTGTGAAGCCAAAGGCATCGATCCCTACAAGATCTGCAAAGACACCCAGCCGATCGCCTTCGAAAATGCGGCTTGGGCCTATGTCGTCGGCGCCGCCATCGCCATCAAGAAAGGCTGCACCAAGGCCGCTGACGCCGCCGAAGCCATCGGTATCGGCCTGCAGGCCTTCTGCATCCCCGGTTCTGTCGCCGAAGACCGTAAAGTCGGCCTCGGCCATGGCAACCTGGCTGCCATGCTGTTGCGTGAAGAAACCAAATGCTTCTCCTTCCTTGCTGGCCACGAATCTTTTGCCGCCGCTGAAGGTGCAATCGGCATCGCCAAATCCGCCAACAAGGTCCGCAGCCAGCCCCTACAGGTCATCCTGAACGGCCTCGGCAAGGACGCTGCCCAGATCATCTCCCGTATCAACGGCTTCACCTATGTCCAGACTCAGTTCGACTATGCCTCCGGCAAGCTGGCCATCGTCCAGGAAAAAGCCTATTCCAAGGGCGATCGCGCCAAAGTCCGCTGCTATGGCGCTGATGACGTCCGCGAAGGCGTCGCCATCATGCACCAGGAAGGTGTCGACGTCTCGATCACCGGCAACTCCACCAACCCAACCCGCTTCCAGCATCCGGTCGCCGGCACCTACAAGAAGGAATGCAACGACCTGGGCAAGAAGTACTTCTCTGTCGCATCCGGCGGCGGCACTGGCCGCACCCTGCACCCGGACAACATGGCCGCGGGCCCTGCCTCCTACGGCATGACCGACACCATGGGCCGCATGCACTCCGACGCCCAGTTCGCCGGCTCCTCCTCTGTCCCGGCCCACGTTGAAATGATGGGCTTTCTGGGCATGGGCAACAACCCGATGGTCGGCGCTACCGTTTCCGTCGCTGTCGCCATCGAACAGGCCGGCTGAGAAACAGACATTTTAGTTGCCACGACCTGTCAACCAAAGTCGCAAAGCCGTCACTTTTGCAAAGAGTGACGGCTTTTTTTCATCTTTTACGCCATTATTTGACATCTCGCGTGCTACGTTGTATAGCAGAAATGAGGGGGAATGATGTGATGAAACGTGTGCTTACTGTTGTCCTGATTTCTGTCTTGATCCTTGCGGTCACTGCATTTGTCGCAATCATGATTGCTTTGAGCGGCTTCAGATACCTGCTGCCAAATGTCGCGCCGGTCCGTTTGGTGGACCGGCAATATGAGTCATCTGGCGAACCGCTCTCCGAACTGAGAATCAGCCTCAGGAACCGGCCGGTCAACATCCGCATGGACCAGGGAGGCACCATCCGGCTGGATTGGAATGAAACCGAATCTGAGCCTGTGCAGGTGCTGGAAAATGGCGGACGTTTGTCGATAGATGCAGGGGAAAATACAACGTGGCGAGCCCGTTTCGGCTGGCTCTGGGGCTTTGCCCTGCGCCCGATGGAAGTAACAATCCCCTCAACGTTCAAAGGACGAATCGACCTTTACACCTCCAATGGTCCAGTGACGCTCGATTCGCTAGATCTGGATGGCCCTGTCAGCATCCGCACCACCAATGGTGGCATCACCGTCCAGGATTTCACAGTCACAGCTGGGCTTGAACTGACGACGTCAAACGGAGCCATCGTAGCCACAGATATCAAGGCCGATTCAGCCTATCTGGTGACCAGCAATGGCCGGATCGAAGCTTCCCAGCTCCTGGCCAAAGATCTGACTCTCAAAACCAGCAATGGACCGATCAACTGTGCCTCTATCGCAGGTGATTCGATCCGGATGGAAACGAGCAACGGCAATATCCGCGGCACCATCCGGGGACATGCGGAAGACTACTCGATCACCAGTCAGACCAGCAATGGTAATAATAGTCTCGAAGATCTGACTGGTCCAGGGGCAAAGACCCTGACCGTAAAAACATCCAATGGAAATATCGAGATCGATTTCACTGGGGAAACGCTGCCAGCTGGGACCCTGCAGCCAGCGTCCTGGCTCATGAAGGTTTGCTTGATTCGATAACGTCCTTCAGGGCTTTTTCCAGTTGGCGGCGAGGCCAGACGTGAAAATGGCTGCAGCCGAGGCAAGTGCAGCCGATGTCCGCACCGACGCGTTCCACGCGCCAGCGGTCGCTGCCACAGGGGTGTTTCTTTTTCAGGACCAGAACCTGTCCGATGGCAAAAGGGAAAAGATTGAAACGCGAAGGCATGGGTGATGCTCCTCAGTTCGCAGATAGGGTCTGATCAGGTTTCACGCAGCCAGCCACCGGTAACCCGGGGATGGCCACCATAATCGTAGACTGCAAGCCGATCCGTCAAACCAGCTGCAGCACACAGGTCTTCGACAGCCAGAGCCTGGTCGAAACCATGCTCAAGCAGGAGCAGCCCGGGCCGTTTGAGCCAGCTGACTGATTCCGCAGCCAGGCGGCGATAAAAATCGAGTCCGTCGGCACCGCCGTCCAGGGCAATCCAGGGCTCGAAACGGCTGACATCCGGCATCAAGTCGGGAACATCAGCCTGGACAATGTAAGGCGGATTGGCCAGGATCACATCGTACCGGTCATGGCCAGTCAGGACAGGGTCAGGCCACAAATCAGCCTGGAAGACATGCACGTGTGCCAGGGAATCCAAATGATGCCGTTGCACATTGGCCTGAGCATATTCAATCGCAACTGGGTCCTGGTCGACCAGATCGAGCTGAAAGGGACGCTTCTTAGCGATGAGATGCATCGCAACACTGATCCCGACGCAAGCGGAGCCGGTGCAGGTGTCGAGGATGTGCAGCATCTGATCCGGTGGGAAATGCGTCTCGATTTGTTCCAGGGCGACTTCCACGAGGCGTTCCGTATCAGCGCGAGGGATCAGCACACCCGGACCAACCGCAAATTCATGGCCATAGAATTCGGTCTGCCCCAGGATGTAGGCGATCGGTTCATGGTCGATCCGGCGGCGCAAATCTGCTCGCAGCTGCTCTGCCTGCTGGGATGTGACCGCCGTTTCCGGATGGCTGTACACCTGCGCCAGAGACAGGCCGCAGCGAGCGGCAATCAGCAAGGCAGCCTCATGGCGGGCAGCTTCGATGCCACTTTCAGTCAAAGCCAGGCGCATGGTGCGCAGCAGATCGCCGACCGTGACCATAGAGGTTACCTCACCACGTGTCGCGGCCGGATTCCTCAGGAATGACCGCTTCCATGGCCGCGATAGCGACTTCCAGCATGCTGTCATTGGGCTCTGCCGTCGTCAAACGCTGCAGCCATAGACCAGGCACAGAGATCGCCCGAGTGACGGGATTGTTGTAGCGGCCAGCCAGGCGGATGATTTCATAGGCGATACCGGCTACGACTGGCACAAGGAGGAATCTTATCAGGAGATTGATCCAGGGATTCCACCAGCCAACCAGGGAAAAGACGACGATGCTGACCAGGATGACAATGAACATGAACGATGTTCCGCAACGGGGATGGAAACGGCTGAACTGGCGGGCATTCTCCACCGTCAGAGGCACCTGGGCTTCATAGCAGGCAATGGTCTTGTGCTCGGCACCATGGTACATCCAGACGCGCTGGATTTCGCTCATGCGCGAGGCCAGGATCAGGTATCCGACAAAAATCACAATCCGGATCAGACCTTCGATCAGGTTCTTGAGGATGGCGGAAGCACGATCAGCAGAATCACCGATGCCGGTCAGCTGGCTCACCCCGCTGGCCAGCAGATTGGGCAGCAAGATGAACAGAACGACGCTGAAGAGAATGCCACCGATCGCAGATAAATACAGCATGACCTCAGAATGGTGGGTCAGGAAATGGTCGATCTTCTGGTCAATCCCGGCGCGCCATTCTTTGAAGGTGCGATGTTTGGATTTTGCAGCTGGTTCAGTCTTAGAAGCAGCGTCCACCACTGCCTCTCCGCCTGCTGCATCCTCAAGGGTCCCGGTCAAGGCCACCGGCGCGGCGGGCAAGACTGGCTCGGACGCTTCATCGAGCATTTCGGCCGAGCGCAGCAACGCCCGGGTGCCCGTGACGAGCTGGCGGAACAATCGGACTGAACCACGGACGAAGAGAAGATTGGCCAGACCCGTCCAGCGGGTCATCGGCAATTCCTCGAGATAGATCGAACCATCCGGCTTGCGGACAGCCATGACTTTTTTGTCCGGTCCGATCATCATCAGGCCTTCGATCAGGGCCTGGCCACCAATGGTGGTTTTCATCTGGCAGGCAGGCGTATCAGGTTGGTTTTCAGTTACACTTTTTTTCATAAATCCTCAATGAGTCAGTGACTCTGGATAAACAAAAGGGAGGCTTGCCACCGCCTGCCTCCCTCTGGTTTTGAAGTCTTACTTCTGCGCCATGCGCTTTTTGAACTTGTCGACGCGGCCGCCGGTATCGACCAGCTTTTGCTTGCCCGTGTAGAACGGGTGACATTTCGAGCAGACATCGACATGCAAGTTGTCCTTGACCGAGCCAGACTCGAAAGTCTCGCCGCAGGCACACTTGATGACGGTCTTGCCGTACTTCGGATGGATGCCGTCTTTCATTGCTTTCACCTCTTCATGGGATACAGCGCGGGTCCGCCGAAAGGGCCTGGACACGTATGCTGCACCAAAATGGAACATGCCAAATGATTTTACCTGATCCAGGGATGGGTGTCAATCATTGTCGCGTTCATAATTACGGCGGACATTGCCCGGGCCACCCGAGGACTGGGCGTTGCCATTGGCTTGGCTGGGCCGGGTGCCGCGCATCGCATCAAAGACATTCTTGTCACTGAAGGAGACATTGATCGATGAAATGAACTGCTGGTTGGTCTGGGTTTTCAAGAGCAAGTTGATGATGGTTTCGGTGACAGCCGCCGTGTCGAGCTGGCCGAAAGCCTTGCGGATGGTCCAGACCGCGTCGAGCTCTTTGTCGGTGAGCAGTAGTTCCTCGCGCCGGGTGCCGGAACGGTTGATGTCGATGGCCGGGAAGATGCGTTTTTCCGACAGTTTGCGGTCGAGATAGACTTCCATGTTGCCAGTTCCCTTGAATTCTTCGAAAATGACTTCGTCCATGCGCGAGCCGGTTTCGATCAGGGATGTGGCGATGATGGTCAGGCTGCCACCGTTCTCGATGTTGCGGGCGGCACCGAAAAAGCGTTTCGGTCCGTACAGGGCGCCCGGATCGAGACCACCCGACAACGTGCGGCCGGTCGGGGTGATGGTCAGGTTGTAAGCCCGGGCCAGACGAGTCATGCTGTCCAGGAGGATAACGACATCTTGTTTAAGCTCGACCAGGCGCATGGCGCGTTCGAGCACCAATTCGGTCACTTTGACGTGGTTCTCCGGGGTTTTGTCAAAAGTCGAGAAGACAACCTCGCCATTGATCGAGCGCTGCATGTCGGTGACTTCTTCCGGACGTTCGTCGATCAGGAGGACGATCAGCTTGACGTCTGGATTATTGGTGCTGATCGCGTTGGCTATTTTCTGTAGAAGGATTGTCTTGCCGGCTTTCGGCGGTGAAACAATCATGCCGCGCTGGCCTTTGCCGATGGGTGCCACCAAGTCGATGATCCGGGTAGACAGCTCATTGCGGGCTGTTTCCAAGACATAGCGTTCGTCGGGATAAATCGGTGTCAAACGGTCGAAATGAGGCCGGCGGATCATTTTGTCCGGTGTCTGTCCGTTGACTTCCTTGATGTACAGCAAAGCCTGGTAGCGATCGTTGTCGCGTTGCTTCTTGCACGGGCCCGTGATCAGGTCGCCGGGGCGCAGGTTGAAGCGGCGGATATACTGCGGCGGGACATAGGCATCCTTGGCGCCCTGGAGGTAATTGTCGCGGCGCAAAAAGCCATAGCCATCCGGCATGATTTCGAGGACACCGGTGATCGATTCGCCCGATTCGATCTGCTGTTTGCGATTGAATTTATCGCCGGATGGAGCTGAGACCAGCTCTTTTTCCGCGAGACCGCGTTCCTGGACAGATTCTGCTGCAACACCTGGCTCAACAACAGGCTGGGCAGGTTCTAATGCCTGCTGTAAAGGCTCCACAGTAGGCTGGCTCGGTACAAAAGTATCCTCGGGCAGGATGGTGGGGGCAGCTTCCAGCTCATGATCCTGTCCGGCCATTGGGTTAGCCGGGATGCCGAAAACCTTAACCCGCATGGGCCGTTTGTTTTCAGGCTCTGATTCCACCCTGGTCTTGCCTTTGCCAACTGGTCTTCTCTGGTTGCGGTCCTGGCTGCGTGCTGGAGATTGGTTTTTTGCCTGGTATCTGTCCGGAGTTTTGCCTTTGCCAGGTGCAGGCCTTTTAGCCTCAGGCCCTTCTTCAAGAATGGGTTTCCTGCGCGGCTTTCTGTTTTTACCAGAAATCTGGGAACTTGCGGCTTGATCTCCTGCATCGACTGCAGCCGTGGTCGCTTCCTGGGCCAAATCCTCATCGACAGAGGCAGGGGTTTCCTGAACCGGTTCCTTAACAATGGGTGTGAGGGTTTCTTGAACCACCACCTGCTCAGCAGGGGCCGGTTCAGCAGTCTCTGTGGCTTCAGTTGCAGTTTCCTGCACTGCCGCTTTTTTCCGGACAGGCGCTTTTCGTGGTGCACCGGTTCCTTTTGCAGAAGCCCTTTTGGCAGCTTTGCCAGCTGGTTCAGGCGTGGTTTCAGTTGTGGCTTCAGGAGCAATTGGAGGTTCCGTCTTGGCCGCAGTTTCAGCATTTTTCAGAAATTTCATCAATTGCGGCTTGGTCATGGCCATAGCCTGCTCACGTGTAAGCAAGCCAGATACAGCGGCAATTGTGGCAAGATCGTCTTTAGACTTGCCAGTCAGACTGGATGTGGGCATCAAACCACCTCAGGTGTGAGACTCGGGCACCGGAAAACGCCGGAAGGCCCGGTAAAAAAGGAAAGGACGGGAAACAAAAAGATCGTAAAAGAAAATCAGGCAGTCATTCAGAAAGACAGGAAAACGTAGAAAATCCAGCTGTTCTGCGAACCGGTCAACACAAGGCCGACTCAATTTATGACGTGAATGTGTTGTCATTATAGAAGTTCAGCCAACAGGCGTCAAGCAGGAATTGCCGGCGGAACGGGTGGGAAATGTACAAAAAGAACGGTCTGTTGGCCGTCGGACCCGCTCGAAATAGCCTGGTTTTTCCTGCAGGTTGTAAAAACCCTGGATCCGGCCAGAATCCAGGGTTCACAGAAGACCTGTCGGTGGCGACTGTCACGATTGGTCAAACGCAGCTTACGTACCGTCGCTGAGGGCGGAGAATTTGTCCATCATGTCGAGCGCCTTGCCAGTGCCGATCGCCACACAGGAAATGGCATCGTCAGCGACAACCACATCGATGCCGATCTTAGCCGCGAGCATGCGGTCAAGTCCATAGAGCAGGGCTCCACCGCCGGTCATGACAATACCGCGCTGGCTGATGTCAGCCATGAGCTCCGGGGGCGTGCGTTCAAGCACGGTGTGGACCGCTTCGAAAATCTGGCTGACCGGCTCTTCGAGCGCTTCAAGCATTTCGGTCGAGTTGATCGTGATCGTCGCCGGCATGCCGGTGATCAGGTTGCGGCCACGGACTTCCATGGTCAGCTCTTCTTCACGCGGATAGGCACAACCAATGTTGATCTTGAGTTCCTCGGCGGTGCGTTCGCCGATCAGGACGTTGTGCTTGCGGCGGACGTGCTTGACGATGGCCTCGTCAAACTTGTCACCGGCAACCTTGAGGGAGAAATCAACGACCGGCTGGGTCAGCGAGATGACCGCAATGTCGGTCGTGCCGCCGCCGATGTCGACGATCATGCTGCCACAGGCCTTGGTGATGTCGATGCCAGCCCCGATCGCCGCTGCAATCGGTTCACGGATCAGGTAGACATCCTTGGCACCGGCATGTTTGCAGGCATCTTCTACCGCTTTCTGCTCGACTGGCGTGATCACGCTCGGAACACAGACCACGATCGTCGGCTTGAAGTATTTGGCCCGGAGTCCTTTACAGACGCGGTTGATGAAGGCCTTGAGCATGACCTCTGTCACTTTGAAGTCTGAAATGACACCATCGCGCAAGGGGCGGATGGCATCGACAATGCCAGGGGTGCGGCCCAGCATCAGGCTGGCGCCTTCGCCGACGGCGAGGACCTTGCCGGTTTTGGAATTAATGGCGACGACTGACGGTTCACGCAGGACGACGCCTTTGCCTTTAACATAAACAAGCACTGAAGCAGTGCCAAGATCAATACCGATATCCATTCCAAAGTGCATCGTAGAATCTCCATTCTGAGATGAAAGGTTTGTTTGAGTCCTGTGCGCAACAATGATACAATAGAATCCATTCTTTATCAAATGATCCCTCCGGTTTTAACCGGTTTTTTCGCTTAATAGGTCACTTTTCGACAGAAAGGCGGATAATCTTGCTCAAGCTCTTCGCCGCATTGTTCATGTTGCTTGACCACATCGGATTTTACTACAGCGATGTCCTGCCTGGCACACTGGTCATGGTCCTGCGCCTCGTGGGCCGGCTGGCATTTCCCTTGTTTGCCTGGTCGGTGGCCCGTGGTTTTCAGCGGACGCATAGCCTGATGGTTTATTTTATCCGGATGGCTGCTTTTGCCCTGGTCGCACAAGGAATGATCCAGAGTGCCAACCAGTGGATTGGCCTGCATATGGAGTGGACCAATGTCCTGGTCACGTTCACACTGGCCATTGTCGCGCTGGCGGGATACCGGCTGGCCCGCGATTCCAGTCACGACCTGATCGCCAGCCTGCACCCTATTCCAGCCGCGCCCAATACGGTGCCGGTCCGGCCCATCCCGCCCCGTTTTGACCTCAAGATCAGTCCCGGCGGGATCACACTGGACGCCCGGACAGGCCTGGTCGTTGGCAGCATCGCTCTGCTGGCTGCTCTGCTGGCCGCAGAAGTACTGCACGCCGATTATGGTGCGTATGGCGTCCTGACGGTGGTCCTGCTGGATGCCGCTACCCACCGGATCGACGAGGCCCACTGGGAACAACGCATCTTCCAGTACCTGCTGCCGTTGAACATCCTGTTCCTTGTCATTCGCATGCTGACCGCCAGCGCACCTGTCTACTGGGCCATCATGCAGTTGGCCTCCCTCGCGGCTGTGCCCTTGATGATCGCTTTCCAGCGCGACCGGAAACCGCCCCGCTGGCTGAAGTATGCTTTCTACTTCTTCTATCCTCTGCACATCCTGGCCCTTTGTGCCCTGCGCATGGCCTTGCTGGGTCCTTTGACCTGAAAGAAACGCTTCTATTGCCAGCTCCTGCCTTTTTTAAGTGCAAAGTGCAGGAGATTTTGCTAAAATAGCCGGGAAATCTAAGCTTGAATGAGGGTATCGACATGGCATATTCCGTAGAAATCGACCGCAAGTGGCAGGAATACTGGGAACAATCCGGCCTGAACCATTTCAATCCCGAGCACCAGGACAAGAAACTCTACGTCCTGGAAATGTTCTCCTATCCTTCCGGCGCCAATCTCCATGTCGGTCACTGGTACAATTACGCACTCTCCGATTCCTGGGCCCGCATGAAAAAGATGCAGGGTTTTGAAGTCTTCCAGCCGATGGGATTTGACGCCTTCGGCCTGCCGGCAGAAAATTATGCCATCAAAACCGGCATCCACCCGCTGGACAGCACCCACAACAATATCCGGACGATGGAAAAGCAGCTGCGGGAAATGGGCGGCATGTTTGACTGGGACGCCGAACTGGCGACCTGCGAACCAGAATACTACCGCTGGAACCAGTGGCTGTTCCTCCAGCTCTACAAAAACGGCCTGGCCTACCGGAAAAACGCACCGGTCAACTGGTGCCCCAACTGCAACACCGTCCTGGCCAATGAACAGGTCGACGAAGGCGCCTGTGAGCGCTGCGGCACCGAAGTGACCCGCAAGAACCTGACCCAATGGTTTTTCCGCATCACGGCCTACGCCCAGGAACTGCTCGACTGCCTGCCGACCCTCGACTGGCCGGAAAAAACCAAGAAAATCCAGACCAACTGGATTGGCCGCTCCGAAGGCTCTGAACTGGTCTTTGGCGCCGAAACCAACGGCCAGCAGACGCTCGATCATGAAGGCAATCCAGTCAGCCTCAAGGTTTTCACCACCCGGGCCGATACCGTCATGGGCGTCACCTATGTCGTCGTCGCTCCGGAAAGTGAGCTGTGCCATGTCCTGACGACGGATGAACATCGCACAGCTGTTGAGGCCTACATAACTGAAACCCGCAAAGTGTCCGACATCGACCGCATGTCGACCGTGCGCGAGAAGACCGGGATCTTCACGGGCTCCTACGCCGTCCATCCCCTGTCCGGCGCCAAGGTCCCGATCTGGGCTGCCGACTACGTCATCGCCGGCTACGGCACGGGCGTCGTCATGGCCGTCCCTGGCCACGACGAACGCGACTATGAATTTGCCGAAAAGTTCAACCTGCCGATCCAGCGCGTCATCCAAAGCGCGGACGGCTCGCCGGACGAACTCCCCTTTTGCGACAAAGGCATCCTGGTCAACAGCGGCGAATTTGACGGTCTTGATTCGGCAGCCGCCATCCTGGCCATCGTCAATAAGCTCGAGCCATCCGGCCAGGGCAGCCTGAAGATCAACTATCGCCTGCGTGACTGGCTGGTCTCCCGCCAGCGTTACTGGGGCACCCCGATCCCGGTCATCCACTGCCCATCCTGCGGCGTCGTGCCGGTACCGGAGGACCAGTTGCCTGTCGAACTGCCCTATGATGTCGAATTCCGTCCCGACGGTGAATCGCCGCTGAAAAAGTGCCGCACTTTCATAGAGACCACCTGCCCGACCTGTGGCGGACCTGCCGAACGCGATCCGGACACCCTCGACACGTTTGTCTGCTCGTCCTGGTACCAGTTCCGCTATGTCGACAACAAAAATGACCGCGAACCGTTTGCCAAGGCCAAGGTCGACGCCATGTGCCCGGTCGACAAATACATCGGTGGCGCCGAGCACGCCGCCATGCATTTGCTCTATGCCCGCTTCATCACCAAGGCTCTGCGCGACATGGACTACCTCTCCTTTGACGAGCCCTTCCAGTCCCTGGTCCACCAGGGCACGATCCTCGGTGCCGACGGCCAGAAAATGTCCAAGTCCCGCGGCAATACTATTTCGCCGGATGATTACATCACCCGTCACGGTTCGGACGTTTTCCGCATGTACCTGGGCTTCGGCTTTGCCTACACCGATGGTGGTCCGTGGAATGACGACGGCGTCAAAGCGATCGTCAAATATGTCAGCCGGGTCGAGCGCCTGGTCGAGGAAGCCAAGGCCTGGCCTGCCCCAGCCGTTGCCGCCACACTCGACAATGATGGCAAGGACCTGCAGTACGCGCGCCACTACGCCATCAAAGCCGTGAGCACGGATGCCGAACGGTTCCAGTTCAATACCTCGATCTCGCGCATGATGGAGCTACTGAATGCCATTAACAAATACCAGGGACTCGCATCAGCCGATCTTGCCCTGCTGCGCTCGGTTACCGAAGATTTATTGCGCCTGATGGCGCCATTCGCGCCCCACTTCTGCGAAGAATCGTGGCACCAGCTCGGCTACACGAATTCGATTTTCCGCCACGGCTGGCCCGAGTTCGATCCCCAGGCGCTGATCCGCGATACGATCGAAATCGCTGTCCAGACCAATGGCGCGGTCAAATTCCGCCTTGATATCCCGACCGATGCTACAGCTGAGCAAGTTGAAACCATCGTCAAGGCTGATGACCGGACGAAAGCCCTGCTCGATGGCAAGCAGCTGGTAAAATTCATCTACGTCAAGGGACGCCTGGCCAATCTGGTCGTGCGCTGACCTCACCGGCTGCATGTTCTATTTGCTGCCGCTATTGCTGGCGATCCTTGCTGGGACACTCCGGTCCCTGAAGATCAATGCCCTGATGCTCTGGGAGCTGCGCGCTGTTTTCCTGCTGCCGCTGGCGTTGTTCACGTCCCTGCTGCCTTACTGGCTGGGCACCTACTGGCCCAGTCTGATCTGGACCGAGGACCGCCAGCTCCTGGTGGTCCTGCAGCTTCTGGCTCGCATCCTCTTTTTAGCCTTTGTCCTGATCAATCTGGTCCGGACCGCTCGCCATACCAACTGGACCGACCTCCGGCGCCATCTGCAGGTTGCCTATCTGCACGTGGTCCAGCGGTTCAGGGCCCAGCCGCACCGCATCCCGGCCGGTCTGTCGCGCCGGGGCAAGCAGATCCGGGACCTGTCACCACTGCGCCTGATTGGCCTGTGTCTGGCTGTACCGGGACTGGTCGGCCAGATGCTGGTCCTGGGGACGAATCAGGGCTACTGGCCGTTGCCGACCACCTATCTGGACCGGATCGAGGACCCCCTGCTGGCAGAAGGCATCCGGAACGGAGCCCTGCAGCTGGCCCGTCTCATCGATGAACAGACCCGCTGGGCTTCCCTGGGCCGGATCATTGCCTGGCCCGATTGGGCCGGCAGCCCTGTCACCCCATCTGCTTACGTCAGTCCGACCGACCTGCTCCTGGCCCTGGCCCTGTTCCTGGTCACCTTCAGCCTCTTCCCTGCCCGCAAGAAAAACCGCCACGCACGACCTGATTCAACCAAGAAATGAGGACATCGAAGTGATGCGTGAATCATTGTTCAGCCGGCCCGATGGCAAACGCCTGCGTGACATCGACCCCTTCATGCAGTTTTTCCCCTTCATCATGAAAAACCGCAACGAGTCCGCCATCTATTTCAAGCAGGAAATCGACATCACAACGGTCAAGGCATTCCTGCACGAGCGTAACCGGGCCGCAGTCGCCGTAGGCGGCAGTGGCATCAAGATGACCCTGTTCCATGTCATCCTGGCCGCCTTGGTCCGGATCATCGCCGAACGGCCGCAAATGAACCGATTCGTCATCGGCCGCCGCGTCTACCAGCGCAACGAGATCAAGCTCGCCTTTGTCATGAAGCGCGAGTTCAAGGATGATGCCAAGGAAGAAATTGTCGTCATGACCTTTGATCCGGAAGATACTCTGGACACGCTGTCGGACAAACTGCAAAAGGAAATCCACCGCATCCGCTCCGAGGCTAAAAAAGACGACGTCGCGCGCAGCGGCATCGTCAACTGGTTCAATGTCCTGATGCTCCTGCCCCGGTTTATCCTGCAGGGCTTTGTCTCCTTTGTCACCTGGCTCGATTACCACGGCTGGCTGCCCCGCTTCGTGATCGACCTGTCACCGATGCATACCAGTGTCTTCATCTCCAACCTCGGCAGCCTCGGAATCGACGCACCCTTCCACCACCTGTACGAATTCGGTACCACCCCCATCTTCCTGACCATCGGTGTCAGCCAGAAAGTGCCCAAGGTTCTTCCGGACGGCTCGATCGGTGTGCGCGAAGTCGTCAACCTGGCCGTCACCCTGGACGAACGGATCGGCGACGGATTCTATTACGCCCGCTCCCTGAAGCGCTTCCAGCAGATCCTGGAAAACCCGCACGATCTGGAAAAGCCCTGGTCACAGAAACGCGAAAACAATGGCGCCGAAGTCTTCTTTGCGACTTGACAGCCCGGCCTTGCTTCTTTAAACTATCCCTTGCGCAGGTCGAACCGCTGAATGCAAATCAGCAGTCTGGTGTTCGATTCGTACGGCGCAAGGCCAGACGCCTGTTTAGCTCAGTTGGTAGAGCAGCTGATTTGTAATCAGCAGGTCGGGGGTTCAAATCCGTCAACAGGCTCCACATAAGCACCCCAGTATTGATACAATACTGGGGTGCTTATATTTCAGCCTTGAGGCGTGTTCATGGAAACGCTGGACAACTATCTGCTCTGGTATAACAATAAACGAATTATAATGTCTCTTGGCGGCATGAGTCCCAATCAATATCGGTTGAGTATGAGGTTAGCACCATAAACTGTCCAAGAAAACGTCCGCACTCCCGAAGCGTATATGCAATATGGTATTCAATTGAATCCAGATTGCTGTCATTGAGCATAATAAGTAAACGATTAAGAAGAATGCCCATCTATTCCCCTCACTGAATATCATGAAATGAAAGTGAATAACAGAATTTCGTTTGATATATTATACTCTCTGATAACTTTGCTGTGTACTGTCTGAAAATATGGGCCTTGAAAATAAGGGTTTGGGTATATGAAAAAGCACAGCACGCTAGTGACAAGCAATATTCAATTCTCTGACTGGGGCAAGGCCGACCTATTATCGGCGCAAGCGAGAGGCGATCGACTTGCTGGGTATTATACTCTGGGGCTATATCCTACCTGAAATGAAGTCAGCGATTGATGAAATCACAATTGAACTTAACAACATACAATTCGACTTCAAGAACCTTAAAATGCCTCTTTGATATTACATTGAGACTTCTTTGAGACCTGATTGATACCTGTTTTGGACTGTATTGATACTTCATATCGGCTAGACTAATCTATGCTGCAATCATGTTGTTTGAGGCAGCTATTATTAGCAGTCTGCATCTTTTGTTTACCTTATATGCTAGGCGTCGCCAGCTAATAATCGTCGGAGGGACAATGGAATAAAGCACGGTGTAAATCGTGCAGATACATGAGAAAACGCTCCTTGCATCCAGGCAGAGGGCGTTTTTTTATGGACCAGGATCGAAAATAGTATGTAGAGTATGATATATTGATTTCTAGTTTATTTTTCGATTTGTTTCATCTGTATTGTCCGAACCCCCCCATTTTATAAATTTGATTGATCTTCATTTAGTTACCCCCTTAATAATACGCATGCAACGCGTATAATATTTATTGGAGGCAGCAGTTGAAGCGCAAGACTTAATCAGGTTGTTGATGAAAAATGGTTGGATATTCCTCATAGAAGGCGGCAATCGTACTATATTTGCTAAAGACGATCAAATTGAACAAGTTCCCAGGCATCAGGAAATCGACGAAAAATTAGCCAGATTTATTATCAAGAAGAGAAATTTGAAATGATTCATAACTATGAAACAGGAGACTAATATGAATCAAGTCTATCCCGTTATTTTGAGCATGGGAGAATCTTATATCATTGTTTATGTACCCGACTTTGATATCATGACTCAGGGCGTTGATCTTGCAGATGCGATTATGATGGCAAGAGATATCATTTGCTTGACTGCGGTGACTTTGGAAGATGCTGGTAAACCTATACCTAAGCCATCATCACCAGATTCAGTTCAGAATCCAGATGGAGGTTTCCTGACGCTGGTTGATGTTGATCCAGCTGCTTATCGCGCTATGTTGGATAATCGATCCGTACGCAAGAACTGCACATTACCCAGTTGGCTCAACGCCAAAGCAGAAAAAGCCAATATCAATTTTTCTCAAATCTTGCAAGAGGCATTGATCGAACGATTAGGATTGTCCGATAAAAAAGGTGCCTGAGATCCCTTAAGGCATTCTGGCTTTGACCAGAGCCACGAGTTCGTCAACCAGCTGGGGCACGGTTTTGGTTTCAACCCCTGCGATGACGATGTTGCATTTGTTCATCGGGACGAGGAGTTTTGGCGCCGGGCTGGTGGCAATCGCCTGGGCCATGGCTGGGGAGAGTTCACCCATCAGAGAATAGGCACTGATGATTCCGATCGGCCCGAGGATCAGGTCGACTTTGCTGCTGTTATAGACGATGGCACTTTCACCGGTAGCCCCTTCGGTTGCGCCGGCCTTGAGCATACTTGCTGTGGCCAGGGAATTGGTACCGAGGGCCAGGATGTGGGCGTGTGCACCCAGCGCCTGGCGCAATTTTTCTACAATCAACCGGCCGATCCCGCCACCTTGGCCATCAATGACTGCAATCCGCATCGTTCGTGTCCCCCTTTGTCCCCCTTGGTTTCATAACCTGTATCGATCATAGCAAAATGTCCCTCTTCTGTCATGAAAAAGCCTCATGGGCGTGCTGGTTGAACACGGGTGGAAAACATCTTATACTGGCCAAATGATGAATCTTCCAATCAATCGACTGAAAAACTGGCGCGGCCGCTGGTTTGGCCTCCTGGCCCTGGGGTGGCTGGGGGTGATGTTCGGGTTCTCCAGTCAGCCAGCCTCAGAGTCCTCGCTGCTGAGTGGCGGTGTTCTGCAATGGCTGGCCGACCAGTCTGATGGATTCATTCCCCGGACCGTCTTTCTCGCCCCTCTGGCCCAGACGATCATCCGCAAAACCGCGCATTTTGCCAATTATCTGATTCTGGGGATCCTGGTCACCCTGTCTGGTAGCAGGCGTGCTTCCCTGCGTCTGCTGCTCATGGGTTTGCTGGCCGCAGTTTTTGATGAAACCCATCAGGTTTTTGTCCCGGGACGGTCAGGTGAGCTGCGCGATGTCTTGATCGATCTGGCAGGATTTGCAGCCGGGATGGTCATAGTCCATGGATTGACAGTTACCAGGAAAGGCCCAACCGATTGACCACCATGGCAGTCATTCATTGCCCCGTTTTGTTACAATAAGGGTATAGCCTGCTCCTTCTATTTAAGGGGGTATCCAGATGCAAATCCTGCACGGGCGTTACAATTCAGCCAAGATCTTCTCGGACACGATTGAGGAAGAAGCCTTGAAACAGATCCGGCATCTGCTGGACCAGCCCTTTGTCACCGGCAGCCAGATCCGGATCATGCCGGATGCCCACGCCGGGGCAGGCTGCACGATCGGCACGACCATGACGATCACCGACAAAGTCGTGCCCAATCTGGTTGGCGTCGATATCGGCTGCGGCATGGAAACGAGTGTGCTGGGCCGCTGCCATCTGGACCTGCGGGAACTGGACACGTTCATCCACCTTAATATCCCCTGCGGCTTCGAGATCCGGCAACGGCCCCATGCACTAACACGCAAGATTGACCTGGACGATCTGCGCTGCAAAAAAACAGTCAACCTCAAGCGGGCGGAGCTGAGCATCGGCACGCTCGGTGGAGGCAATCATTTCATCGAAGTCGACCAAGACGATGAGGAGCAGCTCTACCTGGTCGTCCACAGCGGCAGCCGCAATCTGGGCAAACAGGTGGCTGAGCATTACCAGAATGAAGCAGCCCGACGCTTGCGAGGCAAGGTTGACCATGCATTGGCCTACTGCGAGGGCGAACTGCTCCAGGATTACCTGCATGACATGGCGCTGGTCCAGCACTATGCCGACCTCAACCGGAAGGCCATGATGCAGGACATGGTCCAGTGGTTTAGTCTGCCGGTGATCGACCACTGGACGACGGTGCACAATTACATCGATCTCGATTCAATGATCCTGCGCAAAGGCGCCATTTCAGCTCGAAAGGGCGAACGGGTCCTGATCCCTGTCAATATGCGTGATGGCAGCCTGGTCTGTACGGGCAAGGGCAATGCAGACTGGAATGATTCCGCGCCTCATGGGGCAGGACGCCTGATGAGCCGCCATGAGGCCCGGCGCAAGATCCGCCTGCAGGACTATGAGCAGGCCATGGCCGGGATCTATTCAACCACCATCGACCCGAGCACGATCGATGAGGCCCCTTTCGCCTACAAGCCGCTTGAGGAAATTGTCGCCAACATCCAGGACACCGTGACGATTGACCGCCGGATCCGCCCGATATACAATTTCAAGGCGGCGGAATGACTAGAAGGTTCGTCGGCATTATTCTTTCGCCGCACAGGTGAGTCAGGACAGGTCATATCATCATGCCCAATTTAGTCTCCTTTGCCATCATCTTACTGGTATCCACTTTCACCCCCGGCCCCAATAACATCTTTTCGATGACCAAGGCAGCCCAAGTCGGTTTTCGCAAAAGCTTTCGCGTCAACCTCGGCATGTACACAGGGTTTATCGTCATCATCAGCCTGGTGATGGCTTTCAATTTCTATCTGGCGCAGGCACTGCCTGCCATCAAACCGATCCTGCAGATCATCGGCACGGTCTACATCCTCGGGCTGGCGCTGTCCATCGTGTTCAGCCAGAAAAAAGGCCAAACCCGTTCAGAATCAGCGGCTGGCAATTTTCTGACCGGTTTTTTCATGCAGTTCGTCAATCCGAAACTCTACATTTTCAGCCTGACCATGATCTCAGCTTTCATCACGCCTTATTATTCCGATCCGGTGGTGCTCGCCGGATTTGTCCTGTTGCAATCCACCACCGGCTTCATTGCAACTTGCAGCTGGGGTTTGTTCGGCAGCCTGTTCAACCAACTGTTCGTCAAGCAGGCCCGTCTGATGAACATCATCCTGGCCGTTCTCCTGGCTGGCAGCGCCCTGTCGCTGTATCTTTAAACAGCATCTGTACGCTTAGCCTATCCGCCTGATTCTAAAACGCGCGCTCGTAGCCGCCCTGTCCGTCTGGAATCACCGGAGCCCAGGCCAGGACAAGTGCTTGGACCTGGATGTTCTGCTTGGTTGGCCTGACCAGCGTACGGGTGATTTCCAGCTGGTCCGGATCATAGCGCGCCGCGAGTTCGGCGACTTCTGATTCAACCGCTTGCTGCAGATCCGAAAGATCCTGGCGGTAGACTTCGACAGATTCCTTGGAGCGGGAAATATCGCCCTGTTCTTTCATTGCCCGGCTGGCCCCTCTGGCTGCCGTGGTCGCCCGGCCAAGTGAGGATGTGCTGACCTTCTTTTTGCCCATGAATGCGCTCAATAAAGTAGCGCCGATCGAAATCGCTGTCTGCATCTGCTGCTGGCGAGCCTGTTGCTGCTCGCGGTCTACAGCCTGATCTGCCTTGCGGATTTTTTCCTCGAGCGACGAGATCTTGACCGCGTATTTCTGGCGCAACTGGTCGATGGCCGCATCCCGGGCTTCGTGGGCCGCCAGAGTCAGGCGGATCCTGAAATCACGTTCCGACTCGCCGGGGTCGGCTTTCAGCTTCAAGGCTGGGCATTGCAGGATTTCAAGTTCGCTGGTCTGGTACAACCACTGCTTCAAATCGCGTGTCCAGGCTGTGAAGCTGGCCGGTTTTGCAGCCGCAGCTGGCAAAGGGGCAAAGGACAGTCCTGTCTCGGGGGTCTGGTCGAGATCTGACAAGGGCAGGTCGATGATTTCAGCCTGGTCCCAGTCGACCGGAACCAATGCATCGTGCACAGAGACCAGGGTGGTTACGTCGCTGGTCTGGACAGTGCCAGATTTGTCTGTCTTGTAAAGAACTTGGGCTTGACCCAGCAACATCGGCTGGTAGACGATGCTGGCCTGACTTCCAGGCCTCGTCCGCAGCGGGAAAAAGGCTTGCTGGATCCCCTGGGGCAGCAATGGGGGAGCAGCGGCAGCCGTAGTAGCCGCAGCGGCAGCCGTAGTAGCCGCAGCAGCAGCCGTAGTAGCCGCAGCGGCAGCCGTAGTAGCCGCAGCGGCAGCCGTGGTTGCCGGAGCCATCACAGGGGCTGAACTGGCAATAGCACCCGTGACGGCTGCTGTTTTTCCGGCAGCAATGTCTGATGGTAGTCCGGCTGTGGCAGAGGGCTGGGCCAGACGCTGCAGCTGCGGCCGGGTCAGCGGGCCACAGAGATAAGACATCGCCCAGCGCGTCTGGAACAGCTGGGGCTCGTCATCGTGGACATTGTGCAGCAGGAAAATCCGGTTGCCGAGACCAGAAAGAATCTGTTCCATCCGGGCCCGGTCAAAAGCCTGTCCTTGGGCAGCCGAGGCGCCTTCGAGACCCTCAAGCACCCGGAGTTTGTCACGCTCAGTCTGCAGCCGGCCGATGAACCAGGTTCCGGTATTGGAAAGCCCTTTGTAATCAAGGTCAACTGGATTCTGGGTCGTCAGGACGACACCGAGCCCGTATGCCCGGGCCTGCTTGAGCAAGGTCAGGAGCGGCGCCTTGGCCGGTGGATTGGCAACCGGCGGGAAATAGCCGTAGATCTCATCCATGTACAGGATCGCCCGCAGGCTGGAAGAACCCGACTGGCGGCGCATCCAGCTGATTGTCTGGTTCAGCAGCAACGTAACGAAAAACTGGCGTTCCGTTTCACTGAGATGGGCAATCGAAAAGATCGCCAATCTTGGCTTGCCTGTAGCCGAGTATAAAATACGGTCCAGATCGAGCGGTTCACCCTGGAGCCAGCTGGCAAAAGAGGGTGAAGCGAGCAAGTTGTTGAACTGGAGGGCCAGAGCCATGCGCTCCTGGGACGGATAGAAGGTATCAAGTGGCAAAATACCCATCTGGCTGAAGGGTGGCGTCTGGATCCGGGCAATCAAACCGGTCAGATCGAGGTCCTTGCCCTGTTGCCAGTCATGAAGGAGAATCGTGGTCAGCAGAATGTGGTCGCGGCTCTTGACTGGATCTGCGTCCAGTCCGAGAAGACCGAGCAGACTGGCTGCAGCACCGGCAGCTTGTTCGCGCAGCAGCTCATCATCGGCCAGAATCGCAGGCGATGGAGCGGCGAAGGATTTGAGGATCGAGACCGGCGTGGCTGCCGTACTGCCCGGGGTGTAAAGGGCAAATTCAGCCGCTTGCCGCAGCCGGCGGATCCGCTCGCCGTCCTGGCCCCAGTCCTGGAGGCCTTTGCGCCAGAGGCTGGCCTGGCCCTCAGCATAAGCCTCGACTGTCTGGCCTTTGCGCGTTGCATCGGCCTCCTGCACCCAGGGCAGGAAATCTTCTGCCGCCAGGTCCGGGAATGTCAGGAGCAAATTGGCCATGTCACCTTTGGGATCGATGATGATCGCCGGTACCTGGTCGAGGGCGGCTTCTTCCAGAAGACCGATGCACAAGCCGGTCTTGCCGCTGCCGGTCATGCCGACACAGACCGCATGGGTGGTCAAATCCTTGGCATCATAGAGCAGATAGCCCTCCTGGGGTGATAGTGTCTCAGGATCACAGGGTCTGCCCAGGTAAAATGCACCCAGTTTCTCAAAAGAATCCATTCGCAGCCTCCCACCATAACAAAAATTTCCGGCATACAGTCTCATGGATCAGGTGCCTGGAAATTTGGCGGTCGCGGCTAAATTCCTGATCCAGTCTTTTATTGATTTTAACATAAAGCACACCCTCGATTGATGGGATACTTGAAGTGGTTTTTCCCGCTGCAAACAGGAAAGGTTGCTGTGCTATAATCGAGTCACTGTTGTGCCCAACCGGAGGTCATGTACAAAAATGAAAATTGTCAACTATGAAGCCCATGCCGAATACCAGCGTCTGTCAGACCAGGAGAAGGATCTCGTTTTTACATCCTTTTCCCGCGCCGATGCCCTGGCCCTGGGACTTCTCATGCTCGAGCACGCCAAAGCCTACCCGGATCCTGTCGCCGTTGAAATCACGATCAATGGCCTGGTGGTTTTCCGCCATTTTCTGGATGGCGCCCTTGCAGACAGCGAGCTCTGGCTCGAGCGCAAGCGCAATTCGGTCGATCTGATGGCCATGTCATCCCTGCGCTTCATGAATTGGTTGGAGATGTCTGGCAAGGAACTTTCTGATCGCAAGCTCGATCCAGCTGACTATGCAGCGGGTGGCGGCGGCTTTCCGATCGTGCTCGCAGGCACCGGCATGATCGGTTCGGTTTGCATTTCCGGTCTGCCCAACCACTACGACGATCACCAGATCGTGGTGGATGCCCTGTCTACCTTGAAAGCGAGAAAGGCAGGAATCTGACGACATGACCTTGCTGGAACTTTTCCTGATCGCAGTCGGTTTGTCCATGGATGCCTTTGCCGTTGCCCTGTGCAAAGGCCTGTGCATGAAACGGCTGGACTATCGCCAGGGACTGACCATTGCGGCCTTTTTCGGCTTTTTCCAGGGTGGCATGCCTCTTTTGGGCTGGCTCCTCGGCCGCCAGTTTTCCGTTTACATCACCAGCGTCGACCATTGGCTGGCCTTCATCCTGCTCTCCCTGATCGGAACCAAGATGATCCATGAGGCCTTTAAGAAAGACGCCGACGACCCGCATTGCGAGATCAAGCTGGACCTTAGGGAATTGACGGTCCTAGCCATCGCGACCAGCATCGATGCCCTGGCCGTCGGCATCACCTTTGCATTCCTGGCCGTCGACATCCTGCCGGCAGTCAATTTCATCGGCATGACCACGCTGATCCTCTCGTTCTTTGGTGTTGTGATCGGCAACCGCTTCGGCCTGGCGCTGAAAAACAAGGCCGAAATTGCCGGTGGCAGCGTCCTGATCCTGATCGGCCTGAAAATTCTATTTGAGCATCTGGGGATCCTGGTTTTCTAAGCACCCAGCGGCCCTGCAGCTTTGAGCACGTGGGGATTCTGGTGCTCTGAGCGATCAGACAGCCATTCCCCGACCTTAAGTGCCGTGTGTTCCCTCGGGGACAGCGGCGTTTTTTTGTGTTGCTTTTCGGGCCGTTTCCCGGACCATCACCCATTGCCGGAGCAGGTTATAGGCTACAGATGTTAGTGGGATGAACAGGATCATGCCCATGACACCAAACAGGCCGCCGCCGATCACGACCGCAGCCAGGACCCACAGGGCGGGCAGGCCGATCGAGCTGCCGACCACACGCGGATAGATCAAGTTATTTTCCAATTGCTGTATGACAAGGAACAGGATAATAAAGGCCAGGGCCTGCCAGGGGTTGATCAAAAGGATCAGGAACGCACCGACCACAAGCGCAATGTAGGCACCGACCATCGGGATCAGGGCCGTGACAGCGATCAAGACAGCGATTAAAAGCGCATAAGGGAACTGGAATACGGCCAGGATCACCAGGAAAATGGCACCCAGAATGATGGCTTCCAGGAACTGGCCAGCAAAAAAGGCGCCAAAGGTCTGGTGAGCCAGTGCAAACACGTCGCGGATCCGGCCGCTGGTCTTTCCGCTCACAAAGGCATCAAGCAGCCTCAGGCTCTGGCGCTGTAATTTTTCCTTGGCCAGCAGCAGGTAGATGGCAAAAATCAGGCTCAGGATGAGTGATACGACCCAGCCAAAAGCCGAAGCCAGCCAGTTGACCGTCGAGTTGAGCCAGCCGCTCCCCTGCCCTTGCAGCAAAGCCAAAAACCAGGTCAACAGGTCAGCTGAACTGAGTTTAAGGGTGCTGGCCAAGTCATTAAGCCAGGGATTGTCGGCCGTGGTCTGGTTGATCCAGGCCTGGGTCTGGGCCAGAAGGCCGGGCAAGCGACTGCTTAAATCCGAAACGCTTGCAATGACCTGTGGTACAACCAGCGCCATGACTGCTGCCAGAATCAACAGGGACAGGAGCAGGGTCAGGGCCAGGCTGAGCGGACGCAACCATCGGCCCGGCCGGCGCCTGCCGATCAAGCGCTCAATGGCCCGCATTGGCAGGTTCAATAAATACGCAATGGCCATGCCCAATATCAAGGGCATGGCCACAGCGAGAAGATTTCCCAGATAGGACAGGACGTCAACTGCGTGATCGAGCAGGAAATACACCATCACGACAGCAATCAGGGACAGGGCCAAGGTGCGAGGTGTGAAGCGGATGGTGTCAGGTTTTTCCATGATTCCCCCGTAAAGGGCGCGGCTGATTTGCTTTTTCAAGCTGACCGCGCCCTGTGCGGAATCATTATACCTGATGGACGATGGTTTTTTCTTTCTTCAGCATTTTAAGTTCATGCAGCAGCTTGGCATCATCGACCGTCAGGCCATCGAGGGTCATGTAGATGCCCTCGGTCGGGTGGTTGCCTTTGAGCCGGATCGCTTTGATCTCGACGAAGGCGTCCATCTTGTTCTTGTTGACCAGGGCCAAAAGTTCGTTGTACTTGTCACGGGAGCCTTTGCCAGCGCAGGTGTCGCAGAAGCAGACGGTCAGCTCATGAGTCATGAAGGCCGAGTTGCCTTTGTTCCGGACCATGCTGGTGACACCGTCACCGAGGCGGGTATGGTAATGGGTGTGCAGCAGTTCATGGGCCAGCTCGGAATTGGGTTCACCGTAGAACTCATCGTATAGGCGCAGGATGTCGGGATTTTCCTGGGACTTTCTGTAGGTCGAAGTCTTGTCGATGTTGACCAGAACAGCCTGGCGGTTGTCGAGGGCGTCGATCTTTTCCGGGACGGGATGGCCGGCGCCACAAATGCAACCACCTGGGCAGGCCATGACTTCGATCAGGTCATAACCGACGTCTACTCCCTGGATGATTTTGTGGACGATCGGTTCTGCATTGTGCAAGCCAGAGATGACCGCGACGCGGACATTCGTACCATCGGCATCGATGGTGGCTTCCTTGACCCCTTCGAAACCGCGGATGGTCTCGAATTCGAGGTGTTCGGTCAGCGGCTTGTTGGTCAACTTCTCGACCGCCATGCGCAGGGCCGCTTCGGCCACGCCGCCGGAAGCGCCGAACAGGATGCCAGCGCCAGTGACTTGCTTGTAGGGTTCGTCGAATTCGCAAGGCACGATTTCAGAAGCTTCAATGCGGGCCTGGTGCTTCATTTCGAGCAGTTCGGTGGTGGTCAGGACGGCGTCGACATCACGGTTCTTGCCAACGGCAAATTCCGGCCGGGCCGCCTCGTACTTCTTGGCCAGGCAAGGGACGACGGAAACCACGAAGAGATCTTTGCGGTCGATGCCGGCCATCTTGCCAAAGTGGTTCTTGACCGTGGCGCCCATCATCTGCTGCGGGCTCTTGGCTGTCGACAGATGCGGGATGAGCTCGGGATAGCGGCGCTCGACGAGGTTGACCCAGCCAGGGCAGCAGGAAGTGAACTGGGGCATGACACCACCACTGTTGACGCGATTGAGGAACTCGGTCGTTTCCTCAACGATCGTCAGGTCCGCCGCGAAGGTAAAGTCGAAGACCTTGTCAAAACCGAGGCACTTGAGCATGCCAGCCGTGAAGGGAGCTGCCTCACCGAAGGGCTTGCCATAGTGCTGAGAAATAACACTGCGGACAGCCGGCGCGACGAAGGCGACGACGGTCTTCTTCGGGTTGTGGATGGCACGGAAGACGCGGTCGCGTTCGCGCTTGTAGTCGAGGGCACCGCAGGGGCAGGCATTGACGCACTGGCCGCAGCTGACGCAGTCGGTCTGGTCCAGTGGCAGGCCACTCTTGGTACCGACCAGCTGGCGGCCCTGCTTGATGTAGAAGGTCAGAATGTCCGGGCCTTCGATTTCGGCGCAGGCTGCGATACAGCGGCCACAGGAAATGCACTTGTTATGGTCGCGGATGATGAACGGATGGTCCTCGACAATCGGGATGTAGGGACGGTCATGGACGGGGGCCCGGAAATCAATGCCGTGGCTGGTCGCCTCATTGCGCAGGTTGCAGTCATAGCGCTCGGCGCAGCCGCACTTGAGGCAGCGGCGGGCTTCGGTGACGGCATCCTCCTCTGAGAGGCCGAGCTCAACTTCATTAAAATTGTCCTTGCGTGCTTCGATGGCGATCGCTGGCATTTGGGCGCGGTGGAATTTCGGCCGTTCTTCGAATTCCCAGCGCGGCAGGTCTTCCATCGAGCCGCGGCTGCAGCTGTAGTCAACATTGGACTCGCGGACATAGCCGATGTTGAGGTAGCTGTGCATGGCATCTGCGGCACGACGACCGGCAGCGACTGCCTGGATGACGGTGGCCGGACCGGTGACGCAGTCACCACCGGCGAAGATGTTGTCTTCCGAGGTCTGGGAAGTCTTACCGTTGATCTCGATGTCGCCCCATTTGTTGAGCTTGACCGGCAAGTCGTTGTAGAGGAACTGGGTATTGGTGCTCTGGCCGATGGCACCAATGATCGTGTCGGCTTCGATGAAAGTATCGCTGCCTTCGATCGGCACCGGACGGCGGCGTCCGGAACGGTCCGGTTCACCGAGCTGCATGCGGATGCATTCCAGGCGTTTTTTGCCGTTATCACCCATGGAGATTTTCGTCGGGGCCATCAGGAAGATCATTTCGACGCCTTCATGCAGGGCTTCTTCGACTTCGTACGATTCAGCCGGCATTTCTTCCTGGGTGCGGCGATAGACGAGCTTGACAGACGTGGCGCCTTTCCTGAGTGCGGTGCGGGCGCAGTCGATGGCGGTGTTGCCACCGCCGACGATCACGGTGTCGCCGAGGTTGATTTCGCGGCCGCGGGTGACCTGCTCGAGGTAATTGATGCCGAGCATGACACCGGCGAGGTTTTCACCTTCGATCGACATCGGGGTGGCGCGCCAGGAACCGATCGCCAGATAGACCGCATCAAAGTCATGGTGCAAATCTTCGAGGCTGATATGCGTGCCGAGGGCTTTGCCGGTCATGATCTTGACCCCGAGCGAGCGCATGATGTCGATTTCCTTGTCGAGGGTAGCCTTGGGCAGGCGATATTCCGGGATGCCGTAGCGCATCATGCCGCCGGCAAACTGCTGGCGTTCAAAAACGGTGACTTCATGGCCATTGATCGCACTGTAATAGGCAGCTGCGAGGCCGGAAGGACCGCCACCGACGACAGCAATCTTCTTGCCTGTGGGCTCTGCTTTGGTGGGAAGCCAGGCTTGTTCACGGGCCATATCCCAGTCTGCAGCGAAGCGCTTGACATGGTTGATGGCGACAGGTGCATCGACCAGGCTGCGGCGGCACTGGGCTTCGCAAGGGTGCGGGCAGACGCGGCCGCAAACAATCGGGAAGGGGTTTTTGTCCTTGATGATGCGGACTGCGGCTTCGTAATTGCCATTGCTGACCTGGGCCAGATAGCCCTGGATGTCGATATTGGCCGGGCAGGTCTGGACACAAGGGGCGACGCAGTCAGCGTTGTGGTCGCTCAGCAACTGCTCCAGGCGGATCCGGCGGTAGCCTTCCAGCTTGGGGCTGTTGGTGGTGATCACCATGCCTTCTTTGATCGGGGTCTGGCAAGCCTTGACATCGCGCTCCTTGCCTTTTTCGCCGAGTTCGACGACACAGAGGCCGCAGTTGCCATTGGCCCGGTCCAGCCGGATGTCATAACACAAATGCGGAATGTTGACATCCTCCTGCAGCAGGGACTGCAGGATGGTCAGATTGTCATAGACCTCCATCTCACGGCCGTTGACCGTAACCTTGATGCGTTTCTGGTTGGATATAGATTTCATGCTCTCCCTCACCTTGCGATGTGCAAACAGCTGGCTGACTTGCGAACAGACCGGTATTTGTCACGTATGTTACCAACACATCTATTATAGCGAAAAGGACATTGTATGCAATCCGAATTCGCCCATTTAAGCAATTTTTTTGAGTATTTACTGCCCGTTTTCCGGGACTTTTCAGTTGCCGTCTGACCATTATGACCAAAAGACACCATAAACCTATCCAAGATAAGCCATGTTTTGTTGCAAAGTTGGAAACGTTTTCGAGAATGATTCCCAACATGCGTAACCTCGCTCCGCACGGCATCACAGCACCATGGCGGGGTGCTTGCCGAAGTCTGGGGGGGGGATTGGTCGCGCGAGGGGCGAGGGGTCGCACGAGGGGTGGCCCCGAAATCGGCAATTGCCGCCGGCGATACCGGGGGTCACCAATCGTGCCCTGCGCGCCACCCCTACACGCAACCCTCGTACGCCACCCCTGCGCGCCGACCACTCCCCTGCTCTTTCCGTTGACAGGACTTCACAGCTAAATCAGAATGAACAGGTACACTAGATCCACCTGTGAGGTTCTTTCAACGTGATGATGCTACGCCTGGCCACCACCGGCTTTACACCTTTGCCCCAGACAGTGCTTTTCCTGATTTTTACCGCCTTGATATCGGTTTTTTCGGCCCAATGGGTCGCAACGGGTACCCTGAAGGGTGCTTTGCGCTGGGTGCGGAACCAGTTTCCTGCTTTCCTGCTCTCCATCCCAGCTGCAGCGGCCATTCCTCTCATGATCACAGCCCTGACCAATCTCACTTGGCCCGGTTTCACCCTGGGCTATTTCCTCGTCTATGTCGTAGCCAAAGCTGACCAGGTCAAGTATGAGACAGCCCTGACGCATTTCCTCTGGTCTGACTTGTTCAAGACCAGTGACCCGGGCAAGTTCCGCGAGCTGATTGGTCATTACATCCGGCCCGCGTTTTTCCTGCCGATGTTGATGGGTCAGATGCTGGGCAACGGCCTGATCTATTTTGCAACCGGCGGCGTTTTCCTGTCCGGACCGGGTGCTGGCAGCGGTCGGATCGTGGCCGCATTGGCCAGTGCCAGTCTCCTGGTTTTATTCTGGCGCTATGGCCACTGGGTCCAGAATCCGAGGGTCCGCCAATGGCTGCATCTGCCGGTTTTGTCGAGCCAGTCTTATGATCAGAATGTCCGCCTGCATGGCACCTGGCTGGCTTTTTTTGCACATATCCACCTAGTCGCGATCGACCAGGATGAGCCTGAGGCGTACACGCCGGAAAAGGCAAAACAAATCCAAAGCCAACTGCAATCCTACGCCGGAAAGACAGCACAGGCACCTGCCGGAGTCAAGCCAACCATCATCGTCCTGGCGGTCGAAGCGCTGTGGGACATTACCCGGATCGAGGGCCTGGAATTTGCTTCCGATCCCTTGCAGGCTTTCCGGGCTGATTATGCCGGCGATGTCACGGCCAGCTGTTTCGCCGGACTGACTGCCAATTCGGAATTTGAATTTTTGACCGGACTTTCCACATCGCTGCTCCATGACTCAGCCTGCCCCTTCATCAAGATCACACGCCCCCTGCCCGCCCTGCCCTCACACCTGAGACAGCTGGGTTACCAGACAACAGCTATTCATAGCTACACCCGCACCTTTTACGATCGCGACAAAGTCTATCCCCTGCTTGGCTTCGGGCACTTCAACGGGCTCGAAGAATTGACAACCGCGGGATTTGCGCAGCAAAAAGGTTGGTATATGGCTGATGAAGCGCTGCTCGAGCCGATCCTGGGGCAGTTGCGCCAAAAAGGGGATCCCCAACTGATCTACACCCTGACCATGCAAAACCATGGCCCCTATGCGCCAGACCGTTACGTAGACGGAGAAATCGATCCCGAAGCCAGACCTCAGTTCCCTGAAAATCTCAACCTGTCTCCTGGCGACCGCAAAGCTGTTATCAACTATACCCAGGGGGTCCGCGACGCCGGTCGCCTGTACGCAAATCTTTGCCAGCACCTTGAGCAGCTGGACCGCCCCGTACTGCTTCTGGCATTTGGCGACCATCTGCCCGGGATCGGCGAGCATTCCGGTTACCGCATGATGGTGGATGCAGGGATGGCAGCCACACCACAGGATCCATCCCTATATCAGGTACCGGTTTTCTATCACGCCAACCAGGCTGCCAAAAATGCAGGATTGTCAGAAAAACTCACTCTGGGATGCACCCGCCAGGGACAGTGGCCAGGATTCAATGTCCTCGGGGCCAGGCTCCTCGAGTCAGCTGGTCTTCCGCTGCCGCCGTTGCAGCAACTGGTTCTGGATCTTGACCAGATGGATCCAGCCACAGGAAAAAACACCCCAGGCCAGTCCCGCAAGGACCTGCTCGAGGTGTATGAATGGATCCAGTATGACTGGCTCTGGGGGCAAGGCTACACCCTGCCGCAATAACGGTCAGAGGTGGAGCCGGATCCCTTCGTCTTTGGTCAGTGTTTTCAGTTTGTCGACATTTTCCGGATTACCCAGGACGATCAGGGAATCGCCTGCCGCGAGAATCTCGCTGGCCTGGGGATTGAAAACCATGGTCCGGCTGCCGGATTTCTTGATTGCCATGACGATCAGCCCTGTACGCTCCGGGATCCTGGCATCGCGCAACGTCTTGCCATTTAGATCAGACGTTTCACCGAGGAGGACCTCCTCCAGATTGAAAACCTCGTCCCCCGCATAGGTAACCACATCGAGGAAAGAAAATATGGATGGCCGCAGGACCATGGCCGCCATGCGTCTCCCGCCGATCTCGTTAGGAGAAATTGTCCGGTCTGCCCCGGCCATGCGCAATTTCTCGTGAGCATGGGGCTCGATGGCGCGGGAAATGATGTAGAGTTTGGGATTGAGATAGCGCGCGGTCAGGATGGTGAAGACATTTTCCGTATCCGAGGACAGCGCACAGATCAGACCTTCGGCCTGATGGATGTTGGCTTGCTCGAGCGCGGATTCATGGGTCGGGTCACCGTGGATGGCCAGAATTCCGCGGTTGTGGAATTCATGGATTTTTTCTTCGCGCAAATCGACGACCACAAATGGTACTTTGCCGGCAGAAAGCTGGGCCATGACATTCTGGGCCGTCTCACCGGCGCCGCAGACGATGTAGTGTTTGTGCAAGGCTCTGATCCGGTTATCCATGCGACGCCTCCGCCAGACTGTCTGGAGCTGGCCCTCCGTCAGGAATGCCACCAGGCTGGTCAGGGCATAACCGACAAAACCAAGCCCGGCAAAAATGATGAATATGGTAAAAATCTTGGCCGCCTCGGAAAGCTCGGCAACCTCGCGGAACCCAACGGTGGCAATCGTGATCACCGTCATGTAGAAAGCGTCCAGGATGCTGACCTCGAGAAGCGCAACATAGCCTGCCGTGCCAACAACCAGCAGAGCCAGGAAAAAGATCAGGACCAGGATCAAGCTTCTGTGTTCTCGCACCATTAGCACGCTCCATGGTTGTTTTTCAAGGAAAAATCCCTCCGGCCCTGGGGACGGAGGGACTCGTCTAAACCATTACAGTCGTGAACGTCTGCAATCCATGCGAACAATCAGACTGAAGCTTCCGGTAGATCCCTGACTTCAAAAAAGCTGTTCAGCTCAAAGAGCAGCTTATCTACGTCCAGGCCGTGGACCATACAGGCTTCTTCAATCGTTTCACCCGAAGCCATGGCACAACCGAGGCAATGCAGGCCATTTTTGAAGAAAATCGGCACCGTGCCCCGGTCAAGGTTCAGCACATCCGAAATGATCATATCTTTGTTAATTTCCATGGGTAATCCTCCTGTGCTTCATGCACGCCGTCATTTTACACCAGCAATGGGCTCACTGGCAACCGGCTGGGCCCAGGCTGCTGGACCGCTTTCATAGAGATTGTTGCCCTGGGTATCGATCAGGACGACGACCGGAAAATCTTCAACCTCGAGCCGGCGGATGGCTTCGGCCCCGAGATCGTCATAGGCGATGACCTCGGCTTTTTTAATCCGCTGGGCCAGAAGGGCTCCTGCCCCACCTGTGGCTCCCAGGTAAATTGCACCGAATTGTTTCATCGCTGCAATCACAGCCGGCGAACGGGCACCTTTACCGATCATGCCGACAAGGCCCTGCTCGATCAGGCGCGGCGCGTAGGCGTCCATGCGGCCACTGGTTGTCGGGCCAGCCGAACCCACTGGCAGGCCGGGCCGGCCCGGGCAGGGACCGGCATAATAGATCGTCTGGCCGGACAGCTCCAGCGGCAAGGGTTCGTTCTGGTCGAGAGCTGCTGCCAGCCTTTTATGAGCCGCATCCCGGGCTGTATACAAGACACCCGACAAAGAAAGCAAATCCCCGGCTTTGAGGGACAAGACCGCTTCCCGGTCGAGGGGTAATTGGAGGTGGATCCGTTCCATGTGTGATGCTCCGTTTCCTTGACAGTATCCGTGAGAAATCATGTTATAGATTCAGTGTGGCGTGTCGGGTGGCATGGCAGCTCATGTTGACTGCCACTGGCAGGCCTGCAATGTGGGTCGGATAGGCTTCGACATGGATGGCCAGTGCTGTCGTCCGGCCACCGAGGCCGCCCGGTCCTATCCCGGTGGCATTGACAGCCGCCAGCAGTTCCTGTTCCAGCTGGTGAAGATGAGGTTTGGGATTGGCACTGCCGACCGGGCGAAGCAAGGCTTCCTTGGCTAGTTCAGTCACTTTCTCCAGGGTGCCGCCGAGGCCGACACCGACAATAATCGGCGGACATGGATTGGGTCCGGCGGCGCGGATCGTGTCGATCACAAACTGGCGCACGCCTTCGATGCCCGCTGAAGGGCTGAACATCTTGACCGCGGACATGTTCTCGCTGCCAAATCCCTTGGGAGCAACGGTAATCTCCAGCTCATCGCCGGGCACGATATCATAATGGATCACGGCCGGTGTATTGTCACCGGTGTTGACCCGCAGGATCGGATCTGAAACAACCGAGGCCCGCAGATAGCCGTCGCGATATCCCTTGGCCACTCCAGCATGGATGGAGTCCGTCAACGAGCCGCAAACGATCTGAACGTCCTGGCCGATCCGGACAAAGACAACCGCCATACCGGTGTCCTGGCAGATCGCCAGTTGCTGCTGCCGGGCCAGGGCAGCATTCTCGATCAATTCCTCAAGGATGGCCTGGCCAGCCGGTGAGGGCTCCGACCTCCGGGCTGCTTCGAGCGCTTGCTGGATATCCGGGCTCAGTTCAATGTTGGCTCGCTGGCACAAAGAAGCGACCGCTTCGGTGACCTTCTGGCATTCTATCTGTCTGGACATGTTTCTCTTCTTCCTTGCAATGGATGGATGGTGCAAGAAAGTATTATAGCGGACAAGCCAAATTTTGTCAGTCCTGAACAAGAACGACGATTTTTTTCCATTACTTCCTGTAAATAGTGTTCATTTGGCCGGGAAAAAGGCTTGGCCATGGCTTGACACTTGAATTCATTGCGTACGATAATATCAGGAGTAAAAACTGCCTGAAGGAGGCTCCAAATGAACAAGACTGACCTGATCGATGCCGTCGCTAAATCAACTAAGCTGAGCAAAAAGGACAGCGAAACTGCCATCACTGCCGTCCTTGATTCCATTTCGGACGCTTTGTCCAAGGATGACAAAGTCGTGCTCGTTGGTTTCGGAACCTTTGAAGTGAGAAAGCGCGCTGCCCGCAAAGGACGCAATCCCAGCACCAAGCAAGAGATCAAGATCCCCGAGTCCAAAGCCCCCGTTTTCAAGGCTGGCAAAGGCCTCAAGGATAAAGTCAACGGCTGATTGGCCGGATTCACCCTTTTTTAACCAGACTCATATCCGGAGTTCATTCTCCAGGCACACGATAGCTGTCCATGGTTGTTTCGGCGACCATGGGCGGTTTTATTTGTCGAGTCCACTGGATCACCAGATCGGTCACCTCATCACACATCATGCTGATGGCTGCTGTATTGGAAACAGACGGACCTGGGCTGTTCTTGGTCTTGAGGCAGTAGCGGATGTCTCGTTCAATCTGGCTGAACGGAACCTTGAATTCCTCGGCCACAAGCGGATAGAGCATTTTGCTCACCGGACGCAGCATGCGGTCATTGCCAGCTGCCACAACCAGCATGTAGCGCAGGTAGCGGTAGCCTTTGAGACGCGGCATCAGCTGCCAGCGCCTCATCACCTCATCGACGGCCAGAACTCGCAAGGGTTTGAGCTCGTCCGGGTCCATCATCATATCTCGGACCAGTTTCTGCGTCGTATCCATGATGCGCCGGGCAGCCAGCGGTGTGCCCTTGCGTCCGTCCACAAGATACTGCATCCGGCCAGCCGTATCCATCATACCGACCATGCCCTGCCGTTTGATCATCCGCGACACATGATTGAGCAAATCAAAATCCGATGCTGCGATAAAAAAACCGGTCTGGTCAGCCGGTGCGACTCTGGAAATTTTCCGCTGGATCGATTCCTCTCGTCCCATACGAATATGACCTCCTTGACACAAGTCTTTGTTTCCAACGAGCTGATAGCTGAGCGTAGAAACGAGTGTTTGATCATTGTGCCAGCAGGGTTATGCCTTTGTGAATCAACTGGGCCAGAAATTTTTGTCGAGCAGGCAGCACCGGCCGGAGCCTTGTCGCCTATTCAGTGAGGCTGGCCAAAAAAGCCTCCAGATCATCTAGAGCCAAGGCCTCATCTTCACCATCGCAATGGATCGTGATGCACTGGCCCTGGCGAATGTTGGCGGCCATCATGTCCAGGATGTTGCCGGCTGGAATGTACTGGCGCCCGGCCCGGACGACAATCCGGCTGCGGTACTGCTTGGCTTTGGCACAAAAAAGGCTCGCCAGGCGAGCATGCAAACCCGAAGGGTTCCCAATGCAGACTGTACGGACAATCATGGCAAATCCTCGCCGGTATCTTCCCTGATGGCCAGGCCCCTCGAATTGACAACGGTGGTTTCGATCAAGGTAGCCCGGACGAGATAGCCACTTCTGGGCGTGTATTCGATCCGGTAATGGCTGCCGGGCTCAAGAACGATCTGCCACTGGTTGTAAAAATAGCGCCGTCCACTGGTCGTCAGGCTGTTCCAGCCCAGATTCTGCCGCCCGACATGCACCTCATCGATGGCATAGGTTTCGGTCAGCAAATTCACCGTGTCAAGCAGGCGGGGTACGGTGAGGGAGAGCATCAGAGACAGAAAAAGTGCGGTCAGCGCGACCGGCGCCAGATAGCCCAAGGCAAACCGGTTGCGCCGTTCCTGGTTGACCCTCAGGGCTTTGAACAGCAAGACCAGGACAACCAGGCTCATAATGGTGGATAAGAACAAGCTCCAGAAAAAGAAGATCAAATCCAGGCCCTCACTTTTTTGCCTGCTCAAGATGACAGGCTTGTGATCGGCCCTATTATAGCATGATGTTAATTTCTGGTGAATGTGCTCGACCAGGCAACCATATGGGTGTACAATGAGCTCGCCAGAAGCAAATGGCAATAAACTATAATTCCGCCTTCGGGCTTTTCATAGATGATGAGGTATCTATAAGCATGAACAACTTTGAAACTGTCAAAGAATTTACAGATATCCTGGCAAACTGCCAGGGAAAAGTCACTTTTATTACAGCCCAGGGCGACCGTCTAGTCACAGACAGCATGCTCTCTGCCTTGGTTGGTTTTGCTTCGCTGATTTCTGTCGCCGGATCGATGGATGTCCGTTTCGAGTGTGAACACCCAGACGATTGTAAAAAATTGCACCTTTTCATGCGCAAATACAAACTGAGTATCTATCGCAATCCATGATATCCGGTCCCCGGACGAGCAGATAACAGCCACATCTGGCACCAAAAAGCCGGCTTGACTATCCCTGTCATTGCGCTAAAATGTTAACCGAAGTTAACATCAGGCCAGTGTCCTGGCTGGGCAGCGTTCCTTGAACTTGTCCGCTTCAGGATCGGCACTGGCGAAAGGATCCAGCCATGCCTGTGCCGCTTTCAGAGTTCAAACCCGGCGAGAGCGGGACCATCATCTCCATCCAGGGCACCGGTGCTTTGCGCCAGCGCCTGATTGCGATGGGGGTTACACCAGGCACGTGGCTGATCGTCAGAAAATTCGCCCCTTTGGGCGATCCGATGGAAATCCGCCTGCGCAATTACAACCTGTCCATCCGCAAGCGCGACGCTGCCATGATTGAAATGGTCCGGGAGGATCGCCTGTGAACATTCATCTGGCGCTGGCCGGCAACCCCAACTGCGGTAAAACAACCCTGTTCAACCGCCTGACAGGCACGCGCCAGACGACGGGCAATTGGCCCGGTGTGACGGTCGAGAAAAAAGTCGGTGTGATCCGGCGCGGACCCAATCTGTTCACGCTGGTCGATTTGCCTGGGATCTATTCCCTCTCCCCCTATTCGATCGAGGAAATCGTCACCCGCAACTACATTCTCGAAGACCAGCCTGATGTGATCGTCAACATCGTCGATGCCAGCAACCTCGAGCGCAACCTGTACCTGACCTTGCAGCTGAAAAAGCTCGGCCGGCCGATGATTGTGGCCTTGAACATGATGGATGAAATCGAGCAGAGGGGCGACGTTTTGCACCTGGAACGCCTCGAATCCCTGCTCGGCATGCCAGTCGTGCCCATTTCAGCCAAACTGAACCAGGGCATCCTCGAGCTGATCGATGCAGTCAGGACCCTGGCCATTTCGCTCGGACACCGGGACGGCGACCACCACCACATCCTGTCGGAACGGCCCTTTGGTAACGAAACGGGCCCGCTTGACCATCCTGGCCACGGCCAAGCAGGTCGCGGTCGAGATCGAGCGCAGACCGGGCTGACACCCCATCACCCCATTCATCCAGCTGCCAGCCCCATCCATCCCAAAGGAAAAGCCAAAACCGGCCAATCCTTTGGACCCGGCAACAAGCAGCATCCCCCCCATGGACCAGGTCGGGGCATCGGCCCCGGACACGGACCTGGTCACGGCCCCGGACAGGGTACTGGCCTGGGACGGGCTCTGCAAGCTGAACACGACCACACCCGCGAGCAGCCGGAAACCCTGGCCAAATTGCCCTTGGATTTTCATCCAGAGACCGATGAAGAAACCCAAGCCCTGTATCAGGAAGCAGCCCGCATCACCCACCAGGTTTTCGAGCACCGCCAGCACCCTTGGGACCTGACACGATCCGACCGGATCGACCAGGTCCTGACCCACCGCATCTGGGCGCTGCCGATTTTCCTTTTGATTTTGTTCCTGGTTTTCCAGCTGACCTTCCACGAAAACCTTGGCGGCCGCCTGACCGGCTGGCTGGATCTTTTTTTCAGCGAAACCCTGAGCAACGGGGTCCAGACAGGCCTCGACCTGGCCGGTGCATCGCCTTGGATCAGCTCCCTTGTGGTCGATGGCATCATTGCCGGCGTCGGTGGTGTCCTGACCTTCCTGCCCCAGATCGCCCTTCTGTTCATGTTCTTGTCCGTTCTGGAAGACACCGGCTACATGGCCCGGGCCGCCTTCATGGTCGATAAACTATTCCTCAAATTCGGCTTGTCAGGACGCAGTTTCATCCCGATGCTGATGGGGTTTGGCTGCACGGTGCCAGCCATCATGGCTGCCAGATCCCTGGAAAACCAGCGCGACCGGCGCTTGACCATCATGATCACACCATTCATGTCGTGTGGCGCCCGCATGCCAATCTATGCCTATTTCGCCGCCATCTTTTTCCCCACCCACAAAGGCCTGGTGACCTTCTCGATGTATGTGCTCGGCGTCATTGTCGCCATCCTCTCAGCGGTCCTCCTGAGCAAGACCGTCCTTCGCGGCAGTGAGGCGCCCTTTATCATCGAACTGCCCCCCTACCGGCTGCCCGACACCAAATCCTTGTTCCTGCACATCTGGGACAAGGTCAAAGACTTCATCGTCCGGGCCGGCACGCTGATTTTTGCCATGTCGGTTGTGATCTGGGTTTTCCGGACCTTTACCCTGTCCTTTTCTGTCGCCACAGACAGCTCGCAAAGCATCTTCGGCCTTCTGGGCAGCCTGATCGCACCGTTGCTTTCGCCCCTGGGTTTCGGCAACTGGCAGTCCAGCGTGGCCCTCTTGACTGGCCTGATCGCCAAGGAAGCCGTCGTTGCCTCATTGGGCATCCTGTTCATCCCGGAACAGGTCGCAATGACCTTCACCCCGCTCGCAGCCTACGCCTTCATGACCTTCACCCTGCTCTACACGCCCTGCATCGCAGCCCTTGGCGCCTTGGCCCGCGAAATGCACAGCTGGCGCTGGACACTGGCAACCGTCCTGTACCAGATCGGGGTTGCCTACCTGATCTCCCTGCTAATCTATCAGGGCGGCCGCCTGCTCGGCCTTGCTGTTTGAGCGTTTTCGGGACTAGGAAATTCGTATGAAACAGATGCCCCTTTCCCCTGCTGTCGAAGACTACCTTGAAGCCATCCTTGCCCTGGCTCCATCTGGCACGCCCGTGCGCTCTGTTGACGTTTCGACACACCTGGGCATCTCGCGTGCTGCCGTCAGCAAAGTCCTGGCCAATCTGGTCCAGGCCGGTCTGATCGAACACACACCCTATGGCAGCATCCAATTGACGGACTCAGGACTTGCGCGAGCCAACTTGATCACCCAGAGCCACCAGATGCTCAAACGTTTCCTGATCGAAATTCTTGGTCTGGACGAAAACACCGCCGAACAGGATGCCTGCCGGCTGGAACACGTCATCAGCGACGAAACTCGCAAAAAATGGCTGCACTACATTGCGCGGACGCTGCCGGAGCAGGCGCCACGAGACGGCGCGTCACCCCGCGGTTCCCAACATCTCCAATAACCCCGCTTCGTCGAGGATCGTCACACCGAGGGAGCGGGCTTTGTCCAGTTTGCTGCCCGCCGCCTCTCCCGCCACGACGAAATGCGTTTTGCGCGAGACACTGCCGGACACTTTTCCTCCGGCAGCTTCGATCAGGCGGGTGGCTTCTTCACGGCCGAGGGTCGGCAATGCGCCGGTCAGAACGAATGTCTGGCCCAAAAGGGGTAGGTTCGACCGGTCCGGTTGATTGCCCTGGAGGTTGACGCCGGCTCGTTCAAGCTGGTCGATCAGCTGCAGCGTCTGTTCCTGGCTGAAAAAATCGACGACCGAGCGGGCGCTGACCGCACCGAAATCCGGCAAAGCCAGGAGCTCGAGTTCGGTGGCACGGGCCAGGGCGTGCAAATCGGGAAAAGACTCGGCCAGGACACGCGAGGCCTGGCGGCCGATGTTGCGGATACCCAGCCCGGTGATCAGGCGATCAAGGCTGTTATGGCGCGATTTCTCGATCGCCTGCAGCAAATTGGCCAGCGTTTTCTGGCGCGTCTTGAACAGATCGCTGTTGGCCAGTTCTGCCTGGCGGCCGGGCAGCTGGTAAATATCAGCCAGATTGTGAATGAGCCCGGCTGCGAGCAAGGTTTCGACCATGGCCGGGCCAAGGCCTTCGATGTCCATGGCCTCTTTCGAGGCAAAATAGCCCAGATGGCGGGCAATCTGGGCTGGGCAATCGGAACCGGTGCAGCGCAAGTCGGCTGTGTCAGGCTCACGCTCAGCCGGGGCACCACAGACTGGGCAATTCCGTGGCAGTTCATAGCGCGGTGGATCACCGGCACGCAGGTCTTTGCGCACAGAAAGGATGGCCGGGATGATGTCACCCGCCTTCTGGACCAGGACGGTATCACCGATCCGGACATCGAGCTTGTCGATCATGTCCTGGTTGTGCAATGTTGCCCGGCTGACCGTTGTGCCGGCCAAACGGACCGGCTCGAGGATCGCCATTGGCGTGATCCGGCCGGTGCGGCCCACCTGGACCGTGATGTCCAGAAGGCGTGTTTCCTTTTGTTCCGGCGGATATTTGTAGGCGACCGCCCAGCGCGGCACCTTGCTGGTCGCGCCGAGGCGTTCCCGGATCGAGAGCTCGTCGACTTTGACGACAGCACCATCGATGCCGTAAGGCAAGGCGAACCGTTGCTCGCCTATGGCGGTGATCACTGCCCAGACGGTCTCGAACGACTGGCAGACCTGATATTCCGGGCTGACCGGAAAACCGAGACGGGCCAGGTACTGGAGGCTTTCGGAATGGCTCGAAAAGGTGATGCCTGTGGCGGCTTGGACATTGAACACGAACAAGGATAATTCGCGTTCGGCGACGATGGCTGGGTCGAGCTGGCGCAAGGTTCCGGCAGCACAGTTGCGCGGATTGGCAAAAATTTTCCCGCCACTATCCTCCTGGCGAGCATTGACACGCAAAAAAGCATCGACCGGCAAATAGACCTCGCCACGGACCTCGAGCTCCGGAATAGCTTCCGGCAGAATCTGGGGCAAATCGGCGATCTGGCGAATATTGGCGGTAACATCCTCGCCTACCTCGCCATCGCCCCGGGTCAGGCCCCGGACCAGACGGCCATTTTCATAGCGGATGGCCACTGACAAGCCATCGATTTTCCGTTCCACCACAAAGCGCGCCTCCGGGAAATCGCTCTGCACCCGGGTGATAAAATCGGCGACATCGGATTCGGCAAAGACATCCTGCAAGCTCAAGAGGGGCACGGTGTGGCGCGTTGTGGCCAAATCAGAGCTGATTGCCCCGCCGATCTTACGACTGGGGGAATCGGCGGTCGCCAGATCGGGCGCCATCGCTTCCAGGGCGCGCAGGCGCTGCATCAGCTGGTCAAATTCGAAGTCGCTGATCGTCGGGTTGTCTTCTGCATAATAGGCGCGGCTGTGTGCCTCGATTTCCGCCCGCAAAAACTCGATCTGCGCCTTGATATCCGGGTTCTTTTTTACTCTTGCCATGTAACTGTCCGTACCTTTCCCTCTCAGCCCTTGGTCCGGCCTTGTGATAGCAGGATCTGAGGCAACAGGGCCAGGATCAAAAGCAGTACTGACCAAATCAGCATGGGCAGAGACAGCCAGCCAGCCAGATTCTGGGCCAGGCTGCCAGAGGGTACGACCAGCATCGGACTGAGCATATCAAAAGGCCAGTCGAGGGCAGCAAACAGGCCGATAAGAAAACCCTCAACGATGATCAGGGCCGGGATGGAAACGATGAAGGCATCCGACAGCCACAGGCCCGGTGACCGGGCTGGAATCAGGAGGAACAACAGCGCCAGGGCCAGACCAATCGTGATCGGCAGCGAGACATCATACACCCGGTTGTTGTCGATGCAGATCCAGAGGTGGTAAATGACCTCGGACAAAGACGCAAAGCCTGCGATGTACAGGCGCTGGCGGCTCCTGCCAAGCCAGAACAGCAAGGCGACGACAATCGCCATAATCAGGTAGGCCAGCCACGCCGCCAAAGCATCGGAGGCTCGGGTCAGACCAGCCAGAAACTCGGCCCCGGTCCGGATCATGGTGGCGAAATAGCGGAAAGGCGCCGCCAAAGCGGTAGACCAGGCGAACAATAAAACCGCCAGGACGATCCCGGCGCGTGTCTGGCTTTTCATCGTGAAGACTCCTGAAAATTTTTGCTATTATTATAGCATAGCCCGGGCGCCGAAAACTGGTGGCTCAATCGGTATTCGCGGTCCCGGGGAAAGGTGGAATAACGCTTGCTGCCTGACCTGACGCTTGTCTCTGCTGTCCTCGTTTCACTGAGCATATCCCTGGTCCAGGGCCTGCTCTGGGGTCTGTTCTTCCTTCTGGCTGCGGTCCTGCTGTTAAGGGCCCTCTACGAACCGACCCAGCTGGAAGTCACAAGACAGTATCTGTCGAGTGCCAATACCAAAGATGCTTTACCGGACGCTTCGGGAGCGGACGCTGCGCAAAATCCAACGATATCCACATCTGAAAAACCAGCCCCAAATGGCCTGCGCATCGCCCTGCTGTCGGACTTGCACGCCGAATGGCTGCGCCTCAAGCCAGCGCGCATCGCTGATGCCCTCGCGGCTGAGGATTTTGACCTGCTCCTTTTTGCCGGCGATCTGACGGGTCGCCATCATCGCCCTGATCGGGCCAAGCCCTGGCTCGATGCCCTGGCGGTAGTCTGCCAGCGACTGGGAAAAGACTGCTATGCCGTGCCAGGCAACCACGATTCGCCAGCATCGCTCGACTTGTTGCGCCAGGCGGGTTTTACAATTCTCAAAAACGACAGCTGTGTGGTCTATGACCGCTCGGGCCGGGACTGGCTCCTGATCGGACTCGACATCCTGAAAAAAGGCCAGCCCGACTTTGACCAGGCGCTGAGGCACATAGACGCATCCGGGGCAGCATCCGGGGCCAAGATCCCACCGGAGCGTCGAGTGGTCCTGGCCCACAATCCAGACACGTTCTTTCTGGTCCCTTCTGGCCAAGCAGGTTTTTTCCTCGCCGGCCATTTCCATGGTGGCCAGATCTACCTGCCGTTTCATCTGGAATTTTTTATCCTAAGGCGGGAAAAATTGGGCCGGATGGGTTATCATAAGGGCAGTTTTGCCTTGAACGGCCTCACTGGCTACATCAGCCGGGGCCTTGGTAGCGTCCTGTTCCCACTGCGGCTCGGTTCCATCCCGGAACTGGGGATCCTCGAACTTCGGTCGGCCACACTAGACGGTTTAGTCTTGGAACAGATGGCGAAACATTAACAACGCAACCCGTACCACTGGAGGTTTTACGATTTTGAAAGAATCCATCATGCAGCTTCTCGAATCCTGGTTTGGTAATTCCCACGCCCTGGTTGTCCTGATCGGCTCTGCCATCCCGATCACGGAAATGCGCGCCACCATCCCTGCTGGCATCCTAGTCTGGGGGCTGAACCCCTGGCTGGTCATGCTCCTCGGCTTTGTCGGCGCCCTGCTGCCCGTTCCCTTCCTGCTCCTCTTTTTCTCCGGCGTCCTGAAATGGCTGCACAAATTCCCGGCCCTTCGCGGCCTGACCCAATTCATCGATAACAAAATCCAGAAAAACGTCCACTACTTTGAAAAATCGTCCGAGGCAGCTCTGATTCTGTTCGTAGCGATTCCTCTGCCCGGCACCGGCCTCTGGACCGGCAGTGCCGTCGCCTCCTTCCTCGGCTTCAAATTCTGGCGCTCTTTCGCCTGCGTCGCAGCCGGCGGCGCCCTTTCAGCCATCGTTCTGACTGTGTTGTCGGTTTTCTTCAGCGCGGTCTTGTAGCGGTATTAAAGGAGGCTCGCATGGAAAAGGTCCGGGCATTTTTGAAACGCAAGAATATCGTGTTTTCGGCGCATCGTTATGGCGTCGAGGCCATGGGCGCGATGGCTCTGGGCCTGTTCTGCTCACTGTTGATCGGCACCATTCTCAATACGATCGGAACCCAGACAGGCTTTGCAGTTTTGAATACAATCGGTGGCTATGCCAGTGCCATGTCGGGTCCGGCGATGGCGATCGCGATCGGCTATGCCTTGCAGGCGCCACCGCTTGTCCTCTTTTCGTTGGCCACCGTCGGCCATGCGTCGAACCAGCTCGGTGGGGCTGGTGGGCCGCTGGCGGTCCTGGTCATTGCCATCCTGGCAGCCGAATTCGGCAAAGCTGTCGCCAAGGAAACCCGGATCGACATCCTGGTCACGCCCTTGGTCACCATTCTCGTCGGCGTTGGACTGGCTGCCTGGTGGGCGCCGGCGATTGGCGCGGCAGCAGCATCGGTCGGGAATTTCATCATGTGGTCCACGGAGTTACAACCGCTGTTGATGGGCATCCTGGTCTCCGTGACGGTAGGCATCGCCCTGACACTGCCGATCTCCAGTGCGGCGATCTGTGCCGCCCTGGGTCTGACCGGCCTGGCCGGTGGTGCGGCCCTGGCTGGCTGCAGTGCCCAGATGGTCGGATTTGCCGTTCTCTCCTTCCGCGACAATAATTGGGGCGGCTTTTTTGCCCAAAGCCTGGGCACCTCGATGCTCCAGATGGGCAACATCGTCCGAAACCCGCGCGTCTGGCTCCCAGTAATCCTGACCTCAGCTATTACCGGTCCGGTCGCGACTGTCGCCTTTGGCCTGCAGCAAAACGGTCCAGCGATCGCCTCAGGCATGGGCACCTGCGGACTGGTCGGACCGATCGGCGTCTACACCGGCTGGATTTCTGACATCGCTGCCGGCAACAAGGTGGCGATTGGGGCGATGGACTGGCTGGCCCTGGCGATCGTTGTCATCGTTTTGCCGGCCATCTTATCCTGGACATTTGGTCTCTATTTCCGCAAAATCGGCTGGATCCGGGAGGGCGATTTGAAGCTCGGCTGATCGAAGGCAAGTCAAGACCAATTAACAAAAACATTACCTCAAACTAATCTGGAGCCAATCGTTTGCTGAAATAATGGTACTGATCAAGTGATCGGTTAAATTTCTGTGAATAGATCCTGGAGGAAATGTTTCATGTTAAAAGTACTGTTTGTCTGTGTTCATAACTCTGCCCGGAGCCAGATGGCCCAGGAATTCCTCAATGATCTGGGCAAGGGCAAGTTTATCGCTGAAAGTGCCGGTCTCGAACCCGGCGTGCTCAATCCACGAGTCGTGCAAGTCATGCAGGAAATCGGCTATGATATTTCGGCCAATCCATGCAATTCGGCTTTTGACTTTTTCAAACAAGGCCGTCAGTATGATCTCGTCATCACCGTCTGTGACCAGATCAACGGGCAGCGCTGCCCGATCTTCCCCTCTGCCAAAGCCACCCTGAACTGGAGTTTTGCCGATCCATCCAGCTTCCAGGGCAGTGAGGCTGAAGTCCTGCAGCAGACCCGCGAGGTGCGTGACCAGATCAAGATGCGCATCGAAGAATTCATCCGCGTCTACAACATAAACTAACTGGCCTGCTTCCAACGATATATTCGCGGCGCGTCTGTCATTTCAGACGCGCCGTTTTTTTGATGACAATTTCGATCCTGTTAACAATAGGCCGCCAGATCGTGGGGCCTGGTGTGTGGATCCCTGGTGTATCGGCCTTGGATTCCCTACGCAAACTGGCCTTATCGAAATATATGATTTTGATCAATTTGATAAGGCCAGTTTGCGTAGGGAACTGAACAGATCATCAGACAGATCACTCACTTTGCAAACCCAAAACTTCCAGCCGTAACGCACGTGCCGCTTTTTTTCTTGATATCAAGATAATACCGGCAACAAGCACAAGGATCGGAGGTTGTCCCATGAGCCAAGACAGTTTGAAACTGGTTATCGCCCTGGCCCGGGCGCACACTGCTCTGTTTTCCCGGATCGAGAAAAAAGGACTGGCCGTGCGGCGGCAATGCGAGACAGACCGCCGGGTGTTCTATGTCACCCTGACCGACGCAGGTCAAGACATCAATTGACCGCAAGGAGGCATCCCCCGATGATTCGCAAACTTGACCACCAGAACATGGGCCGCAGCAACCTCGGCTGGCTGCAAAGCCTGTTCCACTTCTCTTTTGCCGACTACTACAATCCGGCCAACATGAACTTTGGTGTCCTGCGCGTCGTCAATACGGCGATTTCCGCTTCGACTGGGAAGCGCGGCACAACCAGTGGCTCCAGATCGTTTCCAGCTCCGAAGGCGCGGCACCGATGACACGCGCGACGCAGCTGAAATCAGCGCTGAAACCATCACCTTGGAAGCCCAGGCGACATCCCATTACATCCTGATCGAAATGAAAAAACACTAATTTTATGGAGAAATCAATCATGGAAAAAGTCAAATTAGCCATCGTTTATTACAGTGCCACCGGAATCAACTACCAGCTCGCCCAGTGGGCAGCCGAGGCCGCCCGGCTCAAAGCTGGCGCGCGACAAATTTAACAGGACTTAAACTCATCTTCTTGTATAATCAAATCAAGAGCCAGGAGGGAAGCGCATGGATTACGATGTCATTGTCATTGGCGGTGGATTATCAGGTTTGACGGCAGCCAGCCTGCTGGCCAAGCGGCACCTTTCGGTCGCGGTGGTCGAAAAGAGCTACAGCCCAGGCGGTTCGTGCGGTATTTTCAAACGCGGCCATGTGACGTTTGATATCGGCGCGGCCATGCTGTATGGCTTCGGCGAAAAGGGTTTCAACGCCCATCGATTTGTCTTCAACGCCCTCGAGGAACCGATCGATGTCATTCGCCATGACCTGCTGTACTGCGTCAACTTCAAAGGCCGGCGGATCCGCTTTTTTGCCGATATCGACCAGTTTGCCGACGAGCTGTCCGACGTGTTTCCGGCTGAGCGGGATGCCATTCATCGCTTTTATCGTGATCTGCGAAAACTGTACCAGCACGTGATGGTGGAGACACCCAGCTATGCCACAGCTGACGAAACCGACCGCAAAACAGCGCTGAAAAGTCTCCTCCGGCACCCGGTCTCCTATGCCCGGTTCCTCGGCTACCTGAACAGGAGTGCTCGCGACTTGCTGGCCCGCTACTTCAAGGATCCGGAGATTTTCAAATTCTTTGACAAGCTGACATCGACCTATTGCTATGCGACGCTCGAAGAAGCGCCTGCCGTGCTGGCCGCAGTGATGTTTGTCGACAACCACATCGGCGGCAGCTATTATCCAGCCGGTTCGACCTTGTTTTTGCCGGGCAAACTGGAAAAAGTGATTGAAGAAAACGGCGGCGACATGTATCTCGAATCGGAGGTCGTGGCGATCGATTTCACTGCTGGCAAGCCCAGCGGCGTTCGGCTATCTGACGGACAGACATGGACGGCAGACCAGATCATCTATTCGGGCACGGTCTGGAATCTGTATGGCAAACTGATCGATCCAGCCCAGACCACAGCCAAACAACGCGAATGGGCAGAAAAACAGGTGCCCACCTACCCGAGCGTGGTGCTGTACGCGGTCATCGACCGCTCTGTCATCTCCGAGGATACGGCCCCAATCGAGATGCTGGTGGGCAATCCCGACCAGCTCGACGAAAGCGAGGTCACGGCCTACCTCCTGAGCATCGACGACCGGACACTTTGCGATGAAGACGAGCATACCGTGCTGGCCATCGGCCCAAGTTTCGAAGACTGGAGCCAGACCGATCACGTCACCTACCAGCAGAAAAAGCAAAAAGAGCAGGATCGGCTGATCGGGGTCCTGGAGCGGCGTTTCCCCGGCTTTGCCCAGGCTGTGCGTTCAGCCGAAATCGCCACTCCGCGCACGATCGAACGCTATACGCTCAAAAACGGCGGCGCGGTCGCCGGACCCAAGCAAATACTCGGCCAGCATCTGTTCCACCGCCAGCATACGCGGACCTGCTGGGACAACCTGTTTTGCTGTGGCGAATCGACTGTCATGGGCACCGGCACGCCGACCGTCACCACATCGGGGATCTCAGCCGCCAACGCGGTCTTGCAACAGCGTGACCTGGAGCCATTTGTTTATCGCAAAGACCGGGACAATTTTGTCACGATCGTGGCCAAGCCGTTTCTGGCTGAACAGCTCTATGCCAGCGCGCCCGAAACGGAGCGCACTGTGATGCGCCAGGCGCTGGGCTGCCGCTTCTGTGCGCACCCGTCCTGTACAGCCGGCGAGGATACGGATATCCGCGGCATCCTGCGGCGAGTGGCGGTCGGCAATTTCACGGGAGCCCGGAAAATCTGGCAAAAAGCACCCGTGGAACCGGAGAAGCTCGAGTTGTTCGAGTCGCGCTGCATCCGGGCCCAGGGCGTCGCAGGGCCCGTCCCGATCCGGCAAATCATCGGTCAACTTTAGTTCGCGACCGACTCCACGCAGCCTTGACTGGGTTGTCCCGATGATCCAGCAACAACCTGTTTCCACTGGGTCCAACCTGGCAGACAGCCAAGTCATCCGTCAAAAAAACAGATTGTGCCATTTCATACGTCGTGCAATAATAACTCTATTAATATATTGTTATTAAGGTAATAAGGTTGACATGAAAATAGCACGATTTTATTTCATATCGACTCTGATCATCGTGGTGATCGCCTGCTTTGGCCTTTTTGTATCAAGCGAGAAAATTCAAAAACTTCCAGGTATCGGTGGCACAGTCGACCTGGGGCTCTTGCAGCCTGGATATCTGGCGAAGCTTCAGGACGGCTGGGAATTCCATGCTCAGCGCCTTTATGATGACCTACCTGCCCTAGCGAATGAAGCAGAAACCAGCTCCGGTGATAATCTGCCGGTTCTGGTGGCAGTGCCCCACCCGTTTGAATCCGGCCACCTCTATTCAAATCCATTGTTTGGTTACGGAACCTATCGGCTGTATCTGGAGGGTCTGGCCCCGGATGTTGATTATGGGATTTTCATCCAGGAAGAGTCGACCGCCTATCGATTGCGGGTGAATGGCCAAGTCTTGATCGAATCTGGCCAGGTCGGCAGGAGCGTGTCCGATTGCCAACCTGGTTTGAATCCGCGCTGGGCCATTTTCCGTGCCGATCCTAACGGGCACGCCGAATTGGTTATGGAACTATCAAACTTTGATGATCCCAGAGGTGGGTTTTGGTCTGTGCCGAAAATTGGGCGCGCCCAAGACGTCCTGGGCGCCTATGGCCGTAATCAATTGATTGAAATGTTCCTCTTCACGGCCAATTTGATCATGAGCCTGATCTTTGTTGCCCTGTATGCCAAATCCAAACAAGACAAACACATTGTGTTGCTGGCGATCTTCACTTTTTTGATTGGCTTTCGTATCTTGCTATCTGGAAACAAAGTGATCTCATTTTTCTATCCGTTCTTCAACTGGAGCCTGTCGATCCGCCTGTTGTATCTGATCGGCTATCTCTTGCTGCCGATTTTCCTGTGGATGCTGCAAGCCATGCACTACAGCAAACCGCTCCAAATCATCCATTTTGTGGCCATCCTGCTGACTGCAGTGCCCATCGGCCTGGCCCTCCTCGCACCGATGGACGTCTATCTGGGCTATTTTGAAATCTACAAATACTGGATTGTCCTGGCTGCGCTGTACACACTCTTCGTCGTCAGCCAGGGCATTCGTTTTCGAAAAAGCGGGGCAGGAATCACGGCCGTGGCCTTTGCATTCCTGATTGCCGGAACGTTGGCGGAAGTGTTCTGGGGCGTTGAGCGCTACCCTTACATGGTAGGCTTCTCAGCCCTGGTCATGATCGGGCTCTTCCTGGTGGTCCAGATCGAGAAATTTCACACCATCAAATCCATCAAGGAGAATCTGGAAACGGAAATCATCCTTGACAAGCTGACCGGGGCCTATAACCGGCAATTCCTCGAGCACCATCTGGAACGAATCATCAGGGAATCCGAACGCTACAATCAGCCCCTGTCCTTGATCTTGCTGGATCTGGACCATTTCAAGCGGGTAAACGATGTGTTTGGCCATGCAATGGGTGATCAAGTCCTGGTAAAAACAGTGGACACGGTCAAGGAAGTGATCCGGTCGACCGACCAAGTCATTCGCTGGGGCGGTGAAGAATTCCTGGTCCTGGTCCAGAATGCAGATCTCTTTGGTGCCAGAATTCTGGCCGAAAAACTCCAGCGGGCTTTAATCGAAACCGATTTCGGTCCGGTCGGAACCATGACAGCCAGTTTCGGGGTGACCGAACGTTTCGTTGCGGAACCGACTGATATCTGGTTCAAAAGAACCGATCTGGCCCTGTATCAGGCCAAAAACGCCGGCCGGAATCAAGTTGCAACCTGGAATCCCAATGACCCATTGCCAATCTCGCTGCGCCGGACCGACTGGCAGTCTGGGGCGGAATCATAGCGCTGGCCGATGCCGGGTTGAAATTCCTACCAGCTGTCTGGCACCATTACAGTCGCCTCGAAGGGAGTGTATTCGCTGGAGCTGCCAAGGTAGACGGTGTATTCACCCTGTTTGATAACGAAGTCGTGGGCAGCGCAGTCCCAGACGCCGAGCGGATGATGGGTAGCCGCCGGGTCGATCGTGAGGGTCAATTCTCGGGACTGGCCAGGCTCCAGGAAGACTTTCTGGAAACCGACCAGGCGCTTGGGCGGCTGTCCGGCGGCGGGGATGCCGAGATAGACTTGGACGACTTCGGCGCCGGCCACTGTTCCGGTGTTTTTGACAGTGACAGTCGCGTTAATGGGCGTCGTGCCATCTGAAGTCTGTGGGGTCACCGAGAAGCCGGATAGTTCGAAGGTCGTATAGGACAGGCCGAATCCGAACGGGAACAGCGGCGTTTTGCTCTGCGACTGGAACCAGCGGTAGCCCATGTTGAGGCCTTCGGAGTAGCGGATGACTGGGAATCCTTCGCCTTCATCGGTGCCAGGGTAGCGTTCCGGGTGGCCCGCGTAGAGCAGGTCAGCTTCGGATGCGGCGTAGGTCGTCGGGACTTTACCGGAAGGGTTGACCTTGCCAAAGAGCAAATCGGCGACCACATGGCCGTCTTCGGTGCCCTGGTTCCAGGCCTCCAGCACGACTTTGGCCTGGTCGATCCAAGGCATGAGCATGGGGCTGGAATCCTTCAGGACCAGCACGGTGCTGGGGTTTAGAGGCAACAGGTCGGTGAGCATCTGGTTCTGGTTGTTGGCCAGGTTCGGACTTGGCAGATCGGCTCCCTCGGATGCGACCGAACCGGCCATCAGGATGACCAAGTCTGCCTGCCGGGCGGCCTCGCGGGCAGCTTTGAGATTGGACAAGTCCCGGGCAACTGTGAATTTGGAAACGCTCGCTGAGGAGCCAAGCTCGCGCAAAATGTCCTCCATCCCTTCCACCGGCGAAACGGTGTAGAGCGGGGTGACCTTGGAGGATCCACCACCGCCATTGCAAGCCTGGTCGACAAATTCTGACTGGCCGATGATGACGATCTTGGCGTAGGCTTTGGCATCGAGCGGCAAGATCTGGCCTTCATTTTTCAATAGGACCGCACATTCGGCACCGATTTTGCGGGAGCGCGCGCCGTGCGCCTGGGCATCGATCACGCCGGGATCATACGGCCGTTCAAACTGGCCGAAGCGGAACATCTGGGTGAAGCGGCGCACGAGGGCCCGGTCCACCGTCTGGATCTCGAGGCTCGTGTCCTCGAGCGCATTCTTGACATTGGTTTCGCTGAGCCACTTGCCATCTGGCATTTCGTGGTCCATGCCAGCTGACAGCGATGCCGCACAGGAGCGGCAGGACCAGAAGTCTGACTGGACATAACCGGTGAAGCCCCAGTCGCGGCGCAGGACATCATGGAGCGTATAGCGGTTCTCGGTCGCGTAGACACCACGGATCCGGTTGTAGGAGCTCATCATCGCCGCGATGTCGCCGTCTTTGACCAGCATCTCGAACGGCAGCAAATACAATTCGCGCAGGACGTTTTCATCGACTTCGACACTGGTGCGGAAGCGCTCGTATTCCTGGTCGTTGACGACATAATGCTTGCCCATGGCGATGACATCATGGGCTTGGATCGCCCGGGTCACGGCCACGCCCATGACACCTGATAAATAGGGGTCCTCCGAGAAATATTCAAAATTGCGGCCGGCAATGGGTGTGCGGTGCAGACAGACGCCGGGGCCCTCCAGCACATGCTGGCCGAGGGTCGCCGTCTCGGAGCCAATGATATCGCCATAGTCGCTGGCCAGATCCGGATCGAACCCCGCAGCGAGGGCAATCGACATCGGCAGGGCCGTCGCCGCTGGGCTGGGATGGCCATCGCCCATGCCGACCCCAACCGGACCATTCGTGATCCTGAAACGCGGGATCCCGAGCTCGTCAATGCCCTTGACATGGCGCTGGACCTGGAGCTGGGCCATCAGGCGGTCCTGTTCCTCCGGACTCATCGCCGCCATCTGGTCAGCCGTCGGCAAAGCGTAGATATTGATCGTGTTCATGGAGCCATGCAACTGGGCGATCTTCTGCTCCAGGCTCATGGCGGCAACGAGCTTTTCAGCACGTTCCCGCGGGGTCAGGGATGGGTCCATCCAGGGGAATTTCTGCAGGTGAACTGGAATGTTCGACGCCAAGTCCTGCATGGATTCGTTTTGTTGTTCATGGTTCATTCTGTTTTCCTTCCCTTCCTGCAATATTTCCGGTGTTACAAGATGGCCCTGATGCTACCATCATAAAATCGGCAGCACCAAGGCCATTATTAGCTACAACTCTGTTTATAACCCTCAGGTGATCTTGCTCCGGCCTTTGTCGAGATCGAACAATTTCTGCTTTGTGTCCTCATCCAGCCTGTCTCTGGCTTTTTCAAAAGCTTCTTCGACCAGCAGCCGCTCGTAATTCTTTGCCACATCCTCATCACTCATCCCGCGCACCAGGGCAACCGAACGGTCCGGGCCTTCCGTTTCATAGTACTTGAGCAGGGCTTCCCGCATCTCTTTAGTGTTCATAAAGTGACCTCCCTTCGCGTATCTGTATACTTTCATTATAGACGATCTTTCAGGGTGCAGAGCCAGGAAAATCGTAACTAAGTCCGGTCTTTGTCCCGGAAGCGTCAATTGCCGGGATCAGTGCCATAGGTCGCGCGAGGGGTGGTCTTCCAGAGTACTTTTGCTTTACCTGTGATCCACAGCTTCCTGTTCGAGTTTGATGTTGTGTTCGAGCATGTAGCGGATCACAGCGGAAAATTCCGTCTCGAGCAGTGCTTCCAGTCTTTTCCGGTCGTTGTCGGTCAACGGCCGGGCGTAGGCGGCGAATTGCTGCAGTGTCGCAAGGTCCATTTTCCAGGGGCGAAAGTCAATGCCGGTCTGGCGGCGCAGATGCTGGAGGATCTGGAAGCCACCGGCGTCGATGTCGCCGAAATGGCAGTAGGTGGCCTGGGGATTCTGGGCCTGGACTTTTGCGATAAAATCGCGGCGGACTTGGTTGTGGAAGCCACCGAGGTAGATCAGGAGGCGGCCTGCGCCAGAGGCCAGATGGAAACTGGTCAGGTTTTCCACCGTCATGACCTCGCCACCCGTCGCTGTGATCGACTCGATGTCCGGCAGCACAGCGGCTGAGAGGGCGATGTCGCCGGAGAGGACTGACAAATCGATCCGCTGACCCCGCAAAACCAGCACTCCTGCGCCTTTGAAATGGACATAGGTGGGATTTTTGACCAGGTTGAGGCTGGTCAGGACCTGGTCTTTTTCCGGAAAATCGCCGAATTCAAACAACAAATTGACAACTTTGCTGCTGATCCGGTCGAACGCTTTGGAATCTTTGAAAACCCGGACTGAAAAATCTCGGGTGAACGTCTCTGTCCGGACCTGGTGCAAAGCAGCCACTGCGATCAGGATCTGCTCAAACTCGGCCAAGTCGTCGCTAAAATACGCGACGGATTTGTTGGCCGCGATCCGCTCGAGTTGGCTGAGGCAAAAACGGTCCAGCACATCGGTTTGGCCCTGATACCGCGTCAACAAATCGGCCAGTGCCGACTGGATGTCTTTTTTCGGCGTCCGGTCCAGATAGCGATAGGCCAAGGCCAAGATATCGAGATTGAGCCGGATCGACTGGCAGATCCTGGCCCGGTCCCTTTTGACAATGATCAAGTCCTGCCGTTCCAGCGTGATGATCGCCTCGTTGACAGCAGCAAAGGTCTCATAATCGGCGTGATCCAAGTATTGCGGGAACAACCGGGACACGGAAACCTGGACCTTGCGCTCGATTTTGTGCTGGCCGGAAAAGCGCCGGCTCGATTCGTACTGGTCGAGCAGGGTCTCGAGAATCAGCCGGTCAGCGGGCGTGGCCCGGTCAATAAGCTTGGCTTTTTCAATCGCATCAACGCCTGTCATAAGTCGTATTCCTCGATGATGCTGGTCTGGCCTTCGCGCATCGCCATCAGGATCGTGTCCACTTTTTCGCCGATCACCTCGATCTTGGCAGGTGGTGTGGCCAGGATGATCTGGAATTCGTGGCGATTCAGGAAATCCATCATGGCGCTGATCCGATTGTCGTCCATTTTGTCGAAGGCTTCGTCGAACAGGATGATCCGGATCGTGTCGCCGGATTTGTAGAGCTGGGCAAACGAGGCCGCGATGGCGACGTAATAGGGCGTCTGGGTCTCGCCGCCGCTTTTTTCGCCGTAGATACGGGAAAAACGCTGGCTCGTGCCGTCCTGCTTTTCGACCAGGATGTCGTAATCGAGGTAGCTGCGGTAGTCGGTGTATTCCTTGAGGACCGCCTCGCCCTGGTCATCGTAGGCTGTCAGTTTGGCAAACAGGTCCTCCATCTCCTCGCGGTATTCAGCTTCGAAGGATTGCGACCAGAGGTTGAACCCTGCCTCATTGTTTCGCGACGTAATCATCCGGTAGATGCTTTCCTTCTGCTTGTTAAATGTCAACTTGAAGGTGTAGCTGTCCTCACCGTAGTAGATGCCTTTGAGGGCCTTGTTGAGGTTTTTGAACTCCAGCTCGGCGTTTTCGATGTTTTCCTTGAGGCGGGCCAGGAATGATTCCCTGAACTCCAGCTGGCAGTTTTCCTTGGCCTTTTGCAAATCGGACTCGTATTTGATCAGGTCGGCTGAGACCAGCTTGTGATGTTCTTCGACGTAATCTGGCATCTGCTCCACGCCGTCGCCGAGGTCAGTGTCGTAGGCGCTGCAATAATTGAGCTGAAGCTTGATCAACTCCGTGGTCAGCGCTTGCTTGCGGGTGACCAGACCGGTCTTATTGCGCGAGAAATTCTGCTGGATCACCTCCGGTGTTTTTTGCCGGATCTGCTCAGCAAATTTGGCCAACCCTTGTTCCGCGATGGCCAGGTCCTGGTCGCACAGGATCACAAAAGCCTGTTCGAGATCAGCGAGCTGTGCTCCGCGCAGGTCGAACTGGCGCTGCTCGGTGGTGAGCGTCTGCTCGAGCATGCCGATCGACCGGCCCGCCTGGTCCATGTCTTTCTGCAAACGGCCAACAAGACGGCTGCAGGATTCGAGCTGTTCCTGGAGCTGGATCAGGCTGGGATCGCTGGTTGCCTTTTTCAGCTCCATCGTTTCCGCTTGCAGACGTGCTTTCAGGTTTTGCAACCGCTGCGGCGCAGACAGGTGCTCTTCGATCTGGTCGAGCTTGCAGGCGTCCAGGGTCCGGACCAAGTTTTGCAGGCGCGCCGAGTTTTGCTGAGCCGTCTGGATGTCGGATTCCAGCTGGATCAGGGCTGCCTGGCGGTCTGCCAGCTGGATTTCGTAGGCATGAGCGCCAATGTATGGCGTCCGGTAGACGGCTTCGTCAATTTTCCGGACGGCATAGTTCTGGTACAGCATGCAGTCAGCGGTGATGGCGACTTTGTGTTCCTTGAGCTGGTCGACGGACGGGCAGCGGACGACGCGGTCGAGCAGGAAGCGGGTGTACGCCAGGGCCCAGCGATTGTCACTGGTGACTACATAGGCGAGGGAGTCCGGCCGCGGCTCGCCTGGTTCGCGGAACTGCTCGCGGCTGGTGTTGACCAGACCCACGGTGTGGACTTCCTTTTTGATCCGGTTGTACACATCGAGGGCGATCGGGTAATGCTGCGGCTCGACGATGATGTAGAAACGCTGGGTGTTGAGATATCCTTCAACTGCGTTGTGCCAGACCGGATCCGTGACTTCGAGCAGGTCGGACAAAATCCGGGCATCGCTGTGGATCCGGCGGTTGAGAAATTCCTGCTCGATCGCAGCCTTGAGCTTGATCGTATTGACCGGATAGGTCAGTTTGCGGTTTTTGAGGTTCTGAATTTCCTGTTCCAACTTGCTTTTCTGATGCTTATAGGTTCGCAGCAGGTCATCCTGGCGGATCGCATCGGCCTGATGCGTGCTCAAAAGAGCCTTTACATCTTGCTGAAGGCGAAACAGGAGGCTGGATTTCTCAGCCGGATCTGGTGTCGCAGAGCCTAGAGCTGCCAGTTCGTCGCGAGTCAGGAGTGAGATCTGGCTCTGGGCCAGCAAACGGGCTGCGTCGGCGAGCAGCTCAAGCTGGCGCGACAGTTTCTCCTGTGAGCTGCTGGCTTGATCGAGGTCCTTTTGCAGTAGTTCGATCCGATGCCGGGTTTCGCTGATCAATTGCGTGGCCTGATTCTGGCCCAGGGTGATCTGCAGGCCGGTCAGGCGATCCTGCTCCCGCTTCAGATCCGCGCCCAGCTGCTCCCGCTGCTCATGGGCCTGCGTCAGCTCGAGATGGACCTGGTGGATTTTCTTCGCCAGAGCGTCCTGATCGATCTTTTGCGACTCGAGTTCGGCTTTTCTGATCAGGATGTCACTGATCCGGATCTCGCGTTCCCGCTGGACAATGTCCTCGTGCTTGTTCAGGATGGCATCCAGGTTGTCGATTTTACGCTGGGTCAGGCGCATCAGATCCTCGAGTTCCTTGAGCGTGGCGATGTTGCTGCGCAAGGTCGCGACTTCGATCTGGCGGGCGGACAGGATGTAGCGATTGATGAAATCCTTGACATTGTCCATCGGCTTGAAAGCGAGTGATTTCGGGACCATTTCAAAGAAGCGGTCCTCGAGGTTGCCAAGCCGCTGGGAAAAGCGCTCGCGCGCTTCCTTGTGCTGCTGGATCAGGCGGACTTTGGTCTGGCCATTGTAGAACTCATCGCTGGTCGAGGGGCGGTTGCCGGTGAGAAAGGACAGGTCCTCGAGTCGGCCTTCTTCCCTGAACCAGCGGATGGTGAGCAAGCTCTCCTCATCGGGCGAGTCGATCTTGACCCCGAGGGTGAAGGTTCGTCCCGCTTTTTCTTCGAAAAATTCCAGTGCAACGTAGGTGATTACACTGCCCTGGCGGACGTAGGTGCTGTCTTCGTTGCCCGTTTTGCAGCGGACATAGCCCTTGAGGTCGCGGTTGCTCTTTTCATTGGCCGCGGTGTTGAATTTTCTCGTATTGGTGGTCAGGACGAGCTGGATGGCATCGAGCAGGGTTGACTTGCCCGAGGTGTTTTCGCCGCTGACCAGAAACGAGCCCTTGACGGCAATCGTCTCGTTGACGAAATAATGCCAGTTGACCAGTCTAATCCGCGTCAGTTTCTTCATCATCAGCTGATTCGCCTCCGGTGGTGTATTGTTCGAGCTTGTTTTCGATGGCTGCATGGACCAAGTTGAGGTTGTCATTGGGCACGGCAAACAGGATCGAGGGGTAGACCAGGATCCGGGCATCGGACAAGGTCACGTCGCGATCCAGTGGCTGGACCAGATTGTAGCGGCGCAACAGGCGCAGCGTATCGCGCAGGGTGGTCTTGTCGAGCAGCGGCCGGTTTTCCAGCTTGAGCAGGCTGAATTTTTGCTGGATCTCGTTGCTCAGGAGGATGACTTCTTCGGTCAGGCTCAGTTCTTTGCGTTTTTCCACATAGAGCAGGCGCAGAATCAGCAGGAGGATGCTCTCGATTTTCTTGAGGCGGAGACGGCCGGTGCCATGGAGATTGGACAATCCGGCCACGCCCTGGGTCTCGTTGAGCTCGATCCGGTAGCCGAGCAGGTCGAAGTAGCGGCTGAACACTTCCTTGTGCTGGACGATAAACAGGTAATCGTTGCGGGTGTCCTCTTTTTTCTTGAGGACGAAGCAATGGTTGAGCAGCTTGTTCGCCGCCTGGCGGAACTTTTCCTGCTGGGTCGGACTTTCATTGAAAATATCCATCGGGCCTCACTTGTTGCGTTCGATCAGGAAATCGCGGAATTGGAATCCATGGATGGAGACGGTGTTGTCCAGGGGTGTGATTGTGTAGATCGATTTGCGGTCACGTCCGTAGAGGCTGACAAAAATCAGCCGGATCAGGTCATGCCGGGTCTCGAGCGGCCACGAGGAGGCCAGGCTGGACTGGCCCACCGCGAGACGGGAAGTGACTTCCTGGTTGATGTTCTTGTGTGAAAAGCGGCGGCGGCTTCGCTCCTGCACGGCTAGGCGGCGCAGCGCGCGTTCTTCGTCAGACAGGCCGAGGGAGTCGCCGAGCACTTCCGGCACAGCCATTTTGCGGCTGATCGGCACGGTGTGCAAGGATTCATTGTCGAGGAAGGTTTGCGGGAAAATGTTGAAGATCGCGAGCAACGGTGGGGTGGCATCGGTTTTGAGGTCGACGTCTGGTTCGGCGTTGAAGCCGTCGGCCAGGAGCGCGAGGATGCGTGCGATCTTGCCCTCAGCGTTGTTGGTATTAGAGAGGAGGAACTTGGCCCGGGCCACAGCACTGCCCATGTAGCGGGTATGCTTGAAGTCGATCTCAGCGATGATCTCGTCATAATTGCGAAAAGCGGTCATGACGCCGAGGATCCGCTCGCGCAGGAAGCGACCGGCAGCCAAATCGTCCGGCAGCTGCTCGATTTCGCGGCAGCCCTGGATGGCGCGGTTGAACACGGCTTCGTCGTGGAGGATGGTGCTGAGCCGGTCGAGGATCGTGTTGCGGAAGTAGGAAATGTTGTCGCTGGTCTTGATCCGGTGGTAGGCTTTGGAACCGATGTCCTTGTGGTAGACAAAGAAGTCCTGCACGATCTCGGCAGCGGATTTCTCATGGGTGATCGCCTCGATGTGCTTTTTGATGCTGGTATTGAGCTTCTTGAGCCCGATCATCAGTTCCTCAGTGTTTTCATGCACCCGTTTGATGATGTATTCATACGGCTTGGCATACCCTTCCTGGTTGACCAGTGTCGCATGGATCTGGGAGACCAGGCTCTGGTATTCGGTCTCTTCGTTGCGGATCAGACGGTTGAAAGACTCGATCAGGGTAGCGGAATAGTCGAACAGGTTGACTTTGGTCTTATAGTCGTTGGCGGTCTCAAATTCTAACCAGCCGCTTTCACGCAGGCGCCGCAGGATGGCATTGGCTTTGGCCCGCGAATCGCTGGCGACTTCGGTCTCGTCTTCGTCAAAGACCAGTTCTGCAGCCGGCTGCTCGTCAAAATAGCGCTCGAGCACCTCGATGATGATCTCTCGATCGACGCCAAAGGACAGCTCTGAGCGGTAGGTGTTGTAGATCAACAGCAAACAGTCGACATAGGTTGTTTTGAATTTGCTGGCCAGCGGTTTGAAAAAACCATCAGGAACGACCTGGAATAAATGCATGTTTCACCTTGAGCGCCAGTTTCCGGTACGGATTTATCATAGCGCAAACCGCCTCGTCTGGCGAGTGGCGAACGCGGTGGCGTAGGCGCAGGCGTAGGCGTAGGCGTAGGCGTAGGCGAATGACAGGGCGAAACCCCTACGCTAACTGGCCTTATCAAATGCTACAATTTCAGATAAAACGATGGGGCCAGTTAGCGTAGGGAATCGCCACAATGGTATGATAAACACGTACATCCCACCGACCGGAAAAACCCAAATCAACCGGTGCGATCCATGTGGTAAACACTCAGCTTCTTTGCACATTTTGCGAAATGGACCATTGCCTGCCTGATGGAGGTAGAAAAATGAGTCGATCCACACGATTTTTTCAACAGATTTTCTCAATGATGATCGTAGCAGCGTTGCTGGGACTTTCAGCGCTGGGGCTGGCCGGTTGCCGTGGCCCGGCCAACGGCGTCCAGACCACAGGCCGTGAGGCGACCACAGCCATGACCACAGCCACGATCACAATCGCAACCACATCCTTACCCACGCCCACACCCACTCCGCCACTCCAGATGCCAGTTTTCGACCGGACCACCTATCCGAAGGTCGACGGCTCGACCGCCACCATCCCTTTATCTGAGAGTCTGGCAGCGGCCCTTCTGGATCTGACTACTGAAGAAGCCAGCACCTTCATTCACCACAACACCACACACCATGCCTATGTCAACTTGATCGAGGGCCTGGCGGACATCATTTTTGTTACGGAGCCGTCCAGCGATGAGCTGGAACTGGCCGCTGCCAACGGGATCGAGCTGGAGGTTGTGCCGGTTGTCAAGGAGGCCTTCGTTTTCCTGGTCAACGCGAAAAACCCGGTCACAACCCTGAGCCAGGCACAAATCCGGGCGATCTACACAGGCGATATCACCAATTGGCAGGAGGTCGGCGGTCCGGACCGGTCCATCCTCGCTTACCAGCGGCCGGAGAATTCGGGCAGCCAGACGATCATGGAAAACCAGGTCATGGCCGGGCTTGAGATGGCCGCGGCCCCGACCGAACTCAAACCGGCTGATATGTCAGGCCTGATCGAAGTGATTGCCTCGTATGACAATTCCGACCAGGCGATTGGCTATTCGGTCTACTACTATGCGTCCTCCATGTACAGCAAAGAAACCGTGCGTTTTGTCGCGGTCGATGGTGTCGCGCCTGATCCTGCGACCATCAGCAGCGATACCTACCCCTTCACCAGCGCCTATTATGCGGTGATGCGCAACGACGAGCCCGCGGACTCCGCAGCGAGGCAACTGCTGGCCTGGCTGCTTTCCGACAGCGGCCAGCAGTTGGCCCAGGACAGTGGCTATGTACCGCTGCGGCTTGTCGGGCCATGACTACGGCCGGCAGGAACCAGATCTGGATTTTGTTTCGGATAAGCAACCGGACCCAGTCGATACGAGCGCTCACGCTGGTGCTGGCTTGCCTGCTGTGCCTTTCAACAGCAAGCTGTCTGGGGCGAGAATCGAAAATCCAGCCTGATGCCGGAGCAGCGAGCGTCACATCGGGCGGAACCCTTGCCACATCCGATCCCACGGCCCAGACATCCCCGGTAACACCAACAGCCTCACCAGCACCCGATGCCGATGCAGACCTCTCGATCCCGCCCTTTGCCGAGCGTCGTTTCGTTTACACCAATGGCCTGACGGTTGAGCATCGCGAAAAGCATGTGCCGGATGAATGGGGCGTCCATGACCTCTACTTCCCCGAAATCGACGGGCTGCTCGATGCAACCATCGAGCAGAATCTGGAGGCGATGATCCAGCAAACGATGGTCCAGCAGATGGACGAACTGGTTGCAAAACTGCAACACGATCACGATCCTGCCCTGCTCGAGGTCACCCGGGTCAGTCAAGTATCTGTCGTGTACAATTGTAACCATGTGCTTTTTCTTGAATTCTATTCCTATCTCGATGCCTGGGACGACACTCATCCGGCGGCCGAATCGATTTTGCTCCAGACCCTGACTGCGATCGGTCTGGATCTCAATACCGGCCGGACGCTGCAACTGGCCGATCTATTCAAATACGGCAGTGATTTTGAAGAACGGATTAATTCCTTCGTCTTTTTGTACCTGATCGAAAACAACTACGATGATCCCGATGGCAATTGGCTGAAAAAGCCGTTCCAGGGCATACGCAGCAACCAGAGCTTTGCCTTTAGCCTGGAAGGGCTGCGCCTGATCATCGACGAGAAAAACGACGAGTTCCTCTCCCAGGGCTATCCGCTGGTGATCACCGTGCCGCTCCAGCTGATTGGCGATGAGCTGGCTATTTTTGACCGCTACTGGCAAGGCCAGCCGCCGCGATTTGAGCAGAAAGGCCACAAGGAATTACTGGCCAACGCCCTGACCTATGAGATCGTTTCGAGGCAGGAAGACTACCAGGAGACCTACGGCATCTTGGTCGAAGAAGGAAAATTCACTGGATTCCAGAGCAGTCGTCTGCAGGCGATTCTCGACCGCGAACTGCCCACTCGCTTGGATGTCGCAGCGTTCAAGCGCCAGGCCGAAGCAGCGGCGCAGCAACAACCAGGCGCGTATTATGGCAACCTGATGCACACGGCCAGCCTGGGCATGAATGCAGGCGGGTATCTGAGTCTGATCGTTATTGACAACATTTATTACGCAGACCCGGACGCCAGTCAGACCGCGGTCCGGACCATCAATTATGACCTCGACCGCGATCAGCCACTGACCCTTATGGATCTTTTCGTGCCCGGATTTGATTATACGGCGGCCATTCACCAGGCCTTGATTTCAGTTGGTGAAAGCTACAAGCCCGATGGGACTTTGCTGACCGCACAGGATCTCAAGCCACTCGACGAAAACCGCTTCTATTTTGATCCTTATGGGGTTAGTGTCGCGTTCGCAGGCCAGTCTGGCGAATCCTTCTATTGGATTGCCAACGAGAATATCGGCTGGTCGAACCTGGCGCTTTTCAGCCAATCAAAATGATGATCAAAGCAATCACGGTCAGCAACCCAATGCCCCACGCCAGCAGACCGCCCCAGTGCAGCGGAATGGCTCGACTGCCATCTGCGACTGGTTGGCTGTCTGGTTCATAGAACTTCTGCAAGTGTTCGATGGTTGGTACAGGAACATCTGTTGTCCGGGCCAGATCCAAAAACTCGCCGGTCAAGTGAAGGGATTCGTCGTGAGCAGCACGAGCATGCTTGGCTAAAGCGGTTTCCATCAGCGGGTGATTTAAAAGTTTCTGCAGATAATGGACCAGGATCGGTTCCGGAAGCCAGAGGATCAGCTTGAATTTCCCGGGTGTAACCGGCAGGCCCTTTGCTTTCAGGACGGAAAAGCCCTCCCGAATCGCCCGGACGGCGAGGACAACCAGATCACGCGTACGAGCCAGGCGCTTGATATCAATTTCGGCAGCATGCAAAGCGGGTGCAATCGATGGAAAAAGCAAAGCAACATGGTATTTCAGCCATGTGTCCATATCGCGGCGAAAGACAGCCTTGAACTCTGGAACGGAATTGATGATGTTGCCGATTTCCGTCGTTGTGGCACTTTTCCGGCCATCAGCCGTGCCAAAATACACTTTGGCTGGTTCTTTTTTTGTGCCAGTCAGGCAATGTACGACCGGGCCTTCGCGAAATCCAGCTGAACCCGGAAAACCAGACAAGACGCGATCCTTGCCCAGTGCAGCCACCCAAGCATCAGGTCCAGCTGCATTATTCAGCAGGAAAAGGATCGTCCTGGAATTCTGGTTGGCAGCGAGAATGGGCAAGATCTCAAGCGCCTTGTTCTTGCGCATGATGACCAGGATCAGGTCATAACGATCCTCTGGCAAGAGTGATTCCACAGCATCGATTAGGGTAACCGTTTGTTTGCTTGTCATCACATCGAATAAGATGATGCCATTTTGCCGGATGTCCGCCAATCGCTGTCCCCGAGCCAGAATGGACACGTCATGACCGTTTTCTTTCAATTTGGCGGCAAACAAGCACCCCAGCGGGCCTGCACCATAAACCAGTACTTTTGCCATAATCTTCTCCCCATACCATCACCATTCGGTCAGACAGATAGGAAACCGTTCTGTTCGGCACCCTGTTCCAGCAAAAATCGATCAGGTTCTGGTGGATGATTGTGATCACTCTTTCGACTTCTATCGTACTCCACCGGACCTTAAACTTAAACTATTTATCATACTCGAACAGCACCTCTATCCTTTTCCGGTCGATTTCGGTCAAGAGCCGGGCATAGTCGACGTATTGCTGCAGCTGTGAGGGATAATTTCACCTTGAATTTACGAATTACTTATTATCCCTTAACGATCACAGATTATGATGAGATCGTGGTCAGGAAAGAGAACTGATCACACTCTTTACTTCCTTCATATAGAGACCTAAAACAAAGATCCCCAGCGAACAGATGCGAGGGGCATTTTTGTTTTTGGGGTCAGTGCTGACCTTTATCCGATCTTTTAATCCTTGGGATTGTTCCTGACACTCGTCCCTTCGAATGGATTCACCAGTTTTGACAGATAGCCGCCCTGGAACCGGGTCGGTGCATAGGAAACGATGAAAGCATTGGGCTCCGACTGATTGATCATTTCGAGGCATTCTTTTTCTTTGCTTCTGCGGGTCAGGATTTCCAGCTGATAGCGTTTGCCTTCCCGCCCTTCACCGACAAACACCGTGACACCATAACCATTTTCGCGCAGATGGGTGATCAAATCCTCGTTGCTGTGATTGATGTTGACTGTGAAAATGAGGTAACCGATGGCTAGCTTTTCTTCGATCAGCATGCCGATGGCCAGCCCAACACCGAAGGCCAGTGCATAGACAACTTTTTCCAGGATCGTCTGGTCGCCTGACAATACGATGCTCAGACCCAAAATATAGACCAGAACTTCGACAAACCCGATCACCGCTGTCAACAGTTTGAGATTCTTGATCATGCAGATCGATCTCAAGGTCATGAGCGGCACATAGAACAGTTGAATGACAATGATCAGAAGCAATTTGGTCATGGTTTTCCCCCGGCAGGCATTTTTTAAACTTATTCTGATTATAGCGCAAAGACTAGTCGAGCCCAAAGGCGGACAGGCAGGCTGGCTGCCAGCAAATCGTCGGCCTGGTTCATGTAAGGATTCATTCCCCTACGCAAACTGGCCTTATCAAAATGGGCAAAACCATTCGGATTGATAAGGCCAGTTTGCGTAGGGAATCACCGCACCGTGTATAATGGTCAAAAGCATCATCTGTCCGGCGCAACTGATTCGTATTCAAAATGACGCGGAAAGGATGTGGGCTGTCTGGCCAACCTGTTTTTCAAACCGAGGGCCACGGACGAAGTTGATATGGACCATGAAATCAGCAGCTTTTTCCTGATCCTTGGCCTGCTCCTGATGGGCCTGGCGTTTTTTTTCAACACGCCGGCTGAGATCTGGGCTGGGAGCATCATCATCCTGACCTCCCCGGCCAACCTGATCACCGACTATTTCGAATTGGCCAATATCGGGGCGACTCTGATGAATGCCGGTTTCATGACCTTGACCAGCCTTGTGCTGGTGCGGGTCCACCAGGTAAAAATGACCGGCGCGATCGTAGCGGCAATTTTCACCGTGGCCGGGTTTTCCTTTTTTGGCAAGAACATCTACAATTCGATTCCGATCATTCTCGGTGTCATGCTGTACGCCAGAATCGTGCGCCTGCCATTCAATCGATTCATGTTGCAGGCGCTGTTCGGCACAGCTTTGGGGCCACTGGCCAGTGAAATCACGTTCAACCTCGGACTGCCTCTGGTGCCAGGGCTGGGCCTCGGCCTTGCAGCCGGCATCCTGGCCGGACTCGTTTTGCCACCTTTGTCCGCCCATTTCCTGCGCTTTCACCAGGGCTTCAGCCTCTACAACATCGGCTTTACAGCTGGGATCGTCGGCATGTTCTTCCTGGCGATCCTCCAGGGATTTGGCATCGAGATTACAACCGTTGCCATCGTGTCTTCCGGCAACAATCTGGCGTTTTCGGTCATACTTGGCACACTGTTTGCCGGGATGCTGCTCTTTGGCTTGATGAAAAACGACTGGCGACTGACCGGCTTTCGTCAATTTCTGGATCAGCCTGGCAAACTGGCGAGCGATTTCATCACGATCACCGGGGCGCCACTAACCCTGATCAACATGGCTTTTCTCGGCCTTCTCGCAACCGGCTATGTCCTCGCGGTTTGTGGTGACCTGAACGGCCCGGTGATCGGGGGTATCTTCACGGTCGTCGGCTTCGGGGCTTTCGGTAAACACGTCAAAAATGTCTGGCCGATTCTGGCCGGTGTTTTCCTGACCAATCTGTTCCATGTCAACGATCTGGCTGCGACCCCTTCCCTGCTCGCGGCTCTGTTTGGCACCACGCTGGCCCCGATTGCCGGCTACTACGGGCCGCTCTATGGCGTCTTCGCTGGAATGCTCCATATGGCTATGGTCAGCAACATCAGTTTCCTGCACGCCGGGATGAATCTCTACAACAACGGCTTTACCGGCGGCTTCATCGCAGCCGCCCTGGTCCCGCTGTTTGATGCATTCAAGCAGGTCATCAGTGATCGCAAGGAGAAATGAGGTCATGGACAAGGAAAAAAGACAGGCTTTGAAAATCGCCGCCGAGATCATGCGCTATTTTCTCGACCACCAGGTCGAACAGATGAAGGTTGATTTTGATTTTTCTGACCAGACCAATGTGATCACAGTCTCCGGCGAAACTGCAGAAAAGCCCCGCGATCTGGAGCGATTGGCTGCAGCCCTGAAAGACGGCCGCCAGCCGGAGCTGGATGAATACTATCATGATCTGCTCGGCTCTGACTCCAAAAACGAGGGATTCCATTTACTGGGCGCCATGGTCGACACTGCGGATGTCCGCTACGACGGCACCACCCTGACTGTCCACGTCGGGCGCAACCGGAGCAAACGCTAATTTCTCGTTCTCAGCTGCTGATTTCCGTGCACGGCGCCCGCTCCCGATCCAATGTCCGGATGCCGAAGTAAAACCAGATGCCGGTGACCAGGGTGGCGATCCCGTCGGCAAAGGGCGCGGCATAGAGGATGCCGTTGATTCCCCAGATGTGTGAAAAAAGGAGCACAGCGGGTATCAGGAGCAGCACTTGACGGGTCAAGGTCAGGATCATGGCCGAGCCAGGACGGCTGATCGCCTGGAAGAAATTGGCCCCGAGGATCTGGAAGCCGATGAAGGGCAGGCACCAGAACCAGGTTTTGAGCGCATAGCTGCCAAAGCGAATGGGTTCTGGCTCCCGATTGAAGAGGGATACGATCTGGACCGGGAACAGCCGGGTCAGGATCCAGCCTGTCAGCACGATGGTCGTGGCGGCGATGATGGCCAGTTTTTCCGCCTTTTTGATACGGTCGAATTTTTTCGCCCCGAAATTGAAACTGATGATGGGTGACACGCCCTGGTTCAGGCCAGTGATCGGCATGAGCAAAATGGTCTGGACACTGTTGATGATCCCCATGCCGGAAACCGCAATGTCGCCGCCGAAGAGCAGCAAATTCTTGTTGAGGATCACGTTGAGCAGGCTGTTGCTGGCCTGGAGCAGAAAGCCCGGCAAACCCAGCGCTGTCGCCCGGAAGACCACTTCCTTTTTAAGGCGCAGGTATCGCAGCTGCAGCTTGTGATGGCTGCGGTTTCTGAGGAAATAAGCCAGGATCCAGGTCGTGGAGAGGGCCTGGGACAGGATGGTGGCCAGGGCGGCTCCGGCCATACCCATGTCAAAGGCGTAGATGAACAAAGGGTCGAGCAGGATGTTGGTCCCCGCACCGACAAACATGGTGATCATGGCCAGGCGCGGCTGCCCGTCGGCACGCAGGAAATTGTTCATTCCGATGTTGAGGACTTGGAAAATGGCGCCGAAAAAGATCACGCGCATGTACGATGTGGCATAGGGCAGGATCGTCTCACTGGCCCCAAACAAGCGCAGCAGAGGATCGAGGAAGATCTGGCCCAGAACCATGAACGACACGCCGCTGATACACAGAATCGTGAACATGTTGCCCAGGACTTCGTCCGCGGCGGCACCCTTCCCTTCCCCCAGCCGGATGGCAAATAAAGTCGCCCCACCAACGCCAAATAATATGCCGATCGAGAGCAGGAAAATCATGATCGGAAAGCCGATCGTAATCCCGGCCAGTCCAGTTGAGCCCAGACCAGGCGCGTTGCCGATGTAAATGCGATCCACCACGTTGTAGAGGGCATTGACGACCATGCCGATGATCGCCGGAACGGAGAATTTGAGCAGCAGGCTGGAGATCTCCGCCGTGCCCAGAGGATTTTCCTGTCCCGGCCGGTTCATACGTGCTGCCCCAAATCTCTGAAATCTGCGCTTTCGACTTTGTCAGCCATGGCCTCCAGCACCACAAACATCGTCCGGACGGAGGCTTCATCGAGGCCAGCCGTCAAGAAATCGGTCCAGTGCTGCAGGTGGGAAAAGATCGTCTCCCGCTGCGCGATGGCTTGCCCGGTCAGGAAAACCTGGTTAGCTCGACGGTCATCCGGGTCCTTTTCTTTGCGCAGGAACCCTTTGTCGAGCAAGGACTGCACCACCCGGGCCGTCGCTGCCTTGTCAATAACGAGGAAAGACGACAATTCCTCCTGCGAAATGCCGTCCCGGCCAAACAAATGGATCAAAACCGGCACCTCCGCAGCTGTGATATTCAGCGGTTTGAGCACCACATTCAAATAAACCTGGTTTTTGCGATAAAGGATCGAAACCAATCGACCCACACTCGATTTCATGTTGAAAAGCTCCCCTTGTATTTAGTTGTTGTGACAACTATTTTAACCAGCAAATAGTTGTCTCGTCAACTGTTTCTCGAGCGCGAATGTGGCCTTGGAAAAGGCTCATAATCTAAATCCGTGAAAGGCATGTAAAAATGCAGCGGATTCCAATAATTGTGGTCGCGTGGGCATAAAGATTTGCGGAGTACCAGTGTTGGCTGCAGGTCTGGCACCTTGGACGGAAACTTCCAATATTGGGGTCGGTGCACCAAAACGGCAAAATCTCCGGGCGGTGCGAAGAAGCCTGCGAACGTGCTTCCTGCAATGGATATCGCTTCACACGGGAAAACCTGCGTGCCTTGAAGCGCTTCAAATTTTCCTTCCACAGCGAATGCCAGCTGGAAGCCACTGGTGACAGGATACAATGCCCTGACAGCATAAAGTTTTTGCAGCGACTTTGGCATATAGGTTTTTCCAAGCAATTCCCGGAATGTAAAATCAGTATCGCAGGCGCAGATTAAAAAGTCGGCTGGTTGTTTTTTATCATCCATGAGCAACACTCCTGTTACCTTTCGATTCTCAACAAGGACTTTTTTTACAGGGAAATTCAGATGAAGAACGCCCCCCAGGCTCTGATAGGTTCTGGCAATGCGCAAGGCCATGGCAAGCGAGCCGCCCTTTGGAATATCGCCATTTCCACTCGTGATGTAGCGTAGGAAATCAAGAATGCCTGGGCCTGATGAGCCGGAGGCATGTAGTCAACCAGGGCCTGCCTGATCAGAGGGTGTTGGAAGCGGCTGGCTAATGCTGCCAGATCCATGCTTCCATAGGCTTTGTTAAGCCTGCCCATTCCCTTCATCGGTGTGCACAGTTTGATCCAGTCAAGAAGATTCATCGCATCAAATGGCTTTTCGACTGGAACCGTCAGGGTCTCTGCCAATTTTGTATCATCAATCAGCTGATTGATTTCAGCGGCATCCTCGGGAGACACCTGCAACATTTCCTTTCGGGTGCGTTCCAAACCCCACCACCAACGATAACGACTTTTTTCATATCTGCTGTCTCCATAAAATGATTGAGTAGATGCAACCCGTTTGAAGCGCTTGAATCATCATTTCTCATTTACTTTATTGTAACAATTAATGAAGCTCTGGAGCTTATGGTTCTGGCCAAGGGGCAAATATTCCAGTTTGGAACCCTGACCAGCAATGCTATACTGGTAGAAAAGGGATGATGTTTATGAAAACCGTATTCGTCAGGGAATCCACCGACAGCTCCTTACCAGACGCTTCCTTGTACGACCTGTCAGAAGCGCACTTCAACCCTTGCATCGGTTGCTGGACATGCTGGTGGAAAACTCCGGGTGTATGCATTCACAAGGACCTGGAGGATTTTTACAGAGACTATGTCAACGCCGACAAAGTCGTCTTTTTGGCAAAACCACAGCAAGGGTTTATCAGCAGCCAGATGAAATCCCTCTTTGACCGAATGATTCCACTTTTCCTGCCGTACACGACTTTCCGAAATGGCGGTACCTATCACAGGCCAAGGTATCCCAGATATCCCGATATTGAATTCTATTACGACTATGATTTCGATGATGAAGAAGACTTCCAGATTTTCCATGCGTATGTCTACAAAGTTTTTGAACAGTTCCATTCCAGGCAGATCAAGATCGCACCGGTTTCAGATTTTAAGAAAGAAGGGATCGTGTGAAGACGATTATTTTGAATGGTTCGCCCAAGGGAAATGTCGAAAAGTGTGGCAGTTATCTCCTGGCTCGAGCCTTTGCCAAAAAAATGAGCACACCCTGTGAGATTCGTTCCATAGCCAAAGAAAACCGGCTGGATTTGATCGAATCTATCCAGCACGCGGATAACATCATCTTGATAGCTCCGAATTATATCCATTCAGTTCCGGCTCAAACACTCGATTTTCTCCTGGCAATACCCCCTTCCAAGGGAAATCAGACTCTGGGATTTATCATCCAGTCCGGATATCCCGAATCCTCAGAGAGCGAAATCATCTGCCGTTATTTGAAAAGGCTGGGCGAGCGGTTGGGGTACACGGTTTCAGGGTCTATTGCCAAAGGTGAATGTGCTGGACTTGCTATCGTACCCGAACGGTTTAATAAATTGCTGGATGAATTTTCTGCATTCGGTGCCCTCTTTGAACAGACACGTCAATTTGACAGACAGCTGGTCGAAAAGTTCGCCAAGCCGGTCCGACTTTCCAAACCTCTCATGTGGCTGCTCAATGCATTGACGCCACTGTCAGATGTATTGGGTTGGAACAGGATCTTGAAATCCTATCAAGCTTACGAAAAGAGACTGGACACGCCGTATCTTTGACCGGATCAAGTCAATTCGATGAATGGATGATGAAAGTCAAATAGACTGTCTGGACCAAACGGTGGGCGCCCCCCTCTTTATTTCTAGAATTTGTACTATTATCGGCGCCGAATGGTTATAATTTGATCTATACAGCACGTGGATGTACGAACATTGATCGGAAGGTGGAGGGTTTCTCTTGGTTTCATTGCAACTGGCTCTGGAATTTTTCAATTTTTTCAAGACGATCAATACAATTCAGGGGATTATTTTCATCTTGGGACTGCTTTTCCTAGTGATCGAGGTCTTTTCGCCGGGTTTTGGCGTGGCCGGGGGAGTCGGTGTGCTCTTGCTGGTCGTCGGCATCATTATGACGGCCAGGTCGCTGATGGAAGCCTTGGCCATGTTTGCCATCCTGCTGGTTTTGCTGGCGGTGCTGATCGTGATTGTTTACCGCTCAGCCAAAAAGGGCAAGCTGTCAAAAAAGCTGATCCTCTGGCATGCAGCCAAGCGGGAAGCTGGTTTCAGCTCGACGGATGATGCCAGCGCGCTGGTGGGGCAGGAGGGCGTGGCCCTGACGGTGCTTCGACCATCAGGTACTGGCGAGTTCGCCGGTCGCCGTCTCGATATTGTGACTGATGGCGATTTCATTGAGCGCGGCACGAAAATCAAAATCATCCGCACAGAAGGCCGCCGGATTGTCGTCGAACCGGTTGAATGAACAACAACGACGTAAAAACGAAAATTGGAGGATTTGATCATGACTGGTGATTTACTGTCTTACATCTTGACATTTGCGGGTATCCTGTTCGTTTTATCACTGTTTTTCAGTTTTGTTCCTGTCGGGCTGTGGATTTCCGCCGCGGCAGCTGGTGTCAAGGTCGGCATTTTCAACCTGATCGGCATGCGCTTGCGCCGCGTGGTGCCTACCCGCGTCGTGAATCCGATGATCAAGGCGACCAAGGCAGGTTTGGATGTCAACATCAACCAGCTGGAAGCGCATTTTCTGGCCGGCGGCAATGTCGACAAGGTCGTCAATGCCTTGATCGCCGCCCAGCGCGCGGAAATTCCGCTCGTGTTCGAACGGGCGGCGGCCATCGACCTGGCCGGCCGTGATGTGCTCGAAGCGGTGCAGATGAGTGTCAATCCAAAAGTCATTGAAACGCCGTTGGTTGCAGCGATCGCCAAGGACGGCATCGAATTGAAGGCCAAAGCCCGGGTCACTGTCCGGGCCAATATCGACCGACTCGTGGGTGGTGCCGGTGAACAGACCATCATCGCCCGTGTCGGTGAAGGCATTGTCACCACGATCGGTTCATCGCAGACACACAAAGATGTTCTGGAAAATCCGGACCGAATCTCCAAAACCGTTTTGAGCAAAGGCCTCGACGCCGGCACGGCTTTCGAAATCCTGTCGATCGACATCGCCGATGTCGATGTCGGCCGCAACATCGGTGCCCAGCTACAGACCGACCAGGCTGAAGCAGACAAACGGATCGCCCAGGCCAAGGCCGAAGAACGGCGTGCCATGGCCGTGGCCCGCGAGCAGGAAATGAAGGCGGCGGTCGTCGAAATGCGGGCCAAGGTTGTCGAAGCTGAGGCTGAAGTGCCCAAGGCGCTGGCCGAGGCTTTGCGCGAAGGCAAGCTCGGCGTCATGGATTACTACAACATGCAAAACATCATCGCCGACACCCAGATGCGCGGTTCGATTGCCAGCACTGGCAAGACCGATCTGCCAGCCGGGGAGCAGAAATGATCTGCGCCCCAGCCAGTCGCAAGGGAGATAACTGACCATGTCAAAACTGGTCGACCAAATCAATGAAATGATCGACATCCTCGAAGCGATCGATCCCAAGGCGGCTGCCCAGTTTCGAGGCAGAGCGTCTGGCAATTTGCCAGGCGCTCCAAGTCCGTCCGTCCAACCCCCGCCGGAAACATGGGGCCAGTCCTCCACACCCCGCGTTCAAGCACCTCCCCGGCATGAACACACCACTCAGGATCTGCCCCCTAACCCACTGAAACTCAACCTGACCGCCAACAACCTGATCCAGGGCATCGTCCTGTCAGAAATCCTCGGCAAGCCCGTCTCCCGGCGACCCCGAAGAAGGATGTAGAGCCACGACACGTGGCCTTATGTGACGTGGCCTCCAGGGACTCTTGATGGATTGACCAAATGTGAACATCCCCATCAAGGTATTTCCTGATCATTTGTCGATTTTATACGATTGTGTGATTTCACCAATTCTTTCTCGCAATTTGTGATATAATACACAATAACAAGTAGTGAATAACTACTTTTTAAATATTCTCTCTCGTTAGAGAGACCTTATTGGAAGATCTGCAGCGAAATTATGCGAGCGGGTTTTTTTATTTTTTCAGGCGATATTCGGGTTTAACCCGCTGCTCTTCTTATTTACGCTTGGGTGTCGTGGCCCTCATGGTCAAAGAGAGATTCGACGGTGCTATCCAGATCGAATCCGGGCTTCCATCCTGTCTCGCGGCAGATCAAAGATGCATCTAAATTAAGGGATGTCACAGAATCGTCAGGTAAGACTTGTATTTCGACTGGCAAATTGAATTTCTTTATGCCAATCTCCTTCACTTTTTCTGCCAATTGAAGCAAAGTGGCAGGAACGAGTGGACCGATATTGTAGACAGGTTTCCACTGGGCAGGATCGTGTTCGAGCAAAGCAGTAATCCCGCAAGCCGCGTCCCGTACGTCAAGGCGTGGCAAGACTTGAGATCCACCCTTGATGACGAGAACCTCATGATCAAGCGCCTTTTTGACTAATTTACACAGCAACTCAACCGGAGCCAAGCCATCCTGCCCTCCAGATAGTGTTGCTAAACGGATCGAAGTCACCGCCATGTGTTTGTTGATCGATTTGATCGTTTCCGCCATCAATTCCGTTGCATACTTTGCCTGGGAATAATTGGACTCTGGGGATGGTGTTGCCATCTCATTGCACAGGAGGGGGCGTCTCAAGCCATAGACACTCTGGGATGAGATGTTGATGATAGCTGCGACTTGGGAAGCATAAGCCAATTTGAACAGCCAATGTGTCATTTTCAGGCTGTCAGCAATTGCTTCAGGACCCAGATGGGGGCGAGCAAATCCGCAATGAATCAAAATGTCTATCAAACCAAGTCTGACGACGCCTGCCTTTATGTCCTGATAGTCATAACACGATATCTCTTTGTTTTCCTCATAAATGCTTTCCAGTTTTGAACGACATCTGCCGATGGCAATCAAATCGTACCCACGTCCAGTCAGTTCACGCAGCAAAGCTCGGCCCAAGTAGCCACTGGCACCCGTGACCAGAATTGTTTTTCGAGTTGAAACGGGTTTGTTATTGATTTTTGCAGAAAGTGCCGTCACCTTGGAATTCCGGGCTATAGAAATCGATTTGTCGGTTGTCTGGCGAATACCGAAGCGATCTTTGTTTATTCGCAAGGTATCTGCGGCCGTCCGAATTCCGAGCCATTCCTTGATGCACGTTTCAACTTCATTGAAGCCCATCATGGCGCGCAGTCCGGTTATGCCGGTAAAACGTGCATTCATTTCAAAGATTTTCAAACCCCGGTCCGTCAGGCGCCCTTGAATGTTCAAAGGCCCCCGGAGTCCAAGTTTCTTGAGTGCTGGCAGGAGCTTGTCGATTTCAGTCCAAAGCGACTCATTTTCATAAGGCAATATCTCAATTGGAACGCCATTGTTCAGCTTGTTGAAGGATGCCATTCGACCCAGGATCTCGCCAGACTTGCTCGCAACCAGCTGGATCGATATCTCTGAAAGCTGAGGGTTGATCCGCCGGGCCAATTGATTCATGTATTGAAGCCTGAACGGATCCTTCTCGTGTGGAATTGCCAGTTCTTGAATAATATGTTGCTCTGTCACTCTGACCAAGTCAGCTTCCGCATACAGAATCTCAATCCCCCTTGACGCGAAACCATCCCTGGGTTTGGCAATCAAGGGGAAGGCGGTCTTCCCAGAGGCCAGTGCTCCCCGGATTTCATGCAATTGAAAACTCTTGACAAAAATATCTGCATATTCAGCAAGCACTTCACACATCTTTGCTTTATCACGGATCAATCGAATCAGATCCTTGCCGGCAGATAAAACCTTGAATCCCTCAGATTCAATCTGTTCCAAATGATCTGTCAAAATCAATGCCTCGTCATCCGATCCTGGAATAATCAGGTCAATGGCGTGCTGGTGAGCAACTCGGATCAGTTCCGAAATGTAATGATCGGAATAGATGAGTGGCACATCGTCCATCACATCGCATTCATATGCACCGAAGGCAAAAGGATTCATCCCCAGACCAATGGTCATGATCGGCAGACTCGATAAATTGCACGAAGCAACGACTGATTGGCCCACACCACTGCCAACACTCATGATTGCAATACAGTACTTGCCATTCTTCATCCCGTCCACACTACCCCTTTTTCATATCTGAACAATCCCGAATAAAAAGGATGCAAAGCATGCCCGTCACCGCCTGCGAAAACGAGGCAACGTGATCTTGCACCCAAGGTAATATTCAAGCAGGATTTTCAGTTTGCGTTTGAAACTCAGCTGATGATAAAAAGTTCGGAACCTGGCAGAACGGACCAGGCGATAATCGCCCATTTTCAACGCTTGGCGGAACTCCAAATAAAGTGTTTTTCCCTGAAGGCACGATGAATACCGGTAATTGGAATAGGCATCGATTTCGTCAAACATACGGGAGAGGTTCTGAATGTGCTGGTTTTTGAAACCTGGTATCTGCCTGGATTTGTAAGACCAGGAATCACGAACATTCTGGCGGTAGGCCGACATGAGTTCATCCATGTAATGATAACTGCCCTGCATGGCCAGATATATATTCAGCGGGTAATCGCCAACAGGTGCATCGAAATAGAACTCCGGCAAATCCTGGTAGCAGGCATGGCGCAGGCAAACTGAGCAGGTCGGAAAAATCCCCCCGCCTCCGGTAATGATCTCCTCAACGGAGTAGTCCCGGCTTGGCCATTTGCGGTGGGCCAGGCGAATGAGCTCACCACTGTCCGCATCGATCACTGCAGCATTGTGGGCACAGGCTGTCGCTTCCGGATGGCTTTCAAGGTACTCCACTTGTTTTTGCAGTTTCTTTGGATCTGTCCAGTAATCATCACCTTCACACAGGGCCAGATAACGCCCCTTGGCCCGGGACGCATTGATGAAGGTCACGCGAGGAAACTTCTTGTATTGATTAACCTCTTGATAGATGGGTTTGATAACATCTGGATGCGCCTGTTCGAATGACCGGACAATCTCTGGCGTCCGATCCGTCGATGCATCGTCATGAACCAGAATTTCGATCGGAAAATCTGTCTGCTGGGCCAAAAAACTATTGATCGCATCCGCTATGTAGCGCTCGTGATTGTATGTATTGCAGATGATGCTGACCATGACTTCCTGATCCATTGAGTCACATTCTTCTATAAGCAGATTGCTCATCGCAACGCCTCCCGCAAGGCCAGGCAAATCCGGTCCACATCAGCAAGATCGAGGTCGGAAAAAACCGGTAAAACGAGCACGCGTTCGGCCAGGTCCCTAGCCACAGGGAGCTCTCGGTTGAAGGCAAAATGTTGGTAGCAGGCGAAGTCGCATGTTAACGGATAGAAATATTTCCGGGCGTAGATTCCCTGGCTGCGCAGATGGGCATAGACCCTGTCGCGGAGCGAATCCTGGCGCCGAGTAAACAGGACTGGCAAATAGCCGCAGTTGGAAACGATCTCAGGCTGAACAGCCATGAATTCCAGCCCGGCCAAGCCAAACAGATTGTTGTGGTAACGATCGATGACCTGCCGTCTTAGCCCTACCTCAGTCCGGAACGTTTTCAGATTGCAAAGACCCATCGCAGCCTGGAATTCATTCATCTTAGCATTGCCGCCGATCCGCTCGACTTCGGTTTCTGAGACAATGCCAAAGTTCCGCTGCAGCCTCAGCTGCTTTTCCACGAGAGGATTCTTGCTGGCGACTGCGCCACCTTCAAGAGTGTGAAAAACCTTGGTCGCATGAAAGCTGAACACACTCAAGTCGCCCCAGGCTGCAATATCAATGCCATTCAGCTTTTCACCAAAAGCATGTGCAGCATCGTATATCACTTTCAAATGGTACTTCCGAGCCAGCCGGTCGATCGCTTCAACATCACAGATGTGGCCATAGACATGGACAGGAACGATTGCCGAAGTTCGCTCCGTGATCAGGGACTCGATCAGGTCAACATCAAGGGTCGCATCTTCCGGACGGACATCACAAAAAACGGGCTGGAGGTTTTTGCGGACGATGGCATGCGTCGTCGAAGCAAATGTGAATGCGGTAGTGATCACCTCTCCAAACAGATCAAGTGATTCCAGCGCGTGTTCGAGCGCGCAGTGGCCATTGGCAAACAGCGTCATATTGGGACTGCCGAGAAATCCTTGCAGTTGATTTTCAAGCTGATTGTGCTTCTCGCCCATATTGGTCAAAATCCGGTTATCCCAGATTGACTGGATCTCAGCAAGATAATCTTCCATCGCTGGCAGGGATGGTCTGGTCACATAGATCTCTTTCATATTCACCTATTAGACGTGGCTCCCAAGCTGTGTTTTTGTGGTTTCAGGCGATAGTTGGGTTTCACCCTGCTGCCCTGCCAGATCCTGACAGGGCTATCAAAAGGGTTTACAATCAAATCATAACAGAAAAATCCCAAAGGAAGTCATGACCATGGATTTAATGGACTTGTTGACCAATCAACTGAAAAATCCGGATATCCTCGATCAGCACAAAGATGATGCCTGCTTTCGCTGCAGTTGTCCACTTTTGAAATGAAGAAGGGTTGCACGGGATGGATCCTTTTGATGACCTGTTAAGCCAGTTTCTGCGCAAGATCGAGGAAGAGGAGGAGAAGATGCACACGGCCAACCTGATGGTCGTTGGCAAGACCGGGGTCGGCAAAAGCACGCTGATCAACAGTGTCTTCCGCGAAGATCTGGCGGACACGGGGATCGGCACGCCGGTCACCCAGCATTTGCGGAAAATCACCAAAACCGGGGTGCCGTTGACGATCTACGACTCCAAAGGTCTCGAGCTCGACCGCGATGTGCAACAGGCAATCAAGAAAGAGATCCTCGACGAAATCGACCTCTTGATCCAGAAGAATGACAAGGACCACTTCATCCACATGATCTGGTATTGCATCAACAGCCAGTCGCGCCGGATCGAGGATTTTGAAATCGACTGGATCACGACTTTTGCCGCCAAAATTCCGGTCATTGTCGTGCTGACCCAGTCCTTCGGCAAGGACTACAAGACGCTTGAAAAGCATATCCGCGACCTGAACCTGCCGCTCAAAGGCGTCCGTTCGGTCCTGGCCCACGAGCTCGAGATCAGCGATGAGTACAAACTGCCTTCATTCGGCCTCAAGGAACTGGTCGACCTGACCTTCGACTGCTTGCCCGAGGCGGCGCATGCGGCTTTCATCAATGCCCAGAAAATCAATATCGAGCGCAAGCTGGAGGCAGCCAACCGGGCGGTCCTTCCCTTCGTCACAGCCGCTTTTGCCGAGGGCTTCAATCCCCTGCCCTTCGCCGATGCTGCCCTTTTAGTCCCGACCCAGCTGGCCATGCTGGCCCGTCTGACCGTCATTTTCGGCGTCCCCCTGAAAAAGTCAATCCTGACGGCGATCATCACCGGCGTCCTGGGAACCGGCGGCGCCACGGCCATCGGCCGGACGATCGTAGCCAATCTGTTCAAACTCCTGCCCGGCGTCGGGACCGCAGCGGGTGGCGTGATCAGCGGCACCACTGCCGCGACCATCACCGCCGCCTTCGGATTTGCCTACAACCAGGCCATGGTCAAAGTCGTCAAGCGCTTCTACGCCGGTGAAAGCATCACGGAAAAAGAAATGGTCGCGCTCATGCGCTCGACCTTCCACGATCAGATGAAAAAGGGCATCGATCAGGAAAAGCTCCAATAGAACCAGAATCGACATCAGACACGGGGTCTAGCCGATCGGGCAGTCGCAACCGTCTATCTATCTACGGTTGTTATCTGAGCTTTAAATCTGGCTGCGCTGCTTTTTAGCCTTTTTCCGGCGGATGTTCCAGCTGACCAGCAACGTGCTGATGCTGCCGATGGCAATCGAACCCAGAATGATCAGGATCAAGGGGGCCTGGAATTCCTTGAAAACCAGACTGATCGTGACCATCTGCGCGTTGATCAAAGCAAAGATCACAGCCGGGATCAGCAGGATCAAGCCGATAATGACCTGCCAACTGACGCGGACACCCGTTGGCTTTTCAGTGTTTGGCGGCGGTTGCGAAAACTGCCGGGCAGGATCTGCGTTTGAACCATTGGCGCCTTTTTCCGGGTATTGATTATTGTCCATGACCATCATCCTCCAAAGCAACGCATGTTATCTTTACAATAGGGCATTACAACGGCTCGTGCAAACAGAATTGGCCCTATCCTTCCACGATCTTGCGAAAAATGTCACGATACTTGTCCAGTTGTTTCTGGGCTTCTTCGGCGGCAAATTCGCGCGACTGGTTGCGGGAATCATAGGCGATGGCAACCTGGCAAGAGCACGCGACTTTGCTTTTCAGGAAGTTGGCCAGGCCCAGCGTCGCACGACGCACCGTGTAGGCATTCATCCGGTTGGTCCCGGCTCCCATCACGCCGCGCAAGCCTCCCGTGCCAAATTCGAGATCGCGGTAGAAACGGTCCTCGATCTCCTTGGGGTCGGTTATGGCCAGAAGTTCGACCTGAGTCGCTTCATCAAAGGTCAGCCATTGGTTAAAACGTTCCTGGATCGTCATGAATGTCCTACCAGTCCTTTTATCGTGCGATGAGTCGATCGAAACCATTGTAGCGGTTTTCGCTGCGATCGGCCACGGGGTGCCTGGTGGTGCGGTTATAAGATCATCCCGATGATAAAAAAACCAACATGGGTCATGGCGTGGGCGATCATGGCTGACTCGAGGTTTTTGCGCCAGAAAAGCCAGCCAAAGACGAGGCCACCCAGCGCGTTGAGCAGAACGGTGCGCAGGATGATCGGTGTGGTCAGGGTGACGGAGGCGGCCAGGGCAGGCAGGTGGCCGAGACCAAACAGGATGGCGGCCAGAACTATAGCCGACCAGGCAATCACGGGTGTTGGCTGGCATACCGGGGCGGATTGCTTTGAAATTCGCTTGGCCACCAGGCAGCCGAGCCAGACAAAAAGGGACATCAAACCCCAGCGCAACAGCAGTTCTTCTGTGATGCCACCATAGAGCAGACCCAGGACCAGTTGTAGATAGGGATTGCCCTCCGCGGATACCAGTGATTGGAACTCGGCGCCCATGAAGGGTAAAAACAGGCGGTCCAGCAGGGTGATCAGTGCGGCCAGTAGCAAACCCAATGCCGCTGACTGAGGAACGGTGCTGCTGAGGCGTGGCCACACGGGCGTGTGACGGGTCATTTTATCAGAGAGCAGGGAGACCAGGCCAGTCTGATGGGCCAGCAGGCAGCCGATCGCGACGGCTATGGCCAGCAGCATGGCTGGCTGGAGCATGGACAATATCACGAGCAGCGGGATGGGTAGCGTCACCAATTCGGGCTGGGTTTGCTGGACCAGGGCTAAGCTGGGAAGGATCACAATCGGCAAGGTCAGGACACCGATCAGACCGAGAGCCAGCAAAACCGCAAATGATTGCCAGAAGTCTTTTTTCTCGTGCATAGAAGATCTCCTCTCAAATGTCTGGTACCTCTATCATAATCCAAAACCCTACGCAAACTGGCCATATCAAATTAAGTGATTTTGCCCATTCTGATAAGGCCAGTTTGCGTAGGGACTTGAACGAGACATGGATTGATGCGAAATTAAAGCCTTGTGCCCGGCCAGATCGTGCTACCATAATAAAGGTATCCGTACAATGATCAGGAGGAGGCCGCCATGAGCAAGACGGGCCACAAAGAAATCCCATCCATGGACCTTTGGCTGAAAGAAGCCAAATCAGGCCCGCGCGCAGCCAACTGCGGGATGTATCTTTTTCACAACGGCGTTGTGCGCAAGACGGCCAAGACGCTGGTGCGACAGAGCGAAGAAGGCACGCTGCCGGTTACAGGCCTGTTGTTCTCCTACGATGCGCAAAAGGTCAGCGATGCAGTCGCAATGGCTTCCAGGATGGAAGGGATCTATTATGTGCGGGCATGGCTGAATGAGGGGCGGCTTGACGTTGGCGATGACATCATGCTGGTTCTGGTCGGCGGCGACATCCGGCCTCATGTGGTGGCAGCCCTGCAGGCTTTGGTCGAAGAACTCAAGACAAACTGCGTCGTGGAAACAGAGTTATTTTAGGCAATCAGCGATGTGGTCTATTTCGAATTTCAAGCATGATTTGTCAGGACGGCAGATCTGTAGAAGAATTTTCTGGAAAGGAGGGTTGTGATCCATTCGTCTGAGAATTTGGAAAGGAGTACCATTTATGCGGCAGAATTTCAAGGAAAAAATTGCTTTGATGATGTCTCTAGTGCTGATGGTCATGCTGATTTTGCCGGCAACGGCTGTGTCAGCAGATACGACAAGCTATGTCGCCCTCGGCGACTCGATCAGTTATGGATATTCGGACTGGATCAGTGGTGGCTATACAGTCCTCTATGCACAAGAAAAAGGCTATGATTTAGATAATCTGAGTGACCCTGGCGATACAACCCGTGATTTGATCAATATCCTGAAATCTTATCCGAACATGAAATTGATTCGGTCAGCCGATGTCATCACGATCAGCATCGGCAGCAACCATCTGCTCGGACCATTTATTTCAGCGGTCACAGGCTTGTATGGTATTAATCCAAGCGACTTCCCAGATGATCCGACGGGCCAAGCGATGCTGGCGGCTTTGGCCGTAGCGATTGAAAATGATAAGGACAATGGTGACGGGATTGAACCGGAGGATCGACTCGCCTGGCTAATGGACCTCAGACGTCCAGAGGGACAAAAGCTCAATCTGGCCTGGCTGGCTGGCACCGCGGCCTTTGCACTGGAATGGCCGGCGGTCTTGTTGCGAATCCGGCTTCTCGCTCCCAGGGCCAAGGTATACGTCAACAACGTATATAATCCACTCGGAGCTTCAGTAACAGCCAATCCAGAACTCGCACCGCTTTATAATCTGGCGAACCTGTATATTTCTCGAATCAACACCCATATCAATCGATACAAGACATCCTATCGCTACCAGGTGATCGATGTTTACGGTATCTGCAAAACGAATCCGTCGGCCTTGTCTTTCAATATCCCCTATGCCTTGTCAATCGACGGTACCACTCATTTCACCGAATTCTTCATGGCCTGTGATCCGCATCCGACAACAATCGGGCACCAGCTGATAGCAGACGCTTTGCCATAATCCCTGATTCTTGAATGACAGATGCGATGGATGGGGCTGTTTCTTTGGTAGTTTTGTAGTTGCTAAAGAAACGGCCCCATTTTCACCAACGATGCCACGTCACTCCTCCGGTTCATCGAAACAAAGATACGAGGACCTTCAGGCAGAGTGATCAATCTCCTCTCCGAAAATGCCGGAGGATGCCAAGGATCAGATTCATTCTGGGCACCCTTTGTGAATAGGCCCGATAGTCATTGCCAAATTGGGCAATCAGGAGCTTATCCTCTTCTTTGGCACTCCAATAAAGAATGATGATGCCAGGAATCGCCAGGATGGCAAACAACCAGTGTGGATAGAGCAAGACCGTCGCGACAAAGATGGACAAAATGCCGCCCAGGTATTGAGGATGCCGAACAAAGGCATAGATACCGCTGTCGACCAGGTGAGTGGTATGCACAAAGGATTTCCCTTTTGGGACGCCTCCACGCCGCGGAAACATGATGATTGGAGCGAACACCAGCACCATGCCGACGAGCCAGACCAACCAGCCCAGAATATAGGCGGGCCGATAATAAGCAGGGTCAATCCATCCCAACAGAACCAGCGGATTGAGCGGGAAGCAGATGATACACAAAATGGACAGGATCGTCATCCAGAAATTTTCTTTAGCATCTATTTTTCGCATATTTTTCCTTATTCAACAGATTTCTTTCAATCAATTTCCGCTTGAGTAGCCTGGCACCAAGATTTCGTCCTGAAGATTTTCATCCCAATAATGCCAGACCGTCGGTTCGAAAAATTTCAAACTCGTTTTTTGCGCAATCCGGCCTGCATTATTCTCAAGGTTGAAATTGATGAAGGTGTAATGGCTGTCTTGTTGCTCATAGACAGTATATCCTTCACTGGTTTTTGAGCGGCTGTAAGAGAAGTAATCGCCGTTTTTCAGATTGAACGATACAAAAGATTCTTCGGCTGCCGGGTATAGAGTCCAGTGAACTTTCTTCAGCGGCTTCTCCCCAGGTTGGAGCGCTGAGAAACTCTCAACCGGCAGGTTTTCGACAATATTCCATTCGCCTTCGGACTGGTCAAAAGCGGATTTGCCAAACATCCAGAGGCGGCTATCCTTGTTTTTGAGATTGGTCATTGATAGTTTCCAGTCGACTCTGGTATTTTCCCAGGTTGCCGTCAATTGGGCCGTGAAGACATCTTCCAGATGAGTCCATTGGCAAGACCAGACCCAGGATTTTTCGTTGATCTGAGCAGGTTCCGTTTGACGGATGACTTCAAGCAGTTCGAATGGAAGCAAGGAATCCCCTTGCAACATTTGTATGTAGGGTTTGACAGCATCATCTGCTTGTTTTCGGGCAGATCCCATTTGACCGGCTTGTGCGGGATCGATCATGAGCCTGTCGAGCTTAATCATGTACAAGGATTCATCTGGAATCTTTGGTTGAACAAAGTGCTCAGGCAATGTATAGACTGGGTAAGCATAGAGGGTTTTATCCAGATCTGGTTCGGAATCCCCCCAATACTGGAACAGCATGCCACCACCAATGGCCAGCACAGTCCGGGGCTCTGCTACACCCCACAGATCGGAAAAAGCCAGAGGTGTATGAAATTCATCCTTGTTGCTGCTCCAACTCCAATGCTGCCCGTCATACCTGAACAGACGGTTGTTTTCACCGCCCGTGAATGCATCATCTGGTGAAAATGAGAAACCACTGTATAAACCTCCACGACCGTCGTTATCTCCGGCTGTTTTTTTCATCTGGGTCCAGCGCTGGCCATCATAATGCAGGATGATATGCGTTGAATACGAGGCGCCGACACAAAACACATCTTGTGGAGAAGATCCCCAGATCGCATTGAGATGGTAAGCTTTATCTTCCTGCGTCACCCCCCAGACAAAGGTGTCGTACTGGCTGGGGTATTGATCTGACAGCCATGTCCTGGTCCAGTCGGTGCCATCGAAATGGTAGATGACACCTGATGAATTCGAGCGATTCGCGAGTTCAGGTTCACCCCCTTGTGTTGTCAACGATCCAATGCCGCTGACAAAAAGATCAGTGGCTGACGTTCCCCACATGCAATAAAAACTGCCATCGAATTCAAGCGGAACTGTCCATTGGCCATTCACCCCATGAATCACACGTCCTAGATCACTGATCACATAGACCTCTCCCGGACCAGGCGACCAGATATCGATCAAATTCTCCTTGGTGGGAAAATCCATCTGCGTCCAGGTCGATCCATCGTAATGGACTAGCGTTCCTGATCTCCCGGCGGCGTACACATCCGTGGCGGAATTGCCCCACACACAATAAAGCCCATAGGGCGTACCACTGCGCATCTCACGCCAATCGGTCCCATCAAAATGATAGATGACAGATCCTACAACAAAAATATCCTGAGCCGAACTCGCCCAAAGATCCGAGATTGGTCGAGGAAAAGCCTTGACAATGACCCACTCACCGTCTTTTTGCCCTTCAAAACCGCTATCATCTGGCGGTGCCAGCTGATAAGCATCGATGAACGTTTCCTGAGTCGTTCGTTCGATTTCTGATTCATCAGTCTGTAACTGGTCTTGTGATTCGCTTAGAGACACAGAGGATGATCCGTTTTGTACACTGGTCTGACCGGATTTTTGACAGCCACTAACGGCAATACAGGTCCAAACCAGTAAAATAATCACCATCAGCGATGCGAACCGGCGATGACGTTTCATGTGTGTCAGCCCCCCTTCATAATCAAGAGAATACACACATCGTCCAGCACTTATATTATACCACCTACAATATTTATCAATTAAAACCGTGCTGGATTTTGCAGACGCGGTGCCAAGTCACTAATCAGGAAATTGATCACTAACCCAGCCATGTGCCGTTCCTTCCCGACTTATTTCCTCCCCGGTGACGTGGCACCCACAGGTTCTGATGGAAGGCCTGACATTGGAGGCGTTTTTACCAATATATTCGCAGATCCTGTACACCTACGACATGGGTGATGGCTGGGAGCATGAAATCGAGCTCGTTCGAGTTCTGGAGGATTACGATCAGGAATCGCCCTTCCTGTTGGAGGCGAGCGGCCAGACACCTCCGGAAGATGTGGGCGGGGTCGGCGGATTTATCCGATTCCGAAACATCATGCTCGACCCTGGCCATCCGGACTATCCGGCCATGAAAGCATGGGCAGGGTATTGGTCCCTGGAGATGAACGATTATGCCAAGCGCCCTCGGGTGATCCATCCAATCTGACTGACACGCTACTCATCGCTGATAATCTTAAATCCGCGCGGCTCATTTGGCCGACGAGTCGCGAGGCAAAAGCCGGTGGGTAGAGCTTTGGGTTGGCGTACAGGATGCGACATTCGCCGCTCGTCTTTTGCAACAGGAAAACCTGGTAACCTTTCAATGAATGGTTGGCACCAGACGGATAAAGCCACTGAACACTTGGTTGAGCGCACAAAAAACAACCTCATTGAAACATGCCTGGTAGACGGCTATCTAATGTTGGATGGTATTTGAATTTTGGAGTCAAGGACGCTACTAATTTCCCCATTGGTTACGCGGTACCCGGGGTCGTCCCGAGACGGGATTTTCACCCGTAGGAGCGGTCCAGCTTCGCTGGACGCGCCAACCCGAAAAAAGCCCCTTCGCGTCAGCGCTGGGGCTTCCCTTCTGGGCAGGCAATTTCCGGATTTGTGACCTGGCACCAATGTCCCGTTTCCTCAGAAACTGCGTGGTTTCATCAGCTTTTTGATTCTGGAAATTTGAGCGTTTGACAAAGATTGTTCCCTCTCCCTTAGCACCTTGATAAACTCATCCTGGTTCTTTTGGTTAACTGCATGAAATGTACTTTCTGCATGCTGACCGACTTCTTTTGGACGACATTTTCTCAGGTGGTCTAAGAGAAATGGAAATATTTTATCGTTATATACATCATTCTGGGATGCTACTGCTGCCAATACCTTGATGGCGTTATCAACGGCAATGACGGAACCCTCTTTCAAGATTCTCAATACTATTTCCAGATTTTCATATATCTCATCTGCCTTGATTGCTGCTATTGTTGATAATGCCAGCATTGCCCCCCAGACCATTCTGTTGTTTCTGCTTTTCAGCAATGCAATGAAATCTCCGACGTATTCAGCAATCATATCTGGTTTTATGTACCCTGCTTCATACATTACCTTTATGCAATCGCTCTGAATGTTTTTATCACTGTTAAACAGATTCTCTGCAATCTCTCTGATGCCATCGACATTATTTGTCTCGACCAGTTCCATAGCAAGTTCCTGATTTGGCACCTCATCTTTCCTGTCCTGCAGATACGCAATTCTATCGATAACAGTCACGCTAATTCCCTCCAATCAACTGCTTTTTCAATTATGTATTCGGTTACTCCTTATGAAAAACTATCACACATTTCCCCGATCCTAATTCAAGCATAGCATCCTATTTGGCAAGCGGCCAAACAGATTCAATTGGGCTCATTATCGACTCATGGTCGCATGATTCCATTATTTTTCACGGGATCAGGCAAAGAGCCGGATGCCATGGTTTGTTGACTTCGGGAATGACAAAATTTCCGGCCAGGTGACCTGGCACCTCAAACAGGATCCTGGTGTTATAATCAATATGTATAAAAGAAGCGCAATTTTCAGATCTTTGAATGCATGGATGGTACTTATCTAATCAGAGGAGGATAATCCCATGAAATACCAAGTACATCGCCTGGATATCCGTGCTAAAACTGCCCAGGAAGAATTGGACCGGTTTCTAGAAACACTTAGAGGAGAAGTGGTATCCATTGTCCCAATTGTCGTTCCAGCATTCAGGCCAATGGGTGCAACAGCCATCACGAGCCAGCTTCTAGTGGTTGAGAAAGTGATGTAACGGTGCAAAATCTTGCCAATCGATTTGCTTTTCAGCCTTGATTCCATAACGGATAGCACCCCGTGTAATCAACTGCCTTGATGAATTTTCTGCATAATATTCATGAACCTTCCGTTGCTGATCGGAAAGAGATCGTCCTTCGCCATGAAGGAGCCTTTTCTGGTAACCACTGCCACGCCCTTCATCGTCTCGTTTCTTGCCTCGTCGATGCAGGCCCGGACAAGTGCTGTTGCGTACCCCTTGCCCTTGAATTCTTTTTTGAATCCAACCCAAATGCAGTGTATGAAAAGATAGCCGTCTGCCTCAACCGGCCGATGTGCATACTTGCCTGGGATGTATTCCAACATCCCTTGATAGCTGCCATTTTCGGAAATGGCAATTTTTATCCTTAGTCCTTTTTTGTAGTATGTATTGAACCAGTCAATTTTTTTCTGCAATTCGACATGTTTATTGACATCCTTGTAGCCGCAGACACCATAATCAGCAATGTTTTCCGGTGTCAAATCGATGATTTTCATAGCATCCATTTTACTCCACCATCCTTATTCATGAACGTGATTGCTTCAACTGCCGGTAAATACCGAGGATTAGATTCATTCTTGGCACCCTTTGTGAATAGGCACGATAAGCATTGCCAAATTGGGCAATCAGGAGCTTTTCCTCTTCTTTGGTGCTCCAGTACAGAATGATGATGCCAGGAATCGCCAGGATGGCAAACAACCAGTGTGGATAGAGCAAGACCGTCGCGACAAAGATGGACAAAATGCCGCCCAGGTATTGAGGATGCCGAACCAGGGCATAGATACCGCTGTCGACCAGCTGAGTGGTATGCACAAAGGATTTCCCATGTGGTACACCGCCCCGGCGAGGAAACAGGATCATCGGAGCGAGGACCAGCACCATGCCGACCAGCCAGACCAGCCATCCCAGAATAGTGGCAGGCAGATAGAATGCAGGTTCAATCCATCCGATTAGAACCAATGGGTTGAGCGGAAAACAGATGAGACACAACAGTGACAGGATCGTCATCCAGAAATACTCTCTCGCATCAATTTTTCGCATGGTGATCCTTTCTATGCAAGCCGTTGGTTTTGTGGCCTGGCATCTGCAGGGTACTAATAAAGGCATTCATCTTGGTATAATGATCGCCCTTCCAGAAAATGCGGCCACACACCGGGCAGGTCGTGAATTCCGAAAACGACTCACTGACTTTCGCAGGGATTCTGGCCCGTGCTTCACTCGCAGGGATCATTTCCAGAGGCTCATTGCAGATCAGGCAACGGCTGAATGGATGCAACTGGTCCCAGAGTCTGAAGCGCTGCAAGACTTCGATCAGCTGCGATTCAGGGTGGGTCGACCAGACATAATAACCATGGACAACTTTTTTCCGTTTTAAAAGTGCGCGGTCTCGGGTCAGCAGGATTCGATCCTGAGCGGATGATCGTTCAGCCAGTTCCGGATCAGCTGCATCTCTGGGATAGTCGGCATCGAATCCGACCAGACGAAGCAGCCTGGTCAATTTGCCCAGATGATTGTCCAAGACAAAGCGGCATTCCTCCAGGGGATGCGGGCGAACCTTGGTATCTCCGGCCAGATCCAGACGCATGAAGGCAGGGTAGACCGCCACCCGTTCACGATCCTGGACCTGATGGGAAAAATCTGCCGGGATACCATCGACCAGAATCAAATCAACCTCGGTATGCGGGACGCCAAGCGACTCAATGACATTCTTGACAGAAGGTTGCCCGGAAAAGACATGCGTCAAGGTCGTCTGGCGCCAGGGTTCGGGCAGGAACTGATTCAGCTGGGCATAGAACCTGACAGTCACGCTACTCATTGCTGCTAACCTGGCATTCGCACGGCTCTTTTAGCCGATGGGTCGCGAGGCATACGCCGGCGGGTAGAGCTTGGGATTATCATGAAGGATGCGCCATTCGCCATTCGTCTTTTGCAGCAGGAAAACCTGGTAACCTTTCAATGAATGGGTGGCCCCGGCCGGATGGTTCTCGAATTCTCCCTCCACGAGCGCCAGCTCTGGCGCCAGCAGCCGGATGCTTTTCACGATAACATCCAGATCGATGTCCAACGTGACCTCCGGCATCAGGCGGAAAAGCTTGCCAAATCCGATCCCGACTTCAGCTTTCCCGGTCCAGACTGCACCCCAGGGATCCACAAAGACACCATCTTCGGCGAACAAGTCAACAACCATTGGCTCAGCATGCTGATTCCAGGCGGCCAGATAATTGCGGACCAGGTCGATCAGCGCTTGATCTTCATACGTTTCCATGGAATTTGCCTCCTTGGCGATCGTGCTCACGACCGTGACCTTACACCTTTAGTTTACTCCAAGAACGCAGCATCCGTGCAGGGTGTTCTGTACTTCGCCAACTTCGGCGAGAATACCCGCGGCACCGCGCAACCACGTTGCCTAAGGTGACCTGATGCGTATCGTCTTGATGGTTTGACCAACTATGAACACCCTCATCAAGACAATTACTGGTCATTTGTCGAATTTGTTTGTTTGTGTGATTTCACCAAATCTTTCTCGCATTTTTATGATATACTAACAACATCAAGTAGTTCATAACTACTTTTCAAATATCCTCTCTTGATTGAGAGACCTTATTGGAAGATCTGCAGCGAAATTATGCGAGCGGGTTTTTTTATTTTTCAGGATAAATTGAAGTTTTACTAGAGCTTCACAATTAGCACCAAATTTGCCTGTCGCATTCTACGTTGTCACTGAAAATGTTGAGAAAGTCTCACAATTATCTATTGCACTTAATCAGCTAATTTCCGGTCTGGTGACTTGGTACACAATCTATTCTCCTCACTCAACAAACCCATACACGGCAGGCAAGTTATTATTCTCAAATCTCAAATACTCGACACCCTCGATCGCCACGCGCTCACTCGCCAGGAAGGCAACCGCGCCGGTCGTATCGATGCAGGCAATGTCCAGATCCGTCACTGCAAGCAGCTCCGAAGGTATCGGCAGCAGAACGGGAATATTGCCGCGGATGTGGGTGGGATCGATCGGGCTATTCACCTGGGTGCGGTCGCGCCAGGTGACACGGCTCATCAGGGAGACCGAACGGGTCTCAAGCAACGTTCGACCGGCGGCCTGCAAAGCGCTGGACGCTTGCGACACGGCCGCGATCTGGCCGGGATCATCTGTCACAGCAACGGCATCGAGCCAGAACTCAACATAGGTGACATCAGCCATCCATTGCTCGGGGATGGCAGCCAGGTAGCTGAGATCCTCCGTGCGGACCCCGGTCGTGGAATGCAGGATCGTGATCGGATCGCGCTTGGCCGGTGTGCGCAAAGACGATACCGAGGGATCCAGGTCAGATCCAGCGCTGGCATCCCTTTCCGATTGTTCATCATCAGATTGATTATCAGCGGGCGGATCATCGGCGGGCGGGTCATCCTGTTGATTCTCCTCTGGATCGGGATCCAGGGACTGAACATCGATCGCAGCCGTCACGGTGCCAGTCGTCTGCGCATAATAGGTCGTCATGACAAGGACGTAATGTGTGTCAGCAGCTAATTCCAGTTCCAGCTTGGGGTACTGGTAGTAACCGATATCATCACCACTGTCATTCATGGCCACGAAATGGGCCGTCGGATCTGCAGGGTCAAAGGAATCCTCATAGAGCCAGAACATCAGATCCTGGCTGTCCTCCCAAGTGTTGAAGCTCGCCATGTTCTCATCACTGGTCACGGTGAACAGATATGAATATCGTCCAGTTGCTGGTGTGTCAAAATCAAAGGTATCGTAACTATAATCAGATGACAGGAAATTGTCACCCAGATCGGCAAAATCAAAATCAGCACGGGTATAGGTGATGGTCGAGTCACCGGAAAGATCAGCTGGATACAATGGGCGCTGATACACCTGCGAACTCGTCAATTCAAAAGTGATCGGACCAGAAACGGGTGAAACAGCTGCCGAGACGGCGTCAAGCGGGAGATAAATCGTGGCCAGACAGATTGCCAAAGAAACCAAAAAGATCAAACCCTTGCACTGACGCCGTCCCATACTGCAGCCTCCAAACAAGATAATATGAAATAATTGATCAGATCATATCGATCCCTGGAAACCTATTCAAGTGGTTATTTTAAGAATTGTTAGAAATAATCATTTTGATGTCATAATTGAATATGCTTATAATTAGTTACGTGGTTCCCATGGATAAATTACATTTGACTTTATCTATCTTTGACCTATTCTGTCAAAACTTGTCACATGTATATTGTGGTAACCCAATGGGCTTTTTCTCATAAAATGCTCTGTAAAAAATCAACGATAAATAACATAAAGCCAGCGATAGAAAAATAACCACCTACTAAAATGACTATAAACACAACGATCGATCGCTCCTTACTGATAAAAAAAGCTCTTAATCCAGTTATAAAGGCGATCGCGGCTACTATAAAGGTCAAATAAATGACTGTTCCTAATAGTGGACTGTTGATTGGATTAGGATATTCGATCGTATTACCTTGTATTTTAGAAATCACGCTTCCTGCTATGCCAAATGCAATACTGCCAATAAACAAATAAATAGACTTTTTACCTAAAGGTGTTTTCGGTAGAACAGTGATTTTCATAAACAAAACCTTCTCTCTTTGATTGAGTTTCGTTATCCCTGTCATCTTTCTATAATTCATTTATATACCTAAGCGTTAGTGACCTCAATCCTTTTCCTCATGCTCGAAACCTTCTACTGGTGTCCCCTATTCGACTTTTTTCGGATATTCAGGAACAATACACTGCACTCTTTGCAGCTGTCGATGAGATGAAGGCAGAGCTTGGCCGTCGGCGTCCATTGACTAGCGGGGAATCAAGGCGTTTACAGGACGAATTCTTCGTGGAATTTATGTACAACTCAACCGCAATTGAAGGCAACACGCTCACGCTTCAGGGTAAGCGTCCAATAAAAGCTGTCTTGACACCTTGCAGACAAGCTGCAAATTTCAAGCTCGAAGCGGTTTCATAAATT